>Ga0316204_10000228_pt1 | contig 231516 bp, 214 predicted proteins | sample 6monrhotite_MG_2_FD_205661 | JGI IMG/M metagenome (GOLD analysis project Ga0316204, IMG submission 205661) | Microbial mat bacterial communities from mineral coupon in-situ incubated in ocean water Damariscotta River, Maine, United States -... | ecosystem: Environmental > Aquatic > Marine >...
AAAATCAAAGCCTTTATCGATTACTTCAACCGAACCATGGCAAAACCTTTTCGGTGGACCTATAAAGGAAAACCTCTGGTCGCAGGCTTATAGGTGTCTGAACTTACGCTGGGGTGTACTAGTTAGAACACTTTCGGTGATCCAAAAATCGCCGGAAGTGTTCTAACCACTAAAAGCCAGGCTTAAGTTCCTGCGGGTATCAGGGCATTACGATCACCTTTCGGTCGCCTCTGGCCGCCGGTCTTGTTCACAATATACTTATTTGTTCCGGCCTCTTCCGCCATAGACGCCGTCGTCAGTGACGACATAGTCGATGCGATCGTCAATAAGGGCCTGGGCGGCCTCTTCTGGGGCATTGACGATGGGTTCCTCGTGCACGTTGAAGCTGGTGTTGACTAAAACGGGTAAGTCGGTCAGCGTCTTAAAGGTGTTGAGAATGTCATAGTACAGCGGGTTTTCGCTGCGCCGGATGATTTGCGGGCGGGCCGTGTTGTCGACATGAACGACAGCCGGAATTCTGGGGGCCCATTCGGCTTTTACATCACAGGTTATGGTCATGAAGCGGCAGGCGTAGGCATTGGCGTCGTTAACATCGAAAACCTTACGCGCATCTTCTTCGGCGACGACCGGGGCAAAGGGCATGAATTCGCTGCGATCAAGGCGGGCATTGAGAGAATCATTAATGTCACGCCGTTGCGGCGACGCCATAATCGTCCGCGCACCAAGCGCCCGTGGGCCAAATTCCATACGCTGAGAAACGATCGCAACGGCCTTGCCATTTTTCAATAGGGTCGCCGCTGTTTCCACAGGGTCCCCAGCCATCTTTTCAATGTCACCTGAGAAATCGCGCATTTGCGGGCCGGTCTTAGTTCCATATCCCCGACCCCAGTAAACGTCATCTAGACGGTGGCGTTTGTCCAACCAGGTTTTAAGACCGTCGCGCTCCAATAAATATTGCAAGACGCCACCGATCACCAGCCCTTCATCCCCCATGGGCGGGACGACAAAAACCTCATCGACGCCGCCGTTTTCGGTCAATCGTTGATTTAACTTCACATTAGCAAACAGGCCGCCGGACAAGCCAAGGTTCCGTACCTTTTGGGTCTCCATCAATCGCCCGACCGATTGAACAATCATATCTTCGACAAAATCTTGGATCGACGCGGCGGCGTCCTCTCGAGAGGCTTCATCGCATAAGGCCATGAACCGTTCGCGCATGACCGTGCCGTTGATGAAGTCACTGTTGATCAAGCCGTCTTCGTCAAACCTGAAATGCGCCTTGAATGCGTCCTTTAATGTCGGCTTGCCGTAGGCGGCGAGGCCGGTAATTTTGCCTTCATGATGTAGCGGTTTGAAGCCAAGGGCTTCGGTGACATTGGCGTAGGCGCGGGCGAGGCTGTCGATGCGATAAGGTTGGTGGAGCCAACGGTCATCACCGAACAGCGAGGTGATTTCTCCGTCCTTGAAAATGCGATGGCTGTAATTAACGTTATCACCGGCGCCATCGGCGGTATACAATAGGGCTTGATCCCAATCTGTATAGAAAAGTGACGGTAAGGCGTGGCAATAGTGGTGATTGGCAAATACGACGTCCAGGGTCGCTGGAAGGTCGTAATACATCAGGAGCGCCTGCATATCGAGAACGTCGGATGGGCGGCTTGTCCCGGCCTTGATCATCACCGTTGAAAGGTCGCGGCTGGTCGCGGCCTTTCCTTTTAGTTTATCGCGTATTTTCCGAAATAAATCGGTTTTAAAAAGCGACCGTGTTACTTCCGCCCGCGAAAAAACAACAACGTCCAGATCGCCTGTGGTAATCCCGCCGATAGACAGGACTTCGTTAATGCATTCTGTTGGCGCGCCACCCGCCTTCTTTTGTCGAATTAAGCGTTCTCTCTGGACGGCGGCGACGACGCGATATTCATCAAACAAGGCGGCTGAGGAATCGTGGATGCCAAAGTGAATCGATAGAATGTTGGTCATACGCGCCCCTGAACTCTCGCCCGGATAAAAAGAATTTGGCGGAGAACCTGCCTTAAACAACATCTAAAGTCACGTATCTTTCCGGCCAAAATCGGGCAATGGATTGGCGGCGAGTTTACAGAAGATTTATCACCCCTATGCAGAAATCATGACCGAAATAAAACCGGCGTCCCGAAATCCACAAGCGGCATTAGGGGTGCCAATTTTGGGCCAGAGGAAACGTTTGCACCACAAGCAGCAATAAAACGGACGACGCCATATTTGAGTCATTCAAACCCACACTGACCGAAGGCTAGCCACCATCGAACCTACCGGCATCAGCCGACGGTCATTCCGTTTCTGGATCAAATTAAAGAAAAAAATTGTCGACACCAATAACTGCGGTAAGTATGCACACTACGACTAGAAAATTTAAGCTCGACGGTGGCCCGAACGCCCGCTACGCTTTTCGGCAGGTTTGTCCGTTGCCGCCAAACAGCGACCACTCGATATAAACGGCAAAGAACCAAAAATGAGCAAGATAAACCTGATATAATGCCTGGGAAAATTTAGGTGACTGTTCAATATTCCCCACCCTATAAAAGAATGAGACACATCATTTGGGCGGGATGGCTATGTGCTGTTCTCTTGGGCATCATCGTGCCAGCAGGTGTAAATGCCGAACCATTGATATTGTCACCAATAATGGCGGTTTCCGCGCCCGTTTCGTTTGCAAGCGTATTCGAAGACAAATCGGGAACCCTGTCCAGCATTGACGTTATTCAGGGAGGCTATGATTCTCAATTTAGGCCGCAGCGGGGAAATAGGACATCAATTGGGATTACAGCGTCAGCTTGGTGGGTAAAGATAAAAGCCGTCAATCCGACGGATCAACCGATCAAATGGGTGCTTAACATCCCTTTTCCGTTAACCGACATTGTTGATGCCTATCATGTTCCGGAAAACGGCTCGCCTAGTCAATTCCTGCTTGGTGACACACGGCCATTCGTCGATCGTCCGTTACCTGGTGAAGGTTTTGCGATGCCGCTGGAAACTTCGGCTAACTCAAACAGCACGATCTATTTTCGACTTAAGTTTATCTCGTCGGGTGCGGTCGACACCTACTTCGAAATTTCGTCGCCCGCCGCCTATACGGAAAGCCAAAGAGCAATCGCAATGGTCCTCGGCTTTCTCCTTGGTGGCGGTATTTTGTTGTTTGTTTACAACGCCATCATCTTTTTGGTCATCAGATCAAAAATCTACCTGTGGTATCTGGCATATCTCGCGGCAACGATCGCAACCTTTATCACAACCACCGGCCTGGGCAACCGTTATCTATGGTCGCATAGCTCATGGCTTGGTGATGCATCGCCGCTGATTTCATCGGCGGCCTTGTTTTTATTTGCGGTGCAGTTTAGCCGGGTATTATTGGACACGCGCAGGATCGCCCCATGGATTGACAGACTTCTCGTAACGTTTGTGATTATCTTCAGCTCAGTGATTTTATTTTATTTTACCGGCTACCGGGAGGTCGCGGCAAAATTATTACTGGTCACCGGTCTTGGCCTGGGTGTCCTGCCCCTTGTTGGTGGTTGGCTTTGGTGGAGGGGTAGCCGGGTCGCTAGGTTGTTTACCTTGGCCTGGAGCATTTGGGCGATCGCGGTGACGACGATGATCGCCCGTTATATCGGCTTTATCGCCTCAAATGAGTTTACCCAGCATGCGGCTTGGGTCGGGATCATTATTGAAGCAATGCTGTTTGCTTTGGCCTTGGCGGAACGGATCCGCATCTTGCAAATTGATAAAGAAGACGCCGAGAGAGGAGAGCGTATTGCTCTGGAGCGCTCAAAAGAAGAATTGGAGCAAGAGGTCGTACGCCGGACCGAACAAATACGAAATCAGAATGAACAAGTAACTAAACTGAATACACAGAAAGATAAATTTTTTTACATCATCGCCCATGACTTGATTGGTCCGTTCAACTCACTGATTGGACTGTCCAACTTACTTAAATCCGGGGCAGAAAAACTTGGCCGTGATAAAATAATTGAATACAGTCAAGACCTGAACAGCTCGGCGATCACCCTCAATAAACTGGTTGAAGCCCTTTTGTCCTGGGCGATGCTGCAACAAAACAACATGAAGTTTTTGCCCGAAGACCTGGACATCCATGATTGTATTCGCTCTGGTATTGATGTGTTTGGGCCAGCTGCTAGGCAAAAAGATATTACGCTTGAATACCAGGATGATGAGCCAATAATCATCCGCGCTGACCGCAGCATGGTAGATACGATCATCCGTAATCTGCTGAATAACGCCATAAAATTTACCAAAACGGGCGGCCATATTCGCTGTTTGGTGACCAGGCTGGGTTCCCATGTCAAAGTCAGTATACGCGATGACGGTATCGGCATGGCGCCGGACTTAATAGGTCGTTTGTTTGATGTCGGAGAAAAAACAAGCGGCACCGGTACTGCCGGAGAACATGGTACAGGCCTTGGGTTGCTATTGTGTGAGGAGCTTGTCGAGGTGCAAGGCGGCAGTCTTGATGTTGAAAGCGAAAAAGGGGTGGGGTCTACCTTCAGTTTTACATTGCCGACGCCGTAGCAATCGCCCGCCAGTTTCCCAACGAGGATGCCCTGAGAAGATCGAGGTCACTTCCGCGACCGACTGCTCAACACTTATCTCGACATCGTTTGCGCCTGCTCACTGCCTTCATTAATGCGCCCGGTTTGCCCCTTTAAACACGTCTCTTCAGTCGAATGGATAGACGGTGCTTGCGGTCTTAAGTTTGGAGGATATATTTCTTGGTAAATCCTAACCGCCAAAATATTGAGACAGAGATACATGCCGGAGCTCATCGAACTGAACGGTTTAAGTAAACAATTTGGTCCGATTTTGGCCGTCGATAATGTGTCTTTCCGCGTTGGCCGGGGGCAGGTTCTAGGCTTTCTTGGCCCGAACGGGGCGGGCAAATCGACGACCATGAAAATGGTCTCAGGGTTTCTTGAGCCCAGTGCCGGGTCTGTCCGGATCGACGGGTTTGATATGGCCGTCTCGCCGGTTGAGGGCAAGCGACGGATTGGTTATCTGCCGGAAGGCGCGCCAACCTACGGTGATATGACCCCGAGCTCATTTTTGAACTTTATTGCCGAGGTACGAGGGTTTGACGGGGCAGAGAAAGCCCGGCGGGTTGCGGAAGTGGTCGAACGGGTTCACCTGAAAGCGGTGCTCAATCAGGCGATTGATACGCTTTCAAAAGGCTATAAGCGGCGTGTTGGTCTGGCCCAGGCAATGGTCCATGATCCGGAGATTCTGCTCCTTGATGAACCGACGGATGGCCTTGACCCCAATCAAAAACATCATGTACGCAGCTTGATCCAAGAAATGGCGGCAGATAAGGCGATTATCGTTTCGACCCATATTCTTGAGGAGGTCGAGGCCGTTTGCACGCGCGCGCTGATCATTGACCGAGGGCGGATCGTTGCTGACGGCACGCCCGAAGGCCTGCTCGCCCGGGACCCCAATTTCAATAGTGTCATTATACGTGTGGCACGAGACCATTTGGCTCAGGTCCAGGCTGGATTTGAAGAAATCTGTTCGGTCAATCCCGTCGCTTCCTGTGGCGGTGTCGGCGGAAACAACCTGCTCAGGCTTGCCAGTGACGGTGACCCGTCGCTGATTACCCGCGTGAATGACCATATCCGCCAAAAGAAATTTTTGGTCGAAGAGGTCTATGTGGAAAAGGCCACCCTAGATCAGGTGTTTCGCCATATTACCTCTGACACCGATGATCAAAAGGTTGCTAATGCGTAATATATCGATTATTGCCCGAAGGGAGCTTAAGGGGTATTTCGCGACCCCTGTGGCCTATGTCTTCATTGTCATATTCGTTGCCATGACCGGCGCCTTTACCTTTTACATTGGTAATTTTTTTGATCGTGGGCGGGCCGATCTTGACGCGTTTTTCCAGTTTCATCCATGGCTCTATCTGCTGCTGATACCGGCCATCTCAATGCGCTTGTGGGCGGAGGAAAGAAAATCCGGTACCATTGAGCTCTTAATGACCTTGCCGATCACCACGACCTCGGCGGTGCTTGGTAAATTCCTCGCGGCCTGGGTTTTTGCCGCCATTGCTCTTGGCCTGACTTTTCCGATGTGGATCACCGTTAATGTTCTCGGCAACCCGGACAACGGCGTTATTGTCGCCAGCTATGTCGGCAGTTGGTTTATGGCTGGGGCCTTTCTGGCCATCGGCTCCTGTATCTCAGCATTGACCAAAAATCAGGTTGTCGCTTTCATTGTCGCCGCTTCGGTCTGTTTTTTGTTCACCATGAGCGGGCTTGAACTGGTGCTTAATTTCTTTCGCCTTTGGGCCCCTGAACTGCTGGTTGAAACGATCGCATCAATGAGTTTTCTTCGCCATTTTCGAGCGATCATGAACGGTGTCATTGATATCCGTGATGTGATTTTCTTTGGTTCGTTGATGGCGTTCTGGCTGTTTGCCAATGTCATTATCGTTGATCACAAAAAATCGGCTTGAGGGGCGTTATGACACAATTTAGCCGCGCCAAATTGGCCCTTGTCGGCCTTGTTCTCGGGGCCACCGTGTTTTTGGCGGCCAATATTTTTTCAAACTCGATGTTCAAAGCGATGCAACTCGATTTGACGGAGGGTAAGCTGTTTACGTTGTCAGATGGTACGCGGAACGTATTGTCGAACATCGACGAGCCAATCAAGATACGATTGTTTTTCAGCAAAGCGCTTGGCGAAAAAAGCCCCGTTCATAAAACTTATTTTATTCGTGTCAAAGAACTGCTTGGTCAGTATGTCAATATTTCAGGTGGGCGGATCGAGCTTGAACTGCATGATCCTGAGCCCTATTCAAATTCTGAAGATTTGGCGGTCTCATTTGGCTTGCAAGGCGTGCCGATCAATGCCGCAGGCGACATGGGCTATTTCGGCGTAGCCGCAACCAATTCGACCGATGATCAGGAAGTTATCGGGTTTTTGACGCCAAACCGCGAAACCTTCCTCGAATATGACCTGACCAGATTGGTTCACAGCCTCGTTCATCCCGCCCGTAAAACCATCGGTTTAATCAGCTCGCTACCCATTAACGGTTTGCCCGGACCACAAATGATGACAAGCCGCCGCTGGGCGATCCTCGATCAGGTTTCAAATTTTTTCTCCATTACCCCTATTGAGCGGGACGCGACTAAAATTCCTGACGGCGTTGATATGTTGATGATCGTCCACCCCAAAGGATTGAAAGACGAGATGCTGTATTCGATCGATCAGTTTGTTCTGAACGGTGGGCGGGTGATGGCTTTTGTTGATACCAATGCGGAAACCGCCGCCCGACCCGGTGCCGGTCTGGAAAACGATCCGGTATCGGAATTTGACCGCACCCTCGAATCGTGGGGTGTGCGCCTGGTCAAAGACAAGGTCGCGGGCGATATCACGACGGCGCGGCGGGTTAACGTTCAATTGGGGTCAAAACTGGCGGTAACCGACTATGTTGCCTGGCTCGGTCTGAAGGCGGATAATTTTGATAAGGAAGATATCATCACTGCCGATTTACAAGTCATCAATATGGGGACTGCGGGTATCCTTGAGCCGGTCGAAGGCAAGGGAACGACGGTCATACCGCTGATGCAAACCAGTTTACAGTCGATGCAGATTGACCGAAAAAAAGTGATGCTGCGCCCGGAAGTGGTGGAATTGTTTAAGAACTTCAAAGCCGATAATAAGCACCTGACCTTGGCCGCCCGGATCACTGGCAAAGCCAAATCGGCGTTTCCGAATAAGGCAAAAACTGACAAAAATCATATCAGCCAAGCGCCATCATCGATTAATGTCATCGTTGTCGCCGATACCGACATGTTGACCGATGGCTTATGGGTTGATGCCAATGACGCGGGTGGGTCAAAAGTACTGGTGCCGTTTGCCGGAAATGCCGACTTTGTGATCAATGCTCTCGATAATTTAAGCGGCAGCGAGGACCTGATCGGTCTGCGGGCTCGGACCCAAACACCGCGATCATTTTCTCTGATTCGGGATATCCGTCAGGCGGCGGAAATTCATTACCGAACAAAAGAACAGGAATTACAGGACAAGTTGGTCGACGTCAGGGGTAAACTGAACACGCTTATGCGCCGCGAAGAAACGACGGGCGAAGTGGTGTTGAATTCCAAGGAAAAAGAACTGATCGCCGATTTCCGTAGCCAGATGATCAGTATCCGCATCGCGCTTCGTGACGTTCAACATGCCTTGCGTAGCGACATTGATCGGCTCGGGTCGTGGCTTAAATTTTTCAATATTGTCGCTATACCGCTTATATTGGGGTTGGGCGTGCTGGTCGTCACGGTGATGCGTCGCATGCGGCGATCACCAACCGTCCAAACTTGAATCAGATGGCCTGAAAAGAGACCTGACCATGAGCCCTCGAACCTTTTTGTTCCTCTCGCTACTGACCGTGATCAGTGTCATCGCCGCCGGGTATGCCGTCAGCCGTGAGCCTGGTTTTACCATATCCAGGGGTGGGGAGCTGATTTTCCCCGAATTGAACGCCCATATCGATGACGTCAACAAGATCGAAGTGCGCACTGACAAACGAACAATGACCATGACGCTCAGCACAGCGGGTTGGGCGATGACTGAAGCCGGTGGGTATCTGGTTCAGCCAAAAATTATCAAAGGCGCAATATTGGGTTTTTCGGACTTAACTTATGTCGAGGCAAAAACCCGTCAATCAGACAAATACAAATTGCTTGAGCTGCAAAACCCTGAGACGCCAGGGTCGAAAGGTCGCGGGGTAAGACTGTATGGCAAAAATGGTGACGTTCTGGTTGATGCGGTGCTCGGGCGGGTTCGTTACAACATGCCGGGCACGACCAGAGACGGAGTTTACATTCGTAAATTGACCGATCCGCAGACGTGGCTGGCGCTCGGGCAATTGGACATCGCAAAAGATCCTTCCGGATGGTTAATACAGAAAATCGTAAATATTAAATCGGCGCGGATCAAATCAGCGGAAATTCATCACCCTGATGGTGCGGTGGTAACGGTTTCTAAAAATGAGATGACCGACCGGGACTTCGTCATGGCGGGTATTCCAGAAGGCAAAAGGCTGAAATATGACAGTGATCCCGAGAATATCGCCACTGTTCTTGAGGATTTTGAACTCGATGATGTCAAACCGATAGCAGATATAACCTTCGACCCAGCAAACACCATTCGTAGCCGCATAATAACGTTCGACGGACTGATTATCGATGTCAATATGGTGGAGCGTAAAAATGTAGCGTCCGATCGCCCCCAATATTGGGTGACTCTGTCGGCCAGTACGAAAGCCAAATCGGCGGAACGTCAGGCTGAGGCCAAGGCCATAAATGCCCAGGTCTCCTCTTGGGTCTACAAGATTCCAGGTTACAAGGCGACACGCCTGAACAAGCGTATGGAAGAGATGCTCAGGGATCGAGAGCCTGCTTCATAAGGTGTTTTTTTACATGGGTTAACATACGTTAACATAACATCACGAGACTCACGATGCTGTGGTGGTGTATTGTTAGATATTAAATAGCGTGACGGGCTGAGATCATGACTAAAAATCGACCTCACAGGATTAGTGCTGCGGCGCTGGTCGTCGGGCTTGGCCTTTTGGCCGTTTTCAGTAATGGAACGGCCTTCGCCAAAGAGAAAAAAAACATCAAGGACGAAGCGGCATGGATTGTTCCCAGCCATATACAACTGGCGCCGATAATGGTTCCCGTTGAAGGTCGGCGCTCGGCCCCGGTGACGATGTATTTGGAGGCCAGGAACAAAAAATTTGTTGGCAATATATGCAATTACGTACCCAGACTTCGTGATGCGATCTTTAAGGAACTATCACGTCATCCGGTGCGCGTTAGTCGCAAAAAATTGGTTTTAAAGGGTGTTCCGCGTCGGCTGCTGGCCCCAATGAATAGGGCGATCGGCAATCAAGACATTGGTCGCAATCAGATCAAGCAAATATTTGTGGTTGCCGGGGCGACCAAGATGGGAGGCGGATCGATTTCGCGTCTGCCCTTCGCCCAAATAAACGGCTGCCATAGTGTGCGTCGTGCTGAAGCCGCCCGGGTCAAGGCCGCCGCCGCTAAAAATGAAAAATAACGGGGGTGATGGAAGCGAACACAGGTGTGATCTTGATGATCAAATCCGCGACCATCTTCAGGCCGATCTATTGACACGGCGAGGATTTCAGCCAAATTAGATAACGTGGTATTGGCGTGTGTGATTAGCCTGCGCGCTGGTCGGGCGCCCCTCTGATGGGGGCCTGCTGTAACTCGTACTCGCTCGATTGGAGGAGCACGTCATATGTCAAGAATCTCCGCCTTTAACAGTCCCCTGTTGTTGGGGTTTGAAAATTTTGAACGACTATTGGATCGTGCATCGAAGTCTTCTGCTGAAGGCTATCCTCCCTATAATATTGAGCAGACGTCTGAGCACGGCCTCAGGATCACGCTTGCTGTCGCCGGTTTTTCCATGGACGATCTTAGCGTGACAATGGAAGACAACGAATTGGTCATTCGTGGACGCCACAAGGATGACGGCAAAGACCGGGTGTTTATTCATCGTGGTATCGCGTCGCGACAGTTTCAGCGCAGTTTTGTCCTGACCGAAGAGATTGAGGTTGCCGCAGCGGCACTCGACAACGGTTTGCTGCACATTGATATGGAAAGAATTCTACCGGAACCGGAAATCCGCACCATCCCAATCAATGATAAAAATGCCACGGCCAAGAAACCGAAACCTAAATTGATCGGCGTGGATCAAAAATAACAAGGATCAAAAATAGTGGGCTGAATTCAAGCCTTGAAATCAAGGTCGAAGAGACTGGGCCGATCCTGTGGTGCTGCGCTTGATCAGGCCGCCCGGGTTTCCATGCTTTCCGTTAAGATCGCAAACAGGCCGTCCGCCGTGTCTGTGCCGCGCAGTTTTTCGCAAATAGACTTATCGCGAAGTAAACGCGAGACGCGGGCGAGGGCCTTGAGGTGGTCGGCACCGGCCGTTTCCGGGGCCAGCAGTAGAAAAATCAAATCAACCGGATGATCGTCGATCGCTTGAAAATCGACCGGTTGTTCGAGGCGGGCAAACAGACCGTGCAGCCTGTTGAGACCGGGCAATTTACCATGAGGAATGGCAATGCCGTTGCCGACACCCGTTGTGCCCAGGCGCTCGCGCTCCATCAACACGTCAAATACCGCCCGTTCAGGTTCACCTGAAATCTCAGCAGCACGTCGTGCAAGTTCTTGAATCGCTTGCTTTTTACTTGTGACGCGTAGACTGGCAATCACCTCTTCAGACGATATGAGATCGTTGATCTCCATGAATCTTCCTTACATGTTGTCACGCCCAGAAGCGGTGAATTTCGGCCCTGACCTTAGGTGTTAACGGCAGGGTCAATCCATCCAACATTACCATCAGGCCGCCGGTATACGACATTCAGACTGCCGCTGGCACTATTGCGAAACATGATCACCGGTTGGTCTGCCAAATCCATGCGCATAACGGCTTGGCCGACCGTCAGCAATTCGATTTCGGTCGGCATTTCGGCGATAATTGCCGGTTGCCCGTCAACTGAAACTTCTTCGGTATCAGATTCAGGTTCCATCACGTACTGCTGAGCAAGCAGGATATCGCTTTGGCTCGGGTTTTTGTGATGGTCATTGAGGCGGCGTTTGTAACGGCGCAGTTGTTTGCTAATCCGTTCCAGAGCACTGTCAAAGGCTCCGTAGGCGTCATCAAGCTGGCAACTGCCCTGAATCATTACGCCGCGTGGGCCCGGATGGACCGTAATATCGGTACGTATACTATGGCCTGATTTTGAAAAATTGACACTGGCGTCAAGGGCTTGACTAAAATACTTGGTGACTGCGGGGGCGAGACTGTCCTGGACGTGGCTGGTCAATGACTCACCAACGTCCATGTTTTTACCTGTGACCGATATATCCATGGGGTATTGAGATCCTGTTATTTTTTTGTCTGAGGCATCGAAAATATTCTTTCGTTCCGCCTTTTACAGAGTGTTCCTGCCTTCTGGAACGGCTGCACGCCGGTAATCGTTCGGCGATGGTGGGCAGGAAGGCCGGGAAAATAGGGGCCCACTTCCCTAAAGTCAATACACCCGTTTTCTTTACTTTTCTATCTTGAAAATAAAAAAAATATTACCTAGGGGCCGCCTTTTCGCGGCGACGTTGCACCGAGGAGCCGATACGCATGGATTCACGATATTTGGCGACTGTACGCCGTGCAATACCCATGCCCTCGGCCTTAAGAATGGTAACAAGCTTATCGTCTGAAAGGATCTTGGTCGGTGGTTCCTGGTCGATCAAAGTTTTGATTCGATCACGCACCGCGTGGGCCGAATGAGCGTCGCCCCCGGCACTTGACTGGATCGCCGAGGTAAAGAAATATTTTAATTCGTAAATGCCACGCGGAGTCGCCATATATTTGTTTGATGTTACCCGGCTGACCGTACTTTCATGCATTTCGATGGCGTCGGCTATATCACGCAGGACCAGAGGTTTGAGGTGCTGCACACCATGGGTAAAAAACCTATTTTGCTGACGAACCAGCTCTGAGGCGACCTTCAATATGGTTGTTGCCCGTTGATGAAGCGATTTGACCAGCCAGTTTGCTGACTGCAATTGCTCGGTGATGTAGTGCTTATCGTCCTTACTGCCGTCTTTTCCGCTGATTTGTGCGTAATATTGATTATTCACCAGCACCCGCGGCAAGGTGTCCTGATTAAGGGTCACCACCCAGCCACTGTCGGCGTTCTGGCGCATCAACACGTCCGGGACAATGGGTTGGCTGACCGAGTGATCGAACCGTGTCGCGGGCTTCGGGTCCAGGGCTTTCAGCTCGGTGATCATTTCAGCAAGATCTTCGGCGCCAACGCCACATGCCTTACCCAGTCCGGTGATATTACGGGCGACCAGCATCTCAAGGTTTTCTAATAAGGCTTCCATGCAAGGGTCGTAGCGGTTCAAGTCTTTCAGTTGCAGGGCCAGACATTCACGCAGACTCCGGGCACAAATACCCGGAGGGTCAAATTGTTGCAATTTTGCAAGAACAGCCTCGACACTGCCGATAGGACAACCGAGTTCGCTCGCCACCTCGCCGAGGTCTTCGGTGATGTAGCCGGCCTCATCGATCAGATCGATCAGGTAGCGCCCGATCAGGCGTTCAGCCGGATTGAGACTCTCGACCCCCAATTGGGTAATCAGGTGCTCACGTAACGAAGGTTGTTCGGACAGGGTGTCTTCAATACCGGGAGAAAGCCCGTCAAATCCGCCGCCCGGCCCAGGCCCCGCATCAGCGTAGGAGCCGCCTTCCGGGCCGTCCCGGGTGAGATCATTGCCACTGTCATTGGTATAGGTACTATCGCCTTCTGCATCGATTTCCGCTGCTTCTGGAATTTCAGCGGTCGCGGGTGCGTCAAAATCAATGTCCTCTAAGGCGGGGCTTTCAATATCTGCGTGATCGTCATCACTCGTACCGTCGGGACCATCTTCGTTACGGCGCTCGCCTTCATCTCGCTCAAGCATAGGGTTGCTTTCGAGCTCTTGCTCGACAAACTCGGTTAATTCCAAGTTGGAGAGTTGCAGCAGTTTAATCGCCTGCTGTAACTGCGGGGTCATGACAAGCGCTTGCGATTGGCGCAGATCAAGGCGGGGTGCAAGAACCATCGTCCGCTCCCTTACCTGATGCTCGAATTAGAGGCTAAAGCGATCACCGAGATAGACGCGCCGTACATCCTCGTTGCCGACAATGTCGTTTGGCGTTCCTTCCATCAGCATCATTCCATCGTGGATGATATAAGCGCGATCAATCACGTCGAGTGTTTCACGAACGTTGTGATCGGTAATTAACACGCCGATACCACGATCTTTCAAATGGGCGACCAATTCGCGAATATCACTGACCGCGATGGGGTCAATACCCGCGAACGGTTCATCCAGCAGCACGAAATGAGGGTTGGATGCAAGTGCGCGGGCGATTTCAACACGCCGCCGTTCCCCACCGGAAAGGGCCAATGCTGGCGCACGGCGAAGATGGGTGATCGAGAATTCGGCCAACAGGGCTTCGAGAATAGCTTCACGGCGTTCGCGGGATTTTTCGACAACTTCGAGGACGGTCCGGATGTTATTCTCAACCGACAGTCCACGGAAGATTGACGATTCCTGGGGGAGGTAGCCGATCCCCATGCGCGCCCTGCGGTACATGGGTAATTCAGAAATATCCTGACCATCCAATAAGATGCTGCCTTGATCAGGCGGAATTAGTCCGATGATCATATAAAAGCAAGTGGTTTTCCCGGCACCATTGGGGCCGAGCAGGCCAACCACTTCGCCCCGATTTAAGTGCAAACTGACGCCACGAACGACGGGACGTTTTTTGAAGCGTTTGCCAATATTGTTGGCAACCAATCCCGAATTGTCGGCGACCAGCTGCGGACTGGCGCTGTTCAGGTTTGGTAGTCCGTGGTCGTCACGGAACGGATCGTTCATCTTCTTAAAACCTTAGTCATCTGCGCCGGACTATTTTTTCTTCTTCGTCGGCTGGATAATACCTTTAACGCGTGTTCCACCCTGAGTACAACTTTTCAGCCGACTTATTCCCGTATTCAGGTTCACTTCCGCGCTGCATCCTCGCAAAACATTCTGATCGCGAACAATCTTAACCGATCCGGTCAGGGTCGCGATACCGCTTTCGACATTATAAACACCGCGATCCGATGTCGCGTGATCAAGATTGGTGACAATATTGACATTATCAAAGGCATCAACCCGGTAGATCTTGGTTTCACCCTTTTTGTCTTTACGAAAATAAGCGGCCAACACGTCCGCTTTTAACGTCTTATCAGCACGTCTGGCGAGGGCGTTTCCACGGGCGACCGCCATCTGCTTGGCTTCCCAAAACTCAAGCTGATCTTTGGCCGTCAGCCAATCACGCCCGGAAACCAGTTTCAGATTTTTGCCAGTAATGGTCAATATACCAGCATCGACGTCATAGACCGCATGTGATCCGTAGGCGGTACCTTCGCCGGATTTGATCCGAACGTTGGTTACCGCGTCAAGGCGCCATATTTCGGTCTTCCCATTACCAACTTCGCGGTAATAGGCCCGAAGTTCATCGGCTTTGATATCGACGCCACCACGTAAAGCCCTTGCGTTTCCGCGAGCGACAAACAATAATTTTTCCTGCTGCCATTCAATGCCGTTATCGGCGAAAATTTCGATAGGCTTGTCACCTGACCCGAAATTAAGGCTTTGTGCGTGGACGACGTCAACACGCGACCCGCAAATGGCGACCAGCAGCAGTAATCCGATAAGACGCTTCATTGATTGGGCTTCCCTGCACCCGGGTATAACGTGAGCTTGGACTTACCAGTAAACTGCATGGTTTTGCTGTGGCTCATGAGCTTGAACCCTTCGGCCTGAAGATGGCCGAAGGGTCCCTGACCCTCAATAGGTGCGGTCCCAGAGGCGGACCCTGAGGCCAGGTCGATTTCTGCAGAATCAGTGCGGAATTCATAACCGGAATCATGATATAGATTTACGGCGCCGGTCAAGTTGAGCGTCTGCTGGGAACGCACGAAGATGCCATTGTCGGCCGTCAGTACGACCCAGGTCCCATCTTTCAGCATAAGATCGGCTTTTGGCACTTCAAGTTCCAGTGCCTCAACGCCAGCAATCGACAGCCCGCCTGATAATTTACGCGCCAGATCAGCGGTGACGGAATAGGGTTGATTGTCCTTGTCCGCACCGACGTAGCGGGGGTTAACCATACTGGGTTTTTCGGAAATGCCCAGTTTGATGGCGGCAAACCCCAGCCTGAACCGAAGGTCATCGGTGCCAAGGTGAGGCCATAAGACAACCAACAAAATGACGACGACGGCCACGGCAGGCAACAGAAACTTCATCATTGAGACAAAACGACTGTAGCTCTGGGTTAAGTGGCGCGGCACTGAAGGCTGTAGGGAACGCAGGGTTGTTGAGGCCTTGGCGACGGGCTCTGCCGGTGATCTCATCGTCGGGTCCGGATGTCCGCTAACTGCCACCATTTCTGCGCCTTATACGACCCCGGCGCGGAGACAATCGTGAACATGCAGCACGCCTACCGGACGTTCGTCGTCGATGACAAAAAGGTTGGTAATGGCACTGGCGTTCATTAAAGCCACGGCCTCACTGACCAGCGCATTCGGGCCAATGGTTTTGGCCCCGACCGACATGACTTCATTGGCGGACAGGTCGAGGATATCTTCGCCCATGTGGCGGCGCAGGTCACCATCGGTAATCACGCCAACTAATTTCCCGTCGGCATTGATGACGGCGGCACAGCCAAAGCGCTTGGCCGTTATCGTCAGGATTACGTCAGCCATTTTTATGTCCGCTGTAACGCAGGGAATTTCATCGCCTGTATGCATCAAGTTCGACACTTTCAACAATTTTTGCCCGAGCTTGCCACCAGGATGAAGGACGTGAAAATCAGCGGGCGAAAACCCTTTGCGCTCAAGCAGGGCCACCGCAATCGCGTCACCGAGCGCAAGCATAAGGGTCGTTGATGTGGTCGGGGCCAACCCCATTGGGCAGGCTTCCGGGCAGTTCGGAAGGATTAACGACGCCGTCGCCGCGCGGCTAAGCGCACTGCTTTCACGGGACGTGATGCTGATCAGCGGAATATCAAACCGTTTACAATGGGCGACGAGGTCCGCAAGCTCGTTGGTTTCGCCGGAATTCGACAAGGCCAAGACCGCGTCGTCTTTGGTAATCATGCCTAGATCACCGTGCGACGCTTCGCCCGGATGAACAAAAAAAGCGGGCGTTCCCGTGGACGCCAGTGTGGCAACTATTTTTCGTCCGATATGCCCACCTTTACCCATGCCGGAAACAACCACCCGCCCCTGAACATCAGACAAAAGATCGAGCGCCCGAATGAAAGCGTCGCCAAGCGTCGCCCCCAGAGCGTGTAGCGCATCGGCCTCGGTTCGAAGAACCTTGCGGGCGGTCGCCAGATCGTCGATTGGGGCGCCGTCAGTGGTGACGGAGGCGCTTTGAATGCTCATGCGAATGTTGTACCCTTCTGCTTGCCGAAAATACCTGTGCCATTCACCTCACGCAAGTATGCGCCTGGACAGAGAAAAGGTCAATGAAACCGGGCAGTTATGCCAGCAGTTTAAAAGATTGCGTGCAGACCTTTAGAGGTGGGCGAAGATGTCCGTGTCCACCCAGCCGAGTGCGTCCAACTCACCCCGCGTCTCAAGAAAATCAAAACAAGCCGATGCCAGATGCATGCGGTCTTCGCGTTCCAGCATGACACTCAGCTTTTCCCGGATCAAATGAAGATTGAGAACATCTGCAGCGGCATAATTCATTTGTTCGCGGCTCAGGTTTTCCGCCGCCCAGTCGGAAGACTGCTGTTCTTTCGACAGGTCAATACCCAGCAGTTCCTTGGTTACATTCTTGAGGCCGTGTCGATCAGTATAAGTACGGACCAGTTTGGACGCGATCTTGGTGCAAAAAACTGGTGCGACAGTAACGCCGAGATACCGTTTTAGCATAACCACGTCAAAGCGCGCATAATGAAAAATCTTGGTCACCGAACGGTCTGCCATTAATGCCGTCAAATTTGGGGCATCGTAAGAATTACGGGCAAATTGTACCAGATGACATGTCCCGTCGCCGGACGACAGCTGTGCCAGGCAAAGTCGGTCACGGTTTAGATTAAGGCCCAGGGTTTCCGTATCAACCGCCACCGCACTGCCAAAATCAAGACCATCAGGCAAGTCGCCCTTATGCAGGACAATTTGTTCGGCCTTGTTTCTGGGTTTTAGAGACACGTTCATACCTTCCTTAGTTTCTCCCGCCTGAGCAACGGGAAGTCTCCGTTCCGACCATGTGGGGAAATACCAAAGATCACCAATGTCAACATTGGCCTTAAAGTTTGGTGCCCAGGAGAAGACTCGAACTTCCACGACCTTGCGGCCACAGGCACCTGAAGCCTGCGCGTCTACCAATTCCGCCACCTGGGCAAACAGGTCAACCGGAGATCAGCCATGGGGCTGACCGGACAGTGATTATTTGTCATCACGGGCCTTGTCAACATCTAAGAGTTCCCGTTCAATAGATGGTGTTGACCTTTGCGTCATCGATGTATACTCGAAGACGCCGAACTGGCCGTAAAATCGCCCGATTTTCTTGTGCCAATGGAACCAGACGGAGAGAGACAAATGCAGCGGAAAATCACTATTTTTGGCGGGGCAGGTTTCATTGGGCGACATCTTGTTCGGCGGTTGGCGGCACGGGGATACGAGGTCCGGGTCGCGGTTCGTGATAGTGAAGCGGCATTATTTCTCAAACCGGCGGGAGACGTCGGCCAAATTGTCCTGTGGCAGACGGACATAAAAGACCCGGCGCAAGTGGCCAGCGCGGTCGATGGGGCCGATGCGGTGGTTAATTTGGTCGGCGCGCTTTATGAAAGCGGTGCGAATACGTTTCAGGCCGTTCACGTTGATGGTGCGCGAACCATCGCCGAGGCGGCGAAGGCTGCTGGGGTAACGCGACTGGTTCACTTGTCGGCCATTGGGGCCAATAAAATGAGCGAGTCCCTGTATGCCAGGACCAAGGCGCTGGGCGAAGAGGCGGTGCAGGCAGTGTTGCCGACGGCGACGATCTTACGCCCAAGCATCGTTTTCGGGCCGGAAGATAAGTTTTTTAATCGATTTGCCGGATTATCAAGGTTTTTGCCGTTTCTTCCCGTATTCGGATGCCCGGTTATGCCTAAAGTCTCCGTCAGTGGTGACAATGGCCTGACCATTACCGTTGATCCCTACGGTAATGGCGGCACCAAATTTCAGCCTGTCTACGTCGGCGATGTGGCCGAGGCGATAGCGGTTGCGCTTGATGGTGGCGAGGCGGAAGGACAGATGTATGAGCTTGGTGGACCGATGGTCTACAGTTCCAAGGACTTAATGGGCCTGCTTGAGCGGTTTACCGGACGTAAAAAATGGTTGGCACCGGTGCCTTTTGCCGTCGCTTCGATTGACGCCTTTTTCCTGCAGATGCTGCCCAATCCGCTGCTCACCTGTGATCAGGTCAAAATGCTGAAATCGGATAATGTGGTGACAAAAGGGGCAAAAACCTTAGCCGATCTAGGCGTTAATCCGGTCGCTGCAGACGTTATTCTGCCAACCTATTTACAGCGCTTTCGGACGGGTCCGTCGGAAAACCTGGAAAGCGCCTAATCAGGCCAGCCGACTAATATTGCTGCGGCAGAACGGTGCTATCGGTGGCCGCATCTTCTTTGGCGGCGATGGCGATCAGTTCGCCATATTCCCTCAGAAAAACCGAACCGCGTACGGTGCGCTGAATAAGCACGCTGCGGCGGTCATTATCGTCGGTTTTACGGCGCACCAACTGCAATTCGCCCAGGCGATTGACAGCCCGGGTGATGGCCGGTTTGGATATATTCAAAACGTTGGCAAGGCCGCGTACGGTATGTGGTGGAGGGGTCAGGTAAACGCTAAGCAGCAGCGCCATCTGCCGGGCGGACAAGTCCGGCACATCACGGCGGACGCTCTCTACAACGGCTTTCCGCCAAATGTCCAGCGCTTGCAATTCGCTTAAGTGGACGCCCATATCGAAACCGCCTCCTTTTGATTGATTGTTTCGATGTCAAAACTTTTAATCAAGTCGACCCAAAAAGGCAACAGCCTTTATTAAGTATCAGGTTGAATTTAACCTCAGCGGAGATAAGGCTGTTACCCGTATCGACGATCCAACATCTTGAAAACGGCCCGCATGCCTACGGCTTCACCGCCTTCGGGACGACCGGCCCTGGCGGTTAAATTCCAGGCCATTACATCGATATGGGCCCATGAAATTTCAGGGTCTACAAAGCGTTCAAGGAATAAAGCAGCGGTTATTGCGCCACCGAAACGACCTGACGGCGCATTTGTTACGTCAGCGATCTTGCCGCGAATTTGGCCCGCATATCCTGCCCATAGGGGCATCCGCCATAGGGGGTCGGTCTCCATCAGACCACATTCCAATATGTCTGAGGCCAGTCCATCATCGTTGCTAAACAAGGCAGGGAGGTCGGTGCCGAGGGCGATGCGTGCTGCACCGGTTAAGGTGGCAAAATCGATCACCAGATCGGGGTTTTCCGAACTGGCTTCGGCCAGCGCATCGGCAAGGATAACTCGGCCTTCTGCATCGGTGTTGCCAACCTCAATGGTTAAGCCCTTTCGCGTTGCCAAGACATCACCGGGGCGCATGGCGTTGGCGGAAACGCTGTTCTCGACGGCGGGGATTAACACGCGCAGTCTGATCGGAAGTTTGGCGGCCATGATCATCGATGCGATTCCCAATACGTGGGCGGCCCCTCCCATGTCCTTCTTCATCAAATCCATTCCAGAAGCGGGCTTTAGGTCAAGGCCGCCGGTATCAAAACAGACGCCCTTTCCGACCAATGTGACTTTTGGTGCGGTGTCATTGCCCCATCGCATATCAATTAGCCGAGGGGCCCGGTCGTGGGCGCGGCCGACGGCGTGAATAGCAGGATAATTGTTGCTCAGGAGATCGTCTCCAACAATCACCGAACAGTCAGCATTGTGATCGATCGCTAATTTTTGAGCCGCACCAGCAAGGCTGTCAGGTCCCATATCATTGGCGGGCGTGTTAATCAGATCACGGACTAGGTAGGTGGCGTCGATGGTTTGGCGGGTTCCTGGCAACGTGTCTTTGTCAGTGCAAAGCAAGCGCGGTGGCACCCGTTGCGGTTCGCGGTACTGGTCAAACTGATAGGTTGCCAAGCCCCAGGCCAGGGCAGCGATTTGCGCTTGATCGCCTGCCGTGCCGTCTAGTCGATACAGGCCGGATGGCAAAGCAACGGGTAACGCGGCCCAGTCCCAGACGGACGGTTCATCATTGGTTCCAAACAGCACCCGTTCAAGCCCGCCATCTTCACCCTGGATCATCGCGCATGATCCGGGATTGGCAACGAAGCCAGTGCTTTCCAGCCAGCGACGGACGGTGTCAGGCTGACCCTTTATCCACTCAGGATAGTCTGATTGGCAAATGGTCGTGACCGGGACGGCCTGATGTGATCCGGGTCCCCCACCCGTGACAACAATTGTATCAACCATCAAAACTCCATTGCAAATCGGTTAAAGCAGGTAAACAGCACTGTTATTAGGATGGCTGGTAATCGCGGAATTTAAAACAGGAATTTAAAACATGAAAGTGATGGCGAAGTGCTAAGCTTCGCGCTATCAGATGAGCGTGCATGGGATTTAGGCGACAGTAATGTTAGCGTGGTTTTTTGAAAACAAGATTGAGCGGGAAGCCCAACAGCTCATCCGCGACGTGCCAATTATTATTGAGCAGGCGCGGGAAATTTTTTCTGATCCGTCAATGAAGGAAGTGGCGGACCTTGTCCGCCAGCATATTGAACGCGCACATCGCCTTTACGGAACGCAAACAACGGACTTTAAACGCGCCCTGTATGATTATCGGAAACTTCACAAAGATGCCCGGCGCAATACGGACCAGCGGGCCTTAAGCGCGATGACGCTGGTCATCATCTACCTTCGTTCGGAAATTGCAGGAGAGGCGGCAGCGCCCGCCCGCGAGGGTATCGAACGGTTTATGAGCGATTACGGTTAATCCGAACCGGCGACGTTTTGATTGGCTGCACTAAGAGCGGGATAGGTCATCAGCCCGCCTTCTTTTGCCCGCTCAAGCAGGCCAAGTGCGATCTCGTTGCAGTCATCGGTTCCATAATGATCTTTTAACATGGCGAGACCAATGCTGCTGGCAACCAAGGCTATGGCGCGGGGGTCCGCGCCAGTATTCAGCAGTTCTATGATTGTGGTTTGAAGGGCGACTGATGCCCTCTTGCCATCTTCAAAATTCGCGCTTTCCATGGGGGAGCCTCCATAATATCAGCATGGCAATTCCCCGATAAAGCCATTGAATTGATGATAGTGGGTTTCAGGACGAATTGGAACCCTTGCCGTAAGATTGACCTGCCGTAGTGAACGATCTCTGTCAGGTTCTTTAAATGCAGGATTGTGGATTTTGAGAAAACATTTGGATTTTTCCGGATACAGTGGCAACGTTTGGTTAACTATCGAAACCAACCTGGGAGGTTGAATAATGGAGACCAAAGCTGCCGTTGCGTTTAAGGCCGGAGACCCGTTAAGCATCGAGACCGTTCAGTTGGAGGGGCCGCGCGCCGGAGAGGTTCTGGTCGAGATCAAAGCCACGGGCGTCTGCCATACGGATGAATTTACCCGTTCCGGTGATGACCCGGAAGGTTTGTTCCCCGCTATTCTTGGTCACGAGGGCGCGGGTATTATCGTCGACACGGGTTCGGGTGTGACGTCGGTCAAAAAGGGTGATCATGTCATTCCCCTTTATACGCCTGAGTGCCGCCAGTGCGAATATTGCACGTCAGGCCGCACCAACCTTTGCCAGGCGATCCGTGAAACCCAGGGACAGGGCCTAATGCCTGACGGGACGTCACGGTTTTCAATAAATGGAGAGAAAATATTCCATTATATGGGGTGTTCAACTTTCTCCAATTATACCGTTCTCCCAGAAATTGCCGTCGCAAAAATTCGCCAAGACGCACCGTTTGATAAAGTTTGTTATATCGGTTGCGGCGTCACCACCGGGGTTGGCGCAGTCATTAACACGGCCAAAGTCCAGCCGGGTGACAACGTCATCATTTTTGGTCTTGGTGGCATTGGTCTGAATGTCGTTCAAGGGGCGAAACTGGTCGGGGCCAATATGATTATCGGTGTCGATTTGAATGATGCCCGAAAAGAACTTGGCGAAAAATTCGGTATGACCCACTTCGTCAATCCCAAAGAGGTAGAGGGCGACCTCGTCCCCTACTTGGTCGATCTGACTAAGGGCGGCGCCGATCATTCCTTTGAATGCATCGGCAATACCGGAACGATGCGTCAGGCCCTGGAATGCTGTCATAAGGGTTGGGGGGAAAGCACGATCATCGGCGTTGCCGGCGCCGGACAAGAAATAGCCACCCGACCGTTCCAACTGGTGACGGGACGGGTCTGGCGCGGGTCCGCCTTTGGCGGGGCCAAAGGACGCACCGACGTTCCCAAAATTGTTGACTGGTACATGGACGGAAAAATCAACATCGACGACTTGATCACCCATAAAATGCCGCTGAAAGATATCAACACGGCGTTTGATTTGATGCATGCGGGGGAAAGCATTCGTAGTGTGGTCGAGTTTTAAGAAGACATTTTTTCAGGCTATTGCCTGGCGATTATTTCCCACGCCATTGCCTGGCGATTATTTCCCACGCCATTGCCTGGCGATTATTTCCCACGCCATGATCTGGCGATCATCTGCCACGCCATTTGAGCAGGCCATAGGTACAGTCGTCTGACAGTGTGCCACTGTCCGTCCGTGCCGTCGCCTAAACCCATTGCGAACGTTTCTCTGGATTTCGGTACATAGAGGGTACCAAACATGGCGTCCCAAAAGGCAAAGGCGAAGCCACAGTTTTTGCCGATATGGCGGGTTTCAGTGCTGTGGTGAATCTGATGTTGCGCCGGACTGATCACTATATACCCAAGCACGCCGTAATCCAGCCAGACATGACTATGGCGCAAGTTGGCAATCATGTTGTAAATGGCAATTAAAAGGTGGGTGCCAAGAAAGGTGTAGATCGTTACTTCTCCGGCGCTGATGTAAAAAAATAGTCCGGTAATGATACCGCCAAATAGATTGCCACCTGTGCCCATAATGATCAGGTCGACCGGATGGACACGAAATGAGGTCATCGGTGTCAGGGCCTCTGCCGAATGATGGACTTTGTGAAATTGCCATAGAAGGGGAATTTCATGTTGTGTCCAATGGGCCATAAACCGGCCAAAATCATAGGCAATAAAAAAAATGATTGTATAAAGAACCCGCATGGTCGTGGGCTCTAGCAAAGGCTCGGCTAAGACCCCCAGCCAAGCAGCCAAGCGGGTGTCGATCCAAAAGCCAACTTCGGCACTGGCGACAATTAATGGCGCGAAGATGAGGCCAAAAACAAAACTGTTAACAATGTAATAGCGGTAATCGGCCTTGGTTGACGGTGCCCACCATATTTTGGGTGAAAATAGCTGTCTCAACGAACCGACTGCCGCTGATAATGAGCCGTGTGCCAAAATTAAGGAAATACCGATTGCAAGAATTAGTGTTGATACAAGATACGGCCAATAGATCACTGACCCGCTGTAAAGGAAGGCGACAAAGGGTCGGCTGATCGTTTGCGTGACTTGCCAGAGCTGTTCAAGATATGGGGACATGTGGGCTTACGGCGCTTCATCTTTGAAAACGGTGGTACGTGATGGTGTTGTGACACGTTACATTCGCATTATTGTCCTTTGACATAATCAGAACAAGGTTAACGCCGCAATTTTAGCGAGGGCGGAGCTGCACCACGGTGAAATCGTGGTCCTTGAAAACTACGTTTTCTGTTTCGGCCAATTTTTCCAGCGTCTGCATCAGGTCAAGATAGTATTTCGCGCCCATCTTCCAGACGGGAACGTCGCCCGATAAATAAAACTGCCAACGTTGGCGACCATAAAGACAGGCCCCGGGTTGGTCGAAATTTTCGTAGGCCAGATAGGCGATGCCCTGATTGAGGAAATAGCGCTTGAAGGCTATGGGTCCATGAAAATAAGGAACGCCTGGGTCGGGGCTGGCGGCGCCGGGGATGTCGATGGCGCTGATAATATTTCGGTGATAATCGAGCGCATAGGGGTGATTTACCACCGTCATAACGGAAGCCCCCGTCGGAATGGCGGCCTGCATCTGACGATAGTGCAGGCGATCCGCAGGGCTCAAGCCAACCTTTCCCCATCGGTCGGTCAGGCGCTCAACGTCCTTGGTCATCATTAGCGGTAACAGACAGATCATTGCAGCACCGATGATTTTGTCCCCGACAGGCAGGGATGAAAACCCGGTGTCGGCGCTGGCGCTTGGTTCACGGGCATCGCGGACAAAGGAAACCAGTGTGGCAATAAAGGCCGCAGTCAAAAACGGTGCAACGTAGCGGTGGATATTTTCGACGTCAGACAAGGTAAACACCCAGATCAGCGCTGCCGTGGTCAGCAAGGAGCCGACATACAGCGCCAAGACCGCAGAATAGGACCGCCGCACGGCCAAAAGGACGACGGGTAAGATAAATAAGAGCAGTTTGGGGTCGGTTACGGTATTGGTAAAAAACTGCAGGTGTTCACCAATACTCAGCACCGCTGAATAATTTTCAAAATCGGCGCGGTGGTTTCCCCGGAACACGGGATACAGAAAACTGCCGGAAGAGTATTGCTGCAAGACCATCCAAGGTAACAGGCAGAGAACAGAAGCGGACCCGGTGTGGGCCAGGGCGGTGATGGCCTTGTACCAGCTTTGGCGGTGGGCAAGTGCAGCATTAAACCAATAGAAAATGACGCTGAGAGCGGCGGCGGCAAGAAAATGCGCGCGCAAGCTGGCGGCAGCGGCGATAATCAGTGCAATTACCCAGATTGAGCGAGTCTCCGTTTGGGCCGATGCGGGGATCAGTTCGAGGGTCCGGAACAGGGTTAAAAACATGACCAGTCCAGTGATATGACTGGCGCTGTTCAGTAGCGGGAACGGGAGGACGATAATCACCAGCAAAGCGATGGCGTAAGGCATGATGCCATATGTGGTGCGGTCCCTAAAAAAGCCGAGCACCAGACCGTAAGAAATGATAACGGCGATCCCCCGGTCCATGAGAAAGGCATTTTCTTCTGATCCCACTGCACCGATGAAGGCTTGCAGGAATGTTTGCCCACCATAGGCCGCAAGGCGGCGCATACTGAAAGGGTCAAGGAGGGTTCCGGTTTCCAGCAACCGGGCAATAAATGGAAAATAGGCGATGTTATCATCGGGGCAGCTGTAGGCTTGATAATGGACAACCGATGCATACCGCAAAATGACAACTGCTCCGACGAACAGATACAACAGAATCTGAAAGCGGCTGGGGATTGAAATGCGGATCGTCCGTCGGTAAAGGTCAAACACCCACAATAGGGCACCGATAAGTGTAAGGCCGATCATGAGTGCCGATGACACGACGCTCGCCAAGGATAAAAGGCCGCCAACAAACAACAGAAAGGCCATGCCGATGCCGGCTTGTAAGCCCCAATCGTTGCTCGTCTTCAGTCGCAAAAGAGTGGCCGGTACCGTTCCCCAGCCGATGAATGAGGAAAAAACGATCAGGCCCCAGCCGAACATGAATAAGTAATCTGTAATCATTAGTCGCCGATGGTAGTCTGGCGGCGAATGCGGCACAATGCGCGAATGAAAAATCTAATGGCGTTGAAGACCTTATGAAAACGGACACCATGCGGACCATCGACCGGCTGGTCGGAACGCCACTTTGCAAACTACTCGCTGTTCTCGCGCCCTTGTTTTCCCGGGCACCGCAGGCCAACGTCGTGGTGCTGTGTAAATTTTTTGGGCTGGGCAGCATTTGCCTGAGTTATCCGCTAATTTGCGAGCTCAAACGTCAAGGCAAAGAGGTCGTCTATTTGACCTTTCGTGCCAATTTGCCAATGGTTCAGGTCTTGGGAGTCGAGCGCTGCATCAGCATCGATCCGACGTCACCGGTGCGGTTCTGTCGCGACGTGCTGTCCGCCATCGGGGCGATGCGGCGGCTTCGTTCGGCAGCCTTTTTGAACCTCGAATTTTTTTCAAGATTTGCCGCGATATTGTCGGTGTTATCAGGGGCTCGTTGCCGTGCCGGGTTTCATATGCTGCACCTTCCTGTTGGTGAAATGTATAGCCATCGCGCCAACCTAAATGTTTATCACACGATTGCGGAAAACTATCTCAATGTGGGAGAGGTGAGTGGCTTGATCGCCGGCTCGGGCAAGCTTGATTCCTATCTTAGCTCCTTTCCCTATCATCCTGAGAAGCCGGCGGGAGTGACACCACAAGGTCGCTATATCGTCCTCAACGCACAAAGCAGTGAAACCATTCAAACGCTCAGGTCGTGGCCAACCGACGCCTGGGTGAGGTTGATTGAGCGCTTAAAAGTGGACTATCCCGGCCATCATTTGTTACTGATTGGTACGACGTCAGGCGATGATCTTTATCGCGGGATTCGTCAGGCCACCAAAGAGGATCCGAAAGTTATTGATTGCATTGGCCGAACCTCATTTGAGCAATTTGCCGGCCTGATTGCCCATGCCGAGATCGTAGTTACGGTCGATAGTGGGCCGCTGCATTTAAGTGCGTTTCTGGGACAAAAAACGGTCGGGCTGTTTGGCCCAGAGACGCCGGTGCTTTACGGATATGACCTTCCCTGGGTCAGCAACGTGCATAAAAATTTGATGTGCAGCCCCTGTCTGGCGATCTATGACGCTAAAAAAAGTGTTCTCGATTGTCAGGACAATCAATGTATGAAGCAGATTACAATTGATCAGGTGATGGTTGAAATCGACAAATTATTGCGTGACTGATAAACGTTTGAGTTCAATTTTTGCGGCCCAATATTGCCGATAAGATGTAATCCCGCTGTCCAATACCTTCGAGAAATAGTCTTTTGCCTGGACCTTGTCACCTAAGGCAAGACGGTGCTGACCGAGGAAAAAATAGCCGACGCATTGGCGCTTGCGGGTGGTCAATGGGTCAGATGTCTGCATTGATCTAATGGCGTCTGCGGCGGTGGTTTCGCCGGTGAATGTGCGAAACAAGATGCCGGGCCATTCGGTGCGGGGGCGAAGCGATGAAAGTTTGTTGGCGACGGTCGTCGGGTCAGTATGGTGATATATTTGTGACGCGTACATCCATAGCAACCCGTAATCGCTAAGCGTGGCGTCAGCCTGATCAAATACAGTTCGGAAATCTTTTCCAGCTAGGTCAACCTTGCCGTTATAAAGCCTTAAAATACCGCGACTTAACCTGGCGTTCATATGGTTTGGGTCAAGCCGAATTACGCGGGAATAATCGGCGATGGCGGCGCTGATATTATCACTTTGTTCATACGACCAGGCACGCCCAAAATAAGCGTCCGTGAACTCCGTTCTGAGGGTAATCGCCTGAGAGAAATCTCCAATTGCCGTCTCAAAGGCACGGTTGGCTTCGTGGGCCCAACCCCGTGAATAATAAGTGTCGGCATTTTGGCTGTCCGCAACGATGGCTTTTCCATATTCTTCAATCGCAAGGTCGAGTTTCCCAGCACGCTCTAACTCCGCCGCCTGTTGCAGGTGGCGACGGGCGAGCAGCGGATCAGCCGGTGCGGTTGATCGGGGCGGAACAATGGGTTTCCTGGGCGGTGTAAATCGCGGCGCAATCTCATTTGTTACGATTTCCACAGGGCGCAGAGTTTCGATTGCATCAGGCTTCGATGGTTCGGCGATGGTCTTGGCGGCAGGCTTTTCCGGAACTGAGGATTGGGTAGGTGTGTTTGGTACGGGAGCCTGGGTAGACACGCCCGGTGTTGGCGATGAAGGCGTTGCTTTGGGCGGCGCTGGTAGCGTCGAGTTGGCTAAAGTCGGGGGCGCAGATTTGGCTAACGTTGGTGCGGCCGATTGTGGCAAGGGGGGTTCTGCACCTGCGTTAGAGAGGCTGGGTTCGGGGCGGTTCGAAGGTATTGGTGCCGCTGGCCCGGGCGCGGGTGTCGAATTCTGGTTAGGTGGATTGAGTCTGCTTTGGGTATCAGCCGTGATGTTTGGTGAGGCCTTGGCGTCGACCGGTGATGCCACTGGGATAGGGGTTGACGGCGCAGCGACCGGCGGCGTACCCGGAGTGGCGTTTGGTGAGGTGGGCGGCGTCACTGCTTGTGGGGTGACGTGTGCAGCAATGTTTGCCGGTGGAGTTTTGGGTGCCGCCGGTTTGACAGGTTTATCCGCTTCCGTTGGTTGTGCGGTCTTTTCCTCGGTAACTTTGGTGGGGCCTTGTGGGTTCGCTCTTGCGACCGGCTCGATTAATTTGGTCTCTTGATCTGGGTGCGCCTCAGCGACGACATCGGTCGGAAGCGTGTCATTCTGCAAAAATTTTACGGCACCTAGGCCACCCAACAATACCAGCAGCAACAGACTGAGTGCGATCACCCGCCAGGGCCTTCGATTTCCCGCTTCGTCATCAAATGAATCCGTTGCCGATGGCTCGGCAGGCCTGTTCTTACGCGCCGCCTCTGATTTTTTCAGGGCATCGAGAATGAGCGACATGTCACTTGCCTCCTGGTGTGTTCTGGGGGGGCGTAGAGATATCGAGTGGGGTGATATAGGGGGCGGCCAATGGAAAACTCTCCAGCCTTTGGCGCATCCATACGACGGTTGAAGACTGGTCAATCACAGGGGGGAGATTGATGCCAAAGGGATTGATGGCGATAAACAGAAAGCCCAGAATACCTGCCAACACGCCGCATGCCGCTGACATCAGCGCCAAATTGGACGAGGTCTCGGTTTTGCCCAAAACCTCGGTTGCCGCCTTGCGGGCCAGTTTGCGATTAACGGTGGTTGAATCATTGGCGTAGGCCCCCAGCAGGCAGCGTTCGGAGATTGAGTTGACCAATCTGGGAATGCCACGGGATTGACGGCAAATTTCGTTGATCGCGCCCGAACTGAAAGTTTTTTCATCCAGTCCGGCGACGTCAACCCGGTAGGCAATATACTCTTTTGATTCGGCGGCGGTCATCGGGTCAAGGTGATAGCGGGCGGTGACCCGTTGCGACAATTGGCGTAAACGGGGTTGTTCAAGATAGTCCTTCAATTCCGACTGACCAATCAGAATGATTTGCAGCAATTTGTCGTGGGACGTTTCAAGATTGGTTAGCATGCGCACCTGCTCGAGCATTTCGAAGCGTAGGTTTTGGGCCTCATCGATGATCAGAACCGCCCGCCCGCCTCTCGCGTATAGATCAAGCAGATAGTTGTTTATGGAATCGGTTAGATTTTTGACCGTCCCCATTGGCCCTGCTGACGTAATACCGAAATCGTCGCAAATGCTGGCCAGCAATTCCACTTCTGACAGGCGCGGGTTGATGCATAGCGCCATCTCGACCCGGCTTGGCAAATTTTCCGATAGATAACGACACAGCGTGGTTTTCCCGGTACCGACTTCCCCCGTCAACAGAACAAACCCACTTTCGCCCTGAACACCGTAGATCAGGTGCGCAAGTGCCTCCTTGTGACGCGGGCTCATGAATAGGTATTTGGGGTCAGGCGTGTTAGAGAACGGATTCTCGGTGATACCGAAAAATTCACGATACATGGTCACGCCCCCAGCATGTGTTTCCGTACGGCATGATAATCAGCCTACGGGGTCCGGTTGCAGGCATCGTTCTTGCTCAAAACCCTCAACTACTGATGCGCCAGACGCTGCAGGCGGGCGTGATCCTTGACGATGAAGTCTTTGTGTTTGCGTTCGATGATACCGCTGCGGGCAAGATTGCCAATCGCATCAGCGACCGTTTGTTTGTCGGTTCCAACCCATGTCGAAAGTTCCGCATGGTTGGGTGCGTTGGCGATCACCCATATACCGTCTTTAAAGGTGTCAGGTTCTGCCAAGCGGATCAGTTCGTGATAAACCCGTTGGTGCGGTGACATTGTGCTCATGACAGTTACGCGAGAGGTCATCCTGCGAATGATTTCGGCAAACTGCTTAAGCAGGGCAAAGGCAACGGCTGGGCACTCATGCAGAAGATGTTGAAAGTCTTCGCTGGGAATTTCTGCGACCAGTGACGGCTCCATCGCAGTGACACGCGCCGATCGCGCCTGACGGTCAACCGCGGCAAGTTCGCCGAAGGCGTCGCCGGGTCCAAGATCGGCCAATGACACCTGTTGTTCTTCGCCCATAAAGTCCATGACGCGCAATTTGCCGGAGATGACAAAAAAGACGCTGGCACCCGCATCATCTTGATCGAAAACAACCTGATTTTCGGCAAACTCCGACCAGGCGCAGGTTTGTGCCAAGCGGGTTTTCAGATCGGCAGGAACCTCAGACAAAAGCTTAACGTTGTTAAGACTAGCACCTGGAGGGGATGTCGGTGTTTCCACCATTTGCCTAAACCTCGTCACGTTGGGTGAGCGCAAAAATGCATCGTATATTTACGTCGGCCATCTTGGCAAGCTTGGTATCATTGTGCACGTCGTCGTCAGTCTCCATCTGTGGTCAAGCTGTCAATCAAACCACCACCGCCCATGATGAAATCAGTGGGTGCTAAAATTTCTTTTTGTGAAACCGCGAATAAATCGCCAGATTTTTCCGAACAGCGGCGTCATCCAGGTCCATTTTTGCGAGCGACTTAGCCGCCGTCATATCGCCTTTGATGCCGTAAAAAAAAGCTAGGTTTTGACGCATTTGTGGGCTGTGCCGGGCCAGTCTTGGGGCGTTTTGCAATAGTGAAATAGCCTTATCGATATCGCCAGAAAGAGCGGCGGAGATGGCCATATTGTTGAGAATCGCGGGGTTGTCTTCGGATAATTTTTGGGCCTGCTGGTAGGCCTGACCAGCTTTTGCGTAATCTTCATTCAGGTCATGGGCGATGCCAAGCGTCGAATAGATTTCCCAATTGTTGGGCGCCTGTGCCCGGGCCAGATCTAAAACGGCAATGGCATCTACGGCCTTGCCCGCTGCGATGTCAGATTTTGCCAACTCGAGACGATAGGCGATCGACGGGATGCCCGGTGGGCGTAAACCTTTCAAGACTTCTAAGGCATCACGGGATTTTCCTAAATACCGTAAATTGCGGGCAAGGGCGATTAAGAAATCAGTGCTTTTCGGATTGCGGTTCAGCAGTTTTTTATATTGGTCGACCGCGCCTGAATAATCGTTTGTGCGTTCAGCCGTTAGCGCCATTTGAGTAAGCGACGTGGCGATGGCGGCATCTTGCCCGTCTGGAGTGCTCTGGCAGGCGGTCGTCAAAACAAGCCCTGCCAATGCTAGCATTGGCAGCGTTTTTTGTGACCTTCGACGACAATGCCGCTGAGACATATATTTTTTGCTCCAGTTAGATCAAAATTTATGTAAAACTTAAGAGATATCAGGCCATTAATCAAGGCAGACCAAGTGATCAAGGTCACTGCTCGAAATGCGACGCAATGATAAAAAAAAGGCCTGTTCGGTTAATATGAGAGGATAAAGTGCCGTTGTCGAAGGTGATTGTTTCAGTTGAAAGCGGCCTACGCCCCGCATCGGGAAAGGTGCCGATGCGCTGTTTCGCGCGTCGATTTGGCGCGGACAGGCGTGGCGGGATCGTTGTTATGTTTGCCCTGCTGCTGCCGATCATGGTTGCGTTTGTTGGTTTAGGGGTGGAAGTCGGGCTGTGGTTTCAAAGTAAACGGGATTTGCAGACAGCCGCCGATGCGGCGGCAATTGCCGGTGCCTATGAAGCCCAGGACGGCGGGGCGACGGCGGCATCCATACTGGCGGCGGCAACAATAGACGCAACGCGCAACGGATATAGCGCGGCGACCGATACGATCACGACATCAAATCCGGCCAGCAGCGGCGCCTATACCGCCGATACCGGTGCTGTAGAGGCCAATTTAACCCGCAGCGTCAGTATGTTATTTGCCAGCGCATATCTTGGCAATTCAATTTCGATTGGCGCTCGCGCTGTTGCCAACACGGGCAACACCACGGATGAGGCCTGCGTTTTGTCACTCGACACATCAAGCACGGGGGTCGCCGTAAGTGGCAGCGGTAATGTTGCTTTTGATGGATGTCAGGTGGCATCAAATTCATCAAGTGCGTCGGCGCTGTCTGTGTCGGGAAGCGGCGACTTGACTACCGATTGTTATTCCGTCGTTGGTGGCGTTTCCGACAATGGTGGATTGACGGTGGATGCCGATTGCACGGGAAAAGCCGGTGCCACGGCGATCGCTGACCCTTATTCTTCCCTGACGGCACCGAACGAGTCATGTGACGTCAGCGGTGGGTATACTTACAATATCAATGGCGGCACCACGACGATAGCGGGAACCGGATCGTACAATGACGCCTATGTCATCTGTGGCGATTTTTGGGTCAAGCAGGGAACGGTCACATTGTCGCCGGGCCTATATGTTATTGATGGCGGTGATTTCAAGACCAATGGCAACGGGAATATTACAGGTACCGGCGTGACCATTGTTTTAAAAAACGGAGCCCGGATCAACAACATCAATGGGTCATCGACGGTTAATCTTAGTGCACCGGACACCACTGATTCGGCGGGGGACTGGGAGGGCATGCTGTTTTTTCAGGACCCGGCAACGACCTCGTCGTGCACAGGCAACAACTGTAATACATTGAACGGCGCTTCGACGTCGACATTTCAAGGCGCGGTATATTTCCCTGATCAGCAGGTCAACATGAACGGCGGCAATACCGGGGCGTCAAATTGTCTGCAAATCGTGGCTTTGCGCGTCGCGTTCAGTGGCAATTCAAATCTTGACATGGATGGGTCGGCGTGTGCGGCTGCGGGGGTGACACCCATCTACATCCCCGGAGCCGTCAAACTTGTTGAATGAGCGCTCGGTTAAGATGTGCGGACGAAGTGATTGATTAATGGTATCTTGGGCGTAGGCGGAAAGGTTGGGATGGACGTTATGTCTTTTACGTTGGAGTCATTGACGAAGTTGTTGAAAGGATTGCGCCGGTCTGAACGGGGTGCTGCGGCGGTTGAGTTTGCTTTGCTGATCCCAATTATTTCTGCCGTATTGCTTGGGTTGGTCAATTATGGCTTGGCCATGTTCGATAAGATGGAATTGACCAGTGCCACCCGGGCGGGGGCGCAGTTGGCTTTGCTTGATACATCGGACACCACAGCCATCAAACAAGCCGTGGTTGACTCAACCAATCTTAGCTTGACCATCGCCAACGTGACGACGTCGCAAGCCTGCGAATGCGCCGACGGGTCTGCGGTTACCTGTGGTGATCCTTGTGGTGATGGTAGCGCTAACCGATATTATTTTACGGTTAACTCGTCTTACGCCCATAACTTGCTGCTGTTGGGGACGTCGGTTACCCTTAATGGTTCGGCCACGGTAAGAACGAAATAGTAGCGACTTAGGAAGATTGGCGAAATGAAGCGGTTATACACGTCCTTGCGAAAATCCCGGCGGGGTTCGGTAGCGGTGGAGTTTGCCATGGTTGCGCCGATTTTCCTGATTATGGTAATCGGTGTGTTCGAAATGGGCCGGGCAATGTGGATCAAATCCTCTATGCAGTATGCGGTTGAAGAAACGACACGCTACGCCATCGTTAATACCAGTGCGACGACATCAGCATTGGCGTCTTATGCCTCAACCGCCTTTTCGGCAAGCGGCATCAATATCACTGGTGTTAACTTTGCCGCCACCCAGCAAACAACCGGCGGGAAGACTTACGTGACAATTACCGGAACCTACGCCTTCAGCGTCATCGTGCCGCTGGTGCCGTTTCCCGATGTGACGCTAAACGCCAAATCGAAAATACCGATCAGTTGAGCTGGAAGGCGTCCAGGCACATGAGAAATATCCGAAGCTCAGTTCGGCCCTACACTTCTCCACGGGCGAACTTGAATAGATTTGCGAGTTCACCATCGTTCTCGGAAATGGCAACCAGGAAGCGTAGTCCAAATTCTCGGCCTCGAACCCAGCTGACTTCACAACGCCGTAAATCGTTGAATTTATTGATTCTTAATTCGATTTGCTGTCCCAGTTCAAGTTTTGCGGTTTTGGAACGAACCTTGACCCCGGTCTCTGAAATATCAGAAACCGAACATTCCCAATTGCGCCCGCCATCATCAAACACGATGCCGCCAAAAATGGTTCTTCGGCGCAAGCTGTTTCGTTTGTCTTCATTGCTGGTCATAGTTCGTGCAGCTTAACCATTGTCAGAAAAATCTTCAATTATTTTGCGTAGTCAGTCAGATTACGTCAGGTTCTGGTAACTTCAAGGTAAGTAATTGGTGATACAGGTATCGTGGTGTAAAAAAGCGTGCTCAAAAGGTAGTAAACCACGGAAATCAATGATAAATTGCACGACTTAAGTTGTTCACGCGGGGACGCGTATAAATCGGTTGCAGTATAAGGCGCTAAAGGTTCATGCGAATTCTCGTAATCGGGTTGATTGTTCTGGCGCTAAGTGTCGCCGGGATCAGCACCTATTTGATTCAGACGTTTTCGACGCCGGAAGCGATTCAGGCGCTTGAAGAGAAGGCCGCACCGGTCAAAACGCAAATTCTTGTGGCGACCAAAGCGCTTAATCCCGGAGACATTTTAAACGCTGATTCCGTGACCTGGCGGGCGTGGCCCGAAGGCAGCCTGAGTGAGCATTATTTCTCGGTTGAAAAAGACGATCAACGTGAGGAAAAATTCAAGGAAGTTAACGAGGCGATCGTCCGTCGCCCGATTCAGGCAGGTGAGCCGATTATCGAAGCCAAATTCTTTAAAAGCGATTCGCCGGGGTTTATGGCGGGCATGTTGGATAAGGGAATGCGCGCGGTCTCTGTGCCGGTTACCGCGAACAATTCGGTTTCCGGGTTTATCCTTCCGGGCGATCACGTCGATATTTTAATCGTCCATGACAAAGGTAAGGAAGCGATCAAAAAAGCAACGCCGGTGAAAAAACTGGCGGTTGGTGAAAATCGCCCGGTGGTTCCTTTGGTTGTCTTGAAATCGATGACTGAAACCGTGTTGCAAAATATCTTGGTTTTAGCGGTGGATCAGGCCATCGGTAAGGTTGAGGGCAATGCATTGCCTGCTAAAACGCTAACGTTTCAGTTGACGCCAAAGCAATCTGAAATGCTACTGACGGCGCGTGCGACGGGCCAATTGTCAGTTGTTTTACGGGACATCGCAACCCTGACGGATACAGTTGAAGATAGCGCTGGCACGTTTACAACGGATGTGGAGATTAGTCCGTTCTTGCGCGACATTAACAAAAAAATCAACGCCCAGGCGGACCAGGCAGAAAGTGAAAAGCTGGCGCGGAAAAAAGCCCTGGCCGAGGCCAAGGCAAAAAAGGTTGCCAAAGCGCCGAAAACCAGGGCTGCACCGGCGAAACCGAGAAAGAACGTCATTGAAATCTATCGTGGGAAAACTGCGAAAACCGAGGAGATTAGTGTCAAATGATTAGACGCGATCTGATCATCTATGCCGCAATCTGTTTGGGGTTGGCGGTTGGCGCTTTTGCGCCGGTATCGGCGCAGGAGGTCCCGCAGCGCAGAACGTTGCCAATCGTCACCAACGGGCAAGCCGTAAATCCGGCAAACTCAGCGCAATTAAATCGACCGGGTTTGGCGCAGCCGACTGCAGCACCAAAAAAGATCGAATTGAGTCTGGATAATGCGACGGTGGTGTCCTTGCCGGTTCCGGTGCGCAAGATCGTCGTTGGCAACGAACTTGTGGCTGATGTACACGTCGATACGGCCAACCCGCTTCAGGTGTTTATCGTCTCCAAGGCCATTGGGTCGACCAATGTGTTTTTCATGAACGAGAAGGGTGTAATCATTCATCAGGCGGAAGTTCGGGTGTCGATGAACAATGAAGCCTTGCAAGCGGCGCTCAAAAATTTGCTGCCGAACGATGAAATCGGCATCAGTGTTTATCGCGACAGCATATTTTTAACTGGCAGTGTCCGGTCATCGGCCGCTGCCGCCGATGCTGTCAGAATCGCCACCCGCTTTGTTAAAGACCCAACCAAGGTCACCAATATGCTGAAGGTCTCGGGTAGTCAGCAGGTTATATTGAAAGTTCGTGTCGCTGAAATGAACCGAACCGTTCGGAAGAACCTGGCGATTGATCAGGGGGTCAGCATAGGCGGGTTTTTGGGCAATCTGGACATCAAGGCCAACAGCCCGACGACCTCGGGTGTAACCCCGTTTGGTGCCGGCGTGTTGAACCACGATATCGTACAGCTTTCGCCGACGGCGATCCGGGCGCTTGAACAGCAAAGTCTGGTGAAAACGCTGGCGGAGCCCACCTTGACAGCCTTGTCCGGCGAGGCGGCGACCTTCCTGTCCGGCGGTTCGACGCCGGTACCGGTTGGTGTTGATCAAAACGGAAACGCGGTCATCGAATATCGTGAATATGGCATTAAACTGAACTTCACGCCCGTTGTCCTGGGCAAAGGTCGGATCAATCTGAAGGTTTCAACTGAAATTAGCGCCATTGATACGGCAAATAACGTTACCGTCGCAAATTCTACAATCAACGGCTTTACGTCGAAACGAACGGATACGACCGTTGACCTTCCAAGTGGCGGCACCTTGATGTTGTCGGGTCTGTTACAGGAAGACGTGGCCGACGTAGTTAACGGGTTCCCGTTCTTGAAAGATCTGCCGGTTCTGGGTGCCCTGTTCCGTAGCACCGATTTTCAGAACGCGGAAACGGAACTGGTTGTCACCGTTACCGCCTATCTGGCCAAACCGGCGGGGAATGATGCGCCGCTGGCGCTGCCGACGGATGGCTTTGAGCCGTCCAGTGACATAGACCTTTACCTGCTTGGTCGATTGCACCGTGAATATGGCGATGGTGATATTCCGTTCTGGAAAGACCTGCTTGGTGGCCCGTTTGGCTACATCATGAAATAAGAGGCTGGGTTATGAAAAATTACACCTCACCGCTTGCCTTTAGAATTTGCGCCGTTGCGGCTGTGATCGGTCTGGCGGCCTGTGACTTGCCTGAACGTCCGGCGGACTATCGGGTCGCCCATGCCATTGGTGTCCAGCCGGAAACCAGGATGCTGTCTCTGACGTCGCGGCCGGAAAGCGAGGTACTGAGCCCTGAAGATCAGTTCGCGTTTGATAGTTTCGTGCGCGATTATCACCTGCGTGCATCGGGGCCCGTTGGAATTCAGGTTCCAGGAAATGCAGCCAATGGTACAGAGCGCATCGCGCGGATCAAAAAAACGAAAGACCTGCTGGCCAAGGCCGGTATTGATCGGCGTCAAATCACCGAGTTGCCCAGCACTGGCGGAAGCGGTGGAACGTTGATTGTTTCCTTCGCAACCAGCAAAGTCAGCGTTCCGGACTGTGGGGACTGGTCCCGACCATCGTCGGCCAACTGGGCAAACCGGCGCAGTCAAAACTACGGTTGCGCGACCCAAAGGAATTTAGGCTTGATGATCGCCAACCCGGCGGACTTAAAAAAGGCGTCAGAAATGGAAGAGTTCGATGGCAGCAAGGCATCGGGGATCATATCGACCCTTCGCGGCGGTGGGCCTAAGGCAGCGGCGGCGGCCCCGGCAAAGGCGGCCCCATAAGGACCCCATAAGGAAATGTCAGGACGTCCGTCTAATCGGTTGTTCGTTACAGGGATATAAAAAGCAGTGATTTTAAGAATTTCAATCGGGGGCTTCCCCCAGAGTCAAGAAACTCAAAGCGCCATGGAAGCGCTGACGGAGGATCGACTGCTTTTCCGGAGTGATTTTGATATTCGCCCGGGCGGATTGGAAAGCGCCGTTTCCGTATTGTCCGAAATTGCCAGTCCCAATCTTTTAATTGTCGAAATGGATGCCTCACGCGACATGTTTTTCCAGCGATTGGAAGAATTGGCAGACGTTTGCGATCCAACGACGCGGGTTATCTTGATCGGCCAGCACAATGATATCGAATTGTTCCAAGACCTCATCAAGAATGGTATTAGCGATTATTTGGTTGGACCAGTAGACGTTGATAAACTTCGCCATTCCATTGCCAAAATCTATCAGGGGCAGGAAGCCGATTCCGATGGGCGGGTGATTGCCTTTAGCGGAATGACCGGCGGTGCCGGATCAAGCGTCGTTGCCCATAATACGGCAAATGAACTGGCCGACCTGTATGGTAGCCGGGTGCTGGTGCTTGATCTCGATATTTGTTTTGGAACGGCGGCCTTGAATTTTAACCTGCAACCACGCCAGACAGTTGTTGAAGCATTGTCGCAAGTCGGGCAGCTCGACGATAATTTACTAGACCAGTTCTTCATGGAGTTTGAACAGAAAGTGGCGATCTTGGCGTCCCCAGCGTCGTTGAACGCTGGCGTGCAAATCAGTCAGGGTTCCTTTGACGCCCTGTTGAATGCGGTGCGGTCGATGGGCGATTTTATCATCCTCGATCTTCCCCATGTCTGGACGCCATGGGTCAGTGACGCACTGGCCGCAGCTGACGAAGTCATTCTGGTGACCAAGCCAGATTTGACGAATCTGCGAAATGCAAAAAATGTGGTAGAATTTATAGGCCCTAAACGAGGCGTCGACGCGCCGACACGGCTGGTTCTCAATCAGGTCGGCATATCGAAACGCGCGGACCTGACGGAAAAGGACTTTAAGGACGCCGTCGCAATGAGCCCGGCCGTCAGTATCCCTTACGATGCGGACCTGTTTGGGCGGGCGCTGACCAACGGCGAAATGCTGTCAAAGATTGCCAGGAAAAACAAGGCGACGACGGCCATTCGCGAGTTGGCTCACTTGGTCAGTGGGCAAAAGCCGCTGGTAAAAGGTAAAGATGACAAAGAAAGCAAGTCAATTTTCTCGGTGTTTCGTAAATCGAAGTCGTAATCTGTAACAAAGGTCATTGATTTAAGATGTTTGGACGACGTGGGACCCAGCCACAGACACCACCACCGGCGAGCACAGTGCCGTCGGCACCTAACGGCGCGTTAGCGACCGATGGGATCACGTCGGCGTCACCATCAAGTCCGGCGGAGTTGGCACCGGCAAACGAAGCGGGCCCCGCGCCCACACCTAAGCCGCCGAAACCGCAGGCGCCGCCCGATCCGGATCCGGTGGCCTCCAGTTCCGCCCCGGGCAGTGCCCGCATGGCCGACATCAAGATCACCGTCTTTAACGATCTGTTGGAAGCCGTCGATCTGGCCGAAATCAGTAAACTCGAACCAGATGAGGTGCGCGAAGAAATTACCGATATGACGGCCGAGATCATCAGTATGCGCCGTCTTGTGCTGACCGTTCAGGAACAGCAACAGGTGGTTAAGGATATTTGCAATGATATCCTTGGTCTCGGGCCGCTGGAGCCTTTGCTGGAACGGGAAGGCATTGCCGATATAATGGTCAATGGCGCCGGGCAGGTATTTATTGAGGTCGGTGGCAAGATCGAGTTGACCGACATAACCTTCCGTGACAACGCGCAATTGATGAATATCTGTCAACGGATTGTTACGGCCGTTGGTCGGCGTGTTGACGAAGCGAGCCCGATCTGCGATGCCCGTCTTGCCGATGGCTCGCGTGTTAATGTTATCGCGCCGCCGTTGGCAATTGATGGTGCGGCGTTGACCATTCGTAAATTTTCCAAGGAAAAGTTAACATTTAAAAATCTGATCGACTTTAAAAGCATCACCCCGGAACTGGGGCAGGTTTTGGAAGTCATATCGGCGGTTCGCTGCAATGTTTTGATTTCCGGCGGTACCGGGTCAGGCAAGACGACCATGCTCAACCTGATGACCGCCCACATCGATCCCGGCGAACGCATTATAACGTGCGAGGATTCAGCGGAACTGCAATTGCAACAGCCTCACGTCGTCCGGCTTGAATCCCGCCCACCGAATCTGGAAGGCGCTGGTGAAATTACCATGCGTGACCTGGTTAAAAACTGCTTGCGTATGCGCCCTGAACGCATTGTCGTCGGCGAGGTTCGTGGACCGGAAGCGTTTGATTTGCTGCAGGCCATGAATACCGGCCACGACGGATCAATGGGCACGATTCACGCCAATAACCCACGTGAAGCCCTCAGTCGGGTTGAGAATATGATCGCCATGGGCGGTTATAACCTGCCCGCAAGTGCCGTGCGTGAACAAATATCAGCGGCGGTCCACGTCATCATTCAGGCGCAACGTTTGCGCGATGGATCAAGAAAAGTCACCCACGTGACCGAGGTGATCGGTATGGAAGGTGACATTATTACGCTTCAGGATATCTGCCTTTTCGAAGTCGAAGGTGAAGATGATAATGGCAAACTGATTGGACAACACCGGTTTACAGGTGTGCGCCCAAAATTTTGGGAGAAGGCGCGGTATTACAATCTTGAACAGAAACTGGCTAACGCACTCAACATGTTCGGGGCGACATGATTAAAGAGCAGGTGTTCACGATTATCGCCGTCTCGGCGGCCGTAATGTTCTTGTTGGGGATGATCGGGATCGTCGTTGCCTTGATCTACCGGCCGATCGCACAGAAACGAAAACGGGTGCAAACCCTGGGCGTTATTGGCGAGGCCCTATCCACCGACAAGGCGGACAGCCGTCGGGCCAAGCGCATTCAGGACAAAATCAAACAGCTTGAACAAAAAAGTAAGAAGCGCAGCCATTTGGATAATATTCGTGCCAATATCCTACAGTCGGGTCATGACATATCGGTTGGAACCTATTTTATTCTAAGTAGCGTTTTGGGATTGGTTTCGGCCTTGGTTTATTTGGTGTTGGGATATCCCCCCTTAGGGGCTATTGCCGTCGCACTGATCGGTGGCTTTTTGGTGCCAAAGATCGTTTTGAGGTCAATGGCATCCAAACGCCAAAAGAAATTTACTGCCGGGTTTGCAGATGCGACTGATTTGGTTGTACGTGGAATTCGCTCGGGCCTTCCTGTCAACGAATGCTTTAACGTCGTCGCCCGTGAGTTTGAGGCCCCCTTGGGCGAAGAATTTCGTTTGCTGGTCGAGGGCCAAAACCTAGGCATGACGATCGAAGACCTGCTTGAAAAAGGGATCGAAAGGATCCCCACATCCGAGTACAAGTTTTTTGCCATTGTTATCCAGATTCAACGCCAGACCGGCGGTAATTTAGCCGACACCCTATCAAATTTGTCGGCGGTGTTGCGGGATCGTAAAAAAATGCGAGACAAAGCCCGCGCTATGGCCAGCGAGGCGACGTCATCCGCAGCCATCATTGGCTCCTTGCCCTTCATTGTTGGAACGTTGCTGTCGTTCGTCAATCCTGCATATTTGATGATTCTTTTCGAAGATACACGGGGCCAATATGCCGTTGCCTTTGGGTTGTTCTGGATGACCCTGGGGTCGTTGGTTATGCGCAACATGATTAATTTTAAAATGTGATGATTACTTATTTAGCGCGAATGGATGCCGCTACCTTTATCGTCTGGATCCTTGTGATCGGTGCGGTAATATCTGTTGGCGGATTTCTGGCCTCCTTGATTATTAAAGGCAAAAAATCCAAGCGGATTAAGGCGGTCATTAGTCGCCATCGCAGTGACCTGGGGAGCGCCCAGATTGAAAGCCTAACGCGGACATCAAGCTCCCGTCAGCGAAAACCGGACACCGGCGTCGAGTTAGCGCAAAAACTGATCGAGCTGCTTAATCTGCAGAAATTATTGTCGTCTCAGGACGTGCGCGATGATCTTTCCAAGGCCGGAATGCGTAGTCGCTCAGCGGTGACAATTTATGTTGCATCCAGATTGTTAGGGGCGGTCATCGGGTTTGTGCTTGTTCTCGGTTATGTCAATGTTATGAAGGATTTTACCTACCCCGATTTCATGAAATTTGTTTTCGCCGCCGCCGGTGCACTGGTCGGATATTATCTGCCTAAGATTTTCCTCTCCAACAAAATTCAAAACCGTCAGGCGCAAATGAATGCCGCTTTTCCAGACATGCTTGACCTGTTGTTGATCTGTGTTGAATCGGGATTGGGGGTTGAGATGGCGTTTTCCAGAGTTACAGAGGAGTTATTGGAGAGCGCCCCCATTTTGGCACAAGAACTGGGATTGACATCGGCCGAACTTGCCTATCTGGGGGATCGCCGCCAGGCCTATGAAAACTTTGTCAACAGGACCGGGCTACCCAGCGCCAAAGCGCTGTCGACGACATTGATCCAGTCTGATCAGTATGGCACCCCGGTCGGGACCGCGTTGAAGGTGCTGGCCCAGGAAAAGCGAGACGAACGCATGTCGGCGGCGGAAAAAAAAGCGGCGTCCCTTCCGGCAAAACTGACGGTGCCGATGATTCTCTTCTTTCTGCCGGTTCTGTTCATTGTTGTTATTGGCCCGGCAGCGTGCCAAATGAATGCGGGATGAGTTTGGGTTTTTCAAACATTTCCAGCCAATCGGTCTGCGCGCGTGATGAAGGGTAATCTATGACAAGATTTATCGAAAATTATTTGCATGAGTCGATAAAAATTATTGAAGCGGTTGATCAGCGTAAAATTGCTGAGCTGGTTCAAGGGCTCGCCGGGGTGCGCGACCGTGACGGGCGACTGTTCATTCTCGGCGTCGGGGGGTCCGCCGGTCATGCAAGCCATGCTGTTAATGATTTTCGCAAAATTTGCAATTTTGAAGCTTATGCACCAACCGACAATGTTTCCGAACTGACGGCGCGGACCAATGATGAAGGCTGGGAAACGGTATTTGTTGAATGGCTAAGGGGCTCGCGCCTGCGGGCGGACGATGGGCTTTTGATATTTTCCGTCGGCGGCGGAAACAAAGAGAAAAATATTTCAGTTAATCTGATGCGTGCGATCGAATTTGCGAAATCTCGACAAGCATCGGTTTTCGGTATCGTTGGTTCCGAAGATGGCTATACGGCGGCCCAAGCGGAATGTTGTATCGTCGTGCCGCCGCTATATCCTGACCGCCGCACGCCGCATAGCGAAGGGCTGGCCGCCGTCTTGTGGCACTTGTTGGTTAGCCATCCCAGCCTTGCTGAAGTTAAAACAAAATGGGAATCGTTAAACCAATGATCGACGGACATTTTACCGGGCGATACATTATCGTCGGTGGCGCCGGATTCATTGGCAGCCATTTTGTTGATGCCCTTCTTGGTGACCCGTCAACTGAAGCTGTTACGGTTTACGACAATTTCAGTTCTGGGCAGGATTGGCATCTTACGCATCACAGTGGGGATCAACGGCTTACGACCATTCGCGCTGACGTTCATCAACAGGACTGCCTCGGCGACGCGGTCAGCGGACATGACGTCGTGATCCAATTGGCGGCGAACCCCGATATTGCCGCAGCAGTGACCGATCCTGATATTGATTTTCGCGAAGGCACGGTCCTGGTTCGCAACGTGCTCGAAGCGATGCGCAAATCGACGTGCCGAAAACTACTCTATGCCTCAGGGAGCGGTGTTTACGGCGATTTCGGGGACACAGAAGTTGTTGAAGACCAAGGCGGTATGCGCCCCATATCCACGTATGGGGCAAGTAAGTATGCCTCTGAACATCTGATCTCGGCCTATTGTCACATGTTTGAATTCTCCGCCAGCTGTTTCCGCTTTGGCAACGTCGTCGGGCCGCGTCAGACCCATGGCGTTGGTTATGACTTCCTGCGAAAGCTAAAGGTCGATCCCTGCAAATTGGCGATTCTTGGGGATGGTCAACAAAGTAAATCCTATATCCATGTTAGTGATACTGTCGCCGCCGTGCTTCATGTCCTCAGGCATTCCCAAGATGCATTTGACGTTTTCAATGTGGCGACCGGCGATTACATTACGGTCACCGAGATCGCTGATCTGGCGGCAGATTGCGCCGGGCTGAATACGCGCAACATTGATTATGTCTACAGCGGAGGCGACCGGGGCTGGAAAGGCGATATTCCCGTTGTTCGCCTAAATACAGATCGCATTCGTAAGCTGGGATGGCGTAACCGCTATAATTCGTCAGAGGCATTGCGGCACTCGCTGATCGCCATGCGTGATGAGCTTGAGGCTCATTGAGATGGCGCGGCGGGCTGTTTTTCTTGATCGCGACGGTGTGCTCAACCAGTCAACGGTCAGCAACGGCAGACCCTACCCGCCGCCATCGGTGGAGACGCTTGTGATCTTTGACACGTCAGTTCAGGCCTGCAAGCTTCTGGCAGAGGCTGGTTTTCTTTTGATTGGCGTGACCAATCAACCGGATATCGCCCGTGGCAAAACAAGCAAGGTAGTGATCGACCAAATCAACGCTGCGGTAACCCAAGCGACGGCTTTGGATGATATGCGTGTTTGTCCCCACGACGATGCCGATTTTTGCGGGTGCCGTAAACCAAAGCCTGGGCTGTTGATTGACGCGGCAGCAGATTTTGACATCGATTTATCGTCCAGCATTATGGTTGGTGACCGGTGGAAAGATGTTGACGCTGGAATTGCGGCAGGTTGTCGAACCGTGTTCATCGATTATGGATATGATGAACCCGCCCCCACCCGTGTCGATTTTGTTTGCCCGAGCTTATTTGACGCTGTTCCCTGGATTACCGGAGTTTCCCCTTGCCAATGACGTCTGCCCGAACCCTATCCATTAAAACCTTTGCCGATGGCGCCGATATCGCAGAAATGAAAAGAATGCGGAAGAACCCTCTGATTAAAGGGTTTACGACCAACCCGACATTGATGCGAAAATCAGGTGTTGTTGATTATGAGGCCTTTGCCAGGGCGGCGTTGGACGCGATCCCCGACCTCCCCCTATCGTTTGAGGTTTTCGCCGACGACTTCGACGAAATGGAGCGTCAAGCGTTGAAGATCAGAGATTGGGGGGATAACGTTTACATTAAAATCCCAATCACCAATTCAAAAGGCGAAAGTGCCGTGCCATTACTGCGGCGGTTGGCCGATCAAGGGGTGAAAATCAATGTTACCGCAATGATGACATCGCTCCAAGTCGCGTCGGCCGTGGCAGCCATCAAGACGGTTGAGGCGGCATATGTTTCAGTGTTTGCCGGACGTATTGCCGATACCGGGCGTGATCCGGTGCCGGTCATGGCGGAGGCTGTCAAGATGTTGAAAGAAACGCCGCAAATCGAATTGATTTGGGCCAGCCCACGCGAGGTTTACGACATTATTCGCGCCGATGAGATCGGTTGCCATATTATTACGATTACCTACGGCCTGCTTGATAAAATGGCCTTGTTTGGTAAAGACCTTGATGAATTTTCACTGGAAACCGTAAAAATGTTTTTTGACGACGCCAGTTCCGCTGGTTATCGCTTGTGACATGTTTCATAGCCTTTAAGCAGAAACCATGATCATTACCCGGACACCCTTACGCATATCACTTGGCGGCGGCGGTACGGACTTGCCGTCCTATTACCAGCGCTTTGGCGGATTTGTGATCTCGGCTGCAATCAACAAATATATCTACATTTCCGCAAACCGGGCGTTTCGTGACGGCTATTTCTTAAAGTATTCGAAAATCGAAAACGCCGCCTCAATTGACCAAGTTGATCACAATATCTTCCGTGAAGCCCTGCGGTTGATGAACATTGCCCCGCGTATCGACATTTCGAGTATCGCCGATGTTCCCGCGGGAACCGGCCTCGGGTCATCAGGTAGTTTTACGGTCGGGCTGTTACAGGCTTTGTATGCGTACAAGCGCTTGCCTGTTAGTACACGCGAGCTCGCCCGTATAGCCAATGACCTGGAAATGAATATTCTCGGCGAACCTTGTGGGAAACAGGATCAATACATCGCCGCATACGGCGGGGTTATGTGTCAGGAATATCTGGCCGACGGCAGTGTTACAATGACACCGCTAAATGTTTCCGATGACACCCTTCGCGGCCTGAAAGAGCACTTGATGTTGTTTTTTACCGGCTACAGCCGCACCGCGTCGGAATTGCTTCAAGATCAAAAAATCCGGTCGCAGTCAGGCGATACAACGATGCTTGAAAATTTACATTTCATCAAAGACTTAGGTCATCGTATCAAGATTATTCTGGAAGCCGGTGACCTTTCCGGCTTTGCTGACCTGATGCACGAACATTGGCTGCACAAGCGCCAACGCTCAGCCAAGACATCGAATGACCGAATTGACGAAATCTATGCAATCGCCCGTGACAACGGTGCCTTGGGGGGGAAGCTCGTTGGTGCGGGTGGTGGCGGGTTTTTGATGTTTTTTACCACTGAGCGCCAGCGCCTACGGGCAAAAATGACCGAAAGCGGATTGCAGGAAATGGACTTTGATTTTGACTTCGACGGGTCCATCGTGCAACTGCGGAATTAATCATGCAGTGTCTTATTCTTGCCGGGGGTTTGGGGACGCGCATGCAAGGCGTCACCACGACCCTGCCCAAAGCAATGATCGATGTGTCCGGGCGACCCTTTGTCGATCATCAGTTGGCCGACCTGGCATCGCAAGGCATTGACGATGTGGTTATCGCCATTGGCCATCTCGGCCAGTCCATCCGTGATTTTGTTGGCGACGGCAGCCGATGGGGCCTGTCTGTGCAGTGTGTCGAAGACGGTCAAGCATTGCTCGGGACGGCGGGGTCGATCAGAAACGCGATTGAGCTCGGCCTGATGGGCGCGGGGTTTTTTGTTCTCTACGGAGATTCCTATTTGACGGTAGATTTTCAACAGGTGTGGAGCGCCGCCGACAACGGGCGCAGCCCCCTGATGACGGTGTTCAGGAACGATGGTCAATGGGATCACAGCAATGTGGTGATGGGGGGGGAGCACATTACATTGTTTGAAAAAGGCCGCGCCGACGCTCATGAAATCGGCATGGCGTATATTGACTACGGCCTTTCAGTGATGACCAGAGACGCCATTACCCGGTTTGTCACCCGTGGAGAAACAGCTGACCTTGCCTCGGTCTGCCATCGCTTAAGCCTACAGCGAAAATTACGGGCATTTGAAGTATTTGAACGATTTTATGAAATTGGGTCACCGCAGGGGCTTGCCGATCTGGAAGCCCATCTTCGCATAAAAGGCAAAATCAATGACTGAGCGGGCCGATCAGGGTTTTTTATCCTGGCCGGTGATTGCCGTGGTGGGATTTGTCTCCCTAATTCATAGTGTCTGGTGGGTGACCGGTGACCAGATCGTCTCGCATGGCGGGTTCGCCGATGGCGACAGTTACCTGCGCCTACTTCGTGTCGAACGGTTGATCGAAACCTGGAACTGGTTTGACATATCCGTACCCGATGCCAATGCACCGTTTGGCACGACGTTGCACTGGACCCGTTTGTTCGATCTGGTCCTGCTTGTTATCGCCGGGCCGATGGTGCCGTTCTTAGGCTTTACCAAAGCGTTGTTCTGGGCGGGCGTTATCGTTAGCCCCTTGATTCACATCGTATCTGCAGGCGCGCTGGCGTGGGCGATGCTGCCCGTGTTTGGCCGGGCGGGAGCGTGTGTTGCCGCCGCCCTGAGTGCGTCACAGGCCGGTATTCTGGCGTTTTCTTTTGTCGGCCATGCAGATCACCACATGTTGTTTGTGTTGTTCACAGTGCTGACACTCGGATTTATTTCCCGTGTGCTCATCGCATCCGAAAGCCTGTCATCATCAGCGCGTGCCGCCGGGGCCTGTCTGGCGATGGGCATTTGGGTCGGGCCGGAGAACATCGTTTTTTTATCATTGTGTTTGGCGACCCTCGGCATGCCTTGGCTATTGGCTGAAACCGGCAGCGGTCGGAAAAACCTTGCTGTGGCGCAAGGGCTGGCGGGTGGCGTGTTCGTCGCGCTGCTCATCGAACGGGGAAGCAGCGGATTTTTTGATGTTGAATATGACCGATTGTCGGTCATTCACTTGGCATTTTCAGTTCTATTGCTGGCGTTTTGGGCCCTGGTGGATAGTGTCAATCGGGCGTGGTCCGAGGCATTGCGCCCATTGACGCGGGTGGCCCTTGCCTTTGGCGGGATTGTGTTGATGGCGACGGTGCTTGTCCTCTTGTTTCCCAAAATCACGGGCAATCCGCTTAATGATGCGGATCCCGCCATTCAGCCCATATACCAACGTATTTCTGAATACCGCGCCATCGCGGGTGTTGATCGGTTTTTAATTTATTTTGGCAGCCTGCTGTTTGTCGGTCCCTGGCTGGTCTGGAAACTGAAAACCGAATGGCCAAGGCGCCAGTTTTGGGCCTGGGTTTTGTTAGCCTTGGGCACTGTCGCATATGCCGCGTTTGGCTTGAACTGGCTGCGATGGAGTTTGTATGCGGCCCTGTTCATGTCGATTGTTCTGGCTGATCTGATTGTTGCGGCTGATCGGCAGATAAATTTGAAATTTAAATTTCCCCGGCGCGTTGTTATCAAAGTGATTGTTGTTGTTGGCCTAAGCGTCGGACCGATGTTTAGCGGCGCGCTAATTTTGAATGCCGGAAAGACCGACGCCGAACGCGCAGCAGCAAAAACCGACGCTTGCCCGATTATCGACCTGTCGACGTTTCTCAACAGTAAACCCTGGTCTGATCGAAGCCGGATCATCGATGCGTCGGCCAACTTCGGTGCGGAAATAATTTACCGAACCGACCACCAGGCCCTGGCAACCGTCCATCATCGAAATGTTTCCGGAATTCTCGATGGTCAACGCATTCTGAATTTGACCGATGAGAAGGCGATTAAATCTTTGATCCGAAAGCGCCGGGTCGATCTGATCTTACTCTGCCCCGGGTCCGGGGATGACAGCTATTTCCTGATGGGTCCTGAGGATGAAAAACCAAAGAGGTTTTATTCACGGCTTGTGGGCGGACAATACCCGTCTTGGGTTACGCCGGTCAAATTACCGGCGCCGATTAAAAATAAGTTTCTTTTGTTTGAGGTTACCCATCCTCTGTAGCGGATCTTTTGTATAGAGCCCAAGTGTCACCGGATAGGCCCCATTGAGGGTAGGTTTTGATGAGGTGATAGGCAGTTTGGCCACGCGTGATTTGCGACGTTGGTGCTTTGCCATCAAGGTAACCGTTGATGAACCACGCAGGTGGGTTTTGGCTTTCGTCTTTTCGATCAACGAACTGCAAGCGTCCGTCCAATTCTTTGAGGTGAACGTGGTGGCGGACCAGTGTGCCGACACTAAAATTGTGAAATCCACTGATCCGTTGAATACCTGTGGAAGACCTGGCGATGATCTCAATGACGCGGCTGTATTGTCCCCGTCCCCCCTGACTAAATTTGAACAATAAATCGGTATTGCCCACGCAAAACAACGCCAGAAAGACCGTGCAAACGGCCCGCCTCCATCCCCCCTTTTGCCATAAATAGGATAGTCCCAGGCCGATCATCAGCAACGCATAAACGGCGCTTATCAGATAATAGCGGTGGATGACATTCGGTTTGTCTTCAATGATCAGGGTGATCAGTGGGAAGATAACAACGACGATAGTCAGTGTAATCCACATATGATTTTTGCCGCGCATCATGTTGACGATGATGACGATCAGGCTGATCGATAACACGATTAGCGGGACAACCGATATGATTTCATTAGCGTCCAGGCCAAAGGTCCAATCGGCCATGATGCGAATGGACTCCAGTGCCGGTTCCGGGCAGCAGCCACCGCCGCGTATCATATTATTGACGGCCACCGCGCCGAAAACGCTGATGGCGATGAGTTGCAGGCCGAACAGGCGGACAAGCTTAGCCAGTGTCGAAACAACGTTTCGCCGGGCACTATAAAGCGCGGCCAGGGCGCTAAACCCAAGACCGGCTTGAACGACAACAAACGTCGGGTGCGATAACAGGCCCAGTAAAGAGAACGTAACGAACAGTATGATCATTTTGGCGTTGGGGGCGTCCAGATAACTTTTGAGCGCGTTACTCGCCGCCAGCGTCGCCAAGATCAATACGCCGTAGCCTCGGGCCTCTGCGGCATAGTTGATCATCGGGTAGCTGAAGGCGAATAGGCTGGTGATGATGATTGCCGTCGCCGGATTGCGCCGCCAACCCCACCATCCGACTAAGGCAATGCTGCATATTCCCGACACAATTGATAGCGCGCGATAGGCCATTGGTGAACCGATGAGGGCGGGCCATCCATCAATAAACCGCATGTAAAGGGTATTGAGCGGATGGGTGTTGGCGTGAAAGAAAACAGCGATCCAGTCATTCCAGCCTGCAGATGAGGCCGCCACCCGCATCTGGTTTAAGGACCAGACCTCATCAATCCACAAATCGCCGTCAGCTGCCCAAACGCGCAACCCACTGCCGACAATCAGGATCATAAATAGGCAGGCGGCGGGAACTGTTCGGGCCATCACTCACCCTGTATTTTGGCCGATGGTCTTGCCGGTTTTCTCGCCAAGGCAACAATCTGCCACCCCCAGGGCGTATTGAAAAACCAGAACTGGAGCAGTACTCGGAAGACCGTCATCGCGGCCCGCGCTAAAAGGCTTGGGCGGCCCGAAATATCATCGTTTAGGCTTTCGCCGCGCCAAAGAACAATCAGCCGATAGAGGTTGAAGGTGGGGAACCCGGCACCGGCAGCGATCTCGACGGTGTATCCGGCATCCAAAAGGTCTGATCTCAATTGTGACGCGGTGTAGTGACGTTGGTGTCCAATGGAGCGGTCAAACGCCGATTTGGGGCCGCCCGGAACCGTAATCACCAGTCTGGCACCGGGTTTTAGATAGGCCTTGAGATTGGTCAGTGCGGCGACCGGATCGTTCAGGTGCTCAAGCACTTCCGAGCAAACCGCGTGGCTCGCCCAGCCCTGAAGTTGATCCGGGATCGACGTGTTGTCTTCCAGGTCGCTCGGCAGCAACGTTGCGTCGGGGAAATTTTTTGCCGTCACGCTCAAGCCCGTTTGGCTTCGGTCGATACCGGCAAGCTGGGCCTTGGGAAAGCGTTTTCCCAGGGCCTCCAATTGGTCTCCGGAACCGCAGCCGACGTCAAGAAGGGTTGCCCCGTCTTTCTCGGCACTGTCGCCGAGAAGGCGAAAAATCAGTTTTCGCCGAAACCCCTGCGCCGGATTGAGTCGGGTTGCCTCTGAAAACTGGTCCCAATGCTGCTCCCAATATTCAGGTGTATCGCCACTGAGCTCAGAATTTGTATCGCTGGCGGGCTCAACCATCGGGTGGTGTTCCAGCGGCGGGACTGTCTGGCATATTGGCGGCAATGGCATGCAATAGAAGGGTCGAGATAAAGGCGATGAACGATAAAACCATTGCCAGCAGGCCGATCACGGCGGCGTGGTTGGTGCCGACCATATTGTCGAAAAGTGTATATCCCGCACCGGCATATACACTGACAAAATTCAGACACAGTAGAAAACCGACGCAAAACAGGGTGCCGGAACCAATCATCATTGGTGTGTATGGGAATTTAGCGATCCATTGGCGTTTTGCATTGCCAGTCGGGTCATACAAACTTTGCGCCATACAGCCGAGGAAAAAGCTTTGTAAGCCAACAATCGACAACGTTGCTCCTAAGAACATTGTGTTCAGAGAGAAGGTTATGGTGTTGATCGTCAGTGGCCCAGGGGACAATGCCAGAGTGATGAGCAAACCGAGACCTAATAGAGCTGCACCCGGTTTCATCACAAAAAAATCGGCCCCGTGGATCAGCATTGCCCGAAGATTTATCCAGCCAGCATACCACGGAGAAAACCAGCCGATGCGTTTGTGATGGCTGACCCGGCCTTCTCGATCTTTGTAGAAGTGGACGGGAGCTTCGATTGTCCTGAGGTTCAAGCGTACTGATTTGACGACCATCTCGGAGGCGTATTCCCAGGATTGCGACTTGATATTCATTCGCTTCAAGGCGTCCAGTGTGACACCGCGCATGCCGCAATGAATGTCCGAAAAACGGGTGCCATAAATGACATTCAGCATATAAATGGTCAGCGGCGTGCCAAAATAACGGTGCAGCGGGGGCATTGCCCCTTTTTCGACGGAACCCTTGAACCGCGAACCAAGAATAAATTCATAGCCTGCCCGGAAATGCTCAAGAAATGGTGTGATTTCACGAAAGTCGTAGGTGCAGTCGGCGTCGCCTAGGATAACAAATTTTCCACGTATGACCTCAAGGGAGTCCATATACGCGCGCCCAAGGCCGCGCACGGGTGTTTTGAGAACCCTGGCCCCCTTTGCCAACGCGATTTCAGGCGTTTTGTCCGATGAACTGTCCAGTATAATGATTTCCGCCTCGACGCCAGCCTTGGCAATACCCTCGATACACCAATCCATGAACTCGCCGATGACCGCCTCTTCGTTGAGGGCGGGGATAACGATGGACAGTTCCGGAAAAGGGCTGTCGGCGAACGGAATAAACAGGGTTTTATCCGGATCACTGGCAAAACTCAGGGCCTCAGAGTATCCCGACGTCGGAGCCGACGGGGTTGGTTGAGACGAGCTCATGCGGTGGCCTCCGGATGTGAATAACAGTGGGTTGAGACCATATTTGGCATTCCTCGATGTCGAAATTTCAGCCTGCCAACCAATCCGCCAGTTGACTAGGCAGAACGGGTATCGCATCAAACATGATCAGTGCGCCACCGGCAATGGCTATTCCAAAGGGGATCGGTTGTTTCATAGCGTCTCCGTCCTCAAGCCAGGGCAAAAGGGGTCTGAGACGGTCGATGTGATTGGCGAGAATGACCGCGCCTGCCAACACCCCGCCCAATATGGCGACGATGATAATATACATCGCCAATTGCCCCGGCTCCCACCACACGCAAACGGCGGCTAGAAATTTGACATCTCCGCCGCCGGTAAGCCCCTTGGCATAGAGAAAAATGCCGCCAACAAAAAAAGCCGAAGCTAAAGCGTAATGATAGGCGATTGAGGTCAACGTTAGGCCAGACAAAAGGGCGGCGGGCAGGAAAATAAGGGCGATTACGATTGATATCCAGTTGGCGATCTCTAACGAGCAGGCGTCTGTAATCGCGGCGCGGATGAGGACGACGCACAACACGGCGATACTCAAAAAATGTAAAGTGGTTAGCGTTTGCGCCAATGTCCTTAGGGTCCTTCGTGGCATCGAAACAAAAAGCAGGGCAGTTGAAAAACAACTGCCCTGCTGATTCATGTTATCCGTTCAACGGATAAATCCCCCTCCGACTTCCGTTAGGAAGACGTCAGGAAAATTGAACTTGCCGTCGATAGACGAGCTGCAACACCCTAGTTGGAAAGTCCGTTAGCAACTTGGTTAAATGTGTTTCCGATGTCCGTACCAAGCAGAGTAACGCCGGCAATGATAACCACAGCAACAAGAGCCGCAATCAACCCATACTCAATTGCAGTCGCACCGTCCTGATCGTTACGCAGTTCATTAACGAACTGAAAGATTTTGTTCTTCATTCTTGAAAACTCCTAATCTAAACCAAACTATGTTCTAAATCATCAGCCATCTTAGCGATGGCGTGTTAGAAGGATAACGTTCTTCCCCATTACACCCATTTTCCGTGACAGCCTGTCAAAACCAATGCAAGAAGTCAACAGGCTTTGCGTGTTGTTGCTATAGCCTTACGATAGCTTCCTTTTGATTTTATTAACAAAAAGCAGAAAAATTGGATCCTGGTTTGTTTCCTCTGCGACTCTATCGGCCATTTATTGTGCAAAAACGACGCCATAAATGGCAGTATCAACGTGGCCGAAATCTAACCGTCTTTAATCAAGGTCGCAAATACAATCTTTTATCGTTTCCATGTTTTTGTCTGCTGATCGACGCCAGCCAAAGACCTGCGGGTCTTTGTTAACGTTTAACATCCATCGATGCCCAAGGCATCGGCAATTGCCCTGTCGAGGGGGGTCGGCTCAAAACCTGGCAAGGCCGCGAACAGCTTGGTGCCCTCGATTGTGTGGGGGACTTGCCATAAATAAGCCATCTCGGCGATCTCTCTCATCTGCGGAAAGAGCAAGCCCAAGGTTCGGATCAACGCCCACGGTGCGGACTTAATTTTCATCGCTCCTCGATCAACCACCTGTTCGATGACCTCGATAAGGGCCCTTCCCGATAGACTGTACCCGGCGAAACCAAATTGCTCAAAGGCCCCAAAACTGTCTCGGGTCTCTGCCAAACCCACCATGGCGCGGGCCATGTCAGGCAAATATGCCCAGGTATGGGCCCGGTCGAGCGGTCCGGGATACAAGATGACCCCTTTGGCAACATTGGCGGTGATGTGGCTGTCAAACCAATTTCCCGTTGTTTCGCGTTCGATAAAATCGCCGCCCCGAAGGATAACGGTTTTCACCCCGTGCTCGGCGGCACCCGCGTAGGCCTTCTCCATTTCTAGGCGAAAGCGCCCCTTGCGAACCGTTGGTGTCTGATTGGTCGCCTCAGTTAACAACTCCGGCATGCTCGCACCGTATCCGTAGATGTTGCCGGGGAGCATAACCGTCGCGCCAGTGTGTTCCGCCGCCATGATTACTGCTGCCGTAATTTTTGGTAAATCGGATTGCCACCGTGGATAGGGCGGGTTGAGCGCATTAACAATAATGCTGCGGCCTTGGGCCGAAGCGGCGACGATGTGTGGGTCAAATGCATCGCCAGCGACCAATTCCACATTGGCGCGGTCGTCTGGCCCCGACCATGAACGTGCGAACGCGCGAACATGCCATCCGGCATCGGTGAATGCGGTGACTGCGGCCCTGCCGAAACGGCCCTTTGCACCCAAAATAACGACGGTTTTTGACATCATGCTCTCCTTTTGTGATCCAGGAGGATTTTATTTATTCAAATTTGATATTAAAATGGATAATAATGAATAAGTAATATTCATTATTGAAAGTTTGGTGATCAATGTCGTTTGACTGGAACCTACTAAAAACCTTCGCTGCCGTTACCGAACACGGGTCGCTGGCCGCTGCGGCGCACGCCTTGGCAAGCAGTCAGCCGACCATGAGCCGGCATATTGCCGCATTGGAAGATGATTTGGGTGTGCCTCTGTTCGACCGCACGGGACGGCGCTTAGAGCTGACCCCAAATGGCGTCGAACTTCAGGAGCATGCCCGCCAGATGGCAACCGCCGCCAATCGGTTTTCGCTAGCCGCCGTCGGTCGTTCGGAAACCATCGCAGGAACTATTCGCATCTCGGCCAGCGAGATCGTTGCAAGCTATATTTTACCTGACATCCTTACCCGGCTCCACCGGGCTGAGCCCGCCATCGAGATCGAACTGGTTGCCACTGACCGCACTGAAAACTTGCTGCGGCGCGAGGCCGATATTGCCATACGCATGTTTCGACCGGACCAGTACGATGTTATCGCCCGTAAGATTGGCGAGTTTCAGATCGCCGCCTTTGCTGCAAACACCTACCTTGAGCAGCGCGGAGAGCCGGAGACTTTGGCAGATCTCTTGAACCACGACATCATCGGCTATGATCGAAGCGATCAAATTCTCATGGGATTTCGCGACGCTGGCTACGAAGTTGATCGCCAGTTCTTCCGTTTTCGATGCGACAATCAGGTGGTTGCGTGGAAAATGGTGGTTGCTGGATTTGGCGTCGGGTTCATGCAGGCCGGAATCGGCGACGCAGAGCCGCATGTCAAGCGTATTCCAATTGCTGACAACGACCTGCCAACCCTCCCCATATGGCTGGCCGCCCACACGGAACTGAAGACAAGCCATCGCGTGCGGCGTGTCTTCGACTTTCTTGCCACCGAACTGTCCCGTGTTGCCCGACAGCAGCAAGCGTAAAGCGCCGTTTCTTTCCGGGTCCGACAATGAGGGTAATGGCGGAGGGAGCGGGATTCGAACCCGCGATACGGTTACCCGCATACACGCTTTCCAAGCGTGCGCCTTCAGCCACTCGGCCACCCCTCCGCAGGGGGACGCTGTCCTTAAGGGCAGCGTCGGGCGGAACGTAACCGAGGTTCCCGGTGACATCAACAGGTTTAGCGTCTCTATCGATTGACTTTGTCTCGGACGATCTAGAAACAGCCTCGCGAATTCCTGATGATGGTTTACAATGGACCCATGCGTATATTGTTTTATATCGGTTGGGCCCTTTTAATCTGTGCTTTCGTCGCGGCGGCGGCGGAGCAATTGGTGCGGCTTTACCCCGGTGGTTCGACCTTGGTGACGCCTGCCTATGATCTATGGTACACGGTGGCACCGCACAGCTTGACGATCACGCAGATTCGGATCGAACGATTTTGGCCGCAGCTGTGGGACCCGGTAATCGTCTTTATTTTAGTCTTTCCCGCCTGGTTTCTACTCGGGGTGCCGGGCGTATTTTTGGCTTGGCGCTGTCGGCCGGGTCGGTTTATGACGCCAAGGGAACGCGAGGACTTTCGTAAATATGTCGAATCGCTGTTTCTCTACGACAAATTGGCCAAAGAAGCAAAAGCCGCCGGTCACGCCAGTGGCCCGGACGATATGTCGCCCGATCACAGCGGGCACCAAGCCTTGGACGATGCTGAGCAATCGGCGGTCGATTCAGATGATGAACTCATTGAAGCAATCATCGCTGACCGTCGCGCAACGAATGAACGGCCAAGCCCAGACTGAATTTGAGGTGGACTGAATTGGAGGTGGGTTGAATCAGGCGGTGACGGAACTAGAGTGAGGCCAAAAACGATTAGTCGTCGGATGTTTTGAGGGCGGCTAAAAACGCTGATTGCGGGATTTCCACATTGCCGAACTGCCGCATGCGTTTTTTCCCCTTCTTCTGCTTGTCGAGAAGCTTGCGTTTACGCGATACATCGCCGCCGTAACACTTGGCGGTTACGTCCTTACGCATGGCACTGACCGTGGTTCGGGCGATTACGTTGCCACCAATGGCTGCCTGAATAGCGATCTTGAACATTTGGCGGGGAATCAGGTCTTTCAAGCGCTCGCAAATTTGCCGCCCACGTGCTGCCGCATGGCTTTCATGGACGATGAAGGACAGCGCGTCGACGACTTCGTTATTGACCAAGATCGCCACTTTGGCCAGCGTACCTTCCTGATATCCGATTAGCTCGTAATCAAAGCTGGCGTAACCTCTGGAGACGGATTTCAGGCGATCATAAAAATCAAAGACAATTTCGTTTAACGGCAGGCGATAGACGACCATGGCGCGGGTGCCGACATAGGTCAGCTCGACTTGTTCGCCGCGGCGGTCCTGGCAGAGTTTCAAAATGCCGCCCAAAAATTCATCCGGGACGATGATCGTCGCTTTAATCCACGGTTCTTCAATATACTCAATCCGGGTGGGGTCCGGCATATCGACGGGATTGTGTAGCTCGAACATCTCACCTTTATTGACATGAACGCGGTACACCACTGATGGGGCCGTGGTAATCAGGTCGAGATCAAATTCTCGCTCCAGACGCTCCTGGACGATTTCCAGGTGGAGCAACCCCAAAAACCCACAGCGGTAGCCAAGGCCCAGGGCAGCGGAACTTTCGACTTCGTAGTGGAAGCTGGCGTCATTGAGATGCAGTTTTTCCAAAGAATCGCGCAAATCTTCGTATTGCCCGGAATCGACCGGGAACAAACCACAAAAAACCACTGGAATCGATGGCTTGAAACCTGCCAAGGGTTCGCTTGCCGGGTCACGTTCTGTGGTGATGGTGTCGCCAACCGAGGTATCGGCGACGGTCTTGATGGCACCAGTGAAATAGCCAACCTCGCCCGGACCAAGTTGATCGACTTTTTCCGGTTTGGGTAAAAAGCAGCCGACTTGATCAATGGTATAGGTGGCGTTGGCGGCCATCATTTTGATTTTCATGCCTTTTTTAAGGACACCGTCCTTAATCCGCACGAGAATCATCACCCCGAGGTAGGGGTCATACCAACTGTCAACCAGCAGGGCCTTTAATGGCGCATCGGCGTTGCCGGTCGGGGCTGGCAGGTCGGTAACAATTGCTTCCAGTACGGCCTCGACACCAAGGCCTGTTTTAGCCGAAATCTCCAAGGCATTACCGGTATCGAGCCCAATCACTTCTTCAATCTGATGTTTGATGCGCTCGGGCTCTGCCGCTGGCAAATCGACCTTGTTGAGGACCGGGACGATCTCATGATCGTTATCCATGGCCAGATAGACATTGGCGAGCGTTTGCGCTTCAACGCCCTGCGTCGCGTCAACAACCAGCAACGCCCCTTCGCAGGCGGCTAATGACCGGCTGACTTCATAGGTGAAATCAACATGACCCGGGGTATCCATCAAATTGAGAATATAAGCTTCCCCATCCTTGGCTTTATAGTCCAGGCGTACAGTCTGGGCTTTGATGGTAATGCCGCGTTCGCGCTCGATATCCATGGAGTCGAGGACCTGGGCTTTCATCTCGCGTTGGCTCAGCCCCTCGCACAATTGAATCAACCGGTCCGCCAGCGTCGATTTGCCGTGGTCGATGTGGGCTATTATGGAAAAGTTGCGAATTTTTGAAAGATCAGTTGTCATACCGAAGGCTATCTATCACCCAAGATCGGAAGGCTCAATGGAATTAGTGCAATTGGCCTATATTGACAGAGGATACACCCTTTGGCCCTTGCTTTTATTGCGAGGCATTCTCCCGGCAAAGATTTGGCTGAAACGGATGGGGAATTGGGCGCTCGTCTTGGTCTTTTGCGTCCTGATCCTTGCGTTCGGGATCAGCCCGGCAAAGGGGACACGCCAATGACGGACTCATGCAAATAAAGCAAGGTGACATAAAGGGCGAGGCCGCCAAGTATTCTAAGAGCGCCAACCTGGAATACGGTTTCAAGGACGCTCGGGCGCTTAAGTTCGCTGATCAGTGTCTGCCATGCCGTGTCTGCCATCGCTGACCTGCGACGGCGTTCAAGGGTTCTGGGGCCGGTGGTCGAGAGCAGGGTCAGCAGGCCAAACATCGTCAGACTGGCGGCATCACCGTTGGGCACCATGTGCACGGCACTCCACAACCCTAACCCCCAGATCGCCGGATGGCGTATCCATGCGGTTAGGCCAGGGGTGGCCGGGTCGAAGGGGCTGGTCGTCAGGCTCAGGGAGAAAGGATTGGGCGAACTCAAGCCAACGACAATCAAGATGCAGGACAAGGGCATGATTGTCAGCACGACCCAGCGTGTCCAGGGTTGGTAGGTCCAAATTTCGATATAGGGTGCATTCAGATATGCGATAAATAACCAGATGGTCACAGCGATGCTGATCGCGGAAAAAATGGTGAAATAGGCAGGGCGGCCAATTCGCGATATGAGCGACGTGCGCAACGGCCGGATGGCGGGCAGCAAATGAAAAAACAGAAATAGGGCGACGGCACCGAATAATTCAACCAAGTTAATGATCCCCTTGATCTAGGCGGTAGGGCCGCAGGAACACAGGCGAGACTATAATGCCCAAAACGCGGAAGTTTCAACACCAAGCAATAATGTATTCGGCTCAAAATGCCGCCGACGCCCGATCAGGTTGACGATTCCGCCGTAACTTGTTTTTCTATCATGTGTTTGGGACTGGGCGCCTAACTTTATGGGGAGAGCGAACTTGCCAACGAAGTTATTGGCTATATCGGGAAGTGTGCGAAAAAACTCGACCAACACCGCGCTATTGCGAAGGGTGTCGACGCTAGCGCCACCGGAATTTGACATCACTGTTTGTGACCATGTCGGTCAAATACCAATCTTTTCGCCCGACCTTGAAGGCGCGCTGACGCCTGATGCGGTGGAGACTTTTGCCGCCAAAATCGGGCATGCTGATGGCCTTTTGTTTGCCTGCCCTGAATATGCCCATGGTATTCCGGGTGGCCTAAAAAACGCCCTCGACTGGTTGGTGTCGCGGTTTGAAGTTCCTGATAAACCGGTGATGATTCTGCACGCCAGCGAACGGGGTGCCCATGCTAAGGCGGCGTTGGCTGAAGTTCTGAGAACAATGTCGATGAACATTGTCGAGGAGGCATCGTTAACACTTCACCTTATCGGCAAAACCCCGGATGAGATTGACGCGATTATCGCCCTGCCGCAAAATAGTGCCGATATCGTGGCCCGATTGCATATGTTTGCAGCAGCGATTGCCGGTTTCCAGCGCCAGCAAGCTTTCGCGTGAAGAACGTTTGGGGCTGGAGGCGGCGGATAAATTTCAGGCTTAATCCGGACGCGGGCCGTCCAACGCATTAAGCTCCTCAATCCGTCGGTTGAGGGCAGTCAGGTATTCGGTTTCCGAAAATTCGCGGCGGCACACCATACAGGCGACCGGGCCAAACGGTGCGGAATCAGGGTCAAATCCGCCGGGTAAAATATTTTGGTATTCGCCACAGGCCGGACAGGCCACCGGCACGATTTCTCTCGTCATTTCAGGGTCCTTATCTAATGACCTAGACTATCTAGGGTCTTTCACATGGGGGTTCAAGGCCCCTTGTCTCAAAGGGCAGGTGGAACATGACGGATCACGACGGTTTGCTTGGCAGGGCCGATGGCGGATGTTACACCACGCGCCTAACGCATGTGTGCACCATATGGTTAGGAGAAACATTATGAAGCCAACCGATCGTATTTTTGTTGCCCTTGATACCCCCGATGTGGACAAGGCGAGAGAGCTAGTTGACAGCCTAACCGGGTTGGTTGGTGGTATTAAAATCGGCAAAGAATTTTTTATGGCCAATGGTCCTGCGGGCGTTGTCAGTCTGTCGCAGGGCGGCATGCCGGTGTTTCTTGACCTCAAGTTTCATGATATTCCCAATACGGTCGCGGGTGCTGTTCGCGCGGTCGCGCCTCTCAATCCCTTGATCTTGAACGTCCACGCCTCGGGAGGGGCGACGATGATGACAGCGGCGCTCGCCGCAGCAACTGAGGCGGCCAAACAATGCGGAGGGATCAAGCCCCTCCTTATTGGTGTCACCGTATTGACCTCACTGGGTGATCAGGACCTGTCGACGATGGGGATTGCAGGCACTGCTGAAGAGCAAGTTTTGCGTCTCGCCAAAATCAGTCAATCGTGTGGCCTTGACGGCGTTGTTTGTTCGGCCCGTGAAATCACCGCGTTGCGTGACGCTTGCGGCGATGGCTTTAAATTGGTTGTGCCCGGTATCCGCCCCGACTGGGCTGCCGCCAACGATCAAAAGCGCGTTGTCACGCCCTTTGACGCGGTCAAAATGGGGGCAGATTATTTGGTCATCGGCCGCCCGATCACGTCGGCAGCCGACCCGGTCGACGCGGCAAAGCGCATCGCCGACGAATTGGCTAACATATAATTCTCGTCATCCCTCTTCAGGCGAAGCCGCCAATCCGGATTGGTTGAGAATCCAGGTGACGAAAATTTGTAACGTTGGGTCGTTGTTTCGCTCGGCTGGATAGACCAGATAATAGGCAAATTGGCTCGGCATTGGGGTGTCGAGTGGGGCGACCAGAAGGCCCTTGTCGATGTCGCTTTGAACCAGTGCGCTTCGACCGAGGGCTATTCCTTGCCCTTCGATAGCCGCCTGAATCACCAAGCCATCATCGGAAAACCGCGGTCCGCGTTTCGCGTCGATCTGTTGAATGCCTAATGAGGCAAACCATAACAACCAATCCTGAACATGATCATGGTGCAACAGTGTATGGTGGCGTAAATCGGTGGCTGTTTTGAGCGGCTGTGATCGCGCCAGAAAAGAGGGACTGCACACCGGGATCAGTTTTTCGGTGAATAATTTTTGACTGATCAGGCCCGGGTAATGACCAAGGCCATGGCGTACGGCCACATCGACATCCTCAACTTCAAAGTCGACCAACTTGACGCTGGTGCGGGTGTTGATGGTGACGTCTGGATGTAACTGATTAAATCTGGACAAGGCAGGAATGAACAGCTTGATGGCAAACAACGGTGTGACACTGACATTGATTGTGCTTTTGCCATCTTTCCTTTTTAAGGCGCGCGTCGCTTCGGAGATTTCAAGCAACGGTAGGCGAATGCCCGATAAATAATCACGCCCATGATTTGTCAGCTTTATTTGGGTGTGAGAGCGGTCAAATAAAGCGATGGTGAGCTGATCTTCCAATTTCTTAATTTTTTGACTGATCGCGCCGGGCGTCAGGTTCAATTCGAATGCGGCGTCCTTAAAGCTCAAATGCCGGGCGACGGCTTCAAATGCCTGAAGCGCGGACAGGGAGGGTAAGATGTATCTCATATCAGTTTAGAAAAACTATTCTGTTAATTCATAAAGTATGGTTTGAGTGTTGTTTATTAACGCATTAGATCTCGATCTCATCTCGTTAGAATTAGAAATATTATATTCGTAATAACCTCGGAGTGCTATACCTGATGCAGCAAAACGCCTCTTCTGCCAAATGGTTTGTCATCTGTATAGGCTTTGTCACACTCAGCCTTGCGTTCTCGACGCGCTCGACACTCGGTTTGATGATGCCCCTATGGCAGGCTGAATTCGGTTGGACACAAACGTTTATGTCTTCAGGCGGCGCGCTTGCATTGGTTGTTATGTCGGTGATTGCACCTGTTGCCGGGTGGTTTGTTGATCGCTACGGGGCACGTCCGGTGATCATCGCTGGCATCGGCCTGATCGCTGCTGCGATGTTCCTGTTGTCGCGGTTGGATGGCGAATTGTCTTATCTATTGGCCTTTGGCGGTGTCGCCGGGGTTGGATTTGGCGTGGTTGCGGTGCACATTATTGCGACGGCAGTCGCCCCTATGTTTGAACGGCGACGGGGGTTGGCGATTGGTGTCGCCACCGCTGGCGCCTCAGCAGGGCAGCTGATTGTTATACCAGTGTTCGCCGTGGCGCTGACCTATATTGGTTGGCGAAATGGTTATCAAATGCTTGGTGTTGCCGCCGTCGTGGTGCTGCTGCTGGCTTGGTTAAAGATGCCCCGTCATCACTCAAGCCGTGATCCGTCCAAGGTTAAGGTGGCGGACCCGGTTCCGCTAAGACGGCAACTGGGCAGAGTGATTAGAAGTTCGCAATTTCATGCTCTGTTCTGGGGGTTTGTGATTTGCGGCTTCACCACGACGGGGGTTATCGAGACGCACCTTCTGCCCTATGCGATAGCCTGCGGTTACCCTCCTTTGACCAGCGCTACGGCCTATGGTGTTTTATCGGCCTTCAATATGCTGGGTATGATAGTGGCCGGCCATCTCGCGGATCGAATGCACCGCCCGTTGCTGTTGGCGGCAATCTATGTGTTGCGCGGACTCAGTTTCATTTTGCTGATGTACATCGCCGACGACCTGTCCTTGCTGTTCGTCTTTGCGGTTGCCTTTGGCTTGTTTGATTATTCCACTGTGCCGGTGGTCGCCAGTCTGGTTGCCAGTCACTTGGGCTTAAAAACCATGGGGCTGGTCATGGGCCTGCTGGCGGCGGGGCATGCGCTAGGGGGCGCTGTCGGTGCGTTTCTTGGTGGGGTTCTGTTTGATCTGTTTGCCAGGTATCAGGAGATGTGGATTGCTTCTGTGGTTTTGGCTGGGATGGCAGCCGTCATTACGCTAACGATCAAAGAAAGTCCTAAAGAAGACAGTGAGGGTGATTTGGTGTTGGCAAGCGCGACGTAATGCAGCTATGAGAAGACGTCAAAACGTCAAGAAACAAGGCCCCGCGCATGTCCGTTGCCACCAAAATTTGTGGACTTATGACCGCTGAAGCCGTAGACGCCGCCGTAGAGGCGGGGGCGGATATGGTTGGTTTTGTATTTTATGGACCATCACCAAGACATATCGAGCTCACGGCGGCGGCGAAATTGATGGACCGTGTGCCAAAGGGTGTTGGCAAAGTCGCATTGACGGTTGATGCGGATGAAAGACTGCTCGCCGATATTGTCGAAAAAACGCCGGTCGATCTGTTGCAGTTACACGGATCAGAATCGCCCTTGCAGGTGGCTACCTTGAGGCAACGGTTTGGCGTGCCGGTGATGAAAGTCCTGCCGGTTTCGGTTGCCGATGATTTGTCGGCGGCGGTAGCGTACGAAGCTGTTGTCGACAAATTGATGTTTGATGCAAAACCGCCAAAGGGCGCGACCAGACCCGGCGGTAACGCAGTTAGTTTCGACTGGGAAATCCTGCGCGGATTCGCGTCCGCTAAGCCTTGGGTGCTGGCAGGCGGTTTGACCGCCGACAACGTGGCGCAAGCGGTTCGCATTAGCGGGGCGACGACCGTCGACGTATCGTCCGGTGTGGAGGATAAACCCGGGGTCAAGAACATCGATAAAATCAGGGCATTTGTTCGGGCCGCTAAAGCCGCGACATAGACGCCGGTTTTGTCTGTCGATTTTACGCATTTTTTTGCGGTTTTTACCGGTCTGTTGTGGTTTATTGTCGCGTTCCCAATCTGGGGTGGCGATTGCATCCCGTGACCAAAAGCCAAGGACAAGATATGAACAAGCTCAACACCTACCGTGCCGGGGCCGACGAAGGCGGTCATTTTGGCATTTATGGTGGCCGCTATGTGGCCGAAACCCTGATGCCGCTGATTTTATCGGTCGAGCAGGCCTGGCAAGAGGCCAATAATGATCCAGATTTTTGGGCCGAGTTCCATCATCTGTTGAAACATTACGTCGGTCGGCCAAGCCCGCTTTATTTGGCTAAACGGCTGACGGAACATTTCGGTGGGGCGAAAATCTATTTAAAGCGTGATGAGCTTAATCACACGGGTGCCCATAAAATCAACAATACCATCGGCCAAATTCTGCTGGCCAAACGGATGGGTAAAAAGCGGATTATTGCGGAAACGGGTGCGGGTCAACACGGTGTGGCGACGGCGACTGTATGTGCGTTGTTTGATCTGCCGTGTATCGTTTACATGGGGGCGACGGATGTCGAGCGGCAGGCGCCAAACGTCTTTCGTATGAACCTGTTGGGCGCGGAGGTGCGTCCGGTAACGTCAGGCACGGGCACGCTTAAAGATGCCATGAACGAAGCCTTGCGGGATTGGGTGTCGAATGTGGACGATACGTTCTACATCATCGGCACCGTCGCCGGGCCGCATCCCTACCCGACAATGGTCCGTGATTTTCAGTGTGTCATTGGCAATGAAGTGCGCACGCAAATGAAAGAGGCCGAGGGCCGCCTTCCTGATACGCTGGTTGCCTGTCTTGGTGGCGGGTCTAATGCCATGGGTTTGTTTCATCCCTTTCTCGACGACGCCAGTGTCAACATTGTCGGTGTTGAAGCCGGTGGCCACGGGATTGATACCGATGAGCATTGTGCGTCGTTGACCGGTGGTCGTCCCGGTGTTTTGCATGGGAACCGTACCTATCTGTTGCAATCCGATGATGGTCAAATCATCGACGGGCATTCGATTTCCGCCGGTCTCGATTATCCGGGAATTGGGCCCGAGCATTCATGGTTGCGCGATGTCGGGCGCGTCAACTACGTCTCAGTTACCGACACGGAAGCACTTGACGCCTTCCAACTTTGTACCAGGATGGAAGGCATCATCCCGGCATTGGAACCCAGCCATGCGTTGGCGCACGTCGGTAAGATCGCTGGTGATTTACCAAAAGATCACTTGCTGGTGATGAATTTGTGCGGGCGTGGCGACAAGGACATCTTTGCGGTTGCCAAACACCTTGGTATCGAAATCACCGGTACGGATCAGGGATAAGAATAATGACAAGACAACCTGAAACACGGATCGCCAAGCGCTTTGGCAAGCTTAAACAAGAAGGCCGAGCCGGGTTGGTGACATTTCTGACAGCCGGAGATCCGGATCTGGATACGGCGTCGGAAATAATGATGGGGCTGCCGAACGCCGGTGCTGATTTGATCGAAATCGGAATGCCATTCTCCGATCCCATGGCGGATGGTCCTGCCATTCAAGCAAGCTCCTTACGGGCCCTGAAGGCGGGGATGACCCTGGTCAAAACCCTCGATATGGTTCGGGCTTTCCGCCAGAACGATGATCATACACCGGTGATTTTGATGGGCTACTATAACCCTATTTATATTTACGGCGTCGATAAGTTTCTCAACGACGCGGCTGGATTGGTCGATGGCCTGATTATGGTTGATCTGCCGCCGGAAGAAGAAAACGAACTTTGTCTTCCTGCCCTCGACGCTGGCATCAATTTCATTTACCTGACAGCGCCAACGACCACTGATGATCGGTTGCCGCGGGTGCTCGAACATGCGTCCGGTTTTGTCTATTATGTGTCGATTACCGGCATTACAGGAACGGCGGCGGCGGCTAATGATGATGTGGCTCAGAAAATCGGCCGCATCAAAAACCATACGGATTTACCGGTTGCCGTCGGCTTTGGTATCCGAACGCCTGAGCAAGCTGCGGCGATCGCGGGTGTTGCCGACGCTGTGGTCGTTGGTTCCGCCCTTGTCGACGTGCTGAAGGCCAACTTGGATGAACACAACCGAGCCCGTCCGATGTTGTCCGACAATGTACTGGCGTTGGTCCGTGATCTTGCCGAGGGCATCAGGGGCGTCAATAAAAAGGAGACCGTGGTGTGAACTGGCTGAAGAATTTCGTCCCACCAAAACTTCGTAATCTGGTTGGCGTCAAGAAAGAGCTTCCAGATAATCTTTGGCATAAGTGCCCCGGCTGCACACAGATGATTTTTCATCGAGATCTGGAAAAAAATCTACACGTCTGCCAGCACTGCGGTCATCATTTACGCCTTCGGGCGAAACAGCGGCTGGCCATGTTGTTTGACAACGATCAGTTTGCCGTCCTTGAACTGGCGACGCCACTTGCTGATCCGTTGAAATTTCGCGATTTGAAAAAATACCCGGATCGCATGAAAGAAGCGCGCAGTAAAACCGGAGATGATGATGCCTTGACGGTCGGTGTTGGTGACATTGGCGGACATAAGGCCGTCGCCGCCGTTTTTGATTTTGCGTTCATGGGGGGGTCCATGGGCATGGCCGTCGGTGACGGATTGGTGGCAGCCGCTAGGCGCGCCGTATTGGAACATGCGCCGCTGGTGGTATTGCCGTCGTCGGGTGGGGCGCGCATGCAAGAAGGCATTTTGTCGCTGATGCAAATGACCCGTTCGACAATTGCCGTTGAAGAAGTCAAGGAAGCGGGTTTGCCCTATATTGTTGTGTTGACTGACCCAACGACGGGGGGTGTGACCGCATCGTTTGCCATGTTGGGCGACATCCAGATCGCTGAACCAGGCTGTCAGGTCGGCTTTGCCGGGAAACGTGTGATCGAACAAACGATCCGTGAAACCCTGCCCGAGGGCTTTCAACAAGCCGAATATCTGCTCGACCATGGGATGATTGATATGGTTGTTCACCGCCATGAGTTGGCGGCGACACTCGGTCGCCTCATCGGGTTGCTGACCGACGCCGCAGAGGTTGAAAGTGTCGAACAGCAAGGCCCGATGCCCACCGAGGACCCGACGCCGGACGTGGCTGTGATCGAGAGCGTTATCGACGGGTTATAATGGCTGCTAAGCTCTCACATACGGATGAAATTCTTCAGCGCCTGACAGGGCTTCATCCCAAACTGATTGATCTGTCGCTGGTTCGGGTTACGCGCCTGCTCGAGGTTCTTGGTAATCCACAGGACTGTCTCGCACCAATAATTCACGTCGCCGGGACCAATGGCAAGGGCTCGACCATCGCCTATATGCGGGCCATCCTTGAGGCGGCTGGGTTCGATGCCCATGTTTATACCTCGCCCCATCTGGTCCGCTTCAACGAACGTATCCGCCTTGCCGGCAAGCTGATCGGTGAAGACGCCTTGAGCGAATTGCTGGAGGCCATCGAAGAGGCCAATGCGGGCGAGCCGATTACCTTTTTTGAAATTACCACGGCCGCAGCCTTCGTCGCCTTTGCCAGCACGCCTGCCGACATCGTTTTATTGGAAACAGGCCTGGGCGGACGGCTGGATACGAGCAACGTGATTACCTCACCGGCATTGACGGTGATCACGCCGATTTCGCACGATCATCATCAGTTCCTCGGAACCACCCTGGCCGAAATCGCCCGCGAGAAAGCTGGTATTCTTAAGCCCGGTTATCCGTGCGTTGTTGCCCGTCAGCCTGCGGAAGCGATGGAAAGCATCATTGCCCGCGCCGAAGACATTGGCGTGCCATTGTTCGTTCAGGATGAGGATTGGTCCGTCGGCGGTGTTGATGATGAACTGGTTTATGAAGGGCCGCGCGGAACCTATAAGTTGCCGCTGCCCAATCTTCCAGGCCGTCATCAGATCGACAATGCGGGCCTTGCCATTGCCGCACTCGAGCGTTTGCCCCGTTATTCCGTATCGCCTAAAAATATGGAAAGCGGCATAACCAACACCGAATGGCGAGGTCGTTTACAGCGTCTGAATACCGGCCCCCTGATTGATATACTCCTTGAGGGCTGGGAGTTATGGCTGGATGGTGGGCACAATGCCTCGGCCGGAGAGGTGATTGCCACCCATGCAGCGACGATGTGGCGAGATCAACCGCTTTATTTGATCGGTGGCATGTTGAATACCAAAAGCTGCGCCGATTTCCTCCGCCCTTTGACGGAGCAATGCCAGCAATTTTTTGCCATTGCGATCCCCGGCGAAGAAAACACTGTCAGCGCGGAAGGCTTATCACAAATAGCCAGAAATGTCGGAATGGAGGCCGTCGCTCAGCCGTCGGTTATGGCGGCCCTGAAATCATTGATGGTAAAGTCTGAGACCCCCGGGCGTGTGCTGATTTGCGGCTCGCTCTATTTGGCGGGAACAGTTCTGGCTGAAAACACCTAAAGGCCGCGTGCAAACAAAGCGACAAGTCCGGTAATGAACAGCATAGACCCGGCCGTCTGGCTGAGAATTTTTAGCCGACCATTATTTCTGAATTCTGTCCCGATGCGCCCGGCGATCACCACATAAATACTGATAACGGAAATACCGACGATCAAAAATGTTATCGTCAGGATGATGATTTGTGGCAGTGAAGGTTGGTCGGGCTGCATGAATTGAGGGAAAAAGGAGATTACAAAAATAAAACTTTTGGGATTCAACAGCGTTGAGAAGAACCCCTCCCGGACCAATCTCAGGCCCGACGAAGATTGGCTTTCCGGCACCACCAGACTGGCGTCGCTGCGGAACATGCGTACACCGATATACATCAGATAGCCTGCGCCACAGACCTTAACCGTATTAAACAACAGGTCGGATGAGGATAACAAAGCCGCCAGTCCCAGGTAAGAAAGCGCGATCTGGACAACATTGGCGAGGGCGATTGCCGATACGGTCCCCATTGCCAACCGGCTACCATGGGTAACGGCATGACTAACCACCAGTAACACCGTCGGTCCCGGAATGGCGATTACTACGCTGGTGCTGATGATGAAAGCGATCCAGATATTAAGGTCCATAAGTTACCTTATACCAAGAAACGTGAAATTCAATACATGTAAAAGGTGCGCAACGTGATTTTTGTGGAACCAGGTAACGATGTCGCCAAAAGGACCGGTGGTAACATCTGAATTTGAACGATAGTATGAGGAACAGTAGAGGGAGAAGCAGAATGATCGTCGAGCAAATTTGGACCGGAAACGCCTACCGTAACTTTAATTACCTTATTGCCTGCCCGGAAACGGGAGAGGCGCTTGCCGTTGACCCCTTAGATCACAAAAAATGTTTGGCCAAGGCGGCGGAGATGGGCTGGACGATTACCCAGATCGTCAACACCCATGAACATGGCGACCATATTGGCGGTAATGGCCCGATGGTCGCGGCGACGGGAGCCAAAATCATCGCCCACGTTAACGCCAAGGATACCATTCCTGATATGACGGTGGGGGTCGGCGCCGGTGATGTGGTCAAAGTTGGGCGTTCGGTCGAGCTGGAATGTCTGGATACGCCCGGTCATACCATGAGCCACGTTTGCCTGATCTCGAAAACCGATCAGCCCGCATTATTTTGCGGCGATACCTTGTTCAATGCCGGTGCCGGGAATTGCCACGGTGGCGGTCATCCTGTCGAACTCTATCATACCTTCTCTACCCAGCTGGGAAACCTTCCCGACAGCACGCTGATTTACCCCGGTCATGATTATTTTGCCAACAACCTTGAATTCACTCTTGATCGAGAGCCGGATAACAGCCGTGCTGGAGACTTGCTCAAAAACGTTGAGGGACAGAATACGGATGCTGCGATGGTCTCGACACTCGGCCTGGAAAAAGAAATCAACACGTTCTTCAGATTACGTAATCCCAGTGTTATCAGACGCTTGCGTGAAAGCTTCAGCGATTTGCCCGATGAACTGGATGAGGAGACGGTGTTCGTGAAATTGCGAGAATTGCGTAACACTTGGTAGGCATGTCCGGTGACTTTACGCTCAGGGTTGCGATGGAGAAAGACGAGGCCTCGATCAGCAGCCTGCTGAAAGCGTCTTATCCGGATTTGATGTCAGCCAGTTATGATCCAGCACTTCTTGCCGCCGCCTTGCCGATGATGACCAGGGCTAACCCGATCTTATTGGCGTCCGGCACCTATTATGTGGTTGAGAACGATGCGGGCGGGATGGTTGGCTGCGGCGGATGGAGTAAAGACCGACCGGGAAACGGCGAAATTAGCCAAAACCTTGGGCATATTCGCCATTTTGCCACCGATCCGAAATGGCTCTGTTGTGGCATTGGGCGAATGCTCTACACTCGTTGCAAAACCGTCGCTCGGGCCTCTCGTATGGACAGATTCGAGTGTTATGCCAGCTTGAATGCAGAGGGGTTTTATAAGGCCCTTGGATTTGAGGCGACTGGGCGAGTAGATATTCTCATGGGTCCACAGGTAAGGCTCCCGGCGGTCTTAATGACGGCAGCTGTTTAATCGAATTTTTTGTGCAGAGGATGAATTGATTAAAATCAATGTCGCCCCTATTTGGGCTCGGCAAGAGGCCCGCATAGGGTATTTCCAAGAGGTCCGCACGATTGTATTGACCGAGCCACCGGTGGACGAATTCAATATTTTTCCGACGGGCTGGATGCTTTACAAGTCAAACAAACGGCGGACGGGGCGACGCGCGCACCGACGACTCTTTCAGGGCCTAATCATCAGCGCCTGCGTCAGTTCAAGCGACGCTGGTGAAGAGCTTTATTGACCCGCTCGATCTGGGGCGCGACGGAGATCGAGCGGGCTGAAGCGATGTCGCAGCCACGGTCTTCGAAGGCATCGGTGTCAGGATGCGCTGTTTGCCAATCCGTGATGGCAATGTCGCGCTCGCGGATCAGTTCCTCGATTTCCGGGCGGAACAGGCGCAGCATGGCGGTTAACCAAATGCTGGTTGGCCAAGACGGCCATGCGATATCCATCTCGTAGCGATCCAGCATCGTGATGACATCGTCTGCGTTATACCAATTGTCCGCTGTGACCCAGCGGTTGGTGGTGAACAAACCTATTGGAAAACCGGCACGGTCCATGGAAATACCAATCAGGTGGCTAAGGGTACCATTACGGTCGTTCATGAATTCGGCTTCAGATTGCTCAATCGGGCGGCAGCCACTCGGCATGCCTTTTTCCCTAAGGAAGGTGTGAAAATGGCCATGCTCCTGCTCGCGGTGAGAATGATAATAATACTGCGAATGGGTTTCAGGGTCGTAGGCATCACCCGCCGGGTAATGGTCCAGTTCATAAAACTCCCCTTGACCACGCAAGACCTCGGCAACGACGTTTGAATTGGCTTTGCCCAGCACCCGATAGCACTCAAGAATCTTCGCCCCGGCCTCCTCCATGTGCCGCAGTTGCTCACCCGGTAATGTTTTCAGATCAACCAAAATGTCCTCCAAAATGATAATCGTGTCGTTGATATTGCCCAAACGAGACCATTACCATGGGGTCTTCAGCGGGCCATCGGCATTAAACACAAGCGGATAAAGCGACGGATTGATCTGGATCAATTGATGAGGTCACAGGTGATCGCGAAATGCTGAGCTTATTTCCATTTGTTATTAAGCCCTGTTGGTTTGGATGCGGCAGCCGCCCCTTGCGGCAACCTCCTGGCAACGCTAGCGTGGACGAATGTTTGATGCTGTGACGATGCTTCTAATCGCTGGAACGTTCCTTTTTGCCGGTGCCGTTAAAGGCGTCATTGGTCTCGGTTTACCGTCGGTCAGTCTGGCTCTTTTGACTGTCGTCATCGACCTCCCCAACGCCATGGCATTGTTGCTGGTGCCATCGTTCGTTACCAACGTGTGGCAAGCGCTGGTCGGTGGTAACGGCAGGGCGGTATTCGTTCGGCTATGGCCCTTCCTGTTGATGGCAACTGGAACAATTTGGCTCGGGGCCAGCGCGCTGACACGGGTTGATCTAAACCTGCTTTCGGGGTTGCTTGGCGTGCTATTAATTGCCTACTCAACGGCCAATCTTGCGGGCCTTCGCCTATCGATCACGCGACGCCATGAAACGTGGTCTGGGCCGGTCTTCGGTTTGGTGAATGGCGTATTGACCGGGATGACCGGGACGTTTGTTGTCCCGGGTGTCTTGTACCTTCAGGCCATTGGCCTTCCACGGGGGATGTTGGTGCAGGCCATGGGAATATTGTTTCTGGTGTCGACCGTAGCCCTTGCGGCCGCCCTCAAAGGCAACGGGTTTCTGACCTTGGAACTCAGTAAACTGTCTTTCGCCGCCGTTATCCCGGCGATCGCCGGGATGGCCCTTGGGCAGCGTATTCGGGCGAAATTATCCGAGCGCCTATTCCGCCGCTTTTTCTTCGTTTCGCTATTGATCCTCGGCACCTACATAATTATCGGTGCCTATGAAGGCCTTCAATAGAGCACCATCAAATCCTCGGCGGAACTTTGTCTCCACCATTAAAACACATCCGGTGATTTTTGGATCACCGAAAGTGTTCTAACTCGTTGATATCCCCGCAAACCCATGGTCGCGAATGAACCTATTCGCTCCGGTTTTGCTCTCGCCCGGTTATGCTTTAATTTCAGCCCACAAAAAACCCCGCCGTTAGGCAGGGTTTTTCAGCGACCATTTGCACAGCTCTAAATTTCAGACTCGACCCAGTCCTTTAACTGACTTTTGGGTAAGGCGCCGACTTTTGTTGCCGCCACTTCGCCGTTCTTGAACAGAATCAGGGTCGGGATGCCGCGCACGCCATACTTGGAAGGGATATTGGGGTTGTCATCGATATTAACCTTGGCGACCGTTACCCGGTCTCCAAATTCGGAATCCAGTTCTTCGAGTGCGGGGGCGATCTGTTTGCACGGGCCGCACCATTCGGCCCAGAAATCAACCAATACAGGGCCGTCGGCCTGAAGAACATCTGTATCAAAGGAGCTGTCGGTGACGTTTTTCGGCATTTCTAAAATCCTGTCCAATAGTGCTTAAAAATGAAAGATCAGTCGTTCAGAAACCGAAATCAAGACCTCTGATCCGAAATTGAATACTCACCAAACTTAGGCGTCGGCCTATGATCCGTCAAGGTGCGTAACTGTCCAAATGCGCGTCTTCAAGAGCCATGGCGTAGGGGCCGTCGGTCCATAGAAGCACTGTGCGCACGGTTTTTCCGGGGTAGATTTTTTGCAGCGCTGCACGGTAAGCCGCCATTTGTTTGAGGTAGGCGATGGGAACATCCTTATTGGTACGTGGTGGCGGGCGGTTGGTTTTGTAATCGATGATCAGGACCCGGTCGCGTTCAACCAGCAAACGGTCAAGTTGTGCCGAGATCACTTTGCTGCCCGTACTGGTATCAATGGCTCCAACCAACGGCACTTCCGCTTGCGAATCGGGGCCAAACAGGGGGGCCAGGGCGGGATCGTTCAAGACGGCCAGGGTTTCGTCGGCAATTTTTTCTTGGGTGTCAGGGTCAAGATTGTGAGTGGGCAAGGCAAGATAGCGTTTGGCTGCTGACATACGGGCGTTTACGGGCAAGGTCGGTAGGGTTTCGAGTAATTTGTGGATCAGCAACCCGCGTTGGAAGCGTCGCGTATCGTTCCCCAGTAACGGTGATTGGGCGGGCGGGTCTTCGTCAGTGCTGCTTGATGGTGCCAGCGGGTCGGGTGGCGCGGGTTCGTCGGATGGTAAGGTGCGTGCCCACGCTGGTAGATCAAGTGTCTGTGCCTCTGCTTGCTGTTCATCATCCAGATTATCGGGAACACCGTGCTGAACGGCAGAAACCCGCTGAATGATGCGGCCCGTCGTCGTTTCGATGTCTTCGGTCTGCTCGTTTTGTCCAAGGGCATGGGCAATCAAGTCGTACCAGCAGCCCTCAGGCCGACCCGAACGCCCTTCCCATCCGCAAACATAAACCCGGTCTTGCGCGCGGGTCAGGGCGACATAAAGCAGGCGACGATATTCACGCAACATTTCGTCGCGTGCGCGTTCGCCAAGCTGTCGGCAAATGGTCTCTTCGTTGTCTTTGACCACGGGCCAGAATACCAGCGGTGCCTCGCCCTTGTCTTGCCAATATAGTTTTGAACTTTGCCGGGCCGACGGCATTGAACAGGTGTCAGGCAGAAAGACGATATTTGATTGCAATCCTTTGGCCCCATGGACGGTCATTACCCGGACTTGATTCCGCCCGTGTTCCAAGTCACGCTTAATTTGTGTCTCACCGGCCTCCAGCCAATCGAGAAAGCCCTCCAGCGAGGGCGCGTGGTCACGTTCATAGGCTAAGCTAAGATTGATAAATTCATCAATCGCGTCAGAGGCGTCCGGGCCCAACCGCCCGAGTAATTTTTTGCGTCCCTGGCGGCTGTTCAACACAGCTGAAAAAAACTCAAAAGGCGGGGAAAAATCAGCGATAGCGAGCAGGTGTCTGAGCGTATCAGCGGCATGGCGATAGTTGGCGTTGCTGGCGCTTTTGTCCTGAAGACTGCGCCATAAGGTGTTTTGGCGATTATGGGCAAGATCGAACAGGTCATCATCGTCAAGGCCGACAAGCGGTGACTTGAGGACAATCGCTGTGTTCAGGTCATCATCGGCCAACAGGGCAAACCGTCCAGCGGCAACCAGATCCATCACCGCGATCTGGTTAAGCAAGACCATACGATCACTCCCGGCGACCGGGATGTTGCGCTGTTTGAGCTGGCGGACCATTTCTTCGGCGAACTGTCCTCGGGTGCGCACCAGGATCATAATATCGCCTTCGGTGATCGCCCGGTCGGCAGAGGGTAAGGTTTCACCGTTTTCCAGCCATTCGGATATGGTTCCAGCGATTTGTTCGGCGAGACGGACAACCGGGTTTTTTTGCGAAAGCTGATCAAGGGGGGCGTCCCAGGGGCTATCGTCGGTGGTGTCTTCCGGTTTGAGTGTCGGCCATAGCTCAACAAGTCCCGCCTGACCATCGCGGGACGATTTATGGAAGATCGGTTTGGCGTCATGCACAAGACCGTCTCTGGCGCCTTCGGGGGTAAAAACCTGATCAACAAGTTGCAGCACAGTCCACACGGAACGGAACGACAGTGACAGCTCAACCGCTTGCCAGCGCCGTTCGGATGCCTCAGCGCGCGCAGCGAAAAACGTCTGCATTGCCGCAAATTCGGCCGGGTCTGCACCCTGAAAACTGTAGATCGATTGTTTCTGGTCACCAACGGCAAAGATTGTACGAGGCAAGGCGCGCTGGTCGTCTCCTGCACCGTCGCCGCTAAAAAAATCTTGCGCCAATGCGGCAACCACTTGCCATTGTTCGGGGCTGGTGTCCTGGGCTTCATCAACCAGAATATGATCAATACCGCCGTCGAGTTTGTAATGGACCCATGCGGCCCGCCCATCACTCAACAGATCAACGGCCTTGAGGATTAGGTCATCATAATCAAGCAAGGCGCGGGCGCTCTTAAGGTCTCGGTAGGTGGCTGAAAGTCTGGCTCCAATGGTCAGCAGGGCGTTGGTTGCGTCGGCGGTGGATACCCCCTTTAAGCGTTCCTGAAGGTGAATTAACCGAACTTGTTCGTCTTGCAAAATACCGAGTGCGGTTGGGTCGGCCTTTTGCACTCCCTTGGTGATCAGGCTGCGCTCGGCTTTGGCTTCACCGTCTTGACGCAAAAAAACGGACAAATAGGTGTCGAATGTCGCCAGCCGATCCGGTCCCGCGTCAAGCCATTGTCTGATCTGGCGGCCGCGCCCCTGGTCAGCGGCGCTTCCGTTATTCAGTGCCGATGCGGCGCGGCGCAGCCCTGGTTCATCCAAACCAATGCTACCGGTGATTAGATTGTGTCGGTTATCGTCAGGGTTAAGCCCCAGGCGCATACGAATTTGCTCAATGATGCCGTCAACGTCACCATGACGGCGAAGCATGGCGTCCAATCGCTGGCGATTTGAATCAAGCTGACCCATGATGGTAGCGAAACTGTCTTCGTCAATTAGTCCGGCGATGTGGTTGAACGCCGCGCTTAAGGTCGCGTCGTTCATCGCGGCGCGGTTCATTAAGCGGTCGCGGGCCTCATGGCGTAATTCCATGGCTGTGCGTTCATCGATAACACTGAAATGCGGGGCGATATTGGCTTCGACGGGAAACCGCCCGAGAAGGGATTCGCAAAACGAATGGATGGTGCGAATTTTTAGTCCACCCGGCGTATCCAAAGTCTGCGCAAACAGCCGTCTGGCCGTAACAAGTGTGGTTTTATCCGCCTCCCGGCCAAGCAAAGCCCGAAGGTCGGCGCGTAGAGGATCGTCATCAAGGATCGCCCAACTGCCAAGTTTGTCGTTAAGCCGGGTCGCCATTTCCGCCGCTGCGGCTTTGGTAAAGGTCAGACACAAAATACGCGAATGCCCAACATTCGCGAGTAACAAACGAAGGATGCGGTTGATCAGCACACGGGTTTTTCCCGTTCCGGCATTGGCCCCGACCCACACCGACCGGGTCGGGTCGGCGGCGATAATCTGATCGACGACGTTGACAACGCCACTTGGGGCCAGGCTGGACGAGCCAGACGGGGCGGATAGGTCTGGCATCAGCCATCATCCCCATCGGCATTTGCCCATTCGCGGACCCGAGCAAGATGATCATAGGTGCCAAAGCGACTTTTAAACTGTGGCCTTGGGCGTGAGCGGTAAGGCGTTTCCGGGTCGCGGAAGCTGGTTATCAAGTTCTGAAGGCCGCTTAAGGCATGGGTTGAGACCTCGTTGACGTCAAGCTTCAGCCGCTTCAACTGCCCGGGAATCCGCCCGCCCGATAACCTGACATAGGCCAGTTCACTGACCGTGGCTTTGGTGACCCCCTCGAACGCGCCGTTTATGGCGAGAATTGCTTCAAGCGTTAATTGCGGTGTCAGCCCCGATTCGACCTGTTTTTGCGACGGCGGTTGGCCGGTTTTGTAATCAAGTATAGCCAACGTGCCATCGGCCAATCGATCAATACGATCCGCGTTGGCGGTTAATGTGAAGGTCGATCCAGATGCGGGAATAGGCATTTGGCCAGTCACCTCCGTCGCTAACGTTTGGCTGCCAAGGGCGCGGCGTGATTTTTCGAAATCGATGAACCAGGCGGCAATCCGTAAAAACCGGGGCCACCAGAAGGCGCGAATTCCCGGACGGACCAGCATGTTGTCAAAGACGTCGTGACCAACACGGATGAGCTGATCTTCGGCATCGTCTGGCAGGTCCCCGGCGGGCAGGGCGGTGATAAATTTTTCCAGTGCCTGATGGATCAGGTTGCCCCGGTCTGCGGCGCCGGGGTCAGCATCAAGGGGGTCGAGCGGACGCAGGCGCAAAATGCGTTCCGCGTAAATCGCGTAGGGGTCGCGTATCCAGGTTTCAATGCGGGTGACGGATAATTTGATTGGCCGTGCTGCGACTGGCGGGGTTGGCGCTGGCGCGGCGATTGGTTTCGGTGTTGTTTGATCGGGTCGGTCGAGGGCGTTAACCCAATCGATGAGATCAGTACGGCGGGGCAATCCGGAAGGACGACCCCTGGCGCACAGGCAGTTGTCAAGGCGCAGCACCCATCTGGACGGGACGGTCGGCGTTCCGTCAACACGTTCCGCGCGGGTCAACAGAACCTCAGGGGCGGCAAACCCTTGAACAAAATCATGTGCCGTCAGGCCGATCCTTCGTTCCGGCGGCGCCAGACCGAGTGCCGCCATCATCGGGCGGCTCATCCAGGGATTTGAGGGTGCGTCGGGTGGCCACGACCCTTCGTTCAAACCACCCAAAATCATCAGGTCCGCACGCTGTAGGCGGGCTTCCATCAGCCCCCAGATAAATACACGAGGATGGCGGCCATATCTCGGCCTCACGACGCGACCGGCCATGACGTTGTCGAGTACAGCCGGGTAAGATGCGGGATTGATCGGCCCAAGCGCTTGAGCAGCGTCGGTCAATTCGGCGATAAAAGCGGCCATCGCTTCACCGGCTTCACCGGACCATAGGTGATGCGCACCGGTCTCGGTTTCCGTCTGAGCAAGGTGTTCGACCATGGTCACATGGGCGTGGATCAAGGTGGCGATATCGACTTGGCGTTGCCCCAACAAATCGGTGAACGGTGAGGTGGCCGTGTCCAGATGGTCCAGCAACGACGACAAATCGGTGTCCTTGGCGCCTCCAGCGTGGCGGATGCCCTCGATTCCGGGGCCTGGGCGGGCGCCGCGCAGAAGGGTCATTTCCAATTGGCGGACCTGTCGGCGGAAATGGGAGCGGGCCATGCCACCGGCGGCCAATGGGTGTTTGAGTACGGCAAGCAGGGGAACCGGGGCAAACCGCTCGCTGCACATGCGTGCCGTCAGACGTAAAAATGCGCCGGGAGGCGATAGCGCTAGCGGTTGTCCGGCTGAATCATCGACCTCAATCTGCCAGCGCATCAGTTCTGCGGCGACCCGGCGGGCGAGGGCGCGGTCGGGCGTGACCAGGGCCACGGTTTTTCCAGGATGATCAAGGGTGCGGCGCATCGCCAGGGCAATGACCCCCGCTTCTTCGCGTGGTGTCGGGCATTCGACCACGGCCAGATCGCTTACGTCGCCAACGTCCTGGTGACCCGTCATTACCGATTGAGACGCGGCTGCGGCAGGCACGAGGGCATCGCCGATCAGCTTTTCGCGTTCATGGGCACGTTCAGGGACAAGTCCAATTGTTGACCGGTTTATCGGAGCAGAATTTTCATCCAGCCAATTTTTGACGTGATTGCGGGTGATCTCAAGATGCTCCAGTAAGCGGGCTAAACCAAACTGGGGGTGGTGCGCTTCAACAGATTGCCAAACGAGGTCACTGGAAAGTTGATCGAGTCCCGGAAGGACGACGCAACCCTGTGGCAGGCGGGCGATAACCGAAAGCAGATCGGCCGTGGCCGGAATACTGCCGGTCGAGCCGGCGGCGATTATGGGTGTTTCCGGCGGGCTGGATCGCCAACGTTGGGCCTGGGCTTCGAGTAGGCGATTGCGCCGGTCAGCGGCATCAATAACGCCTTCGTCCCGAAGCACATTCGGCCAAAGTTCGGTTAATATGGTCAAAAATTTTAAGGTTTGTTGCCAATGTTCGGCAAACTCATCGGGAACCAAATCTTTCAGATCTGCAAAAGGGCGGCGTTCGGTGTAGGTCTGGTCAAGCAGGCGGGCCAATTCCGTGGCCAGGCGTACGGCCTGATCCGCTGACGTTTCACCGCGGGCCATAATCAGTCGGGCGAGGGCGAGTTGCCGCTGGGTACCTGGCATCGCCGGTGGAATCTCGAAGCCGCCGTCAGCCCCCAACACTTCGTCAGTTCCCAGGTGCCCGCCGCCGCCAATCACAAGCTCATCTTCATCGACATCACCAAGCGGTGTCATTCGCGGCAGTAACGTCGGTGTGCCACCACTTAAGCGTAAGAAGGCTTCACGAAGGCTGCGGCAGGCACGGCGGGTCGGAAGTAAAATACGCACCCTGGCGAGGGATTGGGGGTCATCGCCAACACGGTCCATGACGCCTCGCGCCAGGGTGTCGACAAAAGCGTGATGGCTGGCAATTGAAAATACTGTCGGGGCGACGCCTTTGCTCACGATTGTCGACCCCCCTTCAATTTTTTTAACGGCGTTTGATGCCCGCGTAGCGGTATTTCATATATTCTTCTGCATCACTTAAACCGTCTGGCGTGCCGACATGAAACCATTCGCCATCATGGACCATGCCATACAAACGGTCGTTTTCCAGGGCCTGATCATACAGCAGATTGAGCGAGAATGGGCCGTCCGGTGCCGATTTGAATAACCGAGGATGAAGAATCTGGATGCCGGTGAACAGCCAGGGCGTGATTTCCTGTTCTTGTCGGCGGGTCAATTTGCCATCTGGGTCCGCGTTAAAATCACCGGTCCCTCCGTAACCATACGCATCGACGGTGGAATGCAATAAAAGAAGGCCGTCCATTCGGCTGTCATCCCACACTTGGCACATGCGGCTCATCATATTGGTTGGCCCGTTTAACCATAGCGCATCGCTATTAACCACCCAGAATGGATTCTCCCCAAGGTCAGGCAGGGCTTTAGCGACGCCCCCTCCCGTTTCGAGAAGCTCATCTTTTTCCCAGGAATAGGTGATTGATGGGGTCGCGCGACGATTGAGGTGGTTTTCGACCTGGTCGCCAAAATAATGCAGATTGACAACCACGTCAGTAACACCGCCATCGTGTAAACGGTCCAGAACGTGGTCAATAAGTGTACGGTTATTAACTTCGACCAGCGGTTTAGGCGTATTGTCGGTGAGCGGGCGCATGCGGGTGCCAAGCCCTGCGGCCAAAACCATTGCGCTCGTCGGGTGGATTGTTTGGGGGATTGTCGGGATGTCGTTCATATAAGTTTACCGGCCAGCTGGGCTGGAAGCCCACGGCTTTCTTTCGGAATGTGTGTGTCGAACCATCTATTTACGTCTGCCAGCGCCGGATGGCAAAGGCTTCGTTCAAGTAATTTCCAAACCCGAGGAACGTGCGTCAAATAGACCGGTTTTTGATCAACCACAAATAACTTAATGAACAGGCCAATGATTCTGGTGTGACGTTGCGCACCGAGGATCGCAAAGGTCGCATCAAAGGCACCACGCTGAGCATCAGTCATTGCCATGGCACGACAATATTTGTCGCGCATGCCGTTGACGATTTCCGGGTAAATATCACGGCGGGCATCTTCTAACAACGACATGAGATCATAGGCACCGGCGCCGATCGCCGCGTCTTGAAAATCGAGCAGGCCGCACCGACGAATGCCCTTTCGGTCATTTAGGCGGATCAGATTATCGATATGAAAATCTCGTAGAACTAATGTTTCAGGTTGGTCAAAAACGGGTTTCATCGCCGTCGCCCAAAGTGCGCGAAACTGGTTCGATGCCGACGTCGGCAAGCGTTCCCCAAGGGCTGCGGGTATAAAATGGTCAATAAATTGATCGACGCCGCGCATCAACATATTTTCAGTGAAGGGGGGGGTGTCGGCTGGGATTGATTGTTGCCGGGGGAGTTTGTGCAAGGTGATGAGGACATCGACAGCCTGGGCGTAGAGATCGGCTTCACATTCGGGTTGGGTTTGCAGGATCTGGTTGTAAGTTTCGTCGCCGAAATCTTCCAACAGGACCAAGCCGCGTTGTTCGTCGGCGGCAAAGATGTCCGGGACGCTGAAGCCAAGTGCCGCCAAATGTCGGGCAATGCGAAGAAAGGGAGCAACATTGATCTGGGCAGGTGGCGCGTCCATTAAAACCGCGCGTTTCGCGCCTTCGCTTAGACGGTGATAGCACCGTGGCGAGGCGTCATTAGCCAGTGCGTCGCGGCGGGCCCCTTGCCATCCGGCGGTGTTAAGAAAACGGCTTATTTCATGTGCACGGTCAGGCATGAATTTTGCCGTCGAGAAAGGCATCTGTCATGCGGGCTTGCCAATACCCGTAACCGGTCAGGCTAACCCGGCGAGCCCCTTCTGAAGGGCCTTGCACAAGGTCCACGTCGAGGCGGTTGCCGGGCAGGTAAGGGCCAAGGCGGTCCGGCCATTCGACCAAAACGCAGCCATCGTCAAGGGCATCATCAAAACCCAGTTCGAGAATTTCATCAGGGCTTTTCAAGCGGTAGAGATCAAAATGATAAACCGACGCCGGTGAGGTTTCGTAAACTTGCACCAGGGTAAAGGTCGGGCTTGGCACTTCTTCCTCGGCAGACGTCAGGGATTGGATAAAGGCACGGGCAAACACCGTTTTTCCCATGCCCAGGTCGCCCCGTAAAGACAGCATGTCACCGCGTCCACACATACCCGATAGGCGTTTGGCCAAGGCGCATGTAGCGGTTTCGTCGTCCAGGTCCAAAACGGCGTGCGGGGCGGCGGTTTCGATCATGACGCGGTTGTATCGGTCACGGCACTATCCGGCAAGAGGCTCGATCACCGGGGGCGATTGTCAGGATCAGTCGATACGATTAGAAGTGTGAAAGGATTTACGCTATTGCCGCCATTGTTCGCCCGGAAATTAGTCAGGAGTAATGCCCATGTTTGACATTGATAAAGCCCGTTTGGACACACCAGGAGCGGACAAGCGGGTTCATTTTAATAATGCGGGTGCGGCGCTGATGCCAACCTGCGTTGTTGAGGCGTTAAAAAATCACCTGGATCAGGAAGCAACGATTGGTGGGTATGAAGCCGCAGACCAAGCTGAAGATGCACAACGGCGAACCTATGAGGCGGCAGCGGAACTGATCAACTGTTCGGCCAATGAAATCGCTGTCGTCGAGAACGCGACAGTCGCCTGGTGCGCGGCGTTCTACGGACTGGCGGAAACGTTCAAACCTGGTGATCGCATCCTGACTGCGCAGGCGGAGTACGGTAGCAACTACATCGCCTATCTGCAAATCGCCAAGCGTAAAGGCGTCGTCATCGAGGCGATTCCCAACGACGACTTCGGGCAATTGTCGGTAGATGCCCTCGCCAGCATGATTGACGAGCGCGTCAAATTGATCTCCGTCACCCATGTGCCAACCAATAGCGGCCTGGTCAACCCGGCGGCTGAGGTCGGCAAGGTGGCAAATCGGGCGGGCATTCCCTATTTGCTGGATGCCTGTCAGTCGGTTGGTCAGTTGCCGGTCGATGTTGAGGAGATTGGGTGCGATATGCTGAGCGTGACCGGGCGAAAATACCTTCGTGGCCCCCGAGGAACCGGGTTTTTGTATATGCGATCAGCGATGATGGATCGGTTTGAGCCTCTGACTTTGGACAATCATGCAGCGACATGGACCGACAAGGACCGCTACGAAATTAAACCTAACGCGGCGCGGTTTGAAAATTGGGAAAACTATGTTGCCGGTAAAATTGGACTGGGCGTGGCGATTGATTATGCGCTTGAATGGTCGATCAGTAAGATCCACGCCCGGGTCGTGGCGATTGCCAACCGGTTACGGGATCAGTTACGGGCCATAAACGGCGTTGTGGTCCAGGATATTGGCAGCGAAACGTGTGGTATTGTGACCTTTACGGTTAATGGGTTTGAGCCGACTGAAATTGAGGCGAAGATGGCGCAGCAGAACATCAACGTCACTCATTCGACTAAATTTTCGACGCGCCTGGACATGGAACAGCGCGATTTGGATGCCGTCGTTCGTGCATCCGTCCATTATTACAATACAGAAAACGAGGTCGATCTGTTCACAACGGTTCTTATACGGATCACGGACGGTAATTGATTTATTGTCGCAAAATGTTAGGTTGAATAGGAGGTTTAGTGTCGCGCCGATGCTAATCATGAGCTATTGGATAGCGTTGTATGGCAGAGCCAGAGATCAAAATGACCCGCACTTACCAGAAACTGGTAAAGGGCACTAACATCAACGAGGTGACGTTGCTGGCGACGGATTTCCTGAATCATTATAACGAGCTGGTTATGTTGCTGGATTTGATCCCGGACATGCCGGAAATGTTGGATGAAGCCAGGGCCTGGAAGCCGAAAACCTACGCCGAACATTTTATGGACTCGACATTTTCTGACAAGGAACTGGCGATTGCGGCCTACGATAACGCGGCTGACGAGCACCGCATTCCCTTTGATGAAACGATGAAAGAAGCGGACGAAAAAATTGCCTTGGCGATTGATGACATCGATACCGTCATTAAAGCTCAATTTGAAGGTCAATTGCGGGATGCCGTTGGTATCCTGTCACGTGAAATTCAGGAAATCCTAGACCGTGCCAGCGCCATCATCAACGGTGATTTCGGCGTCGAAAAAGAGGCTGAGTCTATCACTCTGGATCAAGCCGATATTGACGCACTGTTCGACTGAGGCGGTGACAACGCGCCCTTTAGAGCCCCTCCGGCGATTTTTGGATCACCGAAAGTGTTCTAACTAGTTGATATCCCGGCAAACCCACGTTCGCGAATGAACTTATTCGCTCCGGTTTTGCTCTAGTGCTTTTGCGTTTCCGGTTCGGGTGCCGGAAACTGATCGACTTGTAACTTGCTGATGGCGGCACCAATCTGGTCGTCGGAGGTGTTACCCGGCAGGCGGCAGAGGATCGTTGTGCCGCGCCCGACCTGAGAGCGAACCTCAACAGTACCGCCATGGCGCTCGATTACGCGTTTAACGATGGTCAGTCCAAGGCCAACGCCACGGTCTTTTTCTACCGATGACGACACATTGGCCGGCGCATCGGCGCTGCCGGTGTCAAAGGCGTTGAAAATACGGTCCCGGTCAGTTTGAGGGATGCCAACCCCGGTATCACTGATTGTCAGCTCAACATCGGTTTTCGTACGCTCTCCCTTAAGGGTCACTGACCCGTGCGGTGGCGTAAATGTGACGGCATTCGACATCAGTTTGTAAATAACCTGTTTGAGCTGTTCACCATCGGCGATCAACCAGCCAATGTCTGGCGGGCATTCGAACGCAAGCTTGATATCCTTGCGTTTGGCGCGGTCTTCAATCAAATGAAGTGTTGAGACCAACAGGCCATGCACATCCAGGCTGTCCATGTTGAGATCACGCTGGGCCGCATCCATGGTTGCCAGTTCTAGGATATCGCCAACCACGCCCATCAAGTTTCGAGAGGTATCGGCAATGCCGCGTGCGTATTCATCCTGGCGCGGATTGAGTTTGCCGAAGTATTCGCGACCAAGCATGTCGGCAAAGCCTATTACGGTGTTTAGCGGTGTACGAATTTCGTGTGAGACGTCAGCGATAAACTGCGATTTCATCATGCTGGCGTCTTCCAGGGCCTCGGCTCGCTCCCGCAACGCCTGTTCTATGCGCGCACTATCAGTGATGTCCAAGTAGGACAGCAGTACCGCGCCATCGGGCAAGGGTACGTTGGCATATTCGATGACCGTCGCGTTACTTAAACGAATGTGCCCGGCACTTTGGGCGCGGCTGAGCAAGCGGGCAGAGACCAGGGCCTTATGGTCGTTCCAGTCTGCGTCGTCCCACGCCTTTGAGCCACTGGGCGGCGGGATCAAGTGACGGGATTTATCCAATATTTCAGTTATGTGAAGCGGCGTTTGCAGGCTGTCTGGATCGAGTTCCCAAAGCTGGGCATAGGTCGGGTTGAACAATTTAAGCCGCCCATCCCCGCCGAATACCGCTACCCCTTCATGCAGATTGTCGAGCGTTTCGATCTGTACTGCGCCCAGTTCCTTGTTCGAGCGTTGCAAGTTTAACCGTTCTGATTGGTCTTCAAAAGTATGGGCTAACCCGCCATCTCCATAAGGTGAAATTCGATGACGAAGGGAGCGCCCGTCTGGCAGGTGAAGCAGGTCGCTTACCGGTTCGCTCATGGCACGAAATCTGGCAATTTCCTGATCCTTATAAACCCGAAAGTCGGCAACCTCCGGCAAGCTTCTATCTTCGCGTAATTTTTCCAGAAGTTCGCTCATATTGGGGCCACCGCGTAACCAATCGCGGGGAAGACCCCAGAGTTCTACATAGGCGTTGTTGAAATAGTCCAGTCGGGTGTCCTTGGCAAAAATGGCGATGGCGGTTGGCAGGTCATTGAGCACGCTTTCGTAAATTGGCGTTGGCACAAGACCGTCGTTTCGTCCGTCACTACGCAGGTCCGATGGCTCGCCGGTACGATCGATGGCATAACCGAGGGTTCCCCCGGTAATCGAGCCAAGCGGAATTTCATTGAGATCGATCAAGGTGGCAAGGCCATCGACGTCGATCAGGCGACGCTCGGATACGGCGGCACTGATCTCCTTGGCCCTTTTGGCCAAATCGGAATTGAGCTCGGCAATGTCTGTCGCGGCGATATTGGCGAAGGCCAACGACAGCTTAGAATCGCGAAGCCAGATCGGTATGGGCATGGCATCAAGCAGCGCCGTCAAATGACGATCATCATATTCCGAGGTGTTGGCAGATGCGGGTTCAGGTTTGCCCGCTGGTTCGGCTGTGATCAGATCGCTGACGTCGCGCATCCAGACCAGATCGGCCAGCGTCTCACCATCGGCGGTTTCAGCGCGTTGTCCAATGGCCTGGATCAGTCGATCCTCGGACTTGAGCACCAGATCAAAACGTGTGCCATTGCCGCGCAACGCTGAACAACCGCGCTCCAACGCTTTCAAGGCGTCGCCTGTAAAGCGGACCCGAATGTCATCAAAGCGCGAACGGGTGCCCGCCTCCAGATTAAGCAGCACCGCCAGTCGTCTTGATACGGTAATGCCGCCAAGGACATGATCCCACAGAAACAGCCCGTCAGGCGCCGCCGCAAGAATTTCCTTACCCTTAATGGCGACGGCTTGCAAATGCTCGGCTTTAGCAAGCGCGTTGCGGGTTCGGCGAATTTGAACGGCCCACCCAATTGAGGAAATTAGACCAAGCAAAGCACAGCCGACGCCGACCATAAGTATGATCAGCGGATCAACCGATTGCAGCAGTTGTTTCAATGGCTCTTGCACAGGGCGAGATTACCCTTGGCAACTCTCCATGGGCAAGCGCGATCAACACCGGTTTAATGGATCACGTGATATTCCCCTCCGCAGCGCCTGGACTGCTCAGGGGGCGGTGTTGAAAGTTTGGGATCGACGCAGCTTCGAAAATGACTAAAATTCTGATACAATGCGCGTATTCAGGAGATCAAAATGAATTTGGGCGACGACATCCAAAAAAACCAACGCTTTCTGCGCGAGCTTGAACAGGTGATCAGGCTTTCAAATAATGAGGTCATTCACAAACGCGTGCCGCCGATCAACACCGAACGGATGATCTCTTTTGCCGTCGTTGTGGCTAATTTACGGGCGCAATATATTGAAGTTGCCTTTAACTTTGTTGATATGAAACAAGACAACGAAGATGACAATGCCTTTAAAATCGACGAACTGACGTTACGTCGGCGGAGATTTGAGGAAGCTCGGGATGCTTTTCTCGCCCTCCAACGGGCCATCGAATTGGGATATATGTCGATCGAATAGACGCCTTTTATCTGCGGCCAGGCCTCCCGAAAGCAAGGGGCATAATCTTCTTCATCGGCTTCATCGCCAGTTTTATGGCCGGAAAAATGGCACGCGTGGCTGGCCCTCATCTTTTGTTAACTGACCCGAACCGATTTTTGTTTCTCCTTTCTTGCGCTGGCGCTGTTTGATATGACATGGCTGGTGCTGCCAGCGTCGGCTCTTTGATCGCAGGGTTATCGGGTAACAAATTCGTGCGTCGTGCCATCGTCTGTCACGTGTAGAGGAACTCCAACCGTGCGCATTCTCAAAGCCCTATATTTTTTGTTGGGGCTGGTCATCCTCGGCTTCGTGGTGGCAGAGGTCAACATTGCCGAGGTGGCGATCCAGGTCAAAAAGGTCGGGCTCGGCATCTTCGTGCTGTTGGCGATTTATTTTGTCGCCTTCATCGTTGATACGCTGGCTTGGCAACTGGTACTGGTCCAGGTGCCGCTCAACATACGGTGGGCGTTCAGGGCATTGAACATCCGCATGATCAGCGAGGTCTTCAACACCCTGATCCCGGCCGCAGGCCTTGGCGGCGAGCCGCTTAAAGTCAATCTGCTGAAAAAACGTTACGGTATCGGCTATCGTGAGTCCGCAGCCTCGATCATTTTGATCAAGACCATCCACCTTTCAGCGTTGGTCTGTTTCCTGATCATTGGGTTCATTCTGTTGAGCCGCTCGACGGCTCTGGATGCCACCTTTGGCGACGTCGCCAGCATCGGGTTGATGGTTTTTGGGGTCATGATTTTTCTATTTTTTGTTGTCCAACGGTGGCGGATTGCGTCGCTGGCCGGGACCTGGTTATCGGGCTTTCGTTTTGCCCGCCGGTTGCAGCCGATGTTGCATCACATCCGCGATATGGAAGAACGTCTCATCCATGTTTACACCCATCACCGCGGGCGAATTGCCGGGGCCTTCTGTCTGGCCTTTTTCAATTGGTATCTGGGTGCCGTTGAAATTTATTACGCGATGATTTTTCTCGGCCATCCAATAACGATCACCGAGGCGTGGATCGTTGAAGCGGCCGTGCAACTGGTGCTCAATGGCGCGTTTTTCATCCCCGGCAACATCGGAACCCAGGAAGGTGTTTTCCTGCTGGTCTATTCGGCGATGACCGGATCACCGACGCTCGGCGTCGCGGTCGCGGTGGTGCGCCGCTTTCGCGAACTTTTATGGTTGGTGGCGGGGCTGGTACTGGGCGCGGTGGTGCCGTTGAAAGCGCTGTTCGCCAAAGCATCGTCGCAAAAGGCCGACGTTACGTCTCCCCCGGGAGAGTCATGACGGTCAAGCAGGCAGATGGCTCAGGAATTGAGCTCCCGGGCGTTGAGAAAGTGCATGAACTCAACGCCTTCACGCAGACGCCGCTTCATCATTGACCAGCTTTTGACCATCTCCAGAGTGATCTCGGCAATCTTGCGCGGGCGGAAATAGAACCGTTTGTAAAAAACCGCCACCGCCTCGAAGATTTCGACCTGAGGCAGGTGTGGATAGCTGAGCGAGCCGATCTGGAAACCTTCGTCCTGAATCATCTGCTGCCCGCCATCGACCAGCCAACCGTTGTCGACCGCATCCTTGTAAAGCGCGGTGCCAGGATAGGGTGCGGCGAGGGAGACCTGGATGGTGTGCGGGTTAATATCGGTTGCAAAACGAATTGTTTCCTCAATCGTTTCGCGGGTTTCGCCGGGAAGACCCATGACGAAGGTGCCGTGGATAGTGATGCCAAGCTTGCGGCAATCTTCGGTAAACTGGCGCGCCACTTCAACCCGCATGCCTTTTTTGATGTTGTGCAGAATTTGCTGATTGCCGGACTCGTAGCCGACCAGCAACAGCCTGAGGCCGTTTTCGCGCAAAACTTTTAAAGTATCGTAGGGCACGTTGGCCTTGGCATTGCACGACCAGGTGACGCCGAGCTTACCGAGACCACGGGCGATTTCCTCGGCCCGGGGAAGATCGTCGGTGAAGGTATCGTCATCAAAGAAAAATTCCTTAACTTGCGGGAACATCTTCTGGGCCTGGGCAATCTCTTCAATGACGTTGGCAGCACTTCGGGTCCGGTAGGTATGGCCGCCGATGGTCTGCGGCCACAGGCAAAACGTGCAGCGCGATTTGCAGCCACGCCCGGTATACAGCGACAGGTAGGGATGCAACAGATAGCCGATGAAATAGTCCTCAATCACCAGATCGCGCTGGTAGATCGGGGCGACGTAGGGAAGCTGGTTCATGTCGTGCAGGATTGCCCGCTCGCGGTTATGCACGGCGCGACCATCAACCTTGTAACTGACGCCATCAACTTCGGCGAGCGGCCGGCCCTCGGCGATTTCCTTGATGGTGAAGTCAAATTCGCTGCGGGCGACAAAATCAATGGCATCGGAGGCCAGAACCGATGGTTCCGGCGAAACCGCAACGTGGGCCCCAACCAGACCGATTATCAGCTTCGGGTTGGCCGCCTTCATCGCCTCGGCGACCCTGATGTCGGACCGGAAAGACGGCGTGCTGGTATGCAGGACCGCGAGTTCGTACTCAGGTGCCATGGCGACCACGTCTTCGAGTGACTGCCCACGCGCCGGAGCATCGACCAGGCGACTGCCGGGGATCAACGCCGCCGGTTGGGCCAGCCAGGTCGGGTACCAGAACGAGCGGATTTCCCGTTTGGCCTGATAACGCGCACCGGCGCCGCCGTCGAATCCGTCGAAGCTTGGCGGGTTTAGAAACAGGGTCTTTTTCATTGTCACTGCCTTTCCACGGCTTTCATGAGCCCGTCGTTATCGACGGTGAACATTCTGCCTTTCCATTCAATCTTGTTATCAAAAAAACTGGTCACTAAAACCATAAAACTCAAAAGATCGCGCAGCGGAATCAACCCCATCGCGCGTCCGCTGACCTTGCGGCCCAACGTCCGACAGGCCGCCAGATGCAGCCAAACCCGCAAGGCGACGGGCAGGGCGAGGACCGACAGGCTCATCACCCCCCAGCCCAATACCGCCTCAATGGATACGGCCAGGGCCAGGGCCAGCGGCACGCCGTACATAATGAATGAAAACGCATGCCCGGCAGGCGCGACAGCGCGGACCGTTCGGGCCCAGCGTAACTCATGACGAAACAGCGATTTAAGATCGTTTTCATGAACGATGTTTTCGACGATGTAATCGGACAGGACAACCTTGAAGCCAAGGGCACTTGCCCATTTGCCCAGCATATGGTCATCAGCGAGATATTGTGCAAGGTGCGTAAAGCCGCCAATCGCCTCAAGGACATCTTTTCTGACCGCCATCGTCGCACCTAGGCCAAAGCGAATTTCCTTCAGGCCGGCGCTGACCAGAACCGAAGGAAGAAACCATTCGTTGATGTGCATGCCAGCCAACTGCGATGCGAACCCGGCCGACGGCGTACCCTTGTAAAGGCAGGTGACAACACCAACCTTGTTGTTTGCGAAAGGAGCGATGATCGTGTCGAGGTACGTGGGGTCGACCCGCATATCGCTGTCGGCGATGATCAGATGCGGGTGTTTGGCCGTTTCTGACATGTTTTCGAGATTGCTGACTTTCAGGTTGGGGCCGGACAGCACGCCGTTCACAACCAAAAACATGTCGTTGTCTGGAAATTCCCTGATCAATTTCTCAATCATCGGAATGGCCGGGTCGGCGGCGTCACGGACGCCAAACACGATCTGCCATTCGGGGTAATCCTGCAGGCAAAAAGAGCGAAGATTGTCGTAAAGGTTTGAGTCAAGTCCGCAAATCGGCTTAAGGACCGTCACCGGCGGACGGAACCCGCTGACGGCCTGTTTGCGGTGCCCAAAGGCGCGGACCCGCCAAATGGCGATCAGCACATAAGCCGCCGACGCCGCATTGACGACCACCACCGTGGCCAGCAGGGCATATAGAAAATTGCTCATCATCCGCCGTGTTAAAAACTTTCCGATTGGCCCCCGGCCGGGGCCATCCCACCGCATGGGCCGGGCAACACGCGGCAAAGTAAAGGCTTCCCTGTCAAAGATAAAGCCATCAATGTAAGGGCGCCGCGCCGCTGGATGGCCGGAACCGACGGCGCGCTCGGGCCTCTCCGGGGGCTCGGATGTATGGACCCGCCAGCAGCGCCGGTGTAAGGTCCGGGCCCGGCGCGGGGCGGTCCCCGTTCTGGACCAATGTCTTTTTTTGCAAATGAGCGGGTTTGATGATGACGGCAGATGCACAGCCAAAAACTTCCGAGTTATTTCCCCTGATCCGCCACCTTTCGGCCCGGGTCACACCGCTGTTGCTGCGCCTGCCCGTGACCGCCAACCAGATCTCCTATTTGTCCCTGCTGGTCGGCCTCTGCGCGGCCTGGTGCGTGACTTACGGTACGGGGCAAATGGATGTTGTCGCCAGCGCCTTGCTGGTCACCTGTTACGTGCTCGACAATTGCGACGGCGAAGTGGCGCGGGCCAAAAACCAGGCCTCCGAATATGGTCGCCGCCTCGATAATTTTGTCGACTGGGCGGTTCATACGGCGCTTTTTGCGGGCCTCGGCTTCGGCGTCGCCGCCGCCCGCAGCGAAACCCTGTGGCTGTGGCTGGGTGCCATCGCCGCCCTCGGCAGCACCATCAACTACACCATCGGCACCATCGCCGAGGAGCGTGAGGCCAAACAACGACTGGACGCCAGTCCCGCCAACCCGGACGGAACGACGACCACGGCCATGCCCGCCCCGGCCAGAAGACCGGAAAACTGGCGCCAATGGATCATGTTCGCCTTTCGCGAACTGTCGCGCGCTGATTTCTGCTTTATCGTCCTTTTGTTGTCGATCAGCGGCGGTACCTGGTTGTTGTTGCCCTTTGGTGCCATCGGTGCCCAGGCCTTCTGGGCCGTCCACCTGGTTCCAGGCGCCCGCGAGTACCACGTCTAAGCTGCCGCGTGGCCTCCCCCAATGTAACTCCACCTAGCCCTCTCGTCCGAAGACGGTGGTGCGGTCGGGAGAATTTCACGGTGTGGCCCGCGCTAACTGATGATGCGGCAAATCACTTGAAATGTCTTGGCTCGGGTTTTTGCCATCAAAATCAACCGAATAGGGAGAGAGCACAGTCGCGGATTGACCCGGATTTCTGAATAGCTACACTTCCGATTGTAAACGCGCTGTGATCACCGCACCGCATACGTGGAATAGACAATGGCACAAACTAGAAAAGACCAAGTTCGTGAGTTGCTTAAAAGTATAGAAACGGGTGACCCGGCACCAATTGCTGTCGTAAATCAGGAACAATACATTCAGCATAATCCTCAGACCAGTGAAGGCAGTGACGGGCTGGAAGCGTTGTTTAAGCGGCTTTCAAAAACATCTCCTCGTGTAAATATCGTACGGGCGTTTGAGGATGGAGACTATGTTTTTGCCCACACCGAATACGATTTCGCAAACTCCACCATCGGGTTTGAGGTTTTCCGGTTCGACGGTGAACACATCGTTGAGCACTGGGACAATATCCAAAAGAGGCAAGGGCCGAACGCGTCTGGTCGAACCATGGTCGACGGACCGACGGTGGCAACAGATCATGCCTTGACTGAAACGAACCGCAAATTCGTGGATGCTTTCGTTAGGGACATACTCATAGGTCGTCAGCTTGAGAAACTTGAAGGCTACATCACTGAGGAGTGCTTCATGCAACACAATCCACAGATAAAAGACGGTCTTTTAGCCTTTTGTACGGCTTTGGACGCTAAGCACAACACCAGCTTCGCGATTGACTATGGTCGCTCCCATCGTGTCCTTGCAGAAGGCAACTTCGTGCTTTCTGTGTGCGAAGGTTCCCTGAATGGGATCCGTTCCTCCTTCTATGATCTCCTTCGCGTGGACGAGGGAAAAATTGTTGAGCACTGGGGTACGATTGAAGCGATACCACCACGACACCAGTGGAAGAATGACAACGGTAAATTCTAATACAGATAGTACGACCCGATTTGTGATGCTCAATTTTAACGAGAAATCGAATGGGCCCAGGAATATATGAGAATGATCAAGCCTACTATGTGTTTGACCCTACATCCTGATATGGTCCGCGAAGACTTTAAAGAGTATTGGACCGTTTGCGATTGGAAAGCGGATCGTGTCAGGTTAGTGCGATATAAATAAAAAATTCCAAAATATCACCCATATATCACAAGGAAAGTCAGCCTATTAGACCATCTCGCCTTTGGAATTTCCACGTGGGCATTTACGCGTATTCCCGTTAACATGCATTAAGACATAGGGGCATGTGCCAAGGCATGTCAGGATGTCCAAAGGCAGGCAAGTGGGGGGAGATCATTATGGAGTCCTACGACTATATCATCATTGGTGCCGGCTCGGCTGGTTGTGTGTTGGCCAACCGCCTGAGTGAAGATCCTGACATCAGCGTTCTTTTGCTTGAGGCCGGGGGCAATGACAGCAACCCGTGGATTCATATTCCGGTCGGTTATGTCAAAACCATGATCAACCCCAAACTTAACTGGATGTTCGATACTGAGCCGGAGAAAACCACGTGCGACCGTCCTATTCCGGTCCCCCGCGGCAAGGTCATGGGTGGCTCAAGCTCCATCAATGGAATGTTGTATGTTCGGGGCAATGCCCGCGATTATGACGGGTGGGCGCAACTGGGTAACCGGGGCTGGTCTTATGCTGATGTGCTGCCCTATTTCAAGAAATCTGAACATCGCGAAACCGGCGCCGACAAATTTCATGGTGTTGGCGGGCCATTAAATGTGGCGGACGTAAGCCAGTCCTATGAGTTGTTAGACGCGGTTATTGATGCTGGTGAGACACTGGGCTGCGCACCCAACCCCGATTATAATGGTGCCGAGCAGGAAGGGTTTAATTACTTTCATGTGACGCAAAAAAATGGCCGCCGCGTCAGTACCAAAAGCGCCTTTATCGATCCGGTTCGCCATCGCCGTAACCTGCACATTGAAACGTATGCCCACGCCACCAGGCTAGAGTTTGAGGGTGCGCGGTGTCTCGGGGTCAACTATCAGGGTCGCGGTTCGGTGGACAAGACGGCCAGGGCGGGACGTGAGGTCATTTTATCCGCCGGTGCCGTGCAGTCTCCGCACCTTCTCGAGCTATCAGGTATCGGTCAACCCGAACTGCTGAAATCGCTTGGCATCACACCGACCCATACGCTTTGCGGCGTCGGCGAGAATTTACAAGATCACTATGTGTCGCGCCTGCAGTGGCGGATCAATCGCCCGATCACCCTGAACGAAAAAACCAGAGGCCTTCGATTGCTCGGCGAAGTGATGAAATATGTAGTGTTCAGCAAGGGCGCACTAACCATGCCTGCCGGCATTGTTGGCGGCTTTGTACGGTCGCGCGAGGGTCTGGAAACGCCTGACATACAATACCACATTGCACATGCCAGTTTTGCCGATCCGAAAAAACGCGTTTTTGACCGTTTTCCCGGTCTGACCATTGCGCCTTGTCAATTGCGCCCGGAGAGCCGTGGGTCGATCCATGTCGGATCCGTTGATCCGTTTGTTGCACCAAAAATCAGACCCAATTTTTTAAGCCATGCTATGGACCGGGAAATTCACGTGACCGCCATGCGCATGGCCCGTGACCTAATGACAGCACCGGCCATGGCAGCCTATCTGGGCGGAGAAACCGTACCGGGTAAAAACTGTGATACGGATGAAGGGTTGCTCGACCATGCGCTCCGTACCGGTGCCACCATGTACCATCCTGTCGGCACCTGTGCGATGGGGGATGATCCAAAATCAGGCGCGGTTGTTGATCAGCAATTACGTGTTCATGGCTTGCAAAATTTACGTGTTGCCGACGCCTCGATCATGCCGCGACTGACATCCGGCAATACCAACGCGCCGACGATTATGATCGCCGAAAAGGCGGCGGATATGATTAAGGCGGATCAATAAGGACGGTTGAGCGCCTTGCGCCAGAGGACGTTTTGTATTCTGGGAATAAATAAGACAATTTTACAAAAGTGAGGAGGAAGAACGGGAAGTTTTTGCTGATATCCGATTAGTCGTGTTCCCGCGAAAAAGGCGGCCCCTGAGGGCCGCCCTAATTCAGGTTATCAGCGAACCCTAATACCGGTAAGCTTCCGGCTTGAACGGGCCGTCGGTGCTGACGCCGATATAGTCAGCTTGTTCCTGGCTCATTTTGGTCAATTTTGCCCCTAATTTTTCGAGGTGCAGCATGGCTACTTTTTCGTCCAGGTGCTTGGGCAGAACATAAACTTTATTCTCGTAGGCTTGTGAATTTGTCCAAAGCTCAATCTGAGCCAAGACCTGGTTGGTGAACGATGCTGACATCACGAAGCTTGGATGTCCGGTGGCACAGCCGAGGTTCACCAGACGACCTTCGGCCAATACGATCAGGCGTTTGCCATCAGGGAAAACGACTTCATCGACTTGCGGTTTAATGTTATCCCAGGTGAAATTACGCAGGGCGGAAATTTGAATTTCCAAATCAAAATGGCCGATGTTGCAGACAATCGCCCGGTCTTTCATTTCCCGCATATGGTCGAGAGTGATGATGTCGATATTGCCGGTGGTGGTGACAAAAATGTCGCCCCGTGTGGCCGCATCTTCCATGGTGACAACCTCAAAACCTTCCATGCAGGCCTGTAGGGCGCAGATCGGATCGGCTTCGGTGACCAGAACGCGGCAACCGGCATGACGAAGTGATTCAGCCGATCCTTTTCCGACATCGCCAAACCCGCCGACGACAGCGACTTTACCGGCCATCATCACATCGGTGGCCCGGCGAATGGCGTCAACCAGACTTTCACGGCAACCGTACTTGTTATCGAATTTGGACTTGGTCACTGAATCGTTGACGTTAATGGCCGGAACCTTGAGCGTTCCGGCTTTTTCCATTTCATATAAGCGGTGCACGCCGGTCGTCGTTTCTTCCGACAGACCTTTCACGGTCTTCATCAGCTCCGGGAATTTTTCGTGCATCATGACGGTCAGGTCGCCGCCATCGTCAAGGATCATGTTCGGCGTCCAGCCGTCGGGGCCTTCAATGGTTTGTTCGATGCACCAGTTGAAATCTTCTTCTGACTCATCTTTCCAGGCGAATACGGGAACGTTGGTCGCGGCAATGGCGGCGGCAGCCTGATCCTGGGTTGAATAGATGTTGCAGCTTGACCAGCGGACTTCCGCCCCCAGCGCGGTTAGGGTTTCGATCAGCACGGCGGTCTGAATGGTCATGTGCAGGCAACCGGCAATGCGCGCACCTTTAAGAGGAAGCGTTGCGCCGAACTCTTCACGAAGGGCCATAAGGCCGGGCATTTCGGTTTCGGCAATATTGATTTCCTTGCGGCCCCAATCGGCCAGATTTATGTCGGCAACTTTGCAATCATCGAAAGGCATCTCGACGGCTCCTGATTAAGTTCTGTGAGTGAATAGGCTAATATATGGATTTTATCGCCGGGGTTTACCAGTCCCAGCCCGAGGGAGCAAGGGTTTGCGTGTGTTCACGCAATCGGTAAAGTGGACGGTCCTGGCACCGACGAGGGCGCTAATCGATTGTATCTGGAAATGCGCGTAATTGATCACATTATAGCATGGGGTAAGGACAGCCTATTTTTTGATCAGATATTTGAGAAACTTCTCAGGAGCAATGGTGCACAATAACCCTGCCTGATCAGTAAAATCTGTACTGCGGACCAGCTGTACCCTGGCAACTGCTTTTCGATGGGCCCGGGCGTTCAGCTGGGCCGTAACCATGCCCCCGATCTTGTTCAGATCTGCGTCGGTCAATTCTGGATTTCGCCCCAGAAACTCACCAAATAGCCCGTTGAGGATGTCAAATATGACCGGTTGAAGATTGCATACATTTGTCAGATCGTCGCGATGGGCAAGAACGATAATAGGCATCACCATCCCTGGTCGCTTTTTTGTATTGCCTGCGAGACGGGGCAAGATCACGCGCCTAAGAACAATAGCCGGCGGCATCTCGGGCGGTTTACTTTGAGGCCGGAGGACGCGTGGGGCCAATAGGGTTGTTGTTATCGGCTTTTTGAGTTTAGGCGTTAGCGCCAGCGGTTTTCCGGGCTTTTTTACCTGTTCCATATTGTATTTTGGGCTTGCTTCCTCGGCGAAGCCTAACGCGGCGAGCAACTTTCCATTTGTGTTTATATTGATGATAACCCCAAGCACACCCAGCAGTAAAATAAAGGTAACGCCTCCGGTAATGATGGAGAATTTTGGATCATTAATAAGTCTATACGTGGTTCTGGCCAATCGTCCACCGAAGGTATCGGAACGCCGCCCCTTACGTTGGTTATTCCGCTTACCCCGAAGGTATTGTTGGGCTTTCAGGATGCGCTCATCCTTGATTTGGCGTAATAGATCGGTAATCGTCGCCGACAAGTCCTGGATGTCGGCGGACGGATCGCTTTTGCTAATCAAGTCATCCAGTTGGTGGGTAAGTCTGGCAACCTCCAGCTGATCGTTTTTTCGTGTGAACAGCTGACTGATGATTACAAACGCACAGTCCCGCAAGGCACTAACCGAGCGGGCGCTGCTAACCAAAACAATAAAACCGCTGTCTGGATCTTCAAACACTTTCTCCCAGTTCGTAACCCCTTCTGCCGTCTTGGGAAACGCCGCTTTGTTGTTTTTTGTCAAAAATTTAATCCACCAGTAGAAGAAGCTTGCCCATTACCATAGTGGACACGTCGTCTTAACAAAGTGTTCAACATCACACTTTGATTAAGGAGATTAGCATATCCGGTTTTGACCATTATTGAAATTCAGGGCAAAGTACGCGCAAGCTGATACCACGTGGAAAAGAGCGATAGATGCCAGACACTTTTGAAGTCTACGCCATTAGGTACGCCACCCACATGCGTACGCCCGAAATGAACTTTATGGACATGGCGGATATTCATGATGGCCCCATGCCAATTGATTATTTTGTCTGGCTGGTAAGGTCTGAAACTTGCTGCTACGTCGTTGATACCGGGTTTAACACGACGACGGCGGCGAACCGTGGACGAGAACTGATTCGCTGTCCGACAGAGGGACTGGCCTTGTTGGGCGTTGACGCTGGTGACGTCCGGGATGTGATCATCACTCATTTACATTATGATCACGTCGGTAATTTTGATCTGTTTCCGGGTGCCCAGTTTCATCTTCAGGACAGCGAAATGGCCTTTGCCACAGGCCGCTATATGGCGCACAAGCCTTTCCGTGCGCCAATCGATGTTGATCACGTCGTTGGTATGGTTCGTCAGGTTTTTGCCGAGCGTGTAATTTTTCATGACGGCGATGCTGAGTTGGCCCCTGGTCTTAGCCTTCATCACATTGGCGGACATACGGCGGGCATGCAGGTGGTGCGGGTGAACACACGCCGGGGCCAGGTCGTTCTGGCGTCTGACGCCAGTCACCTTTATGCCAATATGGAACAGGTCAACCCCTACCCGATAATCTTTCGCGAAGACCAGATGCTGGAAGGCTACGACACCTTAAAGCGCCTTGCCGACAGCGACGAACATATCATCCCCGGTCACGACCCCCTGGTCATGGATCGATACCCCGCGCCCTCTCCAGACCTCAGCGGTATTATCGTTCGGCTTGACTGAATTCGCCACCAACCCAACCGACATCAATAATAATAAGGACAAGCTCTGAAATGGTCGAAAAAGTGTTCATCAATGCCCAGGACCTGCTTGACGATTCGTTTCGCTTGGCACGCCAGATTTTTGAAGATGGTTTTCGCCCCAATTATATCATTGGAATCTGGCGCGGTGGCACGCCGGTCGGCATCGCCGTTCAGGAAGCCCTTGATCACCTGAACGTGCCAACGGACCATATTGCTATTCGGACGTCCTCATATGATGGAATTGATCAGCGGCGCAGCGAGGTTCGTGTGCATGGCCTAAACTATATTGTCGATAACGTGAATGCCGAAGACACTTTGCTCATAATTGACGACGTGTTCGATACGGGGCGCTCAATCCAGGCCGTGATTGATAAAATCAAAGTGGAATCCAGGCGCAATGCGCCCGAAATCATCCGTATCGCCACGGTGTACTACAAGCCTTGCAAACGTAAGGTTGAGTGCGCGCCAGACTATTTTATTCATGAAACAGAGGACTGGCTGGTCTTTCCACACGAACTTCAGGGCTTGTCGGAAGCAGAAATTCTGAAACATAAACCCGTCGCGTCGCTGGTCCGGGTCAATATGGAAAAAGCGGCAAGAAAGGCCTGATTCAGACAGATATGTTGTCGATCAAACGCGTGCCGCCTAACCAGGCCGCAGCGAGAACGCGGGCAGGTCGGGAGGCATCGCTAACGGGCTCTAAAGATTCGGCGTCGCGTAGGGCCACATAATCTACCACACCAAAACCAGCCCTGGTCAATTCGGCTTCCGCCCAGGCGCGCTGATCAGACAGGTTTTGGCCGTCTCTGACGTTCGATGCGATCTCGGTGATAACACGATACAGCGCGGGCGCGATTTTGCGTTCTTGCGCATTCAAGTACTTGTTGCGTGAAGACATGGCGAGGCCGTCAGCCTCGCGGACTGTTGGCGCGCCGATTATTTCGACCGGAATATCAAGGTCGCGAACCATCGTTTTGATCACGCAAAGCTGCTGATAATCCTTATCGCCAAACACAGCCACATCGGGAAGGGCCTGAAGCAATAACTTGGCGACGACTGTTGCCACGCCGCCAAAAAAATGTGGGCGAAATTCGCCTTCCAAGACTTGGCTAATGCCGAGAACCTCGATTTTGGTCGAATGGCCGTCTGGATATATTTCGGCGACGCTCGGGGCAAAAATCATATTCGTTCCAGCGTTCTCCAATTTCGTGAAATCGCCGGTTTCATTCCGTGGGTAGGTGACAAAATCTTCATGGGGCGCAAATTGCGAAGGGTTGACAAATACGGTGGTCACCGTTTTGTCGGCGCGTTCTTTCGCGGCGTCAATCAATGAAAGATGTCCATCGTGCAGGCCTCCCATTGTCGGGACAAGGCCGATTGATTGGCCTTGTTTACGCCACGCGTTCAGGTGCGCCCGCATCTCTTTGATGGTTCGTACGATTTGCATAAGTTACTCAGCCTTTCGCGAAGCCGTTTCTAACGGATAGGTGTGGGCGAGCGCCGGAAACTGGCGGGTGCGTACGTCGTCAGCATAATTGATCGCCGCCTGTTCAATCGATTGGCCGATCTCACTGTATCGTTTAACGAATTTTGGGGTGAAATCACTGAACACGCCAAGCATGTCATCACTCACCAAAACCTGCCCATCGCACGCCGCTGACGCGCCGATGCCGATTGTAGGTATCGGCAGGGTCTTGGTGATTTCGCGGGCGAGAACTTCCACGGTGCCCTCAATCACAACGGCAAAGGCCCCGGCGTCAACAACCGCCCAGGCATCTTCAATAATCGCCTGATAGGCGTCGTCATCACGCCCTTGAATTTTGTATCCCCCCGCTTCAGTCACTTTCTGTGGCAGCAGGCCGATATGGCCCAGCACCGGAATACCGGCATTGGTGATCGCTTTGATTTGTCCGGCGACAGCTGTTCCCCCTTCCAGCTTTATGCCTTGAGCGCCAGTTTCGTCGATCACTTTTCTGGCCGACTGAACGGCTTGATCCGGGCTGTTTTCGTAGCTGCCAGCGGGTAGATCGATGATTACACAGGCCCGTTTCGAGCCGCGCATCACCGCCTGCCCATGGGCAATCATGGTTTCCAGCGAAATGCCAACGGTCGTGTCGTGGCCGTAGATTACCATGGCCAAAGAATCGCCGACCAGCAACAGGTCAACATGTTGGTCGAGGCGTTGAGCCATCGGCGTCGTATAGGCAGTCAAGGCGACAATCGGGATGGTGTTCTTTTTCGCGCCAATATCGTTGGTCGATATCCGTAAAAATTCCATCGTAGAGGGGTCGGTCATCGTTGTTCTCCAGCCCAAAAACCGCCAGTATTCAGATTGCTGCGGCGCACAATATATCAACTTGTTGCGTCGCACAATGGCAGAAATCTACCATCCAGAGGCCCTTCCATCTTGCAATACGGCCATCAGATCGCGAAAAGGTGTGCATTGGCCTGCATAATCCGGTGGAGATAGGCATCGGTACAAATTATGCTGCCTCTATCATGAACCGTTTACGCCGTAAGGCCTTAAAACAAATTGTTGGCAGCGGGTTGGCCTCGGTCTTGGCCGTTCCCGTTTCTAGGGCTGGTGACGGGTTGGTTCCAATATCCACAACCGCTGTGCCGCCTTCGTTTCAGGGCAAACAACGCCCTTACACACACGTCGCGCCTGCCTACCCGGCACCGCTGACGCCAATGTATACGGCGGCAGGCGAGGTTATTAATCTTCGGCGTTTTCAAGGTCAGGTCGTATTGTTGAATTTCTGGGCGACGTGGTGCCCGCCCTGCCTGTATGAGCTTCCTTCCTTGAGCCGCCTTCAGGCCAGCTTGGGTGGGGATGATTTTACTGTGCTAACGCTCAATGTTGATGAGCTTAATCCAGCCGGAGCGGCGGGTTATCTTGTCCGCCTGGGCATCAAAAACTTGCCACTTCTTTATGATCCGAAAGGCCGTATGCCCACGGCGTTCAAGACCCATCATGGATTGCCCTGGTCGTTTGTCATCGACCGTCGGGGATTTGTTCAAGGATATATGATGGGCGATGCGGACTGGAATTCAGACGACGCTAAGCGGCTACTGACGTATTATATGCGTTGAAACGCCAAGTTGTTGGGGGCCAAAGTCGGACGGGATTCTGATTTCGTTAGGTTATATATTTGAACTTCAACCACCCGCCTGCTACGACATCCACATCATGAATGAGCAACCCGCGACATCAAGGCGTTCATTGGCGAGCGGCATCTGCCCGGCGCAGGACATCCGACGCCTGATTGGCGATGGGGTCATCCACGCTGACCGCGATATTCCAGAAAGCCATATTCAGCCCGCCAGCCTGGATTTGCGCCTGGGGACACGGGCTTATCGGGTGCGGGCCAGTTTTTTGCCGGGGCCCGGTGACCGTGTGATCGATAAAGTGACTGCCCTTGGTATGCATGAAATCGACCTGTCTCAAGGTGCTGTTCTTGAAAAGGAATGTGTCTATATCGTCCCGCTGGTGGAATCCGTACGCCTGCCGGACGACGTATCCGGGATCGCCAATCCCAAAAGTTCAACCGGGCGACTGGATATTTTTACGCGGTTGATTACCGATGGAAGCGACGGCGTGTCGGCGGAATTTGACCGCATCCGGCGGGGATACCACGGGCCCCTGTTTGCTGAGATTTGCCCGAGAGCGTTTTCAGTGAAGGTGGCGGTCGGCACGCGACTTAATCAGCTTAGGTTGCGTCGCGGCGAGCCGACGTCATCGGATGTGGCGATGCGGGTATTGAACGATACGGTCGGTTTGAGTGATCAGGATATGCACGGAGAGGCGATCTCCGGCGGTGTGCCGTTTAGTGTGAACCTGATCGGCGACGATAACGACGGTCTGGTCGGCTACCGGGCCAAGCGTCACACAGGCGTGATTGATTTGGAAAAAATTGCCCATTACGACCAGCGTGATTTCTGGGAGCCGCTATATGTCCGTTGTGGTGAAGGCTTAATCCTGAACCCTGGCGATTTCTATATTCTGGCGTCAAAGGAAGCGGTGCGGGTGCCTCAAGACCATGCTGCAGAAATGGTTGCCTATGATACGTTGGTCGGTGAGTTCAGGGTACATTACGCCGGTTTTTTTGACCCGGGCTTTGGCGTGTTTGAAGACAATCGCCAAGGGACACGCGCCGTATTGGAAGTGCGCAGCCACGAGGTGCCTTTCATGATAGAAGATGGGCAGGTCGTTGGCCGCCTTGTTTACGAGCGGTTAATCAACGTTCCTGATAAAATTTACGGCGTCGGCATCGGTTCGAATTACGCCCGCCAAGCCCTGACATTGGCAAAACAGTTCAAAAGCCCGGACGCCAATTAATCATCATTCTCAGCGCGCCGGTCAATTTGACTGGCCTGTCGGCGCGCCCGGAACCCCCAGTACAAGACACCGATGAACATTACGGTCAGCCAAAGCAGGGTGTTTTCGCGTAGGTGCTGGACAATCTGGTCAATCATTTGCGCGCTCTCGATAACGTCACTACCAGTGTAGGACAGTTTTATTCTAAAGTGCTATTGTTGTTGTCGACGTCCACCCGATCGCTTGCCCAAGGATAAATTATACGATGAAAATTGTCACATTTTCAGTTGTTGCTGCCGTTGGCGTTATAAGTTTAAGTGCTTGCCAGACAACGCCACCTCCCTCGGCCCCTCTGGTCTCCCCGAAAAACACAACATCGACATATACCCAGCACGATATGATCGCCACAGCCAATCCCATGGCCGCCGCTGCCGGTCGCGAGATTCTGCGGGCTGGGGGGTCGGCGGTTGATGCAACCATTGCCGCGCAAATGGTGCTGACCTTGGTCGAACCTCAGTCTTCGGGTATCGGCGGTGGGGCGTTTTTGATGCATTACGACAAGCGTTCAGGCGCGGTTGACTCCTACGATGGGCGTGAGACCGCGCCGCGCTCGGCAACACCGGAGATGTTTTTAAAGACCGACGGCACGCGCAAAAAATTCTATGATGCGGCGGTCGGTGGGTCCTCAGTTGGCGTTCCGGGCGTGATGCGGATGTTGGAAATTGCCCATCGGGATCATGGAAAACTACCGTGGAAAGATTTGTTTCAGCCGGCGATCACCTTGGCTGAAAATGGTTTTGTCATTTCGCCGCGACTGGCCGAATTGATTGCCAAGGACCGGTATTTGAAAACAATACCAGGCACAAAAGCCTATTTTTATGAAAACGACGGATCGCCGAAGACAGCCGGTACGGTTTTGAAAAACCCAGATTTGGTCGTCAGCTTTAAAACCCTGGCCGAAAAGGGCGCGTCGGCACTTTATGAGGGGGAGATCGCTGAAGGCATCGTTAACACAGTGCGTCATGCATCGAAAAACCCGAGCGGCATGACAATCGCGGATATGGTGGCCTATCAGGCCAAAAAGCGCCCGCCGGTGTGTATGGATTATCACCAGTGGAAAGTTTGCGGAATGGGCCCGCCCTCATCTGGCGGACTGACGACGCTGCAAATACTTGGTATTGTGGAACAATTTGATATGGGAACGTTGCAGCCGTTTGGTGCCAACGCCGTGCATCTGATCGCCGAAGCCAGCGCCCTCGCTTTTGGAGATCGCAATACCTATATCGCCGACCCCGATCAGATCCCGGTGCCAACACTCGGATTGATCAATAAGGGTTACTTGCAAATTCGTGCCGGAGAGATTTCCAAGCTGAAGGCGGGCGGCAAGCGCTTTCCTGGTATGCCTGGGCTTAGTGGGGCGCTGAATTTCGCCCCTAGCGAAAACGAACATGGTCTTTCGACCACCCACATGAGCATCATCGATGGTGAAGGGAATGCCGTGTCTATGACGTCGAGTATTGAGAACGCGTTCGGGTCGCGCCTGATGAGCGGCGGGTTTCTGTTGAACAATCAATTGACTGACTTTTCGTTTTATCCCAGTCGTAAAGGGGTGCCGATTGCCAACCGGGCCGGGCCGGGAAAACGCCCAAGAAGTTCAATGTCGCCGACCCTGGTTTTGGATGAATCCGGCAAACTGGTTATGGCGATTGGCTCGCCAGGGGGGTCGCGGATTATCGGTTATGTGGCAAAAACGGTGATTGCCGCGCTTGACTGGAAGATGGATATGGACGCGGCCATCGATGCACCTAATTTTGTAAACCTCAATGGTTCAACCGATCTTGAGAAGGGAACCGCGTTGGAAAGCCTAAAACCGGCGCTCGAGAATATGGGTCATAAGGTCAAACTGGTTGGGATGACCAGCGGACTTCATGGCATCAGGGTAACGAAATACGGGTTGGAGGGAGGGGCGGATAGACGCCGAGAAGGGGTCGCTATTGGCGATTAAGCTGTTATAAGGCACCCTCCTTCTGTGAATTCGTCATCTAGAAAGCCAAATCGATATGCTTTATTCATCTACTCAGCCACGAATTATGTTGCGCCCCGGCGGTGACAAACGGTTCAAGCAAGGGCACCCTTGGGTTTATTCCAACGAAGTCCGCATGACCGACGAAACCAAGGCCATTCCGGCGGGCGCAGTGGTTTCGCTGACGCGGGTGGATGGTAGAGAGATCGGCATCGGCACGTTTAATCCGCACAGTCTGATCTGTTACCGTGCCTTCACCCGAAATGGTTCAGGCGTGATTGACCGGGCGTTGTTGACGGAACGGTTGATCAAGTCGCTCAACCTGCGGGAAAAACTTTACGACGAACCGCATTACCGCATGGTTTATGGTGATTCCGATGGTCTGCCTGGTCTGGTTATTGATCGATATGGTGATGTGTTGGTGGTTCAGACTGCGACAGCGGGTATGGATCATATGCTTGATGATATCGTCGCTATTCTCCAAGAGGTTTTATCGCCGAAGGCGGTTATTCTGGCTAACTCCGGGGCATTTCGTAAATTGGAAAATCTCGAAACCTACACGCGACTTGCCGTCGGTGAGGTTGAGGGGCCGCTTGAAATTCGCGAAAATGGTTTGACGTTTTACGCGGATCCGTTAAACGGCCAGAAAACCGGATGGTTTTTTGATCAAGGGGTTAATCGGGCGTACGTGGCTGGGCTGACGCAAGGCAAGACGGTCCTTGATCTTTATGCCTATGGCGGCGGGTTTGGCATCACGGCAGCGGCTGGCGGGGCCACGGAGGTGATTTGTATTGATCGTTCGGAACCTGCGCTCAATCTGGCGAGAATGGCGGCATCGATCAACGACTTTGGCAACGTGGTTAAGGTTCAAACCGGCGAGACGTTTGCCACTCTGGAAAAATACAGTGCCGAAAAGAGGCGTTTTGGTGTCGTTATCGCCGATCCGCCAGCCTTTGTTAAAACCAGAAAAGATGTAGGCCCGGGGGCAAAGGGATACCGGAAACTGGCGAAAATGGCAGCGGATGTTGTTGAGCCGGGTGGGTTTCTGTTCTTGGCCTCATGCTCATACAATATGTTTGAGGACCGCTTTCTGGCTGAGACTGCCCACGGCATCGCTCAAGCAGGCCGAAGCGGGCGGGTTATCCACCGCGGCGGGGCGGGGCCGGACCATCCGCTGCATCCGTTCTTGCCGGAATCGGCCTATTTGAAAGGCCTGGTTTACGCGTTGGATTGAGATCCCTGAATCGGCGGGGTTATTCAAACCTGTTGTGTTTCTCGGCCTCATCGTGCTGAGCATACTCAAGAATTTCCTGCACCTCTTTGATAGGCAGTGCGTCAACGGAGTGGTGATCCTCTGTGAGGTTATCCAATGCCTTTTCCATGGCTGGGATCATGGCTAAATGCAGGGTCAACGGATAGGCGGCGAAGCGAAAGCCCAAATCGCTCAGTTCGGCAGGGCTAAGGATCGGCGTTGAGCCGCCCTCAAGCATGTTGGCAAGTGTCGGTACAGTCACGGCGGTTGTAAATTTTCGCATCTCCTGTTCATTCTCAGGGGCTTCTAGAAAGACCATATCAGCACCGATGTCTTCGTAATAACGAACCCGGTCAAGGGCTTCTTCAAGACCATCGGTGGTTCGGGCATCGGTCCGCCCGAGGATCAAGATATCGCCACCGCCCGCCTGGAGTTCGTTCCTGGCGTCGACGGCGGCACGGATGCGCGTTAAGGCCTCATGCCTGCTGGCAACTTGTTTGCCGCGGATATGACCGCATCGCTTGGGCGAAATTTGGTCTTCGATCATCACCGCTGCAAATCCGGCACGGGCAAACCCCTTGACGGTTCGTTTGATATTGATCGGGTTGCCATAGCCGGTGTCTCCATCACCAAAAACCGGCAATGAGGTTGCTGAGCAAATGTTGCGTCCCTGATCAACCACTTCGCCATAGGAAATTAACCCGGTGTCAGGCAACGCCAGACGGGTTGCGGCGACGCCAAAGCCGCTCATAAAGGCCGCCTTAAAACCGGCCCGTTCAATCAAGCGGGCGCTGAGCGCATCATGACAACACGGGGTGACAACAAGCCCCGGGGTGTCAATCAAGTGCCTCAGGCGTTTGGCGGCAGCGCTCATGCTCGTCCCATAGGGTGGATATGGATGTGTGGTGGTTCAGCTATTCACACGGCTGGCGGGGAAGGTCAATTGAAATGCAGCACCCTGCGGCGGGTCGGTGAAGGCGACGTCGCCGCCGTGGGCCTTGATAACTTCACGGACAATAACCAACCCCAGTCCCGTTCCGCCCGCCTTGGCGGACCCGACAAAGGGTTCGAACATGCGTTTTTTCGCTTTATCGGGCAGTCCAGGCCCATCATCGCTAAAATCGATTATAACGTGACGCGCTGCTTGCTTAGCGGATAGAAAAACGGTTTTTGCGCCGGCTTCCCGAGCGTTGGTCGCCAGGTTATTGAACACCCGAAATAACTGTTGCCGATCACCGGCAATTTTTAAGTCTGCAGCAATGTCATTTTTCCAGCCCAGATCGAGGTCCTCTTTTGGGGCATCGTCAAATTCATCAACAACATTCAAATTGGCGTATACGTCATCGAGAAGGTCGCGTACGCCAAGTTGTTCAATGTTGAGTTGAGGTGCCGAATTACCAACATAATTAAGCGTCTGGCTGCACAGATTGACCGCCCGATCGATGGCGTCATAGAGACGGGGTAAGGTCCGCTTGACTTCCGGGTCATCGATCATCAGTAATCTGTCATAGGCAAGGACGGCGGTGGCAAGCGAATTTCTAAGGTCGTGGTTAATCTTGGCAACTGCCGCCCCTAGTGTTGCCAAGCGGTTTTTTTGTAATAAGGCATGGCGAACCTCGTCTTGCATGTCGGCAAGTTCACGTTCGGTGATGCCGATTTCGTCTCGGCGCCCGCTGGGCAGTATTTCTCGCGTCGCGTCTTCCGGTGCGCGACGAAACGCAGAAATATTAGCTGTAATTCGCCGCATTGGACGAATCATTAACCATTGTAAGCTGGCATAGACCAGAAATGCTGTAAAAAATGAAATGCCGATGGACAGATTGAAGATGCGCGCCGAATAGTCGTACATGGCTTCACGCATCGGTGTTTCATCCATGGTGAGTTCGACCATGATCCTGGGGTCCCTCCGGGATTTCCCCATAACCCTAAGGACGCGATTGTCATGCTGGGTGAGGGTATCAAACGCCCCTCTGACCCAGAACAAGAAGGTGTCCTCGGTCAGGTCAACCCGGAGGTCTACCTTGGGGGGCATGGCCTTGGAGACCATCAGCATCCGCCTTTCCGGTTGACTGAGGGCGATGCCGTAGGCTTCTGCGTGGAACAGCAGTTTATCTTCCAGTTCCGCATCGACGCTGCCCTCCGGCAGGGAGTCCAGGGTCAGCGTGGCGAGATGGGCGCGGACGATGCGGTTTTCCAAATAGACTTTTCGAAAGCGCGATATCGACGGCGTCCAGATCATCAACTCTGCGACCATAACAAAAAACACCGTCAGCAGTAGGACCCGAGCGGACAGACTGGTTGCGATCAAACTCAAGGGCGTTCGATTTTCCGCCATGGCCTAATCCTATCCAAATTTCGCCAGAAAGCGGACGATTTTGCGCGTCCGGTCACTAAACAGAGAGGCCGTATAAAAACTACTGGCCGCCCGTTTTGAGACTTCGCCCAGTGTCGGATAAGGGGCGATCACTTGGGCCATGGCGCCAATTTTGATATTCTGGCTCAAGGCTAGCGCCCATGTCTGAATCAGTTCCCCGGCTGTCGACCCGACAATACCGCACCCTAGAATTTTACCTTTTGGGGTGGTGATAATTTTGATTAAGCCGTCGGTTTTCTGTTCCGCCTGAGCACGGTCGTTTTCATGGAACGGCCAGCGTAGGACCCTGATGTGATTGTGGGCCTTTCGCGCTTGTTGCTCTGTCATCCCGACCTGCGCTAATTCCGGTGACGTATAGGTAACCCACGGAACGGTGCGATGATCAGCTTTGGCAGGGATTCTAAACAAAGCGTTCTTAATCACCACGCCAGCGTGATATCCGGCAACATGAGTGAACTGATATCCACCAGCGACGTCACCGATGGCAAAAACCTTCTTATTTGACGTCCGTAGGCGTGCGTCAACCTCAATACCTTTTTTGGAGTGGCGTATCCCTGCCAATTCAAGATCAAGGCCGTCAACGTTGGCGGTGCGCCCGGCGGCAATCAACAAATCACTGCCCACAATCGTTTGGTTTTCACCGTTCCGCTCAATATTGACCTGAACGCCGTTTGTCGCGGGTTCAATCATGTTGATGTTGGTGCCCTCAATAATGTTAACGCCATCGTTTGCAAGTTGCATTCTGACCACATCGACCAGCTCCGGATCGTCGTTTGGCATGATCGTGAACAATTCCAAAAGAGTAACCTTGGCGCCAAGGTGCCGGTGGGCCTGTGCCATCTCTATTCCAATCGGCCCGCCGCCGATAATAATCAGGTGCTTAGGCAGCGTATCGGCCTCGAATATGGTTTCGTTAGTATGGTAGCGAACCCGATCAAGGCCCGGAATCGGCGGGACTGACGCATGGCTTCCGGTGGCAACGACAATGCGTCGTGCCTTTATCGTAGTGTTGCCAACAACGACTTGGTTTGGCCCGACGAACCGCCCCTCACCCTTGATGACGGTCACGCCAAGGCCTTCAAAACGCTCAATCGAATCATTGGGGGCGATGGCCTTGATTGTGTTTTGTATATGGGCGTAAACGTCGGAAGATTGGATTTTCGGCAGACCGGAGCGAATGCCAAATTTTGCCGCCTGACGTACGGCTTCGGCCGCGTGACCCGCCGCAAGAAGCGCCTTTGACGGTACACATCCTGTGTTCAGGCAGTCACCGCCCATTTTATGTTTTTCGATCAGCACGGTTTTTGCGCCCATTTGTGCAGCGCCAGCGGCGACTGAAAGGCCGCCAGAGCCAGCACCGATAACACAAATATCAACGGTCAATTTGTCGGCCATATACTTCCCAAATCTGGTTAATTCCCGTCAGGCTTCGCCCGATTTCATCTTCTTGTAGAGGATTGGTACGAGAGACAGTATCGCTAAGGCAACAATAGGTAAAAGGACTTCTGGTTTCAGTATGATGTCCTTAGGCACAATTTCATTGCCGGCTTCGAAGACCGCGCCAAGGCCATTGCCGACACTACAGAATACTGCGCTACCCGGAATGATGCCAATAAATGTACCGATCAGAAACGTACGGGCCGGAACGTTGAGAAAGGCGGGGACCAAGTTGACCAGCCAGAAGGGAAACAAAGGCACCATGCGTAGAAACAAAAGATAACTAAGCGCGTTTTCCTTAAATCCGGCTTCCATGCGCGCGCCGATATTTCCGGCTTTATCGCGAAAATAGTCAGCCAGGGCGTAGCGGGCGATCAAGAAAATGCCAAGTGCGCCAACCGTCGCTGAAACAACAACGACGACGGTCGCGACAACGGTTCCAAATAAAAATCCGCCCGCCAGGGTCATCCAAGTCGCGCCGGGAACGGAAAAAGCCACGACAACGGCATAGAACACAGAAAAACATAAAACGGCGAATACTTTATTGGCGTCATACCATGCTATCAAGATCTCTCGATGATCACGCAGACTTTCGAAGGACAGATGATGATGCAGTCCAAAAATAAAAAAAAGTACCGTCACTGAGATGATGGCAATCAATGGGACCAGACGTTTCCACGACGGTTTAGAAGGGCCTTTTGAGGCTGAGTCAGGGCGTTGTTCATTCATCGTCAATAGTGGCTTCGGTTCATTAGGTCAGGTGGAATATACCATATACAGTAGAACCCTGTTTCACTAAACAAAGCCAATAACGATCAGCCGCGTTGTGATAACGTTCTCGTGAATGCAATGTTGTGATCGGTCAGTGTTCCCGCGCCTTCAAAAGTAATAGGCGATTTGGTGATTCAGATCGTTGACTTCCCTCTGTGGAGACCGTATACAACGCGAAATTTCCCGTGGGAGCAGACCCGTGAAGCGCACATATCAACCAAGTAAAATTGTCCGTAAACGCCGTCATGGCTTTCGGTCTCGTATGGCAACCGTCGGTGGCCGTCGGATCCTCAGCAATCGACGGACTAAAGGACGTAAAAGCCTGTCCGCTTGATCGTCGGTCGGTGTTAGCCACGCCTTGGCCTCTTTGACAACCCGAGATTCAGTTCGCCCCGAAGCTCTTGAACGGCTTCGGAAGCGGGCTGATTTTTTGCGGGCTGCAAGGCTGGGCAAAAAATGGGTGACACCTGGGCTGATTGTTCAGGCACGGCGACGAAAAGGTGATGAGAACCCCTGTGGCGGCGAAGATGTCGTTCGCGTGGGTTTTACCGTGACAAAAAAGGTAGGCAATGCTGTTATCCGCAACCGGGTCCGGCGGCGCCTGAAGGCAGTTGCCGCTGAGGTTCTGCCTGCCCACATTCAAGGCGGTCAGGATGTGGTCATTATTGGACGGATGGCAACCATTAAAAGAAGCTATGCGGCCTTGGTAAGCGATATGAAATTGGCGGTCAGGAAACTGAATGCCAAAGCTGAAAAAAACGGAGGGAAGGCGGTATTATGAAGCCATTTGCGAAATTGATCGCAAATTCTCTGCGGGTTTGTGTTCGCGCTTACCAACTTCTGATTTCACCTTTGTTGGCTAACGCGTGCCGTTACCATCCGTCCTGTTCGCGATACGCGCTTGACGCGCTTGAGCAACATGGGCCCGTCACCGGCAGTTGGCTTGCCCTCAAGCGCCTTTCGCGGTGTCATCCTTGGGGAGGGTATGGTTATGATCCTGTTCCTGAACCCGGATCACGCGTCCCCACGCAAGAAAACCCCCACAGACATTCGCAAGATGTATGTTCCGTCCATTCTGAAAAGAGAACTCTGGCAAGCAAATGAACGAAAACAAAAATATGATCATGGCGATTGGGTTGTCCATCGCCATACTGGTAGGCTTTCAACTTTATTCTGACATGACCCGACCGCCGGCCACGGAACAGACTGAGGCGACCATGGGTGGTGCAAAGCCTGCCGGAAATACAGCAATACCTAAGCCGGGCCCCGTGCAGGCGGGCAATCTACCGACCGTTGGCGGGGCGCAAATTCCGAATATTCCAGGTAGTGCGCCGATTGCCGACACCAGCCGAGCTGAAATTCTCGCAAAGAACAACCGCGTCGCCATTAACACCCCGCGACTGCACGGCTCGATCGCGCTGAGAGGGGGGCGTATTGACGATCTGACACTTGCCGATTATCGCGAAACGCTCGACCCGAATAGTAACGAAATTATTGTGCTTTCACCGAAGGGCGTGACCGGGGCCTATTACGCGCAATTTGGCTGGGTCAGTGGGGACGGCGTTAAAGTTCCCGACCAGGAGTCAATCTGGACAGCCAACCGCAAAACACTAACCCCTGAACAGCCCGTTACTCTGACGTGGGATAATGGTTCCGGGTTGAAGTTCTCGCGGACCTATTCGGTTGACGAAAATTATATGTTTGCGGTCGACCAAAAAGTTGAGAATACAGGGGCGTCACCTGCTGCCCTATATCCGTTTGGCTTTATTTCGCGACGCGGAAAACCCGAAACCACCAATTTCTATATTCTGCACGAAGGCCTGCTGGGGGTTTCAGACGGAACCCTATCTGAAATCGATTACGATGAAATTAAGGACCAGAAGGAAGTCAAACAGACCTCAACGGGCGGTTGGATCGGTATTACCGATAAATATTGGCTGGCCGCACTTGTTCCGGATCAGAAACTTGAGACGGCGACCCGTTACCTTCACCAGACGGAAGGCCTGATTGATAAGTATCAGGTCGACTATCTCGGGCCACAACAATCCGTTGGTGCAAACGGCTCGATTGCGTCGTTGAATCATTTTTTCGTCGGTGCCAAGGAAGTCAAATTACTCGATAAATACGAACAAAAATACGGTATTGCACGGTTCGATCTGGCGATTGATTTTGGCGTGTTTTATTTCCTCACCAAACCGATCTTTTACGCCTTGTTATGGCTGAACGGACACGTGTTAAATCTGGGTATCGCCATTCTTATGCTGACCGTTTGCATTAAGGCCGCCTTGTTTCCGCTGGCTAATAAATCCTATACATCGATGAGCAAGATGAAGAAACTTGCACCAGAGATGACCAAGCTGCGCGAACGCTATGCTGACGACAAAATGAAGCTCAATCAGGAAATGATGGCGCTTTACAAAAAAGAGAAAGTTAATCCAGCCTCTGGCTGCCTGCCGATTGTCGTGCAAATCCCCGTATTTTTTGCCCTATACAAAGTTCTGTTTGTAACCATTGAAATGCGCCAGGCACCGTTCTTCGGGTGGATTCAGGATTTGTCTGCGCCGGATCCAACCAGCGTGTTCAATCTGTTTGGAATGCTTCCCTTTACTCCGCCAGACTTTTTAATGATTGGTGTTTGGCCGTTGATCATGGGCATATCCATGTTCTTACAGCAAAAACTAAACCCACAGCCGACCGACCCGATACAGGCTAAGATCTTCCTGTTCCTGCCAATTATGTTTACCTTCATGTTGGCGCGGTTTCCGGCCGGATTGGTCATCTACTGGGCCTGGAACAACTCATTGTCGATGCTTCAGCAATGGTTGATCATGCGTAAAATGGGGCTCACCGGTAAGCAAGCCCTACAGTAGCGTTTAACCAAATATGCCGCGCAGGCGGCAGGGCTTGACCAGAGGGACCTATGACGACCGATACGGAAGTGTTCTCCTCAGAACAAATTGAACAGGGGCGTCATCTGTTTACCCAAACCTGTACGTTTGTTTTGGGATGCGTCAAGCTGGAGCAGTTGCCCGAAGGTGGATTGTCTGAGGTGGCGTTTGCCGGACGATCAAACGTCGGCAAATCAAGCCTAATTAACGCCCTTGTGCGGCAAAATACGCTAGCCCGCACCTCAAATACGCCAGGGCGCACGCGCGAAATCAATTTTTTTGATCTCGGTGGACGGCTGATGCTGGCGGATTTGCCGGGCTATGGATATGCGCGGGTGTCCAAGTCGCAAGTCAAACAATGGACCGGTCTGGTGAACGCATATCTTAAGGGCCGGGTAGATTTGCGGCGTACCTGCGTGCTGATCGATTCCCGCCATGGCCTTAAAGAGAGTGATCACGCCGTCATGTCGATGCTGGACAAAGCCGCGCAACCGTATCAAGTGGTTTTGACCAAGTGTGACAAGGTTAAATCGGCTCCGCTTGCCGGGCTGGTTGAAAAAATTTCTGCAGAGCTGGCGAAACGGCCCGCCGCGCACCCTTATATCCAGCAAACCAGCTCCAGAAAAGGGGATGGTATTGCTGAACTTCGTGCTGCATTAACAGGTCTAGCCGCCCCGACCGAAGTCATTTAGAGTAAACGTCATAATGACAAATACAATTTCAGTCGACGCCGAAAATTGGATCAGCCAAGCTAAGGTCCTGTCTGAAGCGCTGCCTTATATGCGGCGTTACACGGACAAGACGGTCGTCATAAAATATGGTGGTCACGCGATGGGTGACCCTGAAATGGCCAAATTGTTTGCCCGGGACGTGGCGGTATTGCGTCAGGTTGGATTGAACCCGATTGTCGTCCACGGCGGTGGCCCGCAAATTGGCGCGATGCTGACCCGCCTGGGTGTTAAAAGCGATTTTGTTGATGGCTTGCGGGTGACTGACCAGGAAACGATCGAAATTGTCGAGATGGTCTTGGCCGGATCGATCAACAAGGAAATCGTTAACGCCATCAACGAAGCCGGTGGGCGGGCTGCGGGGCTGTCAGGTAAGGACAGTTCTTTGATTCGTGCAACCAAACTAAAACGAACGAAACGCGATCCGGACTCCAACATCGAGCAGGTGTTAGACCTTGGCCTTGTTGGTGAACCGTCCGAAATTGACCCCTATATATTGGATAGTTTTAAAAATTCGGAAATTACACCGGTGATCGCGCCCATAGGTGTTGGGCCGAATGGCGAGACGCTAAACATTAACGCTGATTCTGTCGCTGGTGCGATTGCCATTGCGACGGGGGCCAAACGCCTGTTTATGCTTACGGACGTTAGCGGTGTGCTTGATGCCGATGGTAAATTGATCGTTGAAATGTCGTCTGAGACGGCGCGTCAGGCGATTGAGGAGGGGGCGATTTCAGGGGGGATGATCCCCAAGGTGGAGACCTGTCTGGACGCCGTCGCAGGTGGCGTGGAAGCCGCAGTAATTAGTGATGGCCGCGTCCCCCATGCCATTCTTGTTGAGCTGTTCACGGCAGGCGGGGCGGGGACATTGATCATGGCTGATGATCATGGGAAAAACGATCATGGCTGATGATCATGGGAAAAACGATCATGGCTGATGATCATGGGAAAAACGATCATGGCTGAAATACGCTGATCGTTCAGTCGATTTCAGAGATCACTTCAAACTGCCATTCCAAATCGCCTTCGCTCATAGGGAAATTGCCGTTGTCCGCAACAAGGATTGTATCGGCGGTTAGTTTTGCAACATCGCGCTGGATAATTTCCGCCGTTTTAGCACTAAATCCGGCTTTCCAGACCGCGGCGATAATGCCCTTTGCCGTCTTGTTTCGGAATGCTTTTTCGATAACGATGGGGCGCAGATCGGCACGCAGTGCGAGGGCGGCGATGACAAATTCTCGCTGGCCGTTTTTGGTCGCCGCGAGCACGCTGGATTCGTGTAACTCATTAACGCCAGCCAGTTTCTGAACTTCTAAATAGGCGGCTTCCAATGGGGTTGCGTTTTGTTCCCCGGAAACCTTTCCGCCGGTACCGTCAATTCGTTTTTCAACGACGGAACGGATTTCGTCCATCATCGCCGGGGAAAAGCTGACCAGCTGGGTCATTTCGTTTAATAAATTATCGGCGATAAATGACGCTAGTTTTTTAGCCGCCCCAAACGACAGGTGAGGCCGCGCGATCAAAGGTGAATGCCAACTTTCGACGTCGGAAGCCTGCGCAATGACCTTGTCCAGAGTCTCTTCACGAATTTGCGCGCTTTTATTGGCCAGAAGCAAGCCGATCGCGTCCTCATCTGCCGTCTCAACCAAGACGTCGACAACCGATTCCGAAACGGTCTGGCGTCTTGAAATAGCACTAAGTTGCCCGGTGGCCGTGCCGTGGGTGATGATTTCAATGAGATCTTCATCGCTGAGGACGGGAGAAAATTCAAGCACGGGTCCCGAAACAACGATCTCGGCATCCCAGGCGAGGGTGCGGATCACGTCAGGCGGGGCGCCCGCAACATCCTTCAAGGTCTCAGAAATGATCTGGCGGACCCGCGTAACTTGATCGCGGGCGAGGATGTCTAAAGCCTGATAGGCCATTGCCTTAACTTTGTCCTGGTCGATGGACGTCAGGTGTGGTGCAAGCTGGGCGATCTTCTCGGCCAAATTGCCGCGTACAGTCTCGTCGTCGTCTTTGGCCAGACGCAGGTCTGCTTGGTGGGGTGCCGATTCGTTTTTTGCAATTGCCGAGCGCACCTCTGCCGAGGGGTCATCCGTCAAGAAATACAGAATTTCCGGTTTGGTATCTTTGTGATCGGCCAGTTGGCGTCGGATATTGGGGTCGGCATGGCGGGCCAGTTCTCTGGCTTCCTCGTAGGTGAACTCCTTACCTCCACCGCCGCTAAGAAACCGATCAAGTAATTTCTTCATGGTCAACTGTTCCGCTCATCAACTGCTTTTGCTCGCCAGATTGGCATAAAACCCAACTTGCCACTCGGCTTCATCATGGTTCATTAGGGGCTCGCCCGCGATCGGCTTAATTACTTCCGAAGGTGCGATCCGGCCCATGCGCTGCTGGATCATGACCGCCAAGTTGGCGGGAAGTTCAGCGAGCGTGCAAAGCCCGATGATCCCCTTGGGGCTTTTTTCAGAAAAAATCTTTTTGGCGGTCGTCTCCTCACCACCACTTCTAAGGATTAAAGCCGCCAGGACAAAACCGTAGTCCTGCGATTCCAGGGCGCGAGAAATAATATCCACGGACAACTTGTTTTTGGCAAAAATCGCTTTGACATTGCCCATGGGCAAATTTGAATACAGAAAATCCTGCGTTCCGGGAGGTTCGCTTTCTAGGCTGATCACGCTAGACTTGCGTTGTAAGTTTTGTGCCAAATCTTCGGCAACAAATTTGCACAGGTGCTTTGTTGCTTGAGCCGATAACGTCGGACGTCCACACATTGGAGCATGCCACAGCTCAACCTGTTCTGCCTGATCAACCAGATCATCAAGGGTGTTCTCACGAATTTGAGCGCCGTGATTGGACAGAAGGTCGGCAATTGCACTAACATCCTGGGTGTCGACGATGGCATCGCTGAGGCGTTCCTGAACCAATTTGCGCCGGGAAATGAAATTCAAAGCACCAGGGGCGTGATGGGATTCAACAATTGCAATCAGGTCATCTTCATCAAGTACCGGTGAATGTTCGAGCACGGGACCGCAGACTTCGAGCTTCGAGTCTGTCGCCAAGGTTTTGACGACATCTGTCGGCGCATCCAATACATCTTTGATGGTGTCGGCTAACACCTCACGTACTTGTGGAACTTGGTCCCGCGCTAAAATACGTAGCGCTGTGTGAATTGCTGTTTCAGAAACCGGGCGACGGACAATATCGCGTGGCGGCTGTGAGGCGATGTTTACAGCGAGATCGGAACGAACACCGGCGTGATCGTCCTTAGCCAGCAGGAGAGAGGCTTGCCCTGGAGCCAATTCATTCAAGGCAATAGAGCTGCGCACTTCCGGAACGGGGTCGCTGGCTAGATAATAGAGTATTTCTGGAGGTAAATCTGTCCGTCGGGCCAAAGTCGAGCGTACAACGGAGTCCTGGTGAGCAGCGAGCTCCTTGGCTTTCTCATATGAGATGCCCTGTTTATCAGTGTTTCTGTTCGTGTCTTGCATTTTGCTCACTCAAACACTTGCACGTCACGCAGAATTACTTGGTTTTACTTCCGATGCAATAAGGTAGCCGCCTTTGCCCGCCTTTTTCACATCATACATCGCCTGATCTGCCCTGGACACCAAATCTTGAAACGATTCTTGTGTTGATGGGTTATAAAGGGCGACCCCAATTGACAAACCAAGCGGTTTGTCTTCTGCACCTGAAAATTCCCGTAGCTTGGCGCAGGCCTTCATCAGGTTTTCGGCCCGTGACGGTGTCGCATCAGCTGGAATTCCATCAAGCCACATGGCGAACTCATCGCCGCCTAAGCGGGCGATCACATCGCCGGGGCGAGAGCATTCTATCATTACGTCACGCAGCATCATGATCGCATCATCACCGACCTGATGGCCACGGACATCGTTGACCAACTTAAAGTTATCCATATCCACGTAGAACAGTGCAGCGGTTTCCTGATTGCGCTTCAGGCGTGCCACGCGCCGGGGTAATTCTTCTTCGAAGAAGGCGCGGCGGTTCAACAGGCCGGTCATGCTGTCGGTGCGTGACAGGGCGACGATGCGCTCGTGATTGGCGATTTGTTCGTTGGCAATACCAAGCTGATTGGCGACATCGCTGAGCAAAATCGGGAAATCGTTGTCCCAATCATCATCGCCGATGGGTCGCCAGATGCTGATCGCACCGTTAATCACTTTTCGATATTGGGTGGCGACAGTCAGCAAGCGCCAACCGTCGGCCTCAAATGAGGAAACACCGCTGTCGGCCCGAAGATTATGAATTTCCTTTTCCAAGGCGTCGTCAGCCCCCGGATTACCATATTCCGTTGCGACTGCGTAACTATCGAGTGCTATTTGACGGTGGATGCGACAGCCTGAGACGCCGAGCGCGCGGGTCACTGCCGTGGCTGCGGCAGTCAGCATATTTTCAGGTTCCAGTTCGTCGCGAATCATTGAAACGATGTAGCTCAACACCTGTTCGCGGTGACGGGCCCTGGACAGGGCTGCTTCGCTTTGACGTTCAGCCGTGACGTCCCGACAGACACCACGGGTGCCGCTCCAGACCTCCTTACCGTCTCGCTGAACAAACAAGGGCACGCATGACAACATCATACAGGCGGTCTCGTTGGTTTTACTCTTTAACCAGATTTCGACATCCGCCAGCGGGCGGGTGGACAGAAATGGTAAAGGGATTGATTTTTCCGCATCGACGACAAATTCAGCAACGTCGTGGTCGATAAGTTCTTCCGATGTATAGCCAACCGCGCCCCGGGACGAGACGAACATGAATTTTCCGTCGATTGAGGTTTCCCAAGAAAAATCGCTGGAGACTTCGACAAGGTCTTTATAGCGCTGCCGCGATTCAATCAGTGCGCTGCGCAAATTTTTATCCATGGTCAGATCGCGCGCTAAGACAAGCAGGCGTTCCGCATCAATTGGTAAAACCGTCAGTTCCAGCGTTATTTGGCCTTTTGAACTTTGCAAAACAACGCTACCTGCCGCGATCGTCGTGACGCCATAAGCTTTCGAGACCAAATCCCGGATTTCAGGTGCCGCGCCATGAGAAATCAAGGTTTCCAGCCCGGCCCCTTGTGGATTAGCGCGCAAGACCTCACAGGTTGGCGAAACGATAATCGCCGCCCCGGGATATCCGGCAACAAGAACTTCGTCCTCGTTCGCCTTGCCGAGGTAGCCGACGCTATTTGTTGATTCCTCGCCGCTCATTATTTAGGTATTCACTCCCCATTTTTTTGCCGAAGCATTTGTGTTTCGGCCACGCTAAACAGATATTTATTATTATTCTTATTGCTATTGCAGATATATTAGGAGATCACTGGCAACTTCACCAGCATGCAATTTGGTACTAAAAATATGGCCTTCCGACGGTTTGAGTAGCAGTTTGAAGAGCTTGACTTAGCGCAAACGGAAATAACAACAATTATGGATCGCAGTGTCGTTACCGCTCTTGCCAACAATCAAATCGAGCGAATGGGCACCTGGATATTTGACCTCGATAATACGCTCTATCCCGCGTCATCTCGGTTGTTTGATCAGATCGACAAGAACATTACTCGGTTTATTATGGGGCATCTTGATCTGAGTTGGGACACGGCTTACAAAATCCAAAAATCCTATTTTCGTGAACACGGCACCTCCATGCGTGGGATGATGACCAACCATGGTACAGACCCGGCAGAATTTCTTGAAGCGGTTCATCAGATAGACCTAAGCGTCATTCCACCTAATCCTGATCTTGGTGACGCCCTAACACGTCTGCCAGGGCGCAAGGTGATTTTTACCAACGGCTCAACCAAACACGCCCATAACGTTATCAGCCATTTGGGAATCAATCATCATTTTGAAGCGATATTTGACATTGTGGATAGCGGGTATAGGCCAAAACCGGATCATCAGGTTTACCTCAAAATGGTCGCTGATCTCGATATTAATCCTAATGATGCGATTATGGTTGAGGATATGGCTAAAAATCTCGTGCCAGCGGCCAAAATGGGTATGACCACTGTCTGGGTTAGAACCGATGCCACCTGGGGTATTGAGGGATCAGACGGCGACCATATCGATCACATCGTCGATGATCTGGCCGATTGGCTGGCGGATCTAACGACCACCTAATCGGCTATGTTGACAGCTTGCCCGGTGTCGATCATCTTCTCCGGGTTTTTTCAATGTCTTTGGACTTACCTTTTCGGAACACAGGGTTAATCATCATGAGTGAATTACAGAATGCTATTGAAACCGCCTGGGATAATCGCGATGCGATTACCATCGATACCAAAGGCGAGACCCGTGATGCCATTGAAGCCACGCTAGGGTTACTCGATTCCGGCACCGCCCGCGTCGCCGAGAAGGTTGATGGTCAGTGGCAGGTGAACCAGTGGCTGAAAAAGGCCGTGTTGCTGTCCTTTAGAATTAACGACATGGCATTGATCTCGGGTGGCCCTGATGGTGCACCGTGGTTTGATAAGGTGCCGTCTAAGTTTCTCGGGATGGATGACGCCGCTTTCAGGCAAGCTGGCTTTCGCGCTGTTCCCAATTGCGTTGTTCGTCGATCAGCCTATATCGCACCGAATGTTATTTTGATGCCATCGTTCGTTAATTTAGGCGCCTATGTTGACGAGGGGACGATGGTTGATACATGGGTAACCGTCGGTTCGTGCGCGCAAATTGGTAAAAATTGCCACCTTTCCGGCGGCGTTGGCATCGGCGGAGTGCTTGAGCCGTTGCAGGCGGGGCCCGTGATTATCGAAGATAATTGCTTTGTTGGAGCGCGCTCGGAAATTGTTGAAGGTGTCGTCATCGAGGAAGGGTCGGTCATCGCCATGGGCGTGTTTATCACCGCATCAACCAAGATTATCGACCGCAATACGGGTGAAGTCTTTGTCGGTCGCGTTCCCGCCTACTCGGTGGTCGTGTCCGGCAATATGCCTGGAAAACCTTTGCCGGATGGTTCCCCGGGTCCGTCGCTCTATTGTGCCGTCATTGTCAAACGTGTTGATGCGCAAACGCGATCAAAGACCTCAATTAACGATCTTCTGCGGGATTGATTGAGCGTGGCTGCATCTATCGAAAACGACCCCGTCCGCCTCAGCCAAGACTTGATCCGCTGCCCCAGCGTGACACCGGTAGATGAGGGCGCACTTGATGTCTTGCAAGCCTACCTGAGGGGCTTGGGTTTTACCTGTCATCGGCAGGTCTTTTCTGACACAGAAACAGCGGATGTCGATAATCTTTATGCGCGATTGGGAAACGGCGCGCCGAACCTTTGTTTCGCCGGGCATACGGACGTCGTTCCCATTGGCAACCAAGACGATTGGACCGTTGATCCCTTCGCCGCAGTGATCAGGAACGGCAATTTATACGGACGCGGGGCGTCCGATATGAAATGCGCCATCGCCTGTTTCGCCACAGCGGTGGCACGGGTGTTGAATAAGCGCGCTGGTGAGTTGCCGGGCTCTATCAGTTTCCTGATCACCGGCGATGAGGAAGGGCCAGCGATCAATGGCACCAAGAAGATGTTGGCGTGGCTGAAAGCGCGCGGCGAAACACTGGACGATTGTCTTGTCGGGGAGCCAACCAGCGCCCTGCGTGTGGGCGATATGGTTAAAATTGGGCGGCGCGGATCGATGAATGCCAGCATTGACGTTTATGGAACGCAAGGCCATTCCGCCTATCCGCAACTGGCCGACAACCCAATCCCCCGATTGCTGGATTTCCTCAAGGCGGTGAACGGCGAAGAGCTTGATACCGGTACGGACCATTTCCCACCTACAAATCTCGAGATTACGACAGTAGATGTTGGCAATCCGGTAACCAATGTAATTCCAGCGGTGGCGAAAGGCAGGGTTAACATTCGCTTCAACGACCGTCATTCAGGCGACAGCCTGAGTGCGTGGCTGCAACAGCGTCGCCTCGAACTGGCCGGCGACAGCGATATGAGCATTTCTGTTTCCGGCGAAGCGTTTCTGACGCCACCGGGCAGGCTTAGCGAGTTGATCGTTGCCGCAATTAAAGCCGTCTCAGACGTCGAGGTTGACCTCAGCACAACTGGCGGAACGTCGGATGCCCGGTTTATCAAGGATCATTGTCCGGTTGTCGAATTTGGCATGTTGAACGCGACGGCGCACAAGGTCGATGAACACGTCGCCCTTGATGAGATCGGCACACTTAGCGATATTTACGAAAAATTCCTGGACGGTTATTTCGAGGCGGCCTGATGGCACCCTTGTCAGAAATCCTAAGGTCGCTATATGGCGCATACCGATTGGCGTGTTTCGCGCCCGACGGTCTCGAGTGGTTAAGGTGTACACCAGGCGGGTTTTATCGGTCGTTTACAGCCGCCGCCATCATCGCCCCATTTTTCCTGGTTTTACTGTTGGTTTATGGAAACGCAGAACCACGCCCCCCCGTCTTTGGTCGCTATCTGGCCTTGGAAGTCATTTCCTATGTGATTTCCTGGTGTGCGTTCCCGTTGATTATGGAGCGGCTTTGCCGAACGATGAATTTGCGGGACCGATATGTGCGTTTTATCGTTGCCTATAACTGGACCATGGTGCCGCAAAACGTCATTTATATTTCGGTTGCGGTTGTCGGGTATTGGGCGGGATTCTCCGATGGCACGGTTAATGGCTTGGCGTTGATAATCTTGATATGGGGTTTTATTTATACGGGCTTTGTCGCCCGCACGACGCTTGAGGTCGAACCGATGGTCGCTGCGGGAATTGTCATTCTTGATTTTCTATTGAGTTTGACGATTGAGGCCGTGGTCAACTGACGATTTAACGTGGGTGAAGGCTTTTGCCCTAAACTTCAGGGTTTCCCATGCCGACCATCTGTAGGATCGGGTCAATAAAATCGTTCCAGTCAAACCACATGGCAAAGGCGCCCGCACCTATCAAAAACAACAACTTGGGCGACGTGATCAGTCCCATAACGGCCAACAGCAAACCGATAAATCCCCAGATCGCCTGACCGGTAAACAGAGCGATCAACGAACATAGCAGGCCCAAGGGGACAAAAATAAAGCCGAAGGTGAAAATACCCAGCAAACCAAATCCGACGGCAAACCAGCCCATAACCGGATTTTTTTCAGGGGGCCGTGGAGCTTGCTGCTGCGGATCAAGACGAAGGGAAATTTGTTCCATAATGGGGGCCTGTATACCTGTACCGGACGACGGAAACAACCGTGCTCAATAACGGACGTTGGTAAGGTACAGTGCATGGGCCGGGGCCGTCGGCCCCCCCGCCCGTCGGTCATGGGCTTCAAACGCGCGTTTTAGATCGTCTACGACCCATTTTTTTTCACCAATCAATTTCAATGTGCCGACCATATTGCGGACCTGATGATAGAGAAAAGACCGGGCGTGGGCGGTCACGCGAATTTCATTCCCGTCCCGGCTGACATTCAATTGATCAAGTGTTTTGACGGGTGAATTTGCTTGGCAATTTGTTGCGCGGAAGGTGGAAAAATCATGTTTTCCCAGCAAGATTTGGGCGGCGGCATCCATCGCTTGTGCGTCGAGAGCGACCGGCACCCACCACGAATGCTTGCGGTCAATTGCCAGTGGTGCGCGCCGATTGGTAATGCGGTAAAGATAGCCCCGCCCTGTTGCATCGAAGCGGGCGTTGAATTCTGGATCAACAATTTCAGCCTGGAGAACGGAAACCAGATGGGGTCGAACCAGATTGTTCATGGCATCCCTGACCGTATCCGTGGGCCAGTCTTTGGTCAAATCAAAATGGGCGGCCTGCGCCAACGCGTGAACACCCGCATCGGTGCGCCCCGCACCCTGAACCATTACCTGCTCGCCGGAAAAACCGCTGATTGCACTTTCCAATACGTGCTGCACGCCGAGGCCATTGTCCTGGCGCTGCCAGCCGACAAAAGCTGTGCCGTCGTATTCGATGATAATTTTGTATCTTGGCATCCGCAGGTTTTATCCGCTTAGACAGGCGGGATCGACGAAAAAAAGTGGATTAAGGCATTTATTTCATCGGACAGGTTTACACCCGTTAACAAAATGATCGGTATTTGTCTGGTTTATGCTAAGGTTTAATGACAGATTTAAGGCGGATAAGCCTTACTAACTTGAAATGCGAGACCCGCTATCACCGAAGAAATGAACGATATTGACCGGGATTCATTACATATCCTGCCGCTTAGTATCCTGCCGCTCAAAACTCCATCGCTCCGCCGCGCACGGCTGATTAAAAATGTGCGCCTGAAAAGCGTGATTGAATTGTTCTCCGACGCGGATGCGGGTAGCGGACAACTGGATGTTGAGGACTTAATTAACGAATTTGGGTGGAATCCGGCTGACCCACCCGATGATCTGATCTTGTTACGCAAATTGTCCTTATTGCCGAGTTATGATGTTTATAGTTTACGCATTAGCATGCGAGAACAAGGTATCGATATCGAGGACCAGGCCGCCCTTAATCTGTCGACGAAAAAAAATGCGGAATTAACCGAATACATGACCGATTTTACCCGCCCCCTGATCATGCAGATTTATGGGGACGGCGAGGTTGATGTGCAAAATTTCGGTGATGTGATCAAATTATTCAGGGACCCGGATGTCAAAAAGGCAATCGGTAAAATTCAAGTGATGTCACAGAAGCTTGGGATTACACCTGAAGAAATTCCGGAATTTATGGAGGATTATGGCGATATCTTCTTATCGCTTTCCTATTATCGGGAATGTCTTGATACGATTGAACCGATTGTCACGGAATTTCTGGATGGCATGAATGAACTCAAGAGCAACTATCAGTTCAAAAATGATCAAAACCTGATGAGTTCGATCAAATTAATTGAGTCAACCATCAACGAACGCATGGCGGCCATTACCGGTCGGTTCGAGAATTTTGAACGCGGAACAAAATACATGTGGGACAATATTTCGGCAGAGCGGTTTCACAAGGTCGAGAAATTGATTGTTGGCTATCATACGACAATTGGCGGGGTGCTCTGTGCGCTCAGCGTCAAGATGGAAGCCTGGGCCAGGTTGTTCCCCAATAAAGATGCCGGCGGCCCCGGCAAGCGGGTTGAATTTATTATGTCTGAAATGAAACAGGGCATCGAAAATATGGTCAAGGTTGATGACGCCGGACCGATGTTGGCCGCCCTGGAGGAAATGACTTAGGCCAGTTTGTCGCCGGCGACGATTGCATATCCGCGCAAGAAATCAGTCAAATCCAATTGCTTTTTGCCCGGTCGTTGCAGACAGGTTGGACGAAGTGCGTCTCTGCCACAGGAAATCAAGAGCTCGTCATCAAGCACCTTACCGGGATTGCGTTCGTCGCCTGAGACCGATTCAATGGTGGCACTCAGTACCTTGATCCGCTCGCCATTGCGTTCAAACCAGACGCCCGGCCAAGGATTAAAGGCGCGAACCTTTCGTTCAAGATCAGATGCGCTTTGTCTCCAATCAAGCAGACCTTCAGATTTCTCCAGCTTTTTGGCATAGGTGATCCCGCTGTCCGGCTGTGCTGTCGCCTCAAGGGTGCCGTCTGATAAGCCTGCTAATGCGGGTATAACCAATTCAGCCCCCAGTTCTGCCAGCCGGTCGTGGAGGTCAGTGGCCGTTGTGTCAGAGGTGATTGGCGTCTCTTTTCGGAGCAGCACCGGACCCGTATCCAGCCCCACATCCATCTGCATGATACAAACACCGGAGACCTCGTCGCCGGCTAAAATCGCGCGGTGTATGGGGGCGGCGCCACGCCAGCGCGGCAGCAACGAAGCATGAACATTAACGCACCCCAGTTTTGGTGCATCTAATATGGCTTTAGGCAAAATCAGCCCGTAAGCGACGACGACGGCAACATCTGCCCCTAGGGCCTGAAAGGGTTCAATCGCCTCAGGAGATTTGAACGATGCCGGTGTGCGAACGTCGAGCCCGTGCTTAAGGGCAAAAGCGTGAACCGGGCAGGGACGTTCGTTTTGACCGCGTCCGGCGGGCCGGGGGGGCTGCGAATAGACGGCGGCGATTTCGTGCCCGGCGTCGATCAAGGCCGACAAAACCGGGACTGAAAAATCCGGACTGCCCATAAAAATTATTCGAAGCGAGGTCATCAGTGTTGAAACTCCGCAGTCTGAAATTTACGAATTGGCCAGCTTTTTTGCTTTAACCAGCTTGCGCAAGATCATGTTCCGCTTCAAGGCCGAAACGTGGTCAACAAACAAAATGCCATCGAGATGATCCATCTCATGCTGGATACAGGTGGCGAGCAAGCCGTCAGCTTCAAGCTCACATTGTGTGTTGTCTCGATCAAGATAGCTAACCCGAACCGCATAAGGGCGGACGACATCTGCATAGTGATCGGGCAGGGATAGGCAACCTTCTTCATGCAAATAATCCTCTTCCGAGACCCACGTCAGTTCCGGATTGGCCATGAACAGCGACGTATGAGCCTGCTCTTCCTTTTCCTCGTCGTCGCCTGAGACATCAACGACAATCACCCGGCAGGTTTCACCGACCTGAGGGGCGGCCAGGCCGATGCCAGGTGCGTCATACATGGTTTCAAGCATGTCGTCCATTAACTGGCGAATGCGATCATCGACCGCCTCGACGGGGGTCGCTTTGATCTTCAAGCGTGGGTCAGGAGCGATGACGATGGGCAATAGGGTCATGAGTATGGAGCTTCGAAGGTGTCAATCAGGGCCCTGCACATAGGGTTTTTGAAGCCGTCCGTCAAGCTCGGCGGTCTTCGTTCAACGGTCCGGCATCGCGACCGGGATTGGCGGGTCGCCCTAAAGTTTTGTTCGTACCCGGTAGGTGATCGTGACCTCCCCCTTCGGTGGAATAGTGACGCGCCAAACGGCGCGGTTGTCTTCGCGGCTGTGTTCGTGACTTTGTTTCAGGATCGTCCAGTCCCCGCTCATCACCTCAGCAATCTTGACCTTTTCAGCCCGCATGCCGCCATTGGTGACATTAAGGCGATAGGCCATTTCGAAGGTGTTGCGTCCAAGGCCTTCGCGGCGAAAATCGGTTTGTCGCCGGTTGACGGTGACATCGAAGGCACGACCGATGGAGATGCTGGTTTTTGCCGCGATGGGCAGGTCCTGCAAATGATCTTCGCCGAGGAACTGGGAACGCCCTTGTCGGTCTTGTCCGTAAACGCGGGCGATGCCGCCAGGGATCGGTAAACTTGATCCCGTAGCCTTATCATTGGAGAGGGTGAGGCGAATGTTGGGGTGGGTCGGATTGGGCGTGCCGCGCATGGGCGCATGCGGGTTGGCCTGCGCCAGGCTGACCAGTTCGCGGCTAATAGGAAGGGCGCGGATCCGAAGCAAAGAGACCTGTTTTTGCGTCTTGTCCGCGAGGTCTATTTTGTCGACCAGCGAATACAGGTGAAAGCCGCCCAAGGATTGTCGTCCGGGCAAGGGTTGCACATCGGCAGCCATCGCTTTGGTCAGTCTCATTTCGGGCATTTGCGGCGAACGGATACCACGGCTTCGGCGTTGAACATCACCAGCAAAGACTTGAACCACGGCGTTTTTTATGTCGAGGCCGGAGGTGTTTTTCAAACTTGCCCAGGTGTGCAGATCAACGGCGTCCATCGTGTCGTTAAGGGTCAGGGTGTGGGTGGCCGCCCATGAGTAGCCGTTGCTTAAATACGATAAACCCAACCCCGTCTCACCACCTGTTGGTGCCGTGCCTGAAATTCGAAAAATCGGTTGGTCGTGTAGATGAGACGGAATCTGTGGGAAGACGATACGTCCCGGTGGCGCGGTTTCAATGTGCCCATCGATTCGCAAAATTATGCCCTTGCGGATTGATATCAGATCGGCGTCAACCGCCGTCTCCAGGCCTGTTTTTGGATTGCTTTTGATCACTGTAACGGGCTTGCCTACATGCGCCTTGAGCACCTCTGAAGGCGATAAATTGTCCGCAAGGTAGCCCTGTTCCAGGATATTGAATGGGCGCGATGAGACAACCCTGGCACTCCCTTCAATCAGGCCTGGGCTAACGCCTAAGAGGTTTAAGATGTTGATTCCCTTATCAAAAACGACGCTGCGTCGATCATCAATCAGAGCCATGCCATTATTATAAATGGTTAGGCGAAGCCCGGACCGGGCGGTGCCATCGACGGTTTGCGGTGCGGATAACGCAGGCGCGGAAAAGGTCAAAACCGTGAACGCCAGTGTGCTCAGCAGGGATCGTTTCATAAGGTTGACCTTTCGCCTAAATATGAACAATAGCGCCAGTTTGCGTTTCCCCATCGCCTGGGGCAAGTTTCTACTCGATAACTGTGTCGGGGTAATGTGGCGGGCGATGGTGTAGGTGTGATGGATTTTGTTGAGACCAACCCGATAATCGCGCTGCTGATCATCGGCGCTGTGGCCGCCCTGATCATTGCCGTTCTTGCCCTATGGGCACATGGCCTGAAAAGACAGATGGCCGAACTGGCCGACGAACGAGACATGTCCGCCCGGTCCTTTGAGGCGGAGCTCGACACTCTTCGTCGCCAAAACCAAAAAATGGCAATCGAGCACGCGGAAGCAACAACCCGCCTTGAGGCGGAACGCGTTGCCCATGCTCTGGTTCGCGATGAGTTAGTAAAGCAGTCTGATGCAGGCGCGGTGCTGGCACGGCAGTTGGCGGATACTGAAAAACAAAGGGCGATTGTCAGTACTGAACTTCAGAAAAACCAGGAAGCCCATGAAGAGCGCATGCGCGACCTGGAACAGATGAAAAAACACGCTATTGAAGCGGCCAATGCCGGTGCGCTTGATTCGGCCGGAAAGATTTCGTCAAAACTGCTGGACGATCACAAGCGCCAAACCGAGGAAGCGAAAAAGGAATCCCAGGCCCGGGTCAAGGAGACCACCGATCATCTGGTCAAGCAGATCACCGAGGTCGGCAAGTCGATCCACGCCCTGAATGTCGATGTCGGGACCAACCGCAATACCATGGATACGGTAATGCGCGCCCTGTCCAGTCCCGGTGGCGCGGGCCAGTATTCCGAGATTGGGCTGGAGAATACGCTGACGTCGTTTGGTTTGGTCAAGGGGCGTGACTTTGTCATCCAGCAGCAAGTAGAAGGCAAACGACTGCGCCCCGATGCGATGATGTTCCTGCCGGGCAATACGGTGCTGGTGATTGACAGCAAGGCGTCGAAATTTTTGCTGGAACTGGCGGAAGCGGAAACGGAAGACGCCGAGGCCGAGGCCTACCAAAGTCTTGGCAAGACCATGAACGCTCATCTGAAATCATTGTCGGATAAAAATTACAAAGCCGAGGTCGTCTCTGGATTTCGCGAATCCGGTCGCCAGGGCGAAAGCCCGAGGGTCGTCAGTGTCATGTATTTACCGAACGAAGGGGCGATTGAAAAAGTCACCATCGCCGACCCGAAATTCCTTCAGAAAGCCGCCAAATTGCAAATCACGGTTGCCGGTCCGGCCGCACTTGCCTGTTTGATGGGGTTCGCCCGGGTCCAGCTGGATGTCGAACGACAATCCGATAACCAGATCAAGATCGTCGAAGGGGCACAGAAGATCGTTGAAAGCATCGGTGTCATCGTTGATGAGACGGTCGCCGTTGGTAAGGGCCTGAAGTCGGCAACCCAGCACTACAATAAAATGACCGGGTCGATGAATTCCAGATTGCTGCCGCGCATTCGCCAGATGATGTCCTACGGCGTGCAATCAAGCCGACATAAACAAATCCCAGAACATGTGCCGTCCTATTCGTTCACCGAACATGAACGCGGTGACCTGATCGAAGGTGACTCTGAAGAGGTTGAAGAACCTCAGTCATTGATGGATTTGTCTGAACCTGAGTAAGAAAAATGTTCATATAATATTCTTGTGCGCAACTTGCTTGTGAACCGCGTCGAGCCGACTAAATCTTAGTTATGGTTTAATATGATTTAATGGACAAAACTTTTGGTATACATTTTTGTATCTGCGGATTGGACCGGTATTAACAGGAGAGTGGTATGGATTTAATGGGTGCGGGATCGACATTCGCTATAACCTTTGGGCTGCTCGGCGTTATTCTGGTTTTTCTCGGTGTCAAAACGGTGCCGCAGGGCATGCAGTTCACGGTTGAGCGCTTTGGGAGATACACCAAATCGCTACATCCGGGGCTGCATCTGATCATCCCCATGGTTGACCGCATCGCCTACAAAATCAACATGCGCGAGAAGGTACTTGATGTGCCGTCGCAGGAAGTTATTACCAAGGATAATGCCATGGTCCAGGTCGATGGCGTGGTCTTTTATCAGGTGCTGGATGCGGCCAAATCGGCCTATGAGGTTAACGACCTTGAACTGGCCATTCTCAATCTGACGATGACCAATATCCGCACCGTCATGGGCTCCATGGACCTTGATGAATTGTTATCCCAGCGCGACACCATCAACAGCCAGCTTTTAACTGTCGTCGATCAGGCGACCAATCCGTGGGGGGTGAAGGTTGCCCGTATCGAGATCAAGGATATTTCGCCGCCGCGTGATTTGGTCGAATCCATGGGACGGCAGATGAAGGCGGAGCGGGATAAGCGCGCCAACATTCTTGAAGCGGAAGGGTTCCGTCAGGCTGAAATCCTCAAGGCCGAAGGCGAAAAACAGGCGGCCATTCTTGAAGCCGAAGGCCGCCGCGAAGCCGCTTATCGCGATGCCGAAGCCCGCGAACGCGAAGGCGAAGCCGAAGCCAAGGTAACAACCATGGTGTCGACGGCGATTTCGGAAGGAAATGTCCAGGCCATCAACTACTTTGTCGCTCAGAAATATGTCGATGCCTTAAAAAGCATTGCCTCAGCACCTAATGAGAAAGTCATCCTCCTGCCGATGGAATCAACCGGTATCCTCGGTTCCCTCGCCGGTGTTGCCGAACTGGCAAAAAGTGCTTTTGATAAAGGGGACGACGGGCCCGCAAGTTCCGGTTCCAGTCCCTGGCAATCGAAATAGTCATGGAAACCTATCTCAGCACGCTCGAGTTTTGGCATTGGTGGATTCTCGCCATCGGCCTGATCGTACTCGAAGCCTTGGCACCGGGCGTTATTTTCCTCTGGGTCGGCGTCGGTGCCGGACTGACCGGACTGATCCTGCTGATCCAACCCGGCATGGGCTGGGAACTTCAACTGGTCCTGTTCGGCGTACTGGCGGTTGTTTCCGGCGTTGGCGGGCGGATGTGGGTCGCCAGAAACCCCACCGAATCCGAACAACCCTTGCTCAATCAACGCGGCGCCCAGTATATCGGTCGAACATTCACCCTCGAGACGCCCATCATTGACGGCACCGGTAAGGTCAAGGTCGATGATTCCATATGGCGGATCATCGGTGACGATGCACCGGCTGGGGCAAAAGTTAAAGTCGTCGGGTGCGAGGGCGCGTCGTTGAGGGTCGAGGTCGGCTCATAGGACGCTGAGAACGCAATACTTCGAAGAGAGCCGGAACCGTTCCCCCTTTCGCAAGTCTCAATTTCTACCCTTAGTGGCGATGCAAATTGATGGACGGCTGAATGAAACAGAAAATTATGTTTGATGCGGTTGTATTAGACGCGATGGGGGTCATCTTTTCTGCAAAAGATGACGTAAAGGAGCTTTTGATCCCGTTCATTACCCAACGTGGCGGGGCCTCCGCAGAAATAGTGAAGCAATTTTATCATTCGGCCAGCATTGGAAGGCTGTCCCCGGATGATTTTTGGAACAATGTAGGACTGACTCCAGAGCTTGAGGATGAGTATTTGGAAACTCGTCCATTGAATGGCTGCCTTTGCCATTTCCAGATAACGGTACAGAGACCGGTTCTTTCCTTGTTTCGAGGGAACGTGGCGACCGAATTGTTTCGTTTCATTATTGTGTGCTGAAAAAATCTGGAACTTATAGGAGGTGCGATGACTAAACCGGACGTCGCGCCTTCAACGCGGCACTCAGCGTGCCATCGTCCAGATAATCCAATTCGCCGCCGACCGGGACGCCGTGGGCGAGGCCGGAGATGATGACGTTTGCGTCGGCCAGCCGGTCAGCGATGTAGTGGGCGGTGGTCTGGCCGTCGACGGTGGCATTGGTGGCAAGGATCACTTCGGAGATTGTTTCGCTGCTGGCGCGCACAATGAGTTTTGGAATGCTCAGGTCGTCGGGGCCAACACCATCCAGCGCAGACAAGGTGCCGCCGAGAACATGGTAGCGCCCGCTATAGGAAGCCGTGCGTTCCAGGGCCCAGAGATCGGCCACGTCTTCAACAACGCAGAGGGTTTTGGCGTCCCGGCGCGGGTCTTGGCAAAGTTTGCAGGGGTCGCGGGTATCAAGATTGCCGCAGGTGGTGCACGTTTTGATCGCCATCGCAGCGCTTGCCATGGATTTAGCCAACGGTTCCATCAAGGTTTCCTTGCGTTTGATCAAAGCCAGCGCTGCCCGCCGGGCCGAGCGTGGGCCGAGGCCCGGTAGCTTCGCCAGCAGCGAGATCAGGCGCTCAATTTCCTCAGAAACCATGGGCTGATCAGAACGGTAATTGCATGCCCGGCGGCAGCGGCAGGCCACCGGTTAATTCGGACATTTTTTCACGCATTTCGACATCGACCTTGGCCTTGGCGTCATTAAAGGCGGCCAAGATCAGGTCTTCCAATACCGTCGCGTCGTCGGGTGTCACCAATGACGGATCAATTTTTATTTTGCGGGCCTCGCCCTTGCCGTTCAAAGTTACCTCACACATGCCCGCCGCCGACGAGCCGGTGACTTCGACGTTCTGAAGGTTTTCCTGCATATCCGCCATTTTGGATTGCAGCTGCTGGGCTTGTTTCATCATGCCGGCGAAGTTTTTCATCAATATTCTCTTAAAATCTGGGGTGTAGGGTGGGTGCCCAACGTGTATAACATTGTTCGTATGACCATGCAGCACCAAAACCTGTTTGTTTTTGATATTGAAACTGTACCCGATACGGACGCGGTGCCCAATCTGACTGGGTTTGATGATGCCGATACCCAGGCGCGACGCGACGAGTTGGAGCGCTATCATCTTGAAATTACCGACGGGCGAAACGCCTTTCCCCGCCAGCCTTTTCATAAAGTTGTCGCCATTAGTTTTTTAGAAGCGGAAATCGAACGGGACGGGGCAAAAGAAGAGTATTTTCTAAAGGAATTACGCACCGGTGGCGAAGCCGGGTTTAACGAAAAGCAGTTGATACAGGGTTTTTTCCAGTATTTCGAACGTCTGCGCCCGCGTCTGGTTAGTTTCAATGGGCGCGGGTTTGATCTGCCGGTGTTGAAATATCGGGCCATGGTCCACGGCATTTCGGCCCCCTGGCTGCATCAGGCAGGGGATAAATGGAACAGCTATTCCAGCCGCTATTCGGCTGACTGGCATTGCGATTTGATGGATCAATTGAGTGACTATGGGGCGTCGGCGCGGGTTAAGCTGAACGAGGTTTGCTCGGTTTTGGGACTGCCGGGGAAATTTGGTGTTGATGGCTCGAAGGTCGCTGAGATGGTCGACGGCGGAGAGATTGACGCGGTGCGCGAATACTGCGAAACCGACGTGCTTAATACCTATCTGGTTTATCTGCGGACCATGCAGCACCGGGGGACGATGACGGCAAGCGCGCATGACCGGGCCGTCGCCGATGTTATTGCCATGATCGAAACGGAAGGCCAAAACCGCCCCCATTTGGTTGAGTTCATGAACGCCTGGGGTGCAGCCTGCGACAACAGGTTTTTAATCGGCGGCTGACGGTTGCTCTTGGATGCGCTTTTACGGATTGGTCTCGATTTGCGCGCGACGCAATTTTTCCAGAAATTTTTTGCGTCGCAACATTAGGGCTTCAAGGATATCATAGGCTTCTGAACTCAATGCAGTGAAGCTGCACGACAGCATAAACCCGTTTCTACGCATCGCACGGCAAGGAATACGAACAGCCAACACCTCGCCCTCATCCGCCGGGCCGATTCCGTCGAGCGTGAACTCTTCATCCTTTTTCATCGGTGTCTTGAAGTCATCGATTCTGAACCCGCCAAGGCCCCAGTCGAGAGTCTGATAGGTTGCGTCCTGAAAAGTGACGTTGATCGCCGGAACATCAACGCGCCGGTTTTTGCGTTCATAAGAGGTGCTGACGCCGCCGACGCTATGTTTTGTCATCTGCTTGATCCTTTTACCGACGGTTTAGTCTGGGTTTGTTCTATCACGGTAGAGGGTAGGGGGCGAACGGGCCCATACAATAAGATCACGAAAAACCTCTTGTGTGGCTACGGGTCACCCGGAATTCACGGTAAAAAAGGACCTTTTATGCCTTCGGCTTCTATCGTTTTTATAACGGAAGGGCGGGTCAGCATCAGGTCTAGCATCGGCCCCACATGCGTCAGGGTTTTTGGAGCCCGGTCGAGAAAACGCGCCCAGCGGCTGAGCATCAGCAGGTAGATATCAATGGCACTGGCCTGATCGCCTAACAGATAGGGGCCGTCGCCCATGTTCTGGTCAACAATATCAAACCAGCCTTGAATACGGTCCTTGGCCGATTGTTTGACGCCGTCGATGTTGTCCGGGTCGGTGGTGTATCGGGCCGTATAATAATACATCAGGACGTCCGGCTGGATTGTGTTGGTCAAAAACATCAGCCACTTGTAAAACGACGCCCGTTCCGGCGTCCCCACATCTGGCGCCATTTTCATGTCCGGGTGTCGGTCACAAAGGTGCAAGCATAAGGCGGCGGATTCAAACAAGACAAGACCGTCATCAATCAGGGTTGGGATGCGCCCGGCGGGATTGAGGGCCAGATAGTCCGGGTTTTTTTGTCCATTAACCTCGCGATCGACCAACTGCAACTGATATGCCGCCCCGGCTTCATTAAGCAGGACATGCGGGGCAAAACTGGCGTTGCCCGGAAAATAGTGCAGCGTATACATGACTAAATGTCCTCAAGAATTTCTGGGTTTTGTAGCGGCGGCAGATCGGCCTCGCTAATTTTTTTGACATCTTCCAGCGTCGCGCCGGGGAAGGTGTCGAGAATGGCTTTGACCAGGGGTAGCGCGATGGTCTCTGCTTTCAGGGCATCGTCTTCCGATTGGCGTTTTTCCTTCAATGTGGCATCGCCCACTTCCGATGATATGGAAACCATCCAGCGGGTATCGGTATTGTCGTTGAGAAACGCCGCCAGCCGTCCAGCCAGATCACGCGGTGCATTGGGGCCGGGATTAAATTCGATCCGCCCGACTTCGAAATGGACGATCCTGACTTCTGAAACCAGATGGGTTCGCAACATTGCTTCGCGCTTTTCGTCAGCAAGGGCGAGCACGTCTTCAAACGTTTTTAGCGCGGCTTGTGATTGCGCCATCGGCTCGACCGTCGGTTCATAGGAGGGGGCTGTCGCCGTGGCCGGGCCTCCTGCACCATTTAGTCCACTGCCGCCAGAAGGTCCAACAGATGCCTCACGCGGTGCCCCAGTTGACGTCCCAGTTGACGTCCCAGTTGATGCCCCAACCGAGGATTGACCGGCCGGTGACGGTGCGGTTGTGGGCGCTGCGTCGCCACCGGTCATCATGCGGACAGCGGCGTCTGGTGTCGGCAGGTCGGCGGTATACGCGAGGCGCACCAAGGCCATTTCGGCGGCTTGGCGGGGCGAGGGGGCCAAGCGCACTTCGCTTAACCCCTTCAGCAACATTTGCCAGGCGCGGGCAAGTGACGCCATCGACAGGCGCGCGGCCATGTCTTTGCCTTTGGTCCGTTCAATTTCAGGAATGGTGACGCCATCAGCGACCCCGGGAACAACCTTGATGCGGGTCAGAAAATGAGTGATTTCCAGCATGTCCTCAAACACTGCCAAGGGATCTGCGCCGTCGCGATATTGCTGGTCAAAGGCCTCAAGGGCAGTTGCGATCTCACCCGCCAGGACCGATTCCAGCAAGGAAAACGTCTGCGAGCGGTCGGCCAATCCCAACATTTCACGCACCGACGTTTCGCCGATTTCGCCGCTGGTCTGGGAAATCGCCTGATCGAGTAAGCTTAATCCATCGCGCACCGAGCCATCCGCCGCGCGGGCGATCAGGTGCAGCGCCGCATCGGCAATTTGCGCGCCCTCACTGTCGACAATGCGGGCGAAATGGCCGCTTAGAGTTTCGACATCAACGCGGTTGAGATCAAAGCGTTGGCATCGACTGAGAACGGTGATCGGAACCTTGCGGATTTCCGTCGTGGCAAAAATAAATTTCACATGCTCAGGCGGTTCTTCCAGAGTCTTCAATAACGCATTGAAGGCATTTTTCGACAACATGTGGACTTCATCAATGATGTATACTTTGTAGCGTGCCGATGTTGGCCGATAGCGCACGCCATCAATCAGTTCTCGGATGTCGTCAACGCCGGTGCGGCTGGCGGCATCCATTTCCAAGACATCGACATGACGGTCTTTGCCGATCGCCAGACAGTGTTCGCAGGTGCCGCACGGTTCTGTCGTCGGTTGGCCGTCTCCATCCGGGCCGATACAGTTCAGAGCGCGGGCAATGATTCGCGCTGTTGTCGTCTTGCCGATGCCGCGAACGCCGGTGAGGATAAAGGCATGGGCCAGACGCCCGGACGAGAAGGCATTGGACAGGGTGCGAACAAGCACATCCTGGCCGATGAGACCCGAAAAGGTACGCGGTCGGTATTTTCGTGCCAGGACCTGATAAACAGTGGAGTCCGACGCCTCTGTCTGCTGGGGCGGAACCGAAGAGCCAACATCAGTCATGAGGACGCCTATCTGGGGAAATCAGAAGGTGGAGGTTGAACCCGACCCAGGTCGAAACTCGTTACGGCTGCTTCCTTCCGGATCTGACCGGGTTGGCGAGGAACCTGTCCGAGCCAACCTCCGAGGCCAAGTATATCAACCGCCCCCGGTGAGGCCAAGACAATCGATGCCCGGACATCAAGATTTTTTGACAATCGATCCTAAGCCTCAATTTCGGCGGGCTTTAAAGCGCTCCTCAACAATAATCACTCCATCGCTACCGCCAGACAGCAGTGTTGGTGCAGGCAACCAGTTGTCCCTAAACTCATAATGACCATCGATGGCCGCGACCAAATGCAGCTCGACCTTTGCGCGGGCCGGGATCGTCACCGACGACATGCAGGTTTCATTCTGCCGCTTGCCATCCACGGTCACCCGGATTACCGCCATCGACCGGAGAAAGCGTTTTGCGTTAAAGGTATGGGGTTTGTCATCGCGATTGCGAATGTTGAAGACATAGGGCCAGCCCTGAGTCATCTGAACAATCATCGGTTCGTATTCGTTATTACGAATGCGCATGTTGACCTGTGGTACCCGCGTCCAGTTTACCCGCTTAAGTGCTTTGGGCGAGACGGTCGCACAGTCCTGATCGGAAAAATCGGGTAAAATATCAGCGAGAGACGGCAGAGAAGACAAACCCGGTACTGAGGGTAGAAAAACCAATTCAGACGACGGACCGGCGCATCCGGCGAGCAACAGCAGGGCGACGAGTGGCGCGCCTAACCGGCCTGATCTTGGGTTCTGGTCCACGGTTTGATGATGCACGGCTTTTCCCTATCCCGGATACCTGTATAACACGAAATCTTGTAGCACGACCAGTTTTTCACGCAAGATACGGGGGCCGACGACAATTCTCATCCGGTTGCCTGTGCCTCCGGTCTGTGTCACCCTGTGGGGATGAAACACTTCATTGGATATACCGGTGGCGATCTTGATCGGGCGGGCGAACGGCGGAAAGATGTTGGCTGGTTGAGCGAGCAGTTAGCCCACCCGGATACGCATATTGTCCCGCTATGGCGCAATCTTAATCTGGTTGTCGGCTTGGACGCGGGCGCCGTTGGGCCGAACGAACCTGAAGCCGTTATTTTCAAGCGCCAAGACGCGGATCATGTGGTCGATGGTGCCGGTGAAATCGCCTTTCTTGGCCTGCGCCAAAACCGCGCTGTGTTTGGTGCGGACCTGTCACCCTATGAAGACGACAAGGTGCACCAAACGGTTGGTCGTGGCCGTTTTGTCGACCTGCGTCAGGCCGGGCCGCTGGTTAACGCCTATGATGCGTCGTTGATGGCCTATGCCCGTGGGTTGCTCTATTGGCATCGCCAGCACCAGTATTGCGGACGCTGCGGGCATGCAACCCGATCTGAGGACGGTGGCCACATGCGGATGTGTAGCAATACCGACTGCGCCCATCCGGCGTTTCCGAGAACAGACCCGGCGGTTATTATGTTGGTTGAGACCCGGGCTAAATTTGGTGAGCCGGCGCGCTGTTTGCTCGGTAATCATTCCAAGTGGCAACAAGGCAATTTTTCTACGCTCGCTGGATTTGTTGAACCCGGCGAAACCCTGGAAGAGGCGGTGGTACGCGAAGTTTGGGAAGAGGTCGGCGTGCGGGTTGAAGATGTGCACTATCAGGCGTCCCAGCCGTGGCCATTCCCGGCGTCGATCATGCTGGGGTTCTGGGCGACCGCGATAACCGAGGAGATCATGATCGATAACGATGAAATACAGGATGCCCGTTGGTTTACGGCCGATCAAATCCGCGATTTTGGCGCCTGGGGCGACATCGATTACCCGCTCCGCCTGCCGCGCGGGGATTCTATTTCCAGCTATCTGATTGAAACGTGGTTGGATAAGGTGTCGGGGTAATGGCGCACCCTTATTTCAGCCAACTCCACGACCTGATCGCCCCATTTGTGGCTGAATTGGGCGGTGACGTAGATATTGAATGCACCCATTTTTTCAGCGGCGCTGCGGTTTATGTGAATGGTAATATCTGCATGTCATTTACCCCGGTTGGTTTTGCCTTGAAGCTGCCCGAGGCTGAACGCCAACAAATAATTTCAGACGGCGGTCATCCCCTGCGCTATTTTCCAAGCGGCCCGATCAAAAAAGGCTATGTCGTCCTGCCGCAAACCTTAACAGGGTCCGATGAGGCATTGGCCGGATGGCTTCGGCGATGTGTTGAGGCCATGGTCGACGAAAGCGACGATGGTTAGCGTTTAGTCCGCAAGGTAGCCCATTTTTTCCAGGCGGTATTTGTGGGCCGGATAGGTGCCGAGCAAATCGACGTTATGGGTGAAAAAATCGAGTTCTTCCAGGGCGTTTTTAAGGCCAACATGTTGCGGGTGCCCTTCGACGTCAGCGTAGAACTGGGCAACAACAAAATCGCCGCTTAAGTAGCTTTCCAGCTTGGTCATGTTGACGCCGTTGGTGGCAAAACCACCCATGGCTTTATAAAGGGCCGCCGGAAGGCTCCGCACGCTGAAGACAAATGTTGTCATCAAGTTGGCTTCTGAAGGATCGCGGACGACGGGTTCGCGGGCCATAATGACAAAGCGTGTGGTGTTGTGGTCGGCGTTTTCAACATCCTGTGCGAGGCTGTTCAGGCCATACAATTCACCAGCCAAACTGGCGCTGATGGAGGCTTGGGTCTTGTCGTTCCAGTTGGCGACATCCGCCGCAGCGCCTGCCGTATCGACGTGGACAACGGACTCAAATCCGTGTTCGTCAATGAAGTTGGAACACTGGGGCAAGGCATGAATATGGCTATGGACGTGGGTGATATCATTGATCGTCGCGCCCGGCACGGCGAATAAATGGAAATTGATGCGGAGAAAATATTCGCCGACGATGTGTAAGCCTGATTCGGGTAACAGGTGATGAATATCTGCGACCCGTCCTGCAACCGAATTTTCGATGGGTATCATACCAAGTTTGGCGGTGCCGTCGCGAACTGCGGCAAAGGCTTCCGAAAAGGTCCGGCAGGGCATTGGAGTCATGTCTGGGTAAGCGTCACGGCATGCCATATCGGAATTGGCACCGGGCGACCCTTGAAAAGAAATCATGTGCGTTTTGTCCGGCATCAACGGGCCTCAATACCTTAAAATTCAGGCCAGCAGTTCGCGGGCCTTTTCCAAGTCGGCGGGAGTATCAACGCCGAACGGAACCGTGTCAATCAGCGCGGCATCGATGCGCAGGCCATTTTCCAGTGCTCGTAATTGTTCCAGCCGTTCGCGGTGTTCCAAAATGCCTGGAGGCAAGCCAACAAACTTGGTCAGGGCTGCACGACGGTAGGCATAAAGTCCAATGTGATAATAGCCGCTCGGCATTGTTGCTCGGGTAAAATAAAGCGCGCGGCCAATGGTTGCGCCGGGGGCGTAGCCAATGACTGCGGTCGGGATGTCCGGGCTGGTGCGTTCGTTATCGTCGGCAAATTCGCAAACGAGGGTGGAAATATCGACCTCTGGGTTGTTCAACGGCTCAAATACGGCACGAATTATGGCGGGGTCAATGGTCGGCAGGTCGCCTTGTAGGTTAATCACACAGTCATGGCGGCCCTCTGGATCAACTTGGCACAGGGCCTCATAGATCCGATCTGATCCAGAAGGGTGGTCGGCCCTGGTCATCACCGCGTGCCCGCCAGCGGCGTTAATGACGTCAGCAATTTCTTGATCACCGCAGGCGACGATGACCGGGCCAAGATCGGCGTCTTGGGCGCGGCGCAGGCAATGGACGATCATTGGGGTTCCATTGATGTCGGCAAGCGGCTTGCCCGGCAAACGCTGGCTGGCGAGGCGCGACGGGATCAGGATAATAGGGTTCATTAGTTTGTCCATGGCAGGAGAATACCGAGCCGTGTAGGATTTGGAAAACCTAATCGTTGCGCCTGCGGACACATCCGGTTAAATTCCGCTCATATTTTTTGGAGGGACTATCCATGCACTTCTCAGGTTGGGAAAAAATAGGGTTTGCGGTACTGGTTGCGGCTTGGGTCACATTTGGCTCCAACTTAATTGGCAATGCGCTGGTGCAAACGGATACGCTAGAGAAATCTGCCTATCAGGTCATCGCACAGGGCGATGCTGAAAAAGGGGATCAAGCGATCAAGGAGGTTAGTGCGGTTGTCGAAAACGCTCTGACGTTGCTGGCGTCGGCAGATCCTGAGCGCGGCAAGAAGGTATTCAAAAAATGCAAAGCCTGCCATTCTGCAGACGAAGGCGGCAAGAACAAAGTTGGCCCTAATCTGTGGGACATCGTAGGTCGTGCCAAAGGGGCTGCTGCCGGGTTCAAGTATTCTGGCGCAATGACGGAAAAAGGCGGCGATTGGGCGTATCAAGATTTGGACAGCTTCCTGACCAACCCGAAATCCTTTGTCAGTGGCACGAAAATGAGTTTTTCCGGTCTCAAAAAAGCCGCCGACAGGGCCGCCGTGATCGCTTACCTTCGGACACTGAGTGCCGCCCCAAAATCATTGCCCTGAAGGGCCTGAAATTGAACGCGAACCACCTTGAAAATTTTCTTGATCTGGCCAACCAGATGGCCGACGCCGTGCGTCCGGTGTCGATGAAGTATTTCCGAACGGCGCTGGATATTGACAACAAGACCGACGAAAGCCCGGTTAGTATCGCCGATCGCGAAGCCGAAACGACGATGCGCACCATCATTGCCGAGCGTCATCCCGATCATGGTATCGTTGGTGAAGAACATGGCAGTATCAACGACGATGCGGAATTTGTCTGGGTTCTCGACCCGATTGACGGCACCCAGGCGTTTGTAACCGGAAAACCCCTGTTTGGTACGTTGATTGCGCTGTTACACAATGGGGTGCCGGTGCTTGGTATCATCGATATGCCGGCGCTGTCGGAACGCTGGATCGGGGCGAAGGGCCAGCCGACTTTGTTTCAGAACAAGCCCATACACACCCGCCCTTGTGCGTCCCTTGCCGATGCCTGGCTTTATGCGACCTCGCCGCAGATGTTTACAGCGGCTAATTTTCCACAGTTTGAGCGTCTGCGAACGGCGACCCGTCGCAGCGTTTACGGGGCGGAATGTCAGGGGTATGGCCTGATGGCGTCGGGTTGGGCCGATATTGTCTGTGAAGACACGCTTCAGCCTTATGATTATGCCGCCATTGTGCCTGTTGTTGAAGGGGCTGGCGGTGTTATCACAGATTGGCAGGGCCATGTGCTTGATATGAAATCGGACGGAACCGTTTTGGCGTGCGGCAACCGACAACTACATGGCTTGGCTGTAGACGCGTTGAAATTGACCTAAAACGTCATCATATCTCTGCCATAATTGACCGGCATAGCTTGATCCGGAGCGACTAGCACCCCAATATTCATCTGAACTTATCCTGGTATAGTAAAAAGAGCAGATATATGCGCCATTTCGCCACTGTCTTAACGATTATATTACTATCCGCACCCTTGGCGTCTGCCGAGGAGGTGAAACCGGCACATGGCATCGCCATGCATGGCGATCTGAAATACGGCCCTGATTTCAAACACCTTGAATATGTTAATCCAAATGCCCCCAAGGGCGGCGCGGTCAGGCTTGGTACAACGGGGACATTCAATACGTTCAACAGCTTCATCATTAAGGGAACCGGTGCGGCGGGGCTTGGCCTGTTATATAGCAGTTTGATGCATGCGTCTGCTGATGAAGCGTTTACCCAATACGGTCAACTGGCGGACTCCATTGAGGTTCCGAAAGACCGTTCTTGGGTCGCATTCACCTTGCGTAAGGACGCCAGATGGCATGACGGCAAACCAGTGACCGTCGAGGATGTGATCTGGACCTTTAATACGCTGGTAAACAAGGGCACGCCTTTTTATCGCTTTTATTATGGTAGCGTCGCTAACGTGGTAAAAACCGGCGAACGGTCAGTGCGGTTTAATTTCAAACCGGGCGAAAACCGAGAATTGCCGCTGATTATTGGCGAATTGACCGTCCTGCCCAAACATTATTGGCAAGGCCGTGATTTTAACAAAACCACACTGGAGCCACCGATTGGCAGTGGGCCTTATGTGATTGAAAAATTCGAGCCGGGTCGGTCGATCACCTATAAAAGAGTTAAGGGCTGGTGGGGTGAAAATCTGCCGATCAACAAAGGTCAGTATAATTTTGATCAAATTCGCTACGACTATTACCGCGATACAACGATTGCCATTGAAGCCTTTAAGTCGGGGGAATTTGATTATCGGGCCGAAAATTCGTCAAAGGCCTGGGCCACTGACTATAACATCCCCAACGTCGAAAAGGGGCTGATTAAAAAAGAGCAGATCAAGCATAACCGCTCGTCGGGCATGCAGGCCTTTGTCTTCAATACGCGCCGCGATATTTTTAAAGACCGCAACGTCAGAAAGGCGCTGGCCTACGGTTTTGATTTTGAATGGTCCAATAAAAACCTGTTTTACGGGTTATACGCGCGCACCCGGAGTTATTTCGATAACTCCGAATTGGCCGCAACGGGTCTGCCGGGAAAGGATGAGTTGGCCATTCTAGAGCCCTACCGAGGGCGCATCCCTGATGAGGTGTTTACCAAGGAATATAATCCGCCAGCCACTGACGGTTCTGGTAATGCGCGAAAAAATCTGCGCATCGCGTCGAAAATATTGAAGCAGGCGGGATGGGTGATCAAGGACGGCAAAAGGGTCAACCAAAAGACTGGGCAAGGTCTCGAATTTGAAGTGCTGTTGGTCAGTCCCTTGTTTGAGCGCGTGGTTCAGCCGTTCGCCAAAAACCTGGAGAAACTGGGCGTCAAAGTGAAAGTGCGCACAGTTGATTCCTCTCAATATCAACGCCGTATTGATACCCATGACTACGATATGATCGTCGGGGGTGCCGGGCAGTCGTTATCGCCGGGTAACGAGCAACGCTCTTTTTGGGGCTCGGCGGCGGCTGATCGTGAAGGCGGGCGCAATACCATCGGTATCAAAGATGCCGTCATTGATGCTTTGATCGAGAGGGTTATCGCGGCCCCTGACCGAAAGGGGTTGGTCACGGCGGTAAAGGCACTGGACCGTGTATTGCAGTGGGGTTATTGGGTGATACCGCATTTTCATTCAGACGTTGACCGCGTCGCCTATTGGAACAAATTTGATCGACCGAAAATTACGCCACTACGGGGCAACCAGTTTTTTGCCTGGTGGGTTGATCCGGTGAAAGACGCCGCGTTAAGAAGCAAATTATCGTCGGCTAAGGATTGACGTCGTTGTCTGAATTTTTGCCACGATGTTTTGGGAGGGTTCTCCTGACCGCCCTGTCCCAGAAAGGGGGGCGGGTGTGGTGTCGCGCCCAGGGATACCCGTAAATGTACGCCTATATCCTTCGCCGTTTACTGCTGATCGTTCCGACATTGCTCGGGATTATGATTATTAATTTTGCCGTCGTTCAGTTTGTTCCAGGTGGGCCGGTCGAACAGCTGATCGCCCAGATCAGCGGTACCGCCGTGGATGCGACGGCGCGGGTCGGCGGGGACGCTGGCGGCGAAGTTGGGGCCGGTGGATCACAACGCGGACGGGGCGGAAATGACGCCGGTTTGTCGAGCCGTTATCGTGGGGCCCAGGGCCTTCCGCCGGATTTGATCAAAGATATTGAGCGCCAGTTCGGTCTCGACAAACCCTTGGGCGAGCGATTTGTGCATATGTTACGAAGCTATGTGCAGTTTGATTTTGGCGATAGTTTTTTTCAGGACAAAAGTGTCGCCCAGCTGGTAATCGATAAAATGCCGGTGTCCATTTCCTTGGGCCTTTGGACGACGTTATTGGTTTATCTAATTTCCGTTCCATTAGGTGTCGCCAAAGCCGTTCGCGATGGGTCGAAATTTGATGTATGGACCTCTGGATTGGTGATTTTTGGCAATGCCGTGCCGGGGTTTCTGTTCGCCGTATTGCTGATTGTATTGTTTGCCGGCGGCCGTTATTTCGATTGGTTCCCGCTGCGTGGATTGACCTCGCCGGATTTTGATCATTTGTCGATGTTGGGCAAAGTCACCGACTATTTCTGGCATCTGACCTTGCCACTGCTGTCCATGATTATCGGCGGTTTTGCTGGCTTGACCATGCTGACAAAAAATTCCTTTATCGAGGAGATCAATAAGCAATATGTTCTGACCGCGCGCGCCAAGGGGTTAACCCAGCGACGGGTGCTCTACGGGCATGTTTTTCGCAATGCCATGCTGATTGTAATTGCCGGGTTCCCAGCGGCGTTTATCGGTATCTTGTTTACCGGCTCAATGCTGACCGAAATTATCTTTTCGCTGGACGGACTGGGGCTTTTGGGATTTGAAGCGGCGATCAATCGCGATTATCCGGTGATGTTCGGCACGCTTTATTTTTTCACGCTTTTTGGCTTGATCTTGGGCATCATCAACGACGTCATGTATCACATTATCGACCCGCGCATCGATTTTGAAGCAAGGGAAACGTGAGCCAATGAGTGCCGCTGCCCGCGACCGATTTTGTGGACTGCCAATCACGCCGATCACCCGGCGTCGGATCGATAACTTTAAACGTAATCGGCGTGGTTATTGGTCTTTCTGGATATTCCTTGTTTTCTTTACGGGGTGCCTGTTCGCCGAGGTGATTGCCAATGACCAGCCCATATTAGTGCGCTACGAAGGCGAATTTTACGCGCCTATTCTCAAGGCCTATCCAGAAACGGTATTCGGTGGCGAATTTGAAACGGAAGCCGATTATCGAGATCCTTTTGTGGTTGATTTGATCACCAAAAAAGGTTGGATGATATGGCCTTTGATACCCTTTAGCTTTGACACTATTAATCTAAATTTGTCCTCTCCGGCACCTTCGCCGCCAGATAAAGTCAACTGGCTTGGTACTGATGAACAGGGGCGTGACGTGGTGGCGCGGCTGATTTATGGATTTCGCATTTCAGTTTTGTTCGGCTTTACCCTAACGATCATCAGCGCAGTGATCGGTGTTACCATTGGGGCCTTTCAAGGCTATTATGGCGGCTTGATCGATCTGTTGGGGCAACGCTTCATGGAAATCTGGGGCGGTATGCCGACGTTATATCTGTTGATTATCCTGGCCAGTGTGATCACGCCGAATTTTTGGTGGCTGTTGGGTTTGTTGCTGCTTTTCAGCTGGATGAGCTTTGTTGGCGGGGTGCGCGCAGAGTTTCTTAAAGCGCGCAATCTTGATTTCGTTCGGGCGGCCAAGGCACTTGGTGTGTTGGACATTCAGATCATATTCAAGCATGTGCTGCCCAACGCTATGGTCGTGACGATCACCTTTATGCCCTTTATCCTGGCGGGCTCGATCACGACGCTGACATCACTTGATTTTCTCGGGTTTGGGTTGCCAGCGGGTTCGCCGTCGCTGGGAGAGCTGCTCAATCAGGGCAAGTCCAACCTTCAGGCCCCGTGGCTTGGAATTTCCGGGTTTGTTGTGATTGCCTTAATGCTCAGCTTGTTGGTCTTTATTGGTGAGGCGGTGCGTGATGCCTTTGACCCACGAAAGGTATACCGATGACCGGCTTGCTGGCGATAAAAGACCTAAGTGTTAGTTTCGGCGAGGGGGAAGGGGAAGTGCGAGCCGTGCGCGGCGTGTCGTTCTCCATCGACAAAGGTGAAACTGTGGCCCTGGTTGGTGAATCCGGATCGGGAAAGTCAGTTACGGCGTTATCGGTGATGCAACTTCTTCCCTATCCGGTTGCCCGCCATCCCGGTGGTTCGATTCAATACAACGGCGATGAGCTGGTCGGCAAAGCCGATGTCCACATGCGCGCCCTTCGGGGCGATCAGATTTCGATGATCTTCCAAGAGCCTCTGACCTCGTTAAATCCTCTTCACTCGGTCGAAAAACAGATTTCAGAAGTGTTGTTTCTGCACAAAAAAATGACCCCCGCCCAGGCCAGGGCACGGGTTGTTGAACTGCTTGAACTGGTCGGTCTGGAAGAAGCCGTCACCCGTCTCGGCGCGCTGCCACACGAGTTCTCCGGCGGCCAACAGCAGCGCATCATGATCGCCATGGCGCTGGCCAACGATCCCGATTTACTGATCGCCGACGAACCAACCACGGCGCTTGATGTAACCATCCAGGCCCAGGTCTTGAAATTGCTCAAAGACCTGCAAAAAAGGTTGGGAATGGCAATCTTGTTCATTACCCATGACCTTGGCATTGTCCGGGCAATGGCTGACCGGGTTTGTGTGATGAACGATGGCGAGATCGTTGAGCACGGTAAGGTCGGAGATATCTTTCAACGCCCGTCCCACCCCTATACCCGCCACCTTCTCGGTTCGGAACCGACCGGTCATCCAGAACCCCGGGACGCGGCCGCCAAGACGGTCATGTCCGGGCAAGACGTCAAGGTGTGGTACCCGATCAAGAAGGGGTTGCTCCGGCGCGTGGTTGGGCACATTAAAGCCGTTGATGGCATTTCGATGACCGTCCGCGAAGGTCAGACCCTCGGCGTTGTCGGTGAATCCGGGTCGGGGAAATCGACGTTGGGAAAAGCGTTGCTCAGGCTTGAGAGCAGTAGCGGGGGCATCGATTTTGGCGGCAATGATCTGCAAACCCTCAACCGTGCACAGTTGCGTCCGCTTCGCCGGGAAATGCAAATTGTCTTTCAAGACCCGTTCGGCTCGCTCAGCCCGCGCCTGTCCATAGGTCAAATTATTGAAGAAGGCCTAATCGTCCACAAATTGGGCGGAAGTAACGGGGGGCGGCGGCAATTAATCAGCGACGTGCTGGAAGAAGTCGGCTTGGAACAAGACATGCAAGACCGTTATCCGCACGAATTTTCGGGAGGTCAGCGCCAGCGCATATCCATCGCCCGGGCGCTGGTGCTAAGGCCTAAGTTTATCGTTCTTGATGAGCCAACCAGCGCACTCGATATGTCTGTTCAAGCCCAGATTGTCGATTTGCTTCGCGGTTTACAGAAAAAACACAACATCGCCTACATGTTTATTAGCCATGATTTGAAGGTCGTACGCGCCGTCAGCCACGATATTATCGTCATGAAACAGGGGAAAGTCGTTGAAGCGGGGCCAGCAGCAGACGTGCTCGATAACCCGTCTACCCCTTACACCCGCGCGCTGATGGCAGCGGCCTTCGATATGAAGGCTGATGACACCGGCGCGGTCAGTACTTGAGGAATTCCGATGAACGTTCTTTTTGTTTCGACCGTCGATAAGGCGGCGTTGTGGAAACAGTGCCTTTTGGCCGAACTGCCCGATATCAATTTGTTCTTTCACCCGGATGGCCCGGTTGCCAATGACCAGGTTGACTACGCCATTGCTTGGAAACCACCCGCTGGTGTATTGGCAAAATACCCAAACCTGAAGGCGATCCTATCGCTTGGTGCCGGTATCGATGGTATCGTTTGTGACCCGAACTTGCCTCAGAACGTGCCAATTTCACGGTTGGTTGATCGGTGCCTGACCCAAGGCATGACCGAATATATTATTTACTGGGTGCTACATTATCACAGGCGCATGGGTGATTATGCCGATATGATTGCAGCGCGTGAATGGGAAAACTTTACTCAGGCTGATACGCAACAGACAACCGTTGGCGTGCTGGGGTTGGGGGAATTGGGTGGTGATGCAGCCCGCGCCTTAAGTGCCCTGCATTTTAACGTGCTGGGGTGGAGCCGCTCGCCCAAAATGATCGACGGCGTCACGTGCCTGCACGGGTCTGACGGGTTCGATGAAATTGTTGCGAGAAGCCAGACACTGATTTGCCTGCTTCCGTTGACGGCAGAGACAGAAGGTATTCTCAATGCTGATGTCTTTGCCCGCATGCCTGCGGGAAGCGTGGTTATTAATTGTGCGCGGGGCGGCCATGTGGTCGATGAAGAATTGCTCGCTTCCCTAGAAAATGGCCATCTGTCCCGGGCCGTTCTGGATGTTTTTCATCACGAACCACCAGACCGGACCCATCCGTTCTGGACCCACCCTAAGGTCACGATGACACCCCATATGGCCAGCCTGACTGTGCCGCAGTCCGCCGCCCGTTATATGGCGGATAACATCCGCCGCGTTGAACGTGGGCAACCCCCGCTTAACGTGATCGACCTGAACAAGGGGTATTGATCATGAGATTTATGATGTTGCGTATTATCAGAACGGTGCTGGACCAGACCAAATGACATATTTTTTCTGACGAGTGATGCTCGTCATAGCAGTGATACGAATAGTCGGGCACAGATGCTTAAATTGAACACATGAAAACTGATTGAGTGCGTGCGTTGCCACGCGAAATGTTGGGGGAAAAATGCCAAAAACAGTCTATTCGGTACGCTTTGCCGCCAGGCAAGAGATTTTTCGGGTCGGCGATCGCGGTTATAACGCTTATTTTATCGAGGACGGACAGGTTGAAGTTTCAATCGACAGGGACGGCAAGAAGGTCGTTGTTGCCGAGTTGAACGCCGGTGAAATATTCGGCGAGATGTCGATGATTGATGACGCGCCGCGATCAGCGACGGTGACCGCATTGGTTGATACGGAAGTCATCGTTATCGAGCGCTCACGGATGATCAAGCCATTGTCGTCAATCGATCCAATGATGAACCTGTTGTTGCGGATCGTGCTGACGCGCTTTCGTAATTCGCAAAGTCAGATGTCTGGATTGCGCGGGGCCCTCGGCGAGGATACCAAGTCGCTGGATAGAATTCGTCAGTTGGCCTTTGACCGCATCAATGCGGAAAACAAGCTGCGCGGGGCCCTTGACGCGGGTGAGTTCGAAATGCATTACCAGCCGATTGTTGATCTTCCGGGCGGTTATATCGCCGGTTTTGAAGCCTTGATTCGCTGGCGTAAAAAGGATGGTGGTTTTGTTTCACCGGTCGAATTCATACCTCTGGCTGAAGAAACCGGCCTGATTATTGAGCTCGGACGCTGGGTGTTGGAGACTGGTTTGCGTGATCAGATTGAGTTAGCCCGCGCCTGCCATGCCGTTGCACCCGACCGCCCAGCCCCGTTCATGAGCATCAACGTCTCTGGCGTGCAGCTTTCTGATATGGCTGAAACCCGAATTCTGACCGATATGGTATCGCAAAGCGGTGCCGTTCCAGAGGACATAAAACTGGAAATCACCGAAAGCCTGATGGTCGAAAATGCTGATCATGCAGCCGAGGCGCTAACCAAATTACGAGAGTCGGGCGTGTCAATTGCGATTGACGATTTTGGCACCGGTTATTCCAGTCTCAGCTACCTGCATCAGTTCCCGCTGGATACCTTGAAAATCGACCGCGCTTTTGTCATTAACATGGAAAAATCTGAAAGTGCTAAGCGCATCGTGCTGAGCATTATCCAGCTGGCCTTGGCCCTTGAACTAAATATCGTCGCCGAGGGAATTGAAGAAAAAGAGCAAATGGAGACGTTAGGAGACCTTGGTTGCCAATATGGGCAAGGCTACTATATGGCCAAACCACAATCCTTTGCCGATGCCCTGGCCTTGATGAAATCGCAACCCTCATGGCCACCAACTGCCGCTAACGACGAAGGCGGCCAACACATGTTGAGATCCGTAGGCGGTGGGTGACATCACCCACCGCTTCGACGATAAATTTGTCCTTAAACGTTCCTGTCTGTTTCCACCGTTCACATGACCGCGCCGATTTGCCAGGGCACAAATTCGTGGTCGCCGTAACCAAAGGATTCCGACTTGCTTTGCTGGCCGCTGGCCACATCCAGCCACAGTTGAAAAATTTCCTGCCCCATTTGATCGACGGTTTTGCTGCCGTCGGCAATTTGTCCGCAGTTAATGTCCATGTCTTCCTCCAGCCGCATATACATGGCCGAATTGGTTGCCAGTTTGATGCTGGGGGCGGGCTTAAATCCGAATGCCGAGCCCCGTCCGGTTGAAAAACAAACCAGATTGGCACCGGAGGCAACTTCGCCAGTTATGGACGCCGGGTCGTAACCGGGGCTGTCCATGAACACAAATCCCTTGGCGTCTATCTGTTCAGCGTATTTGTAAACGCCGTTAAGGTTTGTTGTGCCGCCTTTGGCTGCCGCGCCCAAAGATTTTTCAAGAATTGTCGTCAGGCCACCAGCCTTATTGCCGGGGGTCGGGTTGTTGTCCATGACGCTGCCATTCCGCGCCGTGTACGCCTCCCACCACTTGATCCGCTCAACCAGTTTTTGACCAATTTCAAGTGATGCTGCACGCCGGGTCAATAGATGTTCGGCGCCGTAAATTTCTGGTGTTTCAGCCAGGATCGCCGATCCCCCATGACGGACTAGCAGGTCAACTGCTGCCCCCATGGCCGGGTTGGCGGTGATGCCGGAATAGCCATCGGACCCGCCACACTGAAGGGCGACGCAAAGTTCGCTGGCCGGCACCGTTTCTCGTTTAGCGCTGTTAATCGTTGGTAGAAGGTGTTCGATACGGCGCACGCCTTCTTCAATGGTTTTGCGCGTGCCGCCGGTCTCTTGCATGACCAGGGAGAGAAAGGTTTTTCCTTCCACCAACCCAAATGTCTCCTTGAACGAGGCTATTTGGAAAACCTCACAGCCAAGGCCGACCATCACCACCGCACCAAAATTTGGATGACCACTAAACCCGTACAGTACGCGTTGGAGGTTTTTGAAGCCTTCGTCATTGGGGTCCATGCAGCATCCGCTACCGTGGGCGAAGGCAACGACACCGTCGATGTTCGAATAATTGTCGAGTACTCCGCTGCGGTTTATTGTCTCGGCGATCTGTTTAATCACCGTGGCGGAGCAGTTGACACTGGATAAAATACCAATGTAGTTGCGCGTACCGACCCGCCCGTTAGGCCGCCGATAACCTTGAAAAGACTGGCGTTCGGTTTCGGAAAAAAAATCCGTCGGTCGGGCATCGGCACCGAAAGCGTAGTCGCGTTCAAACCCCTTGAATTGGCAATTGTGGGTATGGATATGGGTGCCTGGCGGAATGTCTCCCAAGGCGAACCCGATGATCTGGTTAAACTTTCGAACGGCGGTGCCATCTTTAATCATCTCCGTCGCCATTTTATGGCCGGGGGGAATATCGCTGGCGGCGATCACGCCATCGATGTCTGAGATCTCGCCGCCCTTCAGGGCATCCAGCATGACCACCACGTTGTCATTATTGTCGAGACGTATTGTTTTTGACGTGTTCATGTTGCATCCATTCATCACTAATCCCTACCGACCCGTACAGTATGCCCGTTAAGGCGAAAACTCAAAGCACAGGGAAATGAATGCGAAAGATATTTTACGTTATCGTGGAAGTTAAAGCCGCGTAGTTTTCTCCATTTTTTCTCTGCACACTGGCTCAGCTTGAACATCATGTGCAGCATGCCGTCACGAGACAGGCAACCTTTTAAACGCCAGGTGCGGTGGCGGGTGGCGCCGAATGTTGAAGTCAATCGGATTGCTGGTCCGCAGGCTTTGCCCCTCTCGGGCATGTAAACATACCCTGCCGGGCAACGCCTGCTTGCCCTTCCCTTGCGAGGATTTGGGGAAACAATTGAGAACGTTGGCTGTTTTATGCACCTGTTACCCGGCAGGCGATGTCTGCATCGCCAAGAGGGCAGCAATGCTGATGCCGGGTCTCTGAATAAACCTCATCCATCGCCGACCAGAACCCCATGGCACCATCACCAATCGCCAGTTTGGGTGAGTTCATTGTGTTGCAACAACAAATCAACCAGATACGCCACTTTCTTTCAAATGCTTAAACACCAGATTCGATTATAGCTCTTCTCATTCTGGTCGCAGGTCATTTATTACCACGTTAGCCAACAAAGGTGTGTCAGTCCGTGTTGTACAAACGCTTGCTGGTCATTCATCAACGCAGTCTACCCAAAGATATAGTGACGTAAACGAAGGTATGTTGGTTTCGGCTGTTGAACTTGCCTAAATGGAGTAAGGCATTTCTACTCTGCCCCGCCCCGCCCTCTGCAAAAATGGGATGCTTGCCAAGGGCAGGTGTTATCGCCAGCTAACAGCCAAAGAACCTCACCGCTTCAGTCGTGGATTATTGCTCCGGCGTTCTCACTGTAACCGGGTGATAACACTCTAAGCCAGAATGTTTTGACTGGATAAATAGATAGGCAGCGCCTGGTCAAAATGATCAATAGCGGCTCAACTTTCATTTGATTTGGCAGTCGTATAGCATGACGCCATGACAATTTTTCATTTACATCCCGATACAATCCACGAGCATATTGCGCTCTTTACCAAAGCACCGAGCAAAATTTATCTTGGGCATATTGCCAGTGCGGCGGTGCTGATATATTTGGGCTCTCAATCTCCAAGCGTTCCTGCATGGTTTCTTTATCTGTGGGCTGCGATTGAGATTGTTATTACCCCTGCAGCATTGGGCTGGCTTGTTAACAGTTACAAGAACAACCCGGCTCAATGGGTCGATAAACCGAAGTGGGTCAATCGACTCGATGGGCTTTTTCTCCTTGTCGGCCTCAGCTGGGGAACCATGATGTTTGTCAGCCTCAACTCAAGCAATGCGGTGCATTTTTCTATGCAAATGGCGATCATCGCTGGTGCGGGCGCGGCATCAGTTAAGTCCCTCGGCATCTTCCCAAGGTCTTTTGCCCTCTATGGTATTTCGTTCTTCGGACTGGTCGCTGCGCGTGTCTTTATGCTCGGGGGAGACTATATTTTCCTTGGTGTTTTGATTGTGGTATTCCTAATCATGCTGTTGGGGCTATCGAAGGACACCCTGCTCTCAATTAAGCAATATATTGAAATCAAGAATCAAAATTTGAAACTGGCTAAACAGTATCAAGACGCGGCCGCACGCGCCGACAATGCCAATCGAGAGAAAACCAGGCTTCTTGCGACCGCAAGCCATGACCTGCGTCAGCCTTTCCATGCGATCGGCCTCTATCTGGAAACCCTAACGGGGCGGGGTTTCAGCGAACAAGACGAAAAGACAATCACCCAGGTCAAACATTCGCTTGATGGGATGACCCGGTTATTTAATTCGCTGCTCGATGTCAGCCTTTTGGACGAAGAGAAGGTCGAAGTGAACCGCAGTAAAACCTCAGCCCACAAGCTGATAAGCGGTATCGTTGAAGATTTCCGACCCATCGCCAAGGTTGCGGGTGTATCCATTGAACTTAACGTTCCAGATTTAACCATATTCTGCGACCCGATTTTATTGCGTCGGATGGTTCAAAACCTGATTTCAAATTCAATTAAATATGGCGGTGGAAGCCCGATAACGGCCTATGCGACGAAAAACAAAGAGACCATGTCCATTTGCGTAAAGGACCTCGGGCCAGGGATCCCAGCCGAAGCGCAGGCCATCATTTTCGAAGAATTTGCCCAGTTGGATCGGGCTAAGCCAATTACTTTAACTGCAGCGCCAAGCCATCAAGAAAGGGGATTGGGATTGGGCCTCGCCATCGTTAAGCGGCTCGCCCAGTTGCAGGGGATTAAGGTAAAACTGGTCTCGGATGCAACGGGAACGACCTTTTTGTTAGAGGGGATTCCTATTTCTGAAACACCTATCGCCCTGAAAGGTGCCGCGCAACTTTTCGCCAAAGACAGCATGTTCAAAAACAAACTGATTTTGATCATTGATGACGACACAGGAAGCTTAAAGGCGACATCGAGCCTTCTGGCCTATTGGGGCTGCAGGACGATTACATCCGAAGGCACCGGCAAGATACTTGAAGGCCTCCAGCCGGATTTCATAATCTGTGATTTTGAACTTTCCGATGGGAAAACTGGATTGGACGTTCTGCAATCGGTGAAGAAGGTATTAAATAAGTCCGTGCCGGCTCTGATCATTTCAGGAAACTCTTCAATTGAGGTGCGACAAGCCGTCGAAAAAGCAGGCTTAAATCTAATCAACAAACCGGTTCAGCCGGTAAAACTTCGCTCAGCCCTTTTGCAAGGCTTCACTTCGTAACACGGTCTACTTATACCAAAGGTCGGTGATAATAACCCATAGAGATCGCCAAAGCGGTCCGTCGGGCAGGAGGAAAGGTGCAGGCGATGCGGTGCATCGTCAAGCGTTTGCGGCGCACTCCGACGGGCCGCTTTGGCGACCGGAACGGCGTCTATCCAAGGCTTTCGGGCGGCTCGTGATGCCCCGCATCACCACACCGCCCCCTCCTGACCGAAAACCTTGGATAGACGTCTCTATGAGTCATTATCACCGACCTTTGGTATTAGCCGCCAATCCACGCCCAGCAGCCAGTGCTGATGCGGCAGACCGGCTTGTCACACCCAGAACTTTGAGCAGAGCCGAGACATGGGACCTGACGGTAAAGGGCGACAAATCGAGTTCCCGCGCAATTTCTTTATTGGAAAGACCGGCGCGCAGAAACCGTAAAATTTCCAACTGCCGAGGCGTTAAGCTTTCAAGGTGAGTTGGCCCAGCGCGTTCCCTATGGGCAAGCACTTCGTCGCTGGTACGTGCGACCACTTCCCCCGCCATCACGTCATTGATCGCCGCGATGGTTTCTTCCGGGGAAACGGATTTTGAAATAAAGCCGTTGATTCCGGACGAAAGAACAAATTCAATCTCCTTGAGATCATTGAGCATGGAAAGGGCGATAATGGGGGTCACGGCCATACGCTGACGGAGTTTGGCCAGGTCTTTTTTATAATCAAATCCGGGAAAAAAAAGATCGACGATAACCAGGTCTGGCGCTTCTCCGTTATTTAGAATGTCATTGAGACTCTGGACATCACCAACGAGATGAATCTCCGCTGGATCAAAAATCTCCTTTAAGACACAGGACATACCGGCGCGAAATACGGGGTGGTCGTCTGCAAAAACAATCTTCATTGGCATGAGCCTTGGCCAGTCTTAAAGAGATTTTCAAGATACAAAATAGGTTATTTGATTGTTTCGATTTGAAGGAGCTATTCCCAATACAGTGGAGATAGGAAGCAACGTGCCTTACCTCATTGCTCAATTCTCTGAAGAAACCTCTATCAATATCAATATCAATATCAAACCCAGGTCCATGCTACATGTGTAGCAATTGCCCGCGGCCATATCCATGCAATAAAGTGACGTTGGTTTGGTTCGTCTTTAAAGCCAAAAGAGGCGTCCAGTCAGACCGAAACTTAGAATAGCGAAAGAAGAAGTCTAGATTTCTTTCGGAATTAAGAAAACTAAATCACACGGTCCCAAACACGAGGGACTTGAAATGTGAATCCAGCGCGAGTTCATTTAGAATCTGAATGAAAAAAAACAATTAAGGGGGTTAAATGAACAAGATTGCCATAATTCATGCTGCGTCAATTGCGACTTTTTTGATTGTGGGTACTGCCCAAGGCGACCCAGGGGCATCACTTGTTGTGAATGCAGATCTCGGGTCAAAAAACACATATATCGAGAACGGGTTGATGTCCACGCCTTCGGGTGCCAAGCCCAAAAGCGACGAGATGACCACGATAAATACGCTGGGTTTGAGCCTCATACAATCGGCCCGCCAAGTAGCAGATGGCAATACACCGAACGCTTTACTATCGCTCGGCAAGACGGCTGTTGATTTCTGGCTCCCCTCGATAGGTAAAGATTTACCTGAATGGGCAAAACACATCGAAGGCGAGTGGGAGGTTACCGAAGGCAATGTGCCACGCTGGTCAGTTCTTGGCGTCTTTCCTCTATTCGAAAGTAAGGATGTTCAAGATACCGTTTTCACCCAAGTCAGCCAACGACGTTACCAATTGTTGGGCATCGAACGCGATGTCACAAACGTCGGTTTAGGGTATCGGCGCCTGCTTTTTAACAACAGTGTTCTGGTCGGTCTGAACGGCTTTTATGATTATGGATGGAAATACAACCATCAACGTGTCAGTGCTGGTGTCGAAGCCAAATGGGCAGGTCTTGATTTCGGGGCCAATTCTTACTGGAGAGCCTCCGGCAAACATAGTGCAGGAGTGGGCAATGAAGAAGAGGTGTTGGACGGTCACGATATCCGTCTTGCCTCGCAAGTTCCCTACCTGCCTTGGGCGCGTGTTCATGGACGACGGTACTGGTGGAAAACGTCAAATGTCCCCGAGGACATCAAGGGTTGGGAAGCTGGGCTTGAGATGGATGTCCACCAAAACGTACAGGTTGAAACCGGCGTCAAGAGCGATAACTTCATCAATGATGCCGACAATAACGAATATTTTCTTAAAATGCGCATGACGCTGGATTTAGGAAGTCGCCCTGTTGCCATGAGTTCTCGATGGGTGTCAGAGAATCCGTGGTTGATGCGTGACATGAGCGAATACCGATTAGACAAGGTCCGTCGCGAGAACAAGATTATTGTTGAACGCAAATCCTCCGGCGTCTTCATTACGAGAGGAAACTGATGATGAAGTTTATTTATTTTATCGTGGCGTCTGCCGTTTGTGCGGCCGTTCCGCTTGAGGTTGAGGCTGTTATACCAGGGACAGCCGCTCAACCGTCGATTTACAATGTGACGATCACCAAAGCTGAACTTTGCCACAGTTCTGCATGTAGCAATCCATTTTTGTTAGGGGCAGGCAACAAAAGTTTCAATATTGCATCCGCCTCGGCAGGCGCAGATGTCGGTAGTTTTGTTGATATTTCCCAAATTCCTCTTTTCCAGACATGGACTCATGTTCGTGTAACGATTTCCTCAACCATCAGCGTGGGCGGAACGTGGACTGACGGTGATGGCGATGCGTGTGGTACAAGCAATGCAGCGCAAGCTAGCGGTCACGCTGCCGTCTATTCAGCCTCGGCAGGCGGGACGGCAGCTGCGGCGAATTTTGTTATCCCCAATGTTGGTTTTTCAGGGATAACTCAAGCTGACTTTGACGGCTTCAACCTGTCAAAAGCCGGTGGAGCGGCAACGGCAACCGTCCTCTATCCTTTGTCGGCGCCCTATGTTTGCAAAGGGGTTATGCCGCATATTGCCGTAAAATTTAATACGGCAAGTGCGCTCGGCTACGTTGCCGGTACTAATGGTGGTGCTAACACCGCCTGCCAAGCTTTCCCACGTCCACCCGACGTGTCGATCACGGTGTATGATCCCTAGTAACTGTCTTGTTTTTTTAGAAGACAATATCGAACCACGTTGCAAATATACCGATCCCGGCTGAATCCGGTAGGTGGCAATACGACTGCCCAGATATCCGATATCTGGGCAGTCTGCTTATATTGCTTTGATCTGATACGTTGCCTTCTCGAATTGCCAGCACACGATCCGCTTTCTGGTGGAAAATGGTGATCTCCCCGTAATTCTCACAGATCAGTATTCCCAGGGCTCCCCTTCACGTTCAGAACAGGCCCGACGCCGAACAACATCGCCGTTTGATGGCGTCGGTTATGTGATGATGATGAAGTTAATATCGACAGAATACCGATTGAGGATTATAGTCCGGCCATGGGATCACTATTTGGCATTTTTCTTGGGATTGGGCTTTTTGCAACGCTATTGGTGTTGGTGATCGGCATCGTGTCCTTTGCCGTACATGGCCCATTTTACCAAAAGCACGCTAATCACCTGATGCGTCTACGGGTATTGTTTCAAGGCATTGCCGTGGCGACATTGGCGATCGGGGTTTGGATGGCTGCCGCATAAGTCATGGTGACACTAACCAAAATCTATACGCGTGGGGGCGATTCCGGCGACACTTCGCTGGGCAGTGGTAGCCGCGTAAAAAAGCATGATCTTCGTGTTGCCGCTTACGGCACGTCCGATGAAGCCAACGCCGTCATTGGCGTTGTTCGGCTGCATACGATAGGTGAAGCGGATGATATGCTGGCGCGCATTCAGAACGATTTATTTGATCTGGGGGCGGACCTCTGTACGCCAGAAGGTGAACACAAAAGCGAGGGGGCGTTGCGTATTGTGCCCAGTCAGGTTGACCGGCTGGAGCGTGAGATTGATGCCATGAATGAAAAACTGGCTTCATTGACCTCATTTATCTTACCCGGTGGTAGTCCGGCGGCAGCACATTTACATCTCGCGCGCACGGTCGTTCGCCGGGGCGAGCGGTTGATGACGGAATTATCGGATACTGAAGCGGTTAATGCGGACGCCATAAAATATATGAACCGCCTGTCTGATCATCTTTTCCAACTGGCCCGTCACGTCAACGGTGATGGACAAGATGATGTTTTGTGGGTTCCCGGCTCAAACCGTTAATCAACCTTAGAATCTAACTTTAAATACCTTTCCGACGTGCCGCAGGCCACCTAATTCATTACACATAGGTGCCTTGACCACGGCATTTCCTGGTCCTATTGTGCACCTGCGAAGAGGCGGTAATTGCCTTTCCACATTGCACTGAAGGGAGGTTCCGGAACGCTTTCGGAACCTTGTTTTTCAACTCTAATTTAAGGCTGGTTTTGATGAAAGTCCTGGTCGCCGTAAAACGTGTTGTCGACTACAACGTGAAAATCAGAGTCAAATCTGATCAGACGGGTGTCGAAACGCAGAATGTAAAAATGTCCATGAACCCGTTTGACGAGATCGCGGTTGAAGAAGGCGTGCGCCTCAAAGAAGCGGGGACGGCTGATGAGTTGATCGCCGTGTCTATTGGCCCGTCCCAGTCCCAAGAAACCATCCGAACTGCGCTCGCCATGGGCGCTGATCGCGGTATCCTGGTCGAAACCGATCTGGAAATTGAGTCGCTTGGCGTCGCCAAATGCCTAAAAGCCGTCGTTGAGAAAGAAAACCCTGATCTTGTGATTGTTGGCAAGCAGGCGATTGACGATGACTCGAGCCAGACCGGGCAAATGCTGTCGGCTTTGCTGGGCTGGTCGCAGGGCACGTTTGCCTCCAAGCTGATGGTCGATGGAGAAACCCTCAATGTTACCCGTGAAGTTGATGAGGGTTTGGAAACGGTGGCGCTGAAGATGCCAGCAGTGGTGACAACAGATCTCAGGCTTAATGAACCGCGCTATGCCTCTCTGCCCAATATCATGAAGGCAAAGAAAAAGCCGATTGATATGACCTCTCCTGAGGACCTGGGTGTTGATGTTACGCCGCGCATTAGCGTCGTCTCGATCACCGAACCTTCTCAGCGTCAAGCCGGCGTCATCGTCGAGAACGTCACCCAATTGGTCGAAAAACTACGCAACGAAGCAAAGGTCATCTGATGAGCACATTGGTCATTGCCGAACATGATAATTCGGAGCTGAAACCCGCCACTCTCCACGCCGTAACCGCCGCTATACAGCTCGGTGATGTGGATATACTGGTTGCCGGATCGAACTGCGCCGGGCCCGCCGAGGCGGCAGCCAAAATTACTGGAGTGCGCAAAGTTGTTAAGGCCGACAGCCAACTTTACGCCAATGGACTGGCCGAAAATTTGGCTCCCTTGATTGTTTCATTGGCGACGGAATACAGCCATATCCTGGCTCCGGCGACGTCAAACGGCAAAAATGTTATGCCTCGCGTTGCGGCGTTACTTGATGTCGCACAGATTTCAGAAATCGTTTCGGTGATCAGTGAAGATACTTTCCTGCGTCCGATTTATGCGGGCAGCGCCATGGCGACGGTAAAATCGACCGATGCAATTAAAATTTTGACGGTTCGGATTACCGGCTTCGATGCCGCCTCAGCAGACGGCGGCAGTGCCTCTGTAGAGGATGTTACGGCTGGCGAAGATGCCGGGTTGTCATCATTCATCGGCGCTGAATTAAGCAAATCCGAACGTCCAGAACTGACCAGTGCCAAGATTGTCATTTCCGGTGGTCGCGGGATGCAATCTGGCGATAACTTCGCCATGCTCGAAGGCATCGCCGATAAGCTTGGTGCTGCCGTTGGTGCCAGCCGAGCTGCCGTAGACGCGGGCTTTGTGCCAAACGATTATCAAGTCGGGCAGACCGGCAAGGTGGTTGCGCCGGACCTGTATATTGCTGTTGGAATTTCCGGGGCAATTCAGCATTTGGCAGGAATGAAGGATTCGAAAGTGATCGTCGCGATCAACAAGGACGAAGAAGCACCGATCTTCCAGGTCGCCGACTATGGCTTGGTCGCCGACCTATTTTCGGTTCTGCCTGAGTTCTCATCCGAACTAGACGGTTAAGGCGGACCATGACAATAACCAGAGCGGTAACGCCTGCGTAAAGGAACTATTTGATGTCACTGGAAATTAAAAAGATCGGCGTTATCGGTGCCGGGCAGATGGGTAACGGTATCACCCATGTTTGTGCGAAGGCCGGCTATGATGTGCATTTACTTGATGTGGACGCGGATCTGGCTGTTGCTGGTGTTAATAAGATCGCGGCCAATTTTGACCGAGAAATTAAACGCGGGTCACTCGATGAGGTCGGTAAAGCGGAAGCGCTGGCCCGCATTTCGACCAGTGCAGACTATGCTAATTTTCAAGACTGCCAATTGGTAATTGAAGCGGCGACAGAGAATGAAGATCTGAAAAAACGGATCATTAAGGAAATCTGCGCCAATATTTCAGACGATGCGCTGATCGCTTCAAACACCTCTTCGATTTCGATTACCCGCCTGGGCGCTCATTCGGATCGTCCGGGTAAATTTGTCGGCATGCACTTTATGAACCCGGTTCCGCGAATGGAGTTGGTTGAGATTATCCGCGGCATCGCGACCGACGAAGACACTTATCGAATCATCCGCCAACTGACTGAAAAACTGGGTAAAAAGCCGGTCAATGCTGAGGATTTTCCAGCTTTTATTGTTAATCGAATTTTGTTGCCGATGATCAACGAAGCTGTCTATACGCTCTATGAAGGCGTCGGGTCAGTCAGTGCGATTGACACGGCTATGAAGTTGGGAACCCATCACCCGATGGGACCCTTGGAACTGGCTGACTTTATCGGTCTCGATACTTGTCTTGCCGTAATGCACGTCCTGCATGAGGGGCTGGCGGATACCAAGTACAGGCCCTGCCCCTTGTTGGTTAAATACGTCGAAGCTGGCTGGCTTGGCAAAAAAACAGGACGTGGGTTTTACGACTATTCAGGCGACGTGCCGGAACCAACGCGCTAAAGCGTGTTCTATAGATGTGCGGTCATGAACTACCGCAATTCTTGAATTACTCTCGTTTGAAATCATCCTCGAGACGGACAATGTCGTCCTCACCAAGATAGGTGCCAGACTGCACCTCGATAATGTGCAACGGCGCGGTGCCTGGGTTTTCTAAGCGGTGTCTTTCGCCTATTGGGATGTAGGTCGATTGGTCAGTTGTCAGCTCGAACACCTTTTCTCCACATGTGACGAGACCAGTGCCTGACACGACGACCCAGTGTTCAGCCCGCTTGTGGTGGTATTGCAGGCTAAGTCTGGCACCAGGATTGACGCAAATCCGTTTCACCTGAAAACCCGCACCGGCATCGAGGCCTTGGTACCACCCCCAAGGTCGATGCACTTTCAGGTGTATTTGATGCTCTGAACGTCCTTCGCGCTTGAGGCGTTCAACAATTTTCTTTGCGTCGGCTGCGTGGCTGCGCGGAGCGACCAGAACGACGTCTTCGGTCGCGACAACTACTAAGTCGTCGACGCCAACGGCTGCAACCATAGGCCCTTCCGAGCGCAGGTAACTACCGGTTACGTCTTCGGCCACCACGTCGCCGACGATGGCGTTGCCCTTATCGTCTTGCTCAGCGATGTCCAGCAAGGCAGACCAACTGCCGACGTCACTCCAGCCCATTTCAGTCGGCACAACGGCGGCCTTGCTGGTCTTTTCCATCACCGCAACGTCTATGGAGCCGATAGGGCATTTTGAAAAGGCGTCAGCGTCGAGATGCAGGAAATTCAGGTCGCGTACACCGCAGTTGACGGCCTTGCGGCAGGCCTCAAGCATAACTGGTTCCATCACCGCGAGCTCGTCCAGATAGGCCGCCGCAGAAAACAGGAACATACCACTGTTCCAGTCGAAACCACCCTCGGTCACCATCGCCTCTGCCGCCTCGCGTGATGGCTTCTCAACAAACTGATCGACCCGAAAGACGCCGTCGATATCGTTAAGCGCCGGGCCTCGGCGGATATAACCGTAGCCGGTCTCAGGCCCCTTTGCGGCCATGCCGAAGGTGACCAGATGCCCGGCTTTGGCTGCGGCACCTGCCGTTTCAATGGCGGTTGTGAAGGCGTTGGTGTTGGTGATTACATGGTCGGACGGCAGCAGCAGGACCAGGGCGTCGTCGTCGTGGGCCACGGCCAGCAGCGCCGCCACAGCGGCGGCGGGCGCCGTTGAACGAGGGGCCGGTTCAAGCACAATCTCCCCCGCCTTGATATTCACGTCGCGCAACTGTTCGTCAACCAAGAAGCGGTGGTCGGCGTTGCAGATCATCATTGGAGCGGCGAAGCCTTTGCCGACGACGCGCCCGGCGGTCTCCTGCAATAGCGTCTGCTCTTTGACCAGGGGCAGGAACTGCTTTGGATAAAGCTCGCGCGATAACGGCCACAGCCGCGTTCCTGAACCGCCGCACAAAATGGCCGGAAATATCATCTACAACTCATCCAGTACAATTGTTGGCAATTGCATTATTCTAATCGGGTGAAATAGAAGAGAATGCCGCAATTTCATGGCTTTGCCAAGTGCCTCGCTTGACAGCGATCTGCTAGATGATCTGATCCAGAAACCTGATCCGTCACCGGTTTGTGGTTAACTTGAGCGTGCTCAAGTTGTATGCGCCCAGTGACCTTCTGATCTAGCGTTCCGGGTTCAATGCAAGTGCTGCTGAGTTCATGCAGTAGCGTTGGCCCGTCGGTTCGGGGCCGTCTGGAAAAACATGGCCGAGATGAGCACCGCATTTGGCGCATAGCGTTTCCGTGCGGCGAGAGAATAAGCTGTTATCCTCTTCCTCAAGCACCGCGTCAGCTGATATCGGTGTGAAAAAACTTGGCCATCCGGTGCCGGAATCGAATTTGGCCTCGGAGGAAAACAGTGGGTGATCGCAGCAAACGCAATGGTAGGTTCCGCTGTCTTTGCAGTCATTATACTGGCCGGAAAACGCCCGCTCTGTCCCCTTACGTCGACAGACATTGAATTGTTCCTGGGTTAACTGTTGGCGCCAGTCGGCATCCGATTTCTCAATTTTTTCGATTTTCCCCATGTTCGTCCACCCTCTTGTGCCATCCTAACAGTCTAGTTTTCCGGGGTCGGCTTGTGGTCGCCCGTATACACTGTGCTGCTGTCTGTATGTGGGGCGCTATCAGGTGTTGTTTCAAGCAAAATCCGACGTGGCACAAAATTGGTGGCATTGAATCAGTCTTATGGCGTTGCCGTTACAAAAAAACGGACGATAGACGTTGTCATGCTGCATCACGAGAGTTGTTCTGTTTGCGCTCTGCAATCCGCTTGAAATGATCTGGATGCAAGGCGTATTCCATCACGTCTTCAAGATGGTCAAAATGCATTTGATGCAGAAAACCATGAACGCTGACAGGACGAGAGGCTTCTTCGTGGTCGGGATGCTGGATGAGTAAGGAACAGGCAGCGCCAATTAAGCAGGCCATACCACAGATCGAAAAGGCCAATGGGAAGTTCCCCATGTCTCCTAACGCGCCCCCCAACAACGGCCCAGCGATCCCGCCGGCACCATAAGACAGAAAAACAAACGGGTAGTTTTGGCCGACCCGATCATTGCCAAAAATGTCAGCGGTAAGCGTTGGGAATAGGGCAAAATTACCACCGAAATTAAAGCCAATAAGCATCGCGCCCAGATACAGTAAATATTCGTTTCCAGCCATGCCCGTAAAGGCGAACAGGATCATCGCCTGGGTCGTTGCCATCACGGTTACCGAACGCCGTCGCCCGATCTTGTCGCTTAGGGAACCCCAGGCGATACGCCCGATGCCGTTGGCCAAACTGAAAAACACCGCCATGGCGGTCCCAGCAATTGCACTGGCTTCAAGTTCGGTGTAGCCCGAGGCCTGCAAGGCCTCCATAGGATATAGTTTCATCAATCCAATCGACATAAGGCCGGCCCCAGCGCTGACGGCAAAGGTCACAAATATCAGATAAAACTGCGGTGTGTGCAGCATTTCCAAGACGGTGAAGTTCTGTTTGCCCTTGGCCGCCGCCGGAGCCGTTGCAACAAACCCTTTTGGTGCCCAGCCCTTGGGCGGCATAATCATCCATAAGCTGCCCAGCAAGATCAGACCCGAAAATGAAGCACCATAGATCATGAATGTATTAGATAATCCGTAGAGGTCGATGAGATGACCCCAGGCCCCGGCCATTTTGACCCAACCCATGGCACCAAAACCAAATCCTGCCACCGCGAGACCGGTAATCATGCCTTTTTTGTCCGGAAACCAGCGCATGCCGACAGCGATCGGAACCATATACCCCAGGCCAATACCAGCGCCCCCGATGACGCCAACCCCCAAACACACGGCCCAAAAATCGGTGCCGCCTAACACTCCCGCCAAAGCGTAACCACTACCAAGGGTCACGCCTCCAAGTGCCGCGAGTTTGCGTGGACCCCACTTGGTAATTGCCCGACCGGCGAAGACCATTACCAGGGCGAAGGACAGCAACCCAACTGCGAAAACCAGCTGTGTATCCATCTTGCTCCAGCCCGCAGTTTTAAGGGCTGGTGTGAAAACTGACCATGCGTAAATCGCCCCCAGACTGAGTTGAATAAGAATTGAACCAAGCACAACACGCCACCGGTTCGGGGAATGATCAGTCTGCATCACTTTAGACTCCACGTTCGGAAGGGAATTTGACGGTTAACTTTTGTAATCGGTGATCGGAAATTTCTGACCAGGTAAATAACGTTAAAATTTCAATACTGTGACGATAGCGTACGTTATTTAGCAGATAGGACCTTGATTTATATCAAAAGAATGCCTGAAAGTTCGTTGCGCGGTCCAGATACACGACATCGACACAGTGGGGAACGCATTCATGTTTGTGAGCGTTGACGGGTTAGGAATTATGCTCAATCAGGGCGGGTGATTTAGATTTTACCGTCATAGGCACACGCACCAATCGGGCAGGCGATGACGGTAAATGTCTGCCTTCCCAAGGCAGCGCTAACTTCCACCTCCATGGCTTTTGCAGAGGTGGCGACGACGCCAATTCCGCCCATGGCTTCGGCCACGGCAACAAAATTTGTGCCGCCAAATTCAACGCCAAGATTTGTCATGCCAGAACCACGCTGTTTCAATTCGATCAAGGCAAGTTGTTCGTCGACGAAAACGACAATCGGAATGGCAAGGGCAAGATCGCGTAACGTTGCCAATTCGCCTAACACCATTTCCATCCCGGCGTCGCCGGTAAAGGCGATCACCGGTCGATCGGGCTCAGCAAGTTTGCGCCCGATGGCTAAGGGCACGGCAACGCCCATGGTGCACAGTCCTGAAGATTGTAAAAGGCCGCGCGGCGCATAACATTCCCAGGCCTGACTGAGCAAAATGCGGTGGGCACCGGTGTCGACGGTTGCGATGGCATTTCGTGGCAAGGCCCGTCGTGCCGCGTGAACAATTGCCGCCGGCCCCCAGTCGCCGGTCGCGGCGAAGGCTTGTTTATGGGTACGACGGACCATTTGAGGCCGCTGATCAGTCCAGACATCATGGCGTTCAGTGCCTTCGCCTAACGCCGACAAACCGGCCCCGACATGTCCGATGAATGACAGGTTGGCTTGATAAACATGATGATTGTTGGACGCAGCTGAAAACTCGATCACAGATTTTTCTGGGCCCCAAAGATTGCTCCAACTGGCGCGCATTTCTATTGGATCGTAGCCAGCCAAAATAAGGAGGTCGCATTCGTCGACCAGCGGCTGTAAAAGCGTATCTGCCAACGGCGATAAACCGCCCCCTCCCAACGCTAATGGATGGTCTTCCGGTAGAATGCCCTTAGCCTTATAGGTGGTGATTACGGGGATAGAGAAATCAATGGCAAAACGCGCAACGGTATCTGCCGCGTTGTGGTGAAGCACATCAATACCAGCGATGATCAAGGGCTTTTTAGCGTGCCCCAACAATTTTCTTGCATAGTCAAGGTCGTCACTTGGTGCCGGGGCCATCGCCGCCGGGATGGCTCGATTCCTGAAATCTTTTTCGGGTTGTTGTTTTCCGGCGACGGAAATCGGCACATCGACCAATACCGGCCCTGGACGACCTTCCATGGCAATTGACACCGCCTTGTCGATGACAACGTCCACGGCCCCATCGACAGCAGTGAAACTCGCTTTGGTTACTGATTTCAGCAACTCGACATGATCAAACACCTGATGGGTATAGGTGTGGGCGACGTTTTCATCAACGCAACCGGTTAAGTAAATTAACGGTACTTGATCTTGAAACGCATTGACCACGACGTTGACAGCGTTGGCGACCCCCGGTCCAACGGTTGCCAGTAGAACGCACGGGGCTTTGCTATAATGATGGGTGCCTTCGGCCATAAAGCCGCCGGCATTTTCGTGTTTGACCAGTTGAAACTCAATTCCGGCATTTTGCAATGCGTCCATCAGCAATAGAACCTCGCCACCGGGAATTCCAAACGCATGGCGTACACCCGCCTCATAAAGGCGGCGGGCGATGATTTCAGCGGCTGTTGTCATGGTCTGTTCGAGCCCTTTTACAAGCGCCCCGCTTCTTCAAGTTTGCTATAGCCATCGCGGGTCTGCGGTAGTTTGCGCCCCAGTATTTTGGCGGCGACCAGATTGCGTAAGACCTGACCTGTACCGCCGCCAATGGTGAACATGCGGGCATCTCTGTACATACGTTCGAGCGGCAGGTTTCTTGAATACCCCACGGCACCGTAGACCTGGAGCGCGTCGCTGGTCACTTTGATCGCCATGTCGGAGGCGAGGATTTTGCCTTGCGCAGCCAGCAGCATGTCGGGGAAATCGTTGCCGTCCCAATCGGCACTGGCGGCGGCTTGATAGACAACGGCCTGGGCTGCGGTGATCTGCGTCGACATGTCGGCGAGCATCCATTGTAACCCTTGAAATTCGCAGATTGGGCGACCAAATTGTTCTCGGGTCTGGGCGTAATCGAGCGCCAGGTCATAGGCCCCTTCGGCAATGCCCATAGCGACAGTTGCTGCGCCGACGCGCTGGGAATTATAGGCGTTCATCAGCCCGGCAAAACCGCGCTTTACGCCCCCAGGCGGAACCAACATCATGGAGGCGTCGATTTCCATGTCTTCGAAAATTATTTCAGTTTCCGGTATCCCGCGAAGGCCCATTGTCGGTTCGCGGCGTCCAATCTTTAGCCCCGGCGTTTGTTCGCGAACGGCAATAAACCCGGCAATCCCTTTGTCTTCACCGTCTTCGATCACACGGGCAAAGATTAAATGCAGTTTCGAAACACCACCACCGGTGATCCAATGTTTGGTGCCATTGATGATGTATTTATCGCCGGTTTTGACGGCCCGTGTGCTCATGTCTGTTGCGGCACTGCCGGCGTTGGGTTCGGTAATGCAAATTGCTGGTTTATCACCGGCCAAGACCAGGCTGGCGGCTAATTTTTTTTGCTCTTCCGAACCGTATTGCATGATTGCACCGATACCACCCATATTGGCTTCGACAACAACACGGGCGGTGACGCCGCAGACCTTGGCCATTTGTTCAACGACTAGGACGACATCTAAATACGATAAGCCCTGACCGCCGTATTCCGTCGGCAGGGTCATGCCCATGAACCCGGCTTGCTTGAGCGTTTCGATGTTGTCCCAGGGGTATTCTTCCGTGCGATCAACATCGGCAGCACGCGGGGCGATGATATCGGTGGCCACACGGCGAGCGGCGTCTTGAATTTCAAACTGGGTTGAGGTCAACTGAAACATGCTGGTTCCTTATCGAGAATTACCGGAAACTTGAAGGTATCATAAGGCAAGAATTTACATGATAAAAACGAATAATGTTCATGTATTAATTGAAAAATACTTGACTAAATATTCGTCTTTCTTCCTGACGTTCGGCAATTATTGTAGACCTATTTAGGTGTTTTGGACGATACGCTCTTTGGGGAAAGACACCGAGACCTGCGTGCCGAGACCGCTTTCGCTGGCGACATTCAGGGTTCCACCATGCAGTTCCATCAAGCCTTCTGATAAGGGCAGTCCGAGGCCGGTGCCTTCCTGCACTTTTCGGTTAAGTCCGCCATCGACTTGCCCAAATCGGGTTAAGGCAATTGCGATCTCTTCGTTATTCATGCCAATACCCGTGTCGGCCACTGTGGTGACGATGGCACCATCATCATCCAAGCCTGAGCTTACTGTAACTTCGCCGCCCTCTGGCGTAAATTTGACGGCGTTGCTAAGGAGGTGAAGAAAAACCTGCTTAACTCTGCGAGCATCGGCGACAATGGTGGGGTTTTCTGGTGTAATCAAGGATGTAATGGTGACTTGTCCTTTGTCGGCTCTCGGCCTGACCAACCGGATCGAGGCGTCAACAACCGCGCGCAAATCGACGCTCTCTTCAGTCAGTTGCAACGTTCCTGCACCAAAATCGGAAACATCAAGAATATCATTTATCAGGCCGAGTAGAAACTCGCTCGATTGATTGATATCACTAATATATTCCAGATAAGTGTCGTTGCCGACGGGACCGAACATTTCGTCTTTCATTATTTTTGAAAAACCGATGATGGCATTGAGAGGGGTGCGTAATTCGTGGTTCATATTGGCCATCAAGTCGGTCTTGGTCCGGGTTATCAATTCATAACGGCGGATTCCGGCCTCTAACCCCTGGACTAAAACGTCCGTCGGGCAGGGTTTGGTGAAGAAGCGAAAAACATTGCCTTCATTAACCGCTTCCATAGCGGTTTTTTGGTCGGCATTGCCAGTCAGCATCATGCGCGTCGTATCGGGAGAAAGGGTTTGCAGACGCTTGAGGACCTCAGTGCCGAGCATATCAGGCATTCGCATATCGCTAACGACAACGGAAAAAGGACCGTCCCTCTTAACCAGCTCAAGCGCTTCGGGGCCGGAAGATGCGGTTGAGATATTGAATTTTTTGCGCAACTGGCGCTTCAATCCCGCCAAGATACTCGCTTCGTCATCAACAAAAAGGATTTTGTCATCGTTATTCATGAGAATTTTCCACAACTGCCTTTAACTGAAAAGTTAAATGACCAAGGATACCCTTGTATCCTTTGCATAAGAATTTGATCGGCGAGGACCGTGACGTGATGGTGAGTTGGTGTCCTATCAGGGCGTTGAAGGACGCGCACCGATTTCTCTTAATATTGTTGCATTTCCTTTGATGTGACCAAGTTTGGCCATTTCTCGGAGACGGCGAACCTGGGCGTCGCTAACCTGATAGTCGACCGCTAACAACAGCTGATTGTCGCAGTTTTTTAGGTCGGCTTGAAGGATATCGCCTGCGCGTATCAGATTGACGCTAATCTCCAACAGTTCAAAATTACCGTCTAGCGCATTCCGGTCATATAAAATTCGCCGCACCAGTTTGAATAGGTCCGGGTCGAACTTGCCAATGCCTTTTTCAATAAAATCAAACTCAGCCCGGGCTGGTATCGCCGCCTTGGACACTTGCGCCAAAGCATTCAGTATTTTGAGCAGCCTCGAAATTTGAGGAATGTCATTACCGACGACGACCTCGCCGTCATCGCTAAACGCATTGTCAGGAAATCCGCTGCCGTCAAAATTTTTGTCTTGATAGTAAATGATCTCGGCAACATCTTTTAGTCTCGGTATATTTGAAATCAAATCCCGACTGATTTCCGGTACCCGGCTAATCAACTGTTGCTCCATCGCAGACAGGGCTTCCCCATTTTTTTCTTTATTCAACGTTTCTTTGGGCACGGCCACGCGACCTATAGGAGCTAACATTGTCGCCAAATCCAGGTGCCAGGAATAATCCAAAGACAATTGCGGCTTGATCTTTTTCGCCCACTGACGAATACGGGCCGACTGTTGGAAGAGTTCCGGGTCGCTCAAGGCGAGGACGTCCGTGAGCACTTTGACACTTCCAGCTAAGGTTTGTTCGAGAAGGTGCTTTTCAGCCGTGACCAGTTTGTATTGCCGCACGGCAGCATTGAGCCCTTGCTCCATGACATCCTTTGGGCAGGGTTTATTGAAAAACCTGAAGATATTTCCCTTGTTGATGGCATCTGTTGCTGTCTGCTGATCGGCATTGCCAGTCAACATGGTGCGAACAGTATCAGGAGAAATCTTGCCTATTTTTTCGAGCGTTTCGACGCCATTCATCTCCGGCATCTGCATGTCAGATACAACGACGGCAAAAGACGGTGATGTCTTGACGATCTCCATGGCTTCGGCGCCACCGGTTGCTGTGGTCACATCAAATGACCCTCTGAGTTGACGCTTCAGCCCTGAAAGTACGTTTGGGTCGTCGTCAATCAATAACACGCGATCAGCCATCTCAGTTTACCTCCGGTGTTCGTAGGGACTTCGCAGCAGCGTCCCACGTTGGTAGTTTATCAATCAGGCCGGCTTGACCAAGGTAATCCAAATCAAGAAAATTAGGATCAATATTGTCGACTGCATCGATGTCGAAGTCTTTCCTGACCAGGCATTGGGACGTATGAAGGATGGATAGCGGCCCAAGCTCGAAACTATCACTTTCCGACGGGGCGTGATGAAAGGCGACGGCGTCGATTACTTCGGTTGGAAACCCCCAGGTCCCAAGCAAATAAGCGCCAAGGGCCGGGTGCGAGACGTTAAATGCCCGCTCTTCGCCCTGAACGAGTGAAACGCCTCCTTGGTCCAGGCTTTTTTCCAGGTCGTCGTAAATGTCCCCCCACTGGGTCATGAAAATTAATGTGCCAATGTGAGACAGCGCACTTGTAGATATCGCCAGTTTTGTCGTCCGTTCATCAAGGTTCTCAATTTCGCAAATTTTGGAGACCAGCGCCAAAATTGACATACAGTTTTTGTTCAAATTTGCGACCCGCAGGGAGTCCTTATCGGTACTGGCGAACTCATTAAAAATACCAACGGTCACAGCAATCGAGCGGAATGTATCAATGCCGAGAAAACGGATCGCCTCATCGGGTGTATGGACCTCAACCGGAAACCCAAAATAAGCGGAATTGGTCACTCTAAGAGTTTGCGCGGTGAGGGCGATATCCTTGCTGACAATTTCACTTAATCTTTTGAGACTTGTTTTAGGATTACCGATTTCTTCGGTCAGTTCCGTCACAATTGCCGGCAATGTGGGTAATTTGTTCATTGTCCCGACCACGCAGGCGGCTGTGGACTTGTCAAGGAACGTACGCAGCAGAAGGGCGCGCGAGATGGTTTCCTCCAAGGCGATTTTATCACAGGGTTTGGCCAGATATTGGTGCGCCGTTAAAATTGTCTTGAGCACGCTTTCTTCTTCGGCAAATCCAGACAGGACAATGCGGATGGTCCCCGGATATTTCTGCCGGACCTCATCAAGTAACTCTGCACCACTCATCTCTGGCATTCGCATGTCAGAGATGACGACGGCGAAGTCATTTTTCGCAAGCAGCGCTAACGCCTCCTTGCCGCTATTGGCGAAACAACAGTTCCATTCATTTCTTTTTGCCCTCAGCATTCGCTTAAGCGCACTGAGAATGCGTTCTTCATCATCAACAAATAATATACTCGGCTGCATCTACTAATCCTTATTGTAGCCCTTGGTATGTCGGTTCTAACACCGGACGGCCTGCTTGTATTCGATTTACAAACGCCTCCTCACTCGATCCAGATTGACGGATCAGGCGACCATGTCGGCGTCATCAATCTGAGCAACACTTTCCCGCCGCTCAATCGGCAACGAAATTGTAAACGTGGTGCCGACGCCGTCTTCAGTTTCAAAACTCAAATCCCCGCCATGTTTAACGGCGACGATATCTCTGGCAATCGCCAGGCCTTGACCGGTTCCTTTGCCCACCTCTTTGGTCGTGAAGAACGGATTAAAAATTTGGTCTCGGATGTGCACGGGAACCCCGTTTCCGTTGTCAGAGATTTTGATCTGGACAAGATCATCATGACGCACGGTCGAGACAGTAATTTTCCCAGGATCGGAAGTCTGTTTTTCACCAATTGCATGGGCGGCGTTGATCACCAAATTGAGTAAGACCTGATTGATCTCCCCCAAAAAGCAATTTATGAGCGGCAAGTCATCGGCGAAATTTTCCTCGACCACCGCTACACTTTTCCATTCACCTTTTGAAACGATCAGCGTCGTCGAGACAGCCTTGTTAATGTCACATGCAGACATTTCTTTGGAGCCCGGATGTGAAAAGTCTTTCATCGCCAGGACAATACGCGAGACCTCGGAAATGCCGTTGATTGATTGCTCGGTCGCCGTCGGGATTTCTTCTAGTAAATAAGGTAGGTCACCGTCCTCAATCATCTTGTTTATTTCCGCAACATCGGCGGCAACCAGTTCGATATCTGAGCATTTATTATTCAGTTCTAAAAGGCGGTTGAGGATTGCCAAGACCTCTTCCTGCGCTTCAGAAAGAAATTGTAAATTGTCGCCAATATACTGAGACGGGGTGTTTATTTCGTGGGCGATGCCACCGGCTAATTGACCAACGGCTTCAAGTTTCTGAGCCTGAAGAAGGTCTGATTCGAGCTTTTCCTTTTCGCTTTGAGCATCAATCTGCGCGGAAACGTCATCGGCGACAATTAGGTAACGAGAGTTGACTTCATCACTCGCTTGTTGAAGCAGTGTTTGCGAAATGGATAAGTGAACGTTGCCTTTAGATGACGCCGGATAAGTGAAGTTCTCATGTCGGTATGCCGCCCCCGAGGAAATCGCATTGGCATCTTTCTGAGACAACCCGACAGCGGTTAGAGCGTCACGAAGAAAGATTGTTTCGATTTCATATCTGGACAGGTTCAGCATTGCCACGGCACTTCGGTTGGCCATTGTTACCCCCTCGGAATCGTGGACGATTACAGCGGAGGGCATGGTTTCGAGAATCATTCTGGTAAACGCAGCATTACGACGAAGATCGTTTGTTTGCTCTTCGACCGTGTTTTTTAGGTCTTCATGATGACGCAACATCCGTTTGCGCATAATCGAAAAACGGTTGATCAGCAGGTTCAATTCGGTCAATCGTGACGTTGGCAGGCTGGCTCCAAAATCGTTCTGGGCCATCCGCTCGGCGACTTTTACGAGAGCACCAATTGGTCGGCGAATTGAAAACTCGCCGACCATTGCGCCAAGCATGCCAACGAAGAATAGCAAACACAGAAATACGATGACGAGTTGCTGGTAGGCACTTTGCGTGCTCGCCAGATGGTTCTTGAAATTGACGTGAAGGCGGAGTTCTCCTAATTTGGCACCGTTGAGCATAATCGGCTGGACGAACATCTGGCTGGAGTCATGAAGGTGATCAGTTTTTGGCTCAATCATCTCCAAAGGATATACATGCCGTCCGTCACCATCGAATAATTCAATCGTTTCCCAGGCCGGATTGGTATTGAGAAGTGAATCGAGAATTTCGTAAATACTGGCGATTTGGTTATCAAGAATCACCGGTACCATCATTTCCCCAACCGTGTTGATATGGCTTTGGATGCTGGAGGTGTACTGAAATCTTTCGCGTTCTAGAAGGCTAGGCGTCCAGAACGCGTATAGGAAAAAGACAAGAACGACCATTACCGACGCTTGCAGCAAAAATATATGTGACCGAAGACCCAGGGAAAATCGAGTATTGGACATTGTTTTTAATAAAGCCATGGGCCTTTACCTCATTTTAAGATTTTCGAAAGCTAATTCCGGCCAAAACAAATACTCATTTGATTTGGCCGGAACGGGCCTGCTGATCGGAACACGGTCCAATAACGTCGTACCGCCGTTCGAGCGTGCCATTGCCATTAGGGCCAGGTGAATAACGTGCCGACCCCCTTCGGGGACACGGGGATGGATGGACACTGGGTGCATCGGTTTTTCTTGCGTTTGACGAAGAACCCGATGGCCGGTTTGTGCGGCCTCACTTTGGTGTTGAAACGTTCCCATCACGGGTTCCCAACGTGTTGTCTTGATTCTGCCTCAATAGTCGGAGGACAATTTTCTAGGTCAGAATTTTCAACCCGCTCTTTAGGCAGGCGAATGATGAACGTCGTGCCAACGCCTTCTTCAGAGTTGAAATTTATGCTTCCCCCGTGCTTTTTAACCACAATGTCTCGCGAGATCGCCAACCCCTGCCCACTGCCAGCACCTACTTTCTTGGTCGTAAAAAAGTGATTGAAGACCTGATCTTGTATTTTTTTTGGGATTCCGGCTCCATCATCACGGACCCGAATGACGACATGACCGTTGTTGGTTACGGTCGATACATGAATAGCCCCCAACCCTTGGCGGATCGGTTTATCGTTGATCGCATCTGCGGCATTAATAATGAGATTAAGAAAAACTTGGTTAAGTTCACCGGCTAGGCACGGAATAGCAGGTAGTTTTTCTTCGAAATCCGTCGTCAACTCGGCAATAAGTTTCCATTGGTTGCGCGAGATTGTGATGGTGTTCTCAAGACTTCGGTTGATATCGGTAAGTGACTTTTCTTTGGATCCTGGATGCGAAAATTCTTTCATTGCCAGCACGATCCTTGAAATTTGCTGAATGCCAACAAGTGATTGTTTGGTCGCCGAAGGAATTTCTTCTCGCAAATAATCGAAATCAAGTTCATCTCGAAGCGTGTCGACTTGATCAGTCATCTTTGAGAATTCTTCGCGTTCGCGTACGGCATCTACCACGGTCAGGCTTTTATCAATCAGGGTAAATACATCGTCCTGAGCGCCCGTGAGAAAGTTCAAGTTGTCGCCGATGTATTGCGAAGGCGTATTTATTTCATGCGCGATTCCACCAGCCAGATGACCGACGGCTTCGTGTTTTTGAGCTTCCAGAAGGTCCGTCTGGAGCTCGTGTTCTTTGTCGGCGGCGACAGCCAATTTGGTGGCCATATTTTTAAATGCTATTGCCAGTTCCGAAATTTCTCGTGGCCCGGTCGTGTCGATGCGCTGGTTTAAGTCACCGATGTCTTGGACGGACGAAATCTCTAAATGGGTCATCGCCTTGCTTAACGATGAAATCGGCCGGATCAGTTGGCCGACGATGAACCACAAGAAAACCGCGATCAAAACACCGATCAATACCGATACGGCAACGGCTTCATTGATCGCCAGTGCCCTGACCCTGGAAATGGATGCTTGTACATCACGGGACGTATGGTCGCGGGCGGCTTTCAACTCTCGATCAAGAGTATCCAACGCCAGGATTGCCGGCGCATCATCTATATTGACCGCCTTATCAACGTCGATAATTGTGGCGTTGTTTGAGACCATGCGTTCGGCTAACAGGATTGCTGCTGAATAGCGTTTGAGAACGTCGTCCAGGTCTGAAAGTGCTTTCTGCTCTGCACTATTGGCACCGAATGATCTATATGCGGTCAAGGCAACGGACACATCCAACAATGCGATGTTGATGTTGACAATCCGTTTTCGATCCCGGCGAATGACAAAGTCTTTAAATTCGTGAATGCTTCCGCCGTATCCGAGTGCGCCGCGCAGTTTACCAAGCGCGATTGTTTTCTGGGCAGGCCCCGCGCTCAACGTCTCCCACGTATTGGCCATGTGGTAAGTTTCACGAACAGCAAATACTGATACGACGACGACGCCCACAGCAACCATAAATAATACGCCGGCGATGATTTGACCGATCGTTTTGATCTTCATGGTATTTGGGGACGTAAACATGGTTGACCTCAAACGCCTTGCTTGGCGAGAATGCGATCAAGCCGCCGTAGGGCAAGGTCAACCAGGCTGAAAACGTCACTTGGTTTTTTCTCAGAAAAACTATGGCGGGTGAAAAACTGGCTCACCAGCTGGCTACGTGGTGACCGGTCAATCAACCGAGAAACGACTCCACCCAAGATATGGCCGGAGCTCAAAAAGACGATCGAAGGTGTTACGCCTTGGTCAACTGGACGGATTTTCCACTCTTGCATCGTCTCGCCGTGGGCCCATCCTTTGTGAGCTCTGATCTCGAATTCATTGACCTTGGTAAAGACGTCATGAGGGCTTTTTCCCGTGAAAGCGCGGACGTGCATGTTGGCAATTTCGGCGTGCCACTCGGCAGTGCCGGGCATCGTCCGGGCGAGGGCAACCAGGGCGGCATTAATATTGGTCCACGTGGAATAAACTTGGCTGGGCGTCAAACCTAACTCAAGGGCATGTGCACTTATGGAGGCCGTCATCGATCCTAGCGAGACGATGACGGCAAGGGCTAGGGCTCGAATTGAACGAGCGACTAACGCCAAAGGGCCCTTAATTACCGTATTTTTTTGACTTGAAGTCGAAAAAGAGGCGATTGTTTTGTGTTGAAAATCTGGGTGCATTTGTTAACGGCCTTTCAACCATTATGGCACCCCCCCGCTTGTTAAACTAACCAAACATAAACTGATTTTGTTCTATTTAAATAACGAATTCAACCCCAAACCCTCAACTAAAATGTTTCAACTTATTACAACAGATTGATCTTAAATCTATTCTCAATGGTGAGGGTCAAACGATTCTGCAGCCGACGAGCGCTTAATTTTATGAAGAATACAAGTCAACAAGGACACCGCAGAGTACGGCCACAAGTGTATTTTTGGGGCTGGCAGTCCGTTCGATCAGGCCGATATCACGAAAAACCGGCGGGTTACCAAAGGGAAGGCATCTTATTTTCCCACTAAACGGCTCAGCAATCGGTCGTTTGGGGACGATCGATACACCGAGACCGTTCGAAACCATCATCGATACCGCTTCAAGCGAGTCCATTTCCATGCCTTGAGCGATCTGTATCCCACGGTCTTGCAAGTGGGTGTCAATCACCCGCCCGGCCCAGGCGAATCGTTGGAATCGAATATAGGGCAGGGATTCCAACAGGGCCCTGTCGGTTTTGCCACGTGCGCCCTTTGGCGCGATCACCATCAGGGGTTCACGCCCACATGCGTGCCAGCTCAACCCGGTTGCTAGTTGGGTCGGTTCACTGACCATCGCCACATTAAGGTTTCCTTTTCTAACCGCATCCGCCAATTCGGAAGAGAGACCGCTGGTGACTCGGAATTTTAGGTCTGGGTGGGTCGAGCGTAGTGTCAATAACGCACTGGGCAGGACGCCACTCAAGGCCGTTGGCACCGCACCAAGTTCCAGGGTTCCGGTCATTTCGTCTGTTGCGAAAGTGTTGGTTAGGCCGTCACAAAGACTGATGATTTGGCGCGCCCGTTCGACCAGCTGTTTGCCGTGAGTATTGAGCAAGGGCGGGCGTGTATGGCGATCAAAAAGGCGGGTCTTCAATCCTTCTTCCAAGGCTTTGACATGCAGGCTTACGGCAGATTGGGTGAGGCCAATGGCTTCCGCGGCGCCGGCAAAGGAGCGGTGTTCGGCGATGGCGACCAAAGTTTGTAAATGACGAATGTCCATGGCGGCAGGTTACCGCTTTGGTGGGGATAGCGCAAAATTTGACAGACAACGTCCTATGGCCTATCGGGAGGTGACTGTTTAAACTGTGGTGTCGCAACCAGGAAGACCTTTGCATGTCTAATGCTGTCCCTCTGATAAAACTCTCTCAGGTGAGCAAAAGCTTTGCCGGTAATGATGCATTGCGAGGTGTTGATCTTGAGGTCGCACGCGGGGATTCACTGGTTCTTGTTGGCAGTTCAGGTGCAGGTAAGACCTTGACGCTAAAGTGCATTATGGGATTGGTTAGCCATGATGGTGGGCGTATCGACATTGACGGACGAGAGATTGGCTCGCGCAGCGATGTCGAGCGTAAGGCGTTGATGGATCGCTTTGGCATGACCTTTCAAAAGTCCGGCTTGTTCGATTCAATGACGATCTGGCAAAATGTCGCGTTCCAGCACCTGCAAGAAGGGATGACGGCGTCTGAGGCCAAAGAACTGGCAATTGATAAGTTGGCCGCCGTTGGTCTTGAGGCCCGAACAGCGGACCTTTTCCCCAATGAACTGTCAGGTGGAATGCAAAAGCGCGTTGGACTGGCCCGGGCCATTGCCAACGATCCGGAAATTCTATTTCTCGACGAACCGACCGCCGGACTTGACCCGATTATGACCAATGTAATCAATGAATTGATTCTCGATATTGTTGACCAATTGGGGGCCACGGTGGTGTCGATCACCTCCGATATGTCGAGCCTGAAAGTTATCTCCAACCGCGTCGCCATGCTTCATGATGGTGAAATCATCTGGGACGGCCAGACCCAGGATATTGATAACTCTGGCAACCCCTATGTTGATCAGTTCGTCCACAGTCGGGCGGAAGGCCCGATCAAGATGACGGTGCAGGCCTTTTAAGATTGGTAAAATTGGGTGCCGATTACGACCCTAAAAGAAAGCGAAGGTTCTTGTTTCAAGACTCTCACGCGGTTTTATATCGTCCGGCGGGTTGGGGACATCAAATGCGGTGTGCAGTGAAAAACGGGCTCGACCGTCGGTCGCGGAATCGTAAGTTTTAAGCAACAACGCTTCGTCCGTCTGCATATTCGGGAAATGAAACCACGTGCACGCCGGGTTGTAGGTCGCCATCATCAGTTCCCCAATGCGATCTTTGGCCTTTCGTTCTACGGGCACCACATCATCCGGGCTGAGGCTGGTTGCGTCGCAGAGCGCCAACTGCGAGGTGATCGCCGGATGACGAATGGCGCGCCAGACGTTGATGATGGCGAACCGACGGCAAATCAACTTCTCGGCCTCATCGCCGGGTAGGATGTCGCTAACCCGCTGGCGAGCAGATTTATCAGTATAGTCGTTATGAACAACGCTGGAAGGCTCCCGGGTTTTCAACTTGGTCCGTGTTTCTTTTGAATCAGCGCGGTGCGTGTGGTCAAAGACGACGACGCGGTTGGCACCGGTGGCCTTGGCGACCAAATGCCTGACTTCCTGTTCATAAATGTCGGTAATCTGCATCGGGTCATAGAAATCTGTGACGGCGGAGCGGTGATCGACAAGCTGAAACCCTTGGGCGTCAAGGGAATGGCTGTTTCGGTCAGGACGGCCATTTTTGATTTCGACAACGACCTCTTCGAATTGGCCCTGCAGGTCAAGCTTGGCCTGTTCGCCGCCAACGGAGGCGTAATAAACAGGAACGTCGTCGGATGGGGCGAGAAATTTAAGGGCTGCGGTGGTCATATGGCGGGTCCATCATTTTTGCGGGGATCATCAAAATTGGTTTTGCGAAAGGGTTCGTGGGCCATGTTAAATCATAGCAACGGCGACGGCGATTGAATATCGGCGTTATTGTGAACGTAGATCTTAAGGCGCTTGTAAAACCAGAGGATCTGACAGACAAGAATTGCGTGGCCACTCCCCACGGCAATTACGGTGACAAATGATGACATTGCGCGATACCTTTCTTGCCCTGATGGTGCCACTGGTCTGGGGGTTGGGACTGACTTTTTCCAAGATCGCGGTAACTGACTTCCCGCCGATTTTGTTGATGACATTTCGCTTCGCCCTTACCGCTTGTCTGCTGGTTTGGTTCGTGCCGATCCCACGAGGGCTATTTAAAAAAATCTTCTGGATCGCCCTGGTGTCGGCGGCGATCCAATATGGCCTGACCTTTTACGGTTTGAAGCTTCTTGATGCCTCGACGGCGGCGTTGGTGATTCAACTCGAAGCGCCGTTTCTGGCATTACTTGGGGCGATACTGTTGAAAGAGTCGGTCGGGTTTATGCGGGTTCTCGGGATTGTCATCGCCTTTGGTGGTGTTGCAGTCATCGCCGGTGAACCACGGTTGGCCGACAATCAGCTGGGAATTTTCCTGTGTGCGTCGGGCGCTTTTACCTGGGCGCTGGGCCAAGTCATGATCCGTAAACTTGGTGCGGTTGGCGGTTTCATGATGATTGCCTGGGTCGCCGTGTTCGCGACACCACAGCTGCTTGTTGCCTCAATAATCTTCGAAGGCAACCCGATTCCAACGATTATGGCGGCCCCATGGAGGGTCTGGGTGGTTGTGCTGTATTTGGCCGTTGCCATGAATGCAGTTGGTTATGGCATTTGGTACAACCTGATCGGCCGGCATCCGATTAACCGCGTGGGGCCGTTCTTGTTGTTGTTACCTGTGGTGACGATTGCGTCATCCGTGGCGATTCTCGGCGAAACATTAACTTGGTGGCTCGCTGCCGGTGGGGCTGCGGTGATTGCCGGGGTCGGCTTGGTTATTTTTGAGAATTCTCAATCTAACCGCACGACGCCAATGTCCATCAGGCCAAACGCGCAAATTGATCAGTCGCCGGGCTCCAAATCCTGTCGTTCGGATGAAAGGTCGGCCAGATGAGAGGTCAGGCTCTGGGCCTCGACGAATAGACGTTTGACTTCCGGATAGGCAGACTTAATTGCGCGCTCCATCCTGCTAATCGTGCGTTCGATATCGGTTGCGGAAAGCGTATCGGCAAAATCCAGGCTGATGTTGACCAGCACATCTTTTGGCCCGAGATGCATGGTTCGAAGTTCATTGACACCCTCGACGCCGTCATCCTCAACAGCGATAGCGCGTATCCCCATGATTACCGGGCTGCCAGCACTTTCGCCAACCAGCAAGCTTTTGCATTCATAGGCTAAAACGCCAGCAACTGTCGCCAGAATTAGGCCAATGATAACCGATGCAATGCCGTCGAGAACGGGCATATTGATGGCTTCTGCCAAGGCAATCCCGACAAAGGCCACTAATAACCCTAGCATCGCTGCTGTATCCTCAAACAGAACCGTAAAAATCGCCGCGTCTTTACTTTGACGAATGGCTTCAAGGTAGCCCATATCGCCTTTGGTTTGGCGAAATTCCTGCATCGCAATCCACCAAGCAATACCTTCGAATATTAAGGCAGCGCCAAGCACAAGATAATTGATGTAGGCATCCGTGATCACGCCGGGGTGGCGAATTTTATCGATCCCTTCATAAATCGAAACGCCTGCGCCAACACCAAAAATCAAGATGGCAACGACAAACGACCAAAAATATAGTTCCATGCCGTAGCCGAACGGGTGGTGGTCATCCGCCGGTTTTTTAGACCGGGCCATGCCATAGAGGATAAGGCCCTGGTTGCCGGTATCGACCATTGAGTGAATTGCTTCGCTGAGCATGGCGGAACTGCCCGTATAAGCGGCGGCGGTAAATTTTGTGATGGAGATAAGAGTGTTACCAACCAGTGCTGCCAGCACAACTTTCTTTGACCCGTCTGTTGCCACTTAAATTGCTCCTCAGAAATTGGTTAGCGCGTTGTTTAGCACGATTGCGTAGGCGACAAAATGTCAAACGATCAAGGGATTTAATGTCCATTCATACAATACTGATATTAGACCTTGCCGGGCAGGGCCCATTTCCGTTATCCAAGAGCTACCGAAGGAGGGTCTGATGACACAGGAACTTAAGAAAATTCTCTATGTCGAAGACGAAATCGACATCCAAAAGGTTGTCGAGATGGTTCTCGAAACAATTGGTGGCTATGAAGTTCTGGTCTGTAGCTCGGGCCAGGAAGCGCTTGAAAAAGCAGCCGATTTTGCCCCCGATCTGTGTCTGTTAGACGTGATGATGCCCGGTATGGATGGCCCAGCAACCCTGCAAGCATTACGCAAGGTCGAAGGCTTCGCCGATAAGCCCTTCGCTTTTCTAACTGCCAAGACGCAAGTCGAAGAGATTTCCCGCCTTAAGGCGCTTGGTGCCATTGACGTAATTATCAAACCCTTCAATCCGATGACCTTGGCCGATCAGGTCCGCGACATCTGGGGCCAGCGCTAGGGGTTTTGACATAAGGCGGCGCAAATTGGGCCGTATCCTGGAGCGGGTGAGGAGAATCGAACTCCCGTATTCAGCTTGGGAAGCTGCTGCTCTACCATTGAGCTACACCCGCGACAGATGGCGAGAGTGTCTCATTAATTTCCGAATGGTCAAGAAAAACGCCCAGAAGACTACCTGGAAAAACATCTAGCGTCTGCAGCCGGTTTTGGCGGTTGCAAGGGATCACCGATAAGTCACAGCTTCGTTATTGTTAAGAGGGTTCGGGGGTCTTTATTGTCTCGGATATCGTAAATCTAGAGCAAATCCGGAGCGAATAGGTTCATTCGCAACCGTGGGTTTGCGGGGATATCAACTAGTTAGAACACTTTCAGTGATCCAAAAATCGCCGGACGTGTTCTAGGGCAATTGAAGGATATTGATAATGCGCGGCGTGATGATGGTTTTGTGTTTTGCCGTGTTGACGGTGACGGCGCAGGCGGGAACGCCAAGTCCCTATTCAGGCACGGTGGTGATTGATACCGGGAAACCTTTTGCGGCTTATGTCAGCGTGCTCAAACGCGCGATTGCGGCGAATAAATTTGGTCTTGTCGCCGAGGCTTGCGCCACCTGCGGGGCTAAGGCGATTGGTGTCACCATCCCGGGCAACCGGGTGTTGATGATTTTTTCACCGCAATTCGCCGTTCGTATGCTCAAAGCCAGCGAGGCCTCGGGTATTGAAGCGCCACTGAGGCTGTATGTGACTGAAGAGGCCAGTGGATCGGCCAAATTAACGTATAGGTTGCCGAGCCACGTGTTTGCCCCGTATGCGGTTGCGGCACTGAATGAAATGGCGGGCGAACTGGACATCATCTTGGCTAGAATTGTCAAGCAGGCCGGTTCCTGATCAGCCCCCTGTTTGAAAATGACGACCGGACACCGTAACTTTTGATGCCCGGTCGTTGTTACCCGTTACCTTAATTCTTTTTGTCGTCGGTATTGTCGTCGTTATCGCGACGGTAAAAATCGTGGCCCCATCCACGCCGGTGCTCGTACATTTCCTTCATCGTCAGATTGCCATCGCCATCCCGGTCATGGCGGGTGATCATCCCGGCCATCGGTGCGCCGAATTCGTCTAAGGTGACCTTGCCGTCACCATCATCATCAAACGCCTGAAAACGGTCGACCATGTGGCTTCGTGAGGACTGCAACCAAAGTTTTTGGAATTCCGAAAGGTCCAAACTACCGTCTTTGTTGTCGTCAAATTTCTGATAGCGCTCTTGCCGGGTCTGGTCCATTTCCTCCTGGGTCACTGATCCATCGTTATTCAGATCAAGAGCTTTAAATTTTTGTTCCATCATTTGGCTGTGTTGTCCCGCTCCGCCCATCATGGCGGAACCGTGCATGCCCCCCATCCTACCGGGCCCTGACATCCCTCCCATCATCGATGCCGAATGCCTGTCACTATCGTGTCGCCACTCCGGCCCTTTGGCGATAACGGTACTGGCGATCGTGCCGACGCTGATGATGGTAACTCCGACGGCGATCATGATTTTTGTTTGGCGTTTCATTTTAAACCTCTGCTGTGTTGGTTTTGGGGTGTGTCATTAACAGGGGCTATATAAGCACCCAGTTGTCACAAAAGTTTGTCAGAGACCCTAGTGTTTTGTCGCAAATGATCACAGCCAACGGGATTGATACAATTTGATACAATTTTTCTGTGGCCCGTCCGTGGTCACAGGGTCACAATCGAGAATGTTCAGACACAAGATCGACTTTTGGGATAAGGATCATCATGAACACTACACCCCATATTCTTGTCGTTGATGATCATCCAGATATTCGCGAACCCTTGACCAAATACCTGGAGGTTCATGGCTTGAGGGTGACGCCTGCTGATAGCGCAGCGTCGGCTCGACGGAGTCTCAAGGACAGCGCCATCGATCTTGTTGTCCTTGATATCATGATGCCGGGAGAAGACGGATTGTCACTCTGCCGTCACCTACGGGAATCAACACGTTTGCCGGTCATCTTACTGACTGCAATGACGGAAGAAACAGACCGCATTGTTGGCTTGGAAATGGGCGCTGATGATTATGTGTCAAAACCTTTCAACCCTCGTGAGCTGCTGGCCCGAATCAAGGCCGTGTTGCGCCGAAGCACTGCGCTGCCGCCAGAACCGGACGATTTGCGCAGCGAGTTTATCAAGTTCGCATCTTGGGCATTGGATGTCAGGCGGCGCGAACTGGTGGGAGAAGACGGAATTTCTGCACCGTTGAGCACGGCGGAATTTAGTCTGTTGCGGGCTTTTCTGACCCATCCGGGCCGGGTACTTAATCGCGATCAGTTGCTTGATCTAACCCAGGCCCGCAGCGCCAGCGTGTTTGACCGGACCATCGATAATCAGGTCAGCCGGTTGCGAAAGAAGATTGAGGTTGATCCCAAAAACCCGGAAATCATACAAACGGTGTGGGGCGGCGGGTATATGTTCGCGGGCGAGGTCATCTCTCAATGAGTGTTATTAGCCGTTTTTTACCAAAAAGCCTGGCGGGTCAATTGATTTGCTTGTTGTTGCTGGCTTTGCTTGCCGGGCATGCAACTGCCTTTGTTATTTTCAGCGACGAGCGGCGCGAGGCAGTTAAGGCGACCACCCGTGGGCAAGTCCTCATCCGCACGTCTGGCGTCATCCGCCTGCTTGAAGCAACGCCTGCCGATCTGCACCAACGGGTGGTCGACAGTGCCAGTACGGCGTTTTTACAATTTTCCTTAAGTGCACGCCCGGCGACGGAAGCGACACCTGTAAATCACCGCGAAAAAACGCTGGCGGCGCGCCTTGCCCGTCAGTTAGGCCCGCTGGCCCAGGATATCCGGGTACGGTCAACCGGGCAACAACCCATGGGTACATGGCGTGATATGCATGGCGACGACGACATGGAACAGCATCACGACGCCATGGGCCGATCGCGCAATCTCGACCTTCAGTTGGCCGTCAAAATACAAACCGGTCAATGGTTGAACGTCAATACGGAGATCGGCGCCTTTCGTCCGGCTTGGACCCGTCAATCCCTACTGGCGTTATTGGTTACGGTCGTCGTCGTCATCGGTGCGATTGTCTTGGTGGTTCGGCGAATTACCCGTCCGTTGCACAACCTGACCATCGCTGCCGACGGTTTGGGACGAGGTGAAAAAATGCAAGATCTGGAGGCTGAAGGCCCAGATGATATGCGGCGCACCATCGACGCATTCAACCATATGCGTCGCCGCCTGGAACGTTATATCAATGATCGTACAAACATGTTGGCAGCCGTCTCTCATGACCTCAAAACGCCAATCACATCTTTGCGTATTCGTGCAGAATTTATCGAAGATGAGGTGTTGAAAGAAAAAATTATCCATACACTGGACGATATGCAGCTGATTACCGAATCGACCTTGAATTTTGCCCGGGAGGACGCCGCACGCGAGGAAAACCAGGCGACGGACCTGGGTGATCTATTGACGGGCTTATGTGCCGACTTTCAGGACCAAGGCCATCAGGTGGAATTTGCCCCGCCGGACAGTGTGGTTCTGTCTTGCCGCCCGGCCAGCCTGAAGCGGGCACTCAACAACGTTCTCGATAACGCGACGTCTTATGGTGTGAGGGCACAATTGGCGCTGACTTTCGACCCTCAGTCCGATCTGATCACCATCACTGTAGACGATGATGGTCCGGGCATTCCGGACGGTGAATTAGAGCGGGTTTTTGAACCCTTTGTTCGGGTTGAAACGTCGCGCAATCGCCAAACTGGCGGCAGCGGCCTGGGGCTGGCGATTACCCGTTCCATTATTCATGGTCACGGTGGTGAGATCGTGCTGGCGAACCTAGCGGAAGGGGGGTTGCGTGTTTCCATTCAACTTCCCGGCAACTTGCGGCGCGGCTAACCGGGCATTCCTGGCAGATAACTTTTAATTGATTGGCCTCAACGCCTTAGGCATGGCATTTAGTGCACACAGGGCCCGTTGGGCCAAATGTGTTGTCATTAATATGGAAAAATAATTTGCCATGCTTGACGGGTCGAATGCCAAGGTTCCTTTGCTTAAGGAAACAAAATTCAAAAACCCCTATATTACGGCCAAGGGCGAGCAGCGGGCAGTTGTTGCCCTGACCCATCTGCGCACGTTGTGGTTCAATACCGGCAGTCTGTGTAACATCACCTGCCGAAACTGCTATATGGAATCGAGCCCAAAAAACGACGATCTGGCCTACCTTACGCGTGACGACGTCACCGGCTATCTTGATGAGATCGAACGCGAAGGTTACGGCGTCAACGAAATCGCCTTTACCGGCGGTGAGCCGTTTATGAACCGCGATCTGATCTCGATGATGGAAAATGCGCTGGCCCGTGGTTACCGCGTATTGGTCCTTAGCAATGCCATGAAACCAATGTGGAACGTTCGTGAACAGCTGCTAGCGCTCAAACAGCGTCATAAAGACGCCCTGACCATCCGCGTTTCCACCGACCATTATACCCGTGAAAAACATGAGCTGGAACGCGGCGACAATACCTGGGGGCCGATGCTCAAAGGCATGCGCTGGCTGGCCGAAAATGGGTTTAACCTTACCATTGCTGGGCGCACCTGCTGGGACGAGGACGAAGGTCGATCCAGGAGAGAATATGGTCGGTTATTTGAAACCGAGGGCATTCCGGTCGACGCCCTGGACCCGGCGGATTTGGTCCTGTTTCCGGAAATGGACGCGCAATTGGATGTGCCCGAAATTACCCAACATTGTTGGAATATTCTGGGCGTGGCACCGGAAAGCATGATGTGCGCGACCTCACGAATGGTCGTCAAGCGTAAGGGCGCCGATAGCCCGACGGTCGTGCCCTGCACGCTGCTGCCCTATGATCCAGCCTTTGAAATGGGTAAGGATCTGTCATGCTCGCCAGATACCGTCCAACTTAATCACCCCCACTGTGCGCGCTTTTGTGTTCTCGGTGGGGCATCGTGTAGCTCCGAGTGATGATTAGAGACCTTGATATCCTAACGGGACCTGTTCTTATTTTTGGCGGGCCTTACTCCAACCTGCAAGCGACCCAGACGTTGTTGGCAAAAGCCGCACAACTGTCGATCCCACCCGACAATATCATTTGCACCGGCGATATCATTGCCTATGCGGGTGACCCGGCGGCGACCCTAGAAGCGGTTATGCAATCGCGCATGCAGGTGGTCATGGGCAATTGCGAAGAGTCATTTGGTCAAGAGGGTGATGACTGCGGTTGCGGATTTGAGGAAGGCAGTGCCTGCGACGTTCTGTCACGCCAATGGTACGCCCATGCCAACGCCACCTTGACGCCCGACCACCGGCAATGGATGCGCGCCTTGCCCGATCACATTCGGTTCGGCCTGGGCGACTATCGGTTTGCGGTCATTCATGGCGGTGTGCGGGACATCAGCCGCTGGATTTTTAAATCGACGCCGGAAGATGTGAAGCGGCGAGAGATTGCAGACCTGCAACGCTTAGGTGAGATCGATGGGGTGATTGCCGGGCATTGTGGGGTTCCGTTTTTCGATGATCTTGGGGACAAACTGTGGCTTAATCCCGGCGTTATTGGTATGCCCGCCAACGATGCGACGCCGCGAACATGGTACGCTATTTTGGACGTGGGCAGCCAGGGCCTGACCGTCGATATTCAGGCCCTTGAGTACGATCACTACGCCGCAGCCCATCGGATGCGGGCGCAAAATTTGGCCTCGTCATACGGCCAAACCCTGGCATCTGGCCTTTGGCCAAATATGGACGTTCTGCCGGATGAGGAGCGTCAATGCGCTGGCCTGCCGATCAAACCGCAGTCTTTCCATTGGGTGTCCCAGCACGCGGTTGCCGCCGAGTAAGCAAGATTAAAAAAGTGCGCCGCCTGTTGGCTGCACCATTGCCCGATTAACGGCCGAGATCACCGCCTTCAACGACGCCTCAGTGATATTTACGTCTCGTCCGACACCGAACAGGGTCGGGCCATTATTGACCGACATTTCAACAAAGGCGACCGCCAGCGTATCAGCGCCGTGACCGATGGCGTGTTCATGATAATCGATAACCTTAATACTGTGCCCAGTTTCAACCGAGAAGGCATCAATGAATGAATCAATCGGCCCTCGGCCTTTGCCAGTGATCTCGATGTCGGCGCCATTCTCAGAAATGGTGGCTGTCATCTTGCGCAATTCACTGGCGTGGGTGTCGGGTACAGTACGGTATTGGTGAAATCCGTAACGTCCGCCGGCGAACAGATAGGTCTGTTCAAATACCTTCCAGATGTCCTCGGATGATAATTCCAAGCCTTCATCGTCGGTTTTGTTTTGGATTACCCGGCTAAATTCGATCTGCAGCCGTCGCGGCATTTCGATGCCGTAATCGGTTTCCATGATGTAGGCGACGCCACCTTTTCCAGACTGTGAGTTAATTCGGATGACGGACTCGTATGACCGCCCGACGTCTTCAGGGTCAATCGGCAGGTAGGGAACTTCCCAGACCTCCGAATTGGCTTTTTCCATGGCGCCAAAGCCTTTTTTGATGGCATCTTGATGTGAGCCGGAAAACGCCGTGAACACCAAATCCCCGACGTAGGGGTGGCGCGGATGGACGGGTAATTGATTACAGTGTTCGGCGACGCGCATGACTTCGGTGATGTCGGAAAAATCCAGTTCAGGGGCGATGCCCTGAGAGAACATATTCATCGCCAGGGTGACGATATCGACATTACCGGTGCGCTCACCGTTGCCAAAAAGTGTTCCTTCAATACGATCCGCACCGGCCATCAGACCCAGTTCCGCAGCGGCAACACCGGTGCCGCGATCATTGTGGGGATGTAATGAAAGCACGACGGACTGGCGGTTTTTCAAGTTGCGATCCATCCATTCAATCTGGTCGGCAAAAATATTCGGCGTCGCCATTTCGACCGTGGCGGGCAGGTTAAAGATCATCTTTTTGTCGGGCGTCGGTTGCCATACATCCATAACCGCCTCACAAACTTCTTTGGCGTAGTCCAGTTCTGTTCCCGTGAAGCTTTCAGGAGAATATTGATGAATAATCAATTCATCGGCAGCGCATTTCTCGGTCAGTTCCTTGATTATTTTTGCCCCTTCGACGGCAATCTTGGTAATGCCGTCCATGTCAGAATTGAAGACGACGCGGCGTTGCAAGGTTGATGTCGAATTGTAGAGATGAACAATCGCCCGCTTGGCCCCGCGTATCGACTCGAACGTGCGTTCAATCAGAGCTTCGCGTGCTTGGGTCAAAACCTGAATGGTGACATCATCGGGGATCATATCGTTTTCGATAATTTCGCGGGCAAAGTCAAAATCAGTCTGCGAGGCGGCAGGGAAGCCGATTTCGATTTCCTTGAACCCGAGTTTGATCAGGTGCTCGAACATCCGTCGTTTGCGTTCTGGGCCCATTGGTTCGATCAGGGCTTGATTGCCGTCACGAAGATCGACGGAACACCATGTAGGGGCTTTGGTGATGACGCGGTTGGGCCATTGTCGGTTCGGTAAATCGATTGGTTGGAAGGGTACGTATTTGTTTCCAGGGATCATTGTGGTCATGGGATGGCTCCTGCCAAACGACGCTTATTAGGCGGCGAAATATTAGTGCAAATTAAAATAAGGAGAACGCTGCGGTGCGGTAAGCGACGGCCGGTTAACCGCGTCAGATCCGGCGGTCGCTAATAAGTCGTAGGTCGTGTAGGCGGGACAGCAGGGGGCACTGGTAACGGTTCACACGGAGGTTTATTTTAAGGATCATGAAAAACAACTAAATCAGGTGAAAAAACAAACACGAAAATGGGTAATCCCCGGCGTCCTTTAGGACGCCGGGCCGCTAAGTAGACGCTGTGCGGCCCCGGTTTCGATTTTATATATGGCAGTTGTTTGTTTCATGGTGGTCAGCCTAGCCGAGCCGATTTCATGCGTCAAGACCTACGCGTCAAGGCTAACGCCAACCCAGTGCCTACCAACAGGGTTCCGGTAATTCGATTGCGGATGCGTCCGCGGTTGCCACCTTGTAACCAAGGGCGCAGGCGACCAGCTAAAAATGCGTAAGTACTATCAAGCGTAATGGCGATGCATAGAAAGGTTATGGTCATCAGTGTGAGCTGCGGGCCGGTAGGCTGGCTGACATCAATAAACTGCGGGAAAAAGGCGGCGTAAAACAAGATCGTTTTCGGGTTTGTAATGGCGACGATAAAACCGTGTAACATCACCTTTAAACCTGGGTGTTTGTCGGCTTGGACATCATCCAGACCCTGGGCCGTTTCGCGCCATTGACGAACCCCAAGATAGATCAGATAAGCCGCGCCGATAAGGCGAAGGGCGGTAATCCAATCAGATAAAAACTGAAGGATCCAAACCATACCAAAGGCCCCGGCACTTAGTAAAACGCCCGACCCGGCGGTCGCCCCAACCGTCGTCAGAAAGCCAGTCTTCGATCCGTGGCGCAGGCTGTTGGAGATCGTCAAGGTGACAATTGGGCCCGGCATCAGGATCAGCAACGCGGTTGCCAGACAAAATCCAAAATAAACGTCAAGATGCATAATCATGGGCAAACCTTAATCCTACTAGATTAGACTGTACAGCGTTGATCTTAGCCTGGTCACCGGTGATGGGTTCAGGCCGGTGCATTGCTGACGTCGTTGCTCGACCGCCGCAGTAAATCCGCCTCAATTTGAAGGCCGTCCAAGTAATTGGTTTAGGGAACATTTGAGTTTTGTGTTATTTGGGGGTGAGGTGTAGCGCGACGTCAAACTTACGGGAGAGGCAATTGACAAATTCACATCAAAAAACCGCTATTGTCACGGGCGGCGGTGCAGGAATCGGGCGGGCGGTGACGCTTGGGTTGCTCACTAACGGTTACAAAGTGGTCCTTGCCGGGCGCCGAATGGCGACCTTACAGGAAACGATTTCGCTGGCAGGTGAAAAGGGTGAAAATGCCTTGGCCGTAGAAACAGACGTTAGTGACCCGGCAGCGGTGGCAGCGTTGTTTGCTGAAACGGCCAACGCGTTCGGGCGACTTGATGTGTTGTTTAACAATGCCGGTATTGGTGGCCCCTCAGTGCTTTTTGAAGACCTGACATATGCGCAATGGAAGACGGTTGTCGATGTTAACTTAAACGGCTCCTTCCTGTGCGCGCACGCAGCCTTCAACATGATGAAAATGCAAGACCCACAGGGGGGGCGGATCATCAACAACGGCTCAATTTCGGCCCATGCTCCACGTCCGGATACGGCGCCCTATTCAACAACCAAACACGCCATCACCGGCCTGACCAAATCCCTGTCGCTGGATGGGCGCAAATACAATATCGCCTGCAGCCAGATCGATATCGGTAATGCCGGCACGGAAATGGTGGCGCAGATGGCGGCGGGCATCAAACAGGCCGATGGATCGGTCCAGGCTGAAGCGATAATGGACGTCAATCATGTGGCCGATGCAATCGTCCATATGGCCGGGTTCCCGCTGGAAACCAATGTCCAGTTCATGACCATTATGGCGACCAAAATGCCATTTGTCGGCCGGGGGTGAGGATGAAGAAACTGCCCACTCTCGTCGGTAGTGTGCTTGGCGTCTGCCTGTCGTGGAGCGTTTTTTTCAGTCCCTCGGTGTCTGCCCACGGCAGTAAGACCAACGGCCCACTTCGCCCGGCCCATCCTGTACCCATGCCTTCGTGGTTTCTCGAGTTGTTAGTTGGAAACGCGATGGCCACGGCGCGCATTCGAGTCAGCGAACAAGACGGGTATCGCTATATTGAAGCCGACGGATTGCCTGACCACGAAACCGGACAATTCCCCAATCGCAACAACCCCAATACAATTAGTCAACAGGATCACGGTTTTCGTGTCCCCTTGCATCCACAAAAAGCCTCACAAATATCGGCGATGAACCGGCAAAGTTTCGGTGTTGCCTTGAACGGCGTGCCGTTCGATCCAAACACGGCGGAATTTTGGAATAATGATCGCTCCAGTGGATGGAATATTGATGCCAACTCCGGCTTTATGGACCTTGGGCTTGATGACAGTAACGCGCATGTTCAGCCCGGTGGGGCCTATCATTATCACGGCGTGCCGACGGGGTTATTGGATAAATTCCCCTATCGGGATAAGCCTATTATGTTGGGGTATGCGGCCGACGGGTTTCCTATTTATGGGCCCTACGGCTTCCGCAATGCGGCGGACCCCAATAGTGCGCTCGTGCTGTTGAAGCCCAGCTATCAGTTGAAAAGCGGGCAACGGCCAAGCGGACCCAAAGGCGCTTATAGTGGCTTATATGTTCAGGACTTCGACTATGCGCCCGGACGTGGGGATCTCGACCAATGTAATGGACGCACAGCGGCCACACCGGAAAACCCGGCAGGGCAATATCACTACGTTTTGACGACCACGTTCCCGTTTGTTCCGCGTTGTTTTACGGGAACGCCAGACAGCAGTTTTACGCACCAACCTCCGGCCAATGCGGGGGGCCGGCCAAATCACGGCTCCGGTGATGCGCGCGGTCATGGACGGGATCGTCTGCCAGAACAAGATGGTCCGACGCGGCGTCGTGGACCGCCGGATTTACGTGAAGCCGCAAAAAAACTCGGGGTTTCTTTTGATAAGCTGCGCCGCGCCCTCGGCCCGCCGCCGCCCAATTTTGAACGTGCGGCGACACAATTAGGGATCAGTGTTGAAGACCTGAAAAAAGTGTTGCCGCGCCCCCGCAGGTGAGGATCAGGCCGCCGCCAATGGGATCAGGTGGTCGAGCAATCGAAAGGAATGCTGGCAAACCTTGTGCAGGTTTTCGCCAAAATCGTCGGTTGCTGACTCTCCTGCCGTATCGCTCAGGCCCCGGATAACAACAAACGGCAGTTCGTTCAGGTGGCAGGTGTAGCCAAAGGCCGCGCCTTCCATTTCAGTGGCAAGCGCCGCAAATTCCCGTTGCAGCCAGCGGAGCGTCTTGGTGTCCTGAACAAATTTATCACCTGATGCGATGGTTCCGAGCATTAGGTTGGGCGCATCCTCAATACCTTCAAAAGCCAGATCAAAGGCTTCCGTTGCCTTTTCGACCAGGTTCGGATCACATTCCGTCATACGGTCCTGACCGGGCATTTCGCCGTGGCGTCGCCCGAAGGCCGTTAAGTCCATATCATATTGAATGACGTGGCTGGCGACGATCATGTCACCGGCCCTCATGTTGGGCAACAGTCCCCCGGCAACACCGGTAAAAATCATCGCATCTGGCTCAAAACGGTCGATCATCATTTGCGTGCAAATGGTCGCGTTGACCTTGCCGATACCTGATTGCGCGAGCGCAATCTCGACGCCCTTATAAGTCCCACATGTAACCAAAATCTGGGCGTGCGTGCGCTGTTCGACAATCGTCATTTTGCCGCGAAGAAGCTCGACTTCCTCGTCCATGGCACCGATGATTCCAAGCATGATAACCGCCTTACGCTGTTGACCGGAGGAAAAGCTTAGCGGATCGGTGATAGGTTGGCGAATTTTATGTTCACGCGGTGAGCACCGGATAAAGCGATGAAATCAATAATGCGGCCATTACCAGGTTAAAGACACGCAGACGGGTCGGGCTCGTCAGCCAGTGTTGCAACTGTTGGCCGAGCAGGGTCCATGAACTGATTGAGGGTAAATTGATGATCCCGAATACCATGGCTACAAGCATAATGGCGGCAAAATTTTGAGAAGGCGCATAAACGCTAATGGCAGTTAAAGCCATCGCCCAGGCCTTCGGGTTGACCCATTGAAACAGCGCCGCTTGGACAAATGTGATCGGCGCATTGGTGTTGCCAGTATCACTCGGTGATGCTGCGGTGGCAATCTTCCAGGACAGATAAACCAGATAGATAACGCTGAATATTTTTAGCGCCCAATAACTCAGTGGATAGAGGTCGAAAACCTGTATCAATCCCGCACCGACGAGGATGATCATCAAGGTGAAACCCAACCCTACACCCAACATATGCGGGACTGTCCGGCGGAAACCAAAATTGGCACCTGAGCTCATGAGCATCAGATTGTTCGGCCCCGGTGTGATGGAGCTGACAAAGGCGAAAGCGGCTAAAGCCGGAAACAGGTCATAAGTCATGTTGCAAATATATACGGGTGCTGGCGAAATTTAGTTGCATTATTTGCTAAAAATCCAATAGAATCACAACTAATGAGCAAAATTGATCAAATATCCGATAAAATATTGCGCGTACTTTCTTTCGATGGACGGATCAGCAACACTGAACTGGCTGAGCGGGTGGGGCTGTCGCCCTCCGCGTGTTTGCGTCGTGTGCAGGAGCTTGAACGTTCCGGCGTTATCAAAGGGTACCGCGCCGTCCTCGACCGCGCCGCCCTCGGCTCAGGGTTCACCGCTTATATCGCCGTTGGTTTATCGGATCATTCGAAAGCATCACAGGCCGCGTTCGAGCGCTCGATTTCACTCTCGCAGGAGGTTCGTGAATGTCATAACGTCACCGGGACGATTGAATATTTGCTGAGGGTCGAGGCAGCGGATCTCAGCGCCTATAAATATTTTCACACTGAAGTCCTTGGGGTCCTGCCTCAGGTCAACTCCATCTCGACTTATGTGGTTCTGGACTCACCAAAGGACGAGCGAGCATAAGCACGTCGTCGGGCTGCTCTAGTTCCGCCCACTCAATAATCCGCGGGCGATAACGTGGGCTTGAATTTCCGCAGCGCCTTCGAAGATATTCAGGATACGGGCGTCACACAGTACGCGTGAGATTGGGTATTCGAGGGCATAACCATTGCCGCCGTGAACCTGCAACGCATTGTCGGCGTTTGACCAGGCGACGCGGGCGGCGAGAAGCTTGGCCATACCGGCTTCGATATCGCAACGGCGGTCAGAATCCTTTTCCCGAGCGGCAAAATAATTAAGCTGGCGGGCGATCATGGTTTCCACGGCCATCCAGGCGATTTTCCCAGCGACCCGGGGGAATTTGTAGATGGGCTTGCCGAACTGGATACGTTCGGTGGCGTATTTCAGGCCCAGTTCCATGGCGTTTTGGGCGACACCAACGGCGCGTGCCGCCGTCTGAATACGGGCGGATTCGAAGGTTGCCATCAACTGTTTAAATCCTTGGCCTTCGACACCGCCAAGGACGGCAGAAGCCGGGACGTCCATGTTGTCGAACGCCAGTTCATATTCTTTCATACCGCGGTAGCCTAACACCTCGATTTCACCGCCGGTCATGCCTTCCTTGGGGAAGGGGTGATCATCAGTGCCACGCGGTTTTTCGACCAACAGCATAGACAAACCTTTGTAGCCGGGCTCATCAGCATCGGTGCGGCACAACAATGTCATCATGTCAGTGCGGGATGCATGGGTGATCCATGTTTTGTTGCCTGTGACACGGTAGACGTCATTGTCTTTGGTCGCCCGGGTTTTCAGGGACGCCAGATCGGATCCGGTGTTGGGTTCGGTAAAGACCGCTGTGGGCAGGATTTCTCCGGACGCAATTTTGGGCAGATAAGTTTCTTTTTGCGCATCCGTGCCGCCAAGGCGGATCAGTTCGGCGGCGATTTCGGAGCGAGTGCCCAGTGACCCGACACCAATATAGCCACGCGATAGTTCTTCAGTGACCACACACATCGCCGTTTTGCCCATACCCAGGCCGCCGTTTTCTTCAGGAATTGTCAGGCCAAACACGCCCAATTCGCACATCTGATCAACCACCTCCATGGGGATCAGGGCGTCTTTCAGGTGCCATTCGTGGGCGTCAGGGCTGACTTGCTCATCAACAAACCGCCGGAATTGGTCGCGGACCATATTGAGCATGTCATCGTCAAGGCCAAGGTCACCAAAGTGCCCGTCCTCGATTAGGTCGGCAATGCGCATGCGGACGGTGTTGGTATTGCCGTCTTTCATCAGCCGGGTGACGTCCTTGCTGTGAAAGGCGACAAGGGCATCATCGCCGACACCAATATCGCCGGGGCGAACCACCTCAACCTGACTGATGGCGATTCCACCGGCCAGTTGCGATAGATATTCGCCGTACGCCGTTTGTAGTATCAGCGATTCCAGTTCGCTGAGTTTGCCGTTACTGTCCAGTCGTTTGGCCCATCCCAACATTTGGCGCAAGCCCTCGACGTAGGTGGTCATCCAGGCAAATCCATGGGCAGCGAACTGCTCGGCGTCTAGGGCCGTTGCGTCAACGCGACCTTCAATGGTGACGCGCTCAGCCAGGGCAATGCGCGCATTGACAAGAAGGTCTTCGGCGGACACCAGGGAGCGTTCACAGGTGCTGAAGAGATCGGTCAGAACAAGGGGGTAACGGGTCATAGTGGCGTCCATCATTTTGGGAGGGAGGAGCGTTAACCTTCGATACAGTCTTCGATGGTATGCCGTCCGGGTTTTTTGGCTTGGATAAGGACCGCCATGTTGCCCGGCTTGTGCTGGTTGCGCAGCATTTTCATGTGGGCCTCGGGGATATCATCCCAGGAAAACACTTCCGACATGCACGGGTCAATGCGTCGCTCGATGACCAGCTGATTGGCTTGCGCGGCCTGTTTCAGGTTGGCGAAGTGACTGCCTTGAATGCGTTTCTGACGCATCCAGACGAAGCGCGCATCCATGGTCAAATTGAACCCGGTTGTGCCCGCACAGAAAACCACCATGCCCCCGCGCTTGACGATATTGCACGACACCGGGAAGGTTGATTCTCCAGGGTGTTCAAAGACAAAATCAACATCGTTGCCTTTGCCGGTGATGTCCCAGATGGCTTTGCCGAATTTGCGGGTTTCCTTCATGTAGTCGGCAAAACCGTCGCCGTTAACTTCCGGCAACTGGCCCCAACAATTGAAGTCTTTCCTGTTGATGACGCCCTTGGCGCCAAGGTCCATGACAAATTCGCGTTTGTCTTCGTCGGATATGACGCCGATGGCGTTGGCCCCTGCGGTGGCGCAGAGTTGGACCGCCATGGAACCGAGACCACCTGAGGCCCCCCAAACGAGCACATTGTGGCCGGGGCGCAGAATATGCGGGCGGTGACCAAACAGCATGCGATACGCTGTCGCCATGGTCAGGACATAACACGCACTTTCTTCCCAGGTCAGATGCCTCGGGCGGGGCATGACTTGCTGGGTTTGAACACGGGTAAATTGGGCGAATGAGCCGTCGGATGTCTCATATCCCCAAATGCGTTGGGACGGCGAGAACATCGGATCGCCGCCATTGCACTCTTCATCATCACCGTCGTCCTGATTGCAGTGGACAACAACTTCGTCACCAACTTTGAAGCGGGTCACCCGAGGCCCGACCGCCCAGACAATGCCAGACGCATCAGAACCGGCGATGTGGTAATCCGCCTTATGCACATCAAAAACCGATATGGGCTGGCCGAGCGCCGCCCACACGCCATTATAATTGACCCCCGCCGCCATCACCATGATCAGCACATCGTGACTGTCTAATGCGGGAACATCGACGACTTCGCATTGCATGGCGGTGTCAGGATCACCGTGTCGGTCACGGCGGATGGCCCAGGCATACATTTGTTTCGGAACATGGCCGAGCGGTGGAATCTCCCCCAGTTCATAAAGATCTTTTTTGACCTGACCCGGATGAAGGTCAATCACGTCGGCTGGATCGCTCATCGTTTATTCCCTTGCGTAATCTACCTGAAGCCCCAAAAATTGCCATGAAAACGGTTGCGTTGGTTGAGGCGATGACCATGATTTTAAAAATATCGACTAAATTCACTCTTAGACGGTTGCCTCTTTCTTCGCAATGCACAATTTGTTAAATTGCGTATGTTCCACTAAAAACGAAATTTTCTTTCTTGTGATTGGGTTGTTTTTCAATAAGTTAGGCTGATTTTGAAGCCGTTGAAGTCAAAAGGCATGGGGTTAAAATTCGCAGATGCAAAAAAATACTGAGCAGGCGCAGCGTGATCGACCGTGGTTGTTTCGGACCTACTCAGGCCATAGTACAGCCGCCGCCTCCAACGCGCTTTATCGCAAAAATCTGAAAAAAGGACAGACCGGCCTGTCCGTTGCCTTCGATCTGCCAACGCAAACCGGATACGATTCTGATCATATTCTGGCGAGAGGCGAGGTCGGTAAGGTGGGCGTGCCGATATCTCATTTGGGCGATATGCAGGCGTTGTTTAAAGACATCCCATTGGTCGAGATGAATACGTCAATGACGATCAATGCGCCAGCGGCTTGGATGCTGGCACTGTATGTCGCAGCGGCGGAGAACCAGGGGGCCGATCGCAAGCGGCTTTCCGGGACGACGCAGAACGACGTGATCAAGGAATATCTGTCCCGCGGGACTTACATTTTTCCACCAGGGCCAAGTTTGAAGCTGACGTCGGATGTCATCACGTTTGCCTGCCGGGACTTGCCAAAATGGAATCCAACCAATGTTTGTTCCTATCATTTGCAAGAGGCCGGGGCGACACCCTCGCAGGAATTGGCCTATGCATTGGCGATCGCTCAATCGGTGCTCGATCAGGTTCGTGATTCTGGTCAGGTATCGGTGCAGGAGTTCCCGGCTGTTGTCGGGCGGATCAGTTTTTTTGTTAACGCGGGCATTCGCTTCATCACCGAGTTGTCGAAGATGCGGGCATTTTGTGAGCTGTGGGATGAGATTTGCCTAACCCGTTATGGCGTCGAGGATCCTAAATTACGGCGTTTTCGCTATGGCGTTCAGGTCAATTCGTTGGGCCTGACGGAACAACAACCGGAAAACAACGTGTACCGAATATTGCTGGAGATGCTGGCGGTGACGTTATCGAAAGATGCCCGGGCGCGGGCTGTACAGCTTCCGGCCTGGAACGAAGCCCTGGGCCTGCCGCGTCCATGGGACCAACAGTGGTCACTCCGGCTTCAGCAGATCGTCGCCTATGAGACCGATTTGCTGGAATTTGGTGATATTTTTAACGGCTCTATTGAAATTACGGCCAAGGTTGAGGCGTTAAAGGAACAGGCACGGGCCGAATTAGCGCAGATCGAAACCATGGGCGGTGCGGTTCCTGCGGTCGAGTATATGAAGCGTTGCCTGGTTGACAGCAACGCCAAACGCATTCAGGCAATAGAAAGCGGCGAGCAGATTGTCGTTGGGGTCAATAAATTTGTTGAGGCGGAAAACTCGCCTTTGGATACCGGGCAGGATGCGATACTGAACGTCGATGCGTCGGCAGAAGAGAGCCAAATCAAGGCCCTGAAAGAATGGCGGGCGGGCCGTGATGATGGCGCCGTTGAGCGCGCCCTTACCGACCTCAAGCAGGCAGCGCAGGAAGAGCGTAATGTTATGGAGCCCTCGATTGTCTGCGCAAAGGCTGGCGTCACCACCGGTGAATGGGCTGACATTCTACGTGATGTATACGGGGAATACCGCGCGCCCACCGGGGTTGGGTCGGCGCGGGCGTCATCCGTTGGTGCGATCACACCGCTGCGTGCTCAGGCCGCCAAAGTTGCTGAACAGCTGGGCTGTCCGATCAAGATGCTGGTCGGGAAACCCGGGTTGGATGGCCATTCCAACGGTGCCGAACAGATCGCCGTAAGGGCTAGGGACGCGGGGTTTGAAGTGGTTTACGAAGGCATTCGCCTGACCCCATTGGAAATTGTTCGGGCCGCCCTTGAAGAAGGGGTTCATGTTGTCGGACTAAGCATCCTGTCCGGCTCGCATGTGCCGTTGGTAACGGAGATAATGGCGTTGATGGCCGAAAATGGCTTAGATGATGTCCCTGTTGTTGTTGGGGGGATTATCCCGTTGGCAGATGCCGAAACCTTAAGAGGCGAAGGCGTCGCCGGTATCTATACGCCCAAGGACTTTGACCTCAATAGCATTTTGAGTGACATCATCACCATTGTCGAAGCCGTTGCAGACTAGGCGGAAAAGACCGAAGGCCTGAGGCTAAATCTGTGTCCTAGTGTTCATCATGCAGGCTTTGGCCGAACAGCTCTTCAACCTGTTCCAACGTCATGCCGGGCGGCAGAACTGGAATTAAGTCAACGTCGTCAACGTTTGGGCGATTAGGGTTTTCGACCACGGGTTTTAAGGCGAGGGTCAGGTAACTGACCGTGCCGGGCTGGAATTCAGGCAATATAAAACACCACGAACAATATAGTTTTCCACGGTCCCGATATTCAAGAATGCCTTTGTCATCGCCAAGCTTAAAAAAATCTGCCGCCAAATCAGAGCTGGATCCGACATAAACCCATTCGGGTTTTACGCCGGTGTGCCAGATTGCAAAGACCCCGGATTTGCCGGTCAGGCCTGCGGCTTCCGGGTCAAGATCCAGAAATTTAGGAAACCTGCCGCCTTCGCCCTGTTTCCATTTCGGGTTTAAGGGTTCGGGAAGTGGGCCTCGGGCCTGTTTTTTTCTTCCGAATAATGCCATTACATGTCTGTCCTCACTGCATCTGAGAAACAGCCAGATTTTAGCTAAATTTCCAGGTATGGCAACGCTACGGAACCGTCTTTTATGATGCTTCAACTCTCTATTCTGATCGGTCTCGGATTGATTGTTTTGAGCGTTGTTTGGAGTACGTTAAAAACCGGTTCGCCGCCGGTCCCGACATCGCCCAGTGTCCTGCATACGATGATGAGCTTGTTGCCCGCCCGGTTGCCTTCTTGCGGACCAGACGCAGGACACGAAAATATCGTCGAGTTAGGGTCTGGTTGGGGTGGTGTCGCTTTCGCGCTGGCCAAACGCTATCCCGAGCATCGCATTGTCGGTTATGAACTCTCAATCTTGCCGTTTGTGGTATCTCGGATGCGCTTGGCGCTGTGGCCCCGCACAAACCTTCGGTTCAGGCGAACAAATTTTTTGTCAGCCGATCTTTCCCGTGTTGTCCTTGCCGTCTGCTATCTCGCCCCGCAGTCAATGGCTGGGCTCAGCGCAAAGGTACAAGCGGAATTGCCAACCGGAGCACTGGTGCTGTGCAATACGTTTTCATTCAGGTCGTGGCAGGAACGCGATCACAAAACCGCGCCTGACATGTATCGAAGCCCGGTCTATTTGTACCAGATCGGTGACAACTGAGATGCTTTTCGCGCTTAAGGCCGCGTCAGCGGTCGGGTCGCCTGTTGTAGCCAGGCCGCCGTCTTTTTATCCAGCAGCGGCGTCAGTATGTCAAAGACCCGTTGGTGATAGTCATTTACCCAGGCAATTTCCTCGGCGTTAAGCAAGGACGTATTGATCGCCCCTCGATCAAAGGGGGCCAAGGTCAAGGTCTCAAACTCGAGCATTTCTTTCTCTGCCGCCGGCCCTCGCGTGGCGGTTTTAACGGCGACCAGGTTTTCGATCCGAATGCCATAGGCTCCGGTTTTATAATAACCAGGTTCATTGGAGACGATCATGCCTGGCTCAAGCGCGACCGAATTGGCTATTTTTGAGATGCGCTGGGGGCCTTCATGAACTGAAAGATAACAGCCAACGCCATGCCCCGTACCATGGTCATAATCGAGCCCAGCTTTCCACAATGGCAGGCGGGCAAGGGCATCGAGTTGTGATCCGCTGGTGCCCACGGGGAAGCGGGCGCTGCCAAGCGCAATGTGACCTTTCAGAACGCGGGTGAAATTATCAATCATCTCGTCACTTGGCGTGCCAAGAGGGATGGTTCTGGTGATGTCGGTCGTCCCGTCAAGGTATTGGCCGCCGGAGTCGACAAGCAACAGCGAGTTTTGGTCCAGTTGACGATTACTATGTTCAGAAACCCGATAATGAACAATCGCGCCATTCGGTCCGGAACCGGATATGGTTGGAAAGCTAAGCCCTTGAAAATATTCATTTTCCGAGCGTATTTTTTCAAGGTGGGTAGCGATGCTCATTTCGCTTTGCCCACCTTGTGGGGCGACGTCGCTCAACCAGGCAAGAAACCGGCAAACGGCGACGCCATCGCGAACATGGGCGTTACGTATGCCGTTGACCTCCGTCGTGTTCTTTTTTGCCTTGGCAAGTTGGCAAGGGTCAGAACCCTGCGTGATGGTTCCGCCGTGCATATCGATGCGCTGATAAACCCACATCGGGTCGGTGGCAAAATCCAGGTGAATGGATTTTCCGGTTTTTGCCAGTTGATCGAGATGCTCGCCTAACGCGCTTGGAGGAAATAGGCGAATGTCAGGACCTAGAAAGCCAGCGAGCTCGTGCGTGGGTTTGGCGGGGTCAATGAACCAATCGACGGAGCTATCCAAGTGAAGAATGGCAAAAGATAAGGCGAAGGGGGTGTAGGGAATATCGTTGCCGCGAATGTTGAGCAGCCAGGCAATGGAATCCGGCGATGACAAAAACAGGGCGTCAACGTCGCCATCTCCTAGGGTGCTTGATATCTGCTCTCTTTTGTCTGTAGACGACCGTCCCGAAAACATTTCCGCGTGTGGTCGTGTCGGTGAAATAGGCGGCGGCGGTTGATCGAGCCAGATCGTATCGATGGGATTGACGTCTAAGGAGACGAGGTCCGCGCCAACCTTGTCACATGCGGCCTGAAACCGCTTCACTTGATTGGGAGTGTGCAACCAAGCGTCATAGGCGATTGTGTCGCCGTCGGATAATTTTTCGGCAATCCAATCCGCCGGCGGATTGTCAACCAGATGACAATGTTCAAAGTGTTCGCCATTGACCTCATCGCCGACTTGCAGCGTATATCGGCCGTCGACAAAAACGGCGGCGGCGTCTTGTAGAACAACAGCCAATCCGGCTGAACCGGAAAATCCAGTTAGCCATTCCAGCCGTTCTGATCTCAATGCAATATATTCGCCCTGGTGTTCGTCTGCCTTGGGCACAATGAAGCCCTGTACGCCTTGGTCGCTGAGGACGCGGCGCAGGTTTATAAGACGGTCCGAAGGGGCACCGACGGGTAAGGAGGCTGTCATTGGTCAAACCTAGATACCTACGAAGAAGCTGACAAGCAGTTCTCATTGGCCGGGCTATGCAATTCTAACAATGCTGCAGTGCAACATTAACGCTACATAATTTTTCCTATTGGCGTAGATATGACGAGAGCCCGGTGCTGGGCAAGTTTTGGCGAGGCCAAGGCTAGAGGATAGATAGAGGATGCAAGACATGTTGAACGCAATAATTGACGAAGGGCGCAAGCCAGTTGTTTCAGATCGGCCCGTAATCAGTCGGGAAGACGTAAGGCGCGTGGAACAACAGGCGCGGGAACTTCGCAGTCAGGCTATCGCTGGCCTCTTTCGCGGTGTAACGGCATCACTCAAAAGCAAGATTGTCGCACGCCGCACGTGCCGCCACTTGTATCAGCTTGATGACCGCCTGCTCACGGATATCGGCATAAATCGGTATGAAATTCAGGATGTCGTAGGTGGTCGTTCTTCAATCGACTTTGGTGCAGTGTTCGCCGCTCTTTTGACACCGGTGCGTTATGGTGTTGAGTATTTTAAAGAACGGAATCAGCGCTATTCAGTTTACCGGCAGCTGTCGACACTTGATGACCGCATGCTCGAAGACATTGGCATGACCCGCTACGACGTTGAAGCGATTGTCTTCCGCGGCAAGGTGCGCAAACCTGTAATGGCTGCACCGGTTAGCTTTGAGTCACTTCGCAAACCGGTACTATCGGATGTGGCGACAACGCAAGACGTCAAACCGCTTGCTGCATAAATTTTTTCAACCTGATCAATCGTTGCCAATGGCCCACAGGATAGAACACTTCCGGCGATTTTTGGATCACCGAAAGTGTTCTAACTCGTTGATATCCCCGCAAACCCACGTTCGCGAATGAACCTATTCGCTCCGGTTTTGCTTTAGACTCCGGTGGGCCATTTTTATTGGTCGGATTGCGCCGGCGAATACCCTAGCCGTTTTAAACAGTCTTCATAATAACTCTGGCGTCTGCGGCCAGAGTCGAAGGTGCGCATATTATTGGAATAGACGGACGTAAATTCGTCATCTCTGATCGTGCCACTATAATTTTCGGCGCGATGTTCTTTGTTGCTAAGACGGCTGGCACGGCTGCGACAGTCGGCCTTGTCAATGGCCCATTGATCTTTGCTGGCGCTGGGGTGGCTCCATTTGGAAACCGGCGACGCGCAGCCGGTGAGCACGGTCAAGGCGAAAACAGATGTAAGTAATAGGCTGGTTTTGGTAAGCATAGCCCATGCTAGCGCGTTCCGACCCGATAGAAAATGCCATATTTTGCCTTAGGTGATGATCTCGGTGGTTGGAAAACCGACCGTTTTTGATTATGACACGCGGAGAGAACCATCAGCCGTTATCAGCGGGAAGGGATTGAAGCGCATGGGTATCAGAAAACGGATCAGTGAAATCGTCGATGCCCCTCGGGTTCAGAATGCAATTCTAGGGCTGATAATCTTTAACGCCATTACCCTCGGTCTGGAAACGTCACAATCGGTCAGCGCCAACTACGGACTGGTCCTGTCCGTTCTTGATCGCCTTGTTCTTGGTGTTTTTGTTGTTGAAGTGGCGGCGAAGTTGTTTTGTCACGGCTTTAGATTTTTCAAAAGCGGTTGGAATGTTTTCGATTTTGTGGTCGTCGGGATCGCCTTGTTTCCAGCCACCGGATCGCTGTCGGTTTTACGCGCCCTGAGAATTCTCAGGGCCTTCCGTTTGCTGTCCATGGTTCCGCAAATGCGTAAGGTTGTTCAGGCGTTGATTGTTGCCATTCCGGGAATGCTGTCGATTGTCGCACTGATTTCGCTAATATTTTATGTCAGCGCTGTTCTGACAACCAACCTATTTGGACAGGACTTCGTCGAATGGTTTGGCACCATCGGACGATCCATGTTTTCATTATTTCAAATCATGACTTTGGAAAGTTGGTCCATGGGCATCGTCCGTCCAATCATGGAGCTTTATCCCTACGCATGGGTATTTTTTGTACCTTTCATTTTGATCACCAGTTTTGCCGTCATCAATTTATTTATCGGTGTGATCGTCGATTCGATGCAGTCTCAGCACGGTGAGATCAAATCTGAGAGGCGTGCCGAGACGGGCGAAATTATTGGCAAGATCGATACTCTAGAGAGTGAATTGAACGACTTGCGCGATCTTCTTCGCAAACATGACGGGTAGTCGACGCCAATGTGTCTGCCGGGTTCAATCGAAATCGGCAGACACATCCTCAATGCGATTTACGACATCAGGCACCGATTTCCTTGAGGAAAGTACTGACTTCCCCATTGAGTGTGGTCGACTGACGCGAAAGCTCCGACGCTGCGTTGAGAACTTCGTTCGCCGCTTGGCCGGTTTCCGCCGATGAGGTCGTGACGCCAGTAATATTGCTGGTGACCTCCTGAGTTGCGGCACCCTGCTCTTCGACGGCTGACGAAATCGCGGTGGCAATTTCCGATAGCTCATTGATTGTAGAGCCGATGGAGCCAATGGCACCAACGGCGTCCTGGGTCGCCCCTTGAATGGCATTGACTTGAGCCGAGATTTCATCGGTTGCCTTGGCAGTTTGGTTGGCGAGGTTTTTAACTTCCGAAGCAACAACGGCAAAACCTTTGCCAGCGTCCCCCGCCCGCGCCGCCTCAATCGTCGCGTTGAGGGCCAGAAGGTTGGTTTGGCTGGCAATATCGTTAATAAGATTGACGACGTCGCCGATTTTTTGGGCGGCGTCAGCGAGCCCCTGGATCATTTCATTGGATCGGTTGGCTTCTTCAACGGCGTCGCTGGAAATGCTTGCCGAGCGCGTGACCTGCTGAGAGATTTCGGAGATTGATGCACTGAGTTGTTCGGATGCTGCAGCCACCGTGCCAGCCTGACCAGATGCCTGCTCGGCATTATCGGCCATCGACTGGGCTGTTGATTCCATTTCGGCGGCGGCAGACGAAACAATCTCAACAACACCTGTGATGTTGTTTGCCAAATTGATTTGGTTGGTAATTACGTCCCAGGTCAACATCGCTCCCATATAGCCGCCGTCCGTGTTATTTACGGCGCTGACATTCAGGCTGAGGGTTTCATCTCCCAGACTTATGTTGGTGTTCCACGGTAGATTCGATGGATCGCTGAGGAGTTGGCGCTGGTGGGCCGGATTTTTGTGAAATATATCGACACATTGCCCAACCAGTTCGTTCGCTTTGCACGGAATTAGGTCGGCAAGACCGCTAAGAGTGTTGACGCTGGTTTGATTGGCGTAGGTGATGGTGAAATTTTCTGTTTCCAGGAACATCACGTTGGTTGGCATCTGATCAAGCATCTGCGCCTGCATATCAGATTTTCTTTCAGAGTTGATCTTGTCGGTAATAACGCTCCAGGTCAGCATCGGTGCAACATAGCGTCCGCGCTCGTCGAGAATTGCTGTTACTAAAAGATCTAATGTCTCTTCGCCTAATTGGATATGAGTGGCCCACGGAAGGCGAGATGCATCTTTGAGCAGTTCTCGTTGATGGGAAGGGTTTTGGTGAAAAATGTCGATACAGGTGCCCAAAATCTGATCGGCGTTGATGGGTAATAGGTGCTCGATCTCTTTAAGAGTATTTTTGCTTTCTTTATTTACGTAGTTGATTTCCAAAGTTTTTGGATCACAGACGATCACATTGACCGGCATGTTATCGACCATTTGCTCATACATCTTGTTGTTCATTTCAAACCCTTTCGGAATTCATGCGTAATCAATGTGAGTCCGCAAAAACAAGCCCACCCCCCCGAAAATGCCGCCCTAAGAGCGATTTCTTTTTTTACTATTAAGTATGAAGTCTATCGTTTGCAGGGCCAGAATTGAACAGAAGGTTTCTTCACATATGTTAAAGCGGGTGAATAAAATTCGTCTGCCAGAATACACGAGGATAACCCGGCAGATTGAACGCAGGCACAGACGCAAGCAATCAAGCGGCATCTGCGGCTCAACCACAGGCCAAACTTGGGAGTTACGGGGGAAGGGGGAGAATTATTCGTTTAAGCGAAATAATCCGTAAAGAGCACTGCCAGCGACGACTAATAGGGCTGAAGAAATAATGTAAAAGGTCATTTTTGTACTCCTGTGACATTCTGTCTACTGATCAGATAAGCACAGAAATTATTAATATATGGTAAACACCAACCTTATCCCCTGAGGGGCCTAAACGAAATTAGCGTTTTGGGCGCAGGCAGTTGCGGATCAGGTCGACGACCGGTTCGGAATCCCACTCAGCGACGCCGAGCACCCGCCCGACCTCTTTCCCGTCGGCGCTGATCAGTATGGTTGTCGGGAGTCCCTTGACCTTGAAGGCGCGCAGTAACTTTGACTTTTCATCGACGAGCACCGGCAAATCATTGAGTTTATGTTTTTCATAGAACTTTGGTGCCAGGACCAGTCCATTGCGGTCTTCAGAAACGGTCAGAACCTCAATGGAATTATCTTTAACCAGCGCCGAAAGACGGTCCAGTTGGGGCATTTCTCGTACGCAGGGGGCGCACCATGTTGCCCAAAAATTAAGTACGACGCCGTTTCCTCGATAATCCTTCAAGGAACGTTTTGGCCCATCGGCACTGAGAAACGGTATCTCTGAGACGGTGTTCTCCGACGTGGAGGGTTGGAAATTTGTGAAAATTTTGGCCGCCGCAGGGCATGAGGCCGGGCCACCCAAACTGCCACTTGGGACGCCTAATACAATCGCGAAAACGAGTGCCAGACTGCTAATCAAACGGCTATAAGCACGTTTTTTGCTTGCGAAATCTAATGGTTTCGGTGTTGATGCTGCGGAGTTCATGCTGCTTTCCCGCCTGCCTTTACTTAATTTTTGGTCGGCGCAAATGCCGGGGTTAATATGAGTAACAAATCACACCAATCAGACTCAGATGCCAGCGCCATGTGGGGCGGCCGTTTTTCCGGTGGTCCCAGTGAGATCATGGAGGAGATTAACGCCTCAATTGGTTTCGACCAACGCTTTTATGCACAAGATATTTCGGCGTCGCAAGCGCATGCGGAAATGCTGGCAGCACAGGGCATTATCAACCAACCGGACGCCAAGGCGATCATCGACGGACTGGATACGATCCGCCAGGAAATCGAAAGCGGGCAGTTTCCATTTCGGCGCGACCTTGAAGATATTCATATGAACGTCGAGGCCCGGTTGCGTGAATTGATCGGCGATGCCGCCGGACGCTTGCATACGGCCCGGTCACGTAATGACCAAGTTGCCAACGATTTTAAAATTTGGGTTCGTGATGCGCTTGATCACCTCGATTCTGCCGTCAAGCAAATGCAGGCGGCGTTGATCGCCGTTGCTGAAGATCATGCAGCCAGTGCTATGCCGGGGTTTACGCACCTGCAAACTGCCCAGCCCGTGACCCTTGGCCACCATATGATGGCCTATGTCGAGATGTTGGGCCGTGACCGTGGGCGGATTGCTGATTGCCGTAAACGGATGAACGAATGTGTCTTAGGTGCGGCAGCGCTGGCGGGCACGTCGTTTCCGATTGATCGTGAGATGACGGCAAAGGCCCTTGGGTTTGATCGACCCGCAGCCAACTCCCTTGATGCAGTGGCTGATCGGGATTTTGCCCTGGAATATCTTTCAGGTGCGTCGATTTTGGCGATCCACCTGTCCCGGTTGGCGGAAGAATATGTGTTGTGGTGTTCGCAGCAGTTCGGTTATGCCAGATTAGGCGATCAGTTCTCGACGGGCAGTTCAATTATGCCGCAAAAACGCAACCCGGATGCGGCGGAACTAGTGCGCGCCAAAGCGGGCCGGGTGATCGGTCACCTCAATAATCTTCTGGTCGTCATGAAGGGCTTGCCGATGACGTACGGCAAGGACATGCAGGAAGATAAAGAGCCGGTTTTTAATGCCCATGACACCTTGATGCTGTGTCTTGCGGCGATGACCGGTATGCTGGGGGACACGGATTTCAATAAAGCACGCATGGCGGCAGACGCTGGCAATGGGTTTTCGACAGCAACCGATCTTGCTGACTGGCTTGTTCGTGTTCTTGGCCTGCCATTTCGCGATGCTCATCACGTTACCGGTACCCTTGTTAAAATGGCGGAAGACAAGGGCCTTGGTTTGGAAGACCTGAGCCTTGACGATATGCATAGCGTTGAGCCGCGCATTAGCGAAGATGTTTTTAAGGTTCTAGGGGTGGAAAATTCAATTCGCAGTCGGATCAGTTTCGGCGGTACTGCGCCTGACAATGTCGCTGCTGCAGTCGCTTTGGCGAAGAAGAGGTTTCTTGGGTAACGCGTGCGCGTTATATTAAAGATATGATGGACAAGATATTGAAATTAGGGTTGACGGTCGGGATATTGATCATGGTCGTAACTGGATTGACGGCATGCGGCGTTAAGTCGCACCCGACGCCGCCTGATGGCGGCACGTATCCGCAACAATATCCTGCGGCATTGCCGCCCGAGGACGTCGTTCCGCGTGAGTCGAGCCGACATCAGGACGAGCAAAGCCTACAAAACCCAACCCTCGATCCTAACGGCATCTATCAATATCCCAACACGCGGCCCATTCAATAAAGCATAGCGCAGCTATCAATTAGGACTATGACATATGGATCATTTCGTCTATCGGGACGGTGAAATTTACGCTGAAGATGTTCCGCTCAGCCAGATCGCGAAAGACGTTGGCACACCGTTTTACTGTTATTCAACGGCCACACTTCAGCGTCACTATGAGGTGTTTGCGCGCGCCGTCGCTCCGCTTGACGGCGACGTATTTTATGCGGTCAAGGCCAACTCCAACATTGCCGTCATTGCCCTGTTGGCCGAAATGGGCGCAGGTGCGGATGTGGTGTCTGCGGGCGAACTGCGCCGAGCGCTTCGTGCCGGCATTGCCGCAGAAAAAATAATTTTTTCGGGTGTCGGCAAGACACGTCTGGAACTGTCCGAGGCCCTTCGCGTTGGCGTCAAACAGATTAATGTCGAATCCGAACCAGAACTAAGTCTGTTGTCAGAGGTTGCGGTATCGCTTGGCCAACAAGCAAATGTCGCGATCCGCGTAAACCCTGACGTTGACCCGGGCACACACGAAAAAATCACCACCGGAAAATCTGAGAACAAGTTCGGTATTGACCTCGAGCTCGCCCGCGACGTTTATGCGCGCGCATCGGCCTTGCCAGGGATCAAGTTGATTGGTGTCGCGTTGCATATCGGTTCACAATTAACCGATTTGCAGCCGTATCGTATTGCTTACAAGCGCGCGGTCGATTTTGTCATTGAGCTTCGCCAAGACGGGCATGATATACGCAATCTCGATCTCGGCGGCGGCCTGGGCATTACCTATGACCAGGAAACCGCACCATCGCCGCAAGCTTACGGTGACATGGTTAAAGACGTAATTGGTGATCTTGATATCAATGTCGCGTTTGAGCCGGGGCGAATGATTGTCGGCAACGCGGGTGTGTTGGTGACAAAAGTCATATTTGTTAAAGAAGGCCTTGCGCGACGGTTTTGTGTCATTGATGGGGCCATGAACGACTTAATTCGACCGACGCTTTATGACGCCTACCACGCGATCGTTCCAGCTCGAGAGCCGAAAAAAGACGCAGACTTGGTGGAAATGGATGTCGTTGGACCCATATGTGAATCAGGTGACTATTTTGCCAAAGGCCGCCTTCTGCCCCCTGTGCAAGACGGCGAGCTTCTGGTGGTGAGAACTGTTGGGGCCTATGCATCTGTTATGGCATCAATGTATAATAGTCGATCACTGGCACCAGAGGTTCTGGTTAACGGTGACCAATATTCGGTAGTCCGCAGGCGGATTGACGTTGAAGATATGCTTAAATTTGAAAGTTTACCGAAGTGGAATAAGACCACTGAAACGGAGCAGGTCAGGTCTGGATGAATAAAGCTGCCGAACACACTGAAGCATCGGGTTCGCCTCTGTCGGAAGACAATCATGGGGCGGGCAGCATGTTTTGGCGGACAAAGGCGGCATTGGTTTGGGAGCGCGTTTGGCCTTTGGTCTGGCCTTTGATCAGCATTGTTCTGATCTTTTTGTCTCTGGCTCTTTTCGATATTCTTCCTCGGATTCCGGCCTTATTGCACGGCATGATCCTCGGCGGTTTAGGCATCGCACTGATGGTCGGCTTGCGCCGAGTGGTTGTCGCAGATTACCGGATCAGCGACGAGCACGTTCATGCCCGGCTGGAACGAGACAACGCACTTCTCCACAGGCCGTTGAACACCCTTGATGATCATCCACTTGCCTCCGCTGGTGATAATCGCGTAACGGATCATTTGTGGCGGGTTCATCAACAGCGTGTGTCTGAAACGTTGGGTGCGCTTCGGGTTCGAATACCCTCACCAGCGATGGCACGTAAGGACCCAATGGCGCTTCGTATGGGGGTCGTTTTGATCGCTACGCTGGCAATTGGCGTCGGCTGGAAGGACGCTGGCCCAAGACTTGCCCGTGCCGCCCTTCCGCAGCTGAGCCAGTCTGACGTGGCCTCCTTAAAACTGGAAGTTTGGATTACGCCGCCGGCCTATACCGGGATGGCACCGTTATTCCTGACACCGATGCCTCAGAAAGATTCTGCCCGGCAAGACGTGGCCTTGGGGCCGGCAACTCGGAAACCCTTGGAAATACCGGTTGGCAGCGCCATCCTAGTCCAGATCAGTGGTGGCAAGGGCGCGCCTGAAATTGACTTGGCAGGGCGGCGAACCGAATTATCGGTTGTTGGGCAGCGCCCGGAAGATGGTGGATACCGTGGCGAGGCCGAAGTCATAGACGCCGATCTGAAGGCACAAACCTTGAGTGTGGTCAGCGCCAATCGTCCGGTGGCCTACTGGCCTATTCGTGTTATCGCGGACCTGCCTCCGGTCATCGCCTTTATCGATCCGCCAAAGCGGGTGGGGCAGGCTAATTTGGGCCTTCGTTTCGAAGCCAGAGATGATTTTGCTCTGAAGAGCATCAGGGCGGTAATTCGCAAATCGGGTAACGGCGGGAAACCCTCAGGTGAGGCCGAAATAAACGTCGAACTGGCGGCCTCTGGAATGGGGACGAAATCAAGCAAAGGGCGCAGTCGGCATGATTATTCGGCCCACCCCTGGGCGGGTACCAGGGTGCACGTTTTTCTGAACGCTGAAGATGCGAAAGGCCAAATCGGGACAACGGAAGCGTTTGACATGGTTCTGCCACAGCGGACGTTTAATCATCCAGTTGCCCGGTTGCTGATCGAGCAACGCAAAAGGCTGAACGAGTCCAGCGGAAAATCCATCGCCGGGGTGATTTCGGCGCTGGACGATATCAATGAAAACCCGGCGCTTTATTTTGACGATACCGTTGTTTTTTTGAATATTGCCGTTGCTAGAGCGCGCCTCCGTCATGATCAGACGCCTTCAGCAATCGAGTCAGTGCAAAAATTACTTTGGGAAACGGCCTTGCGGATCGAGGACGGCGAGTTCGCTGTTGCCGATCAAGATCTTCGTGACGCCCAGGAACGCCTGTCCAAGGCCATGCGTGACGGGGCATCACCCGAAGAACTGGATCGGTTGATGACTGAATTGCAGTCGGCCGTGGACAAATACATGGCGGCGTTGGCCGAGCATCTTCAGCGTCAGGGTATCAGCGAATTGCCGAGCAATCCCGCTCTTCGGACGATGGAAAATAGTGACCTGCAACGCATGATCGAGCGCACGCGAGAATTAGCCCAAACCGGCTCTATGGCGGCGGCGCGGGAAATGCTCACCCGCTTGGAGCAGATTCTTGACAACATCAGAGATGGCGCACGTTTGACCAAGCCGAACGGACAAATGGCGAAAGCTCAAAAAATGATGGACGATCTGCGCGGCCTTGCGCAACGTCAGCAGCGGCTTCTTGATCAAACTTTTGACAAAATGCAAAATCGCCAGGGTAATGCCAACGATCAAGGGCAAGCAGATGATCGGTCAACTCCACCGACAGGCCGTAATGGGCCGTCGTTGGAAAAGGGGCAAACGGCGACGGGCTCTGACCCGTTAAGTGCGATGCCTGGCTCTCTTCAGGACATGACCGCACGTCAGCAAGAGCTTCGTCAAAATTTGGGGCAACTTATGTTGCAGATGGATGAGATGCTGGGAGCGATCCCCGAAGGATTGGGGGATGCGGATCAGGCAATGAAGGGTGCCGGGAAGGCGCTTGAAAAAGGCGATCCTGTCGCGGCGGTGCCCGAACAAACAAAGGCGCTCGATCAATTGCGTGGGGCGGCTAATCAGGCCGCAGAGCAATTGGCAAAACAAATGCAAGGGAAGATGGGATTGTCACGTGGTCAGCGCGGACAGCGCCCGGGCGAGGGTGAGGACCCTTTTGGCCGACCAGAAGGCGGGGCGCAGGGCGCGGTTACCGGTGACGACCGCGTAAAAGTTCCTAATCAACGCGACACCCTGCGCAGCCGTGAAATTCTCGATGAACTCCACCGCCGGGCGGGTGAGCAATTCCGCCCGCGAATTGAGCGGGAGTTTATTGACCGGCTGCTGCGAAGGTTTTAACGCGGCGTATTTTAGTGGCTTTTGCCTTGACCGTCTTTGGCTTTAGCAAAGGTCACCACAATTCGGCGCGCTAGCGGTGACGGTTCGATCATACGGACCCGAAAGCCGACCCTGGCTTCTGGTGCGAGCTTGTTTTTAGAGGGTGCGGCGACGGCCGTTTGGACGATATTGCCATCAACATCAAACAGCTGAACTTCAATCATCGGCACATCGCGCTCGATGTCGGATACGTTCGCGACAACCCCGCGAACAGTAAGGACTTCCTTACCTTGTTCTGTTTTCCGGCTCGATTTGATCTGCTGCTTGGGAATGGATAGGCCGTCACTTATCCCATGACCACCAAGCCCAATTATGCCGTAAGCCCCTTTAGTCGCTGGGATCATGTGGATGACTGATTGGCGAAAAACAACAGCGGCAATTAGCAGACAAACGACGATCCCGCCGACGGAAAGCCCGATGATTTTTCCGAGGTTGCGCTTTTTCGAGTCGCCGCGGTGTTCATCACGGGTGTCAGAGGCGGTAAAGACTTGAGGGATTGGGTCCGGATCGGGCAGGTCATCAAGTTCGTCCGGGTCCATAAGGCTTGGTTCATCCTCGGGTCCGCCACTGTCAACCACGGAGGTGATGGATTCGGCATCATCATCGTCACCGAACATCTCATCGAGTTCTTCTGCGGTCAGCCCGACCTCTTCCTCCGCTGGTTCCGCGATGGGCTCTGGTTCTGGTTCTGGCTCAGGCTCAGGCTCAGGCTCAGGCTCAGGCTCAGGCTCAGGAATGGGCTCGGGTTCCGGTTCCGGCGCAGGTTCTGGCATTGGTTCCGGCTCGGGTTCTGGCATCGGCGCAGGTATGGGGGCGGGAGGAGGCGGGACTACTCCGGCTGGCGTCCCGGCTGGCGCTAAAGGGCGCTCGTAGGCCATTGGCCCGGGAGCCTGAGGGGCGGGTGGATAGGCGCCCGGATAGGCAGGCGCGTACCCTGGTGGTGGTGGATACCCTGGCGGCGGCGGATATCCCGGAGGAACCGCAGGATAGGGCTCAGGTGCCGGATAGGGCTCAGGTGCCGGGTAGGCCGCAGGTGTTGGGTATGCAGCGGGGGCTGGCGCTCTGTGTGGTGGTGGTGGCGAACTGACCGGTTGCTGAAACCAGCTGTGACCACAGTTGGAACAACGTGTCGTTTTCCCCCCAGCCAACGCAGCGGGGTTAACATTATAACGCATTTGGCAGTTCGTGCAGGTGATTATCATGCGGGGCAGATCATCATAAGTTTTTTCAATTTATAAGGTTTCCACGATACGAACGCAAGTTGCTGTCGCCCCGAAGCTAACACTGACCTATTATTTTTTGGTAGGAAAAAACAACAGAATTTAATCATGATAAATCCATCCGATAAAAGTTCCTAGCATATCCTTCACAAATAGCCAATTTGCCAGTCTTAATTGTTGTGCGGCGCCTGCACAGAATGTCTTGAGGTTCTGATGTGCCAACGCTGGACGCCAGCCGAGCGTCGTGGCATTGTTTAGGGTATTAAGATGAATCGCAATGGAGCAATTGGACGGTGATTTCGCAGGACGACGACCCCATCGTTCGCTTTGAAAACGTCGGCTTGCGTTATGGGCTTGGCCCTGAGGTCCTGCGTGACATAAATTTTTCTCTACAGCCGGGGTCGTTTAATTTTTTAATTGGTGAAAGTGGCGCCGGGAAATCATCGCTGTTAAAGCTGATCTATCTCGCCTTCAAGCCGTCACGCGGCATAATTACTTTGTTTGGACGCGATATTGCCATGGCGTCGCGTGCTGATTTGCCGGCGCTTCGGCGCAAAATCGGTGTTGTGTTCCAGGAATTCAAGCTGCTGAATCACTTATCCGCTTTTGATAATGTTGCTTTGCCGCTTCGGGTCGCGCGAACCCGGGAAAGCGATGTGCGCAAACATGTTAGTGAATTGTTGGCATGGGTGGGTCTCAAGGACCATATGCAGGCCCGTCCACCGACATTGTCTGGCGGGCAGCAGCAACGGGTCTCTATTGCCCGTGCGATTATCGCCAGACCGCGCCTTTTGCTTGCCGATGAACCGACGGGAAATGTCGATGATGACATGGGAATTCGCCTGATGCATCTGTTCGAAGAACTTAACCGGTTGGGCACATCTGTCGTCATTGCGACGCACAACATGCATCTGGTGGAACGGTTGGGGCATCGGCAACTTCGCCTCGATGGCGGTCAATTACGTGTCAAGGAGGCTGTTTCACAACACCATTCTCCTGAGCGGAAACCCATTCAGGACCTTGTGCCTGAACCGCAACCAAGCAAATTCACTTCACCAACACAGACGATGCCGCCGTCGCCCGAACCGATAGCAAGGCCAGCAAAAAAACCTCGGCGCGCGCCGCCAAAGATCCGGGCAGAAGATGACCATAAAGGCGACCCCCAAACGTTTGGGGACCCTTCCAGTCTGGAGAATTTTTTGTAATTATGAAGTTTCGGTTTTCTGGACGTTCTGATTTGCCTCTAGACGGCGACGCGCATAGTCGATTTCTGCCTTGGCTGATCGCCTTCATGGTGTTTCTTGCCGTGCTGGCATTAACCGGCATGCTGATTCTCAAGCAGGTGACGGCCAGATGGGATAAAGGCGTTAGCGGCACTTTAAGTGTCCAAATTTCTCCGGCGGAAGACCAGGTTGATGACGACATCCATATGGGGGAGGTTCTGAAAGTCCTCGCGACGACAGCTGAGATCGAACGATATGAGGTGATCAATGACGCACGCACCAAGGCATTACTGAAGCCTTGGTTGGGTGACATTGTCGATATGGCAGAATTGCCGCTTCCGCAATTGATCGACATCGAAATTAAGCCTGGACGACATCTTGATGTGAAAGCGCTTGAAGATCGGCTGGCCGGAATTGTTCCGGGCACCAGCGTTGATGACCATCAGGTCTGGTTGGAACGACTTGTCAGTCTGGTCCATACGGTTCAAGGGGTGGCGATGCTAATTTTGCTGTTTATTGCCGTGGCAACGATTGGTACCGTCATTTTCACCACCCGCACCGGCCTTGCCATCCATCGCGAGGCCATCGAAGTGTTGCACCTGATAGGCGCACAAGACACTTATATCGCCGGACAATTCTCGAGACGGGCGTTGGCGCTCGGTTTGAAGGGTGGCGTGTTTGGCCTGATGCTGGGTGTGCCGACGATCTTAGGCGTGGGGTATTTGGCGCAAAACATGGATGGGTTTCTTCTTCCCAGCATGCAATTACATCTGCAACATTGGATTGGCGTTGCTCTGTTACCCTTGTTGGTGGCGAGTATCGCCATGATAACGGCGCGCACGACGGTAATGCGCACATTGGCAAGGATGCTCTGATTTATGGCAAGACGTCGGACAAAGGTGCGTGGGCCGAGATTCGGTAATCTACTGCTGATCTTGTTTGCCATCGCCGCATTATGGTGGATTGGCTTGTTTCGGTTCGTCGAAGCTATTCCGGTCAAGATTTTGGATAATCAAAGCGGTTCTGATGTGATTGTCGTTCTAACAGGAGGCAGTGAGCGGCTGGATGTTGGGCTTGATCTGCTTGAAGAAAATAAAGCGCCGCGCTTGTTTGTTTCTGGCGTTTATAAGGGCGTGGAAGTCCGCCGGTTACTCGGCCTTTCCAAAAAAGGTCGCGCCCATTTGGAATCGCGAATAGCAATTGGCAATGCGGAAAGTACGCGCGAAAACGCTCTCGAAACGGCCGCCTGGATCGCTGGTCAGAAAGTTGGAATCATTCGACTGGTGACAGCGGCCTATCACATGCCGCGCAGTTTGCTGGAATTTAGAAATACAATGCCCGATGTCCGGATTATTCCAAACCCGGTCTTCCCCCGCCATGTTAAACAAGAGCGCTGGTGGGCTTACCCGGGAACAACCAAGTTGATTGCCTTTGAATTTAACAAATATCTTTTTGCCTGGGCCCGCAATTGGATTGACCGCCTGTTTTTAGGGCGAGGGCTCAAGGATAGTCTTAGCCGTATGTTTGAACACGAGCGGAAACTGCCGGGTTAATGACCACTATTCGATCATTTGTCTTTAATTTATTTTTCTTTTCCTGGACGGCGTTATCCGTTGTGGTGATGGCGCTACTGTTGCCGTTTCCGCGTGCGGCTATGGCTAAAATTGTCAGCCTATGGGCGAACGTCTTGAGCGCCGCGCTAAAGATTTTGGTTGGGATTAGTTTTGTTGTCCGGGGGCGGGAGAATATTGTTCAAGGGCCAGCAATTTATGCGGCTAAACATCAGTCTGCATGGGACACGTTCGTTTATTTCCTGATTCTGAAAGACCCCAGCTATGTCTTGAAAAAGGAATTGTTGTCGATTCCCGTTTGGGGATGGGCGGCAAGAAAATACGGGGCGATTGCTGTCGACCGTGAGGGTGGCGGGATGGCCCTTAAGAAAATGGTTGCAGATGCAAAAGACAGGGTGGCGCGGGATATGCCGGTTGTCATTTTCCCGGAAGGAACCCGTGCGTCGCCACGTGCCCGCCAGCCCTATCACCCTGGTGTTTCTGCTTTTTATTCGAGAATCGACGTGCCGGTTATACCGGTTGCCTTGAACTCAGGATTGTTTTGGGGGCGGCGTAGCTTCGTTAAGCGCCCCGGCGTTATCACAATTGAATTTTTGCCAGCGATGAAAACAGGATTGAAACGGCGCGAATTTATGGCAATTCTTGAAACAACAATTGAGACCGCTAGCGACCGCCTTATTGACGAGGCAGTGTCGGCCTCTCCGCAATTGGAATCGGCGTGCCCCACGCCCATGAAGACCGGCGCAGTTGACAAATAGCCATTCGCGCCTGGGGACAAGTTTTCCACAGGCTGATAATCTTGTGGATGAAATTGGTTGCCGCTTGATTTTTAGGTCATTTATTTGATTGCCAAGCGGGGATAAAATGTGGAAACATATAGTGAACGTTTGTCTTTGACGGGGTCGACCTGTGCCCTTAGATTGACGGTTGGACATTGTGCGGCCATGGCTGCGGGCAGACCTTTTAGGAGAAAAAAACGTGGCGCTGGTGGCATCGGTTTCGCAGCAAATTTGGGATATGAAGTACCGCCTGAAAACGCAGGATGGCAAACCGATTGATAAGTCAATTACCGACAGCTGGCGGCGTGTCGCCCGGGCGCTGTCTGAGCCGGAGCAAGATCAACAGCTTTGGGAGCAACGGTTTTTTGACATTTTAGAAGACTTTCGCTTTCTGCCCGCCGGGCGGATTCTTTCCGGGGCCGGATCGGAACGCAACGTTACGTTATTCAATTGCTTCGTCATGGGCGACATACCCGATGATATGGCCGGTATTTTCGATGGTCTGAAAGAAGCCGCCCTTACCATGCAGCAAGGTGGCGGCATTGGGTATGACTTTTCCAGCTTGCGGCCCAAGGGCGCACCGGTTCACCGGGTTGGTGCCGATGCCTCAGGTCCGCTGTCTTTCATGGATGTGTGGGACGCCATGTGCCGCACGATTATGAGCGCCGGATCACGGCGTGGTGCTATGATGGCCGTCATCCGGTGTGACCACCCGGACGTACTTGATTTTATTGCCGCCAAACGTGAACCTGGACGGCTGCGCATGTTTAATTTGTCAGTTCTCGTGACCGACGCGTTCATGCAAGCGGTTAAGGAAGACGGTGCCTGGGAACTACAGTTTGACGGGGTGGTCTACAAGAGCCTGCCTGCCCGGGAAATCTGGGACAAGATTATGCAGGCGACCTACGCCTATGCCGAACCCGGGGTTATTTTCATCGACCGCATCAATGCCAAAAACAATCTGCATTATTGCGAAACCATTCATGGAACCAACCCTTGCGGCGAGCAACCATTGCCTCCCTACGGCGCCTGCCTGCTGGCTTCGGTTAATCTGGCACGGTTGGTCAACGATCCATTTACGCCTGAGGCGACGCTCGACCTTGATGAGCTTGCCCGGCTGGTCGGCACCGCCGTTCGGATGATGGATAATGTCATTGAGGTGTCGCGGTTCCCGCTTGAGCAACAGCGCGTGGAAGCCCAAGGAAAGCGGCGTATTGGCCTGGGCATTACTGGCCTTGCCGATGCTTTGATTATGTGCGGTGCGCGCTACGGCGGGGCGCGGGCCGTGGAGTTTACCACATCTTGGTTGAGCACTCTTGAGCGTGCGGCCTATCAATCATCGATTGATCTGGCCCGCGAAAAAGGGCCGTTTCCGCTGTTTGACAAGGAAAAGTTTCTGGAAGGGGAGACCATTCAGGGGCTTGATGAGGATATCCGCCAAGGCATTGCCGAACATGGAATTCGCAACGCTTTACTGACCTCCGTTGCACCGACAGGCACGATTTCTCTGTTTGCCGATAATGTGTCATCTGGGCTGGAGCCGGTCTTCAGTTTCAAATACACCCGCCATGTTTTGATGCCTGACGGAAGCCGCCGCGAAGAAGATGTGACGGATTACGCCTATCGGCTTTTCCGCCGCGTGAAAGGCGACTCGGCCCCCCTAACCGACGCATTTGTTGATGCGCAAAACCTTAGTCCTAATGACCATCTGGTTATGCAAGCGACCGTCCAGAAGCATATCGACAGTTCGATTTCCAAAACCATCAACGTTCCTGAATCAATCTCGTTTGATGATTTTAAAAATATCTACATGCAGGCTTACGACCTGGGTTGCAAAGGGTGCACAACTTACCGACCGAATGAAGTGACCGGGGCTGTTTTGGAAGTGAAGGGTAAGACCAAACCGCCAGAGGCTGAACCTCAGTTGCCGCTTGAGACTCCGAATACGCAAAACCGCCCCAAGGATGTTGGCGATTCTGGAGCCATTGTCCATATGTTCCGTCCCTTTGACCGACCGGGCGACCTGGAAGGTAAAACCTATAAAGTTCAATGGCCGGAAAGTGATCATGCAATGTATATCACGATGAATGATATTCTTGATGAGTCAGGACGTATCCGGCCCTTTGAAATCTTCATTAACTCGAAAAATATGGAGCATTTCGCCTGGACGGTGGCATTAACCCGAATGATTTCCGCCGTATTTCGCCGTGGTGGCGATGTCTCCTTTGTGGTTGAAGAATTGAAGGCGGTGTTCGACCCCCGTGGCGGTCAATGGATGAAGGGGCGTTATGTACCGTCGCTTCTTGCGGCGATTGGCGAAGTTATCGAAACCCATATGATCAGCACTGGTTTTTTGAAAGCACCGGGGCAACCTGATGATGATCAAGAGAACCGACCAGCGGTCGTCAACCTCGGTAATCCGATGATGGGCAGTGCCGGTCATGAGGGCAATAGCGGCGGTCCATCTGCTGGAAACCAGTCAGCGGGGCCCGGGTTCCGGCAGTGCCCAAAATGCGCACAGCTTGCTCTCATACGTCAGGAGGGTTGTGACAGTTGTACCAGCTGCGGATATTCAAAATGCGGGTAACGGTTAACGACTGAAACGATACGCCGACATGCTCATTTTGCTGCCAAACTTGTTCAATCGGATAGAATATCGCTAAGGGTATCAGCCGCTTCATTGACCATTTCTCGGCTAATATCGAGGTGGGTGACGGCCCGCAACCGGGTATTGTCTTGCGCCCCGATCTGGACCCCGCGTTCAAGCATTTGAGAAGACAGTTCTGGCGCTGTGTACGGGCTTTCAGCGCAGTCAAAAAATACCAAATTGGTTTCGACAGCTTCTGGGTTAATCCCAATACCGGGAATTTTTTCTAGGCGATGTGCCAAATGCCTGGCATTTTCATGGTCGTCGGCCAATCGGGTCACATTGTTTTGCAGTGCATAGACGCCAGCGGCGGCGATGATTCCTGATTGACGCATGGCCCCGCCGAGCAAGTGCTTCAGGCGGAAGGCCCGTTCAATGAAGTCGCGGTCCCCGGCCAAAACGGCACCAACCGGGCAGCCTAATCCTTTCGATAGATCAATCCATAAGGAGTCCTGCGTCGCCGCATAGTCGGCGGCTGATGTGCCGCTTTTGACCACGGCGTTTAACAGTCTTGCCCCATCCATATGGCATTTGATCCCAATCTCACGGCTTCGTCGATAAATCCCTTGCAAGGTGTCCAACGGCCATACCGTGCCGCCGCCAAAATTGGATGTGTTTTCCACCGAGACCAGTGCAGAACGCGGTACATTACGTTTGCTCGGGCGCAAGGCCTGCGCCATCTGATCGGCTGTAAAAATACCCCGCGCGCCATTAACGGTACGCATCATTGCACCGGCGATGGCGGCGGGCCCTCCCGTTTCCGAATGAATGGTATGGGCGGTTTTATCGGCGATGATTTCATCGCCCGGTTGGCACCAGATGCGATAGGCGATTTGATTGCACATGGTGCCTGATGGCAGAAATACCGCGGCTTCCTTGCCAAGTAGCTCGGCGACCATGGATTGAAGCCGGTTTGTCGTTGGGTCCGTGCCGTGTTGCTCGTCGCCGACCTCAGCCGTGGCGATGGCTTGGCGCATCTCGGGCCCCGGTTTGGTATGGGTATCGGAATAAAGGTCGATACGGACCGTGTTCATGTGCCTACCTGTTCGATTGCTCTAGTGTTGCGGCTTATCTTTCACGGAAAGCTTCATTGAAAGCTTTGTAGATTGGTTTCAACAGATACTCCGCTAAGGTTTTGTTGCCGGTTATAATATCGACGATGACCGTCATTCCGGGAACGACCAGATTGCGATCGGGCTGGTCGCCAACGTAGTTCTTTGCAAGGCGGATGCGGGCGCGGTAAAACGGATTGCCGTTTTCGTCTTGCAGCGTGGTTGCCGAGATACGCTCAATCACGCCGTGGATCAAACCGTAACGGGTGTAGTCATAGGTCACGACTTTGACCGTGGCGGTCTGCCCCTTGAAGACAAAGCCGATGTCGTCGGTCGTGATGCGCGCTTCGACCACCAGTTCCGCATCGGTTGGAATGACCTCAACGACGATCTCTCCAGGTGCCAACACGCCGCCAACGGTTTCTGTTTGCAGGTTCTGGATAACACCGGTCACCGGAGAGCGGATCTGTAAGCGGGAAACCTTATCCTCGACCTGGGCGATGGAATCCTTCAATTCGGCGATTTCCGCATTAATTTTTCCGAGGCTCTCAGATGCTTCGACAATCATTCGCGTGCTGATTTCTTTTTTGCGGCTACCCAGTTCGGCAATCGACTTTTTGATCCGCCGTTGTTGTCCGATGCTTTCCGCGAGTTGGCCTTCCGTACGGGCCAGTTCACGCTGATTATCGAGCATCACCAATTTTGGTTGAAGACCCTTACGCATTAGCTCCATACGCATACCGATCTGCTCATTCAGTAGGGCGATCTGATCCTTGATCGATTTTTCCTTGCCGCGTAGAACTCGTATTTCTGAGTGTTTTTCGGCGATTTGTTTGTCGATAACATCGATTTGGGCCTCAATCGAACGCTGTTTAGCGGTAAAAATTTCCGCCTGAGACTCGACCATCACTTTATAGTGCTCGCCAGTGGAATGCTGAACAACAGGCTGTCCCGTGGCAAACGCCCGTAACTGCTCGGCTTCCAGCTGAAGGCCGGTTAAGCGGGTCACCAGTTGGTCGCGCTCGGGGATCGCGCCGCTTGGCTCAAGCACCAGAATGACGTCTCCCTTGTGAACCAGATCGCCACCCTTAACATTAATTTTCTTGATGATGCCGCCTTCGAGGTGCTGCACTTTGTTGACTGATCCGACCGGTGAAACCTCGCCAGAACTGACGACGACTTCCGTAATACGGGTGTAAGACGACCAGATAATAAAAGCGCCAAAAAAAACAATGATGACCAGGGCGGCCAGCCGTATGGTGCCGCCCGGCCCTTCTTCTTCCAGCATCAACGATTGGGCGAGACGCTTTTTACCGACAGCATAACTGTCTTCGGCAGGTGCCGCTGAATAACCCGCTGAGCGCTGTTTTCGCGTATCAGGCAAAGGGATGTGATCGTCGTCGTCCAAATCCATTTTCCTCTTAACTCCTGATTTCATTTGCGGACCGTCGCCGAGAAAATCCGGTAGTGGTTTTCGGTGTTGGCGGTCATTGGCGTTGTTGTATGCCATGTTAGCCGGTCTTTCCCATACTGGCGAGATCGCCCGGCGAACCATCAAAGACCACCCGCCCGGCCCGTAAGGCTAATACGCGGTCAGCCAATTGAACGTAATCTGGCCGGTGGGTGACCAGTAAAGTGGTTTTTCGCCCCTTGAAGGAAATGATCTCGTTTTTTAGCATTTCGTCAGATTCCACATCAAGGCCGACGCTGGGTTCGTCGAGCAAGACGATCTGAGATTTTGACAACAACGTGCGGGCGACGGCGATACCTTTTTTAAAGCCTGTCGAGACTTGCTTTACGGTTTGCTCGGTCAACATTGTGTCCAAACTATGGGGCAACAGATAGACATCGTCGAGAATACCTGCGCGGTAGCAGGCATCTTCGACCTCGGCCCTGGTGGCGACCGGGTTGGCGACCTTCAAATTTTCGTTGATGGTCCCGGCGAACAAGTCCGCCTTCTGCGGCAGATAGGCGAGGGACTGGCGCAGGTCGAGAAGGTTGATTTGCCGGGTGTCGACGTCATCAATGAAGACAGACCCCGCTTGCGGTTTATACAAATCGGCGATCAATTTCAGGATAGTTGACTTTCCCGACCCATTGGCACCGATAATGGCGATGACTTCGCCAGGCTGTATATCAAAGGTAACGCCAGCAAGTGCGGGCTCCGTTGCCGCTGAATACCGTAACACGACCCGCGAAAAGCTGACCTTGCCTTCGAATTCCTGTTCACGGGCGACGGTCTCACCCGACGTGCGAACCTGAGTTTCCGAGGGAATCAGCATAAGTTGGTCTATCCGGGTGATCGCATTTTTTATTTCCTGCATGCGGGTAAAGGTCAGAAACAGCGTTTGTAGAGGGGCCAAAACACGCCAAACCAATGCCATACAGGCGATAAGGGCACCAACGCTAAAGTGTCCTTCAATGGCAAATCCGGCACCAACCGCCAGTGTCGCTGCTCCGGCAATAACCATTATTGATTGGGCGAAGGTTTGAAAGCGGGCATTGATCCGAGCCCCTTGAAGATTGGATAGCGCCAGTTGGGTGGAGCGCTCGCGAAAGCGCTCGAGCCAGATGTCTTCGGTTCCTTCGTCCTTAATGAACCGCAGGTTGCTGAACATTTCAATGAGAAGTGACTGACAATCCGAGTTTCCAGCCAGTGAATCGCTGACCGCCGCTTTAGAGTATTTAAGGGCTAGATAAGCGCCAGTTCCCATAATCACCATCAAGATTAAGGGGACAACGGCCAACCAACCGCCGATTATAGCGATGGCGATAATGAAAATTATAACGAATGGCAATTCCAGCATCGAGATGGCCATCGGTCCGGAAAAAAAGCCGCGAATACCCTCAAACTCGCGCAGCCGCGACAACTGGGTGCCAACGGATGCCTTTTCCAATCGGTTTAAGGGTAAGTCGATTAACTTGTCGACCACGCCGTTATTAACGATCACGTCCATGCGCCCGCCGATATAGGACAGCAAAGAGCTTCTGAGCAGTCTGATAATGGTATCGCAAGCGAGGGCCATGCCAACACCGATGATCAGGTACTTCAGCGTATCAACGCTTTTTGCGCCAATCACCTGATCAAATACGGACATGACAAATAGCGGGGTCGCCAAGGCCAGCATGTTTAGCAAAAAAGATAGGAACAACAATTGAAACAAATAGGGTTCAAATCGGCGGATGACCGGCCGAAACCAGGATTTTTTAGCGCCGACTTCGTCGTCTTCCGGGACAAAAAAGTAGGCCGTTCCCTTGCGTCGGAAACTTAGTCTATCGGTAATGTCTCTGTTGGCTGCGTCATAGGCAACGACGCCACCATCTTTGCTTTTCCACAGAACCATAGGGTCCCCTGCGTTGGTCTCGAAGATGCAGGGTAACAACCGTTGATCGACACTGCCGATACGTTGTTCGAGCGCCCAACTGCGAAAATTCAAGTTGGCCATGGTGTTGCGGATATCGCGGATATCGGCGTTTTCCCACCTCGCGGTCAAGGCGTCGGCCACTTGACGCGGGGTGCCTCGCCATGTCAATGCATCCAATAATGGGGCCAGACACGCGGCGGCGTCAGATAAGGGATTGCCTTCGGTCAGTTGCTCCACGAGCGCCTGGTTACTCATGACGCTAGTCCCTCAACTTCAAGCGGAGGTCACCTTCGACCATGATAAAATGACGGTCAGCAAGCGCCTGAATCTCTGGTCGGGAGCTGACGAGTATCATGGTTGATTTACCCTTCAATTCGGTCAGCAGCTTGCGCAGAAGCTCATCGCTTTTTGCGTCAAGTGACAAGTTGCCCTCATCAAACAGGATCAGTTTTGGGTTATCGACCAAGGCGCGGACAATGGCGATACGTTGGCGCACACCACCGGGAATTCTTTCAACCGTGCTGCCACCCACTTGAGTATCAAAGCCTTCCGGCAGGTTCTTGATTTCCTGATCTAGGCCTAGGGCCTGAGAAAGTTCCAACGCGCGATCAACGACTTTGCCCTTCTGATAGCCGGTCATATTGTCAATCAGGTTGCCGCTATAGAGCGGGGCATTGTGAGAGATCATGGAAATCTCGCCGCGGACGGAGCGCAGGTCATAATCAAAGATGTTCATGCCATCAAGGAGGATTTGTCCGCCCTGAGGACGAAGCAAGCCGAGGATCAGGAACATCAAGGTGGTTCGCCCTGAACTGTTGGCCCCTTCCAGCGAAATGATCTCGCCAGCGTCGATTTTCAGGTTGGCGTTCTTAATGAATGGTTCTGCGGCATTGCCGTAGGCAAAATTCAGTCCCCGGATTTCCAGCGCTCCTGAAATCGGGGGGATTTCTGGAAGGTCTCGCGAGCATTCTTCCGGTAGCCGCATGACGTCCGCAGCTTTGGCGGCCGAAACTTTTACTGTTTGATAACTCGTCCAGATGCTCATTGCCGATAACATAGGTTGGAGGGCACGTCCGGACAACAGCATGCAGGCCGCCAATTTGCCGGCGGTTAAATCCCCCTGAACGACTAAATAACCGCCATAACTAATGACCGAAACTAGATTAAGTTGACCAAACAAGCTGCCAAGGCCTTGGGCGGCGGCGCTTCCCATCGCCACTTTGCGAACGGCTTGGGCAGTGCGTTCTTGTAGGCGTTCAAAACGGCGCATCATGGATTGCTTCAGGTTCATGGCCTTGACAGTGTGAATGCCGTTGAGGACCTCAAGTAGAAAATCGTAGCGGGAATCGTCTGTCGATACTCGGTTTGAGACGGCGGTCCGCAAACGCCCACCAACTATTACGGCGAGGAAGCCGAACAAACAAATCAAGGTCATGGGAACGGCCACCAGTTGTCCGCCAAGCATATAAATAAGGGACAGAAAAAGTACCGCGAAGGGCAGATCGATCATCAATGTGGCTATTTGCGATGAGTAAAAATCCTTTACCGCACCGATAGAATTGACCTTTTCCAGATAAGACCCCGGTGAATTTGACTCAAAAAGTTCGTAGGGGCAGCGCAATATTTTGTCCACAGCGGTTATGCGGGCCAGATGCTCGAATTGGGCACCGTTCCAGGATATGATCCGGGTGCGTGCGGTCTTCAGAATGTTATCGAAAATGATGACGATGGTTAGACCGGCGACCAGGACATAAAGGGAATTGGCCGCACCCAGCGGCAACACACGATCATAAACCTGCAAAATAAACACAGGTAAGGCGACGGCAAATATGTTAATGAACAGCGACAGAAATAGTATTTCAACTCTGTTCCACGACTGTTTGGGCACCGCCTTGACGACTGTTCGCAAGTCGCTACTCATGAAGAATCCCCTAATAGAATCAGCCCTGTACGTTATTATGGACTGAGTTGTCGCATAGATCAAATTTGTTTGGCAAGAGGTGTATTGTTCAGTTTATGTTCTATGTATGATTTCACCCCACGTGCGGATTGATAGATGTAGTGCTTCAGAATATCATCCAGGTTGGAGCATTGACCGCAAAAACGAATACTCATTCGACCCGACCCAAAGGTAAATAACTATGGCCGAAGAAAATACGCCAGCCGACAATGATATTCCAAATACCGGATCAGAGGGCAGCGATACCGTCTCCGGGGACTGGACTGATTCCAGCGGGCGCGTTAACGGCACTGATGAAGACGGTAGCGATCAAGCTCTTTTTGGCGGCGGTGATGATGCCGAAGGTGATGGGCCAGACCCGTCGGCAGCCAACATTCACACCGGCAGGCAGGATGAATGGGAAGCTGCTCCAATGGCTGCGGGCCCGGAAGACGGTGTTCCGCCTGAACTAATACCCGTTCCAAGTCGGGACACACCGGAAGGACCGCCTCCTGGCACCATCTCGCCGCCAGAAATTGGTGGTCCGGCCGACTATATCGACACCCCGGAACCGGATTTTGCCTGGCAAACACCCGAACGGGAATACGATGCTGGTACTGATCAGGTCGTTTACGAAAACCCAACGGACCGGATTGATAACTTAGTTCGGGCAGCGCTGGATTCTCCAGAAAACGCACAAGCAGACGACGCGACAACGGCCACCACGGCAACCACGGCCACGACTGCGACCACCGCGACCACGGCAACTACAGCCACGACTGCGACAACCGCAACTACGGCCACCACAGCCACCACTGGCACAACGGCAACAACAGCGACCACCGCAACAACCCCGACTACGGCTACGACTGCAACCACGGCAACAACCGCGACGACCGCGACTACGGCTACGACTGCAACCACAGCCACCACCGCAACAACCCCGACTACGGCTACGACTGCAACCACGGCAACAACCGCGACGACCGCGACTACGGCTACGACTGCAACCACAGCCACCACTGCGACGACTGCAACCACAGCCACCACTGCGACGACCGCAACAACGGCTACGACTGCGACAACCGCAACTACGGCCACCACAGCCACCACTGGCACAACGGCAACAACAGCGACCACCGCAACAACCCCGACTACGGCTACGACTGCAACCACGGCAACGACCGCGACTACGGCTACGACTGCAACCACGGCCACGACTGCGACGACCGCAACCACGGCTACCACCGCAACAACGACTACGACTGCGACAACCGCAACCACGGCTACCACCGCAACAACGACTACGACTGCGACAACCGCAACCACGGCCACCACGGCTACGACTGCAACCACAGCCACGAGCGCGACAACGGCTACCACCGCAACAACCCCGACTACGGTTACGACTGCGACCACAGCCACTACAGCCACCACAGCCACGAGCGCGACAACGGCCACGACTGCGACGACCGCAACCACGGCTACGACTGCGACAACGGCCACGACTGCGACGACCGCAACAACGGCTACCACCGCAACCACGGCTACGACTGCGACAACCGCAACTACGGCCACCACTGCAACGACCGCAACCACGGCCACTACGGCAACTTCAGCCACGACTGCGACAACGGCTACGACTGCGACCACAGCCACGAGCGTGACAACGGCTACGACTGCGACGACCGCAACAACAGCTACTACGGCAACTTCAGCCACGACTGCGACAACGGCTACGACTGCGACCACAGCCACGAGCGTGACAACGGCTACCACCGCAACAACCCCGACTACGGCGACGACTGCAACCACAGCCACCACTGCAACCACGGCTACCACCGCAACCACGGCTACGACTGCGACGACCGCCACCACAGCCACGAGCGCGACAACGGCCACGACTGCGACGACCGCAACTACAGCCACGACAGCAACCACGGCTACCACCGCAACCACTGCAACCACAGCCACCACTGCAACGACCGCAACCACGGCTACCACCGCAACAACGGCTACGACTGCGACAACGGCCACTACGGCCACAACTGCGACCACAGCCACCACAGCCACCACAGCCACGAGCGCGACAACGGCCACGACTGCGACGACCGCAACAACGGCTACCACCGCAACCACGGCTACGACTGCGACAACCGCAACTACGGCCACCACTGCAACGACCGCAACCACGGCCACTACGGCAACCACGGCTACGACTGCAACCACAGCCACCACATCGACGAGCGCGACAACGGCTACCACCGCAACAACGGCTACTACGGCAACTTCAGCCACGACTGCGACGACCGCAACAACGGCTACCACCGCAACCACGGCTACGACTGCGACAACCGCAACTACGGCCACCACTGCAACGACCTCAACCACGGCCACTACGGCAACCACGGCTACGACTGCAACCACAGCCACCACAGCCACGAGCGCGACAACGGCTACCACCGCAACAACGGCTACTACGGCAACTTCAGCCACGACTGCGACAACGGCTACGACTGCGACGACCGCAACCACGGCTACCACCGCAACCACCGCAACCACGGCCACGACTGCGACGACCGCAACAACGGCTACCACCGCAACAACCCCGACGACGGCTACGACTGCAACCACGGCCACAACTGCGACCACCGCAACCACGTCGACGAGCGCGACGACGACCACGTCTGGAACGACGGCGAGCACCAGCACGTCTGCGACCACGGCGACGACGACCACGTCAGGGACGACGGCAAGCACGAGTACCACCGCAACCACGTCGACGAGCGCGACGACGACCACGTCTGGAACGACGGCGAGTACCAGCACGTCTGCGACCACGGCGACGACGACCACGTCTGGAACGACGGCGAGCACCAGCACGTCTGCGACCACGGCGACGACGACCACGTCAGGGACGACGGCAAGCACGAGTACCACCGCAACCACGTCGACGAGCGCGACGACGACTACGTCTGGAACGACGGCGAGCACCAGCACGTCTGCGACCACGGCGACGACGACCACGTCAGGGACGACGGCAAGCACGAGTACCTCCGCAACCAC
>Ga0316204_10000230_pt1 | contig 230741 bp, 217 predicted proteins | sample 6monrhotite_MG_2_FD_205661 | JGI IMG/M metagenome (GOLD analysis project Ga0316204, IMG submission 205661) | Microbial mat bacterial communities from mineral coupon in-situ incubated in ocean water Damariscotta River, Maine, United States -... | ecosystem: Environmental > Aquatic > Marine >...
TCGAAGATGCCGCTGAGGCAAAAATATCTGTAACCAATACAGATGCACTTAACAACGCAGTACTCGAGCTCACATCTGGCTTAGAATCAAATCAGGTACTCACCGATTCTACGGGCGACCTACACCTCCAAACACATTCTGCAAAAAACATCCTGCTACAAGATGACCTAAGCAGCACGGGAAATGTTGGTATAGGAATCAGTACCCCAACAGAAAAGCTCGATGTAAATGGACTGATTCAAACCAATCAGGGTATAAAGTTCGGAGATGGCACGACCCAATCAACCGCAATGACAAGTGACATCACCATCAGCGGAGGTAATGTCGGCATCGGCAACACAACCCCAATAGAAAAGCTGGACGTGAACGGACTGATACAGACAAGTCAGGGTATTAAGTTTGGAGATGGATCTGTACAAATTACTGCTGGCGGGGGAGGCGCTGGTGGTGGATCGTCTGAGAGTGTAGATATTACTTTGAACGCGGGAGAGGCCTTGGCTCAGGGCGATGCTGTTTCTATTTTTTCTAATGGAAAAGCTTATAAATCAAATCCTTATGGCACCGCAGGCAGGCAAAACTTCATCGGCTTCGCCAAAAATAGCTATGCCAGCAATGCTGATGCCTCGATTACCGTAGGCGGTATTATTTCAGGTCTTTCAAGTTTGATTGCCGGAAAAACATATTACCTCGGAAAGGAGCAAGTTATTGACACTTTGTCTTATAATGCCAATATAGCAATGCCAAGTAATGGTCCCACATATACCATACTTAATAGTGATTCCACCAAAGAGCTTGCTTATGAATTTTCGACAACAGCTAGCGATGTTCTGCTCAGAACATTTACTTTTAATGCAAGAAGAACCGCTGATATTACTGAGTCGCTTAATATTTCTCTATACAAAGGTAATTACAGCGATAAAACAAACCTTATTACCACAAAAACAGTTGCGGCAACTCAGGCAACAACCTCAACAACGAGTTATTCCGAAATCATTTTAAATTTTAATGATTTAATTTTAGAAGCAAATCAAAAATACCATTTTTCATTTACGCCAAATAGCTATATAGCATCTCATAAATATTATTCTTTCAAAAATGCAGACACACCAGAGATAGTTTGGAGATATCTATATAACACGTGGTATACATCCACATATTATGGTGTTCCATTTGGGTTATTTTCCAAAATTCAACTTGGTAAGCTCGATCAAGCATTGGGGGCAATCGATGTGACACCTCCAGCGCAAGGTACTCCGCATAAGGTTGGCATAGCTTTATCGCCTACCACCCTCTTAATGCAGTAACTCGGTGGGGTATATCTGCGATATGCTCCCGAGAAAATGGAATGGATATGCCTGTCCTGCGTAGTCTGCAGGGCGCAGGTCCCATATCCCTTTATCGCAGCATGCAAATAATACTCGTCCGTAATGGAACAAGCAGCTGATTCGTCGCGCGAGCCGTGTAATCGTAGCATGAAGTTATCATAGTCTCACGTCGTGAGTGGTTATTTATATCACATCAACATGTAGACAAAATATCTCAAAAATGTCTTAGTTTGTTCATCTGCCAACGGTTTTGCGTGTCTGTCTAGTACATATATTTTCTGCGTTTTTTTGTACGAATAAAATACAGCTATTCATCAACCGCTTCGCATAACTATGTTAATAGCTGAGCATCACGTGGAAGGTCCTGTCGGCAATTCATCATCGCCTGCTCCTTTTCCTGCGGCTAGCGAATCCCTCTCTGCTGATCAGCCAGACATTGCTGGCTCGATAAAGAAGGCTTGCGGTTTGTTATGTGAGTTGCATGACGATCTTCGCGTTGGTATTAGAGGTGAATATAGAAAACGCACCATGGGGATATGGGCTGCTGGCGGGGCAGTTGCCGGTGCATGGTATGCCTGGCATTCGAAAGATGTATCCATGATGCAGCAAGCTATCGATGGCTTTGCAATTCATGTACACATGCATATGTCTGGTGATGCCGATAGTGTAGATATGCTTCGTCAGTTTGAAACTGGTCTAGAAGGCGCGCAACAGCGTCAACAGCTTGCGCAACTTTTTGGCATTCCGAGTTATCTAGCTGGTATCGCTGGTACATTTATAGCTCTCGGGAAAAGAGAAAAAGGTAGGCAAAAAGCTATGGTCGCAGAAAAGGCGAAGGATGATTTCCATGCAAACATGGCACATGAGCTGCGTACGCCGCTCAATGCCATTATCGGCTTTTCTGATCTCATAAAACAGCAGACATTTGGGCCACTTGGTAACGCTAAGTATGCTGAATATGTGAATGACATTCACGGATCAGGTGCGCATCTTCTCGATGTCATTAATGACATCTTAGATACGAGCAGCTTGGAAAATGACAAGATGCAGCTACAAGAATCGGATCATGTGGATATGGGCGAATGCATTGATTTTTCGTTAAAATTAGCATCAAATAAGGCAGAAGAAAATGGTGTGACACTTAGTCATGATCTGCCTTATGGCATGCCGTTATTTCGTGTTGATGAAAAGCGTATAAAGCAAATACTACTGAATTTACTTTCAAATGCGGTGAAATTTACGCCAGAGGGTGGGGAGGTGAGTCTCGATGGTGCGTTTGGACAGAATGGAGATTTTCTTATTACCGTGCGAGATACAGGTATTGGCATGGATGAAGAAGGTATCGAACAGGCTTTGACGCCGTATGGGCAAGTGGATTCCAATTTATCACGCGAACATACTGGTACTGGTCTCGGACTGCCCCTTGCAAAATCACTTGTCGAGCTACACGGAGGAGAGATGGAAATAAAAAGTGTCCCTGGCGAGGGCACAGCGATTACTTTTTCTATTCCAGCAGAGCGCATACAGATGCCACAGACGGCTGCCGCAGAATAAATTGCATCTTTCGACACTTCCAGCGTATAATCTCTCCATAATCATCCTCCTAGCCTCAGGCTGGGCAGGTCTTTCCTAACACGTTCACTCATGCTCGACTCCCCAAACTTCCTCGCTGCGGTCAATCAGCTCTGCGATGAAAAGAAAATCCCCAAAGAGAAAGTCATCGAAGCTATCAAAGAAGCGATGGCTGCTGCCTACCGTAAGGACTATGGTAATAAGAATCAAAACATTGACGTCATTCTCGATGAGGCGACAGGTCGCGCGAGTATCATCATGATAAAGACAGTGGTGACAGAGATTGAAAATCGTGATGCCGAGCTATCTATGGAAGAGGCACGTCAGATCAAGAAAGATATCAAAGAAGGTGCCAAGCTAAAGATCGATGTGACCCCGATAGATTTTGGACGTATCGCCAGCCAAGCTGCGAAGCAGGTCATCATCCAAAAGCTACAAGAGGCCGAGCGTGACGCTGTGTATGAGGAGTACAACGACCGCGAGGATGAGCTGCTCAATGCACTCGTGCATCACATGGAAGGTCGTTTTGCGTACCTCGAGCTAGATCGCACGACTGCGGTGTTGGAGCCGCGTGATCAGATACCGAGAGAGTCATATAGTCAAGGGCAGCGTCTGAAGGTCTATCTCGAGCGTGTCGAGATGACGGGCAAGGGGCCAAAGCTTCGCGTGAGTCGCACGCACCCACGCTTCATCTTCCGCCTCATGGAGCTGGAGATCCCCGAGGTACGCAATGGCATCGTCATCGTGAAGGCTATCGCTCGTGATCCTGGTGTCCGCTGTAAGCTCGTTGTTGATTCGACTGACGAGTCTGTCGATCCAGTCGGTGCGTGTGTTGGTCAAAAGGGTGCCCGTATCCAAAATATCACCGACGAGGTCAATGGTGAGCGTATTGACGTGATCCAGCACACTGACGATTTCGATGCACTGCTAAAGGAAGCACTCAGCCCTGCACGACTCGACTTCGTACGAAAATATGAAGACGAAAAACGTGTTGAAGTCTTCGTTGCCGAGGATCAGCGTGCGCTGGCTATCGGTAAGAGCGGTCAGAATGTCCGCCTCGCGGCTGAGATCATGGGCTGGGAAATCGACGTGATGAACACGGCCGAAATCGAAGGTGATGCGCAGCCAGAGAAGGCAAAGCCAGCAGATGCTAACGAAGATGAGGCAGCACCAGCTGAAGAAAAAACAGAAGACGCACCAAAGGAAGAGGTAAAAGAGGAGGCAGGGGATACGCCAAAGGAGGAGACGAAAGAAGAAGTAGCTGAAGAGAAGACCGAGGAGAAAGTAGAAGAAGTGCCAGCTAAAGAAGAAGAGAAGGCTGAGGAGCCAGCAGAAGAAAAGACTGAGGAAAAAGTAGAAGAGGAACCTGCCGAGGAGACAGTAGAAGAAAAAGAGGAGAAGAAGGAAGATTAATTAACATGTAGGGATCAGCCATGGCTGATCCACGGAATTGCCATGGCAATTCCCTACGAGAAAAAGGTCATGCTCACGCAAGGCCTTTTTCTCTCAATCCTGTATTCTTATCTCATGCAGATCTACGGCATCCTCGGGCATCCCGTCGCACACTCACTCAGCCCTGCCATGCAGCAGGCGGCCTTCGACGCACTCAGTATTGATGCGCGCTACGATCACTTTGATATCGCACCAACTGATCTTGCTGATTTCGTGCAGCGCGTGCGCGTAGAAAAGATAGCTGGTTTGTCAGTGACCATTCCGCACAAGGTCGCGATCATCGATCATCTCGATGAGATCGATGCGGCTGCACAGGCGATCGGTGCAGTAAATACAGTCTATTGGCAGGATCCTTCGACAGGCTCTGGACAGGCTAAGCTCGTCGGTACAAACACTGACTGGCAAGGGGCGATGGACGATCTCGAAGAAGTTCAAAAAGTAACAGGTAAAGAGATCGCCGTGCTCGGTACAGGCGGCGCGGCACGCGCAGTTGTATATGGTCTCCAGCAGCGTGGCGCAGGACAGGTGACCGTCTTTGGGCGCAGTGAGGAGAAGCTCGCGAGTTTTGTGACGGACTTTGATGTCAAGACAGCGCCATGGGATCACTTCGTGACCTACGAGCCAGACATCGTGATCAATACTACGCCGCTGGGGCTAGCAGGGGAGCACGAGCATGAGTCGCCGATCCCACCTGGTTACTTTCGTTATGAAAAGCCTTTTGTATATGACCTCATTTATTCTCCCGCCCAGACACTGCTCCTGCGCGAGGCGGCAGCGGCTGGTTGCACGACACTCAATGGGCTCGGCATGTTGGTGCGACAGGGCGCAGCTCAGTTCAGCATATGGACAGGGAAAGATGCACCAGTCGAGCTGATGCACCAGGTAGCTAAAAAATAGTCTCAACTCCCTCATCAGAAAACACTTTCAGCAGATTTACGATGTCGAATGATCTTGCTTTTTTATATACCAATATTCATATGCGATAAGGCCGATGACAACTATATTTAAAATAGTAACAAGGAAAATACCCCATGAAAATGTCGCAAATATCAGATAATATAGCTGCTGCAGAACAAAAATTATAAAAATAATAATTGATACTGGATATGCCCATAATTGATTTTTTATCAGTCCGTAAATGAGAAGTAATTTTACTGAACCATGCAGTGTAAGAAATGTCATTGCGAAATGCTGCGTGTCGATACTTAGCCCCAGCAGGGATTGCTGTAAAAACGCGACGAGAGGATCACTCGGATCCTCGATCAACTCTTCTTGGGCAAGAATGAGAAATAATTGGTATATCTCAGCCTTTGTATAAAAATAGAGAAAGAGCCCAACGCTGAATTCAGATAAGCCAAACAACCCTTTGAAATAGAGACCAGCGCGATAGAGCGAATAGATATGTCCATGAGGAATGGGTGATTTTTGCATATTGGTAGGTAGTTTACACTCAAATTAATAAAACATTTATTTACATTAAATAACTTAGCTGATAAAATCCCTATCCACACACCGCGGGGTGGAGCAGTGGTAGCTCGTCGGGCTCATAACCCGAAGGTCGCAGGTTCGATCCCTGCCCCCGCAACCAAATTTGCTTTTCAGGCATTTCAAACGTATACTTCTTCCAATTTAGATCCGCGCTTTTTAAACGTACGCCCTATGTCACTCAAAACTTACTTTTCCGAAGCTATTACTGAGCTCCATCGTGTTACCTGGCCGACGCGTTTGCAGGCTATCCGCATCGTGATCATCACGCTCGTAGCGGTTGCTATATCTGCTGTTGCCTTTGGTGCTTTTGATCAGCTATTGGCATGGGCATATGCGCAGCTCCTTACATTCGCTCAATCATAAATTATGGCTAAACAAGCTGAAAATACAGGTCGTAACTGGTATGTTCTTCACACGTATTCTGGCTACGAAGATGCAGTGAAAGATGCTATCGAACAGCGTATCGAGAGCATGAACATGCAGGATTATATCTTTCAGGTCATGGTGCCCAAGGTCGAGGAAGTCACGATTCGCCGCGGCGAGAAGGTGACTGATAAGAAGCGCCTCTTCCCAGGCTACGTCCTGATCGAGATGAATGTAACTGATGAGAGCTGGTACGTCGCACGAAATACACCAAATGTAACTGGCTTTGTTGGCTCAGGTAATATCCCTGTTGCCGTCACGCCCGAAGAGTTTGGCGTCGTGCAGAAGCACGTTGGCGATAGTCAGTCATCATTCAAGATCGAGCTGGCAGCTGGCGATCCGGTCATCATCCTTGATGGTCCATTTGCTACTTATGAGGGTATCGTCTCTGAGGTAGACAAGGATCGTGGCAAGGTGAAGGTCAATGTCTCCATCTTTGGTCGCGAGACACCAGTTGAGCTGGACTTTGTTCAGGTCAAGAAAACCTAATTTATTTATTCATACAGCTAAAAGCTGCCGCAATATGCGGAATACTTTTAACCCCCTTATTCCATGGCTAAAGAAGTAAAAGGTCTCATCAAACTCCAGATCCCTGCCGGTAAGGCAAACCCTGCGCCACCAGTCGGTTCTGCACTCGGTCAGCATGGTGTAGCTATCCAGGATTTTTGTAATGCATTTAACGAGCAGACCAAAGGTCAGATGGGCGACACGGTCCCGACGGTGATCACTGTCTATGAAGATCGTTCATTCACGTTCATCACCAAGACGCCACCAACGAGCGAGCTCATCAAGAAGGAGATCAATCTAAAGAAGGGTAGCGGCACGCCAAATAAAGACAAGGTTGGTAGTATCAATAAGTCTCAGCTACAGAATGTAGCTGAAAAGAAGATGCCTGATCTCAATGCAAATGACATCGAAGCAGCGATCAAGATCGTCGCTGGCTCTGCCAAGAGTATGGGCCTGAAGGTCGAAGGTGTCGAGGGATTCTAATCAGCAAATTAATAATTCAATAGAAAAAGTAGGGAGCGAAGATCTTCGCTCCTTTTTTCTTGCGCACTTTTAATTCGGCAGATATGCTGGAAACATGACTTCCCAACACTCCCTCATTCGCAGTATTTATCTTTATGGCATCGCCGCAGCTGGCGTGCTCATGTTTGCCTTCGGTGCATGGAAAGGTGTTGATCTCGTATTTAGCAAATTTATCTTCGCACCTGAGATCGATGTTTCGTATTGTGAGTCTCAGGCAAAAGATCGTATTCGCTATGAAGGCACTGTTTATAATAAGGATGGAGGACAGCGTCAGCTAGATAAAGATTTGGAGACAAATGAAGAATTGCAGCAGGAGGTGACAGTACTAAAAGAGGAGTGCGAAGAGCAGACCCGCATGAGTCGGATGACGTATCGAAAGAACGCGATGGTGACAATCGGATCAGAGGCGCTCGCGTGGATGTTGGTCGGCGCAGTGATTTGGGGTGGCTTTGGCTGGTGTGCACGACGCAGAGACTAAGCAATATCGACGATCCGTAATTGCAGGCCCTGCCTGCCTTGCCAATTGTCTTCGGCGAGCGTGACGGCGAGATCGCAGCTTGCTTGACCAGCGAGTTGTGCGAGCAGCTTTCCCAATCCAAAGCCAATTATTTTTATCTTTCCTGCACCTACCCGACCCGAGAGATGATCTTCTTTTGCGCCGACAGCGCGGAGATCGGCGAGCGCGACACCGCGGATGGCGAAGATTGGCTCGGGATTGCCCGCGCCGAAGGGTTGGAGTTTTTTGAGTTCTTTTAGAGTTTCAAGATGTAATTCTGTCTCAGCTAGCTCGGCATCGACCGTGACTTTTGGCGATAGCTCGATCGTGCGCAGCTTCTCGGCGGCTATTTCGATGAGTCGTGTTTCAAATGCGTCTTTGTGAATGGCGGGGCAGGTGAAGCCCGCGGCGGCGCGGTGCCCGCCAAAATTGGTCAGTAGATCAGCGCAGCTTTGGAGCGCTTCGGTGATATTGAACTCGGGTACGGGGCAGCGGCAACTGCCGACAAATTCATTCTTTTCCGTGTCGTGCTCCATCACGACAGCGGGGCGAAAGTAACGCTCGGCGAGGCGACCAGCCGAAAGTCCGATGACGCCACGATACCAGTCTGCACTGCTTGCGATGAGTATTGGCTTGTCGGCTGGGTCGGCGATTTGCGCGAGCGCCTCCTCTAGCATGCTTGTGCCGAGCTTCCTTCGACGTATATTCAGCTCTTCTAGCTCATCAGCAAACTGCACACCAGCAGTCGGGTGAGTGAGCGCCTGGAGTGCCGTCAGCGCGGATTCAAGTCTACCCGCAGCATTTAGCCGGGGTCCGATGCGGTAGCCGACATCTTCGGCGGTGACTTCTGTTTTGATATCGCAATTCGCGAGTAGGCGCTGCCAGCCAGCGTGCTCAATATATGGAATTGCCTGCAAGCCAAAATAGACGATGGCACGGTTTTCATTTGTCAGCGGACAAACATCAGCAATGGTGCCGATGGCGGCGAGCGCGATCAGCTCGCGGGTGAGTTCTGGCGGATAATCGCCCAACGCAAGCGCGAGCTTCCAGCCGACAGTCGCGCCTGATACCCCTTTGAAGGGGTAGCCACAATCAGCTTGGCGGGGATTTACGATTGCGAAGGCGGGTGGCAGCTCGGCAGGAGGAAGGTGATGGTCGGTCACGATGACATCAATCCCGAGCTCGGCAGCGCGCTCGAGCGCGGGTGTGGCGGAGATGCCGTTGTCGACAGTCACAATAAGACTGACCTTCTTTGCTGCGGCTTCCTCAATCATATTTACATTTAGTCCGTAGCCATCGCGCATTCGATGCGGCAAGCGTACGCTGACCGTCGCGCCGAGATGCTGTAGTGCGCGAAAGAGAATAGCTGAGCCAGCTACACCATCGACATCGTAATCACCGACGACGAAGATGCGCTCGTTCTTTTCGACCGCTTGTTTAATGCGCTCGACTGCCTTGGGCAAATCTTTGAGCAGTTGTGGGCTGTGCAGGCTCTTGATATCTGGTTGCAAGAATAATGCTGGATCGGCGATCCCGCGTATATTCATAACATGCTCGATGAGCGGCAGCCCCGCAGGCCGCTCGTGTATTGTCCAGATTTTGCCAGTCAAGGATTGCATGAAAGAAGATTTTAAAACTTGTCATCCCGAATTTATTTCGGGATCTCAGACACTCATAAATTTCATCTAGCTGAGATGCTGAAACAAGTTCAGCATGACACACTTATTATATTTCATTTTAATAATTAGCGTTTTTCTTTTCGCTTGTTTGCCGTCCATATCGCAAGTGCCTGCTCAGCAGTTTTTACTTTGCTGCGGTCTTTCCCAAAGACCCAGGTGTGTCGCTCTTTCACTTTCCTATTTACGCAGCGCAGCACGCCCGCCATCGTAAATTTTTTTTCTTCGGCAGCGATTTGGCTGATCATCGCGACGTTGAGCAAGACATCGCCAAGCTCTTCTTCGAGGTTTTTCCAATCTTGCTTTTTTACCGCTGCGGCAACTTCTTTTATCTCGCTCTGTAAATGAGGAAGCATACTTTTGATTGTTTGCTTTTGATCCCACGGACAGCCGTGCTTTTTGTCGCGGAGCTTTTTTGCGATATCGATGAGTTTTTGGAATGCCTGCATATTCTTATTTTAACAGCCTGCTACATCTATGAAATGCAGCTTGCCATAATATATTTTTATCGCTTGATTAATACATTTTTCATCTAAGGGCATCTCGCTGCACCAGAGCAATAGTTCGTGGCGAGCTGAAGAGATTGGTATGAATATAATTATATGACAATTGATCCCATGAAATCGTTTGAGGCACTCGAGCATTTATTGGATACCTTAGGTTATCGTGCCGAGTTCGAGCAAGTTTTGGCAGGTAGCGTCTCGCCTGAGATTAGTAGCGCGCTGGCTGATCGACTCGCAGAAGGGGATGCTGAGACACATGAAGCCCTGACTCAATTACGCTTGGCAAATGTACGTAAGAGCATTCTCGATGCCTTGCTCATGGATCATGCTGTTCGGCAGTCTTCGCAAGCTTGTTCATATCCAGTCCAGCCAACACATCCAGCTCCCGTTGCCGTGCAATAATGTTTATTTTCCAAAGGTGCGCTTTTGGTCAGTAAACCAATCAAGAGCCTTTTTGAGCTCGTTTGCATTAAATTCTGGCCAGAGCTTGTCGGTGACATATATCTCGGCGTAGGCTGCTTGCCAAATAAGAAAATTGGAAATGCGAGCCTTGCCACCCGTGCGGACGATGAAATCAGGATCGCTTTGTCCTGCCGAGTCGAGCTGGGCAGACAGATTCTTTTCCGACCATGGCTTGCCAGACTTTGCGAGCTGCTTTGCAGCGCGGACAATCTCGTCACGCCCGCCATAGTTGATGCAGAGATTGCAGGTGAGTTTATTGAATTTTGCGGTCGCGCGCTCGACAGATTTTAAAGTCTTGCGAACATCGACCGGCAGACCAGTAGACTTGCCAAAGATCTGCACGCGAATACCGTGCTTCTCGAAATGTCCAATATCGTTACCAACGCGCTGAATTTCCTTGAAGAGATGAGCAAGTTCTTTTGTATCGCGTTCAGCGATATTCTCCGTGGACAGGACATAAGCCGTGACTGTGTCGATACCCGCATCAATGCAGGCAGGCAGGAGCTTTTTGAAGTTTTGGTAGCCGCGGTGGTGCCCGACGGACTTTGGCAGTCCTTTTGCTTTTGCCCAGCGGCGGTTCCCGTCAAGTATGAAAGCGACATGCATTTCGTGTATTCTAGCAGCATGAAAATAATGAGGGCAAAGGTCGCGGGGTTTTGTTTCGGCGTGGAGCGGGCGTACGAGCTGGTGCAAAAGGCACGCGAGACTGCGCAGCCAAATATCCAAATCGTCGGGGAGCTGATCCACAATCCCCAAGTCGTCGCCGAGCTGGCGGAGGTGGGTGTGCGGACAGTCGGCAGTGCAGATGAGCTGACTCCTGGCACGGCGATTGTGCGGGCGCACGGCACGAGCGATCTGCAGCGCGCAGCTATTCAAAAGAAGGCGGGGGACATGATCGACGCCAGTTGCCCGTTTGTTACGCGCTTGCACGCTGCCGCTGGTAAATTTGCCGAAGAGGGGCTGCCGGTGGTCATCGTCGGACGGGCGGATCACCCCGAGATGGTCGGAGTCGTGCAAGACTTCACCGAGGTCATCGTGACGACCGACACGGCTGCGCCCGAGCTGACAACACTCACTGGCAAGAAAGTCGGGCTGCTGGTGCAGACGACGGAGACGACCGCGAGCCTCGCCGCGATGCGCGATCGACTGACGGAGCTGGGTTGCGAAATTGCGGAGATCAATACGATCTGCTCAGCGACGACTGATCGGCAGGCCGCCGTGCGCGAGCTGGCGCCGCAGGTAGATGTGATGATCGTGATCGGCGGGAAGAATAGTAATAATACAAAGAACCTGCACGAGCTGGCGAGCGAAGATTGCCAGAGTTATTGGATCGAGACGGAAGATGAGCTGCAAAAAGAATGGTTCGCGGATGTCGAGACCGTCGGCGTGACAGCGGGCGCGAGCACACCCGAGAGCCGCATCGAAGCAGTGATCGCACGACTTGACAGGCTTTAGTTTTAAAAGTAAGATTGAGTCTTATTTATATAATTCATTACAAAATGACAATTGACAAAAATGAATCAGCGAATACTGGCGATGATATAAACGTGGGATCAACAACAATTACCCGAGAGGCACTGAGGAATAGATTTTTTCATATGGCTGGACTGCAGCTGAATAATCTCAATAACATGGGAGCAATGAGACTTCTCCTCAAGAAGACGCTTACAGACCTCACGGCACATGAGGATTACGTAGCAGCAATGGACCAGCTGGACGTTAAAGGTGACGACTGGAAAGACGCACTTATAAACGAGGTGCGTGGTTCATTTGGCTTTACTGAAGAATTCACAGATATCGAGGTGGGTGACATTACAATTTTAATTAATGAATTAGTAAGCGCTGTTCGTGACACAATTAAAGAGGCGGCTACGGTTGATGAACGGAATAGCTTTACCGATTTGATGATGCTCAAAACATCCATTCATCTTCTTGGAAAAAGGAAGGGCTGGAAAGAAGAGGAAACTAAATCCTTTGAAGAGGTCATAAATAATAAGAATGATGACTGGAGAAGTGGGGTCGTAGATATGGCTAAAAACAGTCTGGAAGATGCCTAAATCTGACGCAATAATTTCTACATTCAAGCAAGTCGTTTGAATTGAGAAAAAGAGTAAAATCTGCTAAGCTAACTGGAATCAAAAAAACAAATAAATATGAACTTCAAACCCATTCCTCACGAGGATCACAGCGCGGGCGGCGCGGCTGCTGCTGGCTTTACCCAGCGCAAGATCCGCAAGTCGGGTGAGTCAAATGTGCTGAAGCGCACCGAGGCTTTGCTCGCTCATTTCATCGAGGATGGGGAGGACATGCTGGTGAGCGACATGCAAGATCTCATCGAGGCGCTGCATCGCACGGCCATGCAGGTGCAGCAGGTCAAGCAGCACAAATTAGTCGCCAAGCTGCGCAAAATCACGCGCAAGCAGGCGCAGAAATAAAGGCATTGCAGTCTTCTTGAGATAATCTCGGAAGGCTTTTTGAGAATAGATTAGAATGGGCAGGTGATAGTCACTTTTGATCCGACAGATCGAGCCGAGCAGCTCCTCGATATCGACGGGCGCGTGCTGCGCTGGGCATCGGCAGATGATCGCGCGGGCAGTCGTATTATTACTGAATTAAAGAAGTTAGATCTCAGCAAGGCCGATGAGCTGCGGGTAGTGGCGGGTCCCGGACATTTCACGGGCATTCGCATCGCGGCGCTGGCGGCGAATGCCGCTGCCAAGCTGACGGGCGCGCGGCTCTTTGCGCGGCGTGTCGAAGAAAAAGACTGGCAGGCGGTTGAGAGTATCGAGCCTTTTTATGCAGCCGCACCGATCATCACGGCATCCAAAAAAGAAGGCACGAAACTCGTGCAGCTCGAACAGCGACTCAGTCTGCGGCCGCGCGAGTCGCGCCTGCGGCGCGTGTTGGAGATCGGTGCGGGTGTTGTGCTCGTGGCGGTTGGTATTGTCATGATTCCTCTTCCTATCTTTTCAGGCGCACCATTTATTATTCCTGGCGTGCTGCTGATCTCGCCGTGGCATGGGCGACGGCTGGCGTGGTTTGCGGTGCATATGTATCGTTGGGCCAAACAAGGCTGGCATCGGGTGCGACACGGACGACAGCATAAAAATAATTCTAAACGACATAAAATATGGCCCTTTTCATAGTAGCGACCCCCATCGGCAATCTCGGAGATATGACCTATCGCGCTGTCGAGACGCTGCAGCGCGTCGATCTGATCGCTGCGGAGGACACCCGCACCTCGCGCAAGCTGTGTAATAAATACGAGATTGAGACACCGATGACCTCATTTCACGCGCACTCCTCGGAGGGAGAATTAGCAAAGCTGATCGGCAAGCTGAAGGAGGGGAAGGATGTCGCGCTGATTTCGGACGCGGGCACGCCAGGTATATCCGATCCGGGCTATCGGCTGGTGACGGCTGCTATCGAAGCAGGCATTCAGATATCGCCCGTGCCGGGCTGCTCGGCGGTGATCACCGCGCTATCGGCGAGCGGGCTACCGACAGACAAGTTTCTTTATTTCGGTTTTCTGCCGCTCAAGAAAGGTCGCCAAACTTTATTCGCCTCGCTAAAAGACGAAAAGAGAACAGCGGTCTTTTATGAATCGGTCCACCGCATCGGCAAGACGCTGGCTCAGCTGACCGAGGCCCTCGGTGGCGAGCGGCGGGTGGTCGTCGCGCGCGAGCTGACCAAGATGCACGAAGAATTCTTTCGTGGGACGCTGGCCGAGGCAGTCGCGTGGAGCGAGGGTAAGACGATGAAAGGGGAGTTTGTCGTATTACTCGGCGGCACTGACTTGGCATGAGAAATATGAAAAAAATGTAAAAAAGATGCGCATCTAGTCAGCTTTGGCTAGACTATTTCCCATGAATCCGCTCGCCTATTTCGCCGCGCTCAACCGCCTTGAGAAGCTCACCCCGCTGCGCTTTGCACGGCTGCTGGCTTATTTCGAAGATGATCCAGCTGAGATCTGGCACGGCGGACAGTCGGCCTGGCGCGAGGCGGGGATCGAGCAGGCTGCTGTGTCGGAGTTATTTGCTACGAAGCAGGATATCGATCCCGAAGCTACCTTTGCCGAGCTGACAAAGATCGGCGCGACCGTGCTGCCGATCACGAGTGACAGCTATCCGATCTTATTGAAAGAGATCTACGCGCCACCGCCCGTGCTGCTCGTGCGCGGCACATTCCCTGCACCCGCAGATCGGCATGCCATCGCGGTTGTCGGCAGTCGGGTTACCACGCCGTACGGACGGCAGGCTGCCACGGCATTTGCGCGCGATCTCGCGGCGGCTGGCGTGACCATCGTCTCAGGTCTGGCGACGGGGGTGGACGCCATCGGGCATCAGGCAGCGGTGCACGCGGGCACCCGCACGGTGGCCGTGCTGGGCTGTGGTATTGATCAGATCTATCCCTACCAAAACCAGCAGCTCGCCGAGGATATCCTCGCAAAAGGCGGGGCTATTATCTCCGAATACCCCATCGGTACCGCGCCGAGTGCCTACAACTTCCCGCAGCGTAACCGCATCATCGCAGGGCTGAGTCGTGGCGTGCTGGTCGTGGAAGGCCGTGAAAAGTCTGGCTCGCTCATCACCGCCGAGCTCGCGCTGGAGTACGGCCGTGAGGTCTTCGCTGTGCCGGGCAGCATATTTGCCGAGACGAGCGCTGGGCCCAATCGACTCATTCGTGATGGCGCACGCCCTGTGCAAACAGCTGCTGACATCCTCGACACACTCCAGCTGGGGGACATCACGCAGCAAGAGCAGATACAGCAGATCATTCCCGACTCGCCAGAGGAGGGCACACTGCTCGCTGTGCTCACGCGCGAGCCACAACATGCTGACGAGCTCACGCGTCGTGTCGATCAGCCAGCTGCCAGTGTGGGGGCGGTACTTAGTCTGCTGGAGATGAAAGGACTCGTCCAAAACCTCGGTGGCAATCAGTGGGTGCGCAGATAATGCTTGAATATCTAGAGGTTCTTCGCTAAAATTTTCCAGCTCAATTTTTGAGCAGCGCAAGATCTCATGGCCGTATCGTCTAATGGTTAGGACACAGGATTCTCATTCCTGCAATCGGGGTTCGATTCCCCGTACGGCTGCCAGAAAAAGGTTCTCGACCCGAAGGGTCGGGGTTCTTTTTCTAGAAGTCTGCTGGAAGTGACATGCGTCAGCAGGTTCGCTCGCGAGCCGCAGGCGAGCGTAACCGAGGCAGAGCCGAGGGCTTTCCCCGTACGGTTATCTCCCAAAAGGGGGGTGTTTGTGTTGGCTGGGGTATATGGGATGAGATCCCCATGGTTTGATCACCGCAGCGAGCGAGACAGCGAATTGATCTTGCACTAGCTCGGCCACAAGCGAGCGAGGATGAATATTTTTGCGAAGCAAAAAGCTATTTCCCGTACGGCTGCCTAATTAACATGAAAAACAAATACCATGAGTAAGCTCACCCAAGATCGTGACATTGGATCGCTTCACCCAAAGGTACGCCAGCTCGCTGAGCGATTCATCGAGGCGTGTAGCGCAGAGGACATCGAGATACTCGTCACCGAGACAGCATGTAGCAATGTCCGCCAGCGCTGGCTGGCATTCACTGGCAAGTCACGCGCTGGCTCAGGCGGTAGTTATCATAATTACGGCATGGCATTCGACTTCGTACCACTCGTCGATGGGCAGCCTGCCCGGTGATCTGTGACAGCGCGCAGGTGAGCTGGGCGAGGGCGTGGGGGCTGTAGTGGGGTGGCCGCTGGGATTCATTCCCCGACAGGCCGCACTTGCAGTACACTGGCGGTCTCAGCATTCCTGATCTGAAGGGCGGACAACGCCTCGTCGAAGAACCTGAATTTGTCGCGCCAGCTTGGGCAGCGGAGGGCATCGTGTGGGCAGCGAAAGAGGGGATTATCACGAAGATCGAGGGCAAGCCAGTGGATGATTTTCGCCTGGCGGTCATCCTGCACAATTTTGCAAAGAAGATAGGGAAGGAATGAGGCGCAGATTCAATCGCTGTCTATTTCCTGCTAAAATACGCGAGATTAATTTTTTTGCATGAAAATTTCACTTTCTTGGCTCGCGGATTTCGTTGATATCTCAGATATCGCACTCGATACGCTTGCAGCGGATATTACCGAAAAGGTCGCAGAGGTAGAGCATGTCATCCAGCATCCATCAAATCAGCCGATGATCGTCGTTGGCGAGATCGTGACAGTTTCACCGCATCCCGATGCGGATGCATTGCAGATTTGTTTCGTGAATGTCGGAACGGCTTTTGATGCGTCGGGCGAGCCAGTGCAGATCGTCTGTGGCGGTACGAATGTGCGCGACGGACTGAAGGTCGCCGTGAGCCTGCCAGGGGCGCGTGTGCGTTGGCATGGCGAGGGCGAGCCTGTAGAGCTCAAAAAGGTAAAACTGCGTGGTGAGGAGAGCTACGGCATGATCTGCTCAGCAGCAGAGATCGAGGTCGCCCCCGAGGTTGTTGGCAGTGAGCCAGCCGAGAAGGGGATTGTTGAATTATCTACTGATGCAGCAGCAGGCACGCCACTGGCTGAGGCGTATCCAGCCCTCGCAGACGTTATTCTCGATATCGATAATCATGCGATCACACACCGCCCCGACCTCTTTGGTCAGCTGGGCTTCGCACGGGAGATCGCAGCGATGTATGGCAAAGAGCTGAAGATTTCACAGCCGGAAATGCCGACAGTCGATGGTGACATTGCTATCAAGATAGATGAGTCAGAGCTGTGTCAGCGCTATATCGGCGCGCGTATGTCTGGCGTGAGTGTGCAGCCGAGTCCGGCGCATATTGCCGCGCGGCTGGAGAGCTGTGGCGTACGTACGATTAATAATATCGTGGACGCGAGTAACTATGTCATGCTGGAGATCGGGCAGCCAACACATGCCTTTGATGCGACCAAGATAGAAAAAGGAATTGTCGTTCGCAAGGCAGCGGCAGGTGAGAAGATCACGACGCTGGATGACGCCGAGCGTGAGCTGAGCGAAGATATGCTTGTTATCGCCGACAGCGCACAGGCAGTCGCCATCGCAGGCGTGATGGGCGGTGCAAATAGCGAGATCGAGGATAGCTCGACTGAGATTATCCTCGAGTCAGCAAACTTCGATGCAGCATCTGTGCGTCGCACAGGGCAGGCACTCGGTCTGCGCAGTGAGGCAAGTATGCGTTATGAAAAGCGTCTTGATCCGAGCCTCACGGTGATAGCGGTTGCACGATTTATCGAAGTGCTGTGTGAGACGTGCCCTGATCTAAAAATTGAAGCCTTGACTGATGCGGGCGACTACCAGCCTGAAGAGCGGATAATTACGCTGCCACTTGAGCTGATGCATAAGCGCATTGGTGTCGAGATCCCTGCCGATGAGGCGGTGAAGATTCTCGAATCACTTGGCTTTGGTGTCGAGGCATCTGCGGAGGAGCTGCAGGTCACTGTGCCGAGCTGGCGCGCGGGGCGCGATTGCGGTATTCCCGAAGACATCATCGAAGAGGTCGCGCGCATGCACGGCCTCAATAAGATTCCGTCAGTTTTTCCAGCTGTTGCTATGAATTCACCCGTGCGCAATCCTGCTCGCGAACTGACTGCTACCTTGCAAGATGCGATGGTCGGCTACGGCTTTCATGAGGCGTGCACACTGGGGCTCGTGAGTGCTGATCTACTGACCAAAACCGGTCTCGACCCTGCCGATGCGCTGTCGTTGATCAATCCACCGAGCGAGGATTATAAATATCTGCGGATGGGCTTGATCACGAGCCTGCTGGCTATTGCTTCTGAGAATATAAAACACAGCAATAGCTTTCGTCTTTTTGAGAATGCGACGGTCTATGCGCCAGCCGAAGCTGGCGAGACAGTTGAATTCCCAGTTAGCCTTGCTCTGATTGTCGGTGAAGATGATGTCTTTGCTGCGGTGCGCGGTGTGGCTGAGTCTCTTTTTGTCGATTTGAAACTTCCGATTAAATTCGCACAGTCGACTACACCGGCTAGCTACATGCATCCAGGTCGCGCAGCCGATTTTGTCGTCGATGGCGACTTACTTGTCGGCGCCTCGCAGCTGCACCCCGCCGTCGCAGAGAATTTTGACCTGCCAGAATCAGCATTTATATATATCAACTTAGCTAAGTTGGCTGAAATAAAACGCGAGACAGTCATCGCTCAGTCGCTCCCGCGCTATCCCGGCGTGCCGCGCGATATGGCCATCGTCGTGCCCGAGCGCACGCTCGCAGCAGACCTGCAGCAGGCTATCGGCTCAGCCGACCCGCGCATTGCTGATATCGAGCTTTTCGATGAATACCGCGGCAAGGGCGTCGATGACGGGCACAAGTCGCTCGCATTCCGCTTCGAAATCCGCGATCCTGAAAAGACGCTGGAGGACAAAGAGGCGGATGCCGTGCTGGCAGCTGTCGTTCAAAACGTAGAAAAAGCAGGCGGAAAGATTCGCAGCTAGCTTGAAAAAATAGCCTGTTTTTGCTAAACTGATGCTAATTAAAAACACTTTCAACATGATAAAACAGACTTCCCAGAGCGGTTCCCAGCCGATCTCAGCTAATCTGATTCCGACTGTTATTGAAAAGGGTCATGACGGTGAGCGTGCCTACGATATTTACTCGCGCCTGCTGAAGGATCGTATTATCTTCCTCGGTACAGCGATCGATGATCATGTTGCGAGCAACGTCATCGCACAGCTGCTCTTTCTCGAGAACGAAAATCCAAGCAAAGACATTACGCTTTATATCCAGAGTCCCGGCGGTCACGTGACAGCAGGTCTCGCTATCTATGATACGATGCAACTCATCAAGCCTGACGTCAGTACGGTCTGCGTTGGACTGGCTGCGAGCATGGGCTCGGTACTACTCGCTGGTGGTGCAGCTGGGAAGCGCTTCGCATTGCCAAATGCTGAGATTATGATTCATCAGCCGCTGGGTGGTACTGAGGGGCAGGCGAGTGATATTGCTATTGCCGCTGATCACATCATTCGTACGAAGCATCGCCTCAATGGCATCCTTGCCAAGCATGCTGGCGCCAAGGTGGATCAAGTAGAGAAAGATGGTGACCGCGATAGCTGGATGACACCCGAGGAAGCTAAGTCGTATGGTAAGAATGGCTTCATTGATAAGATCATCACGAAGCGCTAGTTCAAAAGCACTTGCGTATTTTGATTATCTTTTATTAAAATGGGTATTAGTTTCATGCAGTTCACTATGATTTTAGTTACCAATCTTCAGAAAAGCTACGACTCATTCCCTGCGCTCAAGGGGATATCCTTTGAGGTGTCGAGCGGGGAAGTGCTGGGTCTCCTCGGACCAAATGGCGCGGGTAAGACGACGACGATGCGTATCCTGACAGGATTTCTCGGCGCATCGGCTGGCGAGGTTTTGGTTGATAATATTTCCGTGGACGCACAGCCCGAAGCTGTGCAGGCGATGATCGGCTATTTGCCCGAGCAGGCACCGCTCTATCCTGATCTCTCGGTCTATGAGCATCTCGACTTCGCAGCGGAGGTGCACGGCATTACAGGTGTAAAGAAGGAAAAGGCAATTCACACAGCATGCGAGCAGACGGGTCTGACCGAGCGGCTACATTTCGCTATTTCAGAATTATCCAAAGGCTATCGCCAACGCGTCGGGCTCGCACAAGCGCTGATTCACGATCCCAAGATTCTCATTCTCGATGAGCCGACGACGGGACTCGATCCTAATCAGATTCAAGAAATTCGTGAGCTCATCAAGCAGCTCGGCGAAAAGAAGACCGTCATCCTCTCGACGCACATCATGCAGGAGGTCGAGGCAGTCTGTGATCGTGTGATCGTGATCAATGCTGGCGAGATCGTCGCTGAGGGTGCACCAGGTGATCTGGCTGCCGATACGCAGCGTGCGACACATCAGTATCGCGTGAGTGTAGAGGGCGCGGCTGTGGCTTTCGCTGATTTCCTCAAGAAAGTAAAAGGCGTCGAGCGTGTAGAGAAGGTGCCTGGTAGTCCGCGCGGTACAGCGACGGCTGTCGTCTTTGCATCGAGTGATATCCGTGCTGTCCTTATGAAGAAGATCGCTACGAAGTTTAGTCTTCTCGAGCTCTCATCCGAAAAGGCATCAATGGAGGATGTCTTCGCATCACTCACGAAATAGTTTTGAAAGAATACAGAATAACGTCCGCCGCGGCGGACTTAGAATATAGAATACAGCCGTATTTCCACCTGTCATATCCCATATTTCAAACATAGCATGAATCCTTTCCTCGCCCTCGTCCGCAAAGAGCTCCGTCTCTATTTCAATTCGCCGATCGCTTATATCTTTCTCACGGTCTTTCTTGCGCTGTCGAGCTGGTTCTTTTTCCGTGGCTTTTTCCTCATTGGCCAGGCGGATGTGCGTGGCTTCTTTAGCTTTCTGCCGTGGATATTCCTCTTTCTCATTCCGGCGTTGACCATGCGTCTCTGGGCGGAGGAGGCGCGACAGGGAACTATTGAAACGTTACTTACGAGCTCACTGCCGCTGCGGCAGGTCGTCTTGGGCAAATTCATAGCGAGCTTTGTCTTTCTCTTGATTGCGCTGGCAGCGTCGCTGACGCTGCCGATTTCTATTCATTTCATTGGCTCACTCGATTGGGGCGTGGTGACTGCGGGCTATATTGGCGCACTGCTATTGGGTGCGAGCTACATCGCGGTGGGTCTTTTTCTCTCTGCATTGACCGGTAATCAGATCGTCGCGTTTATCAGCTCGGTGGTCGTACTTTTTGCCTTCTTTATTCTTGGGCAGTCTATTGTTACATTTGCGCTACCAGGATTCGTTGTACCATTTTTCGAGTTTTTCTCACTTGGTAATCATTACGACGCGACCATTCGTGGCGTGATCGACACGCGCGATGTACTGTATTATCTCTCATTTTCCGCTCTCTTTCTGTATTTCAATTATCTCGCGATCAATGCTCAAAAATAAATTCCTTCATTACTCCACCGTCTTACTCGCGCTTGCCGTCTTTGTTGGGTTCAACCTGCTGTCGTATGTCGTGCATTTGCGATTCGATGCGACAGAAGGACAGATTTATACCTTGTCTGATTCGACCAAAAAAATTGCAAGTGAAGTGCCCGATGGCGTGACGATCAAGGTTTTTCTTTCGAAAAAACTACCTCCGCAAGTCGCAAGTAGTGAACAGCGTCTCAAGGATTTACTCGCTGAGTATGTGGCTGCAGGCAGCAACATCGATCTCGAATATGTTGACCCAGCCTCTGATGAGGAGGCTCTAATGCTCGCCAAAGCTTTGCAGATTCCCGAGCTGTCTTTGCAAGTGATTGAAAAAGACCAACGACAAGTTCTACAGGTATACTTTGGATTGGCTGTTTTGCAAGATGCCGAGGAGGAGCCAGAGGAAGATGCAGGCTCGCTCGCGGCATATGCGAAGTACGAGACTATTCCTTCGATTCAAAATTTCTCCAGCTTTGAATATGATCTCACTGCTGCATTACGCAAGGTATCAGTAACCGATCTTCAGACAATTGGCTTCCTCGTGGGACATAGTGAGCATGAGCCAAAGACGCTAAAGCAGCCGACCAATCAATACGAGGCGATGATGATGACGCCAACTGAGAATGCAGATTATCCGATCCTCGATACACTCGAGAAGACCTATGAGGTCAGCACACTCTCAGCAAGTAGCATCTCTGAGGTGGATACACTCATTGTAGCAGGGCCCAAAGAGCCACTTTCCGATGCAGATATCGCGGCAGTTCATAGTTTCGTCGCGGCTGGCGGGAATGCGATCTTGCTCCTCGACGGGATGCATATCTCCGAGATGATGATGGCCAGCGAACATAAGGTAGCTCAGGCTGAGTTGCTCGCGCCATGGGGATTGACTATCCGTCCTGAGCTCATCGCAGATAGCTCACATGCACAGGCGCCTTTCAATAAAGGTTTTATGACATTCTCGCTGCCATATCCGCTTTGGCTCAAGGTGCGAGACCTCAGCAGCTCCCATGCAGCGACTGCGCAGATGAATTCATTCGTATTGCCATGGGCATCGCCAATTGCCATCTCAGAGCAGGAGGGTGTGACGACAGAGGTACTCGCGCGTACATCTAACCGGTACCAAACAATCATGGAGACAGTCACGCCAGCTCCCGAGCCAACCGAGGGCGAAGAGCCAGCTGCTCCTAGGCCACCGCAGCCGATCAATCTCAATCCACAGCAAGACTTCGGGATCTCAAATAACATCAAGTCGCCGTTGCCACTCGTCGTACTTGCCCAGAAAGAAGGTGAGGGCAGTGTAATCGTCGTTGGTGATGCTGATTTTGCGACGGATAAATTTGGCTATGTCATGAATGATGGACAGGAGTTCCTTCTCAATGCGATCGATGCTTTTACGCTCGGTGATGAGCTGATCTCGATCCGCAGCAAAGGCGTGACTGATCGTCCGCTCGATGAGCTATCAGAGGGCATGAAGAATCTCCTTGAATGGGGGAATATCCTCGGCATGTCGATTGTCTTCGTGATCTACGGATTGATCCGCCGCCAGCTGCGCCTCGCAAAAAAGAACTCGGCAATGCTTGGCTAGTAGAAAAAAGTTCGCTAAACTGCGTCGGCTCCTTTTGGAGCGTGAAATACATCTTGGGTGTTTAGCTCAGTTGGTTAGAGCATCTCGTTTACACCGAGAGGGTCGGGGGTTCGAATCCCTCAACACCCACCAGAAAATAATCTTCAGTCGAATGACTTGAGATTATTTTTTTGAGAAAACTATTTTTCGATCTTCTCTTTCCATCTCTTCAGTAGCTCACGGCGGCGGTCGCTCTCGTGAAATTTCAGCATATCATCATTGATGATGACTGCTGTTTTTTCTTGTTTATTTTTTCGTTTTGCTCGCGCACGATCTAGCTGCCAATTACGTAGCAGGGTCTCGAAATTGTCACCAAACTCACCGCTGAGTAGCCGCTCTAGCCCGCCGCGCTCAAAGCTCTTTTCACGATCGATCTTACCGTGGGTTGCTGGCCAGTGTAGATTAGGGAAATAATCCTTGATCCATGCATTCTTTTGGAAGAATTGTCGACCAGTATTACCCCAGACGGGCGTGAGTGTTGCGACCCAGAAGGCGAGGTATGGGTCGCATTTGTCTATCTTTATCTCTGCGAGATCGAGTGCTGCTGGGCTGGCAAAGAATGACAAACAGAAGCGTCCTGCAATATGTCCCCCGTGTCGTCGCATGCTGAAGAGGTGGGTGATGCATGTGAGTGCGAGTCGTGCTGTGAAGAGTCGTTTACGATCACAGATGACAAATAAATCGATATCAGATGCGCTATCAGGCCAGCCAAAGGCGAGTGTATTGCCCACGCCTACAAAGCGAACAAAAGGGGCGTGCCGAAAGATAAATCGATGTGCTAGCGTGCGTGCCCAAAGCGTGCTCGCATGCCACTGTCGCTTGACCCGCGCAAAGGTGATGCCGATACGACCTTGCCGAAAGTAGAGTCCGAATGTACAGCCAACACGATGATCTTTATCGAGTACAGTGCGAACGTCGGCGAGTTTTGCTTTGCGGAAAAAGAGGTATCGATGCACCTCTTCAGCGCTAACGGGCTGATCAAAAAGATCAAACCATAGCAGTGTCATCCACACAGCTTCGCGAAGGCTTTTTGGCTTTCTCACGTACTTATTCTAACACGCTGTTTTGTGTAGAATAAGGGTAATGGCTGCGAAACATGTTATTACCGATCTCCTACGCAAGCTGCCGAGCACGCCTGGTGTGTATCAGTTTTTTAATGCGGATAAAAAGATTATTTATATTGGCAAGGCGAAAAGTCTGAAAAATCGCGTTAAAAGTTATTTTGCCGATGCCGCGGATCATGGTGCCAAAAATAAGAAGCTCGTCGAGAGTATCGTCGATTTGCAATGGATCGAGACAAACTCGGAAATGGAGGCACTGACATTGGAGTCAAATCTTATCAAAGAGCATCAGCCAAAGTTCAACGTACTCTTGCGTGATGATAAGCACTTTCTGTACTTCAAAATTACGAAAGAGAAATATCCAAAATTCCTTGCGGTACGTAAGGTAGAGAAAGATGGCGCAAACTATTTTGGCCCAAAGACCGACTCGAGGGCTGTTCGTGAGATGTTGAAATTACTTGAGAAGCTCTTTCACTCTCAGGTTTGCCTCGCTCATTCAGAAAAAGCTGATGCGCAGATTGCCGCTAATCGAAAGGCGGTGAAGCTGCCATGCCCTTTCTTTGGCATGGGTATGTGTGGTGGTCCCGTGTTCGATGCGGAGACGACGGAGAATTATCGCCAATTTGTCGAGCGGGCAGCCGCCTTCCTCGCGGGGGATAGTAAGAAGGTCGCAGATGGTCTGCGCGAGGCGATGCAGGCAGCGGCGTTGGTGAAGAACTTTGAGCACGCAGCACGTCTACGTGATCAGCTCACAGCACTGGAGGCAGCAGGACAGCGACAGCTCGTTTCCGAGCCGACACTGGTAAGTCGTGATGTACTCGGTGTCGCGATCGATGGCGGACGGGCATATTTCGCCGTATTGGAGGTGCGGGCGGGCAAACTGATCGATCAAAAGAATTTTATCGTTTCGACGGGTGAGCGAGATGAGCCAGAAGTCGTCGTGGGCTTTCTGCGCCAGTTTTATGGCGATGTCGCAACCGATCTGCCGCGGGAAATTCTCCTGCCGCTTGAGTTGGAGAGCGTCGATATAGTGGCTGATTGGCTCGGCGAGAAGGCAGGACGCAAAGTGAGTATTCTCGCGCCTCAGCGCGGAACCAAATCGGGATTGGTACGACTCGCGGGCAAAAATGCCGCTGCGTGGCAGCTGCAAAATAAAGCCAAGTTTGAGAATGCTTCTGCACGAACAGTTGAGGCGGCAGCAGAATTAGCAGGGAAACTGAGTATTACGAAGAAGTTGAAACGTATCGAGTGTTATGATATTTCGCATCTTGGTGGTGAGGCGACGGTCGGCTCGATGGTAGTGGCGATCGATGGCGAGCCGCGTAGTTCGGAGTATCGCCAATTCAAAATACGCGAGCTCGATAAGGGGCAGGTCGATGATTTCGCGTCGATGGCAGAGGTTCTCAGGCGAAGGATGAGCTATTTGGTAGATCAAAATCCTAATATCAAAATCCGCCGCGCAGCCAAAAAAGACTCGAAATTTCTTGATCCGCTGCGTTGGCGCGACCACAAAACTGGTGAAATTTGTGATCGGCTTGCTGAGTGGTGGGTGGCAGAAAAGGATAGCAAAATAGTTGGTCGCGTGAAATTGACCTTTTGGAAGAAGGAAAAAATATGGGCTATTAACGGCTTAGCTGTGGATGAAGATGAACGCGGCGACAAATTAGGCATTGCCATAATGAAGAAGGCATTGAAACAAGAAAAAGTTCCAAAGGCATATCTTGATTGTGATCCAAAGTTAACTGCATATTATGAGCAAATGGGTTTTCAAGTGGCGCGGATTGCTCCAGAGCTGTTACGTAATAATTTGGCAGCATTTTGTAAAAAAAATCCACACAAGAAAAATTATATAAATAATGACTTTCTGGTTTGGAATAAAAAGACGCAGCAGATTGATCCGAGTTTTTCTACGAAGCCTGATCTCGTCGTGCTCGATGGCGGGAAGGGGCAGATATCTTCCGTGCTGAAATCCGTGCAGCTACCAAAGACGACAACACTTGTCGGACTTGCGAAGCGACATGAGGAGATTTGGTGTGCGCGCCGAATCGAAGATAAAAAGAAGAAAATAACTTTTAAATTTGAAAAAATTGCGCTTGGCAAAGATTCAAACACGGAACATTTGGTCACGCGTCTGCGTGATGAAGCGCACCGCACAGCGAATGATCTGCGCAAAAAAATTCTCAAGAAAGATGATTTGCAATCTGAACTGGATGGGCTCGCCGGCATCGGTGCAGCGACGAAAAAGAAGTTGCTTGTGGAATTTAAAACTGTCGAGAAGATCAAGCAGGCATCTTTGTCTGACTTGCAAGACTTGCTTGGAAAGAAAGCAGGGACTGATTTATACAGGCAGCTTCATTGAGTCCCTATTTTAAAAGGAATATAATTAATATAATGAAAAGAAGGTCACAAAAAATTCTCGATGAGCTTGTACGCATGTCACCGAAGATTTTTACTATGGCGTTTGTCATGGCAGGTGCGATGGCTCTTTGGGAGTATCAAACCTCTGGAGGCATGGAGAATGAAGTCCAGCTGGCACACGTTATTGGACATGCTTCTTTGGCCTTCGTGATTGCGGCTATTTTAGCTATTTGGATAGCCAGTGAGACAACGAAAGAGAGTGACAAGTATGAGCGTAAATTAGAAAAGGCAAACCGACTACTCAAAAAACAGACGGTTGTCGATGGACTGACGGGCGTATATAATCATCGCTATTTCGAAATCAAACTCGAACGGGAATGGCAGCGCATGCAACGACACAAGCATAAGTTGGCCTGTGTGCTTTTGGATTTAGACAATTTCAAAGCGGTCAATGATACCTATGGCCATCAAGCTGGCGATGTTGTTTTGGCTGGTATTGCAGATCTGATTCGTAATGAAATGCGTACCGTAGATATCGTCAGTCGCTATGGTGGTGAGGAATTCGCTATCATCATGCCAGAAAAACCATCGACCCCCAAAGGTCTATTGTCGACAATGGAGCGCTTACGCAAGAAGATCGCAAAACAGCAGTTCGTATTTCATAAACATAAGATATCAATCACTGCGAGCCTTGGCGGGATACTCATTCCTTCTATGCGAGCAAGTAAGCCTGAGGATGTCGTGCACTGTGCTGACAAGATGATGTATGAAGCAAAGAAAGTAGGAAAAAATTGCTCGAAAGTCTGCAGCGAGTAAACTGCTCACAATGCATATTGAACGACTGCAAGATTCGAGCGCTGAGATAGATGCTTTTTTACTTACGCACAATGCTGAGGTTCATCAATCAGCTTCTTGGGCGGAGCTGCAGGGTGGGCAGAGCTGGCGTATAGTGCTTCGCTCGGATGATGGCGATCTACTTTCTTTTGCACAGATATTCCAAAAGAAGTTGCCGCTCGGTATGAGCTGGCTGCATGTACCACGTGGACCGATTGGCGAGGTGTCTGCATTGCTTCTTGCAGAGATTGAAAAACTAGGGCGAGAAACAGGCACAATACTTATTCGATTTGATTGGGCAGAGGGTTCGCAAGTTGATATGAAAGATACGCAGCTGAAGCCAGCACATGCGACACAGTTCCCTGAAACGACCTTGCTGCTCGACCTCACACAATCGGAAGATGAGCTGTTGGTACAGATGAAGCCAAAGGGGCGCTACAACATTCGTGTTGCAGAGAAACACGGCGTGACCGTGCGTGAGGCACGTGACCCGGCTGCTGCCGATATCTTCTTTGAGTTACTAAAAAAAACGACTGCCCGCGATGGTTTCGCAGGACATGAACAGGCCTATTATCGTCAGTTTCTCGAAACACTGGGTGAGCACGCCAGCTGCTTCATCGCAGAGCACGACGGACAACCGATTGCGGCAAGCCTCGTGACGTACTTTGCTGATCGCGCGACTTATTATTACGGTGCGTCGGACCACGCCTTTCGTCATATGATGGCGCCGTACCTCGTGCAATGGCAGGCAATCCAAGCAGCAAAAGTGCAGGGATACAAGAAATACGATTTCCTCGGTATCGCACCAGAAGACGCAGAAGGGCACGAGCTAGCTGGTGTAACAAGCTTCAAAAAGAAATTTGGCGGCACGGTGGTTGAATATCCAAAAAGTTCTGAGTTGATCTTGCAGCCGACGAAATACTTCCTACTGAAGCTCTACAAAAAACTGCGCTCATTGACTTGAAAAACTAGCTGTTTTCTGCTAAAATGGGCGGATATATTCTCAAATATGCCAACAAAAATAAATACAAAAGATACGCTTTTTACCGCGTTGCCGACTGAATCTGTAGATGTGACTTCACCGATTGTCTCGGCGAGTATGAAGTTTCATGAGGCTATTGATCTCATTGAAGGGCGGGAATCTGCACGGCCACATATGCACCATGCCAAGCATGCGGTCGAGCGACATATTGCGGGAACGAGCGATATAGAAGAGAAAGCAGTGGGATATTATTATCTGCTACGGATACTATTGTCAGAGCGTATTTTTCATGAAAATCAGCGTGCCAAGAGGCTCTATCGTGATATGCTTGTCGACTTTTGTGCGGCTGAAGAGAGCTATCGCGCCGAGTACAAGGAAGCATCTGGTACACCCGAGCGTGCGCTCATTGAGAAGCAGACTGAGGCATTTTATCAATTAGTCGACGGCTATCTCAAGACGCTGGAGACACTCTATGACAAGAAAGGCTTTGCGGTTGCGAAGGATCGCTCGCATGCTGACAAGATGCGCTTTCGTCGTCGCTCGGCTCATTTTTCAGGGCGACACATGGTGCATGCCGGACATCTTTTTCTCGAGCATTCGAGTAACTATGGACATAGTTTTTTACGCTGGGGGATCACAGTTGGTTTATTTATATGTGTATTTTCAGTTATCTTTGCAGTGATTGATTATGTAGCTGGCTGGCAGGGTTTTTATGGTTTATTGCACACCAACCCATTTGATTATTTTTACTTTTCTATAGCGTCGTTTACGACGGTTGGCTATGGTGATATCGTTCCGCTCACAAATGCTGGCAAGATTATTGCTGGTTTTGAGAGCCTGCTCGGCTATCTGATGTTGGGTGTCTTCATTACGCTCATTCAAAAGCGACTCTAAACCATTGTTTTTTAAGGCAAATTATGATAAAATTCTAAGATTTATTCACAAAAATAAACATGCAAACTCCCAATAATAAGCTATTCTCATTTCCACGACTTAATCTGCGCTTGCAGGGCATACTTGGTGGACTCGGTTCGCTCATATTACTCGTCGGCATGGTGTCGCTCTCTACAGTTAGTTTTGAGAATGCTGCTCTTCTTTCTTCGGATGTCACAACTGCGTCGGAAGATCAAACTATCATTGATCAAAGCACAACTACTGCGCTACCTAGTGATACGCTGGCACAGCTGCCAAATATCGAGCAGCTTGCGCCCGTGACTGGCACAACAGGAGATACGATCTTTCTTGTTGGTACGAATTTGATACAAACTGCTGGTGACAAACTGGTTGAGTTTTCTGCGCCGCGTGGCACGACTGTTCGTGCGCGAACGGTGGATGTGGCCATCCTCGAAGGTCGAGAGACGCTCCGTGTCGTCGTTCCCGAGGGCGCAGTGACGGGTCCAGTCACGCTCACCGTCGAGGGTCTCAAGATAATTGCGCCACAGTCATTCACCGTGATTGACGGTAGCACGGCTGGTGGATCTGCCTCTGGCGTTGCGCCACAGATTCTGGCACTTTCGCAATCAAGTGTTTCTGCTGGTGACCAGATACTGGTTACAGGTACAGGACTGACGCAGAGCGAGCCCGCGGTTAGGATTGGTGGTGTCACTGCGCCTATTGCTAATACTTCAAAAGATGGCACAGGCAATGACATTCTCATGATTACCGTGCCAGCAGATGCCGTGAGTGGCTTTCTGACAGTCGATGTCGCTGGTCAGACTGCCATTTATCAACAGACTGTGACAGTCGCCAATAGCACAGCTACAGCGCCACAGATTGACGCAAGTCGTCATCGTATCCTGCCGGCATTCATTACTGAGTTTACTGATACGCTATCGCTCTACACCTTCATCTCCGACCCAGACGGTCTGGCAGATATTGTCAGTGTGAATATCGACTTGTCTGCCATCGGCGGCACGCCAAGTAATGAAATGCTTGCAGGGCTACAAGAAGGCAATGGTCGTATTTATGGACTGGAGGGATTTTTCATTCCTGATCTGCTCGAGTCAAACACTGAATACAATTTGCCAATCACAGCGACAGACGCTAGCGGACAGGTTGCGCGTGATGCTTTCATCATTTGTGCGGGTGACTGTAGCGAGCCCGAGGCGTCTGCTGAGGTGACTGGTGATGCTGATTTCATTGAGCCAGTCGCCGTAGACCTCAATCAGCCAATGAATCTCACGAGCCGTATTGAGCAGGGCCTTCTGCGACTCGATTGGAAGATGGCTGCCGAGAGCACAGGCGTGACGGGCTACTACATTTACTATGCCGAGACAGCAGGGGAATACACACATCGTGTGCCTGCTGGCACTATCACGAGTTTTTATCTCGAAGACCTGACGCCGCTGAAGCAGTATTTCATTGCAGTTTCGAGCGTGGATGCTGCCGGTAATGAATCTGAAAAGAGTGCGCCTATCACCGCTGCGCTGCCGTTCAAGACTGATAGTGAAGCGACACACGCCGCAGCTCCTGTCGAGCCGACTGAGATGCCAAGCTTTGATTACTCAGCCTCAGCTGACATCGAGCCAGTGCATGCTGCCGCACAGCCCGTACTGAGTAATGTCGGTCCTGCTGAGACACTTGCCGTGTCTGTCGGCATGGCTATCTTGCTCGCGACTGGATGGGTATTGCGACGCAAATTAGTTTAATTTTCAGTCATTTTCAGGTAAAATGATTCGGCTTTTTAATTATATTTGTATGAAAATCACTACCAAACAGCTGCCAAAATCAGCACTAGAAATTACTATTTCTGCCGAGGCTGCCGAGCTCGTGCCATTTCGTGAAGAAGCGATCAAAGAGATCGGTCAGCACGTGAAGGTCGACGGCTTTCGCCCAGGCAAGATCCCTGAAGATAAGCTAATCGAAAAAGTTGGCGAAGAGACTGTCCAAAAAGAAGCAATCGATCGCGCAGTAAAGAAGTTTTATATGGAGGCAGTCGTACAGGAGAAGATTCAAGTGGTCGCACCGCCAGCTATTGAGGTGACAAGTGCAGACCCACTCGAGTTCACAGCAACTGTCGCGACGATGCCTGAGGTCGAGGTCGGTGATTACAAAAAAATCTCTATCAAGAAGGAAGATGATGCTGTCACAGATAAAGAGCTAAATGACTTCGTAGCTGAGCTGCAGAAACGCCACGCCACTGCCAAGTCAGTCGAAGGACGCGCAGCCAAGATGGGTGATCGTGCTGAGATCGACTTCGCAGGCAGCACGCCAGACGGCGTGCCACTCGACAATACCGCGAGCAAAAATCACCCACTGGAGCTGGGCTCAAATAGCTTCATTCCAGGTTTTGAGGAGGGTATCGTCGGTATGAATGTAGATGAAGAAAAGGAAATCAAGGTTACATTCACTGAGGACTATCATGCGAAGCAGCTCGCAGGTAAGCCAGTCGTGTTCAAGGTAAAGCTGCACAAAATAGAAGAAATGGAAGAGCCGCAGCTCGATGATGACTTCGCTGCCAAGGTAAAAGAAGAAGGTGCAAAATGGGTCGATGTAGAAAAAGATATCCGTGAATATCTCGGCGCACAAAAGAAACAAGCGGCACAAGGTAAGCTGGAGGACGCGCTTATGCAGGAGTTACTCAAGATTGCCAAGGTTGAGATTCCTGATGCATTAATTCAGGAAGAGACGACCTACATGCTCGCTGAGCTGAAGCAGCGCCTCACGCAAGGTGGTATGACATTTGAGTCGTATCTTGAGCAAGCAAAGAAAACTGAAGAGGAGATTAAAGAGGAAATGAAAGAAGAGGGTGGCAAGCGTGTCACCATTCGCTTGGTTATCAATAAGCTCATCGAGCTCGAAGATCCGCAGATTACTGATGAGGAATTTAAGAATGAGGTCCATGCGATGGCGCACCGCGGTAAGCCAGAAGATCATGATAAGATCATGCAGGAGTACGATGCACTCAGCCCAGCTGGCCAACGACTCAAGCACCAGATGCGTGTCATGAAGCTGCTGAAAGACCTCACCACCTCACTTTCAAAATAATGCGTAGTCTCGGACTCATCACCGCTGCCGTACTGACTGTGGTCCTGCTCGTGATCGCACTACAAAATGTGACTACGCAAGGGAAAATTGTCTTTCTCATCGGCAATTGGAATACGAGTCTCGTGCTGCCACTTCTGCTCATCATAGTGCTAGCGATGGCTGCAGGCGCGCTGTATGCTGTATCGATTCGCGCGATGTTTGACCGTGCTGCAAAAGATGCTGAGAACGAAATAGATCGCTTTTAAGAACGTTACATATATAAGAAATATAAGGAGCACAGAGGTGTGCTCCTTTTTTTATAAAAATATTACAAAAACCGTCATCCCTGCGAACAAGGTGAATCACGCGTGAGCGGGAGAGAGGATCCCCTGGGGGAAAGCAGGGATCCAGAAAGTCGAGCAAGTTTTGTCGGGTCTGGATCCTGGATAGCTCATTTCATTCGCTTCCAGGATGACAAAATTAAAACACCAGCGTAGTTAAGTACCAGCTAATAATAACATCGCCCCAGATCATATTGATGAATGCTGCGGCGACGAGCGCGGGGCCAAAGGGCAGAGCTGTCTGACCAGTTGCCTTTTTGAAATACATTAGTATGCCGCCGACGAGTGACCCACCGAGACTCGCAAGGAAGATCGTGAGTAGCACGCCTTGCCAGCCGAGCAGCGCACCGAGTAAGGCAATGAGGCGTATATCACCACCGCCCATCCAGCGGCCATTCGAAATGAGCACGAGTAGGAGGAAGAGTCCGCCTCCGACCGCGAGGCCCATCAGACTGTCACTCCAGCTGGGCGTGAATGAGAAATAGCTCGCCAGTACTGCTACGGGAATGGCGGGCAGGCTGATCTCGTCAGGAATTTCACCATAGACTGCGTCGTACGCAGCGATGAAGACGAGCACTGCTGCTACGAGTAGACTCCAGCCAAGCGCAAAAAAATTTTCAATACCGACATGCCATGTCAGGAGTGCAAAGGTCGCCGCCATAACGAGCTCAACAATTGGGTATTGCTTGCTGATATTTGCATGACAGTAGCGGCACTCGCCACCAAGCAGTACCCAGCTAAGCACAGGTACGAGGTCGAGCGCAGATAGCTCGTGGTCGCAGTGCGGACAGGCAGAACGGCCTGTCAAGAAGCCTGGCTTTTTCGCATGCAGACGGTAGATCGCAGCATTCGTCGCACTGCCGATGATGAGACCGAGAAGTGCCGCAGCAAAAATAAACATTAGATTAATTTTAGCAAAGTTATCTAAATATACTGTGGATATCCCCCTTCTCCCATCATTGTCTCACCATTTCGTGGCCATAATCGATAGCTAGGGTCCATAACTGTTGCTACATCATTCCTGACTGCCTCAGATAATTTTGTGTCCATTTGTTCATTAGTCATTGTCATATTTTCTCTTGCCCTTTGCATCGCCACGCATTGAAATATGTGTGTTAGCGGATTCTTAAATGCTACATGATTATGTCTAGCAACGACATAGCCCATTGCATCTAAATCAGATCTATTTCTTTCTATCATTGCATGATATGACTTTTCTGCCTGATATTCTGCCATTATTGAATGCATAACTTTTGCCATTAGATTAGGATTATCTAAATCTAACTGAGATTTGAGATACTCTCGAATGAGCTTAAGATTCCTGGGAAAATTAATGAGAGTTTTTCTTCCTTCAGCATGAGCTGCGGTCATTGCTTGAAATAACTGTTCTCCAGCTAAATATTCTGAATCTGATACTTTAATTGATTCGGCCATAGTCTTATATTAAGAAATAAGATTTGATCTTATCAGTAAAAATATTAGCCAGCAATTATTTTAGCGAATTTTCGCTTGCCGACTTGGATGAGCAGCTCGTCTGTTTGTCCTGAGCTTGTCGAAGGGGCGACTTCAAATTCCACTTCGTGTGATGCGACTTTCTCGCCATTTGCTTTCACGCCACCACCTTCGATCAGTCGGCGGATCTCTGACTTACTCTCGATCAGTCCTGCGTGTTTTACGAGTTCGACAATATTCCAATTGCCTTCTTCGATAGTCACCTCGGGAATATCATCAGGCAGGCCAGTGCCACCGCCGGCGAAGACACGATTGAACTCTTCTTCTGCTTTCTCGGCAGCATCACCGCCGTGATAGCGAGCAATGATTGCTTTTGCCAGTTCAACCTTGGCAGCACGCGGATTATTTAGTTTTTCATTGAGTTCTTCGACATTCATCTCAGTCGCCAGCGTCGCCCAGCGAAGGATCAGCTCATCAGGGATACGCATGGTCTTACCAAACATATCCGTTGGTGTGTCAGTGATGCCGATGTAGTTATCGAGTGATTTACTCATTTTTTCTTTGCCATCGGTGCCCTCGAGGATGTCGAGCGTCATGACAGCTTGCGGCGGCTGGTTATTCATTTCCATAATATCGCGCCCCATCATATTGTTGAAAAACTGATCCGTGCCGCCAAACTCAATATCGCAGGCGCCAAAGACTTTGTGAATGACGTAGCTATCGAGTCCCTGCAGGATGGGATACATCATCTCATGCATAAAGAGGGGATCGCCAGCCTTGAGTCGCTCTTGGAACATGTCGCGGTCGATGAGTCGTGCGTGCGTGAGCTGACGCAGTGTTGCGAGGAAATTGACGAGCGAGACGCTCTCGACACGGCCACCGGTGATAGCAGGCTGCATGCGAGTCTCTTCCCATTTTGCCATTTTTGCGAGCAGACTATTTGCGGGCAGCTGGGCAGATTTGTCACCGACTGAGATGGTCGCGCCATCGGGAGCGATGACATCGAGTGGATTTACAAACCAATCACTATTTCGGATCCAGCTAAAATGCTCTTTATCGGTTAGCAATATTTTCCCAAATTGCTCGAGAAAGGTCGCGACATTTTTTTCGATCTCTGCTTGCTCCAGCTCGGGGCGTGTCTTGCTCTTGCCCGTTGGATCACCGATACGTCCCGTGAAGTCGCCGACGATCAGCACGACGCGTGCACCGAGATCCTGCATCGCGCGCATCTTCCACAGGCACACGGCGTGACCGAGGTGGAGGTCGGGGCGGGTCGGGTCGATGCCAAGCTTGAGCACGACATTTTGCGGCTCGGTTTCGAGCTTCTTTCGAAAGCGGCCGTCGGGATCGATGAGGGTGTCGACGCTGCGGGTCAGTAGCTCGTCGATGGATTGTGGGTTGGGAGTAGTCATTACCATCTATTTTAACGCAATTATCTTGAATTTCTAGCCAGAATCTGCTAAACTGATTAGATATACAAAAACACACAAAACATGAAAAAAATATTCATTTCTTTGCTCGTCATACTCTCGCTCGCACCGATCGTGCAGGCGGCGAGTATTTATCGCGCCGACGCTATCGATCGCGTGATTAGTGAAGATCAGCCGCTGCCAGCAGATTATGAGCCAGCCGATCTCGTGCGCGCTGCCGATTTTGGTATTGTCACCAAAAAATCTGCCGAGCTCGATGAGATGAAAATTCGACTCGTGCAAGATGCTGGCTCGCGTGACCCGCGGGCGAACATGCCGAGTCGTCTGCGTGATCTGATGTATCTCTGTGAGCAGGAGACAGGGGAGCTGAGCCAGCTAGGCAGTGGCTATCGCAGCTACGAAAAGCAACAGATTGTCTATTGGAATCACCGCCATGATGGACAGGCAGCGCTACCTGGTACGAGTGAGCATCAGGCAGGTTTGGCTGTAGATATTTCTGTTGGCGGGAAGTTTCTCACGAGTCGTTCAAAGACATTCGCCTGCTTCTCCGAACATGCATGGAAGTACGGCTTCATCCTCTCATATCCAGAGGGGAATACGTATCTGCAGGGACGCTCAATTTCCGAGCCGTGGCATTGGCGGTATGTCGGGCTGGAGGCAGCACGACTGGCACATAGCTTTGGTAAGAAAGATTATCCAGCAGAGTTCCTTGCGAAGCTGCACTACTTCCGCTGGTTAGACGGCGAAGGTCTACAAGAGACAATCCCGAGTCTGCGCGTGGCACTCGCTGAGCTCGATGAGTTAAGAGATAATGACGATCCTCAGGCATGGCTCTTTGAGCGTCGTGTTGGCTTCATGAGTGAGCGCGTGATGAGTCAGCTTGCAGTAAGATAAACGAGATGCTGGATATCACACTCATCTTCGTTGGCGGTTTCTTTGCCGCTTTTTTTGGTGCAATGGGTGGTGGAGGCGCAGGGTTTCTTGGCTTTCTTCCCTTTCTTCTGCTTGGCTATCCAGTGCACGTGGCATTGGGTACCTATCGAGTGACGGATCTTGGACTCTTTGCAACCAGTTTGTACAACTTTCACCGTGCGAAAAAAATAATCTGGCAATCAATTGTGCCGCTGGTTTCGCTGGCGCTCATTGCAGGGCTGATTGGCTCGCGTCTCGTGATCGCTATAGATCCGCGTCCGCTCAAGATACTCATGATCGCTGCTATGACGGGTATCTTTCTTTTTCTTCTGCTGCGTCCGCAGCTGGGCATCATCCGCCGCGAGATAGCACATCGCGCGTGGATGCCAGTGTATTTTGGTGTCAGCTTGTATGGCGGTATGATTGGTGTAGGCGGTGGGCCGCTCGGTGTGGCGACCTTGTGCGTGCTGCGCGGTTTTACGTTTCTCGAGGCTGCAGCGACGCACTTCTTTGGCAACACCTTTGTCGCGTTGGCGACAGTCGGTGTTTTTGCATGGTATGGCTATATCGAGTGGCAGCTGGCGGCATATGGCTTCCTCGGGAATCTCATCGGTGGCTATATTGGCTCGCATGTGGCTCTGCGCCGTGGCAATGGCTTTATGCGGTATGTATTGCTCTCGATCGTGCTCGTCACTATCGGACGGCTCGTGTGGGATGTTTTCATTGCATAAACTTTGCTAAAATCTCTTGGCTGCTACCCGTCGAGACATCTGCTATGGCGGATTCCTCAGGGTGACAATGCGCCACCTTCCCACTTCGCCCTTTGGGCTTCGCGGGACACGTAGCTTCCTCCTTCGCTCTTCGAGCTTCGGCGGACAGGCAATCAGATTGTCGGCAGCATGCAAGAAGTCTACATTTCGCCACCTTAGCTCAGTTGGTAGAGCGACGCACTCGTAACGCGTAGGTCATCGGTTCAATCCCGATAGGTGGCTCCAGTTTTTCACGAAAGGGGCGCGCTAGCGCTCTGCCCCTCTCGCGAGCTCTCCCCGGGGTTGGATTCACTGACTCCACTTTTCGCTTAGCTTCGTTTTTGGCTGCGTCGGCACAGGTCCGACTTCGCCAAAATACTACGCTCGGCTCAAAGCTGCATCAGTTCAATTTTTACATTATTTTCAGGGTAGTATCTGATAGGATGCTGCATCTTTTTGCTAAAATCCCCGCATGAAAAAAATTCCTAAGAAATACGAGCCGATCCTGACGCCCTTTTGTGTTGCGCTGCTGATGAGCTTTCTCATGAGTGGCGTGATGACGGTGGTCAATCTTGGCTTTACCGACATCGTATTTATCAACTGGCTGGCGCGTGCGTTTCCAGTGGGGTTTGCTGTGGCATTTCCTGTTGCGCTATTCGTCGTACCTATTGTGCGTCGGCTGGTCGCGCGGATCACGGTATAGCGTATAAACAAAAAGCGACCCGGAGGTCGCTTTTTGTTTTATTCACTTATTTCTTCTTCTATCTCTATAGGCAGCGACTCTATCTTCGGTTCTATGGCTGGCTCGATGAGCGGCATGATGCGCACGTCATCGCGCTCTTGGTAGACCTCGCCAGCGAGGGGGAGGACGACGCCTTTGCGGCTGTACCACTCGCCAGCTGCGGCGGGTACGTCTACGACAGGGAAGTGCAGGGCAGGGATGAGTAGCTGACTACTCGTATTCGTCTTCTCATCCCATTGGTGGTGCTGGAGGAGGACTTCCTTGGGTGCGCCGAGGGTGATGACGACTTCATTGTATTTTCCTTCTGGTTGCCAGGTGGGGTAGGTGCTGCCGTCGCGGAGTGCCTGTGCGAAGCGCTTGGCATCGACACCAGCGTACTGGCTGGCACTGTAGCGCTGCGCGGTGAGCTGATTGATGCCGCTGGCTTTCTTGCTGCGGATGTCGACATTCACGGTGAGACCGTGGGTATTGCCCCAAACTTCCATACTTGCCTTACCTTCAATCATGAGTGGATAGACGACTTGGATGTCCTCGGGGATCCACACACTGCTTTTGTCTTCCGCGCGGAGATAATTCGTACGCCACTGCTCTTGTACGACGGGCTGTCCGTAGGGGGTCATGTCTATGTCCATGGTGGCGACAAATGCGTCTGCGATGGCGATGATCGCTTCATCGGCGGGGACATCGCTTGCTTGTAGCTTTGTCCTGTCATGGCAGGCAATATCGTCGACGCATTCTGTGCGGGGGTTTGGCCACTGTTCCCAGTTTTTATTTATGCTGATCGTACCGTTGGCTGGATCGATGTATAGGCTGTAGCCAAACTTCTTGTCTTCCTTGAATGAGAAGTTTGTCAGCACGGTGTCGCTAAATGCGCGCTCATTCAGTAATCCGAGTCCGAGACGGGCGAGGATATCTGTGCTGTCCATGTTTGCCCCCTGTACCTCACGGCGCAGCACGCGGACTTCACTCGGGAGCGCGGGCAGTGCGCCGTCGTAGCGGTGGCGCTGGATGGTAGGTACATATTCATCATCGGAAGCGATCATCTTGCCAGATCGCTCTGCGGCTTCCTGGTCTGCTGAGATCATCGTTTGCGGTGCCATGGCTGCCTTGCCACCTCCACCACCTCCGCCGCCCACACCTGCTTCTCTACTGAGTGAGCCAAAGGCGGCAGTGTCGAGATTGGCGATCTGCACGCCAGCGATGCGGTTGTCCGCGGTGGACATCTCTGTCATCGGCAGGCTGCCTGTCTGAGTGAAGACAAAGGCGAGTGCTGGTAGGGCGACGACTGCTGCACCGAGCGCGCCGTAGCTCATGTATGTGAATGGATTGATCATGAACGAGGGGGATGAGGAAGTAGCATGAGACGTCTCGAGCGTTGCAAGGAGCTGACCTTTCAGTCGCTGGGCAAAAGCCGCATCGATCGGCGTATCCGGATTGGTCTCTTGCAGCTTGGCGACCAGCTGGCGCAGCTGTTTCTTATTCTCGCCGAGCTTGGGGTCGAGCTGGATCAGCTCCGCGATGATGGTGTCGAGTGTCTTCATTACTGGGGTATACGGCTGAGGGTGAGGAGGAGTAACAATGTGTCAGCACGCAGCAGGGCGATCGCACGGGAGAAGGTGACCTTCACGGCTGACTCTTTCTTGCCGATGATCGCAGCGATCTCGGCATGGCTGAGATCGTGCCAGATGCGCATAGTGACGATCTCTCGCTGGAGCGGCGTGAGCTGCTGCATATCCTCTCTCACTTTATCGAGCTGCATCTTCATGTCGATATCATGGGGGATGTCGGTGCCATCGGCGAGCTCCCACATGTCATCGATATTCTGTGTTTCTTTTCGTGCGCGAAAGTGATCGATGATGTGATTGCGTGCGATCTGAAAGAGCCACGTGCGATAGCTGGCTTTTTCAGGGTTGTACTGCTTCCGTTTGGTGAGTGCTTTCATCCATATCTCGGCGGTCAGGTCTTCTGCTGTCTGTCTGTGCCAGACGCGTTTCATGATGAAGCCAAAGAGGATGTTGGTGTGCTCGTCATAGAGTCCAGCGAAGACGTCGGGGTCGCCGGTGTGGATGAGATCGATCTGTGGTGTGCTGTTCATGTGCATGCATTAGTTTATACGGGGTGGCTGGCAAAAGGTAACATTAAAGTTTTTATGATTTTCAAAGTGAATGGAGTGGTGTAGGGTGTGTAGTGGTAAAAACTTATTTCATAAAAGGAATAGTGAAGGAGCTATGCGCATACCTCATCACGTGGGTGACATACAATTCTCGCATATCAGAGCGCATGGTGAGGTATGGAGTAAGGACAGGCGAGCCTTTTATATTATCTGATGATGATCGAGCTTTTATCGCTGAGAGATTGAATATGAAGATAGCGGAAGAGGGCGTGCGCGTATTGGCATTGAATGTCCTTAGAGATCATGTGCATGTAGTTTTGGCATGCGCTGAGGATGATCTCACCGAGATTGTGCGAAAGCTCAAGGGATTTACATCACTTGAGCTTGGCAGACAGCTAAAGCTGTCTGTTGAAGATGGTGGACGACAGCATCGAGTGTGGGCACATGGCTTTAGTCATACTTTTCTTGATTCAGATGAGCATTTTGCACATGCTGTCGAATATACGATGAGTAATCATTTCAAGCATGAAGTCACCCCTCTCAACAGCGCGCTTCAGCGCGCTGCTTTGGTAGATGTTGAGGCATCGTTTGAGGGAAGCAGTAATTAATTTTTCATATATGGCTCATAAAAAAACTAATTGGTACAGCAGGCTATCTGCCGATAAACAGCAGCTCATTGAAAGTATATTTGATGATTTTATCCATTCACTAGATGAGGCCCTAGAAACGTTTGAAATTCTTAAGGATCGAAAGAAGCCGAGCCAATTGCTTTTTTGCCACATTGTAAATAACTTTGATAGCTTCATTGCCAATTTATATCGAGAGCGCGTATTAAATGATAAGAAGTTAATTACGAAACTTCTGGAAAAGAAGTATAAAGAAGCATCACCATTTACCATAAAAAAGCTTCTTAAAATTAATGATAAAGGCTTGGATAAATGGATAATGGATACAGCTAGAGAATATTTAGACACAGAAAGTAGACCTCATCATAAAAAGTTAATAGACTTATGGGCCAGCATAGAAGCTCCTGATCGCTACGTTACCCTCAATACTGGACTGCTTAAAAAAAATCCAGCAGGCGAAGAGGCAAGGCAAACTCCTCAATATAAAACCAATACGGAAGGTATTTTTGGACATGCTGATATTTTGTATAAAAAAAGAAATGCAATTACTCATAATAGAAATAAGCACCAGAATAAGGTGATTCAAAAATTGAATAAAGATTATGGAATAAATATCCAAGAGCGATCTATACTTATCAAGAGCGGCTCAAATAAAACTGCATTTAGGTTTTATGCAGATCTTGCATTAGAAATAGCAAATACTCTTGATGTTTCTGTAGTCATTAAAGATGACCTTTCTGCTCTTCGGTCTCTCGAGGCAGTGGATCGTAGGGTAAATGAATTAGTTGATGCTAGATGGCAGAATTTTCTCCAGAAGGGCCTGGTGGAATTCTGTTTCTCCGATTATACATCTATAGCTCCAGATCGTGAGGCAAGTACCCACAGAAGAGATATAGGCAAACTCGTAGCAAGAGGGGTGATTAAAAAGAAGAAAAAGGTGGGCGCAAAGTGGATATACGAAGTAGTCTAATTGATTTAAGTAGGGATCTGACTAGATTAGCATCGTAGTGCTGGGATTATGTGCGGCTCATGGCAAATTGAACACTAAGCCTCGATGATTGCTGCGGAAACAAAAAAGCGACTGCCTTTGTAGATATTGATAAATACTGCTAATTATAGTATAATATTGATAATTAACTTATATTTATATGTCAGATGATGAAGATAATATTGGTGCGGCAGTAGAAGATGCTCTTGAGGGAGATCGTGATGAAACTAGGGAAGCTGTAGAAAATCTATGTAAGGTCGCAGGCGAGCATGGTCGACCACCTAAGGCGACTGGTCCTTGGAAGCATTATGCTAGACCTGCTCCTTTAACGCCTTACATAAGGCCGCCAGACATCTTTCCGGGGGAGTAGGGTGAGTGGTTAGCCTCATCAAAAAAGCGACCATCTTTCGATAGCCGCTTTTCTTTTTGATATGTTGAGGCTGCGACAGGCCCCTTCGACAGGCCCCTTCGACAGGCTCAGGGTGACAGTGTTTAGCTGCCGCTGCGTTCTGCAACGACCTTTTCTTCTACATTGCGTGGTGCTGGTGCGTAGTGTGCGAATTCCATGCTGTAGCTGGCGCGTCCTTGTGTCATGGAGCGGACGTCTGTTGCGTAACCAAACATTTCACTGAGTGGCACCTTGGACTTGATGACCTTCGCGAGACCGCGCTCGGCTGTGTCTTCGATCTGACCACGGCGCTTGTTGAGGTCGCCCATGACATCACCGAGGTATTCCTCTGGGGTGACCACCTCGACAGACATGAGTGGCTCGAGGAGTGTTGGCTTCGCTTGCTTCGCCGCATCCTTGAAGGCTTGGCTGGCAGCGATCTTAAAGGCCATTTCAGATGAATCCACATCATGGTAGCTACCATCCTGGAGCTCGATCTTGATATCGACCATTGGGTAGCCGGCGATGACACCACGGCTCATTGCCTCTTGGAAACCCTTGTCACATGGTGTGATGTATTCTCGTGGGATCTTTCCACCGACGACCTGGTTGTCGAACTCATACCCAGCACCTGGCTCACCTGGGCTCATGACGCCCTTCACGTGACCGTACTGACCTTTACCACCTGTCTGCTTTGAGTACTTCTCTTCGAATGGGACAGACTGGGTGATGGCCTCACGGTAGGCGACCTGTGGCTGACCGATATTTGCCTCCACGCTGAACTCACGCTTCATACGATCGACGAGGACGTCGAGGTGGAGCTCGCCCATACCAGCGATGATAGTCTGACCTGTCTCGTCATCTGTGCGGACGCGGAAGGTAGGATCTTCGTCTGAGAGACGATTGAGTGCGAGACCCATCTTTTCCTGATCACTCTTTGTCTTTGGCTCGACGGCGATCGCGATCACTGGCTCGGGGAAGGTCATGCTCTCGAGAGCGACATGGCGACTCTCAGCACAGAGGGTGTCACCAGTACGTGTCTTCTTCAGTCCGACGACTGCACCGATACCACCAGCACCGATCACTTGGATCTCTTCGCGATCATTGGCGTGCATCTGGAGAAGACGACCGATGCGCTCCTTCTGTCCGCTGGCTGTGTTGTACACGTAGCTACCGCTCTCCAGCTTACCGGCGTAGACACGGACGAAGGTGATACTACCCACGAATGGATCTGTTGCGACCTTAAATGCCATAGCAACGAGTGGCTCTGCCTCGTCTGGTTTGACGGGGATGATGGTCTCTTCGTCGTCTGGGTTGTGCGTCTGGATCTCGCCAACATCGAGTGGAGACGGGAGGTACGCATTGACTGCATCGAGCATTGGCTGGACGCCTTTGTTCTTGAGTGCGCTGCCACAGAGGACAGGGTGGAATTCGTTGATGATGACCGCCTTGCGGATGGCCACGTGGATTTGTTCTTCACTTGGCTCTTTGCCCTCCATGAAGAGGTTCATGAGCTCATCGTCGTGCTCAGCGATCTTCTCGATCAGCGTGAGACGCCACTTCTCAACATCTGCCTGCATCTCTTCTGGGACATCCTTTTCCTCGATCTCTTTGCCCTCATCGTCTTTGTAGTAGTACGCCTTGCGCTTGATGATATCGACCAGTCCTTCGAAGCTGTCCTCAGCACCGATAGGGAGCTGAATCGGGCTTGCCTTGGTCGTGAGACGGTCGTAGATTGTCTGGACTGACATTTCGAAGTCAGCACCCATCTTGTCCATCTTATTCACGAAACAGATGCGTGGTACGCCGTATTTATCAGCCTGACGCCAGACTGTCTCTGACTGTGGCTCGACACCCTGTGATCCGTCGAATACAGCGACACCGCCATCGAGGACGCGGAGACTTCGCTCTACCTCGACAGTAAAGTCGACGTGCCCCGGAGTGTCGATGATATTCAGCTGGCAGTCTTTCCAGACACAGTATGTCGCAGCAGAGGTGATGGTGATACCACGCTCTTTCTCCTGCTCCATCCAGTCCATCTGAGACTCGCCATTGTGCGTCTCACCGATCTTGTGCTGACGACCAGTGAAGTAGAGCACACGCTCAGTCGCGGTGGTCTTACCAGCATCGATATGCGCGATGATTCCGATATTACGGACCTTATCGAGAGGATATTTTTCTTCAGCCATTTGAGGGGAGTTAAAGTTAAAATTAGCCGAGAGATTTTAGCGGGGAAGAGGGCTGACAGCAATCCTTTTTTGATTTTGTGAGTATTTTTTGTGTCTTTTGCTAAAATCCAGCCCCATGAATCACCAACCTGAAATCATCGCGCCGGCGGGCGACCTCGAGAAGCTGAAATTCGCGATTGCGTATGGCGCTGACGCGGTGTATTGCGGTCTGCCAGCGATCAGCCTTCGTGCACGAGAGAATGAGTTCACGCTCGAAGATTTGATCGAAGCACGTCGCCTCACACGTGAGGCGGGGGTGAAGATGTACATGACGTGTAATATCTTCCCGCGCGGGCCGCAGCTCGACTTTATCGAGAAGTTTGCAGCTGAGCAGCTGCCGCAGATCCAGCCTGATGCGATCATCTTTGCCGATCCGGGCATCTTCTCGATCGTGAAAAAGCACAATCCGGAGATGAAGTTTCACCTCTCTGTGCAGGCGAATAACGTAAATGCAGCGAGTGTGAAGTTTTGGTATGAGCAGGGCGTGCGTCGCGTGATCGTCGCTCGCGAGCTCAGTAAATTCGAAATCAAAGCAATCCATGAAGCCGTGCCGGAGATGGAGCTGGAGGCATTCGTACATGGCTCGATTTGCTTCACGTATTCCGGTCGGTGTCTGATTTCCAACTATCTGCTCTATCGTGATGGTAACCGCGGCACCTGCGGCAATGTCTGCCGCTGGAAGTGGAAAGTCTTCGAGGTACAGGAGGAGCAGCGCCCCGATGAAAATTTCCTCCTGGAAGAGGATGAGCACGGTAGCTATCTATTCAACAGTAAAGATCTCTGCCTCATCCAGAAGATGGATGAGCTGCGCGATGCAGGGATAAGCGGGTTCAAGATCGAAGGGCGTCACAAGACGGTCGGTTATCTCGGTACGATCGTCCGCGCGTACAAGCAAGCTTTAGATGATTCCATCGCTGGTAAAGCATTTGACGAGTCATTACTCCGTGAGGTGCACGCCGTTGCGAATCGTGGCTACACACTGGGCTTCTTCGACGGCACGCAAAAGGACCTCCAAAACTACGAACGCAAACAGCAGGAGAACCCGCAGAACTTCCTCGGGATAGTTAGCTCAACTCCAGGGGTTGCGACAACCCCTGGGGTTGGCGTGCCAGTGCTCGTCCGTAACCAATTCAAAGTCGGCGAAGCAGTCGAGATCATAACGCCGACGGGCGTTATCCCAGCTACCGTCAAAGCTATCCAAAGCAAAAAAGGGGAGTCACAGGAGGTCGCGCATGGTGGACTGTCTGACCCGATGCTGATTGATTTTGGCGAGCCATTATCACCTATGAATCTCGTGCGGCGAGCGACCACTTAGCTTTCCTGCCGTCCTTTACTCATCTCAAAAATTACCTGGAAAAACTGTTCAGCTTCTTCAGTGGTCAGCCCGTGTTGCTCAGCAAATTCGCCACGCATACGCAGCGCCTCTTCTTCGCGTGCAGGATCGGTTACTGGCACGTCATTCATTTTCTTCACTTTGCCGATCTCTGTACTCACTGCCTGTCGTCTGGCAAGGAGTCGAATGAGCTCCATGTCTATCTCGTCGATCTGCTGGCGGAGAGGGATAAGTGTCATATTATTTCGTTGCGCCTTCCCAGAGTTTGCTCACACTGCGACCGGCGTGGATACCCTTGATCGTATCGGCGAGCAGGGGAGCGATAGAGAGGACTTTGCAGTTCTTCACCTGTTTGAAGTCTTGAGGAATAGAGTCGGTAAGAATTATTTCTTTGAAGACAGACTTCTTCAGTCGTTTGACAGCGGGTCCACTCCACACGGCATGCGTGGCAGCGAAGTAGATGTCTTTCGCGCCCTCCTTTTTTAGCGCTTCAGCAGCGGCAGTCACGCTACCGGCGGTGTCGACCATGTCATCGAAGATGATGGCAGGCTTGCCCTTCACATCACCGATGATGTGCTGAATCTCAGCGATATTGTGTGCAGGGCGAGACTTGTGCATGATGGCGAGACTCGCACCGAGCTGCTTGGCAAATTTCTCAGCGTTCTTGGCGCCGCCTGCATCGGGGCTGACCACGACCGCATTTTTTAGCTTCTTCTTTTTGAAGTAATTCAAGAAGAGCTGCTTAGCGGTGAGATTGTCGACAGGCTTATCAAAGAAGCCTTGTATCTGGTCACTATGTAGGTCGAGTGTGATGACATGCTTTGCGCCAGCGGCCTCGATGAGGCGTGCCATCAGCTTGGCGCTGATTGGTTCACGTGGGTCAGCGATGCGATCTTGGCGAGCATAGCCAAAGTGGGGAATGACGACATGGATATACTTTGCGAGGCTGTGCTTCAGTGCATCGATGATCAGAAAGAGCTCCATCATGTCCTCATTCACATTGCCCGTTGCCGTCTGAATGACGAAGCAGTTACAGCCACGGACAGACTCGCCGATCTGGACGTAGGTCTCGCCGCTCGCAAACTTTTTGCTAGTGAGCTTGCCGGGTTTGATATTGAGCTTCTTACAGATCGCTGCCGCTAGCTCGGGATGGCTGCTGCCACTAAAGACTTTGAGGTATTTCATTGCTTAAAGTATAAGTTACACGAGATATAAAAAAAAGCCCCGCCGAAGCGGGGCTTTTTGCTTTTACCAATTGTTATTTACTGACTGGCTGCATCTGTCGATGTTGGAATACCGATGAGCGCGTTGACAAGAACAGCTGCGAGCAAAACAACAAAGATACCGACTGCTGCGTAGATGATGAGCTTCTTTGCCTGCTGAATACCCTCATCATTACCTGCAGAGGTGATATAAAGGAAGCCACCATATACGAGGAAACCAGTTGTCAAAAGACCGAGGAAGAGGAGGAACCAGTTCATGATCTTGAGTACAAAGCCACGAAGACCTGCCGTACATAGGCCTTGATCCATTTGCCACTGTGTACATGTTTGATTGATATCTTCGACCTGAGCAATTGCCTCAGGTGCAAAGACGGCTGCGTTACCTGCGACGAGGAGTGCGAGGGCAGCTATTTTAAAGTTCTTAGACATTGCCAGTAGGGGTAAAAGGATGTTGAATACATAAATTATACACGAGTTTTGACACATTTACAAGAGCCTTTCAAGACTTAATTGCGATTTGTCAGAGCTAGCATGAGGCGCAAAACATACTGAAACAGGAGAATAAAATTTAGAAAGAGCTGGATCGCACCTTCGATCGGGGTGATGTGCCCCGCAGATGATTTTATCTTTTGGAAGTCGTATATGGTGAAGCCAGCGAAGAGCAGCACGCCAAAGCTCGAGAACACGAGTTCAATAGTGGATCCCCAGACATTCACACCAAACAGACTGAGTACAAATGTCGTTAGGCTGACCGCAATCATGCCAATGAGTCCAGCCATGAGGAAGCCGCCCATACCAGAGAGATCGCGGTGCGTTGTGAGTCCATAGAGTGCGAGACCGGCGTACATTGCGACGGTCGCAAAGAGCGCCTTATATATGAGTACTGCACCAGCAGTCATCGCTGCGACAGCGAGCAGCGGCACGATAGTGATGCCAAAGAGCGCTGCAAAGCCGATGAGGAAGAGGTAGCCAAAGTGACCCACTGACCATTTTTTTGCTGTGAAGATGAGCACGAGCGTGACTGCCAGCGTGCCAAGTAGAAATGGCGTGCTCATGATGAGCGCTGGTGGTAGCAGGTAAAAGCCTGCCATGATGCCACCAGCCCAGCTAGCGATGGCGAGTGCGAAGTAGCCCATGACTTGCCCAAAGAAGGTTTTTGAAGGAGTTGCCGCTGGGGCATCCTGTATATGTACTGTTTCAGACATGAAGGGAAGTGGGTTAAGATATATCCATATTCTAACCTAAAAACATGCCAAAAATAACTTTTACTATTGCTGACGCTGAGCAGGCAGTCGATATCGCCAATAACGAGACTGTGCTCAACGCAGCGCAAAAGCTAGATATCGATCTCTCGCCAGCCTGCGGAGGCAACGGCAGCTGTGGCCTGTGCAAAGTGCGCGTGCTGGAAGGAAAGGAACATCTGACCGAGCCAAATGAGAATGAGCAAAACCATCTCGGTAGCGCAAATTTCGCCGTGGGGGAGCGACTAGCGTGTCAGGTGATCCCGACAGGTGACTTAAAGGTAACGCGGGATTAGTTTATTCCCAGGGCGTCAGTATCTCGGGGCCATCTGGGGTGATATACAGCGTGTGCTCGAAGTGAGCGGAGAGCTCGCCATCGGCAGTGCGGGTGGTCCAATGGTCTGCTTCGGTTATTATTTTGTGTGTGCCGATATTTATAATTGGCTCAATGCAGATGACCATGCCTTCGACAATCTTTGGGCCCGTGCCAGGCGATCCCCAATTTGGCACTTCGGGGTCTTCATGTAGGCGACGACCGATGCCATGCCCGACACATTCGCGGACGGGAGAATAACCATGCGGGACGACATGAGTCTCGACAGCATGCCCGATATCTCCGATACGATTACCAATGATAGCTTGATCAATTCCCTTGTATAAGGCTTCTTTTGTTATTTTCATCAGCTTCTCAGCTGCAGGATTGATCGTGCCGACAGCGAAGGTTTGGCAGGCATCACTATTCCAACCATCGATGGCCACGCCAAAGTCGAGCTTGAGGATATCGCCGTCTTGCAAGATTTTTTCCTTACTCGGGATGCAGTGCACGACTTGATCATTGACACTGGTGCACATCGCCCCCGAGAAGCCATGATAGTTGAGAAAGCCTGGGATGACGCCACGCTCATTGCACATAGTGCGGGCAATCTGATCGACCTCGAATGTCGACATGCCTGGTTTCGCTGCTGCCCCACACGCATTCAGTATTTCGGCGAGGATGCCGCCTGCGCGTCGAATGACGGCGACTTCATCGGGTGTCTTGAGAACAATAGACATGTAATTTTTTAAAAGTAGTGAGATGGTGCTCATCTTAGACGATGCTTGCATTTTTAGCTATTATTTGCTATAATTACGTGAATATAAATTCAAAAAAAAATACCAATATATCTGTGTCAAAAAGCACCTATCTGCTCACGTTTATGATTATCAATGCCATGTTTATATTGGTGTTTGTATTCTTGGCTTATGTCCCACAAGGGAGTCTTTTTTCGGCTTCCATGCTCGATGATATCATCACCGGCTCTGCCAAGCAGGAGTTCTCTGCAGTTCAGGCTGGTGCCTTCGGTCAGCTCGATCCACATGCACTCGCACCGAATGATCAGGTGGCTATCGGGCTCATGAATGAACCATTGATCCGTTTTGATTCATTTCTCAATCTTGATCCAGCACTTGCATATACCTGGTACTGGCAGGATGATATACATCTCGTTACGAAGCTGCGTTCGGATGCCGTTTTCCATGATTTTTCACCACTGAGTTGTGCAGATGTATCAGCGAGTCTCACACGCGCACAGCAGCATGCAGACTCTGGTTTGCGTGACATGTTTGCTGGTGTTCTTCTTTCTTCAGATGAAGATCGCGTGTGCGTATTTGAGCTGCCACAGCCAGATCATACATTCCTGCGCAAGCTCACTCGTCTATATATTTTGCCTTCTGCGATACTCGATGGATCAGCAGATGCTGATGAAGAGCTCGCGTTATTTGGCGCAGGACGCTATCAGCTGACCGAGGTCACTGAGCGAATGCTGACCTTTACTGTATTTGATGATTATTATGATTACGACACTTCTCTGCCAGGTGTTGTCACGCTCACGGCCGAGCCAAAGAAATATAATCGTCTCGGTATGATGAAGAACGACACGGTTGATGTATTGCTTGATACGCCAGCGAGTTTCGTACGTCAGATTGAGAGTCGTCTCAATTATAATGTGCAGGAAGTCGCTTCATTTGAATCTATGTTTTTGATTTATAACTCGAGCCGAGATCATCTCGCACGTCGAGCCGCGCGCGTACAGGTATCAAATCTTATTCGCTCAATTGACGTAGAGTCAGTACTTGCTGATCAGGGATTGTATGGGCTCACGCAATTTGCACCGAGTGGCGTATTTGGCTTTTCTCCTGACCTCAATGACGTTGTGTACGCTAAAAATATTTCAGCTCCTGATAAAAAAGTATTCCTGACGCTTGGTGTGACTGAGGCAAATAAGACAGTGGCAGAGATCCTGCAGACAAAACTTGCCGAGCATAATATTGATATTGAGATTGTCACATTGTCTGCAGATGAGCTACAGGCAGCCGTGCAAGAGGGGACACTTGATATCTATTTGCTCGGTTGGCGTTTTGATCTCGGTACTGTTGACGCATTATTTACGAAGCTCATTCATTCCAATCATGGCATATTTGGTGAGCTCAATGGGTATGGGTACAGTAGTCGTGAAGTTGATTCCCTTGTAGAAGGAGCACTTGCCGAGCTGAATACAGATAAACGACTTGAGATGTGGCAGAAGTTGATGGATCGTGTCGTACGTGACGATATCATTGGCATGCCCCTCCTAGGTATTCGACGTCTATATGCTACCAAGCGCGATACCACTCTCTTCCAGCCTCGTATGGATGGTCTTCTTATTTTCAATTCACATGAACTCAATTAGAAAAAAACTTGTCGCTCTGTTTGCCGGCGTGCTGTCCGTAGCGCTTGGCGCGCTCGCGTTCACGCTCATTGCTGGAGAGCGCGCGCAGATCACACGTGATATTACTGAGAATGCCGTGCATTTTGCTGAGCTATCTGGTGAACGTATTGCGGCTCTGCATGATCTGTATTATGTCAGTGAGAGCTTTGCTATTTTTGACTCCGAGCTTGCGGGCATTCTCGACCGCAATCCTGCCGTGACACGCGTGCAGATGCTATCTGCAACAGGTGAATTGTTGTTCGATTCTGGTCTGGCACCAGAGGATGTTGCCGCGTCGGTGATCGACGATAGCATGCTCGAGCGTCTTGAAATAAATAAACTCAGTCTCAAAACTGCCGAGCGAGTGGTCTATCTCAGTCGTGATATGCATGCAGCAGCTCGTGCTACCGAGGACGCAGAGAGCAATGCAGTCACTGCTATTGCCGATAGCGAGCAGGTAAGTACCGTACTATATCCACTCGCAGATGAAAAGCGCCGCGTTGCATTCCATTTGTCATACTCAGCTGTGCAAGATCGAGTCTTGCAATCGGTTGGTTATCTGGCAGCTCTTTTCCTTTTTGGTTTTGTCGGTAGTTTGCTCATCGCGACGTGGTTTTCTCGTCAGTTGACGGCACCACTTACTGCACTTCGCATTGGCGCGCAGCGCATTGCAAAAGGTGAGCTAGATACCAAGATCGTCGTCGACACACATGATGAAACAAAAGTTCTCGCAGATACATTTAATCAAATGGCTACTGATCTCTCTGGTGCTCTTGATCAAAAGATCGAGCTGAAGCGTGCAGAAAAAGAATTTGAAGTTGCCAGTGAAATCCAGACGAGTACGTTGCCGAGCGATGTTTCGATTGATGGACTCGACGTAGCAGTTCATTTCACGCCAGCGAGTGAGGTGGGTGGCGATGTGTATGACGTGATTCGTGTTGATGATGATCGCACACTTTTCTACCTCGGTGATGTCACAGGACACGGTGTTGCAGCGGGTATCGTTGCTGCGCTGACCAATGCTATTTTTGCAACGGCAACGGCAACGACAGATTCCATTCCTGCAATCATAAAAGAGGCCAACCGCGTGATTCACAAAAAGACGCAGCCGGCGATGTTTGTGACTATGCTGACCTGTGAATGGAACGCTAAGAAAAATCTCTTACAATATGCAAATGCGGGACATGAGCCAGGGCTGATTTTTCGCGCAAAAACTGGCACTATCGAATCATTGGAGTCGGGCGGTATTGGACTGGGCATGTTGCCTGTCTTTCAGCCAGAGCCGGTACTACGCAGCATGCAGCTCGAGTCAGGGGACTTCTTTATGATCTTCACCGATGGTATCGTCGAAGCGCGCAATGAGGCAGGGGATATGCTCATGATGTCGGGTGTGGAGAAGATGTATGCTGAGACCTGTCTCGAGCATGACACCGCTGAAGACGTTCGTGCAGCACTCTTTGCCAAATTTCAGGCGTATCATGGAACCTGTACACCAGATGACGATGTTACCTTCTTTGTCATTCGCGTGATGTAGCTTGCAACTAGGTCATATGACACCAGAGCAGTTAGTTACACTGGGTATGATTACCTACACAGCGTGATACTCACGCCTTCTGAATACTCATACGACATACCCCAAAACCACTCTATCAGTGATTTGGCGGGTTTTTGTTGAGCTCGGGCTTTCATATGCTGTATACTTTGACAAAATATAATTCATACATACAATGATTCTCCGCCTGCTAACACGTATATCTGTTGGGCTTTTTGCCGTCTGCCTTTTGACAACGGCCACCACGTTTGCCGTTGGCGTAAAGCCACTACGAACAGAAATGGCTATCGAGCCAGGCGCTTCTGCTACAGCGACAATTGAGGTGATAAACGAGGAGAATCATGCGATCACGGTTACGCCTGATATTGGTATTTATACACACAATGATGAGAATGGTTTTCCTATTCGTGCTGATCTCGATATTAATGATGGGCGTAATATTTCGAGTTGGATTTCTTTTTCGGAAGACGAAATCATATTACAGGCAGGCGAGAAGCGAGAGGTGAGTTTTCAGGTGAGCGTGCCACGTGATGCTGAGCCGGGTGGACGTTATGGCTCGCTTATTTATACGCCAGTTGTTGAGGTCAATGAAGATCAAGTTGCGGTAGCGACTCGCGTAGCGAGCCTGCTACTCATCACAGTGGCGGGCGAAGAGGTGCTGACTGGCGAGCTGACGCGCTTTGATTTACAACAGGCGGAGATCCATGGCGATCGTCCTTTTGCCTTTGCAGTAGGCCTGCGTAATACGGGCAATATCCACATAAAGCCAACTGGTACGATTTCTCTCACAAATGAGGCAGGAGAAAAACTTACAGGCATCGCACGTTATCTAGACAGGCAGACAAATGAAGAGGTCATCACTGATGAAATTCCCGTTAATATTTTGGGCGGCAATATCCTTCCTGATAGTACGCGTGTTTTTCAGCCAGAATGGAGTGACAATATCGCAGCAGGATCATACACGGCTGATCTCAGTCTGATATATGGTGCAGATGTGCAGCCACTGACGAGCAGCTTTCAGTTTTCATTCCATCCCGTACTGAATGTTGATTCATTTGAGCTGGTATCCACTACTGAGCAATCAGATTTTATCTTAAGGCTGGCAAATACTGGTGATACGTATGAGCGACCGAGTGGCATGATTACCATCATGAACGATTTTGATTTCGTAGTGGGAGAAGTAGGGATCCCTGACGACCTCGCATACATCGCACCTGGCGAGACTGTTGATGTTGTTATCCCCTGGATAACAAAAGATCTGCCTAACGGTAGCTATGTAGCACATTTGGCAGCAGTCTATGGTCCTGCGGATACACCACTTACAGCCAAGACGAGCTTTGGCGATAGCTTCTTTGCGTCAATTGTTGGCGTGCTGACTTTGCTTGGAATAGGTGTGCTGCTGATCGGTGGTGCATCGTGGTATCTTCTGCGGCATCGAAAGCCAATGTTTGAGGCCCATATATCTAATGACAAATAGATATGAATGAGATACTTACATATATCGCACAGATGCTTCCTGCTGTTGATCCGACCCTACTCATGGAGGTTGCGACAAGTGTCGCTGTGGCAGTTGGATTATGGGTTATCTTTTATATATTCCGTTTTGGTATTCTCACGCGTTTATCGAGATTAACTGCTCGTACGACGAGTAAGTTTGACGATACGCTTGTCGAGTTAATTGAGGGCATCCCTGCTTATTTTTATTTACTTGTTGCACTACTGATCGGCACGCAGTTCATCACGCTTCATTCACTCATCGAACGTGTGCTGGATGGGCTACTTGTCATTGTTATTCTCTTCCAAGCGACGCACATCATTCAGTGCTTATTGGCGTATGCGGTGGATAGCTGGTGGGGCACGGGTGCTGGTGGGCATCATCAGACAGCACTACACGGGCTGAAAATTTTTATTAATATTGCGATCTGGTCGAGCGCAATTTTGCTCGCTCTTTCTAATCTTGGCTTTCAGGTTAGCACTTTGGTTGCTAGTCTCGGTATTGGCGGCGTTGCTGTTGCCTTTGCATTACAAAAAATATTGGCTGACATCTTTAGTTCATTTTCTATTTATTTTGATCAACCATTTCAAATAGGAGATTATATTGTAATTGGCGAACATGCGGGCACGGTAAAAAAAATCGGACTAAAAACGACACGTATCCAGCTCTTGCAAGGGGAGGAGCTCGTTATCTCCAATGCTGAACTGACAAGCTCGCGTATTCAAAATTTTAAAAAATTGAAACAGCGTCGTGCAAGAATCTTACTTGGTGTGACATATGATACAAAAGCGAAAGATCTAAAAAAGATTCCCGATCTTGTAGCGATGGCATGTGAGGGTGTGTCACATGTCCGTTTTGATCGGGCACACTTTGCCGCCTTTGGCGACTTTAGTTTGAATTTTGAAGTGATCTATTTTGTTGATTCGCCAGATTATATTGATTTCATGGATGCGCAACAAGCAGTCAATCTCGGCATTGTTGAGGCCTTTGAGAAGGCAAAAATCGAGATAGCATTCCCGACACAAACGGTATATCTCAAAAAGTAGATTGAGGAAATCATACAGTTTTGGGATTTGATATCAGCGCACGTCGTGCATTGGTCTCTTTTTAATAAAGGGTCTTAAGTGACATCTAGGCAATTCGTCGTCGTCGTGTTTTTCTCGTGCCTGATTCTTTCCATGCCTCGAAGGTGAGGATGCCAAAGTTCACGAGGAGGAGCATGAGGATGGCGTTTTTCAGGGAGAGCGTCTTCCCAAGTAATGCCTGTCGGGCATGAGCAGCAGCCTCATCAGGGTCAATGCTAAATCTGATAACCTCAGCTGTACTACGTGTGCCATCTGGTAGTTCGGCATAGAGCGTGAGCGTATGACTGCCTATCTCTAGCTTGCGTGGCGGACGAATTTCAAAGTCACCTTCGGGATTATCTGCGATAACCGACGTTGATGTCAGCAGGCTTTGAAAACTGGCGACAATCGTACTGCCATAATAGGTATTGCCATAAAAGGTCGGCTGATCGCTCGTAAAGACGAGTTCGCCTTTCATACTAATGTCACCCTCACTTGTCGCAACGAGCTCGGGGGCGGGGAGTACGAAGTCGAGATTGATAATGACGTGCTGTGTATCATGGACAGTGCCGTCTGTGTCGACGAGGCGTAATTCATATGCACCATCACTCAAGGCGACATCTGATATGTGTATCCATTTATTTTCTACATCGGCTTTCGTATTGCCGAGAATGAGCTCACTGCCATCACTTGCGATGGCAACAATGATGACATCTACATCCATTACGCCAGTTCCGCGAATGATCGGCGTCGGATCATTGAAGGTCATGCCTGTTTGTACATTTGTAAAACGTGTTGCGACGCTTCCGTCAAATACTGTCGGATCTGTGCCGAGGTCAAGTATTTCCATGCCATCGGCATAGCCATCACCATCGGTGTCGGCGAGATAGGGGTTGGTGCCATACTCGAGCTCGAGCAGGTCAGAGAGGCCATCACCATCGGTATCACGGATAGATAGTGGCTGTTCAACGACAGCAAGTTCGAGTGTTTCGGGGTCAATATCAAGGGTGATCATGCTTGGGTCGAGGTAGAGCATGAGCATATTTGTCTGCTCGGGGGTCAGGAGTGCTAGCAGGGTATTGATCTCATTTATACTAAAGATCAGGTTAATGTTTAGCTCGTAACTATTGAGAAAAGGGATAATCTGCGTGATAAGATCGGTTGTATTCTCCTCGAGAAGGAGTGCCCGCAGTATTTCTATTTCATGCAAGATTGCGAGCAGTCGGTCAGCTGCCGCTTGAATTGCGTCAGCATCACCTGTGTCAATTGCCTGATTAAGGCCATCAAGTAGAGCTGGATTTATCTGCGTGAGATCGGTGCCGGTGGGGAGGTAGACAGCGGCGCTTTCTTGCACGGCAGTCTCTTGTCCAACGATGAGCTCCTCCTGTAGGGCTATCTCTTCGACCAGTGCCAGTTTTGTACCGAGGCGCGTGATGATGGCATGTACCGTGCGTGTTTCACTAATGCCATTTTCAAATTCAACTGTCAGTATGCGCGCCCCAAGATCCGAGCTAAGTACAAGTGTGATATCCGTTTCGACGTAGTCGACCCAGCTATCAAAGGCGATGGTATTTCGCGTGTCTGCTGTCGCGAAGCCGCTACTGCTCGACACACGCATACGTGTTGCACTTGGCGCTTTTGCCTGAAAGGTGATGGTGTCTTTAACTGTCACATACTGCTCGTTTTCAGGTGTGGGGTCGGTGATATCGATACGTACACTGGTGATAGCGATCTCGGCGCTGGCATGCATGTTTGTGATGGGTACTGCGTTGATCGCTGTGTTGTTTGCATGATCGACGAGTATCCCTTCGATGAGTTGAATATACAGCTTGGCGCTATTTTCAAATGTGCCGATGGTATATGTGCCTGTGATACTCGAGGTTGGTACAGTAAAAGCAGGGATAGCCGTTGTGCCACCCGAGTCAAAATGCACGATCAGATCGGTTGGTGCCGTGACTGGCTCTGAGAAGGTGATTGTAAAGTCAATAGTTGTGCCAGGCGTGTATTCACCACTTGCTGTTATCGCATTTGCAGTGGTGACTGTCGGTATGATGGGATCATAATTAATTTCAAAGACTCGCTCAATACCCCAAACGCCATCAGCATTATTTTGTGGTTGCACATGCAGATAGCTTGTTCCTGCGGTCAGTTCATTGCCTGTCTGCAAATCCAGATAGGCATTATTTGTGCCAGCTGTGGCATTTGCTGCGGTGCCAGCTATAGAGGTTGCTGCATTATTCGTATCGATGACATAATAAAATGTATTGCCGCCAGCAGATGATGGATCACTCCAGCTAAATGAAATAAGTGCATCATCACCAGTCATTGCGTGATTCATCCATGTACTGCTGGCAATGCTGACACGATCAGTCGTACTGGGGCCAGCAGTGATCGCACCAATATTTGGCAGGGTCTTTTGATATGAAAAAGCGTGACTAATCGGGGTCGCCTCGAGTACAGCACCTGTTTTTTCTGCACGCGGTGTGAGGGCATAGGTCTCGCCAGCAGTCAGATTCACCTCGTTGATGTTTAGATATTCCCATGTTTCATTTCCTGTATTGAACGCACCATCGATCGCAGTTGTGTCGAGCCAGATCGCGCCCGCTTGCCAGGCACTACCATGCCAATACAGGCCGTCACTACTTCGCTGAAGTGTGATTTGCACAGTAGTGATGGTGTCGCTTGCCGTCGTGGCCGCACCACTTAGCGTGGCAGAGCCTGCCACATCTGAAAAGGTCAGCAGGTCGCTGCCCTCCGCGACAGCGAAGCTGGATGTGATCGGCATTTCATACTGAAAGCTCACTGTAGTCGGCACTGTCTGGGTAGCATCCTGACTCGTGCTGGTGACTGACACGAGATAGTTGCCTGTGCTCATATCCAGCTCGCTGACGCCGAGGTATTCCCAGTTCTCAGTCGTGCCATTTATCGCGCCATCGACCATGGCGGCATCCAGCATCACGCTCCCGCCCTGCCAAGCGGTTCCACCCCAATATTGACCATTATCAGTATTTTGGATTGATACTTTAACCGACAGTAAGAGAGCGCTGCCATTCGACGTGGCGTTTCCTGTCAGTGTCGCACTGCCTGCCACAGCACTCCAATTTGTGATTGTTGTACCAGCACTGATATTTATGGTGCTGCTCGGTATGGTAATTATTTTTGGTGGCGGAGGAGCAAGCGCGACCGTCACACCGATATCTTCAGCATTTGTGTCATCTATACGACTAATAATAGTGTTGCTGAGCGTATCATCATATTTACTCACAGCGATGACATGCACATCATAGCTCTCACCGATTGTGAGCCCAGAGATAGTGTATGTATTTTGATCCGGTGGATAGACGATGCCATTATTACCGGCGTCTACGACGTCGAGCCACACGCTGTCGGCGGTGAGCTTGTATTGCACTTTATAATTATTGACGCTGCCGCTGGCTTCATGTGGACTCGCGTCCCATGTGACTACCACACCTCCTGCGCCATCTGGCGTACCAACGACATTTGTCGGGGGGGCAATTTGTATATCGGCACTCGTGCCGACGGCGGCAAAGACAGGTGTGACAACCTGCACAAAAACAAGCAATATACTAAGCAGGCTGGCCGTAAGTGCGCGCATGAATGGAAACATATTTTTGATGTTTACTTTTTGTTATTTTACATCAAATGGATCATATAGTCAATATTTGAACGTATTATTTTTCACAAAGCATAATTGACAAAAATAATTATATAAACTATAATACTATTAGAAAATATATATAAATAGTGTAAAATACCAAAACATATACACAGTGCCCTCTTTGATGCCAGATTGGCTCCAGATCGCCCCTCGCTCTTTGCATCGTGTGCTCGCAGGTATGCTGGTGCTTGCGCTTATTTTGCCATCGACACCAGTTGCCGTATTTGCCCAATCAACCGATCCTGGTACTTCTGACGCAGCTTTTGTGACGGAAGAGCTAAAGATTCTTGAAGAATTCAAACCTGAGCTAACGGAAACTGCAAAGGAGGAGCGCGTACAAAAGTTAACTGAAAAAAAACAGGAAGAAAACACTTGGTCAAAGCGTCGCGTGATCGAAAAACTGAAATCTAATTCAGTCGAGAGCATTGGTATGGATCGTGATTATGAGCAGGAGATTCTTTCCGAGCTCAAAGAAGAAGGTGTCATCGCAACGGTCATGTCGGATGATGGTAGCGAAGTCCAGATCGACTCCGATCTGCAGCGTGATTTTGGTAGTGATATCATCGAGACAGCAGAGACACCGTATCTTGCGGAGATTGGTTTGTCGGCAGCGGACGGATTCGTGATTGCCGAAGATGCAACCGACGCTGGGCAGATCTTCTCCGCGGAAGAGAATGAGCAGATCGTCGCGGACGCCACGCCACATGTGCGCGAAGAAATTCGTTATTTCAATCATGCAGCCAATCCATCGAGTGCGACCTACGAAGGTAACAAGCTGATCTATCCTGAACTCTGGGATGCAGTCGATATGCTGCTAACTACGACGGACGAAGGTGTGAAGGAGGACATCATCCTCAAAAATAACACTGCCCAAACTGAATTTAATTATATCGTCGAGACGATCGGGCTGCAGCTGCAGACGACCGATGATGGTGGATTCGAGTTTGTCGATGAGACAGACCAGACGAAGTTTTATACGCCAGCGCCCGATCTCACCGATGCGATGGGTACGACTATTACAAATGGTATTCGCTATCTCATCGGCTGGGGACAAGAGCTGGATGATGATGAGGAGATTGCTGTTGCGATGCCACAGCAGGTAGAGGCTGTCGCGGAAGAGACGAAAGAGGTAGATAGGTCAGTTGTCTCCGAGGCAGAGAATGAATTCTTTGCTCCAGAAGAAGGGGCAGAGGTGACTGAAGAGGAAGTTACCGATACTCCTGCAGTCGAGCCAGAAGTAGACGAGGAGCTGCTGGAGGTTCAGGCTATTCTGGATGAACAAGTTGCAGAGGAGGAGGCTGCTGCTGAGGAATTGCTTGAGGAGGAGACACTGAAAACGCCTGCAGAAGTCGTCGATACACCTCCAGTAGAAGAAACCGTCACGCCAATAGCCGAAGATCCAGCTCAGACAGATGCAGTAGAGGTCGAACCAACCAAAACTGAGCCAGTCGAAGAACTGACTCCGACAGAGCCAGCAACTGAAGAAGTCGTTCCAGCGGGGGAGGCGGCTGCTCCGACTGAGCCGGCAGCCACGGAGTCAACTCCTGCCGTCGAAGTGCCGCCAGTTGAGACTGCACCAACACCAGAAACGACTCCTGTAGAGGTGGTGCCAGCGTCAGAAACTACTTCATTCTTAGATTGGCTGGGAGATGCCTTCGCATCCATCCCGACAGCATGGGCACAGGACGGTACGGCTCCCGCCATCGAAGAAGTTATTGACCCCGCACCGACAGAGCCAGCCGTAACACCAGCTGTTGATGAGCCGATCGACCCCTTTGCTGAGCTCGTAAGTGACCAGCTGGATGTAGTAGAGGAGATGCCAGTCGAAGAAGTAGTCACCGAGGAGGTTATTCTCGAAGAAGTGCCAGTAGAAGAGATTGTCGAAGAAGGAGTAATTCCAACAGAAGAAGTAGTCGAGCCAGCTCTCGAAGAGACGCCAACAGAAGAAGTGGTTGAATCGACAGAAGAAGTCCTCGTTGAGGACATTCCTTCGGAGGAAGAGGAGTTGCCCGCTGAAGAGGCAGCTGAAGAAGTTGTCCCCGTTGAAGAAGGGGTTGCCGATGAAGAACTGACTGAAGCAGAAGAAGAATTCTTCGCACCAAAGACTGAGGAGGAAGAGCTCGTCACTGAGCCAGCTGAAGAAATTGAGTCAACTGACTCGGAAGTTGCTGAGCTGACTGAGCCTGCTCAGCCAAATCAGGTCGTAGAAGCTGTGAAAGAGGAAGTTGTTATATTGACGCTCGAGGAGGCCCGCGCAGACTTCGAAGAGTCTGGTCGCGTTTTCGAAAAGATCGAGCAAGCCGATGGCAGCACCCTCCGCCGCTACAAGCTGCGTCTCCTGATAGATGCAGAGACGCTCGAGCCAGAGCGCGAGGACAACGGCAGCATTTCACTGCGTGCACAGCAGGAGTACAAAGCCAAGCTCGCGGAAAATACGCTGGAGATGCAGGATGGCACTGTGCTGCACTTCCCACTCGATCTCGATCCGAGTACCTTCGTGAAGCTCGTCAGTCGTGGGCATCGCACCTTCGCGCCAGACTTCTCCGCGGGCACAGTGGCGGGGCAGTACAGCCAGGCAAATGGCGAAGGTGGGCTGATCAATAACACCGACTTTGCTGATTTTGATTTCACGACTGGCACGCTGGATAGCCGTGTGACTTTTACTCGCGCGAGCACGGCGACCTACACCGACTCCGCTGGACTGATCCAATCTGCGGCTGTCGATACTCCGCGCTTTGGTTACGATCCCGTGACGCTTGCGGCCAAGGGCCTGCTGATCGAAGAAGCGCGGACGAATCTCAAGCTCTATTCAGCCGATCTCAATCTTTGGGGGAGTAAAGGGAATGTAGCCGTGACGAGTGATGCTTTGGCTGCGCCAGATGGTGCGACCACAGCCGATAAGCTTGTTGAAGCAGCTGTTTTGGGTGCTCACAATATTTATAATTATTACACGCTGACAGCGGCTCAAAGCTATACATGGTCTACCTATGCCAAGGCTGGTGAGCGCACTAAAGTAACGCTTTGGGTCGACCAATTCACGAGTGGCGGCAACTGGGGCAGTTTTGATCTTTCTGCTGGCTCCGTCATTGGTAGCGGCTCCGCAGTAACACCGCAAATCACAAATGTCGGCAACGGCTGGTATCGCTTGGCGATCACGGGCACAGTCGGTACGACTACGGGGAATATCGGTGTGGCATTACTCGATGCTGCAAGTGCGTCTAATTACACCGGCGACGGCACGTCTGGTCTCTACATTTGGGGTGCTCAGCTGGAGGAGGGCGCCTTCCCGACGAGCTACATCCCGACGACCACCGCAGCTGCGACCCGCGCAGTCGATCTGGCGACGATCACCGACCTCAGTGCGATCGGATACAATGCAAGTGAAGGCACGCTAGTAGCAAAAGGTATATTTGATAGTCCCGTTGTGTCTGGTATTATCAATCATACGCTTGCCTCTCTAGATATTGGCACTTGGACAGATAGGATGAGTCTACTGTGGTGGGAAAATGGCTCAAGAGGAGCTGGATTCACTACTCTCTCTTCTGTCGATCAAGCACAGCTAGCTGAAGGATCTATCGCAGTCGGTGATACCAAAACTTTGGGCATGGCTTACAAAGCCAATGATTTCGCCTTTTCCAATAGCGGCGGTGCTGTGCAGCTAGACACAGCTGGTACGGTACCAACTGTCTCCCAACTGAGCATTGGTCGTCGTGGTGACGGCGCAGAGGCATTGAACGGTCATATCTCCCGCCTCAGCTATTGGCCCGAGCGCCTGCCAAATGAGCAGCTGACGCAGATCACGGCAAATGGCGTGAGTCACGCAAAAACTACGGCGACCACCGCTGCCCTCACTGCGACAGATGCAAGCGGTAGTTCTTTCGCAGGCAATGCCACGGGCAGTAGTCAAGACTGGACAGCAAATGGCACGAGTCTGCGTACGAATACCATCGGCGCAAAAACGCGTTTCACTACAGACACCGCGACCGAAATCTGGGCAGGCCTGACTTATTCGCCAGCGGGCGGCGTGATCCGCGCGACGATCGATGCGGGCACAGCCGAGGAAGTCGTCACGACGATCGATACCTACTCAGCGACTCTGCAGGCTGAGCAAAAGACCCTGCTCGCGACGGGGCTTAAAAACACAACGCACACGGTGGAGCTGGAACTCACGGCTGAGAAGAGTCCAAAAGCAGCACAAAATTCAACGGCCGACAGCGACACGGATACCAAGCTCCTCATCCACTCCGACACGACGAATGGCAGCACCAGCTTTACTGACAGCTCCGCCAGCGGTCATGCGGTAACAGCAGTTGGTAATGTAAATCATTCAACAGCTCAACAAAAGTTTGGTAGTACAGCGATGTATTTTGATGGCACGGGGGATTATCTATCTACTCCGAGCTCAGCAGATTTTAATTTTGGCAGTGAAAATCTAACCATTGACGCTTGGGTAAATGTAACTACACATCCAGACATTAACCAATTTGATGCACTAATCTCCCAGCGCGGAATAAGTGATGGTTGGGGTGTGTACATTCAGGAAAGCGGAGGGACTTACTATCTTGTATTCACCTGGTATAATGGTTCTCTTTGGCAGAGTGTAAACAAAGCGCTTGGGGCATCTATTTCAGCTGGCTGGCATCATTTTGCGGCTGTACGAGATGGAGATATATTCTCTGTATTTTGGGATGGTGTGCAATCTTCAGCTCTAGTTCCTGGAGTGACTATTTTGGATAGCGCAGCTTCAATGTGTGTTGGATATGACTGCTGGGGTAATTATAATTTTACTGGCTATCTCGACGAAGTTCGTATCACCAAGGGTAAGGCGCTTTGGACATCTGACTTTGCTGTGCCGACCTTGCCAGGCGGCGACAAAGCTCTCGCTCTTGACTACCTCGAGACCTACTCAGCTGGCAATGAGCTCGGCTCAGTCAGCACGACTGGCACGGCGGATAGCGGCACGACGACCACGCTCACCGATGCCGCATTGACCAGCGCCACGACTGACTTTTATGCGGGCTCCGCGCTGACCTTCACCAGCGGGGACAATAACGGCGAGACGGTGTATGTCACCGCCTTTGATCCGGCGACGGACACGCTGACTTTCACGCCGGCGGTTGGCACGGCAGTCGGCACGGAGACCTATCAGCTGACGCCAGATGGCATGTTGATAAATGATCGCCCAACACGCGGTCTCAAGATCGATGCCAACTCTGCACCGCAGGGTATCGATTTCGAGATCTCGGGCAATCTCCCGACCGAGCTGGATGGTAGTACAAAGCAGGGAAGTTTTAGTATTTGGACAAAGCCCGACTTCGCCGCGACTGCCGATGCTGCCCAGCACTTCGTCTTCGATAGCGGTCTCCAGCGTCTCTACTACGACGGCGCGGATGACAAATGGTATTTTGCGATCTACGACGGATCAAATTGGAATACAGAGGTGAAATCTGCCGCGCAGGGCTTCGCAGCAGGGGACACAATCCATCTCGCTGCCAGCTGGAATGCGACTTCTGGCATTAAACTCTTCGTGAACGGCATCAAGACGAGCTACGCTGCCAGCTGGACTGCGCAGAATATCGCGGCGGCAAGTGGTCTAAAATTTGGTGTAAAAGCACTGCCAAATACTGTAGTCGATGCCGATGGCAACACATATAGTACGGTTACGATCGGCGATCAGCTGTGGATGGGTGAGAACCTCAATGTTGGTGCGCGAATTGCTGCTGCAGGTAGCCAAACAGACAACAGTACAGTTGAAAAATACTGTTATAGCGATAGTGATGTGAATTGCACGAGCGATGGTGGCTTGTACCAATGGGATGAAGCAATGAGTTATGCTACGACGGAGGGCGCGCAAGGTATCTGTATGACAGGTTGGCATATCCCGACAGATGCTGAATGGTATACGTTGGAGAATGGTTTTGATAGCGGTACTTGTAGTGCAACTCGTACAACTTTGGGATGTAATCCGGCTGGCACAGCTTTGAAGGAGGGGGGCAGCTCTGACTTTGAGGCAATTCTTGCGGGAGAGTCTAGTAGTGGAATCTTTTATAATGGAGGTAACGGAGCCTTTCTCTGGTCATCATCATCAAATAGCGGCGCTCCTTGGATTCGAGTTATGTATTCAGGATCTTCCACAATTAGTAGGACTGCAGGAGCTCCGTCCACTGCTGGTCATTCAGTTCGCTGTCTCGCGGATGCCGGCACTTCTTCGACTGCGTCTACTTCACACTTCACCGGCACACTGGCCGAGCCGCAGCTCTTTGATTATGTCCTGACGGATAGCGAGGTCTACAGCATGTATAGCTCGACGACGGCGAGCACCAGCCAAGCGGTCACGCAGCTGGTCACCGCACAGAATGAAACAAATAAAGGCCTGCTTTTCAATGCGCCGATGGTCGGTACGCCGAGTGATCGCATCGGTTCACTCGCGGGTAGCGCGCAGCTGTCCAACACACCGACTGGCACGCTAACCGATGCGAGTAGCTTTGGTAGCTCGGGCACGGGCAAGGTAATCCTGCCAGACAGCACGGATTATGAGATCGCTAAGTCTGCGCTGTTTGATGGAAGTACGGGATATTTGAGCAGGACACCGACTGCGGCGGGAAATCAAAAGACATGGACATACTCAACTTGGGTAAAGCGTAGCGAGCTAACAGAGGCAAATACTATTTTTAGCGTTAACCCTGGAAGTGATTATTTCACGATACAGTATCGTGGAGACAATGACACCCTTGATGTTTTATTCGATGTTTCAACAGGTGCCTATGGATATCAAACGAGTCGTGTATTTAGGGATGCAGCTGAATGGGCTCATGTAACTTTATCTGTTGATAGCACGCAGGCTGTAGCGGGAGATCGTGTAAAGCTCTATTTAAACGGTGTCGAGGATACTTCTTTCGCCCTTAAGAGTGGATACAATGTGATGCCTCAAAATTATAATGCATATGTAAATGCATCCCTGCCACACGAAATTGCACGCTTTGGCTATCTTAGTAATGGTCATTTTGGTGGCTATCTTGCCGAAAATTATTTTATCGACGGTCAAGCTCTCACACCAGCTTCCTTCGGTCAGACCGACGCCGTGACTGGCAAGTGGATCCCGAAGTCTTACTCGGGCAGCTACGGCACCAATGGCTTCAAGCTCGACTTTAGTAATCCTGCCGCACTCGGTGCGGATAGCTCGGGCAATGCCAATAATTGGACGGTGGTGGGTGGTGTGACACAGACGACGGATACGCCGACGGATACCTATGCAACACTAAACCCATTAAGAGATACCGCCTCTGGACTTATCTTTTCCAAGGGAAACACGAAAATAGCTGGTGCAGCTAGTAATATGGTAACCGAAACGACCTTGCTTCCAAGTTCGGGCAAATGGTACTTTGAGACCTATCTCAATACTTGGAATAGCGGCACATGGCATCCATATGTTAGTCCGGGTGGGCTCATCGCCTGTACTCCAAGTGGCTTATATGCTGGCAGTACGTATTATACGGTGCCGGCTTGTGCTGCTGGGACAATATTTCGCGTGGCTTTTGATGTAGATACTGGTAAGGCCTGGGTAGCCACTCAAGATGGCTGGGTAAATGGAGGTGATCCTGCGGTAGGCACTGGTGAGGCTCTTACCTTTACAGCACTTGCTGGTATTTATGCAGCTGCGGGTAGCACTACCCAGACTCTGAATTTTGGTCAAGACTCCACTTTTGGCGGCGTACTAACGGCTGGCGGTAATACGGATAGCAATGGTGATGGTGACTTCCAATATCCAGTTCCAACTGGCTTCAAGGTGCTCTCTACCAAAAACCTCCCCGCGGTCACCGACAATGTCGACAATCACTGGAAGACCGTGACCTACACCGGCACGGGTGCGACGCAGTCAATTACCGGACTCGGCTACCAGCCAGACTTTGTGTGGGCAAAGCGTAGAACGGGATTAACAGAAAGTCATATTCTTGTAGATTCAGTGCGAGGAGCGACCAAACTTTTGAAAGTAAATACAACTGGGGCTGAAAGTACAAATGCCGAAGGTATCACGGCATTTAATTCGGATGGATTTTCATTAGGCACTAGTTTAGAGCCGAATACAAGTGGGGCTGATTATGTCGCCTGGACAGCGAATCTCCCAAATACCAAAACCAGCGGCTGGGCTGGCACACCGACGATTACCCCGACGATGGAGAAGTACAACGCTGAGCTGGGTATGAGTATCGTGAAATACACGGGCAATGGCGTAGCTAGTGCAACGATTCCACACTCGCTGGGTGCAAAGCCAGGGATGATTATCATAAAAGCCCTTAATGATGCCACTCTATATAATTGGAATACATACCATAAAGATTTAACAGATGGAGGGTATTATGTTTCCTTGAATACGACAGATGCAGAGGTGAGCGCTGTAAATATGTGGGGCAATCATTCAACACAGTCAGATGGCTTGATTACCTTGGGCACATGGATAAATGCAACAAATGCTAGCGGCATTGAGTATATCGCCTACATCTTCGCCGAGAGTGACTTTGTGAAGATCGGTAGCTATGCAAATAATAATTCCACCAATGGACCATTTATAAATGAGGGTATTACGCCTGAGTGGGGATTATTTAAGACTTATAGTGCCGGCACAAGCAGCTGGTATATTTATGACGATCAGAGACTAGGATACAATCCTGCCTCACAATATTTAAATGCAGATACCTCTGGCGCGGAAGGCACGGTAAGTCATGATATTGATTTTGTCGAAGGGGGAGCGAAACTCCGAACAAATCTAGATCCAAACTACTTAACTTACTCTTCTCTATACCTCATGATCGGTGAGCCGGTCGGCTTAAAGGCGCAAAAAGTACAGTCCACGACCACGACGACTGCGGCTGCCACGACCGAGATTGTCGCGAGCTTCGCGACGGGGACAGATCGAGGCATCGCGCGGGTGACGGTGGATGCGCAGACCTCCCGCGCTATCGTGACCGAGATCGATACCTATGCAGCGACTGCAGGTACGGCGCGCTTCCTCGTGGCGACAGGTCTCGACCCTGCGGCACACACCGTGACTATCGAGGCGACGGGCACACAAAACATCGCCGCAAGTGACAATGCTGTCGAGCCAAAGAATATCGAAAGTCTGACTGCCAGCTCGGTTGCCAGCGGATCGCTGACGGTGAATGGTCGACTCATCGATGATGTCATCACGCAAGACTTCGCGACTCTGCCAAATGCGATCCAGTTTCCAGATAAAGGAAATATCTCGGAGGCGCACCCTTCGACAGGCTCAGGGCAGGCTGGCACGATCGAGGCGTGGGTGCAGACGCCGTGGGCAGGGAATGACGTCGTTAATCATTTTATTCTTGATACTAGAGATGCTACGAATAAAAATGGGATTTATGTTATCAAATTAAGTAATGCTACATTATATTTAGGTATGTGTAACGCTACAACTTGTGTTGTTGCCCAAAGCAGTGCCATGACTAGTGCAGACTGGGCTGCCAATACTCCGCATCATTTGACAGCTCGCTGGTGGCAGCCAACGAGCACTACAATGGGGTTATCTTTTTACCTAAATGGCAAGAAGGTAGCAGAAAATAAATCACAAACATTTATACCAAGTAATCATTTTAGAACAACAATTGGAAATATATACTCGGCAGATGAAACAAACGACTTCGATGGCGAGATCTACGATCTTTCCATCTATTCAAATGCCTTTGACGACGGTGGAGCCACGGTCGGTAGCTATGCAGCCGCTGGCTCGGATGTCTGGTCTGCTTATCAATCTCGCGCGGAGAAGACAGAAAAAATAGCGAGTCAAACCTTCGGCGCCACGACGGTGAATGCGATCGATGGAGTCAATACGACTTTCGCGCTGGAGCGGGGAGGACTGCTCGAGAATACTGTCGTGCCAGAAGATGGTCTCGTCGGCTACTGGCCGATGGATGGGGATTTCAATGATTACTCCAGCAGTGGCAATGATGGCACAGCTATGAATGCTGCCACCTTTAGCTCGGCGGGTTATTTTGATCAGGCGGGTAGCTTCGATGGGATTAATTCCTATTTCAATACAGGCACGGCGACCAATCTGCCGTCTGGCACGGGTGATTTTAGTGTCAGTACATGGGTCAATCCAGCTCAGCTCGATGGAGATCATCGCGTTATTTTTGCCAATCAATCATTAGATGGATTCCAGCTCGCCCTTAGTAATGGCGGTGCAGCTGCAGCCACTGTGAGCATGTATCTCGGTGGCGCGGGAGGAGTTGCCTCTAGTGCTCAGTCGTGGACACTGGGGCAATGGTATAACATATTGGTCACACGCAAAAATGGCGTTGTGAGTCTGTATCGTAATGGTGTACATATCGGAACGGGTACGCATACTGGCTCCATCACCGCGAGTACTCTCGATATTGGATATCGCGTTGCCGTGTCAGCAGCTCATCCTTGGGATGGTAGCCTTGATGATTTGGCAATTTGGGATCGGGCATTGACTGCTGCGGAGATCGAAACAATTTACGAAGGCAATACAAAAGCGTTTATCAATGGTATCGAACAGCCAGTGAATAGTGTCTCTGCCGGTACCTACGCCCGCGTGAATAATATCGCAGGACTCGCAAATATCGCGCTAACTTTGGTCGTCGACACGATCGGGGATACGACTGCTATCGCGCCGACGGGCTTCCTGTATCTCGGCAATCCATCTGGTCAGCGTCTCCGCGAAAAGGTCTACTATTCTGCTTGGAATGGTACGGACACCTTCACACTCGAGGCGCGCGGACTGGGCGATACCACGCCAGTCGCTTGGGCTGACAACACAATCATCGAGGTCGTGGGCAGCGTGACGCTGGCGACTGCGCCAGCAGCTGGCGCAGATATTTATCTTGATTACAGCTACTCGGGTGATGCGCTCGATCGCAGCCGTGGCGACACGAGTAATGAAGACAGAATTCTTTTCTTGGACAAAAATGAAAATGCCGCGACAGGCTGGCAGGCGAGTGAAGATCTCGATGCCGAGACGAAGCTGCTGATTCACTCCGACACGATTGGCGGCAGCACGACATTTACAGATTCATCGACCAGCGGGCATGCCATCACGCCAGTCGGCAATGTAAGTCATTCAGCTGATCAAAAAAAGTTTGGTGACTCATCAATGTATTTTGATGGCACAGGAGATTATCTGACCGTGCCAGACTCAGCTGACGGGACCTTTGGCACTGACGACTTCACAATTGATGCCTGGGTCAACCCGACAGCAGCAAGCATGTTCCAAAAAGGAGTTATTTCACTCAATGGTACGAACGGGCAAGGTGGAGCATTATTATTTGGTTATAGCGACGATGGAAATAATTGGCGTATGTTTATTTCTTCGGATGGAGTGAATTGGGATATGGCAGCTGCTCAATCAGCGGGCAGTGTTTCGAAGAATACTTGGCAACATCTCGCGCTTACGCGCTCAGGAAATACTTTTTACTATTTTAAAGATGGCGTACTGGGGTCTACTTGGACGAGCACCGCTGCTATCCATGACCCCATCTCGAGCCTGCATATTGGCAAGACGACAAATGACTTTGAGGGCTACCTCGACGAAGTCCGAATCACCAAAGGCAAAGCTCGTTGGACAGCCGACTTTACCCCGCCAGCGACACCGACGCTCACCCCAGCCGTCGCGACTGAGGCCGCCAGCCAAACTGCCATCGTGAAGCTGCGCGGCACGCAGATCTCCACCGTGCTGGAGGCTGCCGCGCAAAGTGCTGGCACGACGCAGTTCGTCATCGATGAAGGTACAGCCCGCGAGCGACAGGTGCTCATCGATCCGAGCAGCACGAGCGTCACCCAAATCACCAAAGAGCTCGCGGGTGATCTGACACATGAGCTGCACAGCGTGCGACTCGTGGCGGGTGCGGGCGGTGATCTCGGGCAGATATTCACCAGCGTCCGCGGCTGGACAAAGAACGGCTACCAGCCCGTGCTCAAGCAGGACTCGAGTGTCGAGCTGGTCGAGCTTGCGCCAGTCATCGATCTTGTTCCTGAGGAGATTCCTGTGCCAGCCGAGGTGACTACGACAGGCACTGGCACGGAGCTCGCGATAGATGGCAATCTGATACATGATGTGGCTTATCTCAACACAGCTGATTTATTTGAAACTGGCACGATCGATAAAACGCTCACAGCGGATATCACCAGCACGGCGAGCACGCTCGTCGTCACAGCTGCCGATCTCGCAACGCTCAATGCATTTGCCGATACGGGCATGCTGCAAATAGATAGCGAGACTATTTATTTTGATTCATCCAGCAAAGACACCGCGACGCTGAAGGCGACACTCTTTGGGCTGCAGCGCGGCTACAATAATACAACTGCCGCTGCGCACACGCTGGGCGCGACGGTGCGATTGCCTGCAGCTACTAGCTGGACGCACGACGATACGACTAGCTGGTACACACTGAAAGCAGGCGGTGGCTGGTTTGGCGTCGGCGCAGTCGATGGCTCATTCCCAGCGGCAGCTAAGTTGATCGCGGGCGAAAGTGGTCTGCAAATTATCGATGCTGCCGACGATACGCTTTGGATGGACTTCCAGCGCGGCGCAGGCAATGCGATCACGAGCGCGGTGACAGCGGTGACCTTCGCCGATGGCGCGATTTACGCTGGTACCGAGAGTGGCGTGGTTAAATTCGATTTCAAGAATGATACGATCAAAAAAATCGTCGGACAAAATATCTACACAGCCGAGAGCAGCACGGGTGCTGCTGTCGATTTTGCAGATGTAAATACTGGCAGCTTCCGCTTCACAGATACCGCCGCCCTCAATAACTCCAGCCTGGTCGCCAGCTGGGATTTCGATAATTTCAAAGCCGGCAAAGTAGCCGATGCCAGCGGCAATAGTCACGATCTCTCGAGCGTCGCATCGTGGGACGAGCTACTCAAGCTGCATGCCAGCGACCCTGCTGCGAGCGATTATTTTGGTATCTCGGTCGCGATCGACGGCGATACGGCGATGATTGGCGCGCATGCCGATGATGACAATGCTCTCAACGCCTCGGGGTCGGTTTATGTCTTCACACGGACTGCCGGTGTTTGGACCCAGTCCACCAAGCTCTACGCGAGCGATGCTGCTGCGAGCGATACCTTTGGCGTCTCGGTCGCGATTGACGGCGATACGGCGATGATCGGCGCACACAACGACGACGACAATGCCCTCAGCGCTTCAGGATCGGTCTATGTCTTCACGCGGACTGCTGGCGTCTGGACGCAGGCAGCGAAGCTGCATGCCAGCGACCCCGCTGCAACTGACCAATTTGGTGGATCGGTCGCTCTCGATGGCGACACCGCAATGATCGGCGCGCATGTCGATGATGACAATGCTCTGACCGATTCAGGCTCGATCTATGTCTTCACGAGGACTGCTGGCGTCTGGGCACAGTCCACCAAGCTGCATGCCAGCGACCCAGCTGCAGGTGACTATTTTGGCGTGTCAGTCGCGATCAACGGCGACACGGCGATGATCGGCGCGAGTGCCGATGATGACAATGCCCTCAACGCCTCGGGGTCGGTTTATGTCTTCACACGGACTGCTGGCGTCTGGACGCAATCGACCAAGCTGCATGCCAGCGACCCCGCCGCGGATGATTATTTTGGTGTTTCTGTTTCGATCGACGGCGACACGGCGATGATCGGTGCGTCGAGCGACGATGACAATGCAGTGACGGACTCGGGATCAGTTTATATTTTTATGCAGACTGCTGGCTCTTGGACCCAATCGACCAAGCTGTACGCCAGCGACCCCGCTGCGGCTGATCAATTTGGTCGATCTATTGCGATCAGCGGCGACACTGCCTTCGTCGGTGCAGATGCCGATGATGACAATACCTTCGCCGACAGCGGCTCGGCTTATCTCTTCGATTTACGCGGTCCGAGCTTCACAGCCGATGGTCCGAGTGGCAATGCCGCGACATTTTCAGGGGCAGGGGAGACGATCTCCGCTGGGGATACGGGCAGCAGCGCGGTCAAGACGGTCGGATTTTGGGTCAAGCCAAATGGCACGACGCAATCCATCTTGACGCTAAACAGCACGACGAGTATTTCCGCGACTGCGGGCACGCTCGCGGCGACGGGCGTCACTACGCCGGCTATTTATGTGAACGGCGCGGTTGGCAGTACTCTGACTGACAATGTCTGGCAATTCGTCACGGTCACGACGAGCACGGGCATCGCTGCAAATAGTCTCACGCTTGGGCAAGTAGGCGCGAGTTATTTGACTGGCTCGCTCGATCAAGTTTTTGTTTCCGAAGGTTTACTGACTGCCGCAGAGGTGCGCGATCTCTATTACGCTGGTCTTGCGAGTCTGCGCGCTGGGCACACCACGAGTCTCGACGCGACGACGAGTCATGTCGCTGCCGGCACGGAGAGCCTGCTAAATACGAATGATCACAGGCTCAATCTACTGAGTACGAGCTCTGTCGACGAGACCAACCCAACGCTCGATCTTGATTTCAAAACTGGCACGCTGGATGATCGCGTGACTTTCACCCGCACGACTACGGGGACCTACACCGACTCCGCTGGAGTCATCCAGACTGCGGCGATCGATACTCCGCGATTTGGTCATGCCAATCCACGAACAAATAACTACACACAAAGCCAAACACTTTCGACAACAGGGCTTGAAAATCTGACTATTGCCGAAGCAGCGGGGCTCGCACCAGATGGCACAAATACGGCAGTTCGTCTGCAAGAAAATACAGTTTCAAGTGAGCATCGGACCTGGATGTCCGTGCCGCTTGGATCGACCACTTATACGGTTTCAGGGTTTGTGAAGCTGGGAGCGTCGACAGCACGACAGTATGTCGGTGTTTATAATGAAGGTGGCTGGCCACCAAATGCGGCTGTACTTTTTGATTTGCAAAATGGCGCATATCAAGCCAGCTCTGGCGCTGGTTATATCTCTAGCTCTATTCAGGCATATCCAAGTGGCTGGTATCGCATCTCGATGACTTTCACTTCGCTTGCAGCTGCTGGAGGGGTGCGTTTTCATATGAATTCGTCTGGCAGTGTATATAATTCTAATTATATTGGTGATAATGCGAGCAGTTTTTATCTTTGGGGTGCGCAGCTAGAGCAGGCTGGTGCTGCCACTGATTACATCCCGACGACTACCGCAGCCGTGACAGTGGCCGAGCCGCAGGGTCTGCTGATCGAGGAGGCGCGGACAAATCTAATAATACAAAGTGAGGCATTTGAAACATGGGGACCAGTCTCATCTACGGTGACTACAAACGCAATCACAGCCCCAGATGGTGCCACCACGGCCGACAAAATATCGGAAACGACAGACGCAAATCATCACGGATTTGATCAAGGATCGTCAGTGCTGACGAGCGGGCAGCCACACTCGATCTCGATCTTTCTCAAAAAGGGCACAAAAGACTGGATATACATGACTGCCTACACCGGCTATACAGCTGGCAGTTGGGCATTCTTCAATATCAATACGGGGACGGTCGGCACCGTCGGCGCGGATGTCACGCAGTCGTCTGTGCAGGACTATGGCAATGGCTGGTATCGCGTATCGATGACCGTGCCAGCGAGCGCCACGACGGGCACCTTTCGCACGACGCATGTCCTCGGCGACAACTCAGCAGGTGGATATCTCGGGAATACAGCTGATCATTTTTATGCGTGGGGCGCGCAGCTGGAGTTGGGCAGCTTCCCGACGAGCTACATCCCGACGACCACCGCAGCTGTCACCCGCGCAGCGGATGTCGCGACGATCACCGACCTCAGCACGATCGGCTACAATGCGAGTGAGGGAGCGCTGGTCGCGAAAGGCACATTCGATAGCCCAGTCGTAACTGGCGTCATCAATCACGCCCTTGCCTCTCTGGATGTTGGCACATGGTCAGAGATGATGGAGCTCATGTGGTGGGAAAATGCTAGTAGGGGATTTGCTTTATTCAATTCCTCCTCCACCTCTCAGGCTCAGTTATTTGAAGGATCTATCGCAGTCGGCGATACGAAATCTTTGGGCATAGCTTACAAAGTGAATGACTTCGCCTTTTCCAATAGCGGCGGTACCGTGCAGCTAGATACGGCTGGTGCCGTGCCAGCGCCTACCCAGCTGAGTATCGGTCGTCGCGGCGACGGAGCAGAAATGCTCAATGGCCACATCTCCCGTCTCAGCTACTATCCAACTCGACTCACGAATGAGCGCTTGCAGCGACTCACCGCACCGAGCTACGCCGATGCTATTGCAGACGCACATTTTGATTCAGCTGAGAATTTGTATGTCGCGGCTGGCAGCACGATTCAAAAAGTGCCGTACAGTGCTGGCAGCTACGGCTTCACGACTGCGACGACAGCGGATATGAGCGGCTACGCGAGCTCTACGACGGCCCTCGGATCGGATAGCGCCAATCTGTATGTCGGTACAAATAATGGCGTCGAAAAGCTCAATCTTGGTACGCTGGCACGCGATGGCACAGCTGCCTTCTTTGCGGCGACGGGTGGTACGAATAATATCCTGAGCGGCACCTCGAATGCGGTTCGGGACATATCGTACGACGCGCGAAATGATTTGTTGGCAGTCGGTACTGATGCCGCGCTCAGCGTAATCAAACGAGCTGGCACCGCGCCGACCCTGTATCTCAGCGAAGATGTCCAAACGAGTGCGATCGCTGGGCTGACGAGCGATCAGATCACGAGCCTCGCGTGGGCAGACGGCACTCCGACAAAACAGGATCTACTTGTCGGCACTGAGCAGGGCGTGAATGAAATATCTTTTGTATCCAATATTGCCCCGAGCACGCCGGTACTCGTGAGCCCCGCCAGCGCCAGCGCGACCGCAGACACCACGCCGACCTTATCTGCGCAGTACGCCGATGCGGATAATGCCGACACAGGTACGATGAATTATCGGGTGGCGACGAGCGCCGCGAATTGTCTGGCAAATACGCTGATCGCCAGCGGCACCTCTGCCACGACGACCACAAATAACGAGGCAACGAGCTGGACGCCGAGCAGTTCACTCGGCAGCGACGGCACGTATTATTGGTGCGCGCAGGCAGATGATGGCATTGCTCAGACGAGCTGGACGAGCATGGGCAGTTTGACTTTGGACACCACCAGCCCGACCGCCTACTCTGCAGAGATAAATGCACCGACGACGACTGCCAAGGCTCTCGATCTCGACTTTGCAAATACGAGCACGCTCGATCCACGCGTGACTTTCACCCGCGCGAGCACCGGTACTTATACCAACTCGGCTGGAGTCATCCAGTCTGCCGCTGTCGACACGCCACGCTTTGATCATACCAATCCACGAACCAATTTGTTATTACAATCAGAAGATTTAACAACAACATGGGGTGCTGATGGCGCCATAGCGACAGCCTCTGATCAAATTGGTCCAGATGGAACACTATCTGCTGGAACATTGACTTACTCTAGTCCATCATGGGGGCGACGCTATCAAACTGCTGCAATTAGCATTTCATCTCAGTATACAGCTAGTGTTTGGTTCAAGGCTGATTCAGCTACTCATACAAAATTAGAAATTAATACTGGTGGAGGAGCTGATCCAGTAGTTGGCGGTACAGCTATTATCGATCTATCTACTGGCGAGGTGTCTTTGCAAGCTGGTGCATCAGCAGGATTTTCAGCGAAGCTAGAGGAAGTGCATGCTGGCGGATGGTATAGGATGTCTGTCACTGGAATATCCTCATCCACGCATACGACAGCATATATTTATATGTATGCCTCTACAGATAGTCTAGGGGCAATCCAGCCTGGAGCGAGTTATTATTATGGCGCTCAGCTGGAGACTGGCAGCAGCGCGACTGATTATATCCCGACGACCACCGCAGCGGTCACTACCGCCGAGCCGCAGGGTCTGCTGATAGAAGAAACACGAACGAATATGTGGACATACTCTGATGCGGCTGAGAATGCAGTTTATGCGCCAGTTCGTACAATAGTAACGGCAAATACTACTACCGCACCAGATGGTACAGCAACTGCGGATGCTTTAATAGAAGATGCATCTGCATCTTCTACTCATGTGCTTAATCAAGCTGGATATGTAGCCACAGTAAATGGATCAGCATATACAGGGAGTTGGTTTGTCAAAGCAAATGGTCGCTACAAAGGTCATTTGGAATTTTATATAAATGGTGGCGTTAATTATGGTGTCGTATTATTTGATCTCAACGCAAAAACAGCGACTAGTTCGGGAAGCGTTACAAATCCTAGCATTGAAGAATATCCGAATGGATGGTTCCGTGTCTATGGATCTATCATTACAGACTCTACTCAATTTGCCATGAATCTTGGCATGCGCAATGCGGTAGATGCCACAGCATATACGGGAGATGGCACCAGCGGTATGTATGTCTGGGGCAAGCAAGTTGAGGCGGGCAGCTTCCCAACGAGCTATATCCCGACGACTAGCGCAGCCGTGACTCGTGCAGCGGATTATGCAACGGTCATCGACCCCAACACGATCGGATATAATGCGAGCGAAGGAACTATCTTTGCAGACTTTACTACAGGAAAAGACGTGGTCAGTACTGTTGTTGATTTATTTCAAGAGAGAGGTAATTTTCTCAGGCTAGAAATGACGGATGCTGGCTCTTTATTTTATAATTCAACAGTAGGAGGAGTCGTACAGGCTGCAGAGCCCTTGCAAGCTAGTACTCCAGATACGAATTACAAAGCAGCCTTTGCCTTCAGGGAAAATGACTTTGCAGGAGCCGCCAATGGTACACTCGGTCCCGTAGACACAGCTGGCACTATTATTAGTTCGGCAGCTTCGTTGAGTGTCAATTCCTTCTCTGATTTTAACGGGCACTTTGCTCGCCTTAGCTATTACCCAGCTCGGCTTACAAATACCGAGCTGCAGACGATCACCACTGCGGCGCCAGCGCATGAATATACCAATACGGCTAGCAATACATTCAAGCTCGCTGCTACCGATACCAATCTTTCTCAGATGCGCTTTGGCTGCGACAATACCAACTGGACGAGCTGGGAGGCGTATGCCGCCAGCAAGACATTCGATATTACAAATGGCGCGACGGGCTGCACCACGACCAATGAGCTGAAAAAGATTTATACGCAGTTCAAAGATGCCGCAGACAATACTGTCTCGACTTTCGATACCGTGACATATGATGCAGTCGCACCAACCACATCGGCAGCGGTCACGGCGGGTACTCTCGGCTCAAATGGCTGGTACACGACAGATGCCACCGTTGCTATCACGCCAGCCGATGCGACGAGTGGCGTGGCGAGCATGAGCTACTGCGTCGATCAGGTGAATGCCTGCGTGCCAAGCACTGCTTACACCGTGCCAGTTGTTATTTCCACCGAAGCTACAAATTATATTCGCTACACTTCGACTGACCACGCTAGCAATATTCAAACAACCCAGAGCCTGACGGTGAACGTGGATAAGACCGCACCAAGTATCCAGACGGCGACACTTACCAGCCCAAATGGTGCTGAGAGCTGGGGTGGCAATACCGTGCATCCGATCACCTGGACAGCGGGAGACATCACCGATGCCACGAGCGGCTTCGCGAGCATCACGCTACAATACAGCACAGACGGCTCGACTTGGACTGACATTGCGACGGGCGAGCTCAATGACGGCAGCTATAGCTGGACCACGCCCGACATCGATAGTAGCACCGTGACGGTCCGCATCATTGCGATCGACACAGCTGGCCTCACCGCGAGTGATGCCTCTGATGCGGGCTTTCGCCTTACCAAGACGACCACGATGACCACCGTCGAGATCGACACGGGCAATTACCAAATCGGCGGGATCGATGAGACGCTCGGCACCGAGCTGCGCGTCCGCGTCAGCAACGGCTTCGGTAGTTATGCCGGCGCAGGGGATGCCGTCGTGACCTTTGATGTGATCACAGCACCGACCGTGCCAGCACCAGTATATCCAGGTAGTACCGCCTTCGCTGCTGGCGCGACTGGCGGGCAGACTCACACCACTGTCGACGCCGATACGTGGACCGTCGCGACCGACGCATCGGGCTACGCCGCACTGAAGTTCAACACAGCTGATCGCGCGGGTCTTTACATCGTGCGCGCCTACTTTGGCGATGGATTGTCTGCGAAGACAATCAATTTCGTAGTTACCGAACGTGAGATATTCCAAGTGACGCTTGGCAGTACAGCATCAAACCTTGATCTTGATCCAATTACGACGACGACTGCCACGACAGGAACGCTTGTAAATATTACGACAAATGCCGCAAGTTTTGACATCGTTACAACACCAAATCAGTGGTTGCGAAATACCCCATACAGTTTTGATCTTGCAAACTGGATTAGCAGCCTTGGCTTTGGCTGGGACAACAACGGCACACAGGCAACGACTGGGCCCTTCTCAGTAAGCCTAGGTAATCCAGATACGACTACTATTTATGGTTGCTCAGGAGATGCTTGCCAGGGAACGACAAATTTCACTTTTGATCTCACGACGGCCACTGACTACACGAATCCTGCTGGTAGCTATGCAAATGCTTTGCCAATAGAGGGAATAAATATTGTGTACTAACGTACTTTTAAAAACTTGCAATAATATAAAAAACATGTTAAAGTAACAATACTTACAAATCAAAAACCAATACTAACCCCCATCATATGTCTTTTCCATCACTGGCGTCTCGCCTCAAAAAAGCTGGTGTCATCATCACCTCACTCGCGTTGCTTGTAACACCACTTAGTCTACATAGCTCGTATGCAGCTTTTGGCGCGTTGAGCGCTGAGGCAGTTACGCTCGGAGGCAGTGCTGTGGGTGGTGCGACAGGCACCTCTTCCATTACCTTTACGGCTGCAACGACTATCCCCGTCGGTGGAGACATCGTCATCACGCTTCCTGCAGACTTCACGGCAGGTAATGTGGCGGATATCCTAGCTAATATTACTACCATCACAGATGACGGAGTTAGTATTGCAGCGAATGTTGTCTCGGCTAGTCTGGCTAGTAGCGTGATTACACTGACTACGCAAACAGCTGCTATCGCGGCTACCAGCGTCGTTGCCGTTTCATTTGATGCTACTATCATCGATACCAACCCAGCAACTGCAGGACAATATGGTATCCAGATCACGACCAAGGATGCAGCTGGCGCCACACTTGACACGGGTATGGCCACCGCAAGTATTGGCAATAGTATCGCTGTTACGGCCACTATTCAGCAGGCACTCGTGGCTACGCTCGATAACACAGCTCTCAATTTCAACGCTGATCCAAGTGTAAATAGTGGTCGTGATACTGACCAATATAGTAAGCTGACTGTCCGCACAAATGCAGGCACAAAATATGCAGTTGATGTTCGTCTTACGAGTACTGGCGGTGAAGGCACGCTGTACAATGCAGCAGCAACACACGCGCTTGCTGGCACAGTTGATGGCGACACAAATAATGATGCCACGCCAGACACTGATAATTATGTGAATTTCAAAGTGCATGGTGCCCGTGCCGAAGCAACGACAAATGAATTAAATTTCAGCTCAACTGACGCTCAAAGTAGCGAACAAGTAAATGAAGATGCCGTTGCCGATGCAAATGCGCGAGCCAATAATGCTGAGACGGCATATCGTCCATTCAACACGACAACAACACCCATCAATCTTGCCGAGGTTGCCATGACCGATGCAGCGCATGCAGCAGCAGGTGATCAGAGTCGCAAGGGTACCAATGGTGATGAGGTCTTTGTAAATTATGATCTCAATGTGGACTATACGACACCAGCAGGTAGCTACGCTGGCACGATTACTTATACAGTGACGCCTACCTTCTAAATATTGATACGGTATATCTCAAAAAATCTGTCCAAACTATTGGACAGATTTTTTTATTAAGTTGATTGAAATTTATTTGCGGGTCTTGCGTCTTTCAGCGATGCGTATACGGGTGAGCGCTGCAAAGAGAGCTGCTTTTGCAGCGATGACCTCTGGTTCATTGGTCGCATTAGCGACACTTTCTTCAGCACGCTTACGAGCTTCTTCAGCAGCCTTTGCGTCGATTTCTGTTGCGCGCTCAGCAGTGTCTGCTAACACGCGACATTCATTGTCGGGGGTAAACTCGACTACGCCACCACCAACGAAGAGCTGCTCTTCTGTCGTGCCATCTCGAATAATGAGTTCGCCTGCATGCAGGTTGCTCACGAGGGGGGCATGATGGGGGAGCACGGTGATCTCACCAGCCTCGGTGGGGATGGTCACGCTATCTGCTGTACCTGAAAAGAGCTGTGACTCGGCAGAGAGGACGGTAAGAGTGAAAGAAGTATCTGGCATGTGATTAAGCTACTTCTGATACCTTTTTCATAGCATCGCGTAGTGCGTCGATAGCTGGCTGTTTGGCAGCGTTGAGACGTGCTTTGCGGGTGCGCGTAGCGACGTTGCTCTTTGGGCGAGTGTGCTTTGTAGAGGCGTGTCCGTGATAACGTGAGGCTGAGCCCATAGGATGATGATTTAAATAATTGCCGGAGTATTTTAGGGAAAAGGATCACGAACCGCAACCGCCACAGCTACCACATCCGTCTTTTTTTGATTCTACAAAATGGTCACCGTGGCAACAGGGCATATCTTCGGCTGCCTTTTCTTCATCGATTGGCTTGATAAAAGATTTATCGGCTTTCACACTGCAGATAGGGCAGGCGTAGGTCTCAGGATAGCTGGTGCAGCGTACCTCGACTCGGTAAAAGGTGTGGGCGCAGCTCGGGCAGGTGACAGAAAAGAGTGCCATCTATGCGGGGTTATCGGGCTGATGCTTGGCGTTTTTTATCACAAAGACACGATCCCTGACAGCCTCATTGTATGGGCTGATATCGAGTATCTTCTCATAGGTTTTTAGCGCGGCATCGCTATCGCCCGTTTCTTCGAGGGCCTCGGCAAGCGCGAGGAGATATTCGATATTGCGCTTGTCGAGCTGTACAGCGTGCTGGAATGATTTGATAGCTGCAGTATGATCACCGAGGCGCAGGCAGACTTGTCCGAGGCTGATATAGCGACTTGGCTTTTTGCTATCGCGGGTGATAGCAGCTTCGTAGGCCTCGCGTGCTGTTTCATATTTTTCGCTGTAATACAGTGCGAGTCCGAGATTACCATAATGGCTCGCTTCAGTCGGTTCCATTTCGATGAGCTGTTGGTAAATGAGTTCGGCCTTTTTCCATTCGCCTTGCTGGAGATAGGTCAGCCCGAGCAATCTGTAGGCTTTGATATTATGTTCGTCGAGAGCGAGCGCCTGTACGAGATATTTTTCAGTCTCATTCCAATCTTCACGGGCATAATACATATCGGCCTTGCGCAGAAACATGCTGACCTTTGCGAGGCTGTCTTGTATTTTGCTTGATTGTTCTTCGAGGGTGAGGCGTGCACGCAACTCGTTTTGGCCGCGCGACTCTTTGGCGATGCGACGCTTTTCACGTTCGAATTCGCGCTGATGCTTCGTGTCGTGTATGACTTGCTGGTAGCGGCGATAGAGTAGGCCGGCGAGACCAGTGCTGGCAGCGAGAATGAGATAGGGTTGGATCATATGACAGAGCTATTTTTTTGCGAATGATTTGCGCGACGCGACGCCTTTTATCTGTTCGACATCACCAGCAGGCAGAAATACGACACCGCCGACATCGAGATAGATCTTGATAATTTGGTTTAATATATCCAGTCCAATTACTTTTCCTGCGCCCTTTGACGTCTTCACCATGCGACCATATTCAGGCAGGCTTTTGCGCATCTTCGCATAGGCATCCACTTCGTATGACAGGCAGCAGAGCAGCTTGCCGCAGTTGCCCGAGAGTTTGTCGGCACCTTTCATGGCCAGCTCTTGCAGGCGTGCCATTTCCATTGTGATACTTTTGAATTCAGGCAAGACGCCGCTCGTGCAGCATTGCTCGCGTCCGCAGGGGCCATAGCCACCCGCGACTTTGGCGCGATCGCGCACGCCGATCTGTTGGAGATGGATGCGGGTCTTGAGTGCGCCAGCGAGCTTTGGCACGAGCTCGCGAAAGTCGACGCGCTCAGTGGAATTATAAAAAAAGCTGATCTCCGACTCATCGAAGGCGTAGGTGGCGTGCAGGATCTGCATAGAGAGTCCCAGTTCGGTGACTTTTGACTTGCAGGTTTCAAGGGTTTCAAGTGCTTTGTTTTCGAGTTTACCGAGTTTTTCTTCATCTTTTTCATTCGCTTTACGTAGGATCTTCCCATCGAGTGGTGTCTCGTTGGTCAGCTTCTTTCGATCAAAGAAGCTGACGCGCCCAAAGAGCTCTTTCTTATCGCCATGTGAAAAGATAATCGGATCACCCATTTTGAGATCCCATTCATTTTCACCGCCGTACATTAGCGTGCTGTCATCGAAGGGATGATAAATACCAATATTCATACTTTATATCTGAAGGAGTAGTGTCTCGAGCGCGAGACGGGCATTTACGTTGCCGTGCACGAGATCGGACGTTTCTCGCGTCGCACGAAGGAGACTCGTGAGCTTATCTACAGTATAGCGCGAATTACGCTCGGGGGAACGAGCCCGGCTCAGTAGGAAGCTGCGAAGAAAATAGGTAAGTGCCTCGAGTAAGTGCTGGGTGTCGGCGACTGTCTTGCTGGCCTCTTCGGCGAAGCGCAAACAGGTCAGCGTGTCGGGCTGGGAAAAGAGGGTCTTCAGCCGACGAAAATAGTCGCCCTGTGCGGTGAGTGCCTCGGGATCGGCGGCGAGTCGGATAGCGCGCCCTGGCTTGCCCAGCGCAAAGGTCGCGATGCGGCTGCGCTCCTCAGCGGGCATGGCAGGGTGCAGCTCGGTGAGCCTAGCCTCAATGCTTGGCGTGTCGACATTGCCAAACTGCATCACACGGCAGCGCGAGCTGATCGTCGGCAGGAGCAGCGCGATGCTGTCAGTCGTCAGTAAGAAGACCGTGCGTGGCGGTGGCTCTTCCAGTGTCTTCAGGAATGCATTTGCCGCTTCGCGAGTCATGCGCTCGACACGGCGGATGAGTACGACATGCCAACCTTCGTGCGCCTGATGGATGCGCCCAAGGATCTCGGTGAGATCGGCGAGGCTGATCTTGTCCGTCTTTGCTTTGGGCGTCTTGCTGCGATGGATTTGATTGAAGTTACTCGACTGTGCCAGCTGCTCCCAATCTTCTGCAACGCCGTCTATCCATAGTCGGTCGACCGTCGTAAAGAGCGGGCAGGTATTTGCTCGTAGTTGCTGCTGGATCGCACTCGTGTCTGTCGCTTCGCGCATGAGTATCTGCTCGCCAAAGAGTCGTGCTGCCGTGCATTTGCCTACTTCTGCTGGACCTGCAAAAAGATAAGCATGTCCCAGCTTGCCCGCATCGAGGTCGCGCGCCAGCTCGGCACGTCGTCGCTCGTTACCGATGAGGGAGGGGGTTGAATTCACTATTTTTGCTTTTAAATTATGCAGCTTCGCTACCGTCTCCAGTACGGACTTTTGCTAGTCGGATCACTTTGCCACCTAGCTCGTAGCCATCTTCAAAACACTCAATGATCGAGCCTTGCTCGCCAGGGCCAGTGCCGATGGCTTGATGTCGGGCTGGGTCCGCCATTACGCCAGCTGAGGAGTCGATCTTTGCCACACCAAAGCTCGCGAGACCTTGTTCGAGCTGTGTCTGCGTCGCGGCGATGCCTTTGACAAATTCAGTCTCTGCTAGCTCGGCTGGTACGTGTGCGCTGGCACGCTGGAGACTGTCGAGGGCGGGGAGTACGGCGAGGACTGCCTTCTCTGACGCAAAGCGTGCGAATTGCTGCTTGTCCTCCTCGGCTTGGCGGCGATAGTTTTGTAGATCGGCAACCGCGCGTTTCCAGTTGGCTTCGGTGGTTGCGAGTGCATCATCTGCGACCGGCTGGCTATCATCATCTGCAGGATCTACTGGAGTCTGCTCGGTAGGCTGATCGTCGGTAGGGGGCTGTGTATTTTCGTCGGACATTGAAAAAATGAAATTAAAGTAAGCCGTACCATTTTAGCGTATGATGACTTTTTTGTAGATTTTTTTTAAAAGCTATAAACTGGCAATAATTATCAAAACTCATGTATGCATTTTCCAAAGCCAGAGATCAAGCTAAAGCCATGGGGGCGTGAAATCTGGTGGGCTGCCACGAGTAAGTACGCGGGCAAAATCCTCGAAGTCAAAAAAGACGGGCGACTCAGTCTGCAATATCATGAAGAAAAAGTTGAGACACAATTTATTTTTTCAGGCGAGATTAAGCTGACCTATGGCACCGATCCCGAGCACTTAGAGACGAAGATTCTTATCGCGGGGGATGTATTTCATATCGAGCCAGGGACGATTCATCGCCTAGAAGGCATCGCAGATGCATCGGTCATCTTCGAGGTATCTACGCCACATCTCGAAGATGTTGTTAGATTGGCTGATGACTACGGCCGTCCTGAAAAGGGGAATGATGAGAAGCTGGATCAAAAGTTGGCTGGTTAGCAGGAAGTCGATAATCAGCCATCTGGACTACATTCTTATCAAATTCAGCACATTTATTTATACCCAATCGGACTGTTCCTCGGAGCCTCATTAAGTGTTTTATTGCTTCATCATGAGCTTCATGAATAGCATCGTGTTCATGATCCCCAGCCTCACTAATGGCGACGTGACGCATGCCTTCGACTATGACGAGCATATTTTGTAGCGCAGTTTCAGCTTCTGTGAGCCATTTGAGCTTGTCTGGCTCATCTTCCATAGCTATTTCTATCTGCTTCGCGAAGGTATCTCTATTCTCGGCATGCAGCAGGAACTTCTTTAGTTCCTCGCTCGTGAGCGCTGCTTCAATAGAGCTTTCCATGCCACGTTGCTCATGGGTGATATCCTCGCCCCTGGTGACTGAGATTTGCGAGCAAAGTGTCTCAATATGATCTCGTATCTCTGTGGCGTCAGCCTTTAGTTCGATTTTTTCAGCTTGTTCTCCGTGCTTATCGAAGTGCTGGGTGATTGCATCGTGGTGCCTATCTGGCAGGCGGAGCTTGTGGCCATGTTTGTGGAGAGCCATGGCAATGGCGTGCTTACTTGGTAGCTCATCTGCATGTCGAGATGATAAAGATAATGAGTTCATAATATATTAAGATGCAAAAGCTGGAACTGCGCCGATCGGCATACAAGGCTCCTCTTGCGTGATGTCTTGAGTATTGCTGTTTGCCGCCATGCGTAAATCTATTACCTGGCTGCATGATGTACGCGTTTCAAAATGAATCGATCGTTCTGCTTCATGAATATGAATGCGTATCTCTTCATGCTTACGCTTAAAGTTGTCACCTCCCTCATTTTCATCTCTCAAAATAGCGCGCATGCTATCTTCAATGGCATTAGTCAGGGCTGTGCGCACGTCATTCGAGAGACGATCTGTCTCAGATGCGAGCTGGAGCTCAAGCGCGACAGCGCGTTCGGCGGCGAGGTTATTCAGGCTTCTGCCCGCCTCTCTCCCTTTATTTTGCTTAAACGAAGAGAATGTCCACTTCATTGGCTGTTTTTCATAGGATAAGAGCTGATTAACAAGGTCTCGATGTTGTGCTGTATGCAATAATATAGCCGGCGATGAGAGCTGGCTCCCCGAGGAATTTACTGCTTCAGCCATTCCTTCAGCGGGGCTTTTTCTGCCATCGTTGGCGACCGTGCCATCCGCTCTCATATGTGTGTCTCGCGTGGTTGATGCACTAAATACATCTTTCACTTGTAGTATTTTTGCAAATAAATCTTGCATACGCATATAGGCGTGATGGTCGCCAATGCCATTTAGCATTATCTGTAGGCCACGGGGTAGTGATGTGATATCCATGCTACCCTTTGTCAATATATCAAGCATGCGTGCATATCCGTCTGCTGCATGCTCATCAATACATCGTTTCTCTGCTGCATTTATCTTATCAACTTTATCGTAAACATAAGCTCGCCAAAATACGAGGATGGCATCCTTGTAGATGACACTATCTGGATGCTTCTCAGTAATGACCTCATGCAATATGGTTGGATTTTTTGTAATAGTATTTAGGTATGGCGTGAGCTCCGCTGCGCGTGGTCCTGCGGAACCAGGCATGATTTCCTCGGTCAAATGAGTGTTCTCGAATAGTTTCGTGAGCGGCACAGAGATAGCGGTATCGGCTGAGAATTCCTTTTGCGCCTGCTTGTATGCCTCACTCTCCTTTGGCTCATTCTCAAAGACCAATGTCCATTGAGCTATACTCTCTTCGTGACGCACCATATGGTCGAAGAAGTGATTGGCAGTATGGGCTTTCATCATGTCATGACATAAGGCGCCCAGACCAAACATGGCCCGCCAATATTCGGGCTGCTTCGCTATATCTTCTAAAAACTGAGTATCTTCATCATCGAAATAATCAAATATCCAGACATTCTCGCCCGCATCCCGTCGTGCAATTAATGCGGTAATAGTATCTATGGAGCCCATCGCATCTTTGGCGACATCTAGCATGTGGCGAGACATTTTTGTCATGCCTGGATTGCTCTCTAGCCATTGCTGAAATAGGGAAGCTCCCTGAATAAAATTTGGTTCGGCTTTTTCTGCCGCTTGGCATATTTGGGCCATTTCTACTAATCCACTATTTGTGAGATGATTATGAAGAGTCGTGCTATTAGCAAATTTACTTGCCTGAAATGCATCTGTATATTTCTGACCAATTTTCGCTGCTAATTTATTATATATAAACGCCGCTCTTTCCTCGTGTTCGTTTAGTGCTGTATATGTCTCACTATATAAAAGACTTGTTTTATTTTTTGGTCGTGCAGACGGAATATCCGCAATAGCCTCAATGCCATCGTGGGCTACGTGCGGTGCCTTGTGCGCGGGCGCATAGCCTTTTGTGGTTGATTCGAGCTGAAATAATCCTTCTGGTGACATGTATTTACACTAAAACTCGCTTGCTGAAGCCACAATCAAGTGGCCTTGCCAGGTTTCTTGACAGATATGGCATCTATTTAGATTCAAAAATATTTTTAATATTATGTCAATATAAAATGTGATTTTATCTACTATTACACGGTTGCTAATATATAAAAGTCACTTTTTGCCATATATTCGACAAAGAATCATGCGCCCGCTAAAATCCGACCAATCTAACTATATATTGTATGCGTCTCAAAAATTGGGGAAAGCTCCTTCTCATACTCATCATCGCTGGTGTGCTCGGTATTGCTGGCATGCCCGCCGACAGTAAAGAGTTTGTGCGCGATGTGCCAGTCGTCGGTGCATACCTTGCTGACAGTAAGATCAGTCTCGGTCTCGACCTGCAGGGCGGCACGCATCTGGATTATCGCGTGGTCACGGCTGGCGTGCGCGAGGCGGATATCGATGCGATCGTTGCAGGTGTACAAGAAGTGCTCGAGCGCCGTGTAAACGGCATTGGCGTATCTGAGCCAAACATCTTCGAGAGCACGGTGGCAGACGAGCGACATATCATCGTCGAGTTAGCTGGTATCAAGGATGTCGAAGAGGCGAAGGCAATCGTCGGTAAGACGATCCAGCTGGAGTTCAAAGAGCAGAAGACCGAGCAAGACCCAGCTGAAGCCGCGAAGATCACCGCCAAGGCAGATGCTTTTCTTGCAGCAGCACGAGCCGAGCCAGCGCAGTTTGAAGTTCTTTTTGAAGACTATGAAGCGAAGCCGCGCATTGCAATGGAAGTGCAGCAGGAGTGGGTTTGGACAAATGATCTTTCGGGCGCATTTGCACAGCTCGCGGCAGGGGAGGCTGGTGTAATCCATCCGCAGCTGATCGCGCCGAGCGAGACTGATTATTTCATCACGACGCAGGGGCAGGTCGCGCTCCGCGAAGGTAGTTATGTCGCGAAGCTGCTCGAGAAAGAGACGGGTGTCGAGCGCGTGATCGAGGAGGCAGAGCAGCGCAAAGCAAGTCATATCCTCATCGCTTTTGCTGGCGCTGAGCGTGCCGATGATACGGTGACGCGTAGTGAAGAAGATGCGCAGGCACTCGCACAAGATGTGCTGGCACGTGCAACCGATGGTGACTTTGCAGCGTTGGCTGCTGAGTATTCAGATGGACCGAGTGCGGAAAAAGGTGGCGATCTTGGCTTCTTTGGTCGCGGACAGATGACACCAGCCTTCGAGGACGCCGTATTCGACGCAACCGAGACTGGTCTGATTGACCGCGTGATTCGCACGAGCTTTGGTTATCACATCATCGCACTCAACGAAATACAAGCGGCAACAAGTGAGACAACGGTCGAGGATCGCGTAAAGCTTGCAAAGGCATTCTTTAGCACCGCGCCCGACGGCTGGCAGAGCACAGCCCTGACGGGCCAGCACTTCCGCCGCGCTGATGTCGGCTCTGATCAGACGACGATGCGCCCAATCGTAAATCTCTACTTTACTGATGTTGCCGTCGCAGACAATAGCGTGAACTGGTGGGAGCTTGTTTGGTATTTGGTCGCACTTGCAGCTGGGCTGGTCGGCGCGAGCTACTTGCTCGGACTGCTCTTCGCCGAAGGCAAGCAGAAGACTTTGAAAAAAGATATTGCGATTGTTATTTTGTCAGCTGCCGTGTTGGCAGGTGCGATTTATGGTATTGGTGAGACAAGTCAGTCGGCGACCGATGCGGAAAAGGTGGCAGCTGAAATCGCAGCAGCCAATGATGGCGCCACGATTAGTGAGACCGATCAGGCTGGTATCGATCTCTTTGCTGAGCTGACGAAGCGCAATGTCGGTAAGCCGATGGCTATCTTCCTCGATGGCGAGCCGATCATCGATGGTGATCCATATACACCAGGACGACAAGATTATGCGCCGACCGTGCAGACTGAGATCACGAATGGTCAGGCGGTCATCACCGGTCTGGCGAGCTATGAAGAAGCAAATCAGCTCGCGCAAAACCTCAACACAGGTGCTATTCCTGCGCCGATCAAGCTGGTCGGGCAGTATACCATCGGCGCAACGCTCGGCTCGGCAGCACTCGCGACGAGTCTCTCAGCTGGCGCACTCGGCCTTGTAATTGTCATGGTCTTCATGACGCTCTATTACCGTCTGCCGGGCATCATCGCGTCTATCGCACTCGTGATCTACGGCATCGTTCTCTTGTTCCTCGTACAGTCATTTGGCGTGGTGCTCACGCTGGCTGGTGTGGCTGGTGTCATCCTCTCCATTGGTATGGCCGTCGATGCGAATATCCTCATCTTCGAGCGCCTCAAAGAAGAGCTCAAGCTGGGCAAGCCGCTGAATGTTGCGGTGGAAGACGGCTTTGCACGGGCATGGACATCTATCCGTGATTCGAATGTCTCGAGCTTGATCACGACGGCTATCTTGTATTACTTCGGTAGTTCGATCATTCAGGGTTTTGCGCTGATGTTGGCTATTGGTATACTTGTTAGTATGTTTACGGCCATCACGGTCACTCGCGCATTCCTGCGTGTCATGAGCGGCCGCCGCATGGCGAAGGCATCATGGCTCTTTGGCTAAATCTAATTTCAATCTCTTTTTACCTTTCATTATGTTCTCATTTATCCGTCTCTCATCGATCTGGTTCACGATCTCATCACTTGCTATCGCGGCATCGATCGGTTCGATCGCCGTCTTCGGGCTCAATTTTGGCATCGACTTCACGGGCGGTAGTTTGTTGGAAGTGCGCTTTGAGCAGTCAGTTACGCAAGATCAAGTTGCCGATGCGCTCACTGCCATGCCAGATCTCGATCTGGGTAATCCTGTCGTGACACCAGCAGGGGAGGCGAGCGAAGGTCGTTACTTACTCCGCTTCCGTTATCTAGAGTCTGAGGTGGAGCAGGCACAGCTCATGACGACACTCGAGGGATCACTTGGTTCATTTACTACCGAACGTCTCACGACCGTCGGGCCGACTATCGGTGCCACCCTCAAGCAAAAGGCGCTTCGTGCGCTCAGCTATGCGGGTATTGCCATCGTGCTGTATTTGGCGACCGTCTTCCGCAATCGCCGCCAAGATGGCGTGACAAAGTATGTCATTGTCGGCTTGCTCGTTGCTTTCACGGCGCTCATTGGTGAAATGATGGTGAGTGCCGAGCTGATGCGCTGGCTCGTCTTCATGGGCAATCTCATCTTCTTCTTTGGCTTTCTCGCGTATGAGATCGGTCGTGGCAATCCATCACTCAAGTACGGCGTCTGCGCGCTGATTGCGCTCGCGCACGATGTCATCATCACACTCGGCATCTTCGCTGTGCTCGGCGCAGTCTTTGCCGTCGAGATCGATGCGCTCTTTGTAACCGCCTTGCTGACGATTATGGGCTTCTCCGTGCATGACACGATCGTCGTCTTCGACCGTCTCCGTGAAAATCTGAAGCACCGCGCAGGCGGCGAGACTTTTGGGCAGGTTGCTGATCGCAGTCTTCGCCAGACGCTCGCTCGTTCGATCAACACTAGCCTTACGACGCTCATTACGCTTGCTGCGCTCTTCTTTCTCGGCGCGATCTCTATCAAGTGGTTTGTACTTGCGCTCATCGTCGGTATCATTGCGGGTACCTATTCATCCATCTTTACTGCTACGCCACTGCTCGTTGCGTATCAGCGTCGTCTGGGTGAATCTGTCGATTCTTAAATAAACTTTTTATCATGCCAAAGCAGCTGCGTGTCGCCGTGCTCGCCGGAGGAAATACCGCCGAACGAAAGATATCACAAATATCTGGCACAGCCGTCATGGAGGCCTGCCGCTCGCTCGGGCACGCGGTCACAATGTATGATCCGGCTGCCGATATCGCAAAGCTCGCAAAGGACACTAAAAAAATAGATGTTGTCTTGCCGATACTCCATGGCAAGCGGGGAGAGGATGGGGCTATTCAGGGGTTACTCGAACTGTTGCAGCTGCCGTATGTTGGCTCTGATGTTCTCGGTTCGGCGCTCGCATACCGCAAAGTAGTCGCGAAAGAGATTTACAAGCAGCACAAACTGCCGGTCGCGCGTGACTTTCTCGCTTTAAAATCAGATCCCGACGCCGAGAAGAAAGCTTGGAAGAAGGTCGGTGCGCCCTGCTTTGTAAAGCCTGCCAATGAAGGTAGTTCATTTGGCGCATCGATTGTCCGCAAAAAGTCCGAGCTGCTACCCGCGCTGAAGGCAGCATGGAAATATGACAATGAAGTGCTCGTCGAGGAATACCTCAAGGGCACCGAGATTACTGTCGGTATTCTCGAGACAGCTGGCCGATTGCGCGCATTGCCAATTATAGAAATTCGATCAAAGCATGCTTTTTTTGACCTCAAATCAAAATATGACCCGAAACTGTGCGAAGAGATTTGCCCCGCACCGATAGATCCAAAGCTTGCTGCGCAAGCAAAGAAATTCGCGAAGAAGGCGCACAAGGCACTTCGTCTGCGTGACCTATCACGGACAGATATGATCATCGTCGGCAAGAAATTATACCTGCTCGAAACAAATACCATGCCGGGTTTTACGCCCGCATCACTTTATCCACAAATGGTTGTCACAGCTGGCATGACCTTCCCCGAGCTCTGTCAGCAACTCATAGATAATGCACTTCAGCGATAGTTATTTTGCGCACTTCACTGTCTGGCCATCTTCTACGCAGGTCGGTGCGAGCAGATCAGTCAGATGAAAGAAATTTGTAATGCCCGCATGCGTCAGCATGAGATAGGCAAACAAGAATATAATATTCAGAATCGTAATCGTGATGGCGACAGAGAAGGGGCGCATGATTCCTTATAATTGTGATTAAGAAGTTAGTTTATGTCAAAAATAGAAGAAAGGAAAGTAAAAAGAAATCAAAAGTGCTTTGACCTTTTTATTTTTTTTAGTAGAATCGCGCCATGACTCTCAAACACTCCTACCAAGTATCAGACAAGCGCAATATTTTTCGTTTACGTGCGCAGACAGATCGCCCCGATCATGGGCATGATCTCAAGGCTGGCACGCCGGCTGACTATGCTGATCTCAATGAAGCAGAAAAAGAAGGCGTTGCTGAATTTATTGCTTTTCTTGTATGGCGCGAGGAGGAGACTGGCGAAGCGCGTGATCATTTCTATATGCGTGATCATGACAACCGTCCACAAACGACTGAGCTCGAAATAGGTGAGGATATGCCAGCGGGCTACGCTGATCTAAATGAAGAAGATCGCTTTCATGTACACGAATTTATTCAATTTATAGTGATTCGCCGTCGCAATGACATGCCCGAAGGGGAGAGCTAGTGTCTACCTTGTAGAAGGGGCGAGATAATATCTTGACTTTTTTTTGGAGGGTCTATATAGTCCGCGCAATCTTTTTTGAATTTCATTTCACCCCTCAATTCCATGTCCGAACTCCTGACCTTTGATACACCGATGATGATCTCAGCGATCATTCTCGCGCTGACCTTTGTTGGTATATTTACTGAAGAGTTTCACGGTTTTCATCGCACCAAGTTTGCGCTCGGTGGGGCAGTGGTCATGGTGATTGTTGGTCAGATTTTTGGTTTTTACAATCCCGAGCTTGCGCTGCATGCGATCGACTGGAATGTGGTCTTCCTGCTCATGTTTATGATGACGCTGATAGCTATTCTGGCGCCAACAGGTGGCTTTCAGGCCATTGCTTACTGGATAGCAGATCTCTCGAAGGGACGTTTATTCTTCCTGCTGGCGATGCTCGGTGCAGCTGTTTCTGGCATCTCATTGCTGCTGGATAATGTCACGACAGTTGTGATCTTTGGCCCACTGATCGTACTCATTTGCCAGGCACTCAAAGTTTCGCCAGTTCCATATCTCATCGCGGCTGCCATGCTGAGTAACACAGGTGGTATCGCGACGCTGGTCGGTGATCCACCGAATTTAATGATCGGTTCTGCCGCTGGATTCGATTTCAATACCTTCATTATGAAGATGGGCGTGCCTGTGCTGGCTATCTGGTTTGTGAGTCTCTTTATGATGAAAATCGTTTTTCGTAAGGAACTCAGCGTACAGGCCGAGACACCGCACTTTGAAGAGAAGGAGCATGTCAAAGATCCCCGCAACTGGTATGCGGGCCTCGCGGTGCTCGCGACGATGATTGTACTCTTTGTGATGCATGGTGCATTTCACTGGGATGCATGGTTCGTCGCTGCGATTGGTCTCGCGCTCATGCTCTTCGCTGGTAGTAAGATAGATATCGATAAAACATTCGAAGATGTTGAGATCACACTTCTTCTCTTCTTTATCTCACTCTTTATTGTCGTTGGTGGCGTCGAGCATAGCCAGTTCTTGCAATGGGTTGGGCAGTTTATGTTACCAGTTATCGAGTCGGATCTCCTGCTCGCGACCATCCTCCTTCTCTGGGCTTCTGCCTTCCTGTCAGCCGCGATTGATAACATTCCATTTACTGCTGCCATGATCCCTATTCTCCTCGGCCTCGAGGCGAGTGGTGCCAATATCATGCCGCTCTGGTGGGCACTGGCTATTGGTGTCGGCCTCGGCGGTAATGGTACGCATCTTGGATCAACAGCGAACGTCTTCGTTGTCACGCTCTCCGAGCGTATCGCGAAGCAATCGGGCGACCACAGCGTGGCCATCACACCAGGCGTGTGGTTCAAGCGCGGCACGCCAGTCATGCTCGCGACACTCGTTGCGGCTACGGTCATCTTCTACTTTGGTTTTGATTTCTTCAATCAAGAGGTCAAGCGCACGGGTAGCAGTCTGCCAGTCGTCGAAGCTGCAGAGCACGTCGAGCCTGTTGCTCATTAAGATATCTAAAAATCTTTAAAGGCCTCGCAAAAGCGGGGCTTTTTCATTGCCAATTTCATCACTCGGCACTAGAATGCTCGCGCTTTATTTCTGTATTTATATGCAATACCGCGAGGTAATCAAAGAGGCGTGGCAAATGACCCACACGGGCAGGGGGCTATTGTGGTACGGCACTGTTCCCGCTTTTTTTGGCACTATTGCTGGCCTCGTGTATGCCATATACCAGTACATTGCTTTTCGGGATTCGCCCTATTTTGGAGGCAAACATATTGCCACGCAGCTCTTTGGTTGGTTGCACGATTTTGTCATGATTCATGAATCACTGACCTTATTTATGATCATTGGAGCCGTTATTGTGTTTATTGGCTTCTTTCTCATTCCTCCTTTTTGCGAAGCGGGACTGATCGGACTCATCGCGGCAGTATATCGCAAAAAGGATGTCCAAGGCGGAGACGGGCTGACTTTTGGTTTTACCAATTTTCTACGCATGTTTGAGTATCGTATGGTTATTTCCGTCTTTAGTTTTGTCGAATTCTTCACCGTCTTTTCGCTTGCTATTCGTAATATCGGCCCTAGCACGACCATTTATATATTATTCAGCGTTCTCTTTTTCATCTCGCTACTTTTCTATTTCCTTTTTATTTATGGCGAAAGTTTTATTGTTTTGGAAAGGAGTGGCGTGGTGCCTGCACTGACCTCGAGTGCCAAGTTGGTCGTCAGCAATCTCGAGCATACCTTACTCATGGTGCTCCTTATGTTCCTTATTTTCCTGCGGGTTATTCTCAATGTTTTCTTACTTTTTTTGATCCCTGTATTAGTTATTTTTGTGACGGGCTTCTTTGTATCCAAGGCAGCGCTATTTATCGGGATGATCGCGGGCGGTCTCGTTGGATTTATCGTATTACTTCTAGCTGCCTATTTGGCTGGCACGCTGAATGTCTTCACCACAGCCGCTTGGACAATCACCTTTCTTAATCTGGAGCGCAATCGCATGGATACGCTGCTCGATGACTAGTTATCAGGACAGGAGTATTTCTCTCATTTACATATCTCACTTTGCTTACTCGCATCTCCCTTTATACTCGCTGGATACTCGTCACGCTCGGCGTTATCTTTGTATTTCAGGTTTTTAGCACAGTCTACAGCGCGATCTCAGGTAGCAGTTTGATGGATGTCATCTTTCTGTTGGCAGGAGATATGCATACTGATCGCGATGATCGAACAAATTTTCTGCTGATGGGTGTCGGCGGCGAGGGACACGATGGCGGCGATCTTACTGACACATTCATTGTTGCGAGTTATAGCCATGATTATGGCACGCTGTCGCTCCTTTCCATCCCGCGTGACTTTTGGGTCGAGGCAGGGGACGGCGTGGGTATGCGGGTCAATAAGATCTACGAATATGAAAAAATACGCCTCGAAGACAGCGAAGCGTCACTCGAGACCGTCGCTGAGGTTGCCAGCCGCATTGCGGATATCCCCATCCATTATTATGCCAAGATTGATTTCACGGGTTTTACCGATCTGATTGACGCGATGGGCGGCGTGAAGGTGCTCGTCGAGGAGCCTATTGATGATCCCTATTATCCCTGTCCAGGACTCAATGGTTACTGCCCATTTCATATTACCGCTGGTCTGCACAATCTAAACGGGGACACTGCTCTCCAATTTGCCCGTAGTCGCAAGACAACCAGCGACTTTTCCCGTGCAGCTCGCCAGCAGCAGCTACTGGAGGCGATGCGTGAAAAGGCTCTCAGCATGGACCTGCTGACCAACCCTAAGAAGCTCAAAGCTGTCTATGACGTCGTAGGCGATAGCATCGAGACCAATCTCAGCTGGCGTGAGCTGGTCGCGCTCGCCGATATCGGCGCTGACTTCGATAGGAAGAACATGGCCACGCTTGTTCTCTCTGATGAGTCCACTTATACTGGTGGATTGCTCTACACCCCTCCGCGCGAAGAATACGGCGGCGCAGCAGTGCTCCTGCCTGATGGGAATGATTATCGCAAGATTCAACTCTTGACGGATATTCTCTTCACTCACCCCCGCGTTATTATTGATCAGCTCTCCATAGAAGTGCTCAATGCCAGTGGCTACAGCGGCGTAGCGGAGGATGTGGCCTATTACCTCAATAGATACGGTCTGAATAGCGCCCGAATCAATAATTACCCCGATCGGCAGATATTTCCGAAGACAACCCTCTATCATTACGGCGAAGAGCGCACAAAAGAGACTGCGGAGGTCTTATCAGGCTTTATCGACGCCGACTGGCAGGAGGGGGGAGCAGATCTCAGCAAACGCGGTTTTGATCTCACGGTTGTCATCGGCGAAGATTACCGCGCGAGCGATTATGAGTAGTCTGTTGCCTATTGGCAGCATTTGCTGAAATGCTACGAAATAGACGGGGAAGTGGTATACCTGTTCAGTCTATCCATCTAATCACACACAATGTATCTTGTATGGTATTAAGAATGGGGAGATAGATATAGGCTTATCTAATATACGATTGTCATCATGTCTGCTAAAGTATGTCATCGTTCCTTGATATCTCACTATAACTTGGGTGCTGGGAGTAGCAGTGCTACACCCTCCATAGCTATCGTAGTAATTGGCGGGAGTGGAGCCTTACTTCCTCTGGCTGCCTGAGTTATTTTCAAGTATGGGAGAAAAAAATGAACACGTTGAAAATTGGCATATTTTTGATCTGCACAGCGGTACTCGCTGCTTGCGCTGCGGCTCCATCGAGCTCTCAGCAAGAGGAACGTGTTGACTGGGATAAGCTGCGTCAGCAGACTGCACGGGTACTCTATATTGAGCTGCCCGAGGACTATCGCGAGGACGGCTCTCTGGGGTTTTACTCTGTTATGCCTATTCCTGAGCATGGCAAAATAATCCAAAAGTTCCCTGGTAAGGGGTTTATGGAAATCCGTAAGATCACCTATGGAAATAGTGCGATACTGGAATATAGCGTCTTTTTCGTTGATACGAAGGGGCTCATCACAGATACCGCATGGGCATACCCTTGCGGTGGTACTGGCGAAGTGCGCTTTGCTGGCCTGCGTAGCTCCGAAGAGCTAGCGGCTGACCCAGGACAAAATGTCTATCATGCCTGCATCTCCGAGGAGATGCGCCGCACAGATTTCTTGTATAATGCTGTTTCCTCTAGCGGGATAAAGGAGGCAAAGTTTTATTGCTTATCTGACGAGCATGGTATAGTTCGCCTTGTCGCAGAGCCACAAGACTGTCAACAATAATAGGCAGCCGGATTAAGCACGAGATGCCATATGCGGTGTCTCGTGCTTTTCTCTTTGTTATATAGCTTCTTAGTGCTGCGTCACCGTGTACTCAGGATCATCGATAGCGACCTCCACGATATCCCCTGCATTTGCCAGGAGATGACGGCAATCAGTGCTGAGATGACGGAGGGTGATCTTTTTGTCATTGCGGCGGTATTTGCTGGCGAGTGTCTGTATCGCTTCCAGTGCGGAGTGATCAACGACACGAGAGTCCTTGAAGTCGACGATGATCTCGGCGGGATCATGTTTGGCATCGAAGAAGCGGGCGAAGCTGGTGGTGGATGCAAAGAAGAGCGGGCCCTCCACGGCATAATACTTCTTGCCGTCTTCTTCATTCACTTTCACGTCGATCAGCTGGGCTTTTTGCCAGGCGAAGACGAGGGCAGAAACGATAACGCCGCAGGCGACGGCGATGGCGAGGTCGGTGAGCACAGTGACGACGGTCACGAGTACGATGACGAAGATGTCTGCGCGCGGCACGCGGCCAATGACGCGCAGGCTGCCCCAGGCGAAGGTCTTGAAGACGACGACGAACATCACGCCGACGAGGGCTGCGAGTGGAATCATTTCAATAAGTGGTGCAGCGAAAAGCAGAAATGCCAGTAGAAAGAGTGCGGCGGCGATGCCGGAGAGCCTCCCCCGTCCGCCAGAATTGATATTGATCATGCTTTGGCCGATCATCGCGCAGCCGCCCATGCCCGAGAAGAAGCCCGTGACGACATTCGCAATGCCCTGCCCAAAACATTCACGGTTGGTATTGCCATGTGTCTCGGTGAGCTCGTCGATCAGCGTGAGTGTCATCAGTGATTCGATCAAGCCAATGGCCGCGAGAATGAGCGAGTATGGCAGGATAATCTGCAGTGTCTCCAGCGTGAGTGGCACGAGTGGGATATGCCAGATCGGCAGTGTGCCGGCGAAGCCCTCCCCGCCCATATTAATAATGAAATCTTTGACCGTGCTGGTCTCTAGTCCGAGCCAGGCGACGAGAGCTGTCGTGAGGCCGATGGCAACGAGCGAGCTCGGCACGGCTTTTGTTAATTTTGGTAGCAGGAAGATGACGGCCATCGTGAGCACGACAAAGCCGACCATCAGCGCGAGCGGCGTGCCAGTCATCCAGCTCTCCCCTGTCTTAAACATATTAAGTTGCGAAAGAAAGATGACAATTGCGAGACCATTCACAAAGCCGAGCATGACTGGATGCGGGATGAAACGCGCAAACTTACCGAGCTGCAGCGCGCCTGCGGCTATCTGAATCATGCCCATGAGCACCACCGCGGCGAAGAGATATTCCGCGCCGTGCTGAGCGACGAGACTGACCATGACCACTGCCAGCGCGCCAGTCGCGCCGGAGATCATGCCGGGGCGACCACCGAGAATGGCGGCGAAGAGGCCGATGAGGATAGCTGCGTGAATGCCGACGAGTGGATGCACACCCGCGACAAAGGCGAAGGCAACTGCCTCGGGCACGAGCGCGAGGGCAACCGTGAGGCCCGAGAGGATGTCATTTTTGATCTGCATCCAGTCGGAGAAGAATGCGCGGGCGTAGGTAATCATGAGTTGGGAGTGATTGAGATGTTTTATTATTTACCGTCGAGATCAAGTATACGATCTATGCGTATCTGCTCGACAAATTCGGGTACATGCGACACGAGGATCATCGTGCCTTGATAGGCATCCAGCGCGGCGGCGATGACCGGAATATGGCGGAAGTTGATATGATTCGTTGGCTCATCGAGGATCAGCAGGCCCGGGCGCTGCAGCACGAGGCGCGCAAAAGAAACGAGCCCCTTTTGCCCCTCGGATAGATGGCCGACTTGGGTTTTGATCATGTCGCTCGTGATGAGGAATCCTGCGGCGACGGCGCGGACGTCCTGCTCGGATGCATTGCGGTGCGCTGCTTCTTTCAGCGATTCGATGACGGTGTGCTTAAAGTTCAGCGTTGAGAAGTCTTGGCGGTAGTAGCCGACGGTTATGTCTTTCGAGACGGTAGCTCCCTCTGCCGTGCCCGACGCGAGCGACTCGAGCAGCGTGCTCTTGCCAATGCCGTTTGGGCCTTGCAGCAGTAGGTGCTCATTTTTCTTCATCCAGATTTGCTTCACTTTGGTCACGGGTTCGTGATTTTTGATCACGAGGAACGATTCGATCCGCAGGATCGTGCCACCGATTCTCTCCTGACACGGAATCATAAACTTCTTGATTGTCTTATCTTCGCGGCGCACGTCGACCTTGTTATCTTCATAATCCTGTGCAGCTTCGCGCATCTTCTTTGCCACAGCGCGCAGTTTGCCACCTTTATTTGCGAAGATGCCCGCCTGGTCTTTCTTTGCTTGCGCGTCCTTTGCGAGGCGAGCATTTTTCATATTTTCTTTTTCGATACGCGTGGTAATCTCCTCGACTACTTTGTAGTAATCCCCTGCGTACTGCTCCACCTTGTGCGTGTGCACATCCAGATACAGCACACCGTCGGTAAAGGCGTTGAGGAAGTCGGCGTCATGACTGATCACGATGACGGTCTTGTGATAGTCGATCAGGAAGTCGGTGAGGTGTTCGATGCCTGCTTTATCAAGGTTGTTTGTCGGCTCATCGAGCAGCAGCAGATCAGGGTCTTGGATCAGCGCGCTGGCGAGCAGCAGGCGTGCCTGCTGTCCCCCACTGAATGACTTCACCAGCTTGTCCAGCGGCGCGGTAAAGTTCACCACTTCGAGAGCATCGGCGATGCGCCTGTCGAGATCGTAGATCTTTTCCTCAGTGAAGTACTGCTCAAAGAATGCGCGGACAGTCATCTCTTTCTCGGCTGGCGCGATCACCTGCTTTGCCGTGGCGACCGTGAATCCATGACTGACATGAATAGCGCCTTCATCTGGCTGCAGCTCGCCGGTAATCAGCTTAAACAGCGTGCTCTTGCCCGCGCCGTTTTGGCCCATCAGCGTGATGCGCATCCCCGACCGCACATTGCAGCTCACATCATCGAGTATCGTGCGCGTCTCGCCAAAGCGGAAAGATGCGCTGTCGAAGCGAAGGATTGTTTCTGCCTGGGCCATGTAGGTAAAAATAATAGGGAAATGGAGAACGGCGAGCTTAGTCGATTTTCTAAAAAAATGGAATAGGTAGGATACATGCGTACAAATATAAAACTGTCTAAAAAATAACGAACATGTTCTTATCTGTTATTAATTTAGACATAATGATCTGTATTTCCTTTTGTCACGTTTAGTATTTTTTCATTTCCAGTCGTGAGCCCAGGTGCAGGTGGTATCTATAATCGGCTGAATACTTGCGCCTTTACGCGTAAAAATATATTCCGTTTTGAGCGGGTTTTTGCTCACAACAGTGCGCTGAATGAGTCCACCAGCTTCGAGCTCTTGGAGACGGTCAGAGAGAGTACGATTACTAATACGTCCGCCGAGAGATCGTTTAATGGCATTAAATGTTCGTATGTCGTGTCGGATGGCGCGAATAATAAAAAATGTCCAACGCTTGCTGAGCATTTGCATAGTCGCGGTCACGGGGCAGTCAGCGCTGAAAATAGGAATCATATGATGGCATTAGCTTTTTCACTATTTTAGATTCTACCGTATTGTGCAATTTCTGTGTCAGCATAGTAGGTATTCTTTTACTCACCACAATTACGTTGATGGGTGCTTATGTTAGTTAGAATACATCTATCTTTTATTATTTATCTTACTTTCACCATGACTTCCATACACATATCACGTTTACTTTCCCTCCTTCCGCTCGCGCTCATCACGATCACGCTCGCGGGCTGTTCGAACGGTGCTTTGAATTCAGATGAATACATGGAGCGAGACGAAGCTATGATGGAACAAGATGGGGCAATGATGCAGGCGGACAATGAAGCTGTGATGAAGCAGGATGAAGTCCTGATGCAGGCGGATGACGCAACAATGATGAAAGGCGATGACACCATGATGGAATCAACTTCCCAGACATCAGGTGGTTACATCGCGTATGCCGATACAACATTTGCCCGTCTGCGTGGTGATGAACCTGTGATACTTTTTTTCCATGCGAGCTGGTGTCCGACATGCCGCACTGCTGATCAAGATATTTCCGATCAGATTGCCAATCTGAGTGGTACGGTGCTCAAGGTTGATTATGACAATGCCGCTGAGCTAAAAAAAGAATATGCTATTACGAGTCAGCACACCTTTGTCTTTTTCAATGCCGATGGGTCAGTGGCAAAGAAAAACTTAGGCGGTGGCTTCGCTGAAGCACAAGCCTTTTTTGACAACACACTTTAATTTATTTTATGGATATCTTACTCATTTGGACATCTTTTCTAGCTGGTTTGCTCACCGTGTTGGCGCCGTGCGTATTGCCACTTTTACCCGTGATTATTGGCGGCACTATCGGCACGAGTAACCCCTGGCGGCCCGTCGTTATCACAACCGCGCTGGCTAGTAGTATTGTTATCTTTACCTTATTACTCAAGGCTTCCACCATTTTTTTCGCTATTCCACAGGAAACATGGCGTTATGTTTCAGGTGGTATTGTGTTGGCATTTGGTTTTTTTATGCTGCTGCCGCGCATCTGGGATGCGCTCGCGTTAAAATTTCATTTTGGCAGCAGTTCGCACGGTTTGCTACAAAAGGCTGGCACCAAGCATTCGCTTTGGGGGGCAGTCTTACTCGGTGCGGCACTTGGCCCTGTGTTTTCGAGTTGCTCACCGACCTATTTCGTTATTCTAGCTACTATCTTGCCAGTCAGTTTCGCGGCAGGCGTTTTTTACCTTATTATATATGCAGCTAGTGTCGCGTTGATTCTCGGCCTCATCGCCTACTTTGGTCAGCGACTGACGGCGCATCTGAGATGGGCAGCTGATCCACGGGGTTGGTTCAAGCGCGGTCTCGGTATCTTGCTCATCCTCGTCGGACTGGCGGTCATGACTGGTTATGACAAAAAAATCGAAACGGCAATTTTGGATTTGGGTTATGGCGTGACGTCGGTAGAAGAGAGCCTGCTGGAGAAGATGGTCGATCAAGATGCCATGCAGATATCTGCGACTACTAACGAGCCAACCCTAACCAGTGCGCCTGAGCTCGTCGGACTCACCAATTGGCTCAATGGTGAGTCAATCACATCGATGGAGGAGCTGCGCGGTAAAGTCGTGCTGATTGATTTTTGGACATATTCTTGTATCAATTGCATTCGCACCTTGCCGTCTCTCCAGAGCTGGCATGAGAAATATGCCGATCAAGGCTTGGTGGTCATTGGTGTGCATGCACCCGAATTCCAATTTGAAAAGAAAGCAGAAAACGTTGCCGCTGCCGTGAAAGAGTTTGGGCTCACCTATCCAGTCGTGCAGGATAATGATTTCATGCTTTGGCGTGCGTACAATAATCGTTATTGGCCAGCAAAGTACCTCATCGATCAAGACGGTTACCTCCGCTACCATCATTTCGGTGAAGGAAAATATGAAGAAACGGAGGCTGTTATTGTCGATCTGTTGGGTGCTACAAAAAAATCAGGAGATGTATCTATCGTGAGTGTCCCACGAGGCAAAGTCGGTACGCCAGAAACCTATATGGGTACGGCGCGCCGATCTCATTTTGTAGCCTCAGCAGACCGACTCGAGCCAAACGAATGGACACTGGCTGGCATGTGGCAACACAACGATGAAAACATAATGAGCACTGCCCCCGATGCCAGCGTTCGATTCAACTTTACCGCTAGCAAAGCGAATCTTGTTATCAGTGGTCGTGGTATGGTCGAGGTTCTTGTGGATGGTACAAGACTCACCGAGCATGCTGGTCGGGATGTGCAAGATGGCGTGCTCACGCTGGATAGCGAGCGGCTGTATGAGCTGACAGATTTCGGTGATATATATGAAACACATGAAATCGAGTTGCGCTTTCACGAATCAGACGTGGCACTCTATGCTTGGACCTTTGGCTGAGTGTCGCCGCTTCATACATTGTAAAATCTGTCTTTTTCGCGTATAGTGCCTGTCCATGAATACCCAAACATTTGCCGATCTCGGCCTTTCGCCCGAGATCGTTACCGCTGTCGAAAAGAAAGGCTTCACCAAGCCGAGTCCGATTCAGGCTGGCGTGATTCCCCTGCTCCTGAATGGCGACAAAGATATCATCGGCCAAGCTCAGACTGGCACGGGTAAGACCGCTGCCTTCGCCCTCCCCCTCCTTGAGCGACTCGATGTCAGTAAGAAACAGACCCAAGCACTCATCCTCGTGCCAACGCGTGAGCTCGCCATGCAGGTCGCCAAAGAGATTCAATCATTTAGTGTGCCCGCCTCCCCGACTGTCGCGGTCGTGTACGGTGGCAATCATATGCGTGAAGAGATCCGCATGCTGAATAAGAACCCACAAATCGTCGTTGGTACGCCTGGTCGCGCGCAGCATCACATTCGCAATCGCAATCTCCGCATGGAGCACATCCAATACTTTGTGTTGGATGAAGCAGATGAGATGCTGAACTTTGGCTTTCGTGAAGAGATCGAGGAAATGCTGAAGCTCACACCTCCTGAACGTCGTGTCCTCCTCTTCTCTGCGACGATGCCGCAGAGCATCCTAAGCATCGTGCACAACTACATGGGCGATCACGACACCGTGAAGGCTGCCGCCAAAGAGATGACGAATGAAAACATCACCCAGAAGTACTACTGCACCCAGTCGACAGATAAGTTCGAAGCTTTATGTCGGATCATGGAGGCTGAGGAAAATTTCTACGCGATCATCTTTTGTCGCACCAAGATCGACACCGATCATGTCGCCAGTCAGTTCGCTGCGCGTCATCTCCGTGCCGAGGCTATCCATGGCGATATCGATCAGTCCCAACGAGAGAAGATACTTCGCCGCTTCCGCGATCGCAAGATCAATATCCTCGTCGCGACCGATGTCGCTGCCCGCGGTATCGATATCAGCGAGCTGAACTTCGTGGTGAATTATGAATTACCCGTAAACTTCGAGGCCTACACCCACCGTATCGGTCGTACTGGTCGCGCGGGTAATAAAGGCACGGCGATCAGCATGATCGGCCCCCGCGATATGAATAAGCTCCGCATGTTTGAGCGCAATCTAAAAGTAACGATGGAGAAAGGCACGCTGCCAACGCCAAAGGATCTCATCGCAAAGAAGCAGCTCGCCCTGATCGAGCGCCTCGAGCATATCCAAAATACGGAGGACACAGCCAATCTCATGCCCCTCGTCGAGCAGCTGCTGGAAGAAGGCGAGCCAAAGCAAGTCATCGCGACGCTGCTGCGTGATTCATACAAGAATGATTTCGATATCACGAACTATCGTTTCATCGCGGATGTCGTGCCACCTACCTTCACTCCCCGCTCCGGCGGCGGTCGCAGTGGCGGTGGATTCCGTCGAGGTGGCGGCGGTGGTTATCGTGGTAAGTCATCTGGTGGTCGCGGCTTCGGTGGCAAACCGAGCTTTGGCGGCAAGCCAAGCTTTGACAAGCCAAAGAGCGGCTTTGGTGGTCGCTCACCTGCGGGTAAAGGTGGCTTCAAGAGCAAGGGCGGATTTAAGAAGAAGTGAGAACATTTGATCAGCTATAGTTATTTTTGATCATCTATCAGGATGCACAATCATGAGCATGCAGATCCCTTTTTGGGTGGGTAAATATCATACGAGTTACATATGAAAAAAATCGATAAACATATCGAGGTCGTCATGACCTATATCGCCGACCTAAATATCATGGGTCTGAAAAACTGCGAAGCAATCTGTGGCATTTTGGAGCAGTACTATACGAAAGTGGATTTCACTATCATAGGGAAAGAATCTGACCTCGATGAGCTCGTTCAAAAAAAACCCGACTTGGTCTTATCAGGGGTCAAATATATTGGGTTTGAGGCAGAGGCAATTGCCAAAGATTCCTCGAATAAGATTTGGTTATCTGATCACCTTGGCACAGCAGGCATCAATTACACCGGCTCATCCAAGAGCGCTATTGCACTAGAATTTGATAAAGCTGAAGCCAAGAAGAAGATGCAAGATGCTGGCGTAGCCACCGCTCCTTTTTTTACAGTAGAGCCAGATCAATATCCAGATGAACAAGCATTCCCCCTTTCACTCCCCTTATTCGTGAAGCCGTTGTATCAAGGTGGCGGCAGTGGCATCGGACCAGACTCAGTCGTGACTTCTTTTGAGGAGTTTCAGACAAAGGTGCAAGCAATACATGATGTATATAGACAGCCAGCTTTGGCGGAAGGATACTTACGCGGTCGCGAGTTTACCGTGGCGATACTCGATATCGGTGCTGATGATGATATTACCTTTTAGGCTTTGGTGCGTGATTCGGCTCGGAAAACTTCTTTTTCCCCGGTGCCGGCTGTGGTTTTGGCGCTGGTTTTGGCGCTGGTTTTGGCGCTGGTTTCTGGGGGTGGTTCATGTGAGATGGTATTAAATAATAGTAGCGACACGAATAAAGATAATGAAAGTATTACGCTTACTAACGCGCTTAAGGTAAATCTATCAATCCATACAGTCCAGCAATTATCGTCATCAGCCTTTGGGTTTTTTATTTGCTTGTTTGTAATATTTATTTCGTGCTCATAAGATTTAGCTGCACAATGCAACGAAATGAGCTCAAAAATAACAGCTAAACCCGCAAGGCTTATCGAGTAGATGACAAACGGTCTATCAATATCTTCATGAAAAGCAGTCAATAAAGTAAATACTGCCCCTGAGACCCAAAAGATCCTATCAGAAAATATTTTTTCCACCTCAAAAGAATGATCAATATTCTTTTTTTTGCGTTCTAGTAACTCTTTCTGATTCATAAAAAATTATTTCTTAGGAGCACTTATCCACTCCGAGTTCTCGACTGAGATTAGCGCCTCGCATCTACTAGCTAATCTACTGGCTGCCTCTTTCTTTTTCATGCCGCCATATTCTCCGGCAGAATGAAGAAATGAATATTTTTCGTGCTTTAGCGCCTCAGACGTTCCTCTATATCTCAACCAATTCTCATGAAAACGAAATAAGCCTTGTGCCCCCTCTATTCCTACAAGAAAAACACCAATAAGCCCAATAATATTTTTATCTAAAGCAGTAAAAAATCCAGATCTAATTAAGCAGGCTGCTGATATAAAAGACAATATTCTAAGCCCATACCACCAACGCTTGTTTATAGTTGCCTTAGCGTCATACCACTGCGCTTGGTCATCTAACCTTTCGTCTATATATTTATTTCTTGGCATAATTAAAATCCTAATGATTTATAAACAGAATCATTATAATGCCTACTTCCCTCAGTAAATTCATTAGAGTAATTATCAAGTGCGTGTTGAATAATTCTCTAAGAAAAGGGGACAAATACAGCTCCAACATTTCTTAGGATAGCTGGGCACTTATCTGTAATCTTACGTGATCCATCTAGATTTACACATATAATTCGACATCCTTTCTCAATAGCAACCTCAGCCTCCCAGCGCACATATTTATATTTCGATTTTGTGTCTTCACCAATAAGTTGAATAAAAGTGCCCGCGGTATTAATTTTATTTCCACAGACGCGCTTTATATATGATTCGTCTTGGGAATTGATTGATGTTTCGATCTGACAATCTGCAAAATTAAAATCCATTCCCTTATTAGCCTTCCAGGCTGTCATCATGCGGTAATAATGAATGTCTGTTCCGCTAAAGCCGACAAAAACTCTTGATAGGTTGACCATATTAAATTGATTTAATAATTTACTTTTATGAAATAAGTTCTTACCACTAATAACAGTACCCCTACTTTCTTATTTAAACAAAGAAATTACATATATTTCATAATTCACATCCTGTCATTGCAATAGCAAAAAGCGAGATGATCACAGCCCTTGAAAGACCAAAGGGATTACTCTAAAATCTCGCGGCTCATTCGGGAGTAGCTCAGTGGTAGAGCGTTCGGCTGTTAACCGAAATGTCGCGGGTTCGAATCCCGCCTCCCGAGCCAAAATAACCTCATCCAAAAGATGGGGTTATTTTTATGCCATTTGTTTTTTCAGTCGCAGGATCAGGGTCAGCATGCCGATAGCGATGATGCCAAAGATCGCGAGCTTCACCCCTGCTCCCGAGACAAAGAGTGCCACCGAGCCAAAGATTGCCGAGGTGCCGAGGATGATGCCGAGCACTTGCCGCTCGGAATAGCCAGCTGCCAGCAAGCGATGATGGAGATGCACGGGCGTGCGGTCGGCATCCCACTCCCCGCCTCGCCAGGGTGCGCGACCCGCGAGCAGGCGGGTGGAGATCACGAGCAAGGCATCGATAAGTGGTACACCCAGCACGAGGGCTGCCGTGGCGATCTTTGCGCCCGAGAAGATGGCGAGTGCGCCAATGATGAAGCCGAGCAACATGCTGCCCGTGTCCCCGAGGAGGATCTTTGGCGGTGACGCATTGAAGAAAGTAAACATAATCGCCGAGCCCGCGATGATGCTGGCGAGGGTGATGACGGTGGATTGATCGAAGTAATGAAAGTCGGGCCGGATGGCGAGCACGAGGATGACGAGTGCAGACAGGCCGGACACACCAGAGGAAAGTCCAGGAATGCCGTCCATCCAGTTCACAGCATTGATCAGGGTCACGATCCAGATCAGCGCGAGGCCATCGGCGAGGAGGTCGATATGATATTCCGCACTGCCGATCATGATCGTCCAGTCGATCATCATGAGGTCGATCACGCCGCCGAGCGGATTAGAGATACTGCTGATGCCGATGCCACCAGCGATGAGGATGAGTGCGGCGATGGCTTGCACCGCGAGTCGCAGGAGTGCGGGCAGGCTGTAGCGATCATCGAGAAATGACACCGTGACGAGCAGCGTGCTGCCGGCGAGTAGCGCAAGGACTTCCTTGGTCAGTGGTACGAAGGTCAGCGTGAGTAGGAGAAAAGCAGTGAAGATGACCAGCCCACCAAAGTATGGGATGGGCGCACGGTCGTGACCATATTTTTTTGGGTTGTCCATCAGTCCGACCAACGGAAAGAAGCGCAACGCCGCGAGCGTGAGCACGAGTGTGATGATCGCAGCCGTAAAAAAAGATAGCCAAGGCATGATCAAATTTTAACAGACGCAATGTGACTACTTTTGGTATTCATCTATTATTTTATATTTCATCTTTATTTCATGATAGCACTGCTTAAATTGTCAGTCTAAAATGCATAAAGTGATATTTCCATTAGAATCGCTCACTCATGTCATGGAAGACCTTGATGGTCTGTCGTGCGACCAAGCAGATCGATCTTCTAGCCCTAGTGATATTAAATTTCATAATGGGTTCTTGAAAGAAGTATGGGATGTGATTGGGCAAGTTGATAAGCAATCAGAAGACCTTCCTGCGAATGTAAGACATGATTTAAAAAATATTTTATGTGCTATTACGCTGAAGTTGGGACATATAAGAAGGAAGGAGAATACGTGCTCTGCTGAGAAACATATCGCCCTAACGCAGGCAACTAGGCGACTGATTCAGTTTTTGACCAGCTCAGAGCTTGTATGTCGACGCTTCTTGGCTTCATCGCTGATGAGTGATGTGGATCGAATATTTGCCGATCATCATGCATCACTTGCTATATCTTATGAGCATTGCGATGACTTTTATCTTGAGCTTGACCCCAGCCTTCTTCTTATTTCTGTTTTTGGTAATTTAATAAAAAACGCTGCCGAAGCTGGTGCAACACAGCTAAAGATCAAGATGCATGTTGCTCAAAATAACGGGGTATTTTGTGTGCAGGATAATGGCTGTGGCATACCTCCAGATATTCGCGAGCATGTTTGGCAGGGGCATACATATGGCAAGGCAGATGGTCATGGATGTGGTATGCCAAATATGCGAAAGCTCATTCAAGATCTTGGTGGGAAGATTTTTTTCACGAGTTGTACGTCTGAGGAAGATCGCGAAAAACATGGGACCACCTTTCATTTTTCCTTGCCGCTAGCAAAAAGTCATTAATTGAGAACTTTTACCGGCTTTAGCAATCCTTTGTCTGGCTCGCAGGCGAGGACGGCGACGAGCCGATCTTCACAGAAGCCTGCGCGGAGATCATTATTTTTACAGTCGCGTGCGGTGATCTTTTGGCCCATACGGATCTTTTCTGTTTCCAGCGTGGTCAGGTTGCGTCGTTGCAGACTGGTGACGCCTGTCTCGATCGGCAGCAACTTATCTTCACGGATTTGGCGAAAGGTGCTCGCGTCCGCCAGCGTAAATTGCCCCGCGCGGGTGCGGGTGAGCTTTGAGAGGTATGCCCCCGTGCCGAGTGTCTGTCCGAGGTCGTGTGCGAGGCTGCGGATGTAGGTGCCGCTGCCGCAAGTGACGTGCAGCTCTGCCTTGGGATATTTGAATTTTGTGATCTTGATATCGTGAATAGTGATCTGCCGTGGCTGCATCTCGGGCGCCTCCCCTGCCCGTGCCAGTCTGTGCGCCGATTGCCCGTTAATTTTGATGGCCGAAAAGACGGGGGGCATCTGGTTGATCTGCCCGATAAAGGCTGGTAGTGCCGCTTCGAGGTCCTCTTTTGTGAAGGGCTCTGCCTGTAGGTTTGGTTGGATGAGTCCTTCCGCGTCGTAGGTATCCGATGTGCCGCCAAAGGTCACTTCGGCAGAATACTCTTTATCACAGCCGACGAGATACTCGATCAGGCGCGTGCCATTGCCTACGCCGAGCACCAGTACACCTGTGGCCAGTGGATCCAGCGTGCCTGTGTGTCCGATTTTCTTCGTCTTGAGCCGTCGACGCGCAAAACCAACGACATCGTGGCTGGTCACGCCGTTTGGCTTATTTACGACGAGAAATCCAGAAAGCTCATGCATGGGTGTGGATTTTACTGCCTTTGTGAAAAAGCGAAAGATGAGCTGCATAAAACTTTTGACAGGCACGCGTAGCTCCTCTAAAATCTCTCGGCTACATTTCTTACAAAACTTTTTGGCTGCTGATAAACGCTTAATTCTCAATGATCGCATTCGCGCCTCGAGCATGCTCGTGGTGGACGAAAAAGGCGAAAAACTAGGCGAAATCAGCCGCGAAGAAGCAATGAAATTGGCAGAAGAACGAGGGCTGGATCTCGCACTGGTCGCCCCCGATGCCCGACCGCCAGTCGCCAAGATACTCGATTATGGTAAGTATCTCTACGAGCAAAAGAAAGCGGCAAAGAAGCAAGCAAACGCGGGTAAAGCACTCGATGTAAAAGGTATCCGTATCGGTCTGCGTATCGGTGAAGGTGATCTGGCTATCCGTCGTAAGCAAGCTGAGAAGTTCCTCGAAAAAGGTCACAACATCCGCGTCGTTCTCATGTTTCGTGGGCGCGAAGTGGTCCACAAAGACCTCGGCCTGATAAAAATACAAGAGTTTGGCGAAAGTCTCTCGGAGGTCGCCAAGATCGAGCAAATGCCGCGCAAGCAGGGTCATCAGCTCATCATGCTCCTCTGTCCAAAGAAGTAATAACTGTCACCCTGAGCCTGCCGAAGGGTAATACTATAAGTAACTCAACTAAATAATCAATCCTATGAAACTCAAGTCAAACAGCTCCGCTAAGAAACGATTCAAAAAGACTGGCACTGGCAAGATTGTCGGTAAGAAAGCCGCTCGTGGTCACCTGCTCATGCAAAAGTCTCGCACACAGAAGCGTCTTGGTGTTGGCGTAAAGATACTCGAAAAAGGCAATGCTCGTGCAGTTGCTCGTGCCCTGCCAAACCTCTAAAAATTATTTTTCTACTTACTATTTAAAAACCCCACGATATGCGTGTCAAAGGTGGATTCACTACTCGTCGTCGACATAAGAAGATTCTCAAAGCTGTAAAAGGCTACAAGGGTCGTCAGAAAAGTGTCTATAGCATTGCCAAGCAGGCTCACATGAAGGCTGGTCTCCACGCCTACCGTGGTCGCAAAGAAAAGAAGCGAACCATGCGTGCGCTCTGGATCCAGCGTATCAACGCTGCTGTCCGTGCTGCTGACATGACCTACTCACGATTTATGAATGGTCTCGCAAAGGCCGAGATCGCTGTTGATCGTAAGCAGCTGGCTGACCTCGCCGTCTCTGCTCCAGAGGTATTCGCAGGTCTCGTCGCAACAGCGAGGTCAAGTGCGACTGCTCCAGCCCGCAAGGCATAACTCATATCAATCTTTCAATTCAACTATTTACTCTTACTTAGATGCAACAGAATCAACTCAAAGCGCCAGCAGGCGCACGCAAAAAGCACAAACGACTCGGTATCGGCGACAGCTTTGCTGGTCGTGGCGTGAAGGGTCAGCTGAAGCGTGTCGGTAAGCACAAGTCTCTCCGTGCAGGTTTCGAAGGTGGTCAGATCTCATTCTTTCGCCGCATGCCAAAGCTCGGTGGATTTAAGAATATCAATCGCATCGAATTTCAGCCAGTCAATCTCTCTGAGCTAGAAAAGATGGATGGCACGGTCAATGCTGAGTCACTCAAGAAAGCAGGCCTCGTAAAGAGCGCCAAGAAGCCAGTCAAGGTACTCGGATTTGGCACACTAACCAAGAAGCTCGAGATCAACGTCCATGGTGCGAGCGCAGCTGCTAAGGCTGCTATCGAAAAAGCTGGTGGTATGATCACGCTCATTGATCCACGCAGCAAGGCACGTCAAGAAGGTGCAAAGATCGCTGAGGCTCGTGCTGAGATCCGTGCAGCTCGTAAAGCTAAGTAATGTAACTTACCTACAAACTATAAGAAAGAGGCGTCCGTATGGACGTCTTTTTTTATCTGTTTACCTTCTGTGCTGAAACAGCTAAAATCTCTGCAATCTAATTTCTCACCATGAATTCTGTCTTCAATTACATGCACCGCGTCTTCGCAGCACCTGATCTGCGCGCCAAGATTTTCTTTGTGCTTGGCTGTCTTGCACTCTTTCGTATCGCAGCGCACATCACTGTGCCAGGTGTCGATCACGCTGCACTCGCTGGTCTCTTTCAGGACAATGAGTTACTCGGCGCATTTTCTATCCTGACGGGCGGTTCGATGGAAAACTTCTCCATCGTGCTCATGGGTCTGACACCATATATCAATGCATCGATCATCATGCAGCTCATGACGGTCATCATTCCCCGCCTCGAAGAGATCAAGAAAGAAGGCGAGCAAGGACAGAAGAAGATCAATCAGTACACGCGTTATCTCATGCTACCACTCGCATTCTTGCAGAGTTATGGCATGATCATCCTGCTCAACCGCTCGGCAAATGGTGGTCTGATCGCCAATATTGACGATCTCACAGTCATGCTACCGATCATGCTGACAGTCACGGCTGGTTCCGTATTCCTCATGTGGCTCGGTGAGATAATGACCGAGCGTGGCATTGGCAATGGTATTTCACTCCTTATCTTCACATCGATTATCGCTGGTATCCCACCGGTACTCGGACAGACATTGGGTATTGCTCAGTTTGATCAGAGCAAGATTATTCCCTTTGCTATCCTGATCGTGATCACTGTCGCGCTCACGGCGCTCGTCGTACTCGTGACCGAAGGTCAGCGTCAGATACCCGTCACCTACGCACGTCGTGGCACACAGGGTGGTAGCTCTACTCTCCCCCTCCGTCTGAATATGGCAGGTATGATCCCTATTATCTTTGCCGTTTCGCTCGTTACGTTTCCGACGATTATCGCTCAGTTTATGCAAGCGAGCAGCAGCGAGGCGACACGATCTGTCGCGACATGGATTATCAATAACTTCAACGGCGCAGCTCCTGGTCCGCTGTATGTCATTCTCTACTTTGCTTTTGTCATTTCTTTTACCTACTTTTACGTATCTATTACTTTCGACCCAAAGAAAGTCGCTGAGAATATTCAAAAGCGTGGTGGTTTTGTACCAGGTCTGCGCCCAGGCAATGAAACGGCTGAGTATCTCAGCGGCGTTGCCAGTCGCCTCAATCTCTGGGGTGGTACATTCCTCGGTTTCGTAGCTGTCCTGCCTATCCTGCTCACGATGTTTTTCTCGGCGCAGAGCTTTGGCTCGGTGCCACTGCTCATCTCTGGTGCGGGTCTCATCATCGTGGTGGGTGTCGTGCTCGAGATCACACGTCAGATCAATGCGCAAATGGTCATGCATGATTATGACAAGTTAAAATAAGGATATGTCATCCTGAGGAGCCCCATTGGGGCGTCTCGAAGGATTCTTCGCAAGAATACAAAAGACACCTTTGTGCATAGCACGAGGTGTTTTTTTGATCACTTTGAGTGTTTGACAAATGAGATGAGGCAGGAGAAAATGCAGAACCAACAATAATGTAAAAAATGAGTCAAGAAAAGCTCCCTTTAAATATCGTTCATGTCTCGGATAGCGCAAAAATCAATGGCATACTTAGTCGAAATTTTCGCCAGTGTATGGAGAATGAATTTCTTGGCGCATTCTCTGAGCCATCTTGCAATAATGCTAGTGACCCATTTAAGCCTGAGGACGTAGCGATGCTATCGAGAGTCACTCCAAATGTTATCGTTTCTGCCAATGTGGAAATACTGAAAGATCTTGCTGCTTGTTTTCCGCAAGCTTTACTGGTTATTCTTTTAGATGGTCAAAGCTCAAAAAAGAATACGGAAAGCATAAAAGAGTTCGCCCAAGGCATTATTTCAGACAAAGATGATGATCTTTCCCAGCGAACAACTGGCATTCGAATTGTCAAAACTTCTAAAGGTAGAGCGACTATCGATAGTGATGATTTCGTGCAGGCAATTGATTTTGCTGTTGAGCACATACGTGGTCAGATTGGTGACCAGTTAAAGACTGCTTAATTGACCAGCCCCTCTCTCCTGTTAGACTCTCTGCATGAAAAAAGCTCAATCTTCTGATCTCATGCCGCTGTCTGCAGTACTTGGATTATCTCTTCAACTGGGTGTATCGGTCGCTGTGACAGCGACGGTCTTTGTCTGGGGTGGTGCGTGGCTGGACGGACACTTTGATACGAGCCCGACTTTCTTTTGGATTGGTGCGACGTCTGGCTTGCTTGTCAGTCTTATAATCGTCTGGCAGATCGTGCGTCCGCTGCGCGAGCGAGCAGATGTCGATGAGAAAGAGCTTGAAGAAATCGACAAGCTCGATTAGACTCTTTCCGCACAATTTTAATTGAATTACTGAATTTACATGGCTTCCCCGCATGTCTCCATCGCCGCTGAAACTCTGTTCCACCTCGGCCCAATTCCTGTGACCAATTCCCTACTGACGACATGGGTCGTCATGATCTTCTTTTTGCTTGTTGGCATGGTGCTGCGTGTTACGTTAAAAAAGCAGCCAAGCGGTTTGCAAAACTTATTTGAGATCATCGTCGAGGGCGCGCTCTCGAGCATTGAGGGTGTGACTGGCTGCGCCAAGCAGGCACGACAGTTCTTCGCAGTTATTGTGACGATCTTTCTCTTTGTTCTCGTAAATAACTGGGCGGGGCTGATTCCGGGTGTTGGCTCGATCGGTGTCGATCACAGTGCCGAGGTTGTCGCGCACGAAGAAGTGGTAGCTGATGAGCATGCCGTCGAGGGCGCAGAAGCTGTGACAGAAGAGCACGGCGCACTGACTCCCCTCTTTCGTGCGGGTACAGCCGACCTCAGCTTCACGCTCACGCTCGCACTGATAGCCGTCATTCTCACGCAGTTTTATGGCGTTCGCGCCAATGGTGCATGGGGCTACGTGAAGCGTTTTATCAATTTCAAGAATCCGATCATGTTCTTTGTTGGCATTTTGGAATTAATCTCTGAATTTTCAAAGATTATCAGCTTCTCCTTTCGTCTCTTTGGCAATGTCTTTGCCGGTGAGGTGCTGCTGGTCGTGGTTATCTCGCTTGTCCCCTACGTCGCTCCGATTCCTTTTTATGGATTGGAGATCTTCGTTGGCGCTATCCAAGCGCTCGTATTTGCCATTCTGACACTCGTTTTCTTCAAGATGGCTACACAAGAAGCTCACTAATAAACTCAAGGCCTAGAAATAAATAGCCTCGTCTAGCTTGATCTCTACGCCATCCTGCTTAGCCAAGCAGTAGCAATATCTTTTCTAATGCTGTCGTGCACCTCATGCATTATTCCTAATGGTAATTTTTCATTAAGAGTCATTCGTATTCCGGCGATCATCTCCGCAAAGACAATATCCATAGCTTCATCAGGGCAGCTGCTAACTAAAAAATTAATAGATGATCCTCCGCGTAAGATAAAAATTGTCTTACCATTTTGTAGCGAATATTCTGCTAAATCATCATGAATATGCCGCATTGAAGTAGCATATTTTTTGAGGTTGATCATGTCAATCTCTTGCGTGCGTGATCCAGCACTGCCAAGTACGATGCCGTTTTTTGCATAATTTAGCATCATCTCGAATGAAATAGATTGCCCTCCAGTAGAGGCGAGCACAATATCATTTTCGGCAAGCAACTCCTCTAAGGAGGCGACTGGCTGATGTCGATAGCTTCTGGCGTCCAATTGCTTGATCGGGTTTGCATCATATACGCTAGTGTGGGCACCCCCATGCAGAGCTGCGTCAACAACTCGTCTGCCTATCATGCCATACCCAACCATGCCAAGAGAATGACCAGAAATACTTAGTCCTACTTCTCGAAATACTTTATCCAAGCCAAGCCAGGCACTTTCACCTACGAATACAGCTTCTACATCCTTGAGAGGACTTCGCGCTATTGAGACGACAGGCGTGCTAATATCTTGTATGCATTCTTGGTATCTATTATGTCCAAATGTTGTTACTTCCAATATGCCATTTGGCAGTAGTTCAGGTTCCTCCTCTGTCATTGCACGTAGCGGCTCTGCAAAATATCCACCCGTATCTACTATGGACAGAGGGGTGTCAGATATATTTTTTATGCGCGCAATTGTGTCGCGCAATACTGATGTCCCTTCGATATGGTCATAATTTTTTAAGGCATGCATGGATATGCCGCTGCTTTCGAGCCGTTGTATTACAAGTGGGTCTTGAGAATGAGGTTTGCCGAATAGCATTTCCATGCTGTGTCTATTCGCATATAAGTGCTTCACAAATGTTTCGGTATCTGTGAGGGCATGCATGATGCCAATGATACGTGTTGAAGGACATTCTTGAATAATGCTTTCGGTTACTGCTAATCGCGATTCGTTTATCCTGAGCATATGAATAAAATGATTAGTTAGTATGGTGCAGGTTTAATAAAAAATTGTTGTGATCTAAGGGGATGTTATAGCGGACCCACGCCCTCGGTTATCCTTTATGAAATTTTTCTGTAACACGCTACTTTAGCATATATTAAAAAATACAAAAAGCGCTACAAACATTAAATACAAAAGAAGTACTTAAAAAAACAAAAAGTATTTGCATATAGCCTATCTTCGCGTAAAATCCTCGAGCTAATATTAACCCCTTATAAAATGGAAGAACTCAATGCAGTAGCAGTCGCACTTGCTATCGGTCTCGGTGCTATCGGTCCTGGTATTGGTGTCGGTCTCATCGGTGGTAAAGCTACCGAAGCAATCGGACGTAATCCAGAAGCAGCAGGTAAGATCCAGGCTGTCATGATTCTCGCTATCGCGTTTGCAGAGGCTATCGCCATCTACGCACTCGTTATCGCTCTCATCCTCCAGTTCCTCTAGGCTACTCACTTGATCGCGCGGGCGGGCTTTCCCGTCCTGCGTGATTATTATTTACTCCTTTTTTTATGGAAGCCCTCGTCAATCTCGGTATCGATCCGACAGTCATGATCGCACAAGCGGTGAATTTCTTTGCCCTGCTCGCGATCCTCTCTTTCTTCGTCTACAAGCCAATCATGCGCGTGCTCGATGAGCGCAAAGATCGCATCATAGCTGCGGATAAGAATGCGGAGAAGATCGAAAAGCAGCTGAAGAAGGTGGAGACGGATACAAAGGCGGAGTTTGCCAAGGCGCAGGCACAGAGCAAGGAGATCATCGCTCACGCCAAGAAGTCTGCCAAAGAGACCGAGGAGCAGCTGGTCGCTGATGCGAAGGTGAAGGTCGAGCAGGCCGTCACCGAAGGTCGCGCGCAGATCGCCAAAGAGCGTGATGAAGCAGCTGCGGCTATCCAAGGTGAGGTCGCCAAAGTGGCCCTGCTCGCTGCCGAGAAGCTGATTGCTCGCGAAGTAAATGCAAAAGATCAGGAAAAGTTTGTCGCTGATGCGATGAAAGAAATTGAAAAAATGAAATAATAAACCCCCCTGTCACCCTGAGCCTGTCGAAGGGGTGCATAACCATTACTCGCCATGGTTCGACAGGCTCACCATGACACACGCCCTATGTCAAAAATATCCCTCCAGTACGCTCGCTCACTCACTGACTCTATCGACACAAAGCATTGTGCTGATACGGCAGCCGAGCTAGATATACTCGCGGATGTTTTTGCACAGGACGATGTTGCATCATTCCTCGATATGCCGCGTGTTAGCTCGGCTGACAAGGTTGCGCTGATCGAAAAGGCACTCACTGGTAAGGCAAGTGCTGAGCTAACTAATCTAGCGACCATACTCGTGAAGCATCGTCGCCAGAAGGAGATGGGCGCTATTGCTGATGATTTCAAAAAGATCGCCGCAAGCAAGTCTGGTGATCTCACTGCTGAGATCGAGACGGCTGTGAAGATGAGTAACATGCAGCTTGAGCAGCTCACGGCTTCCCTCGCAAAGATGACTGGCAAGAATATTCGAACAGAAGTTACTGAAAATAAAAGCCTCATTGGTGGCGTGAAGATCATGATTGATGGCGATGTGATCGATCTCTCGCTGGCTGGTAAGGCTGCAAAACTCCGACAGGCTGTCGCCGCATAATTAACTACTTATTCTCTTAATTCATTCACAATGAAACTCAAGGCATCTGAAATTAGCTCCGAGCTGACCAAAGCAATCAAAGACTTCAAAGCGCCAGCTGAGAAGAGCAATGTCGGCACGGTCATCGAGATCGGCGATGGTATCGCACGCGTGCACGGCCTCTCTGCTGTCGCGATGGGTGAAATGGTCGAGTTTGCTGGTGGCATCTCGGGCATGGCAGTGAACCTCGAGGAAGACACTGTCGGTATCATGCTCTTCGAAGATGCTGCGGGCATCAAAGAAGGCGACGAAGTAAAGACAACGGGTAAGATTGTCGAGATCCCCACGGGCGATGCGATGGTCGGTCGTGTCGTGAACGCACTTGGCTTGCCTATCGATGGCAAAGGCGCGATTAAGACGAAGACGAGCCGTCGTATGGAAGTGAAGGCTCCGGGTATCATTCAGCGTCAGCCAGTGAGCACACCGATGCAGACAGGTATCAAATCAGTCGATGCGATGATTCCTGTCGGTCGTGGTCAGCGTGAGCTGATCATCGGCGATCGCCAGACGGGTAAGACAGCAGTGGCTATCGACACTATCATCAATCAGAAAGGTCAGGATTGTAAGTGTGTCTATGTCGCTATCGGACAGAAGGCATCGACCGTCGCAAAGGTCGTCGCCAAGCTGGAAGAGGCTGGCGCGATGGAATACACGACAATCGTCGCAGCAAATGCATCCGATCCCGCTTCGCAGCAGTTTATTGCGCCGTATACTGGCGTCACTATCGCTGAAGAATGGATGTGGGCTGGCGAAGATGTGCTCATCGTCTACGACGATCTCACGAAGCAGGCGGCTGCCTATCGTGAGATTTCACTACTGCTGCGCCGTCCACCAGGACGCGAGGCCTACCCGGGTGATGTCTTCTATATCCATTCTCGCCTGCTGGAGCGCGCAGCGCGCCTCAGCCCTGAGCTTGGTGGTGGCTCTATCACGGCGCTTCCTATCATCGAGACACAGGCAAATGATGTATCGGCGTATATCCCAACGAATGTTATTTCTATCACCGATGGTCAGATTTATCTGGAGTCAGACCTCTTTTACAAGGGTGTCCGTCCAGCGGTAAATGCTGGTCTCTCGGTCAGTCGTGTCGGTGGTGCCGCCCAGACAAAAGCTATAAAAGGCGTGTCGGGCAATCTTCGTCTTTCGCTCGCGCAGTTCCGTGAGCTGGAGGCATTTGCACAGATGGGATCCGATCTCGATGAAGCTACGAAGAAGCAGATCGACCGCGGTCAACGTATTGTAGAGATTCTCAAGCAGCCGCAGTATCGCCCACTCTCAGTTGCCAATCAGGTTGAAATTATCTTCGCGGCAAATGAAGGCCTGCTGGATGATGTTGAGCTGACTGAAGTCGGACGTTGCGAACAAGACCTGTACGGCTTCATGCATTCAAACTATGCCAAGCTAGAGAAGAAACTAGACGGCAAGACAGCTATCAAAGACGACCTCGCGAAAGAGCTGACAGCAGCTATCGCAGACTTTAAAAAAGGCTGGAACTAGTCCTTATTGAACTGAATTACTGTATTACATGCCATCATTATTAGATCTCCGACGTCGCATATCTTCTGTCAAAAACACGCAAAAGATTACCAAAGCTATGCAGCTGGTCGCTGCGAGCAAGATGAAAAAAGCGCAGGACGCAGCGCTTGCTGGTCGTCCGTACGCTGAGGAGCTCACGAAGCTCATTCAGAGCCTCATGCTGCACGCTGGCACCAGCCTGCAGCACCCGCTCGCCGAGGCGCGTCCCGTGAAGAAAATTTGCTACATCCTCTTCACGGCAGATCGTGGTCTGTGTGGCGGCTTCAATGGCAATCTCATCCGTCATGTTGCCAAGAAAGAGCTGATTGCTGGTCAAGCAAAATGTGTGATCGCCGTTGGACGAAAAGGTTTAGCTTTCTTCAAAAATATATCTGATTGTCCTGTCGAAGCCGAATTTGATGGCTTGGGTGACAAGCCGACCTTCATGCAGACGGTGGGTATCGCACGCGTCGCTGTCGACGGTTTTCTTGCTGGCGATTGGGACGAGGTAAAGATCGTCTACGGGCATTTCATCAATACGATGCTGCAGGAGGTCACCGAGCTGCCCCTGCTCCCCTTCTCCGCGCCAGAAAGCGCCGAAGCTCCAGCTGCTGCCTCGGCTGATTATCTTTTTGAACCAAGCCCCGAGGCTGTACTCGACCGCCTCATTCCTCGTTATCTCGAGACGCAGGTATGGCAGGCACTGCTCGAGTCCAACGCGTCTGAGCAGTCTGCTCGTATGATCGCCATGAAATCGGCAACCGACAACGCAAAAGACCTGCAAGACGACCTCACGCTGGTCATGAATAAAGCTCGTCAGGCGCAGATTACCAAAGAGATCAGCGAAATCGTCGGCGGCGCTGCTGCTCTGGAAGATTAATTTGAGATGGTGCCCGGAGTGGGACTTGAACCCACAATCCTTTCGGAAGACGATTTTGAGTCGTCCGCGTATACCAATTCCGCCATCCGGGCAATTTGACTTGCGTCGGCAGAGATTTTATCATAAGATGAAATCTTATTAATTTAATTCAAAATTATGGGCAGCAATCCTAATAAGTTAAAAACTTTTCACGTAGTAATGGACCGTAATGCCGTTCGTTCTTTTATGGCAGATTTAGCGAAGGAATATCCATTTACAGAGGATCCAGCTTGTGCACGTATTTTTTTTCTAAATCAAAATGAGGCTCCTAGAATTGAACATGTAAGAAGCGGCCAAAAACGTCATCTGGTTCTTACCTGGGAGAAAGGAGGGCAATCTTTTTCTAGACAGATGATAGGAACTGTTTTAGACGACATAAGGACAGGTGAAAATGGTAAATCTGTCAGCAGTCTTTCTGTGTGCGTATCAAGATACCAAAAACCAAAAAGGCTGGGAGATAAAAAAACTAGCTTTGATAGTATTTAAGGGGTTTTATTTAAAGCTTTTCATCACTTCTTCTTTTACCGCTGTTCCGTCGGCTGCGTCGCCGACTTCTTTCATTACGACGCCCATCAGCTGCCCCATCTTTGATTGGTCGTCGATGCCCAACTCAGCTTTCTTCGCGACGATGATCTCTGCTATTTTTTCTTGGCTCATTTGCTCAGGGGCGTATTTTTCTAGCACGGCTATTTCTTCGCGCTCAGCATCGGCTGACGCTGTGTTGCCGCCTTGCTCAAAGCCTGCGATGGCATCGTGACGTTGTTTGATGAGTCGTTTTGCTAGCTTGGCAACATCAGTATCACTTAGCTCGATAGCCACTTTGCCAGCGACTTCTTCTTTCATGATCTCAGCTTTTAGCATACGCAGCGTGCGTTTCCCTACTTCGTCACGCTCTTTCATGGCGGTCGTGAGGTCGGCGATGATCGTGTCTTTGAGCATGTGTAAATAGTTAGATTTTAGTTATTTTAACAGAAGTACGATAGAATCTTCCGGCTAAAAACTATTTATTATGTTCCTCGATGAAGTCGCGATCACGGTGGCCGCAGGACGTGGTGGCAATGGCTGTATGTCCATGCGTCGCGAGGCGCATGTGCCCCTCGGCGGCCCCGATGGCGGTAATGGTGGCAGCGGTGGCAATGTGCTGCTGCGTGCCAATCCAAATAAGAACACGCTACATCACTTTGTCGGGCGCAAGCTCTTTCGTGCGGATAAAGGAAAGAATGGTTCGGGCCAGCTAAAGGCTGGTAAGGGCGGTGAAGATCTCATTCTCGAGGTGCCAGTGGGCACATTGATCTTCGAAAATGGTAAGCAAATTGCCGACCTTACTCAGTCTGGCGCTATCTATCTCGCAGCTCGTGGCGGTCTCGGCGGTAAAGGAAATGCAGGATTCAAATCACCGATTCGTCAAACACCTCGCTTTGCAGAGCTGGGTGAGCCGGGTGAGGAGCATGATCTCAAGTTGGAATTAAAGCTAGTCGCAGATGTCGGCATCATCGGCTTGCCGTCTGTCGGTAAGTCAACGATGATTTCCTGCATCTCCGCTAGCCGCCCAAAGATTGCAGAATATCACTTCACGACCATCACCCCCAATCTCGGCGTCGTCAGTCATCGTGGCGAGAGCTTCGTCGCGACTGATCTGCCTGGTCTCATAAAAGGCGCGAGCAGCGGCAAGGGTCTCGGACATCGCTTCCTGCGCCATGCTGAGCGTGTACGCTGCTTTCTGCATATTGTCGGGGGTGATTCCGACTCCCCTGTCACTGACTATCGTACCATTCGCGATGAGCTGCGCAAATGGAACCCCAACATGCTTGATAAGCCAGAAGTGCTTGTGTTGAGCAAGGCAGACCTCCTGCAGCCCGAAGAGCGCGAGAAAATCAGCGCAAAGCTCGAGAATGCCGCTGGCATGAAGCCACTCTTACTCTCTGCGCCGATCCATGAGGGTCTCACAGAGGTGCTCGACCAGCTCCTACAGGTCATCCAGTCGACCGCGGTAGATATCGAAGAGGTATCAAAAGAGATACCCGTCTATCGACCGCATCTCGACGAAAAGTCCCGTGCATGCACAGTGGAGCGAAAAAATAAGACATACTATATCGCTGATGGTCCCCGCCTCAATCAAGTAGTGATCATGACCGAGCTAAATAACCATGAGGCGATGGCACGTGTGCAGGATGTGATGAAGAAGTTTGGTGTAGATCGCCAACTCATCAGTCTCGGTGCCGAGCCAGGCGCAACAATTGAAATAGCTGGTAAGAAATTTGAGTGGTGGGGCTAATCAATAATACGGACATGCTGACCAATTTCTGACTGAAATACGTCAAATCTTTTACGTATGGCCGCCACAATCTCTGAAATATCTTCTGATATTTGAATTAAATTTAGGTCGCTTGCACTGATGGTTGTAATTAATTTATTTTTTTCTCTTTGATGGTACATTGTGTCATTCCATGCATCAATCACAGGCGTCCAAGCCGGGTGTGCCAAAATAGGAAAGCTAGACTCCAGATGTTGCACCTGGCGCAATTGTGTCAAAAGACTCATCTCCAGCAGTGTTCCGATGCCACCAGGAGCATTGTAGGCTGCATCAATCATGTCGATAAATTGTTGTAAGCGCGTAGAGAATTCCAAATGCCGAGTAGCAAAATGCAAATCTTGATTTGGAACTTCTTCCCATGGTAATTCGATTGGCAGACCTCGGTTTTTTGAAATAAATTCATCGCCACGCTCAAGGGCAGCTAGCTCGGCATCCCTGAGTCCACGATTAGCAGCTTTCATAATACCTGGCCCACCGCCCGTCACGATGTCAATCTGCATATCCTCTACAAGTGCTCGGGATAGATCACGTATAAATTGAAATTCAGAAGTGTCCTTATCCAACCTGGCACTACCAAAAATAGCCATACGAAAATACAGCATTTCATATTTAAGGTACTCAAGACGTGCCTTTTCAGCCTCATTAAAGGCCGCTTTCATTTTTGATTTTGCGGCTTCTTGATCAGACCTACGTACTGCAATATGGCCATTTTTTGCCTGATCTTTCAGTGTCAAAATTGCCTCTAAGCGTGGATGTTGACCCATAAAAATGTGGTAATGTGGTTAAGATAACATCTTAATGTAGTTTTTGTTTTTGTCAAGCACTGCTAAACTAGAGATATGCAGCTCATCATTGGCCTGGGCAATCCCGATGAAAAACATGCCCGCACACGGCACAATGTTGGCTTTCGTGTACTCGATCATTTACAGGCTGAGCAGGGCTTTTCTACCTTTAAAATGGAGACAAAGTTTCGTGCTGAGGTTAGCGTGGGCACGATTGGTGAAGAGAAAGTTATGCTCGTGAAACCACAGACCTACATGAATCTTTCTGGTGAGGCAGTGCGTGCCATTATTGATTTTTACAAACTTTCCTCTGAACAGGTGCTTGTTATTTTCGACGACAAAGACTTACCCTTTGGGCAGTTGCGCATTCGTGCGAGTGGTGGGCATGGCGGGCATAATGGCATGCGTAGCCTCATCCAATATCTCGGCACGGAGGCATTCCCACGGATCAAGGTCGGTGTGGCAAATGAATTTACTGAACGCACACCGACAGATCAATTTGTACTCAGCGCCTTTTCTAGTGAGGAAGAGGTAGCATTGCCAGATATTATTCATCGAGCTGTGCAAGCTACGCAAAAGGTCGTTCAGGGTGGCGTAGATGAAGCTGGCACGCAGTTCAACGGTGTTGAAAAGAGCTTGTCAGAATGATAAAACATATCAGAATATACAAATTCGATTAGACGGACAAAATATTCAGGCATAAGATTCGGCATATTGCTTTTATATTTCATATTTATTCCATATGTCTGACGATATTCCCCCACCTAACAATGGTAAAAAATCATATTTTGTAGATGAAGAGACCTGCATTGGTTGTAGTATCTGCGTGACGGTTTGTCCGCAAGGCTATCAAATGAATGAGCGTGGTAAAAGTGAAGTCATATTAACTAAGCCAACAGATGATATAGCGATGGCGGAGGCACTCGATGCTTGCCCTGTCGGTGCTATCAAACACAAAGAGGATTAATTTGATGCTACGCCGTGCATATAAATTCGACCCACCCTTGGTGGGTCTTTTGCTAAACTGCGCGGGTGTCCACCTCTGTCCCGCCACTTCTCGCCTCGCTCAACCCTGCCCAGCAGGAGGCTGCTAGCTGTGTAAAGGGCGCTGTCCTCGTGATAGCTGGTGCTGGTAGCGGTAAGACGCGCGCGCTTACCCACCGCATCGCTCATCTCATGGCCGATCACGGCGTGTCGGGCAGCCAAATTCTCGCCGTTACGTTTACGAATAAAGCCGCCGCTGAGATGCGCGAGCGACTGTCTGCTTTGATCAAGCAAGATATCAAAGCCTACTCGAGCTACTCCCCGACGGTCGGTACGTTTCACAGCTTGTGTGTTCAGATCCTTCGTCGCGATATGCATGAGCTCGGTCGCGATAATAACTTCGTGATCTATGATATGGTCGATCAAAAGGCAGTCATGCGGCGGCTCTTTGAGGAAGCGCATGTCGATCCGAAAGTTTATGCACCGCAGGCGGTGCTCGGCGCAATCAGCAATGCAAAGAGTCATCTTATGAGTCCCGCGAATTATCATGCGCGTGGCGACTTTGAGAAGGTCGTGGCGGAGATATATCCGCGCTATGAAAAGGCGCTTATCCGCTCAAATGCGGTCGACTTTGACGATCTGCTCCTGCTCGTCGTGCGCCTTTTCCAAAATCACCCGAAGATCCTCGAGGGTTATCAAGATCGCTGGCATTATATTTCCGTCGATGAGTACCAGGACACCAACCTCGCTCAAGCCGCGATCACGAATATGCTCGCTGAGAAATATCGTAATCTTTGCGTCATTGGCGACCCCGATCAAAGTATTTACAGCTGGCGCGGTGCCGACATTTCGAATATTAAAGATTTTAAAAAGAAATACCCCGAAGCAAAAGAGGTTACCTTGGAGCAAAATTACCGCTCGACGAAGACCATCCTCGCGGCGGCAAACGCGGCGATTAGTTATAACAAGAGTCACGGCAAAAAGAAGCTCTGGACCGATAGCGACGAGGGCGAAAAGATCTTCCGACTGGAGCTGCCCGACGAGCGCGTCGAGGCAGAGTTCATCGCGCAGGAGATCGAAAATCTCACGAAAGACGGCGAACAACAATACGCCGACTGCACGATTCTCTACCGCACAAATGCTCAGTCTCGCACGCTAGAAGAGACCTTTCTGCGGCACGGCATCCCGCACAAGATCATCGGCGGTGTGAAGTTTTATGAGCGCAAAGAGATCAAAGACGTGCTCGCCTATTTGAAGCTGATTACCAATCCCGCCGACGACGTCGGGCTGACGCGCATCATCAATGTGCCCTCCCGCAAGATCGGTGCCAAGACTGTCGAATACCTGCGCGACTTTGCGCAGCAGCACGACCAGAGCCTCTCCGCCGCCCTCGCTCATGCCCGCGAGCTGGCTGTCCCTGCCGCCAAGCAGGAGATTCTCATCAAATTTGGCGCAGGCATGGAGTACCTCCGCAAACAAAACCTGAAGCTGACGGCAGCTGGCATGATAAAGACCGTCGTCAGCCTGACTAAGCTGCGTGACTTTTGGAATATGGAGGGCAAAGATGTCGGCGAGGCTCGCTGGGAGAATGTGCAAGAGCTCGTGAATGTCGCTGCCAAATATGACGCGCTGGAACCCGGTATTTCGCTCGCTACTTTCCTTGAAGAGATTGCTCTCATCGCCGACAGCGACCAGCTGCCCGAGGGTGAGGAGCAGCCCAATCAAGTCAAGCTGATGACACTACATACTGCCAAAGGATTGGAGTTTCCTATTGTCTTCATGGTTGGACTGGAGCAAAATATGTTTCCTCACAGCCGCAGCCAGATGGATCCCAAGCAGCTGGAGGAAGAACGCCGTCTCTTTTACGTCGGCATCACTCGTGCTCGTGAGCGACTCTATATGACCAACGCCCGTTCACGCATGTTCTTTGGGGAGATCAATAATAATGCCCCGAGCGAATTCCTTGAAACGATCCCCGCCGAGCTGCTCGCCAGCGGCCCCGAGATTGAGCTGAAGAAGCGTGGCTATGGCGAGCGGATCATTCCGATGGAGTCAGATGACAGCGGCTATTATCAAGGGGGAAGAAATGAATCCGCAGCCATCACCCCCGTCTTCGACACTGGTGACCGCGTGCGACATGCAGCCTTTGGCGATGGCACGGTTGTGAGTGTTACGGGTGGCATCGCCGAGATCAGCTTCCCTTGTGGCACAAAGCGTCTGGCGCTCAGCATTGCTCCGCTGACGAAGATTTAGTTAAGGTGTTTAAGTTAGCATCGTTTTTATTTTCGCACACGCATAAGATAGGAATATGAAAAAAGAAAGTACATTCCATAAGTACCTCAAGATTACTGGCCTGCCCGTGCTCTTCGCGGGACTCTGTTGTCTGTCACCTATCATTATCCTCCTGCTCGGACTCGGTTCAGTCGGGTTTGCCAGCAGTCTCGCCGATACGCTGTATGGCGATTATAAATGGTACTTCCGCCTTGGCGGGTTGATTGTTCTCGTAATTGCACTCGTACTGTATTTTCGTGATCGCGGCATCTGCACATTGGATGCGGCAAAACGCAAACGCAATGAAATACTAAATACCACACTCATTGCCACTACGATTGGCGTACTAGGCTACATTGTGTGGCTGTACGTCATCGTGCACTACTGGGGCGTCTGGCTGAACCTGTGGGTGTAGCTACTATTTCTTGGTGCAGGCAGCGAGCTCTGCTGTGGCATAGCACCATTCATCAGCAGCGCAGTCTGCATTCGTCTGACAGGCGAATGTGCCTACTGGTGTGTCGGCAATGTCTTCTGGCAGGTCTACCGCAGTCGGCGCGCTTGTCTGATTATCACTACTGCCGCAGGCAGTGAGCACTATGACGAGCGAGAAAATAAGAAAGGTGTTTTTCATATCCATAGTGTATCACCTCCCCTTTTTACTTTGCAAAGCATTGCAGGACATACACAAGTGCCCTAAAATCCCTCGGCTTGATATCTCGTGCCCAGGTGGTGAAATGGTAGACACGTACGCTTCAGAAGCGTATGAGCAATAGCTCGTGGAGGTTCAAGTCCTCTCCTGGGCACCACTCAATCTTTGATTTTTGCATGCAGCACGCCCGGCAGTTCGATCTCGGGTTTTTCGTGAAAGAGGCCATAAACGACCGATCCGCTACCCGACAGACTCGCCAGCTCGGCGCCGCTTTCTAGCAGCCAGCTTTTTATTTCTGCCAGCTCGGGATGTTTTGCAAAGATGGTCTTCTCGAAGTCATTTATTAAATCCCCCCACTCCGCTTCGCTCCGTCGCCCCCCTTTATCAAAGGGGGGCTGGGGGGGATTTTCATCCCACGCTGCAAATGCCTCAGCAGTGGAAATATGAATATTTGGTGTTACGAGCACGACATGCCGCGGAAAGTCTGCCGGCAATTCAAATGCCTCGAGTAGCTCTCCCCGCCCTGCCCCCTTTTGCGTGCCGCCACGGATGAAGAAAGCACAATCCGAGCCGAGCTCAGCGGCGATCTTTTCAAGCTCAGCCAAGCTCAGATTTAATTCCCAAAGTTGGTTTAGAGATTTTAAAGTTGCGGCTGCGTCGCTGCTGCCGCCGCCGAGTCCTGCGCCAATCGGAATATTTTTAGTTAATCGGATGGAGATGCCTTTTTGAATGCCAAAGCGTGTTTGTAACAGTTGGGCGGCTCGAAAGACAAGATTCTCTTCTTTGGGAATATCCTGCCCTGTCACTTCGACGCTGATCTCGCGGTCTTCGCGCAGCTGGCAGTCGAGCTGGTCGGCTGGTCCGTCGAGTTCGGCGAAGATGGTCTCGAGCTCGTGAAAGCCGTCGGGGCGGCGGCTGAGGATGCGGAGTCCGAGATTGATTTTGGCAGGAGCTTTTATTTGCATCTATTTGAATTTACGCAGCAGTCTCTCCAACCATTTTTCTTACCTCGGCGATCGCGTATCGCAAGCGCAAATAGTGCCCTAGTTCGACTAGAAATTGCTTATCTTGAATTCCTTCTTCTTCTGAATATTCCTCATTCTCATCATTAACAATAATCTTCAGTATACATTTATATATCATAAAATTACCATCATGAGGATCATAATTAGTAATTAAATTCGCTAATGGATTTTTTATTTTTAGGTCAAAAATGTCAGTAATTTTTGCAAATGCGTCAGATTCAGTATGTCCACCATTTTTATTAAACACATCATGTGTCTCATCGCTAATTTTACTCATCCGCTCTGTAAAATCTCGCAATTGTTCTTCTAGCTTTTTTACATCTAGCATTTCAAATTGCTTTTCCAGCGCGGCAAGCGGCTCATCGAGTGGACGAGCTAACTCTTTAGCATTAAAAGTATCCATTTTGGAAATATTTTAAATAAATAAGATTCAGTTTTAAATTAACACTTTTTATCCGTCAAGTCATCTCCGTAGCAAAACTAAAGCAAAAGCCTGAACTCCTTCTCCGCGGGCGAAGCTGGTTAGTTTCTCGCCGCTGGTTACCGTGCAGCCGACGCAGTCGGCAGGAATTGAAAGCAACTTTGCCAGCGAGCAATTGATCTTTGGCAGGTGTTTTTCCAGCTTTGGCTTGCCAGCTTCTAGCGTGACGGAGCAGTTTACGACGTGCCAGCCTTCGGCGCGCACTTTCTTCAAGATCTCCGCGAGATATTTTTTACTGTCTTTTATTCCTTGCACGCACATTTCATCCGACCAGGTCGACAGCGAGCCACCGCCGATGGCGGAGGAGAGCGCGTTGCAGATGGCGTGCAGGATCACGTCGGCGTCGGAGTTTCCCGACAGGCCGCCTGTTTTGCTTATTTCTGCGCCGCCGAGGATGAGCGGCTTTTTCGTTTCTGCGAAGCGGTGCGAGTCTTGCCCGAGTCCGCTGCGGTATTCAGTCGGCAGATCGGCTGGGTTGGTTATTTTTATATTTTGTTCGCTCGCGTGGATGACTGTCGGCTGCGCACCCGCGAGTTCGGCGAGCTGGAGATCATCAGTTGCCTCAATTCCCTCTTTCTTCGCGATTTGTAATCCAGCCAGCAGTAAATCGCGTTGCACGACTTGCGGGGTCTCCATTGCCCACAGCTTGTGCCGTGGCAGGGTCTCGCGGACGGTGCGACCGCAGACGCGCTTGATCGTGCTCGTGACGGGTCGCCCGACCGCCGCTGCACCGTACTTTATACCAGCTTGAATGACCTTATCTAATTCTTTTGCCGTCGCAAAGGCATTGGCGACATTTTGAATAACGACGAGCTCATCATGTCCCAGCTTCTTCACGCCCGCAGCGAGCGAAGCCGCACGGCTAGCGCCGCCTGCGGTCACGGTGATGTTCGCCTTTGGGTATTGCGCCACAATTTTTCTTGTCCGTGGCAGGTCTTCGCGTGGCCCAACGAGGATAATTTGTCGAATTTTTTTGTTAGCCGTCAGGAGATCGAGATTGTGCTCGAGAAGTGTTTTGCCAGCAAATGACAAAAAGGCTTTTGGTCCGCGACCGAGTCGCGCTCCCTGCCCCGCTGCGAGAAGAATTGCAGTTATATTCATATGAGCTTGTTTTGAAATGCGGTAATCTTGCCCAAAGACACATTGCCCGTTGGCTGACATTTTCGCAGCAATTTTTTCGTTCGTGCTGGTAGCTCGGCAAACTCTATCTCTCCCGCGAGAAACTGCTCGACTGCCCGCTCCGCCGCGAGTGCGACAGCTGCCCGACTTGTCGAGTCTTTCTTTGCAGCATCGAGAATGATTTTGAAGAGTGGGTATTTCTTGGCGTCAATCGGCCGAAACTCGAGTGGCTGCTTGGTGAGATCCAGCTGGCGGATTGCGGACCTGCTCGCACGTTGACCGCGATGCAAAGCGAGCTGAATGGGCAGGCGCATGTCTGGCTCTGCCAACTGCGCGGTGATGCTGCCGTCGGTCCACTCGACGAGTGCATGCACGATCGACTGCGGATGAATGACCGCCTCGATCTTCGTGAGCGGCAGGCCAAAGAGCTGCGCTGCCTCGATGACCTCAAAGGCTTTATTTGCGAGCGTCGCCGAGTCGACGGTGACCTTCGCGCCCATATCCCAGTTTGGGTGACTTAGCACATCTTTGCGTTTCGCCGTCTTGATTTTGGCGGTCGACCAATCGCGTAGCGCCCCGCCGCTGGCGGTCAACATAACTTTGCGAACTTTTTTCATATCCTGCCCCGCGAGCAGCTGCCAGACACCGCTGTGCTCCGAGTCGATCGGGTAGATCTGCGCGCCAGATTTCTCCGCGGCCTTTTTGATTAGCTCCCCTGCCAGCACCAAACTTTCTTTATTTGCCAGCGCGACATTGTGCCCCGTTTCTAGCGCAATGAGTGTCGGCATGAGTCCCGCGACGCCCGTGATCGCCGAGATGACGAGATCGCAGTCGCAGCTTGCTGCTTGCAATATGCCACTTCCACCAACCTCGATGGGGAGATTTGGGAATTTTTGTGCGAGCTTTTCCGCAGCGTCGAGGTTGGCGCAGGCGACTATTTCTGGCTGAAATTCCTTGATTTGCTTCGCGAGCAGCTGCCAGTTTGATCCGCCAGACAGCGCGACCACGCGAAAGGCACGCGGCTCCGCTCGCACAATATCGAGCGTTTGTGTGCCGATGCTGCCGGTACTGCCGAGGATGCTGAGTTTTTGCATTACAGGAAGTCTAGCAAAGCCTGCTAGAAAAGTGTTAAAATCGTGTCACTTAATATCTTTTCAGATGAACGATCCTTCGGCAGACTCAGGGCAGGCTCCGACTCCCCCGCCACCCCCACCCCCAGTCGATCCAAATGCCAGTATGCCAACACCGCCACCAGTCGATCCGGCTACGCAGCAGGCAAGTGCACCTATACCGCAACCAGTAATTCCTACTCCAGAGACAGCGCCAGCTCAGTCAGCGGCTGCCGCTCCAGTGTCGCCAATGCCTCCACCACCAGCTGGACAGACTCCTGCCGTGGGTAGTGCGAGTCCGCTGATGGGCGATGACGAACTATCGGAGGATCAATTCATCACGGGTGGTGACGATCACAGCTTTATTACAGCGGTCCCCGTGCCAGCTCATCCGAATACTCAATTTGATGAAAAGAAGTTTCTTGCACTGCTGGCTGGATCGATCAGCCTGACCAAGACAGAGAAGCAACGTATTATCGAGAGTATTCCAAAGCTCAGTCAGCATCAGATAGACGAGCTCATGCGCATCTTTACTGAGGAGCAGACAAAATTTGCTGAGCTAAATAATAAGCATGCCGATCAACTCAAAGCTCTTGAGGCAAATCATAAAAATGATTGGAATGATATTGAGCATCAGGCCAAGCAAGAAGAGGCCAAGAAAAAAGATGACGAAGACGCCGATGCACTTCGTGCCAAGCTAGGTCTCTAGATTAGCAGCGACTTTGACCGCTGCTTGTCGTGCGGCTGGATCAGTGATCCAAGCCTGCAAACGCTTCTTATCAGTGATAATGACATGATGTCTGACTATTTCGATAGCAGCATCTTTACGAAAGATACCAAGGATTTTCGTAACTGTTTCACGATGCGTGCCGACAAGATCGGCTATTTCTTCGTGCGTAAGCTTGAGTGTGATACGTCGCCCCTCTGGGATGTCTTCACCAAATCGATACGCGAGCTTGAGTAGCTGTACGGCGACGCGTCCTTCCAGATTTTTAAATAAGGAATCATGTAAATCACGACGGACATTATTAATACGGCTAGCCATACTGGCGAGTAGCGCCTCGGTGCAGCTCGTGGATGATACGATCAGATCTCGTATTGGCTGTGCAGGAATAAAAAGCACATCGAGGTCAGTATGCGCCACTACATCGGTGTCTACACGTTGTGCAAACATGGATACTTCACCAAAGTAATCAGGCGGCATAAGATAGGAGATAGCCTTTTTGTTCCCCTCGGGATCATGTAGCTCGACACGGGCGATGCCGTCGCGCAAGATGCATAAGCCGTCCCCCGCCTGATCGGCTGGTGATACGAGTGAATTTTTTGGATGGTACTGCTCTTGGGCAGCATCAGCAAGCAGACTGAGCTCTTCCGTGCTCACATGCGCGAATAATGCGCATGATTTTATGCAGGATGCGATCTGTGATTTCTGCTGTGACATATGAAAAAAGTTAGGGGAATTATTGTTTCGCCCATGCTGCGAGCATGTCTATGTCTCGGATCAGCATACCGCTATCTTGTATATCAATACTACCCTCTTTTCGGAAGCGGCTGATAGTTTTTGTCACCGTTTCTCGATTGGTTCCAACGAGTTCAGCCAGCTCGTTATGCGTAAGTGAGAGATCTATGACAATGCCCCCAGATACCTTCTGTCCAAATTTATCAGCAAGGCTGAGGATTTTTGCTGCGACACGCCCCTCCATATTTTTAAAGGCGAGATCATTTATGATGCTATCCGCATAGCGAATACGCTCACATAATGACTGAATAATGCTGTAGGCAAGATGTGGTAGGTTTTTTGTGATCTCTATCATCTTGTCTTTTGAGAGTACGGCGACGGATAGGTCGCTAAAAGCAGTGACATCAGCTGTGCAGTTTTCACCAGCAAAGACGGATATCTCACCGAAGGCATCTCCTCGGTTGAGGTATGTCAGCGCGTTTTTGCGTCCATGTGGATCATGCATAGACACCTTTGCGATACCAGAGATGATGACGTACAGACTGTCGCCAGGCGTGTCTTGCGTTAGAATTTCACTGCCTTTTGTATATACCTTAATATCGAGTTCATTCGCGATATGCGCCAAATCCTTTGCTGTCAGTTTTTGAAAGAGAAAGCATTCTTTTAGTATCGGAATATAATCTTTGGATGAAGGCATAAAAATAAATGTATATGAAGACATCTTGTAGTTTAGCGAGCGTAGGTGATGAACTGCAACTATAAATGTGTTTTTTTACGTTATGAAAATCACATAAAAAAGATTGCTTTTATATGCCAAAAAAGGGGAAAATGAGACGCGTATGCTACAAACACTTCAAACATATTTCTTTCGGAAGACAACCGGTATCGCACTTGTCATTGGTGTCATAATCAGTGTATGTATCGGACTGTTGGCGGCTATGCCTAGCTCGCCGACCGAATCTCTTCGCCTCAAGCTGACGGACTATTTTTACTTGGGGGCACTGCAACGTGTCGAGCCACGTGATGATATTATCATCGTTGCGATCGATGATCGCACACTCACAGATCCGCGTTTTGGGCGCTGGCAGGACTGGCGACGCACGTACTTTGCTGATGTGCTCAATGCCCTTTCGAAGGAGCAACCAGCGACGATTGGTATCGACGTTGCCTTTTCCGAGCCTTCACGCGAGCGAGCAGACGATATTGCGCTTGCCGAAGCAATTCAATCAGCGGGCAATGTCGTCCTCGTGGGGAGGTCTGAAGAAGACGGTACGGCACTTTTCCCTATTGATGATTTTGCAGGAGCAGCTGGGCTCGGTTTTGCAAATCTGGATGTAGACGTAGATAACGTCGTGCGACGCAGTCCACTTGTATTAAATTTTGGCACCGAGACACAGCCGCTCGGCATCGAGTCTTTTGCGCTTGCGATAGCGCGACTTGTCGCACCTGCTGAGTCATATGTCGACATCCCTGTCGACACTCGTCAGCGCATGTATATCAATTTCTTTGGCAAACCAGCTGCATATCAGACTGTTTCATTTGCAGACGCTGTTGATGGTAATTTCGACTCAGTACAGATAAAAGATGCCATTGTGCTCATTGGTGCGACGCCGGCTGATTTACGTGATGTCGATGCTGTACCAGTATCATTTGGCACGCGCATGCCAGGTGTCGAGATCCATGCAAATGCCGTACAAACTATTCTTGATGGCTCATTTCTGCGAGAGCCGTCGTCATACTTCAGACTGCTTTTATTTTTTGTATTTTCTATTGGCGGTACGCTATTATTTATACGACGAGGCGTTTTATTCTCACTGGGCATTATGTTTTATGGCATGATTGCTTACGTTCTTATTGCGCAACAATCGTTTCACAGCAGCATAATTATTGATGTCTTTCATCCCTTACTTGCACTTCTATTCGCATTTATAGGAACCTATCTCTATCGATTTGTATTCGCTGATAAAGAAAAACGGCATCTCAAGACGGCATTTGGCCATTATGTATCGGGGGATCTTGTCGAAAGGATTACACAAAATCCGGCTGCTCTGCAGCTCGGCGGTGAAAAAAAAGAACTCACGATCTTTTTCTCAGATATTGCAAATTTCACGAGTATTTCTGAGCAGCTCACCCCAGAAGAGCTCGTCACGTTATTGAACGAGTATCTTGGCACGATGACGGACATCATCATGGCTTCTGGTGGTACGCTGGATAAATATATTGGTGATGCGGTGATGGCGTTTTGGGGCGCGCCACTCCCTCAGCCTGATCACGCAAAAGCTGCCTGCTTGGCGGCTCTTGCCCAGCGTGACGCGCTCAATATCATGAAGGAAAAGGTGCAGTTGCCAAAAAATATGCCATTACATGCTCGTATGGGCATCCATACAGGTGAGGTTGTCGTGGGTAATATGGGGAGCAATACGCGATTTAATTATACAGTGATGGGTGACGCGGTGAATCTCGCGAGCCGCCTTGAGGGTGTCAATAAAAGCTATGGTACGCAAATTATGATATCTGAGGCCACCTTTCTTGCTGCGCGCGATATTATTGAGGCGCGTGAGATCGATACCATTCGCGTAAAAGGTAAGCAGGATGGCGTGAAGATATATGAGCTACTTGCACGCACTGGCGAGCTAAGCCTGAAGCAGCAGCGGGCAAATGAGCAATTTGCGGTTGGGCTTGCTGCGTATCGTTCGCAAAATTGGCAAGCAGCTATCAGCGCATTTGAGGGTGTGCAAAAAATAGCACCACAAGATGGCCCAAGTGAGACGTTCCTGAAGCGTATCGCAGACTACAAAAGGCAACCACCAGCTATAGATTGGGATGGTATCTATACTATGAATACCAAATAAGTGCACATGGAAATATTTTTTCTTCTCACGCTCGCGCATCTGCTGACAGATTATCCATTGCAGACGAATTGGGTCTATCAACAAAAGACGCGTGGTTTTATGTCGGGCATATACCATTCAGGCACACTACTACTTTCACATCTACTGCTACTCTTTCCGTATCTTGGCGATACGCGTATCTCTATCGCACTTATTGGCATTGCGGCACTGCATCACGTGCAGGATTATATAAAGGTCGAGCTCTTCGATAATAAAGGGCGTTTAATCTTATTTGGCTATGTGCTGGATCAGGTCATGCACTTTACTATTTTTGCACTCCTTGCATGGGCCACATCTAGTTATTTTATGCCCTTGCCTGTTGCAAATATGGATTATGTTTTTTGGTATCATGATCCACTTTTTTCGGGCTATTTCATTTTACTAATTATGGCAACCTTTGGTTGGGAGATCACAGCATTTGTGCGTCGTCGCGACAAGGATGCGAGCCTCATCTTTCATCGTAATTATCCACGTATGGCTATGCGCGGACTCCTGCTGACTATTGGATATATTGCCTATTTATACTTTGTGAAAGATAGTCTCCTGGTTTTATTTTTATAAAAAAAGAGAGACCTCACCGCCTCTCTATTCACCGTACACTAATTCGTCTTGTCCAAACTTATATCTTTGTTATTTTAACATATTTACTTAAATAAGGCAAGTTATGCTTTTGTTCCCTGTTTTGCACCACAGTGAGCACAAGCCTGCCAGTCTTTTGAGACAAGTTTCTTACACTTTTTACAGGGCGTTCGTGCCTCTGTTCCACAACGTGGACAATAATGAAAGCTAAGCGGCAGGTCGTGTTGGCATGATGGGCAGTGCTCTTCCTCTTCCCCAAGCACTTTTTGCTCAAGGCTTTCGTAATAACTCTCAGCTAATGTTTTTTGCGGGCGAAGAATAAGGTAGATAAGTAACCCAAAGAAATTAAGGAAGATGATAAGTAGAATTGCCACAACGTGAAAGGCGATATTTTTTGTACGTGCGACGACATCGCGTGCCACCCAGATAACGAGCGCAGCCCATAGTACAAAGAAATAAACGAGCACAATTTGCAGAGCAATACCAAGCCAGTCGGCAGCTTCAAAATTCATAAACCAGTCAAATAAAATGCTCATGAGCGATGGTGATGAGTGGATAGATCGGTGCCGTGTATGGGGCGTTTGCTATGCCGTAGACGATACAAAAGCAGCATAGCTATGCCGCCAAAACCGAGGGCAAATATTTGAGAAAAACGAAGCAGCCAAATAGTCGGGGCTGAATCATCACGCAGAAAATCAAGCAGGAAAACTTGGGCAGCCAGCATGAGTAAGATGAATACGCCAGCATGCCCAGGTGTCTTTTCTTTTTTAAAAATAACCGCAGCAACAAGTAATACAAAAAGCGTAATCGCAGCTGCGTAGAGCTGCGTTGGATGGATTGGTAGTGTCGTAAGGATGGCTGCGTCAGGATCGGTAAATGCTATTCCCCAAAAGAGGTCAGTGGGCTGGCCGTACGCCTCGCCCGAGGCAAAAGTACCGAGATGATGAAAGAGGAATAACGCAGCGCCAGAGAGTAGCGTGAGGTCGAGCCACAGCAGGAAGTGCTCGCCGTGCCGACGAGTGAGAAAATAGAGTGTTATCAGAAAGCCGAGTAGTCCACCAGACAAATCAAAGCCAGTATCGCGCCAAAAAAAAGGTATATCGAGTAATTCGTAGCCGTGGATAAGCACCTCCGTTATTCGTGCTACAAAGAAGGTTGCGAGAAAAAAAATAATAAAATGATCCGCAATAAAATCGAGTGCGACACGCTTGCGACGAGCGGCAAAAAAAAGCACAACGAGACTGAGGAAAAAACCAGTAACTAGCAAGAGATTGTAGGTTGGCATATACCATCCGAGAAAGTCAGCGAGAGGCCACATGACAGCCAGTTTACACTAGCTTAGCTTCGAGCGGAATTACCTCTATAGTAGATTGATACCCATAAAACTGATGCTCAATACAGCAATGCCGCACATTAGTGATGTACGTAGCACAGCTCGTTCTTGCAGCTTTTGCTGGGCGCTGAGTAATAGACGTGCCGTCAGAAAGACGAATGCCCAAAATGCCAAGAGCATGCTGCTATCTACAATTTGTGTAGCAAATGAGCTTAGTGAGCCGAGGTCATACCCCGTTGCAATCTTGAGAATAACAAATGAAGAAACGTAAAAAATAATAAGCGTATTTAGGAGCTCTGTAGCAAAGAGTGACGCAGAACTGGCACGTACCTTTGTGCTAAACGCCTCGATGATTACTGGCAGTTCATGCAAAAGCTGTTCGGCTTTTCTATGTGCCACAGCGATGACATCAGTCTTTTTTGTATCTACCTCTTCTGTATTTGGTGCTAGGTCTATTTTTTCCTGCGTTAGGTCGAGGGGTGCCGCTTGTGTCATTTCCTCTATTTTTTTGTCTTGATTAAAATCAAAATCATCATGCGTAAATTCATTTGCCTGCGTTTCCACTTTTGATTTTATTAACTGTGGATTTTCAGTAGTTAGCTTATGGCGCTGTGCTTTTTCTGGCTCACGTTGCAGTGTGACAGGTCGTTCTTTTAGTGCTTCATTTGATTCTTCCTTTGCTGGCTCTGGACGTATGCCTGTCTGCTCTCGCTCGGTGCCACTAGCTTGCTGAAGCTTTTCTTCGGCTTTTTTTACAAAACTTGAAAGGCTCTCTGTAATATTTTTCTTTTCAGGCAGTGCTGCTATAGCCGCCGCCGTAGCTGCTTCTTTCTTAATTTTTTCAATACCGTCGGTATGTGCTGCTGTCTTCTCACTTGGTGTTGCGTCTGCGCGACAGATGTATGAGACCTGAAAGCTAAATTCAGCTTTCAGACGAGTAAATGCACTCGTTAAATCAGCAGCATCAATGGTGCCTGCTACTTTCTTCTGTGTACGATCGAGCGCCTCGAACTCAAAGGACGTAGTCTGACCAGCATCAGCGCCTTCCGGCGCTTTGTCTGAGATAGAGAGCACAGAGAGGCCCATTCGATTTAGTTCACTGCGTGCAGCAGCTTCACTGACAGCATCTATTTGTCCGTTCATGCGGCGATTGTCAGCACCGCTGACCGCGAGATAGTAAAACATAGACATGGTTTTGGTGTTTAGTGTTCATAGTATTTTATCACAATTTGCTATATATAGCAAATACTTTTATATATAAAAATATAATTATTTATTTACCCCCCTCTCCAGCAGCCATGAGTGCTTGGGGAATAATTAACTGCCAACCCTGTTTCGTGAAAAAGAAACAATATTACTGACAGGTGTTTCAGCAACCTCTACTCGGTTTCGTCCCCCATTTTTTGCCGAGTAAAGAGCTTGATCTGCAGCCTGAATCATATTTCCAATATCTTCATCGACCCTATCCCCCGAATTTTCTACACCTGCTTCTGGTAAAAACATTTCACAGCCAATACTAACAGTCACCGAGACTGAGTTGCTATCTAAGCCATCTGGCGATTTAAACCGTAATGCCGCTACTGCATTGCGTATATTCTCAGCGACTCTTTTCATTTTTTCTTCCGTCAGATTTCTACCTGGCAATGCCACTATGATTTCTTCGCCACCATATCGGCCAGTAATATCATACTTGCGCGTATTCTCACTAATTGCTCGAGTAACTTCTTTTAAAACTAGATCACCAAATTGATGACCGTAGGTATCATTAAGGTTTTTAAAATAATCAATATCAATCATAAGAAGGCCTATATTTTCGGTGCCACGCTCAGCGCGCGCCATTTCACTTTTTAGACGATCCATAAACCCGCGCCGATTTAGGAGTCCAGTCAGCTCGTCTGTAATTGATTTTTTCTCCAGAGAAATTGATTTTTTCTCCAGGGCATTCGTTCTCCTGTTCATTAAAGCAATAATTGATCGAAAAAATAATGCTGGTATCTGACTAGATTCTGGCACTCCTTTATGTAAATTAGGATCATCTGCGATCATTATTATTGCCGTTGCACGCTCCTCACTGTATTCGTTACCCAATATCTCTTGCAATACGGCACGTACAGAACTACAATCTCCTCCATCATTGCATTTAGCACATGATTGTTCACATGGATCGGTCTGCTCTTTATGTAACATACAGGCTATCTTAGTTTAAATAAGACTATCTTGTACACATTTATTCGTCAATACTTAAATACTACATTTATGGTCAATAAATAATCACCATACTATATATTGTGTTTTTATGAAATGTATTATGGATAAGGCATATTATAATAAAGATGAAACAAAATAAAAATTTCACAAAAAATAGTGTGAAATAATATTTTTGATTTGTCTAATCAGATTTTACTCTTCCTTCATCTGCAAGCCCAGCTCATCTAGATGCTTCGTCGGCACTGGGGATGGTGCACCGAGCATGAGATCTTCGGCTTTATGCGTCTTTGGGAAGGCAATCACCTCGCGGATATTTGGCTCGCCTGCCAGCAGCATAACCAATCGATCAAAGCCCCACGCGATCCCACCATGCGGTGGTACGCCGTATTCGAAGGCCTTGAGAATATGCCCAAAGCGCGCTTCGCACTCTTCATCACTGATGCCGAGGACATCGAATATTTTCTTTTGTAGCTCGCGCTCGTGGATACGGATCGAGCCGCCGCCAATTTCGTAGCCATTCAGCGCGATGTCGTAGGCATCTGCCAGCGCCTCTTTTGGGTTCTCAGCGAAGGCTGTGGTGTCGACGGGGCGAGTGAACGGGTGATGCATCGCCTGGAAGCCAAACTCGTCATCGACCTCAAACATGGGAAAGTCGGTGATCCAGCAAAAGGCGAATTCATTGTCATCGAGGATGCCCTGTCGCTTCGCGACTTCGCTGCGCACCGCGCCGAGGCTGAGGCAGGCAGTTTCAAATTTGTCTGCTGCGAAGAGCATTATCCCACCCGGCTGCGCGCCAGCTTTGTCAGCAATCGTCTTTGTGAGCTCTGCGCCAAGCTTGTCCACCGGCACGCCCTCGTAGCTGCCGTCCTCCGCAACTTTGATCCAGGCTAATCCTTTCGCGCCGTAAATCTTGGCGGTATCGGTGAGTTGGTCAATGTCTTTGCGACTAAATGCTGCACCCGCAGGTACGTACATGACCTTCACGACTCCCCCATTCTCGACTGTGCCCGCGAACACGCCGAATTCGCAGCCCGCGCATTCTTCCGTGACATCGGCGAATTCCATCTCGAAGCGCAGATCGGGCTTGTCGCTTCCAAACCGGTTCATCGCGTCGTGCCAGGTCATCCGTGGCCACTTATCGAATTTCAATTTTGCATCGGGGCGGCATTCTGTTACGACGGCTGTCAGCGCTTCTTCATTCAGCTGCATGACATCCTCCGCCGTTACAAAGCTCATTTCAAGGTCCATTTGGGTAAATTCTGGCTGGCGGTCGCCGCGCAAATCTTCGTCGCGGAAGCAGCGTGCGATCTGCATGTAACGATCGAATCCCGCGACTTGGCTGAGCTGCTTCAGCTGCTGCGGACTCTGCGGTAATACATAAAACTCTCCGCTGTGCACACGACTCGGAACCAAATATTCGCGCGCGCCTTCGGGCGTGCCCTTGATAAGGATCGGCGTCTCGATCTCGACAAACTCGCGCTCATAAAAGAACTTGCGCGTCGCCTGCAGCGCCTTATGGCGAAGCAGAATATTCTTTTGCGTGCGTTCGCGGCGCATATCGAGATAGCGATATTCCATGCGAATCTCTTCATTCACTTCTTTATCTGTATCAATCTCAAAAGGCGGTGTCGCTGACTCGGAAAAAACTTCGACTTTTTGAATCAAGACTTCGATCGCACCCGTCGCCATATTTTTGTTTTCCTGTCCTTCGGGACGACGACGGACCGTACCTGTGACCTGCAGCACCCATTCGGGGCGTACCTTTTCGAATTCCGCATGCGCAGCGGGATCAGACAGCTCGGGATCGGTGACGACCTGCGTGAGGCCGTAGCGGTCGCGCAGATCAATGAAGATCAGCCCGCCGTGATCACGGCGGCGATGCACCCAGCCAGTCAGGGTGACTTCGGTGTCGAGGTGGGCATCGGTGAGGTCGTTGCAAGTGTGGGTGCGGAGCATTTGAATATTTTAGAAAAAATTACGCTGATTTTAGCGGAAAAAGGGGAAATAGAAAAAAGCCCCGCAAATTAATAATTAAGCTTTCGTGCTGTGGTGTTGCTGCGCGGATTCTTTCTGACGCTTGGCATTTTCTGCTTTCCAATCTGTACGATTCTCGTCGTTCAGTTTTTTAAGCTCTTGATAAATTTGAGCATCAAAATCAGTATTTGACCCCAACCGCCTTAATCTCGCTAGTAGCGTGGGTACTATTTGATGATGAAAATTACTATCAGCCGTGCAATCAAGAATTAAAAGTTCTTTTGGTGAGACATTCTCCATGGAAGGCCATAAAAGAGATGAAATAATAGACCCGCCTTGATAGCATTGATTAATACCTTTAATAACCTCTGCGCTAATTAGGTTCAAATCGATATTATGCCCAGAGCAGGATATTCTTAAGAATTTTCTCCTCTCATCCTGACCCGTTTCACTCAGCTCAGTAGCCCTTTTTTCACTAATAGACGATATCGGTATATTGATAGCCATACCTTTAAAGTATACCTTTATTTTTTATATTTGCCTTGTATTTATCAAATTCCTGCACTTTCCGTGAGTAGCTCACTGCCACTGCTGGCACGCCCGCGAGTCGTGCGGCGATCAGGCTGTGCAGGCGCATGCCGATGACCAGATCGTGCTGTCGAACCAGTCTCAGCAGCTCAGCTGCGCCCACCGGCGCTTTCAGTAGCTTCCCTGGCTTGCCGAGCTCTGCCCACGCTGCGCGATCCCCCGCGCCAAACTCGAGGAAGCTAATCTTCGCTTTTGGGTATTTTGCCAATTCTGCGCGAATCTGCGCGAAGCACTTCGCCTGCCCGCGCGGATACAGCCGCGCTGAAAGTAGAATTTTAGTCGGACTCTTTTTAATTGGCTTCATTTTTTGTGCTTTGAGAAAGAGTGCTGAGTCCTCCCCGAGCTGAATCTTTCCTTGTGAAGTGCCGAGCTTCTTCAGCTCCCCTGCGCTGGCTATATCCCGTACGCCGATCAGCTCAGCCTTATCGAGCGCAAAACGAGATAGCTCGCGCGCAAAACTTGATCGAAATGGTCCGATCGACTGCCCAAAGAGGAAGACTGGCTTCCAAAAGAACTTCGCCACGAGCAGTTGCCAACTCCAAAGAAGCGGCGCAAATAACGATTCATCATCAGTAAAAAGACCGCCGCCCGGAAAAATAACCGCGTCAGTGCGGCGAATTGCTGCGACGGTTCTCAGCCAATCGAAACGCAGCAGTGAGCGCAGACCAGCTGGCAGCAACGGCAGAAAAAGTGCTTTTGAATCAGCGTGCCACTTCTTACTTTTGCGTGGATTGCCAGTCAAAACCGTTATTTCTATCCGCGGCAATTCTTTTTTTAGCTTTGCGAGGAAGCCAGCGAGTATCAGCTCATCACCGAGATTCCCTGCACCAAAGCTGCCGATCAACACTACCTGTGCAGCCGGTGCTAGGCGCGAGAGAGACATTAATTCTTTATGGATAAAGCTTTTCCCAGCTCGCCTGCTTCTTCCATTTCCATCACAATGTCACAACCACCGACGAGCTCGCCACGCACCCAGAGTTGCGGAAAAGTCGGCCAGTCGGCGTATTCTTTCACGCCTTGACGGAGCTCTTCATCCTCAAGGATATTAATATCAGTGACCTCAATATTATGTGCACGGAGTACATCGGCGACGCGGGCTGAAAAGCCGCACACAGGCATGTCTATCTGCCCTTTCATAAAGAGCACCACCGGCGAGCCATGAATGATATCTTCGATACGCTGTTTGAGTTGGTCAGTCATAAAAAATAGGATTAGATTTCTGAAGGCGCACGGAGCGTCATTTTGAGTGCATGAATATCATCTTGTGCAAATTGATCGGCAAGCAGGCTATGAATGAGCCTACTACGGGCAAGGCGGCTCATTCCTTCAAACTCTGCAGAGCAGATCTGTAAAATGAGATGATGATGTCCTGGCTTGTGCATGAGCCCCGAGAGACTCACGTCATCATCTGATGCTGCAAAATGAGCGGATAGAATTTTTTCGACCTTTTCTTCGAGTGACATACCGAGCTATTCTATAGAAAAAAGGAATAAAACAAAAACCTCGCATTCGCGAGGTTTTTGGAGTCTATTCATTATCTAATTTCTAATTAATCCTTCTTTTCTGCCTCGACAGCTGGCTCTTCGACCTTTGCCTCTTCCTGAGCAGGAGCTTCTTCTTTTGTCTCCTTTGTAGGGGCAGCCTCTTCAGCAGGAGTTTCTTCCTTCGTTTCTTCTGTCTGCTTAGCAGCTGCGGCATCAGCTTTCTCTTTCTCCTCAGCTTCAGTTTTTGCTTCCAGCTCGGCTACTGCCTTTGCTTTTTCTGCCTCTTCTTTCTTCGCAGCCTCTTCGTCAAAGACGACACCTTCGAGGTTGGTACCGCGCAGGCGTGCAGCCTTACCTTGTAGGTCACGCATATAATACAGCTTGGCACGACGAACTTTTCCTTCTTTTACAACCTGCACCTTGGTGACGGTTGAGCCATGTAGTGGGAAGATCTTCTCTACGCCAATACCGCCGACAATCTTACGAACGGTAAATGTACCATTAATACCTGTGCCATTGCTCATCGCAATGATAAGGCCCTCAAACATCTGGATACGCTCTTTTGCGCCTTCGACGATCTTCTGGCTGACTTTTACAGTTTGACCTGGCTTGAGCTCAGGCATGACGCGTTTGAGGCTTGGCTGGGCGACATGTTGGAGGAGGGCTTGGCGTGACATGGATGTATAGTTATTCAAAAATTAAGCCGAGAGATTTTAGCAGTGCATGAGAGACTACGCAAGTAAAAATCCGCCAATTGGCGGATCTTAAGTTCTTTGAATTGGTATCGCTATTTAGACAATCTTACCTTGCGTACGTGCGTCGATATATTTTTTTAGTTTGTTGATTGGCGTACGAGCTTCTTTTGTAGCAAGCATATCAAGGACAAACTTGTCCTTACAGTCGAGACGATATAGGAAGTCAGCGCGAGACAGGACAGTATATTTTACTTTCTTCTGTGAAGGTAGGTCGTGATCGAGATACTGCTTTAGGCTTGCCTTGTCCATCTCGCCGACGATCAGCATGTCCACCTCGCTCGCCGAGCCAGGAACAAACTGCCCAGACAGCAGGAGATAATCTAGTGTGCCAAAAGTGTCGATCTCTTTTACCATCTCATCTTGTGGCTGCGCAATTTTGGCAAAGATACTTTTGAACTCTTCGACGAGTTCAAAATCTTGGTTGAGGTAATAGTATTTCTTGCGATTCTTGCTGTAGGTCTTTAGCAGACCGACTTTCTTCAGATTGTTTAGCTCACGGCGAATCGAGTTGATCTGCTCCTTGAGCGTGCGGGTCAGCTCGCGAATGAAATATTCGTTCTTTGGGTGAAGAAGAAAGAGTCCGAGGAGCTTGACGCGAGTCTTGGAACCGAAGAATGCCTTAAGCATGATGGAAAAGAGTTAAGTAGTTATAGTTGGTTACAATACCACGCTTTTTTATATCTTGCAAATATCCGAGCGTAGGGGGCAAAAAAACTAACAATTGATCTTTTTTGCCTGAGTAGGAAAAGTGTACACCTGATTTTTGAAAAAGCAACTTTTTTATTCACTCACGCTTATATCTTTTGTGTAAGCCGTTTTATTTATTTTGATAATCGACTTGAATCATTTTTATGTTCAGAATGAGTCTTTTCTTGCTTATCTGTTTTAAATGAAACTTTGACGCCAAAACCGGATAATTCAGCAATACGCCCACGGAAGAGCCACAAAAGAATAATTGTAAATACGGCAACGCCACCCGATGCAATGGGATTATTTTCTATTGCAAGTAAGTTTGCTTCGAGACTGGATGTGCTGTTGTCGTCTGAGTCGAGCTGTTCGAGGAGCTGCGCAATGAGCTCTTCGCGATATGCGAGCTCAGATTCGAGATCGGAGAGTCCGTCAAGCTCATCATCAGACAGATCAATTTCTTCTGCATAGCACTCTGGTATACCGCAATCAGTCTCTGCAGCAGGCTGTAGGATACTTGCTGCTACCTGAAAATCAGGATCATTTCGCAAATCGGCATGTAATTCTTTGAGTCCAGATTTGAGATCCTGCATTTCGGTCTGTAGGTCGCGTGCATACGCAGCTGCTTCTTCATTTTCGATACCATTCTCGAGCAGATCATCTTGCGCTCGCTGGAGATCTTTGAGCTGCTGTACGATGTCGCGAATTTCTGTCTGATGTTCTGGGGCGAGCTGACGAATTTGCTCGATCATATCTCTACGGTCAAGTGGCTGCTGAAAGCGCTCTTTAATTTCGTCAAAATCCTCTTCGCTCATTTGAGGCGCAGCATGCATTTCTTCTGATTCATACAGCTCCCTATCCATATCACTATTCTCAATCATCTCTTGCTCACGTATAACTCTTTCTGCGTCGCGATCATCAATTTCAAAATGGCGCTCAAGAACGGGACGATCTTCTGGTGGCGGTAAGCGTGGCTCGAGTTGCGCTTGAGCTGGCAAAGCAAAGCTATATAAGGAACATGCGATGATTGGGAGCATTATTTTCTGTCGGAGAGGCATGATTTTTGTGTTTATATGTTTTGCATAGTATAACATATTTATTCAATAAATGCAATCAGTATTGCAAGTAAAATACTGACTAAAACAGCTGTATAATAACTAAATTTTACTTTTCCTTATTTTATCGCTAAACTCTTTCGGTTGTCTGAAAGATCACTTCTCGATCTATTCAGATTTTTTTAATTTTTCTCAAGTATGTCAAAAAATATTGTCGTAAAAGGTGCGCGCACCAATAATCTCAAAAATGTCGATGTCACAATTCCTCGCGATACGCTGACGGTGATCACTGGCTTGTCTGGCTCAGGTAAGTCGAGCTTGGCATTCGATACGATCTATGCAGAAGGACAGCGCCGCTATGTCGAGTCACTGTCTGCCTATGCACGACAATTTCTCGGGCTAATGGAAAAGCCAGATGTCGATCAGATCGATGGACTCTCCCCTGCTATTTCTATCGATCAAAAGTCGACGAGCCGCAATCCCCGCTCGACCGTCGGTACAGTGACAGAGATTTACGATTATCTGCGCTTGCTCTTTGCAAAGGTTGGCACGCCGCATTGCCCTGAATGTAATAAGCCAATCGAGCGACAGACAACGAGTCAGATTGTCGATCGTGTGGCTGAGCTGCCTGAGGGCAAAAAGATACTCATTCTCGCACCGATCATCGTGGATAAAAAAGGTGAGCATGCCGCCGCGATAGCAAGTATTAAAAAAGACGGTTTCGTACGCTACCGCATCGACGGACAGGTCATGACTATTCAAGAAGAGCCGACGCTCGACCCAAAGAAGAAGCATACGATCGAAATCGTCGTAGACCGTCTCGTTGTCAAAAATTTCAAAGTAGAAATAAAAAAGATGAAATCGGGCGATGAGATAGAAATGCCCAATCCAGATCGCAATCGTCTCGCTGACTCGATCGAGATCGCACTGAAAAAAGCGGAAGGCACAGTGAAAATTCTCGATGCAGATGATTCCCATTCGACAGGCTCAGGACAGGCTCCGGATGAATTAGTTTTCTCAGAAAACTTTGCCTGTCCCGAGCATGGCAGCTCGATCAGCGAAATTAGTCCGCGCATGTTTAGCTTCAATAGCCCGCATGGTGCCTGTCAGGATTGTCATGGCCTCGGTGAAAAGCTGACAGTGGATATGAATCTCGTCGTGACGAACCCCAAGCTCTCGATCGCGGAAGGCTGCGTGCTGCTATGGAGCAACGCGTCGAGCAGTGATTATTACAGTAATATCATCGCGGCGGTTGCTGAGCGATATAGTTTCGATACAAATGTGCCATGGAGCAAGATGAAGAAGGAGCATATTGATATCATCAAATATGGCACAGGTGATGAAGAGTATGAGGTCGAATTTGCGACAGATAAATTTTCGGGTGAATATAGTACGAAGTTTGAGGGTGTTATGAAAAACATTGAGCGCCGTTATCGCGAGACTGAGTCAGATTTTGTACGAAGTAAGCTGGAAAAATTCATGACGACTGAGTGCTGCCCGAGCTGTAAAGGTAGTCGCCTGCGTCCTGATGTACTCGGTGTGACCGTCGGTGACAAGAACATCATCGATGCGACTCAGCTGAGCATTAGCGATGCTCGCAGCTTCTTTGCAGGACTGCAGCTCACAGACATGCAGATGCATATTGCCGAGATGATCCTAAAGGAGGTCGACGCGCGCCTTGGCTTTCTCGAGAATGTCGGACTGAATTATTTAACGCTCAATCGAACAGCTAATACGCTCTCGGGCGGCGAAGCACAGCGTATCCGTCTCGCGACGCAGATCGGCAGTAAGCTACAAGGCGTCCTGTATGTGCTCGACGAGCCATCTATCGGGCTGCATCAGCGCGACAATGATCGCCTTATCGAGACGCTCGTCGGACTGCGCGATGTGGGTAACACGGTGCTCGTCGTGGAGCATGACGAGGACATTATGCGCTCAGCTGATTATCTGATCGATGTGGGTCCTGGTGCAGGTAAGCACGGTGGTGAAATCATCGGACAGGGCACGCCAAAGGAGCTGATGAAAGATAAGAATAGTGTGACAGGGCAATATCTCGCTGGCAAGATCGCTATCGACGTGCCAGCCAAACGGCGCAAAGGAAATGGCAAAAAAATAAAAATAATCGGTGCGGAGGAAAATAACCTAAAAAAAGTAGATGTCGATATCCCGCTTGGCTGCCTCATTGGCGTGTCGGGTGTATCTGGGTCGGGTAAGTCGAGCTTGATCAATGCCATTCTCGCTAAGAAGCTGGTCAATGACCTCAATAAAGCCAAGCAGCCAGTCGGCAAAGTCGAGACGATTCTCGGCATCAAAGAAAATCTCGACAAGGCAATCACTATCGATCAGTCTGCCATTGGACGTACTCCCCGCTCAAATACCGCGACTTATACGGGTGTTTTCACTGATGTGCGCGAGCTCTTTGCTACGACCTCTGAGGCGAAGATACGTGGCTACAAGGCTGGGCGTTTTAGCTTCAATGTGAAAGGTGGACGCTGTGAAGCCTGCCAAGGCGACGGATTGAAGAAGATTGAAATGCACTTCCTGCCGGATGTCTATGTCCCCTGCGAAGAGTGCAACGGGCGCCGCTACAACCGCGAGGCGCTGGAGATCACCTACCGCAGCAAAAACATTGCCGACGTACTCGACATGACCGCCGAAGAAGGGCTCGAATTTTTTGAGAAACAGCCGAATATTAAAAAGAAGCTGGAGACGCTCGTCGATGTTGGCCTCGGCTATGTCCACCTCGGGCAGAGCGCGACGACCCTCTCGGGTGGTGAAGCTCAGCGTATCAAGCTGGCAACTGAGCTGAGTAAGCGTGCGACAGGTAAGACAATCTACATCCTGGATGAGCCGACGACTGGCCTCCACTTCGATGATGTGAAGCGACTCATAGCCGTACTGCAGCGACTGGTCGATAGTGGCAACACCGTGCTGGTCATCGAGCATAATCTCGATGTATTGAAGAGCTGCGATCATCTCATCGATATCGGCCCGACGGGCGGCGCAGCTGGCGGACAGGTCATGGCGGTCGGCACACCTGAGGAGGTCGCAAAAGTGAAAGAAAGCTACACGGGACAGTATCTAAAGAAAATACTAAAATGATAGAATCACTCACCGAATCACTCACGAAATTTTATGGATTCGATTGGCTCGCATCAATTGGCATTCTTCTCGGCATATTTCTAATTGCCGAAAAACGACGAATAGGCTTTTTGGTGATGGCAATTGGCAGCTTGCTCTGGATAGCATACGCTGTCATTACAGGTAGCGCTGCACAAATCATCTCGAATATTATTCTTGTGATTATTAATCTTTTTGGTTGGTGGAAATGGAAGAAACACACAGCAACAAAATGATAGATTTATTTATTGCATCCTTTACGAAATTTCATGGCATCGACTGGGCCGCGACGGTCTTTCTACTGTCTGGCCTATGGCTCGTCACTGACAAAAGACGTATCGGCTTCCTTATTATGATTACGGGCTGCATGCTCTGGGTCGTGCATGCGCATGCCACGGGCAGCGTGGCGCAGGGCGTATCAAACACTATCTTTGCTTGCATCAACCTCGCTGGCTGGTGGAAGTGGAGAAAGCATACCGCAACACATTAATTTTGGCTTTTTTAAAAAATAAGACCGTAAACTTTGTCAATATTCATTCGGGCATTATAGCACTTGCAGAAGCACTGATTGGCATATTTATTGGCGTCTATCTGCTGCAAGCTGGGTTGTTCATTTGGCAAATCATGTTTGTGTGGTGTCTCATCTTTATCGTTCGCCTTATCTTTCGCCCACTTACACTGCATCTTATTCATCGATTTGGGTTACGACGCGTGATTATATTGGGTACATTCAACTTCTTGCCCATCTATGCCATTCTGAGTCAGGTCAGCGGATTGGATGGATGGCTCGCGGCCTACATTATTTATTATGCAATAAATGACACGCTCTACTGGCTGCCATTTCATACTTATTTTGCAGCTATTGGCTCGAATAATGATCGTGGTCGTCATCTCAGTGTGCGTGAAGCTTTCACGACGCTCGCGGGCATCATTGGCCCTCTTTTATCTGCATTTATTATTAGTTTTGCGGGTTTTCAATCGGTCTTCTCGCTCGCTGGAGGCATCGCCGTGCTTGGCATGCTTCCCTTATTCTTTACGCCAGACATAGATCGCCCAACATACATAAGCGTCAAAGACGCGTGGCAGTCGGTTGATCGACGGGGCTTTGTATTTTTTTTAGGTTACGGCTGGATTTTTATGGGCAGCTTCGTCATATGGTCTTTGATCGTTTTTGAGGTTGCGGGTGATTTACTTGTTTTTGGTGGTCTCTTTACGCTCGCTGCCTTTGCTCAAATGATTGGTGGATTTGCCGCTGGGCATTTTATAGATGCTGGTCATACCAAACTTCTTTACCGACTCGCTATTCTTGCTGTGTTTATTATGCCATTGGTGCGCGCACTATTTAGCACCAGTGTGCCAGCCATCGTCGTGCTGGAGATATGTATCGCTATCGCGCTTGGTTTTGTACTGCCGATTTTGAATACTGTTTTTTATAATCTTTCTCGAAATAGCAGTAATTCACTTTATTTTCAATATTTTGCGGAAACTGGCTGGGATGTTGGTTCCATTATCATTACGGTTATTGCAGCTGGGATTAGCTATTTTGGATTTGATCTTCGTTGGGGCATCGCCGCCACTGTACTTGGCGTGCCAATTGTTGCATATATTCTCTGGCAATATTACGAAGTGGAGCATCACAGCTTGATATCAAAATCATAAAATGTACATTTGACATGTAAGCATATTCAGGTAAGCTCAAGTTCATTTTTTTCTCATATAATATGTCAGAAATACTCACTTCAGAAGCAATAGATATCTCACAGCCAGAAACACTGAGCCCCGAAGGGCAGAAATTCCTGAAAGGATTAAACAGCGCTGGTGTATTTGACTGTGTCGGCACGCTTCCCGAGTCCGAGACGGCTGAACAAGAAGAGATTCGTACTCAATGGCTTGCGGCACGCCAAGCTGAGCGCGCGCGCATTAAGGAGGCGGCTGGGCAAGACGATCCAGTAGCAGCTCAGGGCTGGTAAATTTCGTAGGCTGGGTATCTTGCGCTAAAATACAGCCATGAATCTCACCGAGCTACTCCAACATCAATCCGATCAGAAACTTGCTGCGACGATACTGACACTTGCCGATGCGTCAGCGGCTATTTCGCAAATTATAAAAACGGCCGATGTCGGCAAGGCTGGCACGCAAAACGACTTTGGCGAAGATCAGCTCGCGCTGGACGTGCAGGCTGACAATGTCATCTTCGATGCGCTGCGGAAAGCTGGCACGGTCGCGACCGCCAGCTCCGAGGAGCAGGCCAGCGCTGTTTCCTTGAATGAAGGTGGGCAGTTCGCCGTCGCCTTCGACCCGCTGGATGGCAGCAGTCTCGTCGATGTGAATCTCGCGGTCGGTACGATCTGGGGCATCTGGCCGGGCGCCGAGCTAATCGGACGCACCGGCGCCGAGCAAGTCGCCGCTGGCTACGCGGTCTACGGCCCTCGCACGACCTTCGTGCTGGCTATCGATGATGCTGTTAGTGAGTTTACTTTGCAGGCAGACAGCAGCTGGCTACAGACCGCCGCGAACCTGCAGATCGGTGAGGGTAAGCTCTTTGCACCCGGCAATCTGCGCGCCGCCGCGGACAACGCGGGCTATCGCAAATTAGTCGACTTTTGGCAAAGCGAAGGCTACACGCTGCGCTACTCGGGTGGCATGGTGCCAGATATTAATCAGATCCTGCTGAAAGGTAAGGGCGTCTTCAGTTATCCCGGCAGTGAAGCAGCACCAGCAAAGCTGCGCCTGCTTTACGAATGTGCTCCGCTGGCGAAGGTAATCGAGGCGGCTGGTGGCGCGAGCTCGGACGGCAGCCAATCAATCTTGCAGCTCAAAACTGAGGCTTTCGATCAGCGCGTGCCGGTCTGCCTCGGGAGTAAAGATGAAGTGAAAAGGTTTGAAGAGATTTGTGGCTAAAATAATATGAATAAATGTTTTCGAGTTAATCCGCCAAATTATGAAACGATAGCTTTTATGGATTCAAAAGATCCATCAAAATTTAGTTTGAAATATAGTTTTTCTGGGCTTAAAAATTTCCCAAAAGAATTTATCGAAAAAATTCCAGGAGCAAGTTATGAAATTAGACTAGAGAGAATCCGAGAGGAGTTTTACAAAGATAAGCCATCGCGTCTCACATCAGTATTTGCTTTTTCCGACTTAGATTCAGCTAAAAAGTTTAAAAAATCTGGATGGACTGAAAAAGATGGGCTGATTAGTTCCTATAAAATTATAAAGACCTATTCATCAATTTTTATTGGGGATATGTCATTAACAAATGTTCTCCCAAATCTTTCTAGAGAATGGGGCGAATTTAAAAACAAAAAGGCAATTTTTATTAAAAGTTCGTTAGAAGATAGCTTAGATAGCGTTTGTCATTTTTATTGGCAGGAAAAAACATCAGCTGAAATAGGTCTACATTCACCAGAAAATAATATTCATGAGATATTAATAGACGGAATTATAGAAATAGAAAAAGGGAATCCTATTTGCTAGAGCCTACAAAATTTATGTAGCTTAATTTTTCGTCTCCTCGTCCAGCCCGGTGATGCACCACGCGAAGTGCATCTTCAACAGCTTCTCATGCTCTGCTGGCGTGAAGTACTCTTCTTTTGCTATCAGCCATGCCTGCTGGTCTATCCCCTGCTGCAAAACATATTCACGCACGTACCGCTCAAAGCCTTCCTCAAAAGCAGCGGCGTCTGTCAGCTGACCAGCTTCATTTAATTTGCCGTGGGCATAGCAGACAGCAGCCGAGAGCGTGGAGACGTACTGCTGCCTGCTCACTGGCTCGACTGGCGTGAGCCCCAGGCAGCCCGCAAGGAACAATAAACTAAGTATTGTCATCCCGAACTTGTTTCGGGATCTCGGCAACTTGGAAATCTCACCATTCTGAGATGCTGAAACGAGTTCAGCATGACACGCACTTTTATTTTTATTTTTCATAAAATTACTTCTTGCGTGTCTTAGCGATCTTTAGCATCTCGGGATCCTGCGCGACACGGCTCTCTTCAGGGAAAACTTGCCCCTGATATTTCATTGTCTTCTTACTAGCGTAGTCCACCTCGGCTGGGCTGGTCATCGTCTCGAAGGCAAGCTGGCAGACGCGCATACTGGGGTACAAAGCGACGGGCATGCGATTGATATTGGTGATCTCCAGCGTGATCGTACCGCTAAAGCCTGGATCGACGAAGCCTGCCGTGCTATGCACGATGATGCCGAGTCGCCCGAGGCTGCTGCGTCCTTCGACGCGCGCGACGAGATTGCTCGGCAGGGTGATCGTCTCCAGCGTGACGCCGAGCACGAAGTCATTTGGCTGCACGATGAAGGGCTCCCCTTTCTTTTTTATTTCGATACTGCGCGTGCAGTTCTTGAAGGTGCTGGGGTCAGCTGGATCGAGCACGGCAGATTTCGTGTGCTCGTAGAGCTTGAAATGACTGCCGAGGCGAATGTCGAGCGAGCTCGGGCCGATGTTTTGCAGGTAGGTCTTGTCGGGCGAACCGATCTTGATGTCGCCAGACTTGATGAGGGTGCGGATGTCGCGGTCGGAGAGGATCATGCGGAGAAATTAATTTCGTGAATTTTAGACTATTCCGATACTTCTGCCAGTTTTGTGTGCAGAAAGTCTTTATTCAAGATAATCCACGCGCCCGCGAGCATCGGCAGGAAGCCTGCAACCTGCCACCAGGTCGGTACTTCGCCGAGGATGAAGAAAGCTGCTATCAACGTAATAAAAGGAGAAAAATTTTCGAGACTCACCGCTTTGGCTACTGAGATGCGATGAATACTTTCAATCCAAAATATCTTTGCCAATCCCAAAATAAGCACGCCGCCAATAATCAAAACAGGTATCGCCGCCGCTATATTTGTTTGATGCTCGAACGAGTCGAAGAAAAAGAAAAACGGCAATAGAAATATGCTGCCAAGCAAGCTGCGCACAAAAAGAAGTGTCTCCGCAGAAATAAGTCGTCGTGCCTGCTGCTGATAATAATTACCAATTGGTGCGGTAATCATCGCTAGCAAGATAAGCCAATTGCCCCACTCAAGTGAAAATGACCCCTGAAATAACACAATCGCTGCTCCGACAAGCATAAGAAGTGAGCCAAATAGAGCTTCGCGGGTGTATTTTTCAGTACGCAGCACCAAGCCAAAGAAAATAATTGAAAAGAGTACTTGCGATAAGGCAACAATGCTGCCGCTGCCTGCGGTGGTGTGCGCGTAGCCAAAGAAGAGCAATGTGTAGGTCACGACCACAATATAAAATGTCGTCCATAAAATTGGTCGCCAGGCGGCGCGGATAGATAGTTCGGCAAATCGCTTTCTCGCGAGCATGACCAATCCAAAAAATACACTTGAAATGATTGTCATAGTAACCGCGGTAAAAAGTGCGGTGACATGCTGATACGCCAAAATAGAAACAATTGGAAAAAATCCCCACAGGAGCATGGTGCTTATTGTAAATGCCTCCCCCTGCCGCTCCTTCGAAAGTGTCTGAAACTTTGCTAACACGCGAGCAAGTGTAGCAAAAATATGCTGTGATGTATTGCAGGCTTTGTGCACCAACGTGTGCAGGACTAAGCGCGTATTGCCCCAAGATGATTTGTCTTGAGCGCGCACATGAAATAAAAAAACATCTTGCGTGCCAAGTAGCACTCATCTAGTACAACTTTTCTGCATGAAGTTTTGTTTTGTTGCTCAAGTGCATGACGTCATAAGTAAACACTTGCATATAAAAAATAAAACACGAATCAGGCGCATATTTGTTAGAATAAAAAAAATATTCTTTTCCCTTCCTAATATGTCTGGTCACAGTAAATGGAGCACGATAAAACACAAGAAAGCAGCGACTGATGCGAAGCGCGGCAAGATGTTTTCCAAGCATGCCAAGCTCATCCAGATCGCGGCGCGCGAAGGCGGCAGCGGTGACCCCGAGACGAATGCCCAGCTAGCTACCGCAGTCGAGGCTGCCAAGGCAGACAGCGTGCCAAAGGATAATATCGATCGCGCAGTGAAAAAAGGCTCAGGCGCTGATGGTGGTGAAGCGATGAAAGAACATACTTATGAAGGCTATGCGCCTGGTGGCGTGGCGGTGATGGTCACCGCGCTGACTGACAATGTCAATCGTGCGGTCGCAGAAGTGCGCCATGCTTTCTCGAAAAATGGTGGCAAGATCGCCGAGAGTGGATCTGTCGCTTTTCAATTCACCAAGCGTGGTGTGATCCGTGCCGAGCTGGGCGATCCTTCGACAGACTCAGGACTCAGTGCTGACGATGCCGAGATGGCAGCTATCGACGCAGGCGCAGTCGAGGCAGAAGTCGAGGGCAGCGAGATCACTGTGCAGACTGAGCCGAGTGATCTGATGGCAGCCAAGAAGCAATTAGAGACTGCAGGGCTGAGCGTTCAGTCTGCCGAGTTTGCCTTCATGCCAAATATGACTGTCGAGATCAGTGACCTCGCGCAGGCAAAAGAAATCATGGCAGTACTCGATGCACTCGAGGGACTGGATGATGTGTCGGATATCGCTGCGAATGTAGAATTTACCGATGAGGTGCTCGCAGGATTAGATGCTTAATTACTTTGCAAGAAGGGCTTGGTATTCAGCGAAGAGCTGACTAGCAGCAGCATCGTCACCAGCAGCTTCTGCTTCGGACATTTTTATTTTGAGTTCACGTAGCTGCCCTGTGTGTGACTTCTTCCCAAAGCCGGCTATGAGCTGCTCCACCTCCTGCGTAAGGCGTGGCAGATTAAAAGTGCCGTAATGCTCCTCGGCAACCAAGCGGAGCTTCTCTGCCTGCACTTTGATCTCATCGGATAGCTGTTCATCGCCCAATATTTTCTTATAATTCTCATGTTGTGGCTGCCAATCCCCGATTGATTGCCGTAGCTCAGGCGTATTCAGAATGAGCCCAACGAGTATAGCCTCATGCTCAAAGTGCTCGCGCTCGGGCAGCTGCCTCTCTGCTGCAGTCTGTGTCGGCTGTGACTCACGTGGGAGATGTCGCTGTTCCTCGAGGAGGACCTGCTCGGAGGTGCCGAGCTTTATAGCGAGTTGTTTGATAAATTCTTCGCGTTCGACAGCGGACGCGTGGCAGCGTGCCACGGCGAGCATTTCACGGGCAATCTTCTTTTTTGTCGAAACATCATTTAAATCAGCCGCTGCGTAAACCACCGCGAAGTACCAATCAAAAACAGGCAGCGCTGTCGCAAAGGATTCGGTGAGCAGCTTGCTATCCTGCTGGATGACCTCATCGGGGTCCTTGCAGCCCTCAGTCAGACGCACGACGCGCACGGTGAGATCCTGCTTCAGAGCGAGCTCTATCCCTCGCTGTGTCGATGAGATGCCCGCGGTGTCTGCATCGAAGCAGAGCAGCACGGTCTCGCCCAGCTTCTTTAGTGCAGAGAGATGCATATCGGTCAGAGCGGTGCCACTGCTCGCGACAACATTGCGAAAGCCGGACTGATGACAAGCAAGCACATCCATCTGCCCCTCTACGACGATCCCTTCGCCGCTCTCACGGATGGCCTCTTTTGCCTGCGGATAGCCAAAGAGTATTGCGCCTTTTGTAAAAATCGGTGACTCAGGTGAGTTCATATATTTTGGTTCACCGTCACCGAGTACACGCCCTGTGAAGGCGACGACCTTGCCACGATGATCACTAATAGGAAACATCACGCGACCGCGAAACTTATCAAAGAGATCATCGCCGCCCATCTCCTTCACGCCCGCCACGCCCGCCTCGATGACCTCTTTCTTCTCAAATCCTTTATCAAGCAGCGTTGGCCACAGCGCGTCATAGCTCGCTGGCGCATAGCCCACCTGCCAATCACGCAGCGTATCAGTCGACAGCGCACGACCAGCGACATAGCTCTTTGCCTCCTCGGAGTCGGCCAGTTGCGTCTGAAAAAAGCTCGCCGTCAGCTCATTTATTTCGATTAATCTGTCTTTCTTTTCCTTGCGTGCGCCACCACCAAAGCTGTCGGTCAATGTCACACCGGCCTTGTCTGCGAGCGCTTTTACGGCATCTTTGAAATCAACGCCCTCCAGCTTTTCATAGAGCTTGATCACGTCACCGTGCTCATGGCAGCCAAAACAGTAGGCAAAGCCGCGCTCAGGATTGATAGAAAAGCTCGGTGTTTTCTCCGCATGGAAAGGACAACACGCCTTGAAATGCTTGCCCATCTTCTTTACCTCGATATAGCCTGACAGGAAATCGACGAGGTCAATGCGGGATTTTATTTCTTCGATAGGGTCCAAAAACGTACGTAGTGATAGTCGAGGCGGCTATTTTAGCAGACAGCTGTGACTATTGAATATTAAACAGTATTCGACTATACTTTTGCCAACTTTTTACTCTTTAATTTTTATTCAATAATGACTGCAACAGCAAAAAGCCCCATGGCGGATCTCATCGCAGATGAGAAAGCTATTCCCCTGCCACCACGTGCAGGTGAACTGGTGACGGGTACCGTCGTCAGCAAGCGAAATAATAAGATCCTCGTCGAAATTGGCGATGCATATACTGGCATGATTTCTGGTCGCGAAGTGGCTGATGGCATGGACACCGCCAAGAACCTCGAGGTCGGTGATGCTGTCGAGGCTTTCGTCGTCGAAGACGAAAACGAGCTCGGCCACTATGTCCTCAGTCTGCGCAAAGCAGGTCGCGAACGTGCATGGGATGAGCTCACTCGCCTCATGGAAAATGGCGAGGCTATCGAAGCTCGCATCAAGGAAGCAAACAAAGGTGGCCTCATGAGTGAGATTGCTGGCATCCGTGCGTTTATCCCTGTTTCGCAGCTCACGCCTGAGCATTACCCACGTGTGAACGGCGCAAACGCAGCTGAGATCCTCCATCGCCTCCAGAGCTACGTTGGTGAGAAGTTCACTGTGAAGGTCATCAACGTCGATAAGGAAAATACAAAGCTGATTCTGTCTGAAAAGGCGGCACTCAGCGAAGTACGTGGTGTCGAGCTCAAGAAGCTATCTGTCGGTCAGACGGTGAAGGGTAAGGTCTCGGGTATCGTTCACTTTGGTGTCTTCCTCCTCTTCAATGACTGTCTCGAAGGTCTCGTGCATCTCTCTGAGATTGCTTGGGGTCATGTCGCAGATCCTGCTGCACACGCACGCATCGGTGAGGAAAAAGAGGCTGTAGTCATCGGTATCGAGGGTGACAAGATCAGCCTGTCTATCAAGCGCCTCCTTCCCGATCCATGGGAAGAGCTGGTAGCTGACTACGAAGTCGGCGACACGGTGAAGGGCACAGTCAATAAGATCACACCATTTGGCGCATTCGTTAGTCTGAAGGAAAACCTCAATGGTCTCATCCACATCTCTGAGGTCGCACAAAAGGAAGGTGACGATGGCATGGAGGTCGATCTCGAGATCGGGCAAGAGGTCGAGGTAAAGATCATCAGCATCGACACAGCTGAGCATCGCCTCGGTCTGAGCTATAAGAAGGACGAAGAATAATCTTTAGATAGAATTACTAACTAAAAAGACCCTGCTAAAGCGGGGTCTTTTGTTCAATAGATGATACATTACTGCATCGCTTCCCACTGCTGCATCACACTATCGTGGAGTTTCTTTTTGAAGACATTGATGTCGAATGAGTCGGCATGCTTCTGAATAGACTTCTTTATCCAGCGATGCGTCGTTGCGCGTTGCATGGCATCTGCCAAGCTGCTAACGGTCTGCTCGGCAAAGAGAATGCCCGTGCGATTTGGAACGACGGTCTCCAGCGCGCCGCCCGCGCGGAGTGCCACGACGGGGCGACCGCAGGCTTGTACTTCCACCGCAGTCAGCCCAAAGTCCTCGACCTGCGGGAAGATGAGCGCCTGACACTCGCCGTACATGCGCTGCAGCTGTGCTTCGGATACTTTGCCCATAAAGGTCACGTGCTTGCCCGCCATGCCACGTAGACGTGCTTCCTCGGGCCCTGTGCCAACGATGCGCAGTTTGACCCCCAGCACGTTGGCAGCCTGAATAGCGAGATCAAATCGCTTGTAGGGAATGAGCCGCCCAACGGCGAGAAAGTAATTTCCTGTCTTTTCCGCCAGATTATAATTAATCGTATCGACGGGCGGATGAATAACTTCTGCGTCCCGCTGATAATATTTTTTGATGCGCTTTGCGACAAAATGCGAGTTACCGATGAAGTGATCGACGCGATCAGCCGCACAGCGATCCCACATACGCAGGTCACGCAGCTGCCCTGGCACGATCAGTCGCTGCCACCACGACAGCTTGTGCAGGCTCTGGAAGCTGTGACAGTCATCCCAGAGTACTCGATTTGGCGTGTGACAATAGCAGGCATGTAGCGTCGTTGCCTTCGTAATAATACCCTTGGCGCAACCCGAGCTGCTCGAGCTAACGACGATGTCATAGTCATCCAGATCGAGACTCTCGATAGCTGCTGGCATAAATGGCAGCGTGTAGCGATGATGCTTCGCGGCAAAAGGCCACCGCTGCAAATAGCTCGTACGGATATCTAGGCTCTGCCAGTCTTTGAAATTCTCTGGTCGATGGAGCGTGGTATAGATCGGTGCGTCTGGCCATATCTCATGCATTGCCCAGACCACACGCTCTGCTCCACCCATATCAGTGAGCCAGTCGACAACGATCGCTACTTTCGGCTTTTTATTTACTTTGCGCTTTGGCATGCAAGGAGTTTAACTTAGTCTTCCACACGGAGCACGACGACCTTTTCTGCCATACAGCGGAGCCGGTTTAGCTCGCGGACAGCATGTCGTATCTTCTGCTCTTCGGCAGGATGGAGTACGACAGCCAGTGGCACTGCCTGCGTGAATTCATGTAAATCCAACTGAAGCATATCGCGGATACTGAGATGATTCTTCGTGAGCACTGTCGAGATAGCTTGCACAATACCCGGCTGATCTTTTACGGCAAAGCGCAGGTAAAAGCCGCTCGTTGTCTCGCCGATTGGTGAGATTGGCAGCGTCTGCATGTCCCCTTCCTGCGTGCCGAGATTGGGGACACCTGTCATCCTGAGCTTGTCGAAGGATAATCTGTCGTACTTCGACTGGCTCAATATGACAGATCGCGCAGCCTCGACCACATCACCCACGACAGCGCTAGCCGTTGGCAGACTGCCTGCACCTGCACCCACGAGTGTGACATCCCCTGCCCCAGCTGCATGCAGCTGTACAGCATTGGTGCTGCCATCGATCTTCGCAAGGAGATGATCTGCCGGCAGTAGCGTCGGTGCGACGCGCAGCTCCAGAGCCTGTCCTGCCGTGTGCCCATTGGATAAGCCTGTCGAAGGGCCAGCCTTTGCCTGCTTGGCGACCGCGATCAACTTGATCACACGTCCGAGTTTCTCAGCAAAACTGAAGTCTGCAGCAGACAATTCGGTGATGCCCTCGATATGCACTTTCTTAAAATTCACTGTCGTACCAAAAGCAAGCGATGCAAGCAGTGCGATCTTGTGTGCGGTATCGCCGCCACTGATATCCAATGTAGGATCAGCCTCGGCGTAGCCAAGCTGCTGTGCCTCCCGGAGCGTCGGTGCAAAGTCTACGCCCTCTGCGGCCATCTTGGTCAGGATGAAATTGCACGTGCCATTGAGGATACCAAATACGCGATCAATCCGATCGCCGGCGAGGTCTTGCTTGATCGTACGCACGACAGGGATCGCTCCGCCGACTGCAGCTTCGAAGAGCAGCTGCACACCGTTCTTTTCCGCGAGCTGAAATAGCTTATCTCCACGCTCAGCGAGCAGCGCCTTGTTCGCCGTCACGACATGCTTGCCATTTTCCAACGCAATCTTTACGAGGTCATACGCGACCGTCGTCCCACCGATGAGCTCGACGACGATATCGATAGCCGGATCAGCCGCCAGCGCAAAACCGTCTTTTACGAGCTGCGTGCTTTTGGGCAGCTTCAGTTTTTTTGCATTCGCAAGCGAACGATCGGCGACTGCCGCGAGCTGTACGCGCGCGCCGACACGACCAGCGATATGTTTCGCATGTTTGGTCAGCAGCTGGCACACGCCCGACCCGACCACGCCGCAACCGACGACGCCTACCTTGATTGTATTCATAATGTATTAGTTAATCCCTGGCACAGGGAAGCCAGCAGCTTTTTCTTCGACCTCTTGTTTGATAGCCGCGAGCGCAGCATCATCATTCACGGCTGCTGCGATCTCGTTCATCTTGGCTGCGAGCCAGACCATGTCGTCCTCGATCATGCCGCGTGTCGTGATAGCTGGTGTGCCGAGACGCACGCCACTCGGGTTCATCGGTGGATTAGGATCATTCGGGATAGTCGACTGACTGGCCGAGATGCCCGCTTTGTCCAGTGCATCAGTATAGTCTTTGCCGCCGATCTCCTTTTTACGTAGGTCGACCACCATGAGGTGATTGTCCGTGCCGCCCGAGACGATGTCAAAGCCATGCCCGATCAGCTCGTTCGCGAGCTTTTGTGCATTCTTTACAACCTGCTCTTGGTAGGTCTTGAATTCTGGCTTCAGCGCCTCACCCATCGCGACTGCGATAGCAGCGATGATGTGCTCGTGTGGACCGCCCTGTAGTCCTGGGAAGACTGCGCGATTGATCTTCTTCGCGATCTCCTCGTCATTACTCATGATCAGCGCACCGCGTGGACCACGCAGTGTCTTGTGTGTCGTCGTCGTCACGACATCGAAGCCATGATTGAACGGTGAATCTATAACGCCCGTCGCGACCATGCCAGCGACGTGTGCAATATCTGCAAAAGTCAGCGCGCCGATCTCATCAGCGATTGCCTTCATCTCTGCCCATGGGAAATCACGAGAGTATGCAGAGAAGCCTGCCACAATCATCTTTGGCTTGTGCTCGCGTGCAAGTACTGCGAACTCCTCCATGTCGATACGACCATCATCGCCACAACCATATTGGATGAAGTTGTAGGTCTTGCCCGTGAAGTTCACTGGATGGCCATGACTGAGATGCCCACCATGATCGAGCTTTAGCCCGAGTACCGTGTCCCCTGGCTGAATCAGCGCAAAGTACACTGCGAGATTGGCAGGGCTGCCCGAGAGCGCCTGCACATTGGCAAAGCCACAGCCAAAGAGCTGCTTCACGCGTTCGATGGCGAGATTCTCCAGTTCATCCACGACATGGTTGCCACCGTAGTAGCGCTTGCCAGGATAGCCCTCGCTATATTTGTTTTGGAAGGCGGATGCCATCGCCTCCAGTACTGCTGGTGATACATAATTCTCACTGGCAATCAGCTCCAGCTCGTGTTTTTGTCGCTGCTCTTCTTTGCCGATGAGCCCGTGAACCGTCGCGTCTGCGTCTGGAAGGAAGGTGTAATCCATAAAAAAGATATTAAGAACGTGACTATTCTAAGATCTTTTGTTAGAGTACGACACTGTAAAAAAGTTGTTCAATGGAACTGCCGCATGAAATCCCGATGCTGAATGAAGACCTGCCCTGGGCTGCTGCCGTGCAGATCAAATCTGTTGGTGATTTTTTGCCAGCAATACTGGGGCTTATTGACTGCGAGGGCTGCATGCCCGATGGCTGTACGCACGATACCTGCCAGCCAAAATACAAGGCAGTAAGTAATGGTCAAGACCTCATCATCTTCGTGCAGAATATCATGGATGGACATAGACTCATGCTAAAGATCAAGAGGACTGCACCCAGTCTACAGGCAGAGCTGACGATCGATCCGCGTGGCGTACGCAGCCAAATCTGTGGTGCGCTCTTTGATGGCATGGTCGCCGAGGGAAATTTATAACGAAAACACGCTCCCGACTGACTGATCCCATTCATCCATCGGAACTTTTTTTACGAGTTGGCATGGTAGTGCGAGTGAGACTGTCTCGATGTCACCCTGAGCTTGCCGAAGGGCTACCAGCTCTCGATCATAAAAGCCGCCGCCATATCCCAGTCGTCCACCAAAGCTATCAAATGCCACGCCTGGCACGAGTAAAAAAGATAGCTCAGTGATGTCGACTGTCGGTAGCCCGGCTCGCGGCTCACGGATGCCAAAAGCCCCCAGCTCAAGGTCATTGAGACTCGTGACTACGTGCCAGAGTAGCTGACTCGGCTCTTTCAGCGTACGCGGCAAGGCGACTCGCTTCCCTTCACTCAGTGCCTGCCCGATGATCACATCCGTATTTACCTCATCTGGTGCCGATGCGAAGAGCCCAACTACCTCCGCCTGCTGCCATGTAGACAACGCAAAAAGCTGCTCAGCTAGTTCGGCAGATTGTGCAGCTCGATCAGCTGTAGGCAAGGCACGACGTGCAGATAATATATCTTGCCGAAGCTGCTCTTTTTCAGCTGACAGGTTCATTTATAGTAAATCAGAAATATGCTTTTTCTCCTTTTCTCGGCGTACATGATCCGCTACGAGATTCGAAAGTATCTCCTTCAGTGCATCTTCGCTTTCGAGTGCGTGCTCATGTGAATACGCCTCCTTCGCAAGCAACACCTGCCGCTCAGCCTCCAGCGGATCAGCAGCGTGACTCAGCCAAATGCGCTCTTCCTCGGCGCCTTCCTTGTCGACAAAGAGTGGGCCAAAATTTAGCATGGTCGACCAAAAGCCCGTCTTTTCATAGATCACGCCAGCGACCGTCTCAAAGTCTGCGCGATGAGAAGACTTATCAAAGATGCCCCGCCAATCCAGTCCAATGATACCCATGCTCGTGATGAGGATGACATCGAAATACCAATCGACAATGCGATAAAGAAAAACCAGAAATCCTAATACGACCCACGCGAGGAAGATCAGCTGCGCTGGCGGAAAGACAAGGTAAAATAAAATTGGCAGCAGAATGCCAAAGAAAGCAGCCTTCGTAGCTGCGGTGTAGACCGCCCACCAATGCTGATGTACGGCGTAGAGCAGTCGCTCGCCATGATGCAGGTGTCCGTTAAAGAGGAGTCTATCGAGTATCACATGCTCATTCTCTCGAAAATATGGCTTCTTGTAAAATAGACTGTAGAACTATAAACTCGCCCGCAATCAACTATGCCATTCCCCCGCAAAAAAAAGACCGGACGAAACAGCGCCAGCTTCCCGCGCACCACTGCCGAGTGGCAAGAGGCAGCAATTGATTTTGTCGTAGATGTCGTCGTCATCTTCCTCGTTGTCTTTCTCATCATCCGCCCCTTCATCATTGCGCCGTTTCAGGTAAAGCAGTCTAGTATGGAGCCAAATGTGCATGACAGCGAATATATCCTCGTTAGCAAGCTCCCCTACAATTCAGTTGTCGGCTGGAAGAGCTACCAGCGCGGCGATATTCTCGTCTTTCAGCCGCCGACCGATACCGAGACCTATCTCATCAAGCGCATCATCGGCACCGCTGGCGACACGGTACGCATCCATGAGGGCTATGTTTCATTGCTCAATGATGAGACAGGTGAGTTTGAACAACTCGATGAGAGCTACCTCGCCCCACGCAACCTCGGCAACACCTGCATGAATCCGATCGGTCAGACCTGTTCGGCAAGTAGTAAAAAGGAAATTCATGATTTCCTCGTGCCAGATAGCAGCTATTTCGTACTTGGCGATAACCGCCTCGCCAGTCGTGATGCCCGTGGCTGCTTCCAAAGCCGCTGTATCGATGAAGAAGATCGCTATCTCATTGCAGATGATATAGAAGGTCATGCATGGACTGTCTTCTTCCCGATTACGCAGGCGCGCCTACTTGGAAAATAATTATCATGACTTACGCACTTCTGCGCGCGCAGCTATTTCCTCGGGCGATAGTTTCAGCCTCGTCGCTTTTCCAGCTTTATCGACATACATCGCCTTATCAGCCTGTTCTTTTAGGGCACCAAAATTAAGGTCTGGATCGTTGCTGCACGAAAATGTTGCCGCGCCAACCGATGCGCCAACTTTATAACCATTCTCCAGACCGTATGCAATGATGGCATCCTGCACCTTTTTGGCGATAGCCGCAGCGCCTGCAGCATCTGTGCCTGGCAAGAGCAGCATGAGTTCATCTCCGCCCATGCGCGCTGCGACATCAGCCTTTCGGGTCACGCTGCCAGCTAGCAATGCGGCTGTATTGATGAGTACCTCGTCGCCAATACTGTGTCCGTGCGTGTCATTTATAAATTTAAAGAAATCAAGATCAACAAAGATAGCTGAGACGGGAATGCTAATTCCATGCTCCTTTTCCAAGCGTTGGTGATCGCTGAGCTGCTGCTCAAAAGCATGTTGAATGCCAGCGGTATTCTCTAATTTAGTTAGCTCATCAACGCGACTTGATTCAATAGCATCGCTTAATTGTTGTTCTGCGGTATCTGCTCGCAGTTCTGCTGCTTTTCGAGCTTTCTGTTCTTTTAACAATAAATAATTAATTGCCTCTAAATCTGACGCCTCAACTGGTCGCAATGTGTCAGTCAGCCTACCTCGTGTTTCTGGAACAATATGAGTAGTTTTAGCAGACTCTGGATCATCGCCTCCGCCAATGCTAAGATCGCCAGAAGAGCTTCCTATTCTGTCTCCAGCACTATCATTATCTCCAAAAGAGCCGTCTGCATGCAAATCATCAGCAGGATCTCCACGCTGACGTCGATCTATATTTCCAACATCAGCGCCGCCGTGCTCGGGCATATGCATTTCTGGTGGCGGTGCACCTGGCTCACCACCTTTCCCGAGATTTCCTATTGATCCTTCCATTTTGTGTTTTTTGATATATATTTCGTATCATTTTATCACAAAATGGCTCTTTTTACCAACTTTATAATCCGCCGAGATCAGCTAATGCGCGACGGAAACGACGCAGTGTCTGCTCGATATCCCCTGCTTTGGGTCGCGATGCAATATCGTGCGCTATCTGATTACGCAGCTTATGCGCTGCCCAGACAGCATTTTGATCGGAAAACTTTGGCCCCGCCTGCTTTAGCTTATCCCCGAGGCTGCCCGTGAAGCCATGCTTGCCGAGTGCGAAGTCGAGCAGCTTGTCTGCCTCGATGACGGCGTGCGCGTCACCTGCTAGCTCAATATTTGTCCAGCGTTCGGCGATGATTCGTTTGTCCGCGCTGGAAAGGACAGGCCGTCTGCGGCGATACCATATCCAGCCGATGAGCAGTGCATCAAAAAGAATAAAGAGAGCAAAAGCGATAAAAAACCAATTATCCATAAAAAGTGGTTAAGCGCCGCGGAGCTGATGCATATGCATCATGCGTTGCGCGATGAGTGCGTCGGTACCGATATCACGTCGGTGTGCGAGCGGACCCTCGACGGCCTGTGCACCTGCCTCGGCAATGCGCTCGGCTGCTGCGAGACTGTCGGCGATACCGACGAATGCCAGCGCACGGCTGGTGCCAGTGGTGATCGTACCAGCGTCATCCATATTCACGGCGGCATAATACAGACGGCAGCCATCAGGCAAGCTAAAAATTTTGATCTCCTCGCCGCTGCGTGGTTCATTTGGATATCCTTCGGGAACGGCATATTTCACGACAGTCGCCTGCTGCTCGAATTCGAGTGGAAGATCAGCCAGCGTACCAGCAATGATTGCCTGGCAGACAGCGACGAAGTCTGTCTTGAGGATAGGTAACACGTTCATCGCTTCAGGATCACCAAAGCGCGCATTGTACTCGATGAGCTTCACCCCATCGGCAGTCGCGATGAAGCCGCCATACATGACCCCTTTGAAGTCTTCACCTGTCTTATCCTTGAGTGCATGCAGCATTTGCTTGGTAATATCACGTGCTGCGTCGAGGTCATCTTGTGTCAGGAATGGCAGGCTGCCGTGCTCGTCGGAGTAGGTACCCATGCCGCCTGTGTTTGGCCCCTTATCCCCTTCGAAGGCACGCTTGTGATCCTGCTCAGCGGGTGTCGCTGCTAGTGTCGTGCCATCGGTGAGGAACATAAGGCTAAACTCCTGTCCGATGAATTTCTCCTCGACAACGACTGAGCCATCTACTTCGATGCACTGCATGGCGAAGTGTAGCCCGTCCTGCGTGCCTGCGAGATGATCACCTGTAACTTTCACACCCTTGCCGCCACAGAGACCGTCTGCCTTCACCACGAATTCACCACCAAGATTCTCCATGAATGCGCGTACGAGCTTCTCGACATCTTCGCGAGTAACATCCTCATCCCATTTTTTGAATGACATGAATTGAGGACAACCTGGAATGCCATAGTCGGTCATTAGCAAGCGGGTGAATGCCTTACTGCCCTCTAGCTGTGCGAGTTCCTTGGTCGGAGCGACACAGGGCACGCCGAGGCCAGCGAGGAAGTCCGTCACGCCAGCGACGATCGGCCCCTCGGGACCCGCGATGGCAAAGTCAGGCTTTTCAGCCTCGACGACTTTCTTTAGCTTTTCAAAATCTTCAAGCGAGTCGGTCATTACCATCTTTGCGCCCAGTCGGAGTAGGCCAGGATTCACCGCCGTACCAAAAACGAGCAGCTCGGGCTGCTGTGGACTGCGCTGGCAAGCTTCGGCGATTGCATGCTCACGGGCACCATTTCCGATGATCAATATTTTCATTCGATGAAATTAAAGTAATGTCATTTGTCCAGCACCTTCCTTTGGCTTGCTGTTGGTACGCGCCTTTTCTGCTGCGGCGAGATAGCTTTTCGTTACTTCCCGCGTTGGATATTTGCCAGTGAAACAAGCTGTGCAATATTTCGGAATCTTTGGATTACCTACAAAACAGCTAGTGAGCAAATCCTTGAGAGGTAGATAAAAGAGTGCATCAGCTTTGAGCTCTTTGCGCACCTGCTCGGTCGTCAGTCCGCTAGCAATCAGCTCCTTCTTCGTCGGCATGTCTACACCATACACACAGGGGCTAACCAGCGCGGGACTAGCGGAGGCGAGATAGACTTTCTTCGCGCCAGCCTCACGAACCATCGCGATGATCTGACGAGCAGTATTACCACGGACGATCGAGTCATCTACGAGAAGGACATTTTTCCCACGCAGCTCCAGCTCCATCGGGATCAGCTTGTGGCGAATTGATTTCTTTCGCTTCTCCTGTGTTGGCATGATGAATGTCCGCGCGATATAGCGATTCTTCATCAGCCCTTCACGGTAACGCACACCCAGATCATTGGCGACCGTGAGTGCAGCGGTACGACTCGTGTCAGGCACGGGCACGACCACATCAATCGGCAAGTCAGCTTTCGCAACCTCTGCTGCGAGATAGCTACCCGCACGCAATCGAGCTTTGTATACCGACACCTGATCTATGAGAGCATCAGGACGTGCGAGATAGACATGCTCGAAAATACACGGTGACCAGTTTGGTTTGGTACAGCTCGAACGATGCATCTTACCCATCATATCTATAAATACCGCCTCGCCCGGTTGCACATCCCCAAGGAAGTCATACGCGAGCGTCGTCATGGATATGTTTTCGGAGGCAAACATGTATTCATCTTGCGTTCGTCCTGCACGCCGACCGACTCCCAGCGGACGCAAGCCTGATGGATCACGGAAGGCAAGCATGCCCTGCCCAGCGATGAGAATGACCACAGCATAGGCGCCACGTATTTCTTTCATCGTCTCGCTGACTGCGGCAAACAGCTTCTTTGGCTGTATCTTTTTTAGCTTTTGCTTCCAGAGCTGGTCAGCGAAGACGTTCAAAAGAACTTCGGAATCAGAGCTCGTATTCAGATGACGGACGCCTTTGGCATTTATCTTTTCTCGTAGCGATTCTGTATTTGTCAGATTACCATTGTGCACAAGTGCTAAGCCAAACGGTGCATTCACATAAAACGGCTGCGCCTCGCGTACATCATAGCTGCCTGCCGTCGGATAGCGCACATGACCAATGCCGATATTTCCCTGCAAGCGCTCGACATCACCACGACGAAAGACGTCACGTACGAGTCCATCGCCACGCTTTGAGTGATATTGGCTACCATCAAATGTCATGATACCTGCTGCGTCCTGCCCACGATGCTGCAAGGTACTGAGACCGTCATAGATATCGCCAACGACTGGATGGGTACTCGAGATACCAATAATGCCACACATAGATGGGGAAGATAAGGAATTTAAATATCTGTCGAACGACGACGTGGCATATCGGACTCAGTGGCACGCTCGGCACACAGGATGACATTCTCCATGAGCATGGCTACCGTCATCGGCCCTACGCCACCTGGCACTGGTGTGATGTAGCTCGCCACTTCTTCGACTGCCTCAAAATCAACATCGCCAACGAGCTTGCTCTTCACTTTGCTACAGCCAACATCGATCACGATAGCACCCTCTTTTATCATATCTTTTTTGATCAGCTCTGCTACACCCGTCGCCGAGATGACGATATCTGCGAGCCGCGTGTGAGCAGCGAGATCATGGGTGAACTGATGACAGACCGTGACAGTCGCATCTCGATTGATCAGCATCATCGCCATTGGCTTGCCGACAATATTACTATGCCCAACCACGACAACCTCTTTGCCTGTCAGATCAATCTCATAATGATCAAGAAGTCTCATGATGCCCGCTGGTGTCGCAGGTGCGAGCGCTGTAGGAATATTGAGGATATTACGTCCATGATTTCCTGGGTGAAATCCATCGACATCTTTGCTCATATTCACTGCCGCCAGTACAGCAGTCTTATCAATATGTGCTGGCAGTGGTAGCTGCACGATGAAGCCATGGATATCATCTCGTTGATTGAGACGCGCGATGCCGAGGAGCAACTCATCTGTCGTCACCGTCTCGGGAAATGCATGCTCTTCAAAGTGAATGCCAACTGCTTCGGCTGCTCGCTTCTTTTGTCCGACGTATGAGGTGCTCGCTGGATCCATACCGACGAGAATCACCGCGAGACCAGGCGTCGCATCGAGTGCATCTGCACGAGACTTGAGATCAACAAGTATCTCGGTGGCGAGTTTCTTGCCGTCGAGTATCTGAGCTGCCATGCGTGGAGGAAGATAAAAGATGAAAAATCCAAATAATGGATGCGCGTAGTTTAACAACCTTTGTCATGAAGCGGAAGCTGTGTCATGAACACTAAAATAGATACATGAGACGAAAAACTACTAACGTTTAGCCAAGTCTTTTCGACTTAGCTGGTCAGATCGCCAATCATCGTAACCCCGCACGCTTCATGCGCTGGAATGAACGCAAGCGCTTGCTCAATCAATTCAACGGCGGCTTTTTGCTGGATGGTAAGGTAGGGCGACTGTCGCGCAAAGTTTCGTTTCAATCCATCCTAACGGTCGGCGGCATGGGCACGGGCAAGACCGCCAACCTCATCATGCCCAACTTGTTGACGGCGGATAATTGCTCGCTGGTCATCACCGACACGTCGGGTGAACTGTATGAGCAGACATCGGGCTATCTGGCTGCGCAGGGTTACGACATCAAAGTCCTCAACCTGATCGACCCCAGCCAAAGCCACGGCTACAACCCATTGGCAAACGTGATGAGTTACGCCGATGCGGAGCGCATCGCCCACATCCTGACGAAGGGTGCGGGTGGAGGCGGACATGCCAACGAGCCGATCTGGGACGACGGGGCAAAGCGGCTGGTGCGCATTCTCGTGCGCGCGCTTAAAAACAGTCCCAAGGGCGAAACGGCAAGTCTGGTGGATGTGCTCTACTGGCTCAATCATTTTGACGCCCATGCTGGGGGCGACAAGCTGAACAATTTCATCATCAACAACACGCTGGACGACAGAGCAACGTTCGAGGACTACCAAGGCTTCACCACCACGTCGCCCGAGAAGATGATGCTGTCGTTCGTCTCCACCGCCGCGACATCGCTGGCGCTGGTCGGCAATTCGGACATCGCCCAAGTCCTGACCAAAAACGAGTTCGACTTTGCAGCGTTAAAAGAACGCAAAACCGCCGTGTACGTCCTCGTCCGCCAGCAAGACATGGACGCCTTTGGCTTCATCCTCTCATTGTTCTACACGGAACTCTGCAACACGCTTTTGCAAGACCGTCGGGGCAAGCTGCCCGTCTACCTTTTCTTGGATGAATTCGGGCACCTTAAAATTCCGGGCTTCGACACCTTCGCCACCACCGCCCGAAAATACAAAGTGGGCTTCTGGCTCATCGTGCAATCGTTGGCGCAACTCGTAGACAAATACGGCGAGCAAGGCGCAAGAACCATTCTCGGCGGCATCGGCACGGAAAGCTATTTCGGGGGTATGGACCTGGACACAGCCAGAAATATCTCAGGCCGTCTCGGCACCGCATTTCACCTGAACTGGCTTAATGTCTCCGCAGGACTACACGAAAAACAACTCATGCGCCCAGATGAACTGATACGGCTAAGTGATAATGATTTGCTGGTGCTGCACGCCAACCGTGACCCTGTGAGGTTGCGGACTGTGCCGTATTATAAGCGGGGGGATTTACGAAACAAGAGTAGTGCTGGAATGGCTGAGTTTGCGAAAACGGAATAAAATCAAGTACTCTTTTCGTAACTTGAGGGAACTAGGACCTTACGTCAATTCATTTTAAGAGTTAAACCAGTCTTCGTCATCTAGGAAAGTTTCATATGTTTTTTTTGAATGTGGCGGTATTTTTTTTCGGCCCAAATAATCGTGCAATTGAACAAAAGTTGCAAATTCAATAGAATCTTCACAAAACCACGTAGCTTCACATTCGTAGCACAAAAAAATTGTTCGGTTTGTTGCGCCGACATATACCTTTTTAATCCAGTTCTGATTGCAGCGAGGGCATTCAATTTTCATCATTCACCTATTGGGGATACGCAGTAATTACATCATGTGTTGTAGTATCGACAATAATTCGCACTTTAGTTTCTCCATCAATACCAATTGGTCTGCCTAAGTCTACCACAAAAGCGTTTGGATCATTTAGTTCTGGGGTGCCACGTTTTAACCACGCCTCATCGACCAAATCTAATGCATCATTACCCTGCACATTAAATACTGTATGTTGAGCTTTGTCTGGATTAGGAACAGTGTGATCAAGAACATGATAAACGCGGTTTCCAAAATTATCAAAGGGGGGATTTGAGGAGTAGAACAGAGGCTGCTCCAGAGGGGGTGCCCATCATAGAATGAAAGGAGTAGCAGTGAAAATAAGGCCTAAGGCATGGAAATATATTTGGATGTTAACGAACGCTGGCTTCAGTCACAACACTACAATTAACTAATTCCAAAATATTCTATAAAATTGGAAATATATTCTTTTTTTCTTACATCATCTTCTTCTAGATATAATTCAGACAGTATTGACTTAACATATCCTACATCCTCTCGCTGAAGCATTTGAAATTCCGCTCCAACACTCTCCATGATCTTAACTAAAAAATCACTGTCAACCAAAGCTTCATCAGCACATTCAAGTGCATATAGCTGATTTACTAAACACTTTATGAGAATATTTGGTAATAAGTTTTTCATTCTGGAGTTATTCTAACATCAATATTATTTATATTTAATTCATCAAATATTTTTTGCGCCCTAGCGGCTTGCTTTGAATCCGGCACTTCCCACCCCCCCGTTCGGTCAAGTCTTTTCGACTTGACCGTCTAAGGTCACACTCATTCTAGCAGATCAATCAGCTCTGTATTGTCTCGCTCGTACAATCGAGCCGAACTCCAGCAATATTGTGCTGCGTCATCTACAATACCAGCACGTACAGGATTTTCATGCAGATAATTCATCTTTTGCCTGAGAAAATGATCGCTATGTAATTCTACTGCGCCATCATCATGAATCCAAAACTGATACTGGACATTCACCCCACTCTGCCTACCAGCGATGTGCAGTACTGGCAGTATCCAATCCCTGTTTTCTTTATTTTTAATATATTGAATGATCTTCTGTGCGGTAAATTTTTTGAAATCACGGATAATACTCCAAAGAGGAATGTCATCCCGCCCTGCACTTGCAATAAGGTGCATATGATTCGTCATAAAAACAAAGGCATGTAAACGTAAACCCTTTTCTCTACGGCAATATTGTAGGCTATCCCAAAGCAGTTGAAAATAAATTGGCTTGGTAAAAATATTTACCCATTCGACAACCGTAAAGGTAAGAAAATATGGCACGCCAGCATTTTTCGATTTATATGGTTTCGTCATATAAAAATGATAATGAGTAATTGCACTTTTTAAGTTTTTCTTACATATCAAGCAGCCAAGTCGAAAAGACTTGGCTGAGCCAAAAACAGACGATATCCATTTACTTCACTACCACCGTCTTCACATTCACAAATTCACGAATACCATCACGAGATAACTCGCGACCGTAGCCACTGCGCTTTACGCCGCCAAAGGGCATACGCTGATCCGAAGCGGTGAATCGATTGATAAAGATAGCGCCACTATCAATCCGAGCAGCCATAGATTTCGCCGTTTCGATATCTGCGGTGTGAATAGAACCACCGAGACCAAAGTCCGTGGCGTTAGCGATCTCGATCGCCTCGTCGTCAGTGTCGAATGAAATGACCGTCGCCACGGGCCCAAAAGTCTCCTCCAGCCAGAGCCGCATGCCAGGCGCGACATCGGCAACGATGGTCGGCTGCATGAAGCAGCCCATCTCCCCGATTACCTCCCCGCCAGTCACCAGTCGCCCGCCAGCGGCGACCGTGTCGTGCACCAGCCCGAGTAATTCTGTACGAGACTTTGCATCGACAATCGGTCCCATTTCGGTCGTCGGGTCGATCTGGTCGCCAACCTTTGTTTTTTCAAAAGCCTCTTTGAGTCGGGCAATGAAATCCTCGTAAAGTGAGCTATGTACGATGAATCGCTTCGCGCAGATACAGCTTTGTCCCGCATTCTGCAGACGACCAGTCACTGCATTTGGCAGTACAACATCAAGATCAGCATCGGCACGGACGATAAAAGGATCACTGCCGCCGAGCTCCATGACGGTCTTTTTTATTTCCTGCCCGCAAATACTTGCGACGCTCGCGCCCGCTGGCTCGCTACCTGTCAGCGTCGCTGCGCGCACACGTTTATCACGCAAGATCGGCTCCACCTTTCGTGCACCGATCAAAAGCGTTTGGAAGACACCCGCTGAGAAACCCGCGTCGCGGAATGCCTCTTCGATAGCCAGCGCGCACTGAGGCACGTTGCTCGCGTGCTTCAGCAGACCGACATTCCCTGCCATCGCGGCTGGCACGGCGAAGCGGAAGACCTGCCAAAAGGGATAATTCCACGGCATGACCGCCAGCACCGCCCCGATCGGATCGAAGCGGACATAGCTTTCGCTATTTTCTGTTTTTACAATCTCGGGCGCAAGGAATGCCTCGGCCTGCTCCGCATAAAAATCACACAGTCCCGCGCACTTCTCCACTTCGGCAGTCGCCTGCGTGATCGGCTTGCCCATCTCGAGGCTCGCCAGCCGACCGTAGTCTGCTGCTCGCTCGCGCAGTATCTCGCCCAGCTTCTTCATCTTTTCTGCGCGCTCGGCGAAGCTCGTCTGCCGCCAGCTTTTGAAAGTTTCATCGGCGGTGACAAGTTTCTCTTCGATCTGCTCATCGCTCAGCTCGTCGAACGTCTCGAGCACTTCGTCGGTCGCAGGATTTTTTGATTGGATGGGCATGGCTAATGGAGTAAATAGTAATGTGTCATTCTGAACGAAGTGAAGAATCTCAGACGGGTGAAATAAATAAGTTTCTGAGATTCTTCGGCTACGCCTCAGAATGACGGAAACATGGCTGCTATAATTTTGCGACCGCCGCCTTGAGATCCTTGCCGAGGGTGGCGACATTTTCCGAGTAGTCCATCGGCACTTCCACGACGTGCACGCCTTTGGTTTCGAGCAGCTTCGTCAGCAGCGGCTGCAGCTCCTCGGCAGCAGTGATACGGTGACCCGTCGCGCCGTAGCTCTCGGCATATTTCACAAAGTCAGGATTACCGAGATCGAGTCCGTAGTCGGCAAAGCCGGCATCCGCCTGCTTCCACTTGATCATGCCATAGCTGCTGTCATTTAGGATCACGACGACCAGATCCAGCCCGAGGCGGACAGCCGTTTCCAGCTCTTGGCTATTCATCATGAATCCCCCGTCGCCGCAGATCGCCATGACCTTCCGCTCGCCGTGAATCATCTTGGCAGCCATCGCACTCGGTAAGCCAGCACCCATCGTCGCCAGCGCATTATCCAGCAGTACCGTATTTTGTGCCGTGGCGCGATAATTTCGCGCGAACCAAATCTTGTACATGCCGTTGTCCAGCGCTATGATGCCGTCCTCGGGCATGACCGCACGAATATCTGCCACCAGCGACTGCGGCAGCATCGGGCAACGCGTGTCGTGATCGGCAGCAGTCATGTGTTCGCGTGCCCTCTTTTGAATCTCATAAAAACGCACGAAGTCCCAGCTGTCCTGCGTACCAATTTCGCTCGTGAGCGAGCTGAGACTCGTCGCCACATCGCCGACGATTTCCACCTGCGGGAAGTAAACCTCATCGACCTGCGCACCTGTGAAGTTCATATGAATAACCTGCGCACCGCCCTGCTCCATGAAGAATGGTGGCTTCTCCACGACGTCATGTCCGACATTGATGATCACATCCGCCTGCTCGATCGCCGCATGGACGAAATCCCCCGCCGACAGCGCTGCCGTACCGATGTATTGGTCATGCACCGTCGACACGATGCCCTTGCCCATTTGCGTATTCACAAAAGGAATACCTGTCTCCGTCAGAAAATGAACAAGCGCCTCCGAGACTGATTTGCGATTGGCGCCCGCGCCGACCAGCACGAGTGGGTGCTTTGCCGCACGCAGCACCTCGCCTGCAAGTGCGATAGCTTTGTGATCGGCAACGGGTCGTCGGATATCATGTCGAGGTATGGGCTGGATATCCCCCGCCTCTTCCTCGGCAATATCCTCCGGCAGCTCGAGGTGCACCGCGCCCGGCCGTTCCTCCTCCGCTTCACGAAAGGCCTCGCGCACCATCGCCGCGATCGTACCACCCGACACAATTTGCTTCGCCAGCTTGGTCATCGGATGCATCATCTCTACGATGTCTACGATTTGGAATCGCCCCTGCTTACTTTTTTTAATTGGCTTTTGTCCCGTGATTACGACCAGCGGCATCGCACCCAGCTGGGCATACGCAACACCCGTCGCCAGATTTGTCGCGCCCGGACCCAGCGTGCTGATTGCCACGCCCGCCCGACCTGTCAGTCGACCGACGGTAGCTGCCATCATCGCGGCTGCTTGCTCGTGCCGTGTCACGATGAGCTTGATCTTTTTGCTACTCCGCAGTGACTCGAGAAAATCGAGATTCTCTTCGCCAGGAATGCCGAAGATATATTCCACTCCCTCTTCTTCGAGACAGCGAACAAATAAATCAGATGCTTTCATAGATAACATATTAAGTCTTTACCGAGCTATTTTAGCACGCAGTGCATGTCACAGTAGTGCATATATACACAGCTGTATACAAAAACTCGTCGACTGATTGACAAAATGCTTGACTTCTTGTACAATACATTGATACAATCTCTTCTTATCTCATTAAAGCAAGTGAATAAAGGAGAGCTACATACCGCAGCTACAGAAAGCGAGCTCACGCGCGAGGGTGAGGATCGTCGTCGTTTTTTGCGTGGAGCGGTAGGTGCCACTGTTAGCACAGCTACAGTTTTGAGCATGCCTCTATCTGCACTCGCTGCTGCCGAGGGCAAAGAGGATGAAGAAATGGTGCTTATTCCAATAGCATTTAGTAAAATACGATTAGAAGAAGACATGCATCCCTCCAGGGTAATGGAAATTATTTTAAAGAATCAAAATTACAATAATGCGCTTGTTGCCGTCCTTAAAAAGGCATTCGCAATTGAAAATAAGGACAAATTAAATAAAAAGGGCTTACTGCCAGCTGGACTTATAGATGTGCCCGTCACTCGAAATGTCCAAATTCAATTTGAAGCACAAGGCTGCTCTGGCGGCGAAATAGCTGGAGCGACTGCAATAGATATTGGCAGCGCATTCGTAACTGGGGGTGTAGATGGATTACTTGGCACAGCGAGCAACACAGGACTTTCAAGTGCTCTAAAATATGCCACAAATGGCAAAGACTGCGGGCTCGTAGCTCAAGCTGCTAAAAACATTGCAGGTGTCGGAAAGACAAGACATGTCCATTTAAATATGCCAGTTCATATTGCTCGTGCAGCAGGTCTTATAAAGGCTCGTGAAACACAAGAAATTGCCAGCAGTAAATAAACCTGTTTGAATCTGCTCACTGCATATTTTGGATGCTTGACAAGATACTTGACAAGTTGTTTTGCATTTGATAGAGTCGTCCCTTCAACCCACTTAGCACTTCATAGACATGCCATCATTATTTGAGAAAGGTCGTCAGACTCTGGGAAGCTCGAAAGCACGAAATCTCATGCTCAGTGCAATGGCTGGACTCGGGCTGAGTGCATGCGCGAATAGCAACGCCCATCTTGACCAACCTGCTGATGGCATGGATGCATTTGGCGCCGAGCGCAGCGCAAAGGTATCCCCTGTCACAACTGTGAACCCTGCAGTGCCACCAGCACATTTACTCAAGCACGCGAGTGCAGAGGAAAGTAATAAAATCCTGCAAAATAATAGTGATGATATACAAGAGGCATTTAACAAAGTTATTCAAGCTTTTGATGGGGCAGAAAATATCCATGTTCAAGCAGAACGGGCAACCAATGTTTTATATAATTACTTAAATACGCATGATGTTTCTGAATCTGCGTTTGAAAAAATGCAAACGGCAGCAAATAATATTAATACATTAGCGGATAATCAAACCCAAAGTAATAATACATCCGAGCTGATTCTGGGTGAACTGCTCGAAGTCGCTGCGCTTATCGAAAAAGAAGCGCCAGTTATGGTCGCCCAGCGTGAGTACAATCCGGACAAACGTGTTTATCTGAAGCCGCTACCGCGTGGAACGGCTTATGCTGAAGAAGCAATCATAGCTGCGATGAATCAGCGTGCTGCTCCTCCTCTTCAGGAGGATATGACATCGGATCAGGTAATGGGGCTCGGCATAAATGGCTTATTAAAAGGAACCGCCCATAATATCAACAATGCCCTCGGGGAAGGAAAAGTCATGCATGCAGAAGCTGGGTACAGCACGAAATATGGCCCACAAATCAATGCCGGCTATGCGCAGCAATTTGGTGAAAAGAAAGAATATGTTGGCGGCGTCTATGCTGGCATATATACAAGCGGCATGGATCTTTCGCATGTTGGAGTGAGCATCTCCAAAACGCATGAGGGAGCAGGGGGCACTGGAAGAGACACTGTAACTATAGATCATGCCATCACACCTGAAGGTAGTAAGCCCAATACAAAAAGCACAACGCTTGCATGGAGTGGGTCTAGCGCAGACATCAAATCTGGTGATCGCGTATTCGGTAACACATCGTATACACACTCAACACGAGATGCTGTAGAAGGTGGTGAATATTCTGTAAAAGCAAATCAATTCGCGGGGAACATAGGTGCCCAAACCATGCTCGACCCTAAAAACAGCATTGCCGCAGAAATAGGCGCTCGATACAATAAGACCAAGCATGGCAATGGCACATCATTCAATGGAACTAATCTGAATGCCACGCTCGGCTATGGATATACATTTACCGACGGAACAGCACTTGGAATCACAGCAGAAGGCAGTCGTGATATTAGCCAAATAAATCCTGATGAAAATGCGACTAATTATCGCGTAGGAGCTTCAGTCGCTAATCTCAATGGCATCTCTGGCACGAGCATGAATGTATATCGTGATTCTCGCGGAGGTGGTAATACTGGCATCATGGCACGATTAACCTTTGGTGGAGATGGAAATGATACAAACGGTGAAATAAATTTTGCCAGTGCGGCAGCACGGCTCGCACGGACAAATGATCTCTATCAGGGTCAAGAAGCGCAATCAAATCTCGCACCTAGCGATGTGCTAAATGGCATGCGAAATGACACTCGACATGCTGCGCTACTCGCTGCTGCCATGCGACCATCACATGTTGCCGATGCCGCACGTAGGGCGGCAGAGACAGTAAAGCAAGCAGCTAAAAAAGCGGGTACGCCCACGGTCGAGGTTGCAGACACCATTGCCCCCGCCGTTGCTGGCGTTGCTGATAGCACTGATTATTCTGTTGCGGTTACGCCGACCTTCACCGAGGGCACGGCTACCCTCGCAAAAGACGGCGGCGCTGCCGCAGCATATACCTCTGGTACGGCAATCAGTGCAGCTGGTGACTATGTGCTGACAGTGACTGATACTGCTGGCAATGCGACGACAGTGAATTTTGAGATGCTTGCATTTACGGCAGGCGCACTCGAAGACAATAAAGCAGGTGCTGTCGTAGGAGCCCTAAATGATGCAGCAGCATATTTCAATGCTAATGATTGGAAGGTGGAAATTCTCAAAAATAGCGTTGTCCAAGCCACGCTCAATGGATCTGATGGTGATGTTGCACAATCTGGCAGCAATATAACCGCCAATACTACAGGCATAAATAGGACCTTCGACACCTGGATAACCAAAACATACCATAAGAATGTTCAGATTGGCGCCAATGGCACACTCATAAATAACGAGTAATATTTGTACCCAAGACAGAGTGCTAACTTTTAATTACAATTAAAACCCTAAAATTGGGCGGTATTTCGCCCAATATTCACTGAGAATACTTACGTTGAAATATATGATTCGTCGGCTATATAGCATCATTCTCGCGGTACTCCTGATCGTTACGCAGCTGCCGCTGCCCGTGGCTACTGCTGCAGACTTTAATAGCACGACGTACTATGTAAAAAACGTCACGCAAGGTGGCGCCACCGCTACGACTATTAGCGCTGATCCAGGTGATGAAATACGTCTCACCGGACAAGCAACTAGTGGTGGCTTATCGACCTACACAGGGACGCGCATCAGCATGCCAAAGAATGCCAACTGGACATACACCGACTATTCAGCTCGGTGGGCGTATGATAATGCTTCATTCAATCTCAATAGTGGTGCTGGTGAAGTGCTCTTTTCGCCGCTCTATGTAGATAGCGATGCGAGTGGCACGGTAACCACGAGCGACACTCGTGTAAGTAAGTACGGATTAAATAGCACCTCTACCGCCCCACTCTATGTCGAGGCGAGCACGGTGGCTGGTGGCGATGACGACACGACAATCACGGCCACGCTGACGACGACAACAGATGTATATGTATCTGGCGGTGATGCGAGCTGGGCTAGCGGAGAATTCGTTTATATAAAAGGCAGCAGTAATGTCACCACGACTGATGTCGAGATCAACGATATTCGCCTTGCATCAAACGGCAGCTACGCTGCTGGCTCCATTGTCGTAAGTGGCGATACAGATATCTGCAGCAGCTGTCTTACGCAAGCGACAAACATAAAACGTCTCGGCTCGACGACATGGCCATTCGATGAAGGTGGCTACCCCGTCGGCGATCTGGGTGTAGGCAAACTACTCATGCTACTCGATACACGTGTGACCCTGAATAGCAGCAGTGCAAATGCTGTGAGCGACACACTTACTTTCTCTGGCACTGGTGCAACGAGCGCGGCACTCAGCTCGACTATTAATGTCGACACGACCCCTTCCGTGAGCAGTGTTGTCTTTACGCCGAGCAGCATTACGAATGATGGCGTCAGCGCAGCGAGTGTGACAGCTACCACGACTGACAAAAATGGTGTGGGTGATATCTCAAGCGTGACTATCGACCTATCGACTATTGGCGGTAGTAGCACAGCCGCTCTCAGTAACAACGGTGATGGCACATGGACGCTCGCAGGCATCACGACAACATCTTCGGCGGCAACATATGCAGCACTCACGGTCACCGCTACCGACAGCACAGCACAGACAGCGACACTCGCGGGCAGTCTGATCGTGCAAGCGGGTGGCACGCCAACAATTACCATCAATTCCTCGAGCGATACGCAAGAAACAACGACTGACCTTATTATCGGTAGCACTGGTACAGCCACTCTTAACTGGCAGGCAGATGAGGTAATCTATAAATATGAGCTCCGTGCAGGCAGCTGTGTAGGCACGCTCATGACTGGTGCAAATGTTGCCCTCGGCGATGGCAGTGCCCAAATACTCGCAGGAGCAACGCCCGTGGCATCGGTGCTCGACAATGCCAACTTCTCTGCTGGCACGACAAATGTATATATCTGTGGCACTGATGCAGATAGCAACGTGGGACAAGTATTCGCCACGGTCACAAAAGATCTGACTGCTGCCACTGTCACAATCGCCAATGCATCACCGTATTCACTCACAACTGGCGGGACGAGCACAATGACATGGAGTGCAAATGAAGTTGGCAGCTATAGCGTACGCGTCGGCAGCTGTGCTGGCTCAGTCGTGAGTGGCGCCAATGCGAGCGGCAGCTATGCGAGCGGCAGCATCGCGACAGTCGTGAATGAAGCTGACCTCAGTGAAGGTAGTAATACAATGTATGCCTGTATTACAGACGCTGGTGGTAATACCAGCTCGGACACACTCGCACTCACAAAAGACACCACTGCAGCTAGTCCCGTCACAAATGTCACACTCGTCGATAATGACACGACACAAGATGGCGTGAACGGTTATGATTTTACAATTAGCTGGACAGCTGCTGCGACGGATGCCACCTTCTCGAATTATCAAATCTATATCCTGCCAAGTGGCACCACGCTCGACACTGCTTCACATGCCATCCTCCGGCAATTATATGACCAAAATACAGTAACGTGGACAGGTGATGTGAACTACCTAACCGATTCAGCTGGAGCTACATTTGCTGCTGGCAACTACATCGCTCATATCGTAGCTGCTGATAACAATGATCTGCGCTCGTCTGCCGCATCATCCTCTGTTGCCGCCATTACATTGGATGACACCTCTGCCCCGACGTTCAGTTCAGCTACGACACTCGACACGCAGACTATCCAGCTGACATTCTCAGAAGATATTTCTTTTGTTGATACTAGTAAAATAACGACAACTGGACTGACTATCGACACGGCTTACAATACTGACGGCTATACCAGCGGATACAAAATATCTGGTACCGATGCAAAGAAAATATTCTTGCGCAGCAGCTCAGCCTTGGCTACTGACTACACTGCCAGCGACCTCGCACTGGCTGCCTGTGCGGTGCGCGACGTGACTGGCAATCTCGACCTGAATGAAGCTGGCAATTGTGCCGCGACTGCTGCAATTACAAATGCGAATGCAGCTGTCACCGCACAAGCCATCGCCGATGGCACAAGCCCAACGCTCACCCTCACCTCACCCGCAGCAGGTGGCACAGACAACACAAGTATCGCCGTCGATTACACACTATCCGAAACAGCGGCTGCAAACTCGGTCAAGCTAAAATTCACAGCCACGGGTGGCACGGCGGATGCAAATAGCCCACATACATTACTCGTAACTGACACAGTCATCGGCGCAGACGCAGAAGCCAGTGGCAATCACACATTCAGCCTGACTGGCAGTAGCTTCACGAGTCTCGAGCGCGGTGCGAGCGATACGCTGGTCGATGGCACGATCTATACTGTCACACTGGACGCGAATGATACGAGCGCCAATACTGGCGCAACAGCAAGTAACACCAGCTGGACTTACGATACCACTGCGCCGACTGCACCAGTGACCACACAGGCATTTAGCAGTCCGACTGCAAATACGACACCTGTCTTTACCTGGGGATCGGTATCCGATGCGGTACAGTACGATCTGCAGATCAGCCTAAATAGCACGAGCTACTCTCCGAGCTTTGTGACACAAACACTCTCACCAGTGAGCGTCACGGCTGCGAGTTGGGCTACTACGACAGCGACCTTTACTGCGGCGAGTCACGGACTATCAGTTGGCGAGACGATACTCATCTCGGGTATGACACCAGCAAATTATGATGGCTCGTATACCGTCATTAGCGTACCAGATGCCAATAGCTTCACTGTCACCATCGGATCAGACCCTGGCATATTCACGAGCGGCGGCACAGCAATCGCCACGAGCTGGACAAAATCACCAGCCTTTGCCAGCGACGGCAGTGCTGATGATACTTATATATGGCGTGTATATGCCACCGACAGTGCAGGCAATCAGAGCAGCGCGAGTAATCAACAGACATTCATCCTAAATACGCAAACAAACACGCCAAGCATCGTCATCACTGATCAGACGAATGGCTCGGCAACCGCAACAAATAGCACTGCAGTAAATGTCGCCCTTGACGGCTATACAGCTGATGTCACGCATTATCTTCTCTCCGAGACGCAAAGCACACAGCCAGCTGCTGGTGCGATCACGACCGCCATGCCAGGCACGGCACCACAGACGGTGACATATACATTTAGCAATAGCACAAATGAAACCAAGACTGTCTATGTCTGGGTGAAGGATGGGCTCGACAACATATCAAGCAATGTAAGCTCTGATACGATCGTACTGGATACGGGTGTGCCAGGCACGCCAACGCTCACAGCTACCGATGCAGATGGCGGAGCCGACACAGGCAAAACAAATAATGCCACGATCAGCATCGTCGTTGGAAACGATACCGGCGTCTCTGCATGGTGTGTCGCGAGTGCAGCCGACGGTGCGAGCTTTACCGATCCGACCGAGACTGACTGCTCCACTGGGCTGACGGGTGCTACCGCGACGAGCGGCTGGGTATTGATTGAGCCGACGAGCTACATCCTCGGCAGCACAGGTGCTCGAGATCTCTTCGTCTGGACGCGAGATGCCGCAGGGAATATCTCTGCAGCAAGTGCACGCACATCCATTGACTACAGCACGACCCTGCCACCCGACCCGAGCATTACGCTCGCCGACCAGACAAGTAGCAGCAACACCTACACCGACAGCACGACAATCAATGCGGCTATTGGTAATGATGCCACGGCATTCAAATGGATCGTCTCAACCACGCAAGCCAGTCAACCAAGCGAAAATAGTGTCGACTGGAGCACTGAACCAACTACTGTCACTATCAGCATCGGTGACGGCGTAAAGACAGTATATGTCTGGACGAAGAACGCCTACGGCAATATTTCGGCCAATCAAGTCAGCAGCAGTATCACACTGGACACGACTGCACCGACCGTCAGCACGCGTAAGACGCAAGATCTCGATGATGATGGACAGATCGACGCAGTACAGATCACCTTCGATAGCAGCATCGCTGACAGTACGGCTATCCGTACGGACTGGTCACCAAGCGGCTACACTACACTCAGCCTCACGGGCACACTAGGGTCAGTCAGCTTTGTAAATGGTATTGCAACGGGATCGAGCGCAAATGACAGCATCATTTATCTTGCACTCACCGAAAGCGGTAGCATCGATACTGGCACGACACCAAATCTCACCTACACCGCTGGTAGTCTGACTGATCTCGCTGGCAATAGCCTCGCAAATACTGGCTCGATCACGACGACTGATGGCGTCAAGCCTGTACTCATTGCCACCGATCCGATCCGTGTACTCGATGTCGATGCGAATGGTATTGCCGACAGCGTAAAGATTATATTTTCTGAAGGCCTCGCCAGCACGACCGCGACGAGCCCATGGACACTGGCGAATACCCCAAGTAGCGGCAGCGTGAATGCAGCAGCACTCAGCACGACCAGCGTGGCGAATGACACAATTACGCTCACGCTGACCGAAGGCTCGAGTGGCATCGACACATCACTCGGCAGCTTTACCGCCGAGCTAAGCAACACAAGCAGCGACATTACCGACAGCAGTGTAAATGCAGCCAGCTCATTCGCAGCGACAAGCGGCGCTGACTACATGGGTCCGACACTCGTCTCCGCTAGCTATATCGACACGGGCACCGTCGCAAATGACAGCATTGTCATTTCATTTTCCGAAGCAGTTAATGACAGCACACTCAGCGTACCAGCCGACTTTACGGTCGTCAGTGGTGGTACGATCACAAATGCAACGCTCAATACTGGCAGTAGCGCCAATGACAACAGTATCACCATCGAGCTGAATGCCGGCGATACCGCGCTCACCGTCGGCACGAGCACCATTGCCTTCTCCGGCACGGCTGTAGCAGCTGATACCAGTACCCAGTCAAATACGAATACCTCGACGGCGACTGTCCTCGTCGGTGGTGGACTTATCATCAATGAAATCAGCTGGGCAGGATCAGCCAGCAAGACGACCGATGAGTGGATCGAACTACGCAATATATCCAGCTCGGCTGTTAATTTTGGCGCGAGCACACATTGTCTCTATGTCGGCAGCAATAAGCTCGCCGATCTCACGGGCACCATCGCGGGCAGCGGCCTGTACCTCGTCAGCCAATTCAATGAGCTCAGCGCAAGCTCAGCCTTAAATATCACACCAGATCTCACGCCAGGCGTATGGCAAACCCTGCCAGACACAGCATTACAGATCAGCTTGTATAGCTCAGCCGATGCCACGTGTAACACGTCCGACACGCTGCTTGATCAAGCAGACGATGGCGCAGGTGCACCATTTGCAGGTACGAGCGGCGCGACACCAGCCACCATGGAACGTAATGACTCCATCGGCCTCGGTACGAGTAGCGGCAGCTGGCATACCGCCATTACTAGTACCAATTTTGATAACAGCAGTCAGCTCGGTACGCCAAAAGCTGCAAACGTGTTTGATGCATCTGCGCCAACATTCAATACCGCCACTCGCTTTCCAGCTCATCAAGCCCTCATGCCATCCGATCCAGGTAGCGTGTCTATCGCATATAGCGATGCTGATACTGGTGTCGATACCGCCAGCGTAACTGTCGAGATAGACCTCAATGGTGATGGCGACTATATCGATGCCAATGAGGGAACAGGCGGCTATTGCTCGGGTGGCGCACTCATTATCTCTACGACCACTGTCGAATGCATCCTGCCTGCTGCACTCGCAGTCGGTAAGCACAGCGTGCGTATCAGCGTCAGCGACATCGCTGGCAATACTGCGCAGACCAGTTGGGATTATTGGATCGATAATTACAGCGTACTCATAGAAAACCGTGATCAAGCCAATCTTGGCGGACTCGTCGTAGGCACGGGCGGTGTGAGCACGAATGACAACACAACCCACACAAAGATAACCATCACGACCTACGGTGCTGGCGTCACACTCAGCGGCACACCAAGTGGGCTCATGACGACAGGCAGTGAGACCATCGGTGCGCACGCCAATAATCAGGTAAGCGCAGGTATAGGAGCCGCCTACCGTGTGAAAGAAGGTCTTGCTGGCATCTTTGGTAATTATTTCAACTTTACTGACCAAGGTACGATTGCCGTGAAATCACAATTTACTGGTAGCCAACTCGCAAGTACAAATGTGCTACAGACGTATACCTTCTATATACAGTATTTTGTCGATGCGAGCGCCGCACAGCCAGCTGGCTCATATACGCACACCATCGACTATGCCATCGTAGCAAGCTACTAATATGAACACTTTTTAGGTACACAAAAATTGATCAATATAACAATCAATACTAACATATCCTCTTGACTAACAGGCGCCAAAAAGCTACCCTGCTAGCAATTCACTCATCTTCCTAATCCCCCCTTCAGATGAAAAATATCCTCCGACGGATCACCGCTGCCGTCACCACTATCGCACTCCTCGTGCTCCTTATGCCTACTTCACAGGCGGCATCCATGGTCATGACTGCATCTAGCGCTGATGCAAATACGCTCACACTGGACGTGTCTGGCCTAACGAATGTGATCGACTACAATGCAAGTGCGTCACTCAATGACTCATTCCGTGTGACAGTAAAAACACTCGACGATGGCACAGCGATCGATATATCTGGTGCAACGGCTATCCACGGCGATGATGGTGCATTTACTGAGGCAGCCTACAATACGACTGGCGTCTCCCTCACTGCAGCCACAGCAGATGCAACTACGCCAAGCAAAATCATCACGATCACTGCAGCAGGCCTCTTCCCTACGACTGAAGACTACGTAGCTACTCTGACAGTTGTCACAGGTGCAGACGACACACAAAACTTCGCTGTTGCAACAGTCATCAAGTCTACGCAAAACGCAGTAGCTGTCACAGCTATCGTCGAGCCGACACTGACCATGGCTCTGACCAACACATCTATCGACTTCAGCACGCTGACAGTCGGCGCTGACAACGAAGCTCCTACGAAGACAAGTGTTGCCTTCTCTACGAATGCAACTGGTGGCGTTGTCATCGCAGCGAGCGCTGTCGGATCTGACACAGGTACAACAGCAGGTGCTATCGGCGTAGCAGGTACGACAAACACCATTCCTGCAGTCGGCACAAAGGCACTCACAGCAGGTGCATTTGCCGCAAACAGCACTGGCTACTTTGGTATTGAAATCGAGAACCTCGCTCAGACAATCGGCGCAACGAATATCGATGCAGCCTTTTGGACATCTACCAACGCAACTACGGCTGATACAACAGTAAATGCTATCAGCGGTGCAACAAACATCGCAAACTCTGCAGCTGCGCCAATCAACGGCTCATTTGACGTCGCGTACCATGCAGGCGTTACAGCTGCTACGCAGGCTGGTACCTACGCTGGTACGGTCACCTACACTGCTACGGCAACCTTCTAATTCAGAAGGAATCATCTGAAGGATTATCTCAAAACCCCGCTAAGCGGGGTTTTGTTTTATCTACATCATAGACAGCTACATGACACCACTATAGTTGCTGCTATCTCTTAAAAAAGCTAAAATCGCACAGATTTTTTATGTTTTTCAAATGTTAAAACGAATCCTTGGCAGCCTGCTCGTAGCAGCACTTCTGCTCCCCTTTTCTACCTCAGTTTTCGCTGCTGGTCTCACGCTCGTTCCGCCAAAGTTTGAGTTTGATGTCGAGCCAGGTACGACCATTCGTGATGTCATCAAGATTAGCAATCAAGGCACTGACACACTCGTGCTCACGGCTACCGTGCAAGACTTTGTCGCAGGCGGTGAGACGGGTGAGCCAGCATTTATTGATGCGAGTGAAAATGATCCATCCATCTCTATTAGCAATTGGATTCAGGTAACTGGCGAGGATGCGCTGCTCGTGCAGCCAGGTGAGAAAAAGGAAATTTCCTTTGTCATATCCGTACCAACAGATGCTGAACCAGGTGGTCATTATGGCGCGGTCTTCTTTACGCCGCCCGCTGGTGGTGGTCAGGTAGCTGTCACACAGCGCATCGGCACACTCGTGCTCGTCCGTGTAAAAGGTGAAATAAATGAGACGGGTCATCTCGACACCTTTGGTGCATATCCCGAGACGCTCGCTGGTGAAGAGATCGCTACTAGCTCAGCCGACATGCTCTTCGATAGTTTGCCGGTCTCTTTTGCTACCCGCTATGAAAACACGGGTAACATTCACCTCAAGCCAGCTGGCAAGATCGAGATTACAAATATCTTCGGGCAACAGGTCGAGCGTGTAGGTGTCGAAGCTATTTACAATGAGCGCGGCGTCGAAGTAAGCAAGGAGATTGTCGATTATATTCCTGTGAATAATGGTCGTGGCAATGTGCTCGCAAAGAGCTTTCGCACCTTTCGTACGAGTTGGGAGGGTGAGCCATACTGGTATCGCCTCGACGATGGTTCAAAAGAGATTCGTTACCGTGGCTATCCTATCGGCCTCTACACAGCTACGCTCACACTCGACAACCCTGGTGGCGATGATATCGTCGAGACAGCTCGCATTATTGTCTTCCCCGTGTTACATATCGGTGGTGGCGTCCTTGTGCTCGTTATACTGATTTTCGGTGGCATGCGCTTTGCGCGCTGGCGACAGCGAGCTGCGGAAGCAGCCTTCAAGAAGAAGTTTGGCGTGAAGTAATGCTTGCCAGATAGATACGTATCTGATTAAATAAGCTCTTCGGTCAGAGTCTTTATAATCTCTATCTCTCCCGTGAAACTATACTGGTACCGCATCGCGAGCCTTATGACCACGCTGGTACTCCTCATCGGATTGCTACCAGCTATGGTGCAAGCAGCGGCACTAAGCACGATCACAAATACGGCAACAAACTATGTCCAAAGTACAGCAGGCGTAACATGGACAGTGACATTTACAACAAGCACAGCGCTCAGCAGTGGTGAAAAGATTCTCCTCACCTTTCCGAGTGGGCAATTTGACTTTACTGGCGCGAGTGCCAGTGATGTCACGGCAAACACAGGCGCATATTCTTTCCCAACTGCAAACACGCTGCTCAGCACACTCACTGGCGCAGTCGGCGGTGGCACGAGCATCACTATTACCATCTCCACCGTGACCAATCCTGCCACGACAGGTAGCAAAGCGGTAACTATCGAGACACTCACCAGCGGCGATGTACGTATTGATGCTGGCTTTTTTGCAGTGAATATCGTAGCGACTGGCGGGGTGAATATCGGCGCTGTCGTTGCAGCTGGTGACCCGATCGTCACATCCGTCACGACCAACGCCTCGACGAGCGATGGCTATTACAATTCTGGTGATACCATATTCGTCGAAATCGGCTTTTCCGAGCTCATCGTAGTGACAGGCACGCCCACGCTCACGCTCGATGCGGATGGTGACGGCACGGCAAGTGCAGGCGACTACACGGCTCTCTATGCCAGCGGATCTGGCGGTGGCACGCTGACATTTACGTATATTGTACAGGCTGGCGACAGCACTGCAGACCTCGACTATATCAGTACGAGCGCGCTCGCGCTAGCTGGCGGCACCATCCTCGCAAATGATGATGCGGCCGCAGCGACTCTCACACTCGCTGCACCGGGCGGCATCGGCTCTATCGGTGCCAATCGAGCCATCGTCATCGACAATGCTGCCCCAACAACCGCAGCAGCCGTGACAGCGGGTACGGTGGGCAGTAATAGCTGGTATACCACCGATGCTACGGTGACCATCACACCCGATGACAGTACAGTCAGTGCGACCGATGGTGAAGCAGGTGTGACCAGTACGAATCACTGTGTCGATCAGACAAATAGCTGTGCGCCGAGCGGCGGCACGACGACAGCCGGCACGATCGCCTACACGGCGACTATCAGTACTGAAGGGACGAATTATGTCCGCTACGCATCGACCGATGCCGCTGGCAACCTGCAATCAACCGCCAGCCTGACGGTCAAAGTCGACAAGACAGCGCCAACGGGCACGATCTCCATAAATAGTGCCGCTAGCTACGCAAATAGCACAACGCTCACGCTCACGCTCGCAGGTAGTGATGCTGCGTCTAGCGTAGCCAGCATGCAATTTAGCTGTGACAATACGACCTACTCCACCGCCGAAGCCTACGCGACCACAAAGAGCTGGGATCTATCCGCCCAAGGAGCGCAAGGCTGTACCACCACCGAAGGTACGCAGACTGTGTATGTACGTTTTATCGACAACGCTGGACTGACTTCGACAGCGATGAGCGACAGCATCACGCTCGACACGACAGCCCCCGTCCTCACAATCAGTGACCCGACTGGTGATATCTCGGTCACGAGCGGCGTGAGTAGCTATACCGTAGTCGGCACAGCTAGCGACACCAACCTCACGAGCACGACCGTTGCTGGCACGACCGTAGCAGACCCAACGAGCTTCTCAGCAGCGACTACACTCGCCACTGGCACGAATGTGATCAGCATCATCGCGACTGATGCCGCTGATAATACGACGACAATCACCCGCACAATTACACGCGCTGCTGCTACGGGCGGCGGAGGTGGCGGAGGTAGTAGCGGTGGTGGCAGCGCGAGCTCAAGCGTCGCATACAGTCTCCCCAATCTCGTGAGCAGCACGCCCATCAGCATTTCACGACCTATCGGACTCGATCAGACCGATGGACTGCTCACACGACCAGTCACGCTGTACAATAATAATAACAACAAGCTTAAAGTTTTCTTTGAACAAAATACCACCGTGCAAAATAGTGACGGTAGCAACTTCACTGGAGAAATAAAGGCGCCAAAAACAATCACCGTTGGTGCCATCACGATCGACGGCCAGCGCTTTGTACCGCTCAGCGGCGTGCAGGTCATCACCGATCCATCCCCTGCTATTCTCGGTCAACCTGCCACACTCACCTTCCCGCTCACGGGAACCGCTGCCCAGATCGAGGCTGCAAATGTATATTTTTACAACCCAAGTACAAGCACATACGAAATTGTCACCGCCGAGCGCACAGTCAATGTCGCGCAAAAAACTATCTCTGTGAAGGTCGATCACTTTAGCATTTATGTTGTCTTTGCAACTGATGCCCCGACTGCCACTGCCACGGGCACGCTACCGACGGGCGAGACGGGTGCCGACTCGGGAGCTGGCACAGCTGGACTCTCTGATGTCCCATCGACCCAATGGTTTGCCTCATTTGTGCAGCAGCTCGCAAGCAAGAATATCATCACGGGCTATCCCGATGGCACCTTCCGCCCAGCCGAGCAAATGAATCGTGCCGAGATTAGTAAAGTCGTCATCAAAGCATTTGATATCAGCGCACCAGACGTCACGACAAACCCTTTCCCCGATGTCCCCTCTGATCAATGGTTTGCACCATTCGTCGCCGCCATGCGCGATGCCGATATCACGGGCGGCTATCCCGACGGCAGCTTCCGCCCAGGCAGCCCCGTCAATCGTGCTGAAATACTCAAATTTCTCCTCGAAGGTGCAGGTATAGATGTGCCACAGGTCTCCACTGTCGCCTTCGATGATGTCCCTGCTGAGGCATGGTTTGCCTCCTATGTCGCCTTTGCAAAAGAAGAAGGCATTGTCGCAGGAAACACGGAACTGGTCTCTGCCATCGAATTTGCAAATGTGCTCTCTCTCGGCAGCTACGGCGATGAGGTCACGCTCCTGCAAGAAATGCTCACCGAGCTAGATTATTACGCAGGTCCTGTTACTGGCTACTTTGGTCCCCTCACCCAACAAGCAATCTTTGGTTTTCAAAATAGCTATGCAGCTACCTGGCAAGCCGATGGCTATGGCTTCGCTGGTGGGGCAACCACACGTCAGATCATCGAGCTAGTTGGACGCGATCAGACCATCACCCGCACCGTCTTCCGCCCGGGCGACAGTGTGACCCGCGCTGAGGCAGCCAAGATGGTCACTCTCGTCATGGCACTAGCTAATAAGTAAAAATAAAGTTGCATACAATTTGTATGCTTCCAGCTTGACTTTTATATTACTATCGATAATACTTCTCATAAAAGAATCATTCTCATGAAGCTATCCACAAATACCATCACGCAACGCATGCAGCGCTTCGAGGAAAAATGCAAGGAAGCTGGCCTGCCTCTCACAGCACAGCGAGTCGCCGTCTTCCAGTATCTGGCCAATACGACATCACATCCGACGGCACAAATGATATATCAAGATATCAAAAAGACGATTGCAAATATATCACTCGCTACCATTTACAAGAATCTTGATAAATTGATTGAACTAGGATTGGCGCGTAAATTAATTCTGCAAGATGGCAGTGCCCGTTTTGATGCTGAAATGAGTGAGCATCATCACATTATTAATCTCGACAGCAATGAGATTCTGGATCTAGATGCAAATATTCCACTTCAGCTACCGGCAAGCATGTCCCAATTTCGACTTGAAACAGCTAGTGTGAATTATTATGTGCGTAATTAATTTTTTAATCCCCTTTCAAAATGCCTATTACTAAAGAAGAACTCATCGACAAACTCAATGAAGATTTGGAAAATGAATATGCTGCTGCTATCCAATATGTACAGCATGCAGCCGTCATTACCGGTCCTGAATATCAATCTATTCAAAAAGAGCTTTTGATTCATGTTGATGAAGAGATGGGTCATGCCAAGATGCTCGCCGATCAGATTGCCTATCTCGGTGGTACACCGACGATGGATGTCGGCGCATGCTACACTGATGCCGAGTCAAAAAAGATGCTCCAACAGGATCTTGCAGGTGAAAAACTCGCTATCAAAAACTACACTGAGCGCATTGCCCAAGCACAAGAGCTGGGTCTCTATGGTCTCGAGCAAGTACTCAAAAATATATTATCCGATGAAGAAGAGCATGAACGTGATATTGCCGCTGCCCTCGGCATGTAAAACTATATCAATTAATAATGGGTGATTATTCATCGCCCATTACCTGTTGAACTATTCATTACTTTTAACCCCCTTTCAAATGGCTAAAATCGTACATACAAAAAAAGACGGTTGCTGTGACAGTGATGATTGTCACGACTATCTCGACATCCGCCTCGGCAAGGCAGCCCCTTCCTTTGCGGGCAAAGGCTTCCATGCAGGTAAGATCGTCGATATCGCACTCAGCGACATGCTCGCACAAGATGAGAAATGGACGCTCGTCATGTTTTACCCAGCTGACTTCACATTCGTCTGCCCGACTGAGCTCGGCGACGTTGCTGACAACTATGAAAAGCTGCAAGGCATGAATGTCGAAGTTGTCTCAGTTTCGACCGACACCGAGTGGTGTCACAAAGTTTGGGCGGACATCAGCCCGATCATCGGCAAAGTAAAGTATCCGATGCTCGCTGACCCAACTGGCGAAGTCTGCGCTGCTTATGGCGTATACATCGAAGAAGAGGGTCTCGCTGATCGCGGCACCTTCATCATCGACCCCGATGGTATTCTCCGCGGCATCGAAGTCACCGACGGTCCTCTCGGTCGCAATATCGATGAGACCATCCGCAAGATCGAAGCACTGCAATACATGCGTGCCAACCCAGGACAAGCTTGTCCTGCCAGCTGGGCAAAAGGCAAAGACACGCTCACACCAGGAGCAGATCTCGCTGGCAAACTCTAGGTCATCATCATTCGTAATAAAAATAAAAAGCCGCCCATTGGGCGGCTTTTTAGCTTTTACCGATTATCAGCGATGCTTAGACAGCAGGTACGACGACCTCAGCCACTTCGACCATGTAATAGGCAACATACGTCAGATAAGCACCAATAATGATGCTGCCAGCACCAGCTGCAGTCATGAGATTCTCACTCTTTGCCATAGTCTGACCGCAACCCAAGACCTGTTCTGGCAGTGCAAGCAGGAGTGCACCCTTGATCACGGCAGCATAGCCAAAGAGCGTCACGAGACCTGCAGCGTCCAGTGTCCAGCTAGCTGTGTGTTGCTGCACAATGACGAGACCGATGAGCGCAGCGAAGATGCCGCCAAGATATACAGCACTTGTATCCTTCATAAAATCCTTCATCATACCCTGATAGTATTTCTTGTTTACGAAGATCCCGATACCGATGAGAGCCATGATGGGACCTGCGATAGCAGCGATGGTGAGAGTTTCCATGGAAAGTGGGGTTAAATAAAAACTGAACACATTTTGTACTCAAAGAATAAAAAATGCAAATAAAAAAACCGCCCCGACCTGGAGCGGCTTCTTTTTGGCTTTCGCGTTTAATTAGCCGAGCGCGATGAGTCCGTAAGCAGCATTGCTCATGTAGGCCCCCAGTAGGATGGCGACGATAGCGACAGCCGTCAGCGCATTATCGCTGGTAAAAACTTTGGTAAAGGCAATCATCTGCTTTGGCAAAATGAAAAGTGCAAGACCTTTCAGCACAGCGATCCAGCCGATCAAGGTCACGAGACCAGCTGCATCCAGCGTCCAAACGTTGCTGTGGTTACTCAAAATCAAAATACCCGCAATCAGCGCAGCTGCCCCGCCAAAGTAAACTAAGCCTGCCTCTTTCATGAAATTTTCAAAAACATTTTTGTAATATTTTTTGTTTAGCAGGATGCCGATACCGACAGCCAGTGCAACTGGACCATAGAGCGACGCGACGAGGGTGGTGATATCCATAGTAAAGGGGGTTAATGGAAGTTACTTTAATTATTACGCTCAGTGTCCATTTTTTGCAAATCTGCTTGAACAAGTAAATATTCCTTTTTTTTCTTCGTCCATTTTTTTACCTCTGCCTCACGACGCAAGGCATCCCCTTTACTCTCAAATGTTTCAGAGTAAATAATCCGAACTGGCGCGCGTCCAGCCGTATATTTTGCCCCTTTGCCGTTATTATGTGCTGCCTCGCGCTTTTCTAGATCATTCGTATACCCCGCATAAAGCGAGCCGTCAGAGCAGCGCGCAAAATAGAAATAATGAGGCATGATGTTTATTTTTTCTTACTAACTGATTTCTTTACCGTGATCTTGAAGCAGCCAAGTATCCATGCCAAGCCAATAATAATAGCCAGATATGGTGCCAAAAGCGCCAAGATAAAGGCAATCGTCGCAGAAAAAGAAAGATGTGTCTTGCCACGATTACTCTGAAAGAGGATCTGATTTGCATTTGCCTGTGCCAAAGCTGCCTTCGCGCCTGCGAGGATGTCATTCGTTGGCTTCTTACGTTTTGGCATGATGATTTCTAGTAATGAAAAGTGGTGGCAGGGGGGAGAATTGAACTCCCGACGCAGGGATTTTCAATCCCTCGCTCTACCACTGAGCTACCCCGCCACAATTTCCGAGATAGTTTAGCTCATCACTGCTCCTTTTCAAGTTTTTTTACAATATATGTAAAAATAAAGTCTATATGAAGAGGTGGATATAGGATTTAACCATGCCTCACCTCGATCGCCAGCGAACCCGATTGCAAGATTTCGATTATTCGAGTGATGGTGCATATTTCATTACGATATGTGTGCAGGATCGACAGCAGGTTTTTGGGAAGATCGTAAATGATGAAATGATCTTGAATGAAAGCGGAAGGATTGCAGAAAAATGCTGGCAAGATATTCCTGCCCATTTTCCAGATGCAAAGATTGATGAATTTGTAGTCATGCCAAATCATGTGCATGGGATTATCCAGATCGAAAAATCACATTACAATCAACACGTAGGGAATAGGCATGCCTATTCCCTACCGCGGAATACGCAATTAATTCCGAATATCATCGGGTCTTTTAAATCATCTGTGATGCGTATCATACGCAAACAAATCCCTTCTGTTGATTTCCGCTGGCAGTCATCATTCCACGATCGCATCATCCGTGATGAAAAGGAAATGAATGCCTATCAGGAATATATCCGAAACAATCCGCTAAATTGGGCGGTGGATAGAGAGAATGCTTTGACTCTGCAAAGTACTCATAGTTTATGAAACTATTTTAAATTGGTGGTAAGTTTTATACATGAACAAGATCAAATTGAAATCCTTTATTTATGGTCACTGGAAAAAGAGTCCTTTAGAAATTTTAGCTATTTTAATACAAATTATAATCGCCATATTCTTAATTTGGTACACGATTGAAACTTATCAAATAAGAGTATTAACTCAGAATCGTGAACAAATTGAATTGCGCGGATATTTTGGAATTGATACAGAGCAACTTCCGCATATAAATAAAAATCGTATTTTCTTAAATTTTAAGAATTTTGGCAAAACTCCAATTAAAATTATCGATCAAAAATCTTTAATAGAGGATAGTAATGGAATCAGCAGTCCAGAAAATGAGCTCACTATCGTTCAAGGATTTCTAAACCCAAGCGCAACTCATCGGCAAATTCTTATTTTCAAGGAAAATGCTGATATAGGTCGATACAAACTGCATCTTTCTTTTATTTACGAAACCGCTTATAAGAATAAAGAAGAATATAAAATCACGCTAAACTTCGATAATAAAATTTTTTATTATGAAAAAGAGGAAATTAGAAAGCTAAATTAAATAATTAGAGTTTAAAAACCCCGCTATTTCTAGCCCCAAAAGGGCCACTTCGTGGCAGGGCTTTTTGTGCGTGAGCGACCTTAAAGGTTAGCGGGTGGTAGCGAGGCGGCTATCTCACGAACTACCAATTTTCATTACAGCCAACCTTTAAGGTCTGTGAGTCAACTATCTCCGTGGAGCTGGTGTCAGCACCGTGCCGTCTGGCAGCACGCGGGCGAGATTTACGCGACCCATCGGATCGACCTCATGGATACGGATTCGGATGATCTCACCGATCTTCACCGCGTCGGAGACTTTCTCCGTGCGTCCCTGCTGGAGAGCAGAGATGTGCAGCATGCCGTCTTTGCCTGGAGCGAACTCGACGAACGCACCAAAGTCCATGATGCGGACAACCTTGCCATCGTATTCATCACCTGGCTCGGGCACCTTCACGATGCTTTCGATCCACTCTTTCGCCTTCTTGCCGCGCTCTTGGTCGGGAGCCGTGATGACCACGAGGCCGTCTTCGCCGACATCGATCTCGACTTCGCATTCTTTCGTAATCTTTTGGATCGTCTCGCCGCCTTTACCTATAATTGCACCGATCTGTTCAGGATCGATCTTCACGCTGTCGATCATCGGAGCGTATTTATTCAGCTCGGCGCGTGGCTCGGGGATGACTGCGAGCATGCTGTCCAGGATGTGTTGGCGACCGCGCTTGCTTTGCTCGAGCGCCTCACGGAGGATGTCGATCGAGAGACCTTTGACCTTGATATCCATCTGCAGCGCCGTGAGACCCTCGGTCGTACCCGTGACTTTGAAGTCCATATCACCCGCGAAGTCCTCGAGTCCTTGGATATCGCTGAGGATCTTGTAAGTGTTGAATTTGCCGTCGGCATCTTTGTCGGTCACCAGACCCATCGCGATACCCGAGACCGGGCGGATGAGTGGCACACCCGCGTCCATGAGCGCCATCGTCGAACCACAGACAGAACCCATCGAGCTCGAGCCATTACAGCTGAGGATTTCAGAGACGACGAGCATCGTGTATGGAAAGTCCTCCATTGTTGGCAGAACCGGCAAGAGTGCGCGCTCGCCGAGATCACCGTGACCTACTTCGCGGCGGCTGGTGCCACGGAGCATCTTGGCCTCACCCGTGGAATACGGCGGAAAGTTGTAATGATGCATATAGCGGCGTACCTCATCGACATCCATCGTATCGATAATCTGTGATTTCCCTGGGCTGCCGAGCGTCGCAACGCTGAGCACCTGCGTCTCGCCACGCTGGAAGAGACCGGTACCGTGCGTGCGTGGCAATACGGCGACTGCTGTCTCCAGCTGGCGCACTTCGTCGAGTCCGCGACCGTCGAGACGGGTGTCTTTGTCGAGGATGTTTTGGCGCATGTTCTTGTCGAGTGCGTCCTGCAGTGCGCCTGCGAGATCGCCCTTGCTGATTTCTTCAGCTTCGATAGCTGCGGCCTGCGCTTCGAAGAGTCGCTCTTCGAGCACGCTGATCGGTGTTTTCACATCTTGCTTCAGCTTGCCAGCAACGGTGTCAAGATCATCTTTTGTGAAGAAGTCAGCAACGATGCCTGCAGCTGATTCATTCTTTTCACGGAGCAGGACATGATCCCACTTCGTTGGATTTACTTGTGCGACGAGGTCGAGCTGCATTTGACAGATCTTCTTGATCTCACCGTGCGCGATAGTCAGCGCTTCGAGCATGATCTCCTCCGGCAACTCTTTGGCACCAGCCTCCACCATTGTGATCGCCTCCATCGTACCGGCGACCGTCAGATTCAGGCGACCTTCTTTTTCTTGTTCGTAAGTCGGATTGACGACGAATTTCTCATCGACATAACCGATCTTGATACCAGCCACGGGAGCCGCGATCGGCGCACCAGCCATCAGCAGAGCTGCAGATGCAGCCGTGATCGCCGAGATACCCGGATCGACCTCGAGGTCGGCAGAAAGAACCGTCGTGATAATCTGCACATCATTTGTCATGCCCTTTGGGAAGAGCGGACGGATCGGACGATCGATCATGCGGCAGCGGAGAATTGCGTTTTCGCTGGGGCGACCATCGCGTTTTACGAAACGGCTACCTTTGATCTTACCTGCTGCGTAGTGCTTCTCTTCGTAATCAACGGTCAAAGGGAAGAAGTCGCAACCAGCGCGCGGCGTCTTGGCGAGCGTGGCATTGCCGAGGATGACGGTGTCGCCGAGCGTTATTGTCGCGCTACCAGTCGCCTGGAATGCGAATCGACCGTGCTCGATAGTGAGCTGACGTCCGCCGATCTCGGCGGTGACCGAGTGTAGCTCGGGCTTGTATGGATTATCCATGTAAAAGGGGGTTAGAAATATAACCCGCGCGGAAAACTTTTTGGAGAATCCAATCCTGAAGCCGTGTGGCTAAAAGTCAGTCGCGCGAATTCCAAGACTGGATTAGGAGTAGTTTACTCTGCTGGCTACGCAGTGGCAACGAAAAAGCCCCGCCGACTGGCAGGGCTTTTGTTTAAATGTGCGAGAATTATTTGCGCAGACCGAGTGTCTCGATGAGAGACTGATAGCCAGCTTTGCTCTTGCTCTCGAGGTAGGCGAGCAGCTTGCGGCGCTTGCCAACCATCATGAGGAGGCCGCGACGGCTGTGCTTGTCCTTTTTGTGCGTTTTGAGATGGTCTGTCAGGGCAGTGATGCGCTCCGTGAGGATAGCGACCTGCACTTCTGGACTACCCGTGTCCTTGCCGTGACGACCGTGATCGCCGAAGATTTTTTTCTTTCCGTCGCGTGTAATACTCATGAATTGTGGGGGTTAATGAGGGCGAATCCTCGCTGGGGTCGACGCGAAGCGTCCCGTAGCAAAAGAGTGCCTAACTGAGTACAGATTTTAGTCAGAAACAAGAAAAAAGCAAGTTAGAATCACTACCCTCTTTAATCTTCTGGGCAATATTTTTCATAATCCACAAGGAGTTCATGAAATTCACTCCGAAGTGTATTATACATATTTCCATCCATCTGCTCAGGAGTAATTGGAGGTGCATTATCTATGCTTACGGCAATGAGCTTATTTTCGGGAGCTGCTGCAAATCTTTTTCCCTCTGGGACCATTTGTATAGTTAAAGTATTGCCATGCCTACGAAAAATGACACCGCCAACTAGGTCGCGCGTAGTATCAGCAAGACTATGGGAATCTAGTAAAACGCAAGTCGAGGTATCATTATGCTCATTTAATTTATCTTTTGACTCAGCATGAGCTACGCCAGTTAGCCCAAGACTCAATGCTCCTGCTGTGACGAGTGGGACGATCTTTGAAGATAAATTCTTCATTCTTCTGCTCAAATATAATCCAATATAACATTAAGAGCAAATTATCTGCCTAGATCACGGCATGCACTGGAGGAAAAAGCTGCCTTGATTCCTCGTATAAACACTGAATCAGCTGGACTCACTATTTCATGCGTACCACCTACATCCCCGACACTCACGACATCCACATTGCCAATGGCAGCAGGATCTGCATAATCTATGCCATCATGAGATACGCTGATGCCTGTTTGCCCAGCCCCACTGAGATAAAAAACGTCATCACCATCTCGAACCATTAATGTTTTTGAATCATTCGACATAGTTATGCCATTTGTATCTATGCAAGAGCGCATCATCATGACTAACATGGATAGCTCTTCTGGTGCTTGCTCAAAAGCAGGCCGCACATTATGTAAATTTAATGATTGAGCAGATAAGACAGAGGGAAAGGCTGTCTCTGTCGATTGAGCTGCCGCATGCGTTATTGGCATTGCTGCAAGCGCAGCTGCGAGAGCGAATCCGACGCGATTAGGAGCTGATGTGAGCTTCATAAAAAAAGAGTTAAGAAAATAATTTACTCCTTAGGTGTTATTTTGTCAAGCATTACTCCCCTTTCATCTTTTCAGCGATATCAGCAGCTCTGAGTGCCTCGACGATCGGCAGCAGCGCACCTTCCATGATGCCTGGCAAATTACTAAAGCTCTGCCCGATGCGGTGATCGGTCACGCGGTCTTGCGGGAAGTTGTAGGTGCGGATCTTTTCGCTGCGATCGCCCGAGCCGATCATGCTCGCGCGCTCTTCGCCGCGCTCGGCGGCGGCTTTTTCCTGCTCGTACGCCAGCAGGCGTGAGCGGAGATTCATCATCGCGACCTCTTTATTCTGATGCTGACTGCGCTCATTCTCGCAGGTTACCACGATGCCACTCGGCTCGTGGGTGATACGGATCGCCGATTCAGTTCGATTGGCGTGCTGACCGCCCGCACCACCGGAGCAGTACGTATCGATCTTGATATCTTTTGGGTCGATCTGCACATCGACCTCCTCTGCCTCAGGAAGTACAGCGACGGTGACGGCCGAAGTGTGGATACGCCCCTTGCTCTCGGTCGCGGGAATGCGCTGCACGCGGTGCGTGCCCGCCTCAAATTTAAAAGTTGCGTAGGCATTCGCGCCGGTCACTTTGAAGCTAATTTCTTTGATGCCGCCAGCTTCCGAGTCCGACTTACTGAGAATATCGGTCTTCAGCCCCTGCTCTTCGGCAAAGCGAAAATACGCCCGCGTCAGCTCGCCCGCAAAGAGCGCAGCTTCGTCGCCGCCCGTACCCGCGCGTACTTCGACGATCGTATTTTTGCTGTCGTTTGGATCTTTGGGGATCAGCGCGATCTTTAGCGGCTCCTCGAAAGCGACGCGCTTCGCCTTCGCCTCGCGCAGCTGCTCCCCTGCCAGCTCTTTCATCTCGGGGTCAGTCATCATCTCCTCGGCATCTGCAATCGCCGCTTCATTGGCAAGGAATTCGCGAAAGAGATCAATATTTTCCGCCAGCGCGGCGTGCCGACGACCGAGCGTGACAAAGGCCTCGCGATCGGAAATCACCTCGGGGTCACCGAGCTTGCCCTCGATCTCTTCAAATTCGGCAACGAGCTTTTGGATGCGGTCTTGCATGGATTTAGTTTAATTGAATTTTGAGAATGCGGTCGAGTCCCGCCAGATCTTGTATTGTCTCGATAGTCGCCTCGGGAAAGAGTTGGCCGGCTAGCGTTCGCGTCGCGTCGCCCTGCCGTGCCCCGTGTTCCAACAGGATCAGCTGCGGCTGCTTCTCGCGGGCAGCGACCTGCTCCAGCAGCTTGTGAATCAGCTGCAAGCCATCTTCTGCGGCAAAGAGTGCGATCTCTGGTTCATGCTGACGGACAGCCTCTTCTAGCTCGGGATCATCCTCGGCGATGTAGGGCAGATTAGCGACGATGATACCCCAGTCCCCTTCCAGCTCGTCCATCAGATCAGCCAGCTGGAAATCGATCGCTACCTCATGCTGGCTGGCATTTTGGCGGGCGACTGCTAGCGCACCTTCCGAGATGTCGGTCGCGGTGATCTGCAGATCTGGCGCAGACTTTTTCAGTGATATCGCGATGCAGCCCGAACCAGTTCCGACCTCCAGCAGGCGCTGACCTTCGCCTTCGATCGATTTCAGGACTTCTTCAACGAGCAGCTCCGTCTCGGGTCGCGGTATCAGCACGCCTTCATCGATAAAAAACTCCAGCCCATAAAACTCTTTTTTATTTGTAATTTGTGCGACTGGCTGGCCATCTGCCCGCCAGCTGACAAATTCACGAAAGCAAGCCAGCTCGCCATCTGTCAGCTCGCGCGTGCTGTCTGCCAGCAGATCTTCGCGGCGAATATCTAAGACATGCGCCAAAAGAATCTCGGCATCGGCTGCGTCGATCTGCTTCGTGGCGGCAAGTAGTTCTTGAATAGTCATATGTGAAAATGAGATACTCGGGTAATAAAAAAGACCGTCGGAAATCCGAACGGCCTCTTGAAAGATTCGTTAAGCGTAGTACTGTTTGCGCTTGCGCTCAGCACGGTACTGTTCGCGGATGACCGCGCCCACCTTTCGCTTGAAAAAACTATCATTTCGCTTGAACGCCTTGCTGCGACGCAGTTTCTTTACAAAGCGGTTTGAGCTTTTGTTGAAGCGAATCAGCAGCTGATCTGGATTTTCGTTGGATTTGCGTACGACGACGATAGCCATAAAGGTAGAAATAAATGGTAACTTTCTCTGATGCCCTCTCTATCGAGAGTGGCCTGCCACGCGAAGCCCGGATGGGGCGAAGTGTGGTGGAGGCAGGGGGACTCGAACCCCCGACCCCCTGCTTGCAAAGCAGGTGCTCTAGCCAACTGAGCTATGCCCCCAGGAGAAAGCCGAGAGATTTTAGGGGAGCTTGCGTTGAAGTGCAAGCCTATTTTTTAGATGAATTTTTTAGATAATATGTCTAACCCGTTGGCAGAAGAATACCAGGAATGAGTCGCTCCGCCGTGCCCGTGATCCACATAATCGTTAAAACAATCAATCCCAGCCCAAGCAGCTTGAGGAAGGTATACGTCCCGCCTGTACCAAAGGCGCTTTCAGCGAAGGCAAATGAGCCCGTAAATTGCTTAATGCGGTCGGTGTAGACGAGACAGGCAATACCACCGCCGATGCCGAGTAAGAAGTAGATGATCTTTTGAAACATACCTCAAGTATAAATGACTCACTAAATGCCGCAAATTGATTCAATAGACTTCCGAGATGGACTAATCTCGGCTATGCTATGGCGGTGCGCAGTCTCTTTAGTAAAGCCCGCTTCCCGATAGACCATGGTCTCGCCATCGCCATTTTTGGTTTGGCCATCTTTGGGCTGGTCATGATTAGCTCAGTATCGGTCTATGAGAGCCACCAAGTATATCTCCGACAAGGCGTGGATTGTGGACTGATAGATGCGAACTGCAATGATTTTTACTTTTGGCGACAAGCGCGAAATATCGCAATTGCCCTGCCACTGTGGTTTGTGGCAGCGAGTATCCCCTATTTATTCTGGCGACGTTTTGCGCTGCCACTTTTTGCTGTTAGCTTTGGGCTGCTCATTGCCCTCTTTATCCCAGGACTTTCGACTGATTATGGCACCAGCCAGAGCTGGCTCGCTATCCCTCTGCTGAATTCTATCCAACCAGGTGAACTGGCAAAGATTGGATTGATTTTTTATTTTGCGCGATGGATGGAGCGGCGACGCGAGGAGATCGAGACACTCGAAGGCGGGTTTATTCCCTTTGCGATCATCCTCGGACTCGTAGCGGTACCACTCATTCTCCAGCCCGATTTTGGCACGACACTCGTCGTGACCTTCACGGCGACGGCGATTTATTTCGTCGCTGGTGCGCGTATTCAGCACATCTTGCTGGGCGGGCTGATCGCGGGCTTGCTCGCTGTATTTGTGGTGAATGTCTTTAATATGGAATATATTCAAGATCGTTTTGCGGCCTTCCTCGATCCGAGTCTTGATCCAGAGGGCATCGGCTTTCAGGTGAAGCAGAGCCTCATCGCGGTCGGTAAGGGCGGCTTCTTTGGGCAGGGATTCGAGGGTGCGACCCAGCGTTTTGGCTATCTGCCCGAAGTGCAATCTGACTCTATTTACGCCGCGACAGCCGAGGCGCTTGGCTTTCTTGGTAGCGCGTTGCTCGTTAGCCTGTATCTCTTCATTGCCTACCGCGGCTATCGTATCGCAGCGAAGGCACCTGACCGCTTTGGTCAGCTGGCGGCGGTCGGCCTCTCGACAGCCATCGCAGGACAGGCGTTCATCCATATCGGGGTGAATATTGCGCTCCTGCCACTCACGGGGATCACTCTACCCTTCGTCAGCTACGGTGGGTCGAGTCTCGTGGCGAGCTTCCTCATGTCGGGTATCCTGCTCAATATCTCCCGCTATGCCAATGTACACACCGCTGGTTATTACCGTGATGTACATGCCACGCGTCGACGATAGCCATGTCATTGCGAGAAGAAAGCGTGAGCTGACGACGCGGCAATCCTGTCGATAATAAAACAAGAAAATTACATTTACTTCACATGCCAAAGAAACACATCAAAATCGCGCTCACTGGTGGTGGCACAGGCGGTCATGTCATCCCCACACTTGCTGTCGTGAGCGCACTGCGCACAGCTGCCCCAAAGGCAAAGCTTTATTATATTGGCTCAGCCAACAGTATCGAAGAGCGCCTTGCCACAGAGGCAAGGATCCCCTTTTATGCTGTGACTGTCGGCAAGCTGCGCCGCTACTTCTCTGTGCAAAACGTGATCGACGCAGTGAAGGTGCCTATCGGTATCGTGCAGGCAATACTGCTACTTCAAAAGCTAAAGCCTGATATTGTCTTTGCCAAGGGTGGCTATGTCTCGGTACCTATCGCCATCGCTGCAGGATTTCTAAAAATTCCGCTGATCACCCATGAGTCCGATGTCACACCAGGGCTCGCGACGAAGATCAATGCACGCTACGCTGCGCAGGTTTGCGTGAGCTTTGAAGAGACGAAGAAATATCTGAGAGGCAAGAAGGTGATCCACACAGGCAACCCCGTCCGCCCCGCTGGCAACGCGACACGCGGCAGGAAATTCCTCAGATTCAATAATCGCAAACCGATCCTCCTCGTGACAGGTGGCAGCTCGGGAGCTGAGTTCCTCAACATGCTGGTCGAGACTGACCTCACCGAGATTCTACGCGAAGCAAATCTCGTCTGGATCACTGGCGGCAAAGCACCACACTTTCGCCGTGCCAACTGCAGGCAGTTTGATTTCCTCGGTGAGGAATACCCTGATGTCCTCGCGGCCAGCTCGCTCGTCCTCACGCGTGCAGGAGCAAACAGCCTCTTTGAGCTGGCGATGGCAGCCAAGCCTGCACTGCTCATTCCCCTGCCACTCTCGGGCAGTCGTGGTGATCAGATCCTGAATGGCCGCTACTTCGCAAGACAAAAGGCAGCAGTCTGCTATGAACAAGATCACATTCGTCCGCTGTCATTCGCAGTCGATCTCGCGAAGCTGCTAGCAGATAAAAAAAAGCTCGCGAGCCTTTCAAAAAATATCAACAAACTCGCACCAAAGAATGCCGCGAAGCAGATCGCAAAACTCATTATTAACACTGCCGCATGAACCGCCTCGCCTTCCTCCTGACCGCTGGACTCCTCGCGCTCCTCCCCTTTCATGCCTTCTTATTCACGTGGCTGCAAGGAAATTTCTGGGGCGCAGAGTGGCTGATCGGCGTGCAGGCATGGAAAGAAATCATCATCCTGCTACTCGCGACTACTGCGGGCTGGCGGATACTAACAGGCAGGGTGAGCCCAAAAGAGCTGCTACGCAAACCAGCGAATCTCTTTGCGATCGCCCTACTGCTGCTCGGCAGTGTATATCTCGCTCTCGGCGACGATGAGCTGATGCAGCGCGTGCTGGGCTACCGCAACCTCTCTGTCTGGCTCGTACTCTTCCTCGCGGTACAATGCTTCAGCTTCACCAGCACACAGATCAGACAGCTCTTTCGTGTCGTGCTAGGTAGCGGAGCACTGGTGGTCACACTGGCGCTGGTGCAGCACTTCTTTTTGCCAGCCGATATCTTGAAATACTTTGGCTATTCAGAGAATGTCAGCAGCTGGCTGCCAGGAGGCAATCTGCCGATGTATCACCTCGTTGGCGAGACAGGGCTCATTCGTCTACAGGCGACCTTCGCAGGGCCAAATCAGTTGGCGACATACCTACTCATCATTATCACGCTGGCTGCCGAGGCTTTTTGGAAAAATGCAAAACACCGCGCACGCTATTGGTTGGCGCTCCTTGTGCTTGGTGGCGTGACAGCATTGATCTTTACTTATTCTCGCTCGGCATGGCTAGGCTTTTATGGTATCGCACTATATTTCATAGCGCTGTATACCTGGCGTGAATACAAACATGTCGGACTTATCGTACTAGCAAGCATCATTGCTACCAAGCTCGCGCTCAGCTTCGCGGCGATTCATTACATGCCCGATTTGTACGAAAGTATTCTACGGCAAGCCAGCTCGGCAGCGCATCTCGAGCGGACGATCGAAGGCGTAAATCTCATCGCGGCAGAGCCACTCGGCTACGGGCTCGGAAGCAGCGCGGGTATCAGCCAGCGATTCGATGCGGCGCATGTCGGCATTACGCCAGAAAACACATACCTCGGTGTCGCGCTCGAGCTCGGTTGGCTCGGTGGCATTTTATTCATTGGCTTCATTGGTAGCCTGCTGATTCGGCTACGAAAAGTGCATGAGCCACTCTTCTTTAGCTTACTAGGTATCGCAACAGTCATGCTCTTCCTCCACCCACTTGAAGACATGCCGACCGCACTTACGCTCTTTGCACTCGTAGGATGCGCTCATAGCCAACTTGAGAAAAAAGTCACCTCAGCCTAAACTGAAGAGGTGGCAGATACCAATCACCATGCCGAGATCCACTCGCTTCACGAGCGTATTCATCGTATCCGCGATATGTTCCCAGGACAGCGCAGTAGTGAAAAAATCATGCTCATTGTCCAGCGACATTGGATTGTCGAGTTTGGCATTTTTTTACGCTTCATAGCGCTCGCTATCTCGGTGCCTGTCTTCATGCTGGTCACCTTCTCATTTGCCGATGTCGGCATTATCACATGGCAGTGGGTCTACTTTGCGCTTATTCTGTATCTTATCTTTGCGTGGCTCTATACCTTCGTTGAGTTTTTAAAAAATGAACTCTCCGTGCTGATCGTCACGAATGAGCGTGTCGTCGATAATGTGCAGGTTAGCCTCTTTGAGCATCAAGTATCCGAAGGCAATCTCGATCGAATTCAAGATGTCATCGGCAATACGCATGGCTTCCTCAGCACCTTTATGGATGTTGGCACACTAGAAATTCAGACAGCTGGCCTCGAGCCATTTCGCCTGCGCATGGTGAAATCACCGCAGCTCACCGCTCGAAAAGTACTTAATATCCAACAACAAAGCTCGCAGCGCCGACGTAATGTCGATTACGCGCCACGTGAAGACGCAACAAAAGTACAACACCGTGCGAGTGATGATGAGAAACTAAGTGATGAAGAAATCATGAAGCTACGCTCACAAAAAAGTGCACCGGCTGCCGATCAGCGCAGTGCACGCGGCGGCATTAATTAAATTAATATGACAGAACCCCTCTCCTTTCCTGGCATGCGTGACGACGAGACGATACAGCTTTGGGTGCACAAACATTGGATCTCGCATCTCAAAACCTTTACTAGCATTATTATTTTTGGTGCGATATTTACGTGGATTATGGGCAGTATCGTCACCAGCTTTCTGGGTGAAAACGCGAGCGTCTCATATTTTTATCTTTTACTCATTCTCTATATCCTTAGCATTTGGCTATGGGGATATATTCGCTTTATCGATGATGAGTTCGACTGCCTCATTCTCACAAATGATCGTGTGATCGACGTCACGCAAATCGGCTTATTCAAAATCACCTTTTCAGAGACCAGCCTCGATCTCATTCAAGATGTCCGCGATACGAGCTCGGGCTTCATTGGCAATATACTGGACTATGGTGAAGTCGAAGCGCAAACCGCGGGCGCAAGTATTGTCTTCCAAATCGACACCGTGCCCCACCCCAATAAGATTGCCAAAATTGTGCAGGATACAAAGAAAGATTTCCTCATTCGTACCGGCCGTCGCAAAGAAGCGGATAGTGGCGTCGAACACGACACGCTTGCGCTAAAATAGCGCGGATGAAAAGATATTTTCTACACATTCTCGGCTGCGCGATGAATTACGCCGATGCCGAGCGCATCGAGGCCGTGCTCGCGGCGACCGGCTGGGGGAAATCTAAGACTGCTGATGATGCCGATCTGTATCTCTTTGTAACCTGCTCGGTGAAGCAAAAGGCAGAAGACAAAGTCTTTGGTTTTTTGCGCGATCTGAGCAAATGGAAGACGGAGAAGCCTGGTCGACACGTAGGACTGACTGGTTGCATGGCGCGTCTTACCAGCAACCGCGCGAGTGCGAAGCAAGATGCCCTGCTCAGCCGTAGCAAGTCTCTCGACTTCGTATTCCGCATCGAAGACACTGCCCAGCTCCCCGATTTGCTCAGCGGCGCGCTGCAACCCGCAGCCCCCGAAGACGAAGAATATTATCGTCGCTATCTCAATCTCAGCCCCAAGCGGACACGCAGCTTTCAAGCGCTCATTCCCATCAGCAAGGGCTGCGACAATTGGTGTAGCTTTTGCATCGTGCCGACCACCCGCGGCCGCGAAGCCAGCCGTCCGCAAGCGGAAATCTTGGCAGAATGTAAAAAGGCAATTGCCGACGGCGCCATCGAGATCACCCTGCTCGGGCAAAATGTCGACAGCTACATGAAATTATCCGCGGCTTTCGCCGAGCTACTCGATGCCGTCGCGAAGCTGCCGGGGCTCCAGCGACTCCGCTTCACCAGCAGCCACCCCAAAGACACCGTGGAGGCGGTCATGGACGTCATGGCAGCCAATCCGAATATCGAGCGCCATCTGCACTTCGCTGCCCAGCACGGCGATGACGAAGTCTTGAGGCAAATGAATCGCGGCTACACCGCCGCCGAGTTCCTCGCGAAGGTGCGCATGTTTCGCGAGAAAGTACCGGGCGCCAGCGTGACGACCGATATCATCGTCGGCTTCCCCGGAGAGACGGAGCAAGCATTTGAAAATCTAAAACAGTTTTACCGCGACGCTGCTTTCGAGTTCGCCTTCGTCTCCCGCTACTCCCCCCGCCCCGGCACGATCTCGGCGGAGAAGATGCCCGATGATGTCAGCCGCGAGCTGAAGGCTGCCCGTTGGGAGGAAATGAATGAAATCTTAAAAGAAATCACGGGTGCCCGCTATGCCGCGCTGCAAGATCAAACACTCGATGTGCTGGTGGAGTCGTGCGAGGCTGGTGTCTGTGTCGGACGGAGCTCGGAGATGTTTTTGGTGAAGTTTCCAGGGAAAGCTGAACTCATCGGGACTATTGTGCCAGTCAAGATAAAACTGCCACGAACGGTGGAATTATTGGGAGAGATAGGAAAATAATAACCAAATGCCACTTAGCCTCGTGGCGGGAAGGGATCTCTGCCGTAACTATTTCTCTCACGAATTCTACCGTTACGACCATGGATAAAAAGCTCTGTTTCTTGATTTTGAGCAATATTTTTTGCAAATGAAATAGCCTCTTTCTGGGAAGAGAAAACTTTTGTGACTTTACTGCTGGTTGTTGAGCGAACAGCCCAATTGCTACCGTTGGGGACAACATGCTGATTTTTTTTACCCAATGAGGCAGCCTTCAAGTAAGAAGCCACCTGCTGATTATCTTTTGCAGAAGCGCGAAGTCGGATTGGCTTTTTTATCATTGCATTACTGTATTAGCTATTTCATCTTCAGAATACTGAATTTGATTAATAAAATCAATCTTATCTCTAGGAGATTTAAATATTTTCTCCTCAAAAAGCATGGTTGTGCCAACCTCGGTAAATTTACTTTCAATGATACGAATATTTATCTTGGGATAATCTTGATATATTTTCAAAATTGTTTTGCGCGAACAGCTATGGGTACGATAAAAATGCTTATCCGAAAATTGTCTTTCCCTATTTAGAAAAACGGAGAAACTCTTTTTTAGGTTTGCAGGAATAATAAAATGTACTTCTAGAGATCGTTTAGACTTACTTACAGCTCGGATTTTAATCTCAGGAACACTGGGCAACGTGCCGTCGTAAAAAATGCCGCCCAAATAACCAAATTTATCTACAAATCTAGAGAGATATTCTGTTTTGCCGCTTGCAGACCCGCCTGCCAATAACACGACTGGAACGGGAACATGCTTTACTGCTGCCGCAAACCATTTGTCAGCAAGCTTAGCCGAATCTTCTTGATGTCTTTCCGCCTTAGCGGGATTGTAGCCTGGAAAATGTCTTTTCAGCTCATCTAGCTCGATAATAATAGGAGTTATCATACCTCAACCCTAATTGATTTCATCTTTCTTTTCAAACATAGGCAAAACACCAAACAAGGGGCTGTGCGGTGCCAAAAGTACATTCTATGCACCTAAAAAGAACGAAACAGTGCTCGCAGCTATCAGAAATGCCCAAAGTAAGACTGATGAAGTGTTGTAGGGGTACAAAGATGATAGCTGAAGGAGTTGCGACGGTCCTCTTGGGCATGTTTCTTCATAGTGAGGAGGATCGATGCAGTCCTGTAGGGGTACAAAGATACTAGTTGGAGGATTGATGAAGTCCTCTGGGGGGTGGATTATCCATAGCGGGTATAAGTGATGCAGTCCTCTGGGAGGTGGATTATCCATAGCAGGTACAACAAACCCTCCCCGCTTCATGGGAAGAACTTGTATTGGCTGGGGCGGAGGGATTCGAACCCCCGAATGCTGGTACCAGAAACCAGTGCCTTACCACTTGGCGACGCCCCAATAAGTAAGCCGAGAGATTTTAACAAAACGCAGGGGCTTTTCAAGCTAAAATAGCTGTGATGAAATTCAAATTTCCTGTTGATCGAAGTATTCGTGCCGACCGCCTGCTCAGTCGCGAGCTGCCTTTTCTGGGGCGCAGCTACTGTCAGAAGCTCTTTCGGAATAAAGAAGTGAAGATCGATAGCAAAGCAGTCGCAGCGGATACCGAACTAAAGCAGAATGAGGAATTAACCGTGTTCCTCCCCGATCCACGAAAGCATTTGGATAAACTGATCGGCTGCACAATCATATTTGAAAATGAAAAAGTAATTGCCTTCGATAAAGCGTCGGGCATCACCAGCGTGCCAGGTGTCGGCACGGGTGGCGCGAGTTTGCTGGAGGCTGCAGAGAAGCTCTTGGTAATGAGCCTGATCCCCGTGCATCGCCTCGATAAAGGAACGAGCGGGGTCATCATATTTGCGAAGACGACGAACGAGGCGAGCCTGCTCGAAGCGGAGTTTCGCGCGCGACGAACGCAGAAGACCTACTTCGCGGTGACCGACAGTGCGCCGACTGCAGATGCTGGCACAATCACCGAGCCGCTGAAGAAAGTCGGTGAGCGGATCATTATCGATCCTGCTGGCCAGTCTGCCGAGACCAGCTGGGAAGTGATCGAGCGACGGGCAGATAGCACGACCCTGCTCGCCTGTCAGCCAGTGACCGGCCGCACGCACCAGATCCGCGTGCATCTCGCCAGTATCGGCTGCCCAATCATCGGTGATGCGACCTACGGCGGCAGCACGGCTCCCCGCCTGATGCTGCATGCTGCTCGACTAGAAATACTGGATTATCAGCTGGAGGCAGCGCCACCAAAAGAAATGAGAAAATAAACTTGACAAAATGGATGATTGAGCACACACTATGTGCTATTAATTATTCTCTATGGGTATAGAAATATTAAACGCGCCGTCATGTACCGATAAAAGTGAATCTGATGAACAGCCGCCTCTCTCTTTGGATTCCATTGGGAAGAGCGTGCATGCATTACATCAATCACTAGCATCTGAATTTGAAAAAGGGACATTTCATAAATCTACGGAAGACAAGGCGAAAGAACAGACTGCAAATTTTATAAAAGACCTTTCAAAAATTGTTGAAGATATAAGAACATTAGTAAATACTACCACTCCTCTGGAGATAAACACTAAGATCTTGCTAAAAGTAGTTAAAAATACAGAAGGTAAATTAAGAGGCAAAGGAAATATTGACACTGTCTGCCAGTGTCTTGCCATATTGGACGTACTGCTAAATGGTACCCCAATCATGTTTGGGGCAAAAAACACCTCTACAGGCGTGCAATAACAGCCTCCCCAAAGAGACTCGTGCCGACTTTGGTACAACCCTCTGCCATGATATCCCCCGTTCGAATGCCATCGGCGAGGGTTTGTTCGACGGCAGCTTCGATGGCGGCGGCTGGCTCTTCGAGCCCAAATGAATAACGCAGCATCATCGCCGCGGAGAGAATCTGTGCGCTCGGATTAGCGACCCCCTGCCCTGCGATATCGGGTGCCGATCCGCCGCTTGGTTCGTAGAGACCAAAGCCAGATGCATTCAGACTGGCGCTCGGTAGCATGCCGATGCTGCCCGTGGTCGCGCCCGCTTCGTCGGAGAGGATATCGCCAAACATATTTGGGCACAGAATGACATCGAATTGATGCGGATTTAGCATGAGCTGCATGGCAGCGTTATCGACATAGAGATGCTCCAGCTCGATCTTGGGAAATTCTTTTTGCTGCATCTCAGTCACGATCTCGCGCCAAAAGCCCGAGACGGTCAGCACATTTGCCTTGTCGATTGAGGTCACTTTGCCACGGCGGCGCGCCGCTGACTGGAAGGCTGCTCGCGCAATCCGCTCGATCTCGTCACGGCTGTACTTCATCGTGTCAAATGCTTCCGTGCCACTCCTGCCTTTTGGTTCAGCAAAGTAAATACCGCTCGTCAGTTCGCGCACGACGAGATATTCGAAACCATCTTTCACGCGCGACGGCGCGAGTGGGCTCGCATCTTTCAGGCTCGCGAATACTTTTGCGGGGCGAAGATTGGCGAAGAGATCGAATGCTTTGCGCAGCGGCAGCAGCGCGCCAACCTCGGGTCGCTGGGCGAGCGGGAGATGATCCCACTTTGGTCCGCCAACCGAACCGAAAAGGATCGCATCCGATGCTTTGCAAATATTGACTGTCTCAGTCGGCAATGGCTCACCGACCATGTCAATCGCCGCACCGCCTATGAGCGCCTCCGTTGCCTCGAAGGTGAAATCAAATTTTTGACTCACAGCGTCTAGGACCTGTATGGCCTCGGTCATGACCTCGGGTCCGATACCGTCCCCGGCGAGTACGGCAATATGCATTTTTTTATTCATACGTGTATCTGTGAATTTTATTACAAATGAAGCTTATATAAGATATTTTCGCTTGACTGCGTGGATTGATTTTGGATAAGATACCCTGGTTTTTTCGCATTTCATACTATTTCATTTTCTAACTCTCTTTCTCATTCTAGAAGTGCGTCCCCCTCAAAAAACCAAATATAGACTAACCCCTACTTTACATGAAAAACACCGCAACGAAAACCAAGGCAGACACAACTCAGCTCTTCGTCGAAGGCAAGCTGTCAGTCAGTCAGGCACAAAGCAAGCTCGGCAAATCACGTGCAACAGTGTATCGCTATGCAAAAATGATCTCTGAAGGCAAAGACCTCACTGATCGTCGCAAGTTTGGTAACAACCGAAAATATGGCAAAGGACAGCCTGCGTAAGCAGGCTCCAGCCTTTAGTATCCTTTGATCTTTGCGGCAGCTGGATGCTCTCGCAATTTTTGAAGGACCTTTGACTCAATCTGACGAATACGCTCGCGCGTCACGCCAAACTCGCGTCCAACCTCCTCCAGCGTGTGTCCGACGCCGTCACCCAAGCCAAAACGCATTTTTACGATCTTGCGTTCGCGCGGTGTTAGATATTGCAGCATATCGCTGATAGCCTCCTTTACCATCTGCCGATTAGCAGATTCATGCGGGCTGAGCGTCTGCTCATCTTCGATGAAGTCTTCCAGCTTCGAGTCTTCCTCGGTGCCAACCGGCGCCTCGAGCGAGACAATGTCTTGGCTGATCTTGATAATATGGCGGATCTTCTTGACGTCCATTTCCATTTCCGCAGCGACCTCTTCGGGTGTCGGATCACGACCCAGCTCTTGGGTCAGACGGCGCGTGGTATGGGTATACTTGTTGATTGTCTCCACCATATGCACTGGTATACGGATCGTGCGCGCCTGATCAGCAATGGCACGGGTGATCGCTTGGCGAACCCACCACGTCGCGTACGTCGAGAATTTGAATCCTTTGCTCGGGTCAAACTTTTCAACAGCGCGAAAGAGACCGATATTGCCCTCTTGAATGAGATCAAGAAAGGACAGGCCACGGCCAATGTACTTCTTGGCAATTGAGACAACAAGACGCAGATTCGCCTCAGCGAGATGCTGCTTGGCTGACTGATCACCCGTCGCAATACGATTGGCTACTTCGATCTCCTGCGCAGCATTGAGCAGCGGCACACGGCCGATCTCGGAGAGGTACATGCGTACCGAGTCATTTGAAATATCAGACAGGTCAGAGCTGGTCTGTCGTTCATCTTTTTTCTTCTTGGCAGCCCGTGCCTTCTCGTCCAGTCCGTCATCCTTTTCTTCTTCTTTGCGCCACGTGAAGGCATCGCGCTGGTCGATGATCTCGATACCGAGATTGTCAAAGATGCCCATCAGCTCTTCGGCGAGCTCGATGTCTTCTTCAAAATTGGGCATGGAAACTTCAATTTCTTGATGTGTCACAAAACGCTGCTGCCGACCTTTGAGGATCAGCTCGCGTATTTCTTTGGGAAATTTTTTCAGAAGATCGTCCGACGGCTGAATAATGAATTTGCGCGGTTTGGATGCCATGGAGAAGGGAAGGTAAGTACGGATTGCGGGGGGAAGATTTTAATGCTGAACAAGCCTTTTATGCAAGTTTTTTAGGCGGAAATGAGAGAACACTTTTTGTATTCAGCTATCTATTCATTTACCTTCTATTTGCTAGAATCATGTCTTCTAAAATCTATGTCAGAAACAGCTCAAAAGATCGAAAAACGCGCCGACTGGCCGCGCACAGCAGATGGCGAAATTTGCTGGCAGCAAGTTTTTGATGGATTAATCATTCCACTTCTTGATGATATAAAAACTACGGACGCATTCATTCAATTTATCGAACTAATAATCGATGAGTTGTTTTGTTATCAAGATGAAGAACGCAGGGAAAAAGACGCAAAAATTCGCAATGGCGTGCGCTCAACAGTGGGGAAGATCTGTGAAAAAAATCAAAATTTTAACCAGAAGCGTGCTGATATCAAAAAAATTCTCGAAAATCTGCGCGATCACAATATAAGAGCCGCAGAAAGGGCTGCTAACGGAAAAGTGAAGAAGGCGGTGCCGCCCCTGCCACCAGCACCGCCTCAGCCGCAGCTAGGCGAGCAAGGAGAAGAGGTTAATCTCGCCAGCATAGTCGAGGGGGTAATAGCTGAGGAGAAGAAACAGCCACCGCCTCCGAAGCCAGTCGATCCAGAGACATTAACGCCAGAAGAGCAAATGAAATATTATTTTGAAAAAGAGATAATAAAGATATGGGAGACTCAATTTCGTAAAATAAACAAAAGCGCTGGTCCTGATACGCCATTTTTCATGTCGCAAGATTTCAAGGCTCATTTCCTAGAAATCATAAAGGCACAGGTGATACCTCAGCTACAAAAAAACTGTGAAACTATACTGAATAATCAATTGAATAAGCAAAATGGAGAGATGAACACTGCAGACCTCATGCAATCCTTCATGGCATCTATTGATAACCAAAAAGCAATTGGGCATTCTTGGGATGCTGCATGGAAAGAGGTCGCAGAAAAAAAGCCTCTCCCGAGAGAGCCAGAGAAAGAGGAGGTAGAAGGAGTAAAAGGACTAATGGGCAAAGGAAGGCGTGCTAAAAAACATGAGGAAGAGATGACAGCATGGGGGGGTGCATGTGCACGTATAGAGGAGGAAAATAAAAAAGTAGATGATTTTATAAAAAGTATATGCAAGGAAAATGACAAGTACCAATCACCACGTGAGCAAGATATGCACCTTTTGGGTGAATTATTTAAGATGGACATTGATGGCATAAAAAAAGAAGTGTCAGCTCTGCAGCAACTTATCAAACAAACAATGAACAATAATGAAGATCGTCTTGGGGAGGTATTGGCAAAATACCGTAAATTAAATCAACTTGATTTCGAAATTGTACTTGCATATTTTCAAGCCTATAAAGGTAAGCAAGGTGATGAGAAGCTAAAAGCTGCGATTACCCATGTGTATAGAAGGCAAATCAAAAAAAATCCTAACGCACTACACAAAGCAAAGCCGCTTCTTAGTCATTTCATCCTACAGCTCAATCAGCCGTAGAAAAAAAATTACCTAAAATTATAAAAATAAGACTGATAGTTATCTCAAACTAACTGCTAAATATAATAAATAATGTTCTTGTATATTTATTAGCAGGCTAATCTAGCTGTCTGACAAGTGTGATGGATTACATTTTTATGTAAAAAATATTACAATAGTCGTATGAATATGGACATTCAAACGCCCGTAGGAGCAGAGCAATGCCACTTGGCCGCGACCAATGGACTGGCCTATGTGCTCGACGAGACAGTTGCCACTGGAGATAAGAAGGTGACAGAAAAATCAATTGCTCGCAGAGCTCTATCTTGGATAGAAAAACACCCAAACACTGATGCGTCTGAATTACAGATCGCCATCTTACTGAGCTGCAGCCGCGCAAGACTATTGGATCTACTGGAAAAGAAGACAAATGGCGATATTAGCCCTGATGAACATGAACAATTGCTAACGGAGCTATTACACCAAGCGACTCGTCATGAAAATACGGCGGATGATATTGCGCAGTGTGCTGCTATTAGCGATCGTGGCGCAGGGATTGGATTTGATGCAATACAAGGCGTCATTCAAGAGTGTGGTGGCGACACGCCTCTATGTGGCAAAGATATAGCAGGCATGAAAAAGCGGCTAGTGGAGGAGGCTCGTCCGCGTATAGCAAATATATGCCAGAGCGGACACCGTGCGTGTGTGACTTATAGAGAGCTGCGGGATCTCATCTTGCGTGACGAGAGGCCGTTTGACCTCTTGGTGCTCGATCGCAGCTTACAATTTTTAGATGCAGGCGATACACTGTCTCCTATGATGGTTGGCGGCGTGCTGCACGCTTTTCAAAAAAGTATTGGCAAGGAAAAATATAATGCATTTCAGGCACTGACAAATCGCTCATTAGACAAATTTGAAATAACCTGCGAAAAAAAGAAACAGCCTTTTTCAAGGTGTTCATTTCATGAAAGTAATCTGGCGGACAATCTTTTTAGAAAATTTTGTGAAAGTTGCGCAGGCTGGCTCTTGCAAGGTGGTGGGCGGCAGGCATTTTCCGCTGTCGATAAATTAGAAATGAAAGTCATTGTTGCATCGATAAACGCAAGCCTCATACAGCAAAGACAATTTCGTAAGATTAGCGAACAAGGCATGGCTCAGCTACTTGTGCAGATATTTGAGCCGGTTACGAGAGATGTAAATAAGAAAAATCCCATGGCGCTCACGGCAACACTCGTAAAGTCACTGCGAAAGGAATATCCATCAAAAAAATAAAAGTAGTAATTCAGGCGCGATACAGTGCGCGTTATGCCGCCTGTTGCGTCCACCTCGCTACGCAACAGCCAATGCCATTCGGTGCTTCGTAACTCAGCACCTCTCCTTTGAATGATTCATTGCCGACGGCGCCGAGGAGTGCCGCGAGTCCGCGGTATTGCTGTCCGCCGACTTCGTCGACCTCAAAAGGATCGAGGACGAGCAGCGATGCTGATTTGCCCTGCTCCAGCAGCTCCAGCACCTGCTGATCCCAGTCGGCTGCGCGCGGATGAAAGCCGTGCGGCGATGCTTTTGAAATGCGGTGCGATAGCTCGACGCTCGCGATGAGTGCGATCCGCTTATCGCTTTTGTCAGCGAGATCACGAATCAGCTGCCCCAGCTGAAAGTGCGCGGCAGGCGATGCCAGTGAGATGCCGATGCTGACCAGCTCGGTCTCGGGCAGCCCTGACGCGAGGTAATGCAGCGGCACGGATGTGCCGTAATCCAACTCGGCCTGCTCCGATGGCTCCAGCGCGATGCCTGCACTGAGTGCCGCCTCGATGAGCTGCGCGGTAAAAATACGATCACGCGGATAGCTGCGCGTACTTTCCTCGGTGCCAAAATCGGCGAAGCTGGCCGTGAAATCAGCTGCCTTGGGTACGCGGATAGAAAAACGGTCGACAGCTGCCTCGCCGTGTGGCGTGAGCAGTATGATCGTGTCGGGCTGCTGCTCTTTCAATTCTTGGCTGAGCTGCAGGAGCGCGCTGACCGTCTTGGCGTAGTTTTGAATATCTGCTCCGCCGATGGCAGGAATGATGACGGGCGGGTGTGGGGTGAGGATAGCAGTCGTGAGCATGGCGGCAGTTTAGATGGCGGCGCGGCGCGAAACAAGTTGCTTGAGGACGCCATACCTCCTAAGCTGGGCACATGCAATTTTCAAAAGCGACTGATTATGGCTTGCTCGGGCTAGCGTATCTCGCTCGACAAGAGAACGGCTCGGCTAGCGTGTCCGAGATCGCGACAAGCGAACAACTCGCGCTCGCCTTTCTGCGCAAGATATTTCAGCGGCTCGCGGCTGCAGGGCTAGTCACCAGCCAACGCGGCAGCGGCTATACCCTCGCCCGTGCCGCAAAAAAAATAACTGCCCGTGAGGTATTTGAGGCGGTCGATGGCCCTATTGCATTACAGAGCTGCCTCGATAGTGCGCGACCTTGCGCCAAGTCTGCCAGCTGTCGCCTCGCGCCCGTCTGGACGACCGTGCAACATTCGCTCAATACACAGCTAGAAAAGATCAAAATTAGTGATCTGATTTAATCATCATGATCTACCTCGACCACGCTGCCACCACGCCACTCGATCCCCGTGTACGCGATGCTATGCTGCCATTTTTGAATGAAAACTGGGGCAATCCCAGCAGCATCCACCAACACGGACAACGTGCTCGACATGCAGTGGACAGCGCCCGCGAGACAATCGCCACTGAGCTACATTGCCAGCCGCGTGAGATCATATTCACCAGCGGCGGCACAGAAGCTGACAACCTCGCCCTGCGTGGCGTGATGCGTGCAGGTGGTGCGACGACAGGACACCTCATCACCACAACGATCGAACATCACGCCGTACTACACACTGCCGAGGATCTCGAAAAAGACGGCTTTGAAGTCACCTATTTACCTGTCGATAAACACGGACTCGTGACTGTCGAGCAAGTCGAGGCTGCCATCCGCACCGATACGAAACTCGTCTCGGTCATGCTGGCAAATAACGAAGTCGGCACGATCGAACCGATTCGGGATATCGGCAAGATACTCCAAAAACGGCGCGAGCGCGGTGAGACTGCTCCCCTCCTCCACACCGATGCCGTGCAAGGCGCCGGTGCGATCAATCTCGACGTGCGCCATTTAAAAGTCGATCTCCTCAGCCTATCGGCACACAAATGTTATGGACCAAAAGGCATCGGTTGCCTCTTTGTAAAACACGGCGTGCAACTGCGCCCCATGCAGACCGGCGGCGGACAGGAGCATCACCAACGCGCGGGCACGGAGCATGTCACTGGCATCGTCGGCTTTGCCGCAGCACTGCAGTCGGCGAGTGAAGCGCGCGAAACTGAAGCTGCCCGCCAGACCGAGCTCCGTGATTACTTCATCGTACAATTACAAAAAGAGATCGCTGGCACGCAACTACTCGGTCACCCCACTCAGCGCCTGCCAAATAATATTTGCATGTCCTTTGCTGGCATCGAGTCTGAGAGCCTCCTCCTCCGCCTCGACCTCGCGGGGATCTGCGCCAGCAGTGGCAGCGCCTGCACCAGCGGTGCGCTGGAGCCGAGCCATGTCCTACTCGCCATGGGCATTGGTACAGAAGCAGCTCATAGTGCCATCCGGTTCACGCTCGGGAAAAACACGACAAAGGAAGAACTAGATACCACTGTGAAAGAGATAAAAAAAATAACAGGTGAGCTGCGACAACTGAATGACAAGACTGACTAATTACGCTGCGCTCGCTAATCGCGCACGAAAGTCGTCTTGAAGATTTCTGAGGTGAATAGCATACAGCTCACATGCCATCGTTACAGCCTCATGATATTGAGGCTTATCTTCACCAAAAACTTGAAATACTAGTAATTCTTTTGCTGAGGTACGCAGACGATTCATGTCGTCATCTTTCCGTGAGGTCTGACTCATGGCAGCATATATCTTGAGTGAATTTCCACCAGAAGACTTTTTCAAATCCTTTTGATATAACATCTCTATTTTTAACATGCCATATACAAAATATCGTAACTGAGATACAGAAATATCTTGTTCACATTCCTTCATAGTCGTCAAAAGTGGATCAATCAGTTTGAGTATGTCAGATCTATACTTCACGAAGAACTGCTCACAGTTATCAGCGTTACACCAAAAATTATCTGTTTGATCTCGAAATACAGAAAGCTGACGCGCAACCTGCTCTGCAATTTTTTCCGCTCGACTTTGTGCGTGGTCTACGCTCATACATTAATATTACCTAGTAAGAATCAACCTTAACATGCAAACTACACCTTTATCAAACATAATCCTCGCCAGTGGATCACCTCGACGCGTCGAACTTCTGCAAAAAATAACTTCAGATTTTGAAGTCATCCCCGCAAACGTCGACGAAACCCTTCTGCCTGGCGAAACCGCCATAGCAGCCACCGAGCGCCTCGCAACTGAGAAGGCGCGCGCCAGCCATGTGACAGGCAAGATCACGCTCGGTGTAGACACCCTCGGTGAGTTGGAGGGTGTGCCACTCGGCAAGCCAAGGAATAAAGATGTGGCGCGTGAAATGCTACTCAGCATGTCTGGCAAGATGTATACAGTCGTGACTGGCTGGTGTATAAAGACTGATGAAAAAGAAATCATTAGCCATGATATCACGCAGGTCACCTTTCGGCTCATCTCATTTGGAGAGATAGAGGCCTACCTAGCGATGAACGACCCGACGAAATATGCCGCTAGCTATGCGATACAAGATGCGGGCCGTGACTTCGTCGAAGAGATCGACGGCGATATCGAGACTGTCATTGGGCTACCGACACAGCGGATTCAGGCAATTTTTCTGTCACACTTTCAGTAGCTGTATCGACAGTCAAAGCTAAGAAATTTTTAAGATCCTGTAAGACGAAGGGCTTAGCAAGAAATACACAATGAAAGTTATCCACTTCAGCCGTTCTGTCTTTTTTACCAGACATGACAGCAATATGTAGTTTCCTTCGAGCATCTTTTTGAAAAGCTAAAAATTCATTAAGCATGTCAATGCCATTCATATTTGGCATATTAGTATCGGTAATAACTCTTAGTACTCCCCCTTGAGGGAGATTATTTAGACATTGCAAAATCGTATTATAGCCTGCTACACCATCTTCAGCTGTAATTGTATCGTATCCCAAAGACTGAACGCATGCTCGAGCGCTCTCCCTGACCATAGGATAATCCTCGACTATTATTACTGTTTCCGGCTCGCGATGAAGTGCGTTTCCAGCCATGAATTATGAAATTATATCCTTCAATGATAAATGGTAGTCTCATATAAAAAAAGAATGCAAATATAAAAACATCTTCTGCTAAAATTATGGCATGACCCCAGCCGAGCTCGAACAGATCGTCGAAGCAAAGCGCGATGAGATAGCCGCTAGCGAACTGCACATGCCGCCCGAGCTCATCCTCGAGTGCCTCGAGCCGAGCTATCGCGACTTTCGTGCGGCTATTGCTGATGGGCGCAAAGACAGCTCGCCACGAACTATTGCTCTGGTGCAGCGAGATGCCGAGTGCGACTTCGTAGATATGCTCGAGTCTGTCCAGGAAAGCTCGACTGCCTGCATCGTGCCGACAGACCGAGACCTTTATAAGGGCAGCCTCGAAGACCTCGACGCAGCTGATCTACGCAGCACCATCCCACTCGTTCGCCGCGATATCATCGTCGATAGCTACCAGATCATCGAATCACGCCAGTTTGGTGCAGACGCGATTATCTTGCTAGCGAGCATTCTGACGGCAGATGAAATCAAGGTGCTCAGCCATAGCGCGCAGGAATGGGGTATCGATGTCATCGTAGAGGTCAGCACTGCTGACGAGCTAGCTCGTGCCATCGAGGCTGAGGCAGATATCATCTGCATCTCTGCCGATGCAGATCAGCCCGATGAGCTGATCGCAGGCATCCCCGAAGGCACACTGATAATCGCTGAGGCAAAAGATGGCGTAGACGCAGTCATCACAAAAATGAGCTAATAAGACTTGCAGAGATAGCAAAACACCCCTAAAATCTCTCGGCTGAAATGCATTTTTATATCTAAATATTGAACCATGGCACATAAGAAAGCGGGTGGATCTACCCAAAATATACGCGATAGTAAGCCAAAATACCTCGGTGTGAAGAAGTTTGGTGGTGAAGCTGTCATTGCTGGCAACATCATCGTCCGTCAGAAAGGCATGAAGATGAAGCCAGGTGCCAACGTCTATGCTGGCCATGACTTCACGCTGCACGCAGCGACTGAGGGTAAAGTACAATTCGGTGAAAAGCGCGCTGTCCGCTTCGATGGTCGTAGCTATACACGCACGATCGTAAACGTCGAGCCAACAGCCAAAAAGTAATTCACTGTACAATTCCATACATTAAAAGCCAGCCTTCGGGTTGGTTTTTTGATACTCTTTTTTGTTAGGATGGTACTCTACTAATATAAAAATATGCCCGAAAGACAGACCTATGTGCACGATGCAGAACAAGCTCCTACGACAAATAGCGGAGCTCATCTTTTACATCTTGAAAATCTACTTAAAGAAACAAAAAACACTAATATGAAAGGGCTACTGGCAAAGAAGATAAGTCGGACGCGAGCCTGGATCAAGAGGACTCACGGAGAAGGTCAGGGGTGATCTGCCAGACGTCCCCTGCCCCCATGATCAGCACGACATCCTGCTCGGTCACCTCTTTTTTTAGCCAGTCGATCGTGTTTTGGAAGCCGTCAGTGAAGATGGCCTCCGTGCCGTTCTTTTTGATCTCATCGGCGATATCTGCCCCTGTGATATGTGTCTGCCCTGCCTCGTCACGCACAGCATAGATATTCGGGATCAAGACAACATCCGCCTCACCAAAACTCGCACCTAGCTCTGACAGCATCTTGCTCGCGCGATCGAGCTGGTGCTGCTGATAAACCACCAGCACGCGTCGATCAGGATAGCGTTCGCGAGTGGCCTGCAGGGTCGCACGGATCTCTGTCGGATGATGTGCATAATCGTCGATTACAGGCGCGCCGTGCAGCTCACCTTTGTACTCGAAGCGTCGCCATGCCCCCGCGTAGCTCGCCATACCCTGCCTGGCCTTTTCTATATCCAGCCCCATGAGCCCTACTGCCGCCAGTGCGAGTGCGGCGTTGCGCTGATTATGCTCACCCGGCAGAGCTAGCTCGATCGCAGCTGCATCTTTTGTGTCTTTCAGGGTCGGCGCAACCACAATGATAGGTTCGAGATTCGCTTCAGCTGAACTCGTAATCAGTGCGCCATCTGTAGGCAACTTTTCCGCCAGCTCGACAAAAGCAGATTGATAATCTGCTAAATCGTGATAATAATCCAAATGTTCAGCTTCGATATTCGTCACAATCAGTACTGTCGGACTGAGCTGTAGAAATGCGCGCTTATACTCGCAAGCCTCGAGAATGAACCAGTCCGAGCTACCGACGCGCGCATTTTGTCCGTCCAACTCAGCAACATTCGTCCCGACGAGACAGGAAATATCCTCCCCTGTCGCCCGTGCTGCTGCGATGAGCAGCCCTGTTGTCGTAGACTTACCATGTGCACCAGTGACGGCGATCACCTTCTTGTCTTGAGTAATCTCACCCAGCGCCTCAGGGTAGGTCAGCACACGCAGTCCCCGCTCCGCTGCTGCGAGCAGCTCGAGATTCTCCGCTGGCTTGGCAGCAGTCGTGTGGATGACCACCTCAGCATCAGCTGGGATATGCGCCGCATCCTCGCCGATAGAGATATGAAAATCTTCCGTGCGAAGCTTCTCTGTGATTGGCGACTCCTCACGGTCGGAACCAGAGACAGTCTTGCTATGCGCAGCGAGTATCCGTGCCACACCGCTCATGCCGATGCCACCAATACCGACGAGATGGATATGGGATTCAGAGATCATCAATCAATTTTTGATAGTTTAGCGAAGTATGCCAGTAATAAAAGTTTGGATGGCTTGCCAAGTTTCTTCTTGAACATAAATAGTATTATGATCCTCATTGGGGATCAATGTGTATGTAACATCCCCTTGCCAGCCAGCACTCTGTAAAGCCTCGGCGTGAGAAATTGGCACAATCGTATCCAACTCAGCTACAATCAATAATGTTGGCTCAACTATACCGACAGCATTAGTAGTTGAATCAATATCATTAGTGAGTAATGATCCCACTGGAAAAATAGGTAAAGTATCTTGGACTATAGAGCGGATACTGTCATATGGCGTAAGCAAAATAATGCCAGTAGCATCTCGATGTGCTGCGACATGCGTGACCACACCTGTACCTAAACTCCTGCCAAAAAGGGCAATGCTTTCATGCATACCAGAGAGGTGGTCAAAGATGGCAAGAGCATCAGATGAAAATGCGTCTAGATCAGGATGACCAGTGCTGTCACCGTATCCCCTATAATTAAAAGATATGAGTGACCAATTTGGCATGCGCTCTGCAAATAAAAAAAATGTGCTCACTTCTTCATTATTTCCTCCAAAATATAACATAAGTGGTTTCATTCTTTTTTTATGCACATCATCCCATCGAGGTAAAAACCATCCATGTAAATCAATACCGCTGACTGGTGAAAATGAAATTTTTTGGAAATCAGGATGATTTTTTTTAAGATGCGTTATGTTTTCATTAATGACTGGTAGCGGATGAAATAATAATTTTTCCTGCAAAAAGAAAAAGGCTGTTATGACCCCGACATACAGAAGGACACAGATAACAATGATTCGTTTATATATCTGAATACTCATATTTCTAGTATACCTGCTCTATCACGAGTCCATCGAAGAAATACTCGAGTATCTCCGTGGCAGTCTCCCCCTCCTTCGCGAGACCCGTCATGCCCGTACCACTCGCACCCACGCCGTGACCAGCAGCATTCTCGGGACATGAGAAGCTCGTACCGATAGCTGAGCTGTCGAGCCCACAGCTCCATGGATCAGATACCGAAACGGCAAATGCGAAGTCTGCAGCATTCCAGCGGGCTTGCTGCGGCGTCTTGGTCTGTCCGCCCGAGCTAGTGAAATATGGCGTCTTCACGACTGCACCGCGATGCATCGCCACCTGCCCGCGGGTCTGGTCGGCTGCCTCGGGCATGTTGCCGCGCAGCTCGTAATTGTAGCCGAGATACTTTTGGAATTCTGCTGGATTGTCGGAGCCATCGTAGGGCTGACCTGCGAACTTGCGATGAGCAGGATCGGTGTAATACAGTGCGTAGCTGCGTGCGAGGATGCTGAGCAGCTTCGCCTTCTCGGGTGGATCGGTCGGCAGCGGCTCGGCAATACCGCGAATGTAAGCCTCGAGCGGCAGCTCGTTTATCACGATCAGTTCACCATTCAATTTACGAATCTCGATGATGCCACGGTACTTATTATCATTAATCGTATCCGTCCAGCCTGGATGATGCGCCCAATTGGCGATCTCGAGTATTGTGCCGCCGACAGGCTCGACCCGATAGAACTGCCCGTTCTTCATCTTCACCGCGTGAAAATCAGCATAGCCGCCACGGAAAACCTCGTGCCCATTCATATTTTTGATAATCAAATCACCACCAATATCTACCTGCTGACCTGAGAATGACAAGCGAATACGAATATCTGGACCACCCGCCGCAGGCGCTGGCGCAATAACTGCTTCACCTGATGCAGGTGGCTCAGGGGCGACTATCTCGACAGGCGCCGGCTCAGGAGCTACTAGCTCCTCCCCCCTTGAGGGGGAGGCTGGGAGGGGGGACGATGCTACCAGCTCCACCTCTGTATTTACCTTTGCCTGCTCGACACGCGTACTGCCTGAGCGACTCGGTAGCACGATCAGGCGCACAGGATCCTGCACCATCCAGCCGACACCATCCATGACCGGCGCGAAATATTCGTCCTGTCTGCCCGAGGCATTCTTCTGAATCAAGAAGGTGAAATGACCAATCTCGTCGGGTTGCACGACTGCCTCAGTGAGTGTCGCAGGGCGCGTCGGTGCCTGCCAGCTGGCATGGTAAATATCGCTCGTGCGATCTTGTGGCTGATAGGTGCCCAGTCGTACGGGATGATCACCAGTATTCGTCCAATCAAAAGTACCCGTATTGCGATATGCAATCGTCACGCTGGTCTCTCCGCCTTCTGCCATCCATATTTTTAGTGGTGCATCGACGATCTCTGCCGTCAGCTCGGGGCTGCGCACGGTAATCGGGAAGTTGATTGGCTGAATCGTGCGTGTGCGGCCGTTTGTCCAACGCGGGCGTAATGACAGCACAAGCCGTCCACCTCGCGGTGGCGCAGTCACATGGATGGGAATGCGAACCCGCTCCCCTGGTGCGACATCACGCGTCAGCACAGCCGCCGCCTTATCCCATGTCACACCTTGATTGCGCACCTCAAGTAAAGAGAAGTGATCAGCATTCCACGTGAGCTGACTCGTATTTTTTATTTCGACAAAGAGCTCCTTGCTCTCACCAGGCCGGAAATTGAGCTCAGCACCGCTACTCTTTTTTATGACATTCGATGCAAAACGTGGCTCGCGAACCGTGACATTAAACTGCATACCATAGTCCTGCATGTATCCCAGCCCTGCGATAGCTGGCGCGAAAGCCTCTTCGTAACGCCCCGCGCGGTCAGGCGCGATCCACTCTCCACGAAAGACACCGACCTCACCTGGTGCGGTGTCAGACGCTAATTGTGCCAATTCATTCGACTCAGTAAATGGACTCGTGCGCTCTTCGGGAGAAATGCCGCCGATGAAGGCATGATTAGCCCCGCTCGCGCGCCACGTCACACTGCTCTTATTACGTAGCTGCAGCTGAACCTCGGCCGTATCGCCCTGTGCAAAAGGAAAAGGTGGATGCTTCGCCGAGATAAATTCGTAATCGAGTGTCGGCGTCGAGACGGTCACGACGACGAAGAGCTTGCGCATGTCTGGTGCAAAATCTGGTACCAGATCAAAGCGGTAACGCCCCGGCGCCACACCTGCCTGGATTGGGATAGTGAGACTCATCTCATTTCCTGCGCTCACACGATGCGGCAAGGTAAATGCTGCTGCGCCGTTTTTTAAAACAGTGCCCGACTGATCGGGACTACTCGTACGGAATACGCCACCCGCTGGCCAGCCCTGCTGACCGATATTCTTTAGCTTGATATGTACTGTCTGCTCATGCAGCGGCGCGAGATGGATCGGGCTCTCAGATGCCAACACGCGATAGTCAAAGGCTTTGTCGCTTGGCTTATTCGCACGCGCGTAATTCGCGGCATCTTCACGCAGCTCAGGCAAGGCCGCATATAGCTCGACACCTGGACAGGATGTCTGCCCATAGTCTCGATGCGCTGCAATACCTGGTGTCCGTACGCCATGCCACTCGACATCCCGCAGCGGATCTACATCATAGACGTTTGATAATTCACCCGTCAGCTGAGCCAGCGCATCTAGCGCAGCTGTCGTCGGCTCTTCCTCGGTAAAGTCACCAAGCAACGCCACGCCAATCGTGCCGATATTGGCACAGTACGCATGCGCTGCAATCACAAAATCGCCACCATCCCGCCCCTCATAGATATTGCCAAAGGGGTCAATGAGAAACTGATAGCCGACATCTCCCCAGCCATTGAAGACAGCATGTCGATAATAAATCGCCCGTACCAGCCCTGCGCTATCCTGCGCATCGAAGACATCATCACCATTGATATCACGGTCTTTACTCGCTGTGTGATGCACGATTATTTTAGAAATCTCCTTTGAGTATGTTCGTGGCCAGTGCAGCTGTTCCCCCATTAGCGTCTGCTCAAAGCGGCGATTGTCCATGCGAAACTCATTGGGGTAATCCTTTTGCAATTGCTCACAGCGCAGCTCACGCGTCGTCGGCTCTCTGCCTCCTGTACTCGGCTTATTCAGTGCAGGATCGTACAAGAGAAAGCGCGGGTCAGCCTGCCAGTCTGCACGTGAGATAATACTCAGATCGGACAACTGGGCATGTGCCGCAGGAAACAGTGAGCGTATAGCCTGCCATAATGAGTTCGTCCGCGTATCTTGCGTTTCGATAGCCTCTATCTCGATAGCTGCGCCCATCTCACCACGAGCCGTCACACGAAACTGATAGGCATCCGCCAGTGGCACACTCACAAAGCCTGAGCTGAGCTGCTGATCATCGATGATGCCGAGATCATCAGCATCATCACCAAACGCGACCATCTGCCAGTCGTGCCACTTCTTAGCATTCAGTGGACGCACGCGCAGCTCCCAGTCACTCACTACATCAGTCGCGCGAAAGCGCACAAACCACGCATTAAAATCAGCTGTCTCCACCTCTGGCGATAGGTATGTCACTTCCTGTCCTTGCTCGATTATCTCGATCCTCATACCAGCTGGATCAAAAGTCATGTCTGCCTGCTGAAAGAAAAACCAACCACCAACGATCAACGCCAGCGTAGCAATCAATGCCGGCAGACGATGCCGATGATGCAGTAAATGGTCGTATTTCTTGAGTAATTTTTGTATACAATTCATGGCTCAGATTTTGCCGCAAGAACGCCCTACTGGCAACTCTGTCAAATCCAGCTAAAATAATAACAATGCAAGAACTAAAGAGCATCCTCAACGAAGCCGTCGGCCTGATCCAACGTGGACAGGCCTACCTTTGACGATACGGCACTCCGTACAAAAGTAGGGAAATTAGAGGTAGAGCAGGCTGCGCCTGATTTTTGGAATGAGCCAAAAAAAGCAGAAAAGATTAGCCGTGAGCTCGCCGATGCCAAGCGCATCGTAGAGACCTGGGACGGATTAGCAACCGAGCAAAATGAGCTCGCCGAGCTGATCGACATGACCGACGAGTCCGACACTGCCGCCATCGCCGATCTACGTACAGCCGTCGAGGCATTTGAAGCAGACTGCTCCGAGGCCGAGCTAACCCTCTTTTTGAACGGTGAGTTCGACGACCACGACGCCATCATGCACATCCACGTCGGCGCAGGCGGTGTCGATGCTGCCGATTGGGCAGGCATGCTACTGCGCATGTATCTGCGCTTTGCCGAGCAGCAAGGCTGGAAGGTTGAAATCCTTGAAAAATCGGACAATGAGGAAGGAGGCATAAAGTCCGCCAGTGTAAAAATCAACGGCAGCTATGTCTACGGTCATCTCAAGAGTGAAAAAGGTGCCCACCGCCTCGTCCGCAAGAGCCCATTCAATAGTGCTGGCAGCCGTGAAACCAGCTTCACGCAGGTCGAGGTACTGCCTGCAATCGACAACGATAGCGAGATCGCAATCCACGCTGAAGACCTGCAAATTGACACCTTTTGTGCCAGCGGCGCGGGCGGCCAGCATGTCAATCGCACCGAATCCGCCGTGCGGATCACCCACCTGCCGACGGGCATTGTCGTGAGCTGCCAAACCCAAAAGAGTCAGCACCGCAACCGCGATGCAGCCATGGAGATGCTCCGCGGCAAGCTCGCCGAGCGGCAGCTCGCCGAGACCGAAGCGCGAAACCGCGAGCTCGCTGGCAAGCCTGCCAAGGCAGATTTTGGGGGTGATGCTATCCGCAGCTACATCCTCGACGATCGTAGGGTGAAGGATCGCCGCACTGGCTGGGAAACGACCAACCCTGACAAAGTTCTCGATGGCGATCTCATGCCACTCATCAAAGCATTTTTACAACAAAGTACATAATTCACGTCATCGCTGGTGCTGATACTGACGCTGGTGCTGGTGGCGCGGTGCCAGATCAGGCAAAATCAATAATCTCAATCCTTGACCTGCGACAGCTTCTATTTGTATAGCAAAACCACCCTGCCATAGCTTCTGGCGCACATGAGAAAGATAAACGCTTATGCTGCGTAAATAGTCATCAGGAGCCTCTTTGGGGGGAATCCATATCTTGCACTTAATTTCTAAAAATCTCACCACACTTGTCGCTGGCTTACTCAAAAGTGCCTGAAAAATTACCCCTTCAACTTTAGTGAAACGCGCTTTTTTCTCACCCTCTTCTAGGACAAAAGCATTGGGATATTCATGTAACGTAAACTTGCCATACTGCATGCTGTGCAGTAGCGCAGGATCCTTATCGTCACCCACAATATACAAAGAATAACCACTGCCGCGAAA